>OCHD01000020.1_pt1 | contig 237776 bp, 245 predicted proteins | sample 1538481 | NCBI WGS metagenome assembly OCHD01 (sample SAMN04571699, study PRJEB22368) | human gut metagenome | biome: human gut; material: stool | host: Homo sapiens | place: Luxembourg | collected 2012-09-07
AAAAATATAAAAGTCAAGAAGAATCGTTATTTACAATATAGGTGCTCAAAGTATTTATTTTAAATAATTTGTGACAAATGATTGACTAACCTACACATAAAAGTCAATAAAATTAACCATAATTATTGAAATTTACATAAAAATATGATAAGATATTTTTGTTATTTTTATTATCTTGCTTTAAGCAAGTGTATATATAAATCCTATCTAAATAATTTTATACGAGGAGGAATACTTATGTTTAAAAATTTTTTTAAGACGTTGTTTGGTAAGAAATCTTCTGATGAGGATACTCGGAAAATAGAAGATTCCTGTAACTATTGGGCTGATAAAGATGCAGTAGATTATTCTCCTTCTTTTACAGCACAGGATGTACTCTCTTCTACAGAAACAGTTAACGCTAGCGATACTACATTATCTAAAGAAACAGAAGAAGATAAGAAAAATACTTCTGGTGGCAGTTGGGGCTGTGGAGGAGGTTGCGGTGGAGGCTGCATTGGTGGCTGTGGTGGAGGTTGTTTATAATCTCAGGAGGGATAGTAATGGCACAAAAATACTTTGGACTACAATGGCATATTACAGATAGTTGTGATCAAAGATGTAAACATTGTTATATTTATGCAGGAAAAGATTTGTGTAAAAACAATGATTTACCTTTCGAAAAACTTTCTGTAATATTGCAAGATTTTATTATTACCAGTAAAAAAATGAAACGGACACCTTTTATCTCTGTAACTGGTGGAGATCCTTTACTTTATAAAAATGTATGGGATTTTCTCGAGTTACTCAAGCAAAACAACATTAAATTTGCGATATTAGGAAATCCATTTCATATTACAGATGAAGTAGCTATGAAACTCAAAGATTATGGATGTATTAATTATCAAATGTCTTTGGATGGATTAGAAGCAACCCACGACTTTATTAGAAAAAAAGGCTCTTTTACTGCAACCTTAAGTAAGCTTAATTGCCTGAGAAAAGCAGGAATTGCTACTACTATTATGGCTACTGTTTCAAAGAGTAATATCGACGAAATTCCTAATTTGGTTGACACAGTTGTAAAATATGAGGTAGACAATTTTGCTTTTGCAAGATATTGCCCTAATCCAGATGATTTTCAAAATATTGTGTCTGCAGAAGAATATCACGAATTTTTAGGCACAATGTGGGAAAAGTTTATTTCCTATAAAGACAGTCATACGAAGTTTGTATTAAAAGATCATTTATGGACTTTATTTCTTTATGAAAATGGTTTGTTTAATATAGACAATGTTGAAAATCCTAAGGATTTGATATTAGATGGGTGTCGGTGTGGAATTTCTCATATGACAGTTTTGTCTGATGGAACAGTATATGCTTGTAGAAGATGTGAATCTCCAATTGGAAAAGTACCAGAAGAAAGTTTGTACGACATTTTTTTTGGTGAAAAAATGAAACAATATAGACAGTACGAAAAATTTGAAGAATGCTCAAAATGCAAATTGAAAAATTTTTGTCGTGGTTGTCCATCAGTCGCTAAATGTCTTTCAGGTAATTTTTACGGTAAAGATCCTCAATGTTGGAAAACAATTAAATAACGTAAGTAACCCGTTTTGATTTTTTCAAAACGGGTTTTACTATTCACTATTTTATATAATAATTATTATCTAATCCTTCTAATTTTTTTATTCCTTTACTATCTTGTAATATATTATATTGCTTTTTAGCTATTTCATTTAATCTTTCAAGTCTTGTCTTTTGTTCTATTCCTTGAGCTATCATCTCGCTATTTAAATTTTCTAAATTACTCAAAATTACTAACTGAAGAATATTTGCATAGTCTCTCATATTGCCATCTAAAGTAGGATTTTTATCTTTCTATTCTTTTGCAGTCATTCCAAATAATGCAACATTTAAAATATCTGCTTCATTGGCATATACATATAATTTTTGCTTTTCAGTTAGTATAGGAATTATATTTTCTTTTATACTATCAGTATGTATTCTATAATTTTTTTTTGCAAGTTCTCTTCTAACTGACCAATCAATTTTGTTTTGATAGCTTTCATTCTGCTTTAATCGTTCAAATTCTGTAATTAAATATAATTTAAATTCTACATTCAACCAACTTGCAAACTCGAAAGCAATATCAGGGTGTGCAAATGTACCTATGCTATATTTTCCACTGCTTGGAATAATTCCAATAGCATTAAACTCTTTCTTCCAACGATTTGGTGTCATAGTAAAACGGTTATATCCAACTTCATCGATTTTAATTCTGTGTGATTCCACGGAATTAAAATTTTCATTATGTAATTCTTCCCAAAGATTATAAAAATCGAAAGAATTTTTATTAGACATCCAATTACGTATAACTCCTGATGGATCATTTTCATTTTGATATTTTGCTAAATCTGTTAGAGATATATAATCTACATTATCTACTCTCATAACTCTAACTAATTTATTATTTACATTCATTTGTGTTGTTATAAGTTCTTTACTCATAATATCACTTCCAATCTCTTTAAATTCTCCACTTATTACAGAACAATTGTTTACAGTTGTCGAGTAAAAATCTAAATATAAATTAATTCTTTGAATATAATTTCTTCTGCTGAACACTTATAATTATTCATAATTCCAGTCCATTTTAGTGGGTCAGTATCTTTCAAATGTTCATCAATAGGATTTTTCTGTAGCATTTGTTTCATAAGTATTTCAAATTTCCTTTTAGCTTGTTTATCAGTTTCAACAATATGTTTTCTTAAAGTCTTGTTCATAAACATTATTATATATTCTGCTTTCTTATGATTTTTTAAATATTCTAATCTTAAATGACCATACTTTCCAATATTATAATCTTTTGCATATTCCTCTTTCTCTAAAAATAAGTCAGGAATAAAATAATCTCCCTCTTTGTGATAAGTTATCTCTACCATAATAAAATCCTCCTAAAATTTAATTTTACTACTTTTTAGAACTATATTTTATATCGTTTTCAGCTATCTACAAATATAAATTTTTAAAAGTGTACTTAACTTATTCCTACTGGGTTAGGACTTATGGCAAAGCCAAAGTCCATAGCTACGAAGAAATTTCAAAGGAGGGATTTTATGGAGCAAGAATTGGCATATTCTTTTCACTTGGGTAGTGATAAAAACAAAAGTAAATTAGCAAAGAAAGTTGCAAAAGAAAATTTATCTGGAACTACATCTTTATCAAATAATGCAATTCAAAATGCAAAAGATTTATCAGATGTTAATAAGCATAACTTGCGATATTTTGATAATCAAACAGAATTGATTAGAACTATATATGGGACAAGTGATATTGTAAATGATGTTAAGCAAGTATATTGGGATGAATTTGAACAAGCTAGAATTGAATATAACAACAAACAAACTCGTGAAGATAGAAAAATTGAAGATTACTTCAAAAAAGTATGTGATTCACAGAATGATATTGCTTGTGAAATTATAATAGAACTTGGAGATATGGACTTTTGGAATGATAAAGACGAAAGATATAGATTTAAAATGGTTGATGTATATAATGAGCAAGTAAAGGATTTAATTAAAATTATACCAGATTTTAAAATAGCAAATGCTACAATACATTTTGATGAAGTTTCTCCCCATATGCACATTGTAGGCGTTCCCGTTTCTTATGATTGTAAAAGAGGAATGAAAAAACAAGTAGTAAAATCAAAATTATTTACTAAAACCACATTAACACAAATACAAGATAAAATGAGAAATGCTTGTATAAAATCTTTTAATAAGTTTTATGATATGGATTTTAAGCTAAAGGAAAAGCAAAAAGGCAGAAATCAAGACATAAATGTCAAAGATATGGGCGATTATAGAAAAATCAAGAAACAACTAGCTAAAAAAGAACAGAAACTTGAAAAAGCAAATACGCAAATTAAAGAACTTTATAATACTGGCAATGATGTAAATAAAATATTAGACAATTTGAAACCTACTCTAATGAATAAAAATAATATAGTTATTTCAAGCGAGAGCGTCCAAAAATTGAAGAATTACACAAAAGACGTAAAAAATATTACTAAAACTGTCAGAAATGTAAATGACTTAAATATGGCAATTAAAGATTTTGAACATTCTGCTTTTGAAATAGAAAAAGAAAATCGTTCACTTAAATATGAGATAGAATTAAAAGATAATGAAATTGGCAATCTAAAAAAGGAACTTTCTACTAAAGACAAGATTATTAGCAAACTACAAACTGAAAAAGAAAAGCTAAAGCAAGAATTACAAAAATTCAAAGGCTTTTGGCATAGTATTATGAGCCATTTTCACAAAAGAATTTGCTATGACAAAGATAATAACTATAAAATTGTAAGCGATGACTTATATAAAAATGGTATATTTGACGACAATGATAATGAAATTGCAAATAATATTAATAGAAAAGTAACTATACCAGACGGAAACAAGCAAACCAAGAATAAAAAAAATAATGATACCAGATTTTAAAAGGAGGAAAATTGAATATGGATAATGATAAAGTAAAATATTTGATAGATATGATAAATGATATGGATATAAAAAATAAATTAAGACTGGCAATATGTATGAGCCAAAGCGAACGGTCAGGGCTTATATATAATACTAAAGAAAACTATGAGAAGTTTGATAATATGTTAAAAAGCATAGATGAAGAATATAGAACTACACTTGTAAATTTTGGGAAATATAAACTTGTAATGTTTGCAATGGCTGAACTTATGGAAATAGAAACAACAGAACAAAATAAAATTGCACTATATTTATTTAATACTTTAAATTAAATAATTATATTGAAGTATATATAAGTCTATAGGTTAGTATAATCAAAAGATTGAATTTTATAAAAATTTGTGCTAGAATATAGTATGTAAAAAAATTTGAAGTGGCTAGTGATGGTCAGATACTAGCTCACAATCATATTTCTATTAAAAATATAGAGGTGAAATCTGATGAATAATCAATATGACTATGAAAGTCGGCTTGACGAGCTGACTAAAGGAATCGATGCTACATTCAAGGATGTATTAGAACCATTTATTTATGGCAATATTTCAGATTATCTTAAAAAAAGTGGAACAAATATTGATATTTTGGATGTTGGCTGTGGTTGTGGTTATTTAACTGCGAGCATTGCAAAAAAATTTGCAGAAACCAAAGTAGAAGGAATCGATATTTCTGAATCTGCAATTGTTTGTGCAAAATCTCATTTTAACTTGAAATTTACTCAACAGAACGTGGTAGATTTTGATGAGAGTAAGAAGTTTGATGTTGTAGTATATAATATGGTACTTCACAACCTTCAAGAATTAGAACAAACAATTCGGAAAACAAGTATTATACTAAAACATAAAGGTATTGTACTTATAACTATTCCACATCCAGCTTTTTGGTTGCCTGATAAGGTGGCTAGAGGTAAGATTACTTTGGCAGAACCATTTAATTATAATTATGAAAGATTTTATCAAATACCATTCCAAATAAAAAATGGTTTGCAACATCAAACAAAATTAACCTATTATCATAGACGTTTAACAACATATATTAATACATTTTCAAAACATCTAGAACTTGTTAGATTTGAAGAAGTTGACTTTAAGAACGGATATCCAACAATGTTGAGGATTGTTTTAGAAAAATGTAAAATCTGACCAAAAGTATCCCCCTAAACAGGGGGTGCTTTTTTATATAACAAAATTATAAAATTTTCTTAAATAATGTATTGTATTTAATCAAAAATATGATATACTTTAGTAAATTGATTGATATTTGTATCAATCGTGAGAAGTGCCGAAAAAAGTTGTAGATAACTACGTCAATGGCACCATATTATAACAACTTACGAACTTAAAAGTTTGTAGGTTGTTTTTTTGTACATAAAACTAAAATGTTCTCTTCCTGGAAAGGAGGGCATTTTTTATGTTTGAAGAGGAAAAAATGTTATTTTACATAGATGTGCATTATCTACAGTAGCAATTAGTTATGCATTTGAAAGATTAGGTAAATATCCTAAAATGGCTTTTGCTGACGTTTAGCATCAACCAGAATATATTTGATATTTTATAATTATCTGGAGATTGTTAGAATTGAAGATTTTGATTTAAAGTTAATAAAGCAAAAAATTCTACCAAGAGGTTCACATATAGAGGAAAATATGTTATAATAACAACGTTATATTTTAATAAAAAGTAAATATATTAAATAATTCTTAAAAAATAACTTTTATTAAAAGATGAAAGGAGAAAACATGGGATTTTTTGAAAAATTAAAACAAGGAATGAATAAAACTAAAAGTTCATTTGACGAAAAGATAAATAATGTATTTAAAAGCTTTAGAAAAGTAGATGAAGAATTTTTAGATGAATTAGAAGAAGTTCTAATTATGTCAGACATAGGAGTAGAAACATCAGTTAAGATAATTAGCAACTTAAGAAACAGAATAAAAAAAGATAAGATACAAGACGAAGAAGATGTAAAAAAAGCATTAAGAGAAGAAATGAAAAAAATATTAGATGTTACAGACATTAATTTACATTTAAATACAAAGCCATCTGTTATTTTAGTAGTTGGAGTAAATGGAGTAGGAAAAACAACATCTATTGGAAAAATTGCAAATAGATTAGCAAAAGATGGTAAAAAGGTAGTTGTAGCAGCAGCAGATACTTTTAGAGCAGCAGCTGTAGAACAATTAGAAATATGGGCAAACAGAGCAGGAGCTGATATAGTAAAAAGAGAAGAGGGTGTAGATCCAGCTTCTGTAGTATATGAAGCAATAAAAATAACAAAGAAAAAAGATGCAGATGTATTAATTGTAGATACAGCAGGAAGATTGCATAATAAAAAGTATTTAATGGACGAGTTAAATAAAATTCAAAAAGTAATCAACAAAGAAATGCAAGAGGCAGACAAAGAAGTATTATTAGTAATAGATGGGACAACAGGTCAAAATGCGATTTCACAAGTAAAAGCATTTAAAGAAGAGGCAGATTTAACAGGATTGGTTATTACTAAATTAGATGGAACAGCAAAAGGTGGAGTAGCAATTGGAATTGTTGAAGAAAATAAAATCCCAATTAAGTTTATAGGTGTAGGAGAACAAATTGACGATATGGAGATTTTTAATTCAGAAGATTTTGTAAAAGCAATCATTTAATAAAAAAGGATGTTAGAATTTAGGAGGAAAAAAAGTGAAAGAAGAGAGTAAAGAAAACGATAATATTTCAATCCAAAAAGAGAAAGATACAAGCAAAAAAGATATACAAGATTTAAATAAAAAGAAAAAAAATAGAACAAGAATGATTTTAGTATTATTATTTTTACTATTATTTGCAGGAATTAGTTATATTGAATTAAGAGGAAGTTATTTAGAATATTTGGAATTGGGTCAAAATTATACAAATATATTTTATACAAATCTAACTTATAGATATGGAATTATGGCAGTTAATTTTGTTATTTTATATTTTATTTTATATTTTACAAATAGGGGAATAAAAAAAGGATTAAAGCCATTTTTTGAAAAAGAAAAAAAAGAAATTCCGAAATTGCCAAATAAATCTTTAGCTTTAGTAATATCAGCATTAGTTAGTTTTGTAACATCATCAGCATTGATGCAAAAAATTATGCTTATTTCTAATGGTACATCATTTGGAATTCAAGACCCGATATTTGGATTAGATATTGCTTATTATATGTTTCAAAAACCAGTAATTGAAACATTAGCATTATATTTTGTAATTCTTTTTGTAGGATTATCAATTTATATAGCATTATATTATGTAATAGCATTTAATCGTTACTTTGATGGCGTAGATGGAAAAATGCTAAAAGAAAGCTTGTTTATGAAAAAATTAACAAGAAATGCATTATTAATAATAATAGGAATTGCAATTCTTACAGTAATAAATACCCAAAATACAATGTTTGGAAAAATTCTAACTGTTAAAAATGACTTAGAAATAGTAGGAGCAGGGATGACAGAGACAACCATTAAGTTATGGGGATATGTAATATTTGCATTTGTCATTATAATATTTGCATATAGAGCATTAAAATACTTTAAAAAAGGAAATACAGGTAAAGTATTAAAGAATCTTGCAGTAATACCAGGATATTTAGTAGTATTATTTATAGTAATGGTAGTATTTGATTTAGCATTTGTTAGCACAAATGAATTAGATAAAGAAAAAGAATATATAGCAGAAAATATAAAGAATACTAAAAATGCATATAATATTAATATAGAAGAAAAGAATATAGAAAATTCAGGAACCATAACAAGTGAAGAAGTAGAAGAAAATGCTAATGTAATTAATAATATACCAGTTATTAGTAAAGATGCTGTATCAAAAACATTAGAAAATAGTCAAACAGTGACAGGACACTATGTTTATCCTAATATTAGTATTGCAAAATACAATATAAATGGAAAAAATCAGCTAGTATATGTAGCACCAAGAGAAATAACAAACTCAGGAAGAACTTATAATAATAAAACATATGAATATACACACGGAATAGGAGAAATATTTACATCAGCAACAGAAAGTTCACAAAATGGAAATATACAGTATATTCAAAAAGACATAGTTGGAAAAGATGAAAAAATAAATATTTCTGAACCACGTATTTATTTCGGATTAGAGACAAAAGAGACAATTGCAACAAATACGAAAAACAAAAACGAATATGATTACACTGATGAAAACGGAACAGATCAAGTATATTCTTATAATGGACAAGCTGGATTGCAATTAGGATTTTTAGATAGATTAATATTAGGTATAAAAAAAGGAGATATTAATTTAGCTTTCTCAGGAGAAATAACAAATGAAAGCAAAATTTTAATTAATAGAGATGTAATAACAAGAGCCAAAAAAGCATTACCATATTTAATTTATGATGAAGAACCATATACTGCAGTAACAGATGAAGGAAAGATTGTATGGGTGTTAGATGCTTATACAGTATCATCTAGTTATCCATATTCACAATATACAAGTATAGAACATGATGGAACAAAAGAAAAAATAAACTATATTAGAAACTCTGTTAAAGTAATTATCGATAGTTATGATGGTACAATGTCATATTATATAACAGATAGAAACGATCCAATAGCTATGGCATATAGAAACATTTATCCAAGCTTATTCAAAGAATTAGATGAAAAAATACCAGAAGATATATCAAGTCATTTTGTATATCCAGAATTTTTATATAATGTACAAGCAAAAATTTTAAAAGTATATCATAACGTAAAACCAGATGTATTATATAGAGCTGACGATGTATGGGATATTGCAAAATTTAATAGTACAAAATCAACAAAATCAACAGGAACTTATATGGAACCATACTATACAATGGTAAAAACATCAGATGGAGAACAACTAGGACTAGTTCAAATTTACACACCAGATGAAAAACAAAACATTATATCATATTTAGTAGGAAGCAATAGTAATGGAAACAATGAACTAAAACTATATAAATTTTCAGCAGACAGTAATATTGTGGGACCAATGCAACTTGATAAACAATTAGAAGAGGACGAAGCAATATCAAGTGAACTAAAATCATTAAATGTTACAGGAACAAAATTAACAAAACAAATGATAGCAGTTCCTATTAATAATACAATATTATATGTTGAACCAATATATCAAACAATGTTAAACGAATCAGAAGTACCAGTACTAAAAAAAGTAGTTGTAGCATCAGGAAACAAAGTTGCAATAGGAGACAACTTAACAAAAGCATTAGAAAATTTACTTTCTAAATATGCGGTAGACATAGAAGTAGAAAACACAGATGATGTTGAAGGATTAATAGAAGCAATTATAAAAGCAAACAAAAACCTAACACAATCAAATGAAAATAATGACTGGGAAATGATGGGGAAAGACATAAAGAAAGTTCAAGAATTAATAGATTCTTTAGAAAAAGTAAAAGAAAAAGAAGATAAAAAATGAGACACAGGGGACAGGTCTTAAATGTCTCATAATGAATAAAAAAGAGGAAACAATTCTTTGTTTCCTCTTTTTATAAAATACTATTTGTATAAATATTAGATTACTAATTTATAAAAAACTTTCTTTCCTTTTTTTAAAATAGCATAGCCATCTTTAAAATCATTATCAGATAAACAATAATTTACATCAGTAATTTTGTTATCATTTAGAGAAATTCCACCTTGATTTACTAAAGTTCTTGCTTGACCTTTTGAAGGAGCAATACCAGTTGTTATAATTGCCTCTAAAATAGAAATATTTGTAGATTCGATTTTTACTGTAGGCATATTTTCTAAACTGCCAGTACCATTAAATAAAGCATTAGAAGCTTCTTCTGCTTTTTTTGCTTCATCTTCTCCATGAATTAATTTTGTGATTTCATAAGCTGCTATTTTTTTAGCTTCATTAATATGTTCATCTTTTAGTGAAGTAAGCTCATTAATTTTATCTATAGGCAAAAATGTAAGCATTTTTAAAACATTTTCTACACTTGAATCTTCAATGTTTCTCCAATATTGATAAAATTCATAAGGAGATGTCTTTTTAGAATCTAGCCATAAAGCACCTTTTTCAGTTTTACCCATTTTCTTTCCTTCTTTTGTAGTAAGAAGTTTAAAAGTTAAACCGAAAGAATCATCTTTTCCAATTTTTCTGATTAAGTCAACTCCACCGATTATATTAGACCATTGGTCATTTCCACCTATTTCAAGTTTACATCCATATGTGTTATATAGATGTAAAAAATCATAAGATTGCATTAACATATAACTCATTTCAAAAAATGTTAATCCTGTTTCTAATCTTTGTTTATAACATTCAGCAGCAAGCATTTTATTAACTGAAAATAAACTACCAATTTCACGCATAAAATCAACAAATTTGAAATCTAAAAGCCAATCAGCATTATTTACAATAATGGCAGCATTTTCTCCTTCAAAACTAACAAATTTTTCTATTTGCTTTTTTAAACATTCAACATTATGATTAATATCTTCGCGAGATAGCATTTTTCTCATGTCTGTTTTACCAGAAGGATCACCAATGCTAGCAGTACCACCACCAACTAAGATAATTGGTTTATGACCACATTTTTGCATATGACTTGCAACCATTAGTGAAACAAAATGACCAACATGTAAACTATCAGCAGTAGGATCAATTCCAATGTAGAAAGCAACAGATTCCTTACTAAATAGTTCTTTCATTTCTTTTGGATGAGTCATTTGCTCTATATAGCCTCTTTCTTCTAATATGTTAAAAACATTTTCCATCACGTTCATTCCTTCCATTAATTAGTCTAAATTAATATTGTTTATATTTTTTGTTTTATTTTTTAATGTGTTTTTAAACCCTTTAAATTCTTCATATCCTAAAAATCTGTTTAAGTTTTTTACAGAAATACCAGTTTCACCTGAAATGGTATCAAGTGAATTTTCTAAACCGTTTTCTTGTACATAAGATTTAAAATTTGAAAATTCAAATCCATCTTTAGTACTACATTTAGGGCATACGTTACCTTCTGAAATATAAAAACTACCACATCTACTACATCTATTAAATTCCATAATTTTTCCTCCTATTTTATCTTTTGACAAGTTTTTTTAAAATCCAACACATTGTATCATAAAATTTAATAAAATAAAAGAGCTTTTTAATTATTTTGTAGTTTTATAAACTTTTCATAAAATTCAGGGATATGGTTTTGCAAACGAATAGGTTTTAAAGAAGTATCAGTAAAACAATGTTTAGTTTCACCAGTTAAAACAATGTTACCAGTTTTTTTATTAGTTATAGAATATCCCATTGTTAAGCGAACACCATTAAATTGTTTAACATAAGGTTCTATTAAAATAATGTCATTAAAAGTTACATGATGTTTAAAAGAACAATTTACTCCTAGAACTGGTATCATAATTCCGTTACTCTCAAATGAAGAGTATGGCATTTCAAATTGTTCTAACATTTTACATCTGGCTTCTTCTAAAAATCTGATATAATTTGAATGGTGAACAATTCCCATTTTATCAGTTTCATAATAATTTATTTTTCTTTCAAATATAAAATCCATTTTTATCTTCCTTTCAAGTTATAAGTATATAAAAACAAAAGGCTAATGTCAAATGTTGAAATTAAAAGAAAATTGTGTTAAAATATATCTATTAACATTAGAAAATGTCTGTATGAATATATGGACATAAGGAGGAAGAATTGTGCTGGAAATAAAAGCATTCCTTAAAGACAATTTCATAGTTGTCAATGCAGAAAAAAAAGAAAGGAAAGTAATAAATATGACTCGTGAAAAAGTCATAAAAGTGATTGAAAGTACTTTTTTGGATGAAAACATCGATAAAGAATTATACATTCTTTATGGAACGGTGTTGGGAGGTGCCTGCGGAATAATTATCAAAGAAAATAAAATAGAAGTATATATTTCATGTATAGCATATGCTTCTAAAAGACCAGAAATGGTATTAACAGGAAAAAAGAATTGGAAAAAATTATTCTGCTCGAAGATTTTTTAAGAAAAGGAGACTTCGTTTTTTACGGAGTCTTTTTTTAATAAAATAATTAAAAGAAATATAGAAAAAGTTAACAAGCAGTGGTATAATATGAAAAAACAAAATGGAGAAAAAAATGAAAAAAATAAATGGAATAATAATGCAATACTTTGAATGGTATATGGAATGTGAACAAAATTTATGGAATAACATAAAAGAACAAGCAAAAAAATTATCTGAATTAGGAATTACAGCAATATGGTTACCACCAGCATATAAAGGAATAGGTGGAGCAAATGAAGTCGGATATGGAGCATACGATTTATATGATTTAGGTGAATTTGATCAAAAAGGAAGTATAAAAACAAAATACGGTTCAAAAGATGAATATCTAGAATGTATTGAAGTGCTAAAACAAAATGATATAGAAAGCTATGCAGATATAGTATTAAATCATAAAATGGGAGCAGATAAATTACAAACGATACCTGCAACCAAAGTAGATTGGGGAAACCATAATCTTCAAATATCAAACCAAGAGACAGTAAGAGTTGCTACTAAGTTTACTTTTCCAGGAAGAAAACATAAATATTCAGAATTTGAATGGAATTGGACACATTTTGATGGAATTGATTATGATGAAAATTCAAAAGAACATGCAATTTTTAAATTTAAAGATAAAAATTGGAATAATGCTGTAGATGAAGAATTTGGAAACTATGATTATTTAATGGGAGCAGATATAGATTTTACAAACCAAGAAGTTGTTGAAGAATGTACAAAATGGGGAAAATGGTATATAGATATTACGCAAATTGATGGACTTAGACTAGATGCCGTAAAACATATTCCAGCAGATTTTTATAAAAAGTGGATAAAAGACTTAAGAGAGCAAACAAAAAAGGAATTATTTACAGTAGGAGAATATTGGACAGGAGATGTTCAGAAATTACATAGATATATAACCGAAACAGAAGGAGAAATATCTTTATTTGATGTACCTTTGCATTATAAGCTTTCATCAGCATCTAAAGAAGAAAATTATGATTTATCACAACTACTGGATAATACATTAGTAAAAGAAAATTCAAGTAAGGCAGTTACATTTGTAGATAATCATGATACTCAACCAGGACAAGCATTAGAAAGCTTTGTAGAAAGATGGTTTAAACCAGCGGCATATAGTTTGATATTACTTAGAGATGAAGGATATCCATGTGTTTTCTATGGAGACTATTATGGTATTCCACATGATGATATTAAACCTATTGAAGAACTAAAAATTTTAATTAATTTAAGAAAAGAAAAGGCATATGGAGAACAACATGATTATTTTGATCATCAAAATTATATAGGTTGGACAAGAGAAGGCGATGAAGAACATATTAAATCTGGATTAGCAGTTGTGATTTCAAATACAGGAGATGGGGAAAAGAGAATGTATATAGGAACTCAATTTGCGGGAAGTAAGTTTATAGATAGTTTAGAAAATTGTGAAGAAACTATAGAAATAGATGATTATGGATTTGGAAATTTTAAAGTAAAAGGAAAATCAGTATCAGTATGGGTTAAGATATAAAATAAACAAGAATAAAGAAAAGCGACAAAAAACGACAAAAAATGGGACATTTTAGACCTGTCCCTGATGTGTCAAGAAAGGAGAAAAGGATGTCTAAATTTGTTCATTTACATATACATAGTGAGTTTAGTTTGTTGGATGGAGCAAATAGAATCAAAGATTTGCCTAAAAGGGCTAAGGAGTTGGGAATGGATGCTATTGCTCTTACAGATCATGGGGTTATGTATGGTGCAATTGATTTTTATAAAGCATGCAAGGCAGAAGGGGTAAAACCTATTATTGGTTGTGAGGTATATGTAGCACCTCGTTCACGATTGGATAAAGAACCTAATATTGATAATAAATATAATCATCTTATTTTGCTTGCTAAAGATAATGAAGGGTATAAAAATTTAAGTAAGTTAGTTTCTTTAGGGTTTGTTGATGGATATTATTATAAGCCACGTATTGATTTAGAGATTTTAGAGAAATATCATGAAGGTTTAATTTGTTTGAGTGCATGCCTAGCAGGAGCTGTAAATCAAGCTTTATTAAATGGTCAAAATGAGAAGGCAGAAGAAATTGCTTTATGGCATAAGAGAGTTTTTGGAGAGGATTATTATATTGAAATTCAAAATAATGGAATTCAAGAACAAGTTTTAGCTAATCAAAAATTAGTACAATTAGCTAGAAAATTAGATATTCCGCTAGTTGCTACTAATGATGCACATTATTTAAAAAAAGAAGATGCTTATAATCATGAGGTTTTATTGTGTATTCAAACAGGAAAAAGAATGAGTGACATTGATCGTATGAGATTTGACACAGATGAATTATATGTTAAGTCTCCAGAAGAAATGATAGAATATTTTAAAGCGTTTCCAGATGCAATAGAAAATACAGTTAAAATTGCAGAAAAATGTAATGTTGAATTTGAATTTGGACATACTATTTTACCTAATTATGATGTACCAAAGGAATTTCCTACACATTATGATTATTTTAAAAAATTATGTGATGATGGAATAGAAAAAAGATATGGAAAAAATCCATCAAAGGAAATATTAGATAGAGCAGAATATGAGATTAGTGTCATAAAAAAGATGGGATATGTGGATTACTTTTTAATTGTATGGGATTTTATAAATTATGCTAAAACCCATGGAATACCTGTAGGACCAGGACGTGGATCAGGAGCTGGTTCGATTATTGCGTATGCTATTGAGATAACAGATATTGACCCTATGAAATATGGATTACTTTTTGAAAGATTTTTAAATCCGGAAAGAATAAGCATGCCTGATTTTGATGTTGACTTTTGCTATGAACATAGGCAAGACGTAATTGATTATGTATCAAGAAAATATGGACATGACCATGTATCACAGATTATAACTTTTGGAACAATGGCTGCTAAAATGGTTATTAGAGATGTTGCAAGAGTTTTAGATGTACCATATTCAGAGGCTGATAGTTTAGCAAAAATGATACCTAATGAACTACATATTACTATAAAAAAAGCATTAGAACAAAATAAAGAGTTAAAAGAAAGATATGAATCTGATGAATTAGTAAAAAAAGTATTGGATATTGCAATGGGATTAGAAGGAATGCCAAGACAGGCTTCTACTCATGCGTGTGGAATTGTTATAACAAAAGAGCCAGTAGATACATATGTTCCATTATATGTTAGAGATGGACAAATATCTACACAATATATAATGACAACTTTAGAAGAATTAGGACTATTAAAAATGGACTTCTTAGGATTAAGAACATTAACAGTAATTCAAGATACTATTGATTTAGTAAAAGAAAATAGAGGAATAGATGTAGAATTTGATAAAGAAATGGCAGATCCTAAAGTATATAAACTATGGCAAGAAGGAAAATCATGTGGAATTTTTCAGTTTGAATCGCAAGGTATGACAAACTTCATGAAAGAACTAAAACCAGATTGTTTAGAAGACTTAATAGCAGGAGTTTCTTTATATCGTCCAGGACCAATGGACCAAATTCCAAGATATGTAAAAGGAAAATTAAATCCTGGACATAATGAATATACTCATCCAAGATTAGAACCAATATTAAATGTAACATATGGATGTATGGTATATCAAGAGCAGGTTATGCAAATTGTTCGTGATTTAGCAGGATATTCACTTCGGAAGAGCTGATTTAGTAAGACGTGCAATGGGAAAGAAAAAGCTAGATGTTATGGCAAAAGAAAGAGAAATATTTATTAATGGACAAGTAGATGAAAATGGAAATATTATTGTACCAGGGTGTGTAAGAAATGGAATTGATGCAAAATCAGCGAATAAAATATTTGACGAAATGGCAGAATTTGCTAAATATGCTTTTAACAAATCACATGCAGCATGTTATGCAGTAGTAGCCTATAGAACAGCTTATTTAAAAGCATATTATCCAGCTGAGTTTATGGCAGCAACATTAAATAGTTTTTTAGGAAATTTAGATAAAATTCCTCAATATATTGATGAATGTAGAAGTCTTGGAATTGAAATTTTAAAACCAGAAATAAATAAAAGTAATACAAAATTTACTGTTGAAAATGGAAAAATAAGATTTGGACTTCGGAAGTATAAAAAATGTAGGAACAGTTCCTGTTGACAACATTGTAAAAGAGAGAAATACAAATGGTTTATATAAGGGTTTTACAGATTTTTGCGAAAGAATTGCAGATGAATCAGTAAATAAAAAATGTATAGAAAGTTTAATTAAAGCAGGAGCATTTGATGAATTTGAACAAACAAGAAGTACTTTATTAGCTTCTTTTGAAAAAATAGTAGATACTATTCAAAGTGGAAAGAAAAAAGGTCTTGAAGGTCAAGTATCTATGTTTGATTTAGGAACAAAACAAGAACAGGAAAAATTAAATGAAATAAAATATACATTTGAAGAACATGAAGAATTGCCAAATAAAGAAATATTATCATTAGAAAAAGAAATGTTAGGAATTTATATTTCAGGACACCCACTAGAAAAATTAAGAAGTCAGATTGAACAACAAACCAATATTAATACAATGCAAATAAGAAATATAGATGAACAAATGACAACTAATATTGAAGAAAACCAAATACAGCAAGAGACGAAAATAAAATTTAAAGATGGACAAAGTGTAAAATATGCAGGAATTATAACTTCCATAAAGAAAAAGTATACTAAAAACAATAAGATTATGGCATTTGTAACAGTTGAAGATTTGTATGGAACAGCAGAAATAATTGTTTTTGAAAATGCATATATAAAATCCGGAAAGAGTTTAGTAGAAGAAAATATTGTGATAGTAGAAGGACGTTTAAGTATAAGAGAAGATGATACAACTACAATCATAGCAAATGAAATTAAAAATTTTGGAGAACAAAAGCAGAAAGTATTGATATTAGATATTAATGATAGTACAGAAGAACAGAAAAATAAATTAAGAGGAGCTATAAAATATTTTTGTGGAGATAAAAATAATATTAATGTTCAAATTAAAATAGATAAAGAAATAAAACCTTGTGGACAGATTTATTTAACAAAAGATATAATGAAAGTAATTCAAAATATATTAGGAGATAATAGAGTTAAATTAGAGGAAAAATAAAAAGGAACATCATAAGTGTTCCTTTTTTAATTTTTTAAAATATTAAATCCATTCTCCATATTTTTTAATATAAACTTTTTTTGCAAACATAGCAACAAAACAATATAAAATTGGAACTCCAATAATAATTGACATGTAAGGAAGTGGGATAGGTATTAAACCAATAACATTTCCAAGCCATGTAAATGGAACGAGAATTCCTAATATACATAAAGCAATTGATGAAAAATATACCATTTTATGTGCGTTACTTTGAATAAAAGGTATTTTTGCAGTTCTAATAATGTGCATTCCTAAAAGATTTGATACAATACTATAAGTAAACCAAATTGTTTGGAAAAGTGCAGGATCTCTTAATTTAAATACAAACCATAAACATGCAAATACAATTAAATCAAAAGCAGAACTTAAAGGTCCCATAAATAGCATGAAATTTTTTAAACTTTTCAAACTAAATGTTCGAGGCTTTTGTAAATATTCTTCATCAACATTATCAAAAGGCAAAGTCAATTGACCAAAATCATAAAGCAAACCTTCAACTAATAATTGAATAGGAGTTTCAGGTAAAAAAGGTAATGCAACACTAGCAACTATAACAGACAAAACTTCACCAAAATTAAAACTTGTTGCCATTTTGATGTATTTCATTAAATTTCCAAAAGTTCTTCTTCCTTCAGTTACACCATCTAATAGTACATGTAAATCTTTTTCAAGTAAAATGATATCAGCAGATTCTTTTGCAATATCAACTGCAGTATCAACTGAAATTCCAACATCTGAATTTGTAAGAGAAGGAGCATCATTTATACCATCACCCATATATCCAACAACATTACCAGACTCTTTTAAAAGTCTAACAATTCTTGCTTTTTCTATAGGAGAAAGTTTTACAAATATATTGGTCTTTTTTAATAATCTTAAAACACCAGCATCAGCCAAATTTTCAATTTGGTTACCTTGAACTATATTTTTAGAATTAATACCAACTTTTTTACATATACATTCTGTTACTTCAGCGTTGTCACCAGTTAGGACAATAACTCTTATTCCAGCCCTGTTTAATTTTTGAATAGCAGATTTAGCAGATTCCTTTGGAGGATCTAAAAATCCAATAAAACCTAAAAGAATCATATTTTTTTCATCATCAATATTAAACATTGTAGTATCTCTTAAATCATTTTTTTGGCAAACAGCAATAACTCTTAAACCATCTTTATTTAACTTTTTGGCTATTTGTTTTATATTATCTTTAATTTTATTTGTAATAGGTGATAATTGCCCCTTATAATCTACCATATTACATATTTCAAGTATTTCTTCAACAGCGCCTTTAGTTATCATTTGTTTTTTTACACCGTCTGAAACAATAACAGATAAACGTCTACGTGTAAAATCAAAAGGAAGTTCATCTACTAGTTTATATTTCGTAGTGTAATCATTCATATCATTTTGTAAAGCTCTTGCAACAATTGCTTCATCAATATTTCCTCTTAAACCTGTTTGAAAATATGAGTTTAAAAACGCATGTTTTAGAACTCTTATATCTTCGTTACCATTTATATCTAAATACTTTTCAAGCACAATTTTATCTTCTGTTAATGTTCCGGTTTTATCAGTACAAAGAATATTCATAGCACCAAAGTTTTGAATAGAATCTAGTTTTTTAACAATTGTTTTCTTTTTTGACATTTTTACAGCACCTTTAGAAAGACTTGATGATAATATAACAGGTAAAAGTAAAGGTGTAATACATATTGCTATTGCAACAGCAAAAGTAAATGCTGTTACAGGAGCATGTTTCCATGCATTAAGTATAAAAACTATAGGAGTTAATATAAGCATAAATTTTATTAATAATTTACTGATATTTTCGACACCTTTTTGAAAAGAAGATTTAGGCTTTCCTGTTGTTATAGTGTGAGCTACTTTACCAAAATAAGTACTATCAGCTGTTTTTATTACAGCACATTTAGCAGAACCACTAATTACATTTGTTCCCATAAAACAAATTGTATCTAAATCAGATATAGAATCTAACTCATCTTCAGTTAATTCAGTATGAGAAAGTTTCCTTACAGCATCAGATTCACCAGTTAAAGAAGATTGTCCTACATATATATCTTTAGATTCTAAAATTCTTAAATCAGCAGGAATCATACTTCCGGCAGATAGAATAACAATATCTCCTAAAGTAATATCTTTTATTGGAATTGCAACTTCTTTTCCGTCTCTTAATACGGTAGTAGTAGTAGCTACTAGTTGTTTTAATTTTTCAGCTGCTTGATTTGAACGAAATTCCTCAAAAAATTCAAGCAAAGTACTAGCTATAACCAAAACCAAAATAACAATAATGTTTGCATAGCTAGGAGTTTCAGGTAAATAAACATCTGTGTAAAATAAAATTGCAACAATTCCGAAGAAGAATACTGTTAAAAGGACTAAATAAACTTTCTAACAAATAATTGTACCATTTTTTTGGTTTAGTTTGTTTTATTTCATTTGGGCCATATTTATTAAGTCTTAGTTCAGCTTCTTGGCTTGAAAGTCCCTGTATATTTATGTGGTATTGTTTTATAAAATCGTCTTTAGGCAGAAGACATTCATTACCATATAATTTTTTTACATTAACTTCCTCTCTTTGATTTTTTGCATTTTGCATTATAAAATCATCTCCATTCTTTTGTATAAAGTTTCTTTAAAATTATACCACTAATTTAAACTAATGAAACAATAAAGTTGAAAAATTTTTAATTTATTAGAATAAATATAGAGAAATAAGACATGATTAAATTTATATTAATCATATCTTAAAACATTCAAACGACTAAATTATAAATAAGAGTAGTTAACATACAAATTAAAACACCACAAACAGTAGGGATAATAAAACTTAGTAAAGTCCATTTTAAACTACCAGTTTCCTTCTTTATAGTAAGCAAAGTAGTAGCACAAGGAAAATGAAGACAAGTGAAAATCATAACATTAATAGCAGTAAGCATAGTCCAACCATTATTAATAAGAATTTGACCAATTTGATAAGTATCTTCTAAATTAACTAAAGAACCATTACCCATATAGCACATTAAAATAATAGGTAAAACAATTTCATTAGCAGGAATTCCTAAAATAAAAGCAGTTAAAATATAACCATCCAATCCCATTAAATTAGCAAGAGGAGTTAAAAAATTAGCAATAATATCTAACAAACTCATATCTTGAAAACCAGTATTTGCAAAAAGCCAAATAACCAAACCAGCAGGAGCGGCTACACTAACAGCTCTACCTAATACAAATAGAGTCCTATCAAAAATTGAACGTATAAAAACTTTACCAAATTGAGGTTTCCTATAAGGAGGAAGTTCTAATACAAATGATGAAGGCATACCTTTCAAAATTGTTTTAGATAATATTTTTGATATTAATAAAGTTAAAAATATTCCTAATAAAATAACAAAAATAACAGCTAAAGTTGATATAAAAGTAGCACCAATACCATTCATTGTGCCTGCAATAAATATGGTAGCAACAGCTATTAAAAAAGGAAATCTACCATTACAAGGGACAAAATTATTAGTAATTATAGCAATTAATCTTTCTCTAGGAGAATTAATAATTCTACATCCAACACAACCAGCAGCATTGCAACCAAATCCCATACACATTGTTATCATTTGTTTTCCTGTACAGCAACATTTTTTGAAAAATCCATCCATATTAAAAGCAATTCTAGGAAGGTAACCAAGATCTTCTAAAATTGTAAATAAGGGAAAAAATATAGCCATAGGTGGTAACATTACAGAAATTACCCAAGTTAAAGTCTGATAAATTCCTAATATTAACATATTAGATATCCAATCAGGAATACCTATCCAATTAACAAATAAAAACAATTTTTCTTGTATCCATTCAAACAAGCTAAATAAAATTTGAGAAGGATAATTTGCACCAACAATAGTAAGCCAAAAAATTAATCCTAGAAATAGAATCATAATAGGAAAGCCTAAATACTTTGAAGTTAATATTTTATCTATTTTTCTGTCTCTAGAAGAATAATTTTCATTTTCAAAAGTACATACTTTTTTACATATTTTTTCCGCTTTATCCATAATACTAGAAACAATAACATCTTTAAAATTTTCATTTAATTTTTTAAAAGCATCGAATTTATTAATATCAATTGAAAAGTTTTCTTGAATAGAATTTAAGATTTTTGGTTCACCATCTAATAATTTTAGTGAAACCCATCTATACAGTTGTTTAGGAAGAGATGTTTCAACTTCTAATATATTTGATATTTCTGAAATAGACTTTTCAATATCTTTAGAATATCTAACTTTTTTAGGATTAGGTTTAATGTTTCCATTACATACTTTTTCTAAAGTTTTAATTAAATTAGTTAAAGTTTTTTTCTTTCTTGCGGTTGTACCGACTACAGGGATACCAAGTTCACTAGATAATTTATCTAAGTCTATTTTTATCTTTTTCTTTTTTGCCTCGTCAAGTAAATTAACACACAATATAACATTATTAGTTATTTCCATTACTTGAAAAACTAAATTTAAATTTCTTTCAAGGCAAGTAGCATCTACTACAATAATAGTACAGTCAGGTTTACCAAAGCAAATATAATCTCTTGCAATTTCTTCTTCTTCAGAAGTAGATAATATTGAATATGTACCAGGAATATCAACTAATAAAAAATTTGTTCCGTTATAAGAAAAATCACCAGTAGCATTAGCAACAGTTTTTCCTGGCCAATTTCCAGTATGTTGATGCATTCCAGTAAGACTATTAAAAATAGTAGATTTTCCAACATTAGGATTACCAGCTAAAGCAACAGTAAAACCATTTTCGTTTTTGAAACATATAAATTTATTCTCAAGTAAACGTGTACCAGTTGAAGATTTTGTAAGACCCATTGTTCACCTCCTAAATTATATAATATAATGTATGAAAGATTTAAAATAGTGTGATAAAAACTATAATAAAATAAGAGACTAATAATAGATGATGTTAAAACTAAAGTTCCTAATTCTATAAATATTAAAGAAATAGGAACTTTTATATAATGCATAATAATCTTAAAAAATAACTGATATAAGAGAAGTGTCTTCATCTCTAATAGCAATTAAAGTACCTCGTATATCAAAAGCACGTAACCCTTTAGAAGGACTATTTAAAATAGGGGTAATATACGAATTATTAACTAGACCTAAGTCTAAAAGTCTTCTTCTAACACTACCAGTACATTCCATAGATTCTATTTTTCCTTTTTTCATAATAGGCAAATTTGTAAGTAAAATAATATTATTCATTAGTCAAGCCTCCCTAAAAAGTTCTATAATAATATTATATTTTATCGAAAAAACAAATGTTACACTTGACAAATTATTTTAATTATGAAAAAATTACGAAGAAAAGAAACGTAGGGAGGAAATAAACATGGAAAAAATAAGAGGTTTTGAAGTTGCAAAAGGATTTGAAGATAAAGAAATTAATTTGCCAGAAAGAAAAACAAAATATTCAGCAGGATACGATATTGAAGCTGCAGAAGATGTAATTATTCCAAGTTTTAAAAAAGGAATAAATCCAACATTAGTAAAAACAGGAATAAAAGTTTACATGCCAGATGATGAAGTAGTGCTATTATATAATAGAAGCTCAAATCCAAAGAAAAAAGGATTAATCATGGCAAATAGTGTTGGAGTAATAGATAAAGATTATTATGGAAACCCAGATAATGATGGCCATATTATGTTTGCATTCTATAATATAAAAGAAGAAGATATAGAAATAAAAAAAGGAGAAGCAATAGGGCAAGCATTATTCCAAAAATATTTGATAACAGACGATGATAAAGCAGAAGGAAAAAGAATGGGTGGATTTGGTTCAACAAGAAAATAAAAAAAATAAAATAAAAAAAATTTAACCTTAGAGCCCCAACGAAAATAGCTATAATATACATAAAAAAACCAAGGTAAAGGCTTTGACTTTTACCTTTTTTTGTTGTATAATAAATATGGTTAAAAAATCCAATAAAGTTATTTAAAGTAAAATATTTACATAACTTTATTATCTTTTTTTCGCCGAAAAATATAATAAATGCTGAAAGGAGTTGACTTACATGTTTAATGTAGGAGACAAAATTGTATACCCAATGCATGGAGCAGGGGTAATTGATTCAATAGAGGAGAAAAATATTTTAGGGGAGAAACAATCTTATTACATATTAAAAATGCCTGGAGAAGTTAAGGTAATGGTGCCAACTGCAAAAGCAGAAGAAATAGGAGTAAGAAATATTATAGATAAAAGTTCAGCAGATAAAGTTATAGGTGTACTAGAACAAGATGAAACAGTAATGGATAAAAATTGGAACAAAAGATACAGAGATAATATGGATAAAATGAAAAGTGGAGACATATATGAAATTGCTGATGTAGTAAGAAACTTAAGTTTTAAACAAAAAGAAAAAGGTCTTTCTACTGGTGAAAAAAAGATGTTAAATAATGCAAAACAAATATTAGTAAGTGAATTAGTATTAGCAGAACATGCTACTCAAGAAGAAGTAGAGCAATTAGTAGAAAATAAAATAAATACATCATACATGATGTTTAGAGCAGATGATATAGAGCCAGAAAGTGTAGTAAATAAATTCATACCTTTTGATGGTACAGGAACATCAGATTAAAAGTTATATCGTATTAAATAGTAATAATATTACTATTTTAGTACGATATTTTAAATTTTTTAAATAAAACATGGAAAAGTTTTAAAAATGTATTGACAAAATTAATAGTTCATATTATAATAGCAATTGTCGTAAACAGACAGCCAGTTCAAAATAGTATATGCAGATGTGGCGGAACTTGCTGAGGTTGTTCGAACGAAAGTGAGTTACAACGTCAGTATGTGTAGCAAAATATTTGTAAATCAATTTAATATGCAGATGTGGCGGAACTGGTAGACGCACAGGACTTAAAATCCTGCGGTTGAATAAACCGTGCCGGTTCGATTCCGGCCATCTGCACCATAAAAGCATCAAGGAGTTCGTAAGATAAACCTTGATGCTTTTATAATAAAATTGCTAGATTTTTCTAACAAATTTCTAACAATTTTGGAAAATACTTAATTATTTAGGTATATTAGAGTCCAGATCTAATATATCTTTTTTATTTGTTTCAATATTCTTATTGCTATAAAAACTAAGTGCATTTTCAATAGCAGATGCAGATTTGATTTTTGTACTCGAATCCAAGTGTGTATATCTTTCAGTAGTTCTTGAACTTGAATGACCAAGCCAATCCTGTATTTCTCTTAGTGATATACCTTTCTTTACAAGCAATGTTCCGACAACTATGCCTTAAATCGTGGAATCTTATTTCTCTTAAATTATTATTTCTTAATATTTGTTTAAATTTATGACTAACATAGTCAGGCTTTCTTAAATTTCCTAACTCATCTAAACAAACATAATCTTTGTATTTTTTATTGTAACTATCTTTAAATATAGACATATAGTATTCTTGCATTTTTCTAGTATAGAGTAAAAGTTCCTCAATTTCTTTAAATAAAGGCAATGTTCTATAACTAGATTTATTTTTTGTCTTTCTTTTAGTAATAATTTTGGTTTTTGTTTTACTATTTTCGTTTTCATCTGTAACTGTTACTACTTTATGATTTATTGTAATTGTTTTATTTTCAAAATCTATTGCAGACCACCTAATGCCTAAAACTTCACTTCTTCGTAATCCATAGAAAGCAGTTAAATAAACAATTAATTCTAAAGGCGTGTCTTTTACTACTTTGAATAAATTGTTTAATTCATCTTCATTATAATAGTCAGCAATAAATTGTTCTTGTTGTGGTCTACCAACTTTTATAGCTGGATTACTTTGTATTAAGTCTGTTTGTACTGCATAATCTAATGCCTTTCTAATATTAGCATGATATTTTACAACTGTATTTCCTTTAAGCCCTTGTGAATATAACCAATTATAAAAATCTAAAATATGTACTGGTTTTAAATCTTCTAGCATTACTGGATTTTTAGTAAAATATTCTTTTGTTCTGCCTTCAATTTGTCTTTTATAACCTGTATATGTAGATTCTTCAACTTGATGTTTTATCATATCAAGCCATTTAATCATAAAATCTGAAAATGATATTTGTACTTTTTTATCTTCTGTTTTGGTAGTTGTAATTGTTTCTAGTTTATTTTTAAATTCATCTCTTATTTGAATAAGTTTCTTTTCAGCTTTTTTCTTACTTTCGTTTTCTTTAAATCCTGTAGATACCCATTTCATTTTTCTAATGCCATCTACATAGTAAGTTAATACTGTATAAAAAGTCTTATTCTTAATTGTTAAATATGCTGTAATGTCATACATAAAAATCTCCTTTCTTATTTTTAAACAGTATTTTTAGTTAAAAAAGCGATAACATTTATCTTAGGTATTCTGTATAGCTTTCCAACTTTAATTGCTTTTATAGTACCTTTTCGTACTAATTCGTATGCTGTTTGTTTACCAATATTTCCTAGCATTGATCGTAGTCCAGATACATCAACAACATCAGGATAATTAGCAAACATTTCTTGTGTGTAATTGTTGTCTTTCACTTATGTTCCTCCATTTCTTGTAAAATCAAAATTTTGCATATAGTTTAGTAGATTTTTTTAACCATCCCATCTACTTAAGGGAATATTATAGATAGTTTTACTTGCATAGGAATTTTACCTCTCCGCTATCAGCCGAGCGACTCCTCAACATCATGTTAAGCCAAGCCGAAGTATCATTATAATGTTCTATAATACTGGTGTTATGACACTAAATTTTAGTGTATTTTTCAATGTGCTTTTATAGTTTTACAATTTTTCGTTGCAAAACTATTGTAATTATGATGACGTTATAGTATAATAATTATAGATTGCCAATAACAAATTATAAAAAAATAAAAATTGTTAACTATAAATTTGGAGGAAGTATTGAAATGAAAACAAATTTACCAGAAAAAAATTTTTTTGATAGTTTTTATATTTGGTTTAATAAAGAAAAAAGAGAAGAATATTATTCAACACCTTTGTATCTTTATAGTGTAAATAGAAAAGATGATTTTGAAAATAGATTATTAACATTATATTTTGATAAAAACGAAGTTAAAGGAAGAACTAAAGAAGAACAAGGATTAAAATATCCAGGAAATATGTACTTTCCTTATGTTGAAAGGTTTGGAATGTTTTTATTAAGATTTTTAAATGCTAATTTAGAAACATATGGATCAGCCTATGAAACTTTTTTCTTTGCCTATGGTTTTGAAATATTAAAAGATATAGATGAAGATTATACTTTTGAATTAAAAGGAAAATATGAAAATGATGAAGTATATTTAAAGCAAATGAAAAAAATATATAATGACCTACAATATAAAATACAAGAAATACAAGAAGAAATGAAAGTATTTGTAAACTATGTATTTAACCTTGATGAACAAGAAGAATTAAAAGAATATACGCCTAGTCAAAGATTTGCAGTATATTTAATCAAGCATAAAGGACAAGCATATACTTATAATAGAAATGACAATATTATTCAAGATAGCTATTCAAATAAGAATTTGGAATTATCACATTTGAATGATAGGCAATTACTGGATAGCTTTAAGAATAATACAATGCTTGTTTCTATGATAGATACACATCAAAGCAATGACTTATCTGCTATATGCTATGCAGTATTAGAAGAGTTAGTAAAAACAACAAATAATCCAATTAAGAAATGTCAAAACTGTGGAATGTACTTTATTCCAAACTCAAGACTTGATGAAATTTATTGTGATTATCCAAAGGCAAATGGCAAAACTTGCAAAGAACAAGGTGCAGTACAAGCTTATAACGAAAGACTAAAACAAAATAAAGCATTAGCAGAATACAGAAGATTATACCAATTAAAGTCTATGGCTGTTGGTAGAAATAAAGATAATAAACAAATGAAAAAAGATTTTGACAAGTGGAAAAAAGATGCTAAAGATAGAGTTAATAAATTAAAACATAAAATTTTAACAGAAGATGAAGTATATGAGTGGTTAGTAAAGAATAAATAATGGAGTATAGAAATGAGTACAATAACTATTAATGGAGAAACAATATACGTAAAAGATTTATCAATAGATTTTAATAATAATGAAATTCATATTATAGAAAATGATATTTCATCTAAAACATATAGTTTTTTATTTAGACATATTCTATTAGAAAAATTTATTGATGAACTAGTTTATTTAAAAGATGATAATGGTAATATTTATACTTTTTATAAATGTTATATTGGAAAACACTATATGGAAAATAATAAAATAGATACTATAATAAAATTTAATGCATATGTAACTGATTTTCAAATTAATGATATTAAAAATTATAAAATTAATAAAATGGAAGTTAGATTAGAGCATAAAAACTTGAATATAGTTCAAATTGAAGAAAGCATAGGGAAATTACTAAAATTTTCTATAGGTAATATGAACTATTGTATAGAGCTTATATTTGGAGAAAGATATTATAAAATTACATTGGAAAATAGCAAAGAATTGGAAACAGAAAAATTTATACATAAATTTTTGCAATTTTATGAATTTTTAATACTTAATTTGGGTTATTATTTAGAAATTAACGAAATAAAACTATTTGATTATGAAAAGGTTTGTGAATATTCTTATCCATTTTCTAGTAAATATTCAGGAATTAATAATTATAATAATTATAACTGTGTATTAGGAAAAATAAACAAAAAAGAAATTAAAGAGATTTATAAGAATTGGTTAGAATTAAGAAAAAATACTCACAATATTTATGATATATTTATAAATGTATTTTCTGTAAAATATTTTATAGAAATTGCATTAAGTACTATTACAAATTGTATGGAAGGATATTATAAATGCATACATAAAACTACTTTGAAAAAGATCATTATAGACAAAAAGGAAAATTCTAAAAAAGTAAATAAAGAATTTAAAGAAATAATGACAGAATATCTTAATACTAATGAAGGAAAAATGATATTTTCAAGCCAAGACAGACAATCGTTGAAAATATACACTAAACTTACTAATCATAGAAATTATTTTGCACATTTAAATGAAAAGAAAAAAAGATTTTATGGAGATAGCAATTTGTATATGTTATTAAAAATAAAATTACTATTTAGAGTTTTTATGTTGAAAGATATAAATCAAACTATAGAAATTGATAATTTGCAAAAATGCATAAAGAATATAGAAGAAAATATTAATTGGAAAAAAGGAGTGTGATTTTATGCAAAATACGGAAACAAACAGAATTGAAAACAAAGAACAACTTAATGAAGATTTTGAGCAAGAAGTTATTGCCTTTCTTAATTACAAAGAAGGTGGAATAATTTATGTGGGAATAAATAAGAATGGACAAGTTGTTGGAGTTGAAGATGTTGATTTAACACAACTACAAATAAAAGATAGAATAAAAAATAATATACAACCTTCTACTTTAGGATTATTTGATGTAACTGTGGAAACAATAGATAATAAAGAAGTAATAAAAGTTATAATATCAAGTGGAACAGAAAAACCTTATTATTTAAGAAAAAAAGGAAGAACTCCAGAGGGATGTTATATTAGAGTTGGTAGTAGCAAGGAACGAATGACAGAAAGAATGATTGATGATATGTATGCCAAAAGAATAAAAAATACTTTAAAAGAAATTGATTCTCCTAGACAAGAGTTAACATTTAATCAATTAAAAATTTACTATGAAGAACATGGATTAAAATTAAATGATAATTATTTACAAAATTTAGATTTACTAACAAGTGAAGGAAAATATAATTATAATGCTTTTCTATTGGCTGATGAAAACAATGTTTCTATAAAATTAGTAAAATATGTTGGAACAAATAAACTTGAATTATTAGAAAATTTAGAGTTTGGAAATCGTTGTTTAATTACTGCTACACAGAGAATATTAGATAGACTTGATGTTGAAAATACTACATATGCAAAAATAGAATACTTTGGAAGAAAAGAACAAGAAAAAATTGATAGCAAAGCATTAAAAGAAGCGGTTATAAACGCAATTGTACATAATGATTATTCTTATGGGAATTCTCCAATAATAGAATTATATTCTGATAGAATTGAAATAACATCTGCAGGTGGTTTGCCACAAGAATTATCACAAGAAGAATTTTTAGAAGGGGTTACTGCACCAAGAAACAAAGAACTTATTAGAGTATTTAAAGATGTAGATTTAATTGAAAATATAGGCTCTGGAGTTTTGAGAATTTTAGATGCCTATGATAAAAGTTGTTTCAAATTTATGGAACATTTCTTGAGAGTTTCTTTTAATTATAAAGAAAATCCATTTGAATATGAAGATACTGCTAAAACAAAAAGCAGTAAGTTAGGCAGTAAGAAAAGCAGTAAGTTAGCAGTAAGTGAAGAACAAATATTACAATTATGCAAAACAGAAAAATCATTGAAAGAAATTGCTCAACACTTTGGATATAAAGATGTATATAAGTTCAAAAATAATTATATAAATAAATTAATAGAACAAGATAAGTTACAAATGACAATACCAGATAAACCTAAAAGTAGAAATCAAAAATATATTATAAAATAGTTTAGAAAGTGAGTGAATATTATGAAAAAAGTAATGGTTATTACAGGTGGAAGTGATGGTTTAGGAAAATCAATAGCAGAAAAATTGGCTCAAAATGAAGAAAATGAAGTAGTTATTTTATCAAATCAACAAGATAAATTGACAGATGCTGCAATAGAAACAAATTCAGATTATCAAGTATGTGATGTGACAAATCACGTAAGTGTTGAAACGGCAATAAATAATATACTTCAAAAATATAAAAAAATAGATGTATTAATTAATAATGCTGGTGTTTGGTTAGCAGGAGATTTGACTGAATGTAACTATGATGTTATTAGTAATTGCATAGATGTAAACACTAAAGGCCCCATATATATGACAAAGGCAGTATTACCAAGTATGTATGAAAATAAAAAAGGGTTGATTATTAATGTTTGTTCTCAAGCAAGTTTTGACAGTGATGATTTTTCAACAGTATATAATGCTTCAAAATGGGCTATGAGGGGATTTAATCGTTCTATTCAAAAAGATTTAAGTAAAAAAGGAATAAAAGTAACAGGTTTTTATCCAGGTTTTATGCAGACAAATATATTTAAAAAAGCCGGAAATGACTATGATACATCTACAGGATTAGAAACAGAAAAAGTTGCTAAAGCAATTGAATTTATCATTAGTTGCGATGATGATGTCATTATTCCTGAGTTTGGAATAAAAGATATAGAAAATTATTAAAAAAATTGGCAGACTGTCGGTAAAACAGCCTGCCTTTTTAGGACAAATTATTCGTCCATTTTCAAAAAATAGATGTCTTCAGGGTCATTAGTGGAAAGTCCAAAGGAAATGTCTTCTGCTTCAATGCTGGTTATTTTGCCCCATCCTCTTGCGGATGGCACTTCACAAAAGACAACCGTTTTAGGATAATCTTTCGTGGCTGCCCACGTAATCAAAGTAGTTTGATTAGCATTCATGCTATTTCCTGTGGAGTGGTTAGCACCGTCACTTTTCAGTAAATACTGATAAGCATTTTCATGAAGGAATATCCAGGATTTTCTTATCCGTTCTCCCATTTCTGCCAGTACATCCAATGGACATTTGTCCTTCGGTACAAGTATTACTTCTTTTTTCATGATGAAATCCTCCTTAAATTAAATATAGTAAACAGTACCATTAAATACGAGATATTACTCATACTTAGCTCAATTATACAATATTTTACATAATTTGTCCAATTATATTTCAAATTCTTCATATTCCTGTTCTTCCTCATATTCAATTTGCTTTTCTGGATCAAGATAAATATCATTTTCAAATTCAAAATCTCTAATGAATTCTTCTTCAGAAGATACTGAAAATTTATTGCAAACCCAATGTATGAATTTATCTACTGTTTTTTGAAATGTATTTATAACTTTTCGTAAAAAGCTATTTTCTTTTTCAAGCTGATAGATTTCATCTTCATATTTGTTTTCAACTTTTCGTATTTCTTCTTTAAGTTTAATAGAATAGTCCTTTTCAATATTTTCGCATTTTTCTTTTAATTCTCTATTTTCGCACATTATAGATTTTCTTTCTTTTTCATACTTTGAAGTTCTTTCAACAGTATTAACTTGATTTTGTAGTGTTAAATAAAGCAAAGATATTTGTTCTTGTTGTTCCTTAATCATTTTATCTCTTGGCTCTACAACTAATTCTTGTATTTTTTCATCTCTATTTCGTACTAACTTACCAAAACTTTTAACATCAGGCGTTTCTGGTATTTCTAATTTAATATCTTTAAGTACTGTTTTAGTATTTTCAAAATTTGTAATTTTCTTATAATCTTCAATAGATAGATGTACTCTTTCACTTGGATTTCCTCTTTCTAAATCAAATCCGTTTGCAGTTATATAAGAATGAAAAGCATTTTGTAGTTGCCTATAACTATCTTTAGCTTTCCAAAATTCACTACAAGCAATTTTATCAATAGCATTTCCTTTTTTATCAGTAGTATGAACTACTGGAATAAATACTAAATGCATATGTGGACTTTCTTCATCCATATGTACTTTTGCAGACAAAATATATTGTTCTCCTAAATTTTTGTATTCGCATACAAATTTATAGGCAGTCTCAAAATATCTTCTTCCTTCTTGTTCACCTACTTTTTCAAAAAAGCCTTTATCAGATGTAATTAAATATTCACAAACTATATTGCTAACAGATTTAACTTGTCCTTTCAAATTATATTTTTCTTTTATTAAATCAAATTCCTTTTCGTAAGTATGTTTACACTCTTTTATTGAGTAGTTCAAGTAAGATAATTCCTTATCTATATTTTTATTTGAATAGTTTTTATTCCTTCTCTCATTGTGTCTAAATATTCCTTTTAAATTTTCTCTTTTGTATTTTGCATTTCTAATTATTGCATAACTCATATATAAAATCCTCCTTTTCTAGCAAGGCAAATAACACTATGCTGGTTAAATTTTTTTCTTTTTTTGGATCTAGGTCAAGTTTTTAGACACATTTTTCTACGAATTTATATATTTTGATGTTGTATTTTTGCAACATATATAAGTTTAGGTTTGCTAAAACCTTGTTTCTTTTCATATATTAAATTAACATCTGATAATTGTTTAAATGCTTTAGTAACAGTTTTATCAGATAGATTTAATTTATCTTGTACTTCTTTTCTAGTAAATATCAAATATACATTTCCATTTTCATCATGCCAATTATTCTTTATAGATAATGATAACCTATCTAATAGAAAACCATATAACAATTTACTATCAGAATTTAATGTATTTTTATATAATAGATTTATGAATAATTCCTGTGGTATTTGATAATATTTATGGTTTAAAGTTTCATTAACTTTATAAAAATTAAAATCTTGCATAAATTTTCCTTTCCTTCGCACGACAATTAATTCTATGGCGAAAAATTAGAACAGGTAATAAACTATGCCTGTTCGTTTTGAATTTTAAATATGCAAAATTTGATTAAAAGTAGGATTTGATGTTTTATGTAAAATGTAGTATAATATAATTACAAATTAATTAGGAGGTGCTGTTATGACAGTAACAAACAAAACATCAGTCGCACTTGAAATCTTAGGTGGAAGCCTTAAACCCAATGAATCGCGGGAATATACTGAAATGATGTTCAATACATTGGACATTCACTCTGAAATTGGAAGCTGTGTTATCACAACTGAATATGGACAGAGAAGTTTCAGAAACTACGGTAAATTGGTAGCAAAAGAAGGCAGAAAAAAGAACGAACATGGAATGAAAAACATTATCGTTTCTTCTATTGACTAATTAGCCCTAAGAAATTGGACACTATGCCAAAAGGTATAGTGTCTATTTCATGTTATACTGCTTAAAATTTTTCTAACAGATTTCTAACAAAACTTCAAAAAGTTGTGTCAGATTTATATGAATTTTTAATCGTTTATGTTACAATAAAAACAAGTAAAAAAGTTTGAAATAATAAGGTTTTGACTACAAAAATAACGGGATTAAAAAGTATTATTCATCACTAACCATTAAAATGATAGAATAACTTAAAATCCTGCGGTTGAATAAACCGTGCCGGTTCGATTCCGGCCATCTGCACCAATGAAGTATCTGTTCGAACTAATAAAACAGATAAATACAAAAATCAATCAGAAAATAAATCTGGTTGATTTTTTTTGTTGTCTAAAAACAATATTAAAATCATCCAAACAAAAGGATGGTGTATAAATTGAAAATAATTAAACAAGAATTACAATTTGAAGAATGTCTAAAACAGAGACTTGAATTTATATGTGAATTTGCGAAAGTTACCCCTACTTTTATAAATGGTAGCATTAGGAAATTAGAAAAAACTAATCTTACATATATTGAGCCACATAAAGTGATTATTAAAAGTATTACTTTTTTAGTTTTCAATTATTCAAATGATGTGTATATTTCAAACTTATCTAAAAAGATAAAATTATCAGAGTTAGAAGAATATTTGAAAAAAATATAAAAATATTTATTTGACATTTATAAAAAATCTGTGTATAATAAATATAGGAAATGGAGAAACCACAAACGTGGTTTTGCCAAGAAAATGTGTAAACTCACATCTACTCGTCAAAGTACAGATGTGAGCTTTTTTTATTTATGTAGTTGCTTATCAACCCAGTTCTTATATAGAACTGCTATCAAGGCAACGTTTAATGTTAAAGATAACATTAAGGATATTATAAAAAATAGTATTACTTTAACCATAAACATCACCACCCTTCCTACGAAGATTCGTAAAATTGGTGGCAAAAACCATATCTGCTTATTCTCATTTCCTATGTCAGTTAGTATAACATACATTTTACAATAAAGCAATAAAAACAAACAAATATTCGTAAAAACTTTTTTAGAAATTCACTTGATTTTTATAAAATAATTCGGTAATTATATTTATAATTTGAATGACTATTTAGTCATTCGTCAAGAGAGCTAACGAGTTGTAAATATCTACGGCGTTGGCATCAATGACGTATCTGTTCAAACTTTTATGGAACAGACAATACAAATATCATTCTGAAAAGGATGGTATTTTTTTTATTGCAAAATTGCCATCCGAAAGGAAAGGATGGTGTTTGAAGTGAAAATAATTAAGCAAAAGCTAGAATTTGAGGAATGTCTAAAACAAAGGCTAGAGTTTATATGTGAGTTTTCTAAAGTTACTCCTACTTTTATAAATAGTAGCATTAGAAAAATTGATTTGTATTCCGTAGAAAATGAGAGCCGCAAAAATGATATTGTTTAAATGACAAAAAATAAACATATCGGAGGTGCTCTCTTATGGGTAATAATATCACAGATAGATTAAAATATAAAGAGTCAGTAATAAAATTTTCAAAAAAATATGGAGTAACAAAAGCAGTATATAAATTTGGAGAATGTAAGAGAATAACATATAGATGGCAAAATAGATATGATGGAACGTTAGAAAGTTTAAAAGATAAATAAAGATGTCCGCATGAGTATGAAAAGTTAATAAGTGAATTAGTAAAAAGAAAAGGTTATAGGAAAATTTTTAAAGGCAATTTGGAATGGTAATTAATGAAATTACAAAAATAAAAAAATAGATACATATATTAGAAAAAAATTAAAATATATAATTTGAAAATAGTAAAACAACTGCAGGAGCAAGAAAAAATAAACGATGTTAAGTTTAGTTGACAAACTTCAAGCCAAAATAGGTAGAAAATTTTTTGCTTTTTTGCTAAAATAAAATCAGGAATTTCAAAAAAAAGAATTTCAAAAAAAAGAATTTCAAAAAAAAAGAATTTCAAAAAATATAAAATAAAAGGAGAAAAAAGAAAATGAAATTTAATGAGAAATTAATTAATTTAAGAAAGAAAGCAGGATTATCTCAAGAGGAACTAGGATATAAATTAAATGTTACAAGACAGACAGTATCTAAATGGGAATTAGGTCAAACAACACCAGAAATGGATAAACTAATAGAAATTAGCAAAATATTTAATATAAGTGTTGATGAATTAATAAATGAATCAGAAACAAAAAATGATTCAAATTCAAATCCTATAATTGAAGACCAACCAATAGAAAAAACTAATAATAAAGAAAAAACAGTAAGAACCATAGTAATTGGAGTACTTATTGTTGTAATATTACTAATAGTGATTGGAGTCTTTACAGGAAGTAGTATATTAAATATCTTTAATAAAACAGCAAAAACTGAAGAAGGTATTATTGATAAATTTTTTAGCATGTTTGATAAAACAATAGAAAAACAAGAAAATAGCATGAATACAGAAGGAGTAGACAATAATAGTAATATATTTAATGAAGCAAAAAATATAATAGATGGGACGGACAAGAAAATGGAGATAAGTCAGTTTAATGGTCCAATAAAAATATATAATGGAACTCAAATGGGAGTAGGAGTAAAATCAGTTTTAGATACTGTAATTACAAGCAATAAAACAAAAGAAAATAAAATAAAAGTAAAATTTATGGAAATAGAAACAGAAAATGTAGATGAGATTAAAAATTTAAAACAAAATATAGACAAATATACTGATTATGAAGTATCATTTGAATATGATGATGATGGTTTTATAAATGAAGTAATAATTGAAAATGTATAGAAAAGGAGAAATATATGATAATATTAATTATAATAGCTGTTTTATTAGTAATTATATTAAAATTATATAATGATTTAGTTAAGGCGAGAAATAATGTAAGACAAGCTAAATCAGGTATAGACATATACTTAAATCAAAGATTTGATTTGATTCCAAATCTAGTGGAATGTGTAAAAGGATATTCAAAACATGAAAAAAGCATATTTACAGAAATAGCAAATTTAAGATCGGCATATATGAAACAGCCGAAAAATATAAAAAGTGCTGAAACTTTAAATAATAAAATGAATCAGCTTATAGCTGTAGCAGAGAATTATCCAGAGTTAAAAGCTAGTGAGCAATATTTGAATTTACAAAAAAATTTAACTAAAATAGAGAGTCAATTACAAGCTGCAAGGAGAATATATAATTTAGAAGTTACAAATTACAATACTAAACTAGATGTTGTGCCATCTAATTTAATTGCAAGTTTATTTGGATTTGAACATGCTCAACTATTTGAAATAGAAGATTATAAAAGAGAAAATATAAATATAAAAATCGAGGAATAGATGATGAAAACATTTGATGAAATTTATCAGGAACTAAAAACTGAAGATATGCAGGAAATAAATAAATTATATGAATGTGTTAAAAAGAAAAGCAAAAATCAGAAAAGAATAGCACTAATAATATGTGCAATAGTAGATATATTAATTTTATTTTTAGTTAGTGCAAATTTAAAGTCAGTATTTTTTAGTATGTTTGCAATTATGTTTATTTTTATAATAGATACTGTAATATATGTTATAATAACACTAATATCAGGATTTAGTAAAGAATATAAAGAATTAAATACACAATATAAAAATATAGTAATAAAAAAGATTATAAATAATTTTTACGATAATTTGGAGTATTTCCCATATAAATCAATGCCTGAATATATTTATGAAAATGCAGGTTATGAATATTATGATTGTTATTCGTCAGATGATTATTTTGAGGCTCAAATAAATAATAAATATAGTATTCAAATGGCTGAAGTACTTACCAAGGAAAAAAGAGAGTATGAAGATGCAAATGGAGAAAAAAGAGAAGAGGAAATTATAGAATTTAATGGATTATTTGCTAAAATTATTCTGGATAAAAATATTAATAGTGAATTAAGAATAATGCAAAATGGAAAATTTTTATTAGATAAAAATAAGTTAAATATGGACTCTAGTGAGTTTGAAAAATATTTTGATGTGAAAACAACTAACAAGATTATAGCAATGCAATTATTAACATCAGATGTTATGGAAGAACTAATAAAATTTGAAGATAAAACAAAAATGAAGTACGATATTTATATAAAAAATGATGAATTGTATTTAAGATTTCATTCAGGAGCAATGTTTGAAATAGAAAATCTAAAAAAAGAAATATTAGATAAAGAACTAATAGAAAAATATTTTTATATGTTGAATTTTACATATAATTTATCTAATAAATTAATTAATATAATAAATGATACACAAATATAAATGAAAAAACTTGCCATTATTATTGGTAAGTTTTTTCATTTTTCATAATGGAATAGACAATTAAATTTTCGGATTTTCCTGTTTTTTCATTAATTTTACGATTTCTTAATACAGCATCTTTTTTCATTCCGACATTTTCCAACATTTCACATTTTGTTTCAGTTAATTTTTTATTGCTATCATAAAATTTTGAAATTACAATGTTAAAATCTAATTGATTAAATAGATAGTCTAAGACAGCGTTTAGAGCTTCTTCAATAAGATTAGTGTTAAATTTAGAAAAAGTAATTCCAAATTTTATATCACAACGTTTATCTGGAAGAGAAACTTCTAAAGATCTAATGTAAGCAATTACAGTAGAAGTTGCTTTTTCTTCAACTGCTAAAGCAAGTTCACCAGTTTCATATTCTCTAATAAAAGATGAAACCATAGCAGAAGTTTCATATATGTTTTTATGAATATGATATTCTGAACAATTTTTTAGCTCTTGTATAGTAGCTAAATTTTTATAAACATCTTCTACATCATCCATCTTGAACTTTCTGATTTTTAAATTTTTTGTTTCTAAATCTTTCATTTTTACACCTCCCAAAAAAGTAATATATCATAAAGAAACAAAAAACACCATTTTTTTTATACATTATCCAACATTTAGTATACAAAACTGAAAAATATAAAAGTCAAACAAATAAAAGACTAAAAAACTTATATGAATATTATTATTAATTTTTGGGAAATATTCTTAATAAAGGACTAAAAAGGAGAAAAAATGATTTACACATTAACAATTAATCCAGCTTTGGATTATATAATAGAAATACAAAATTTTAAATTAAGTAATATTAATCGTAGTGAAAAAGAATATATCTTTCCAGGAGGTAAAGGAATTAATGTGTCTATTGTTTTAAAAGAATTAGGCATAGATTCAACAGCGTTAGGATTTATTGGAGGTTTTACAGGAACAGAAATTGAGAATAAGGTACAGAAATATGGGGTAAAGACGGATTTTGTAAATGTAAATGAAGGTATTTCTAGAATTAATGTAAAAATAGAAACAGAGTCAGAAGAAACAGCTATTAATGGAAAAGGACCATATATAAGTTCTAGATATATTGATTTATTATATGAAAAAATAAGGCAAATAAAAAAAGGTGATATTTTAGTTTTGTCAGGAAGTGTGGCTGAAGGAGTTGAAGAAGATATTTATCAAAAAATTTGCCATGAATTACAAAAAAATGAAGTTAAAATAATTGTTGATGCAAGAGGTAATCTTTTATTAAAAACTTTAGAATATAAGCCTTTTTTAATAAAACCAAATCGAGAAGAATTAGAAGAAATTTTTAATACAAAAATTACAAACAAAGAACAAGTAATTCAGCTTGCAAAAGAACTACAAATAAAAGGAGCAAAAAATGTATTAGTATCAATGGGAAGTGAAGGTGCAATATTCTTAAGTGAAAATGGAGAAGTATTTAAAAGAAAAGCATGTGTAGTAAAAGAAAGAATAAATACAGTAGGAGCAGGAGATTCTATGATAGCAGGTTTTATAGCAGGATATAAATTATCTTCAAAATATGAAGAAGCACTAGATATGGGAATAGCAGCGGCAACAGCAACTACTGCATCTATGTTTTTAGGGAAAAAAGAAAAAATATACAATATATATAATGATATAAAAGACACAAAGTAAGTAGGAAAGGAGAATGTATTGATTAGTAAATCAATACAACTTAAATATGAAAATTACAGATTTAATAAAAAAAGAAGCTATAGATTTAAATGTAAAAGCTTCTACAAAAAAAGAAATAATAGAAAAAGCAGTCGAATTGATGTCTAAAAATCAAAATATTACTAATAAAGAAGATTATTTAAAATTAGTTTTAGAAAGAGAAAAAAAAGGTACAACAGGAATAGGCGAAGAAATAGCAATTCCACATGGGAAAGGAGATAGTATTTCTTCGCCAGGAGTTGCAGCAATGGTAATACCAGAAGGAACAGATTTTAATTCATTAGATGGAAAGCCAGTTAAGTTATTATTTTTAATTGCAGCACCAAATACAGAAGATAATGTACATTTAGAAGTGTTAAGCCGTTTGTCTAGTTTATTAATGGATGAGAACTTTAGAAAAGAATTAATAAAAGCAAAATCAAAAGAGGAATTTTTAGAGATTATAGACAATGCAGAAAAAAAGGCACACAACAAAGAAGAGAAAAAGTCAAATTATGAATTATTAGGAATTACAGCTTGTCCAACAGGAATTGCTCATACTTACATGGCTGCTGAAGCTTTAGAAAAGATGGGAGAGGAATTAGGTCATTTTATAAAAGTTGAAACACAAGGACAATCTGGAGCACAAAATATATTAACAGAGGAAGAAATAAAAAATGCAAAAGCTATCATTGTAGCAGCTGATGTTAATGTAGATTTATCTAGATTTAATGGAAAAAAAGTACTTAAAGTAGGCGTATCAGAAGGAATTCATAACCCAAAAAAATTAATAGAAAAAGCATTAAAAGAAAATTCGGAAATACCAATTTATCATAAAAATGAAAATTCTGAAAAAGAAGAGAATTTAGGTGGAAATGTGTATAGACATTTGATGAATGGGGTTACACATATGCTACCATTTGTAGTAGGTGGAGGAATATTAATAGCTATTGCTTTTCTATTAGATGATTATTCTATAAATCCTTCAAATTTTGGAATGAACACACCAATAGCAGCATTTTTCAAAACAATTGGTGGAATAGCTTTTGACTTTATGCTAATTATTTTATCTGGGTACATTGCTATGAGTATTGGAGATAGACCTGGATTAGCAGTAGGAATTGTAGGTGGAGCAATAGCAAAAGCAGGTACAACTTTTTCATCTCTTATGAATTCAGAAGAAGTACTAATTAGTTCAGGATTTTTAGGAGCTTTAATTGCTGGTTTTTTAGGTGGATTTATAATTAAGTTTTTAAAAAGATTATTTAAATTCATACCAAAAAGTTTAGAAGGAATTAGGACAATTTTAATTTATCCAGTGGCTGGAATATTACTAATAGGAATTATTATGCTTTTAATAAATCCATTTGTAGCATCTATAAATACAGGTTTAAATAATTTTCTTTTCTCTATGAGTGGAGTTAATAAAGTTATTTTAGGAGCTATACTAGCAGGCATGATGTCTGTAGATTTAGGAGGACCAGTTAATAAAGCAGCATATACATTTGGAACAGGAATGTTAGCAGAAGGTCATTACGAAATAATGGCAGCAGTTATGATTGGCGGGATGGTAGCCCCTCTTGCAATAGCTATTCTTGCAACATTTTTCCCTAAAAAATTACCAAAAAAAGAAAGACAAGCAGGACTACTAAATTATGTTATGGGATTATCTTTTATTTCAGAGGGAGCTATTCCATTTGCTTCAGCTGACCCAATTCGTGTGTTGCCAGCTTGCGTTATTGGTTCTGCGGTGTCTGGAGCTTTATCAATGGCGTTCAATTGTAGTTTAATGGCTCCACATGGAGGAATTTTTGTATTACCATTAATAGGAAATCCAGGATGGTATACTTTAGCTCTTGTAGTAGGTTCTGTAATAGCAGCAGGAATTATGGCTATATTTAAGAAAAATGTTTGGGAAAATACTGTATAAATAAAAATAAGAAAGGAAAATATAAAAATATGGTAAAAGAAGATGTGATGTTAAACAATAAAACAGGGCTTCATGCAAGACCTGCAACAGAAATTGCAAAAACAGCGATGTCATACAAAAGTGATATAACTTTTCTTGTAAATGATAAAAAAATTAATGCTAAATCTCCATTAATGCTTATGGCAGCAGGAATAAAATCAAAAACAAAAATAGAAATTATATGTAATGGGGAAGATGAAAAAGAAGCATTAGAAAATTTAAAAAACATTATTAAAGAAAATCTTGATTAATATAGATTTCTATAGAAAGAAGGATAAAATATGCTAAAAGGAACAGGAATTTCTGATGGTATAGGATTAGGGAAAGCAATTATTTTTAAAAGTCAAAAGATTAAATTAGAAAAAAATAAAATAAAAGATGTTACATTAGAAAAAGAAAAGTTTTATAAAGCAATTAAAGAGGTTGAAAAAGAAATAGAAGACTTATTAAAAAAAATATCTGGAACAGAAAAAGAAATTATGCAAGCATATCTTTTAATATTACAAGATCCAAATTTGATTCAAAAAACAATTGAAATAATTGAAAAAGAAAAATGGGATGCAGCTTATGCAACAGAAATTGGTTTTAATGAAATAATAAAAGGATTTGAAAAAGTAGATGACACCTATATTTCTGAAAGAAGTAAGGATATAGAAGATATGAAGAAAAAAATCATAGCAAAAATAATAGGAAAAGAAGAAATAAATTTATCTAAATTACCTTCAAATACAATTTTAGTTGCAAAAGAATTATCAACATCTGATATTGCAAAATTAGATTTTAAGAATATAGAAGGAATTATTACAGAAGTAGGTGGAATGAATTCTCATATGGCTATTATGGCAAGGACTCATGAAATTCCTTCAAGTGTAGGAGTTAACAAAATAACACAAAATATAAAACAAAATGATGTTGTTGCTATAAATGGAAAAACAGGTGAAATTTTTGTGAATCCTTCTAAAAAAGAATATAAAAATTTTGAAGAGATAAAAGAAAAGATAAAAAAAGAAAAGAATGAATTAGAAAATTATAAAAATCAAGATTCAATGACAAAAGATGGACATGAAGTTAAAGTTTTAGCTAATATAGGTATGCCAGATGATGTTAAAATTGTAATTCAAAACACAGCAGAAGGAGTAGGATTATTTAGAAGTGAATTTCTTTATATGAACTCAGAAAATTTTCCAACTGAAAATGAACAATTTGAAGCATATAAAAAAGTAGTATTAAAACTTAAGAATAAAGAAGTAATTATTAGAACATTAGATATAGGTGGAGATAAAGATTTAAAATATATGAAATTGCCAAAAGAGGATAATCCATTTTTAGGTTATAGAGCAATTAGGATTTGTTTAGATGACATTAATTTATTTAAAGTACAATTAAGGGCAATTTTAAAAGCAAGTGCTTATGGGAATGTGGCTATTATGATACCAATGATTTCATCATTAGAAGAGTTAAGAAAAACAAAAGAAATAATAAATGAAGTAAAGGAAGAGTTAAGAGAAAAGAAAATTAAATTTGATGAAAATATAAAAATTGGAATTATGATAGAAATACCTGCAGCAGCACTTATTGCAGATGAATTAGCAAAAGAATGTGACTTTTTTAGTATTGGAACAAATGATTTAATTCAATATACAGTAGCTGTTGAAAGAGGAAATAAAAAAATTGCTAATTTATATACACATTTTCATCCAGCTGTAATTCGACTTATAAAAAAAGCAATTGAAGGTGCTCACAAAAACCACATCTTGTGCGGAATGTGTGGAGAAGCGGCAGGAGATGCAACATTTATCCCTTTATTAATAGGCTTAGGATTAGATGAGTTTTCAATGAATGCTAATAAAGTTTTAAATGTAAGAAAATTGATAAGAAAATTAGATTTTAAAGAATGCCAGAAATTGGCTGATGAAGTTTTGAAATTAGCTACTTCTGATGAAGTAGAAAAATTATTAGTAAAATATACAAGAGGTTCAAATTAGAACTTCTTTTTTATATTATAGGAATGTTATTAATGTCAGATTTTATTCTATTATACATTGAAAAAACATTAATATTATGATAAATATAAATAAAAAAGGGAGATCGAAAAAAATGAAAAAAATTATAGTTGCAACTAATAATCAAGGAAAATTAAAAGAAATAAAAGAAATTTTAAATAATTATGAATTACTTAGTCTAAAAGAAGTAGGGTGCAATATAGAAATAGAAGAAGATGCAGACACATTTGAAGGAAACTCATTAAAAAAAGCAAAAGAAATATCAAAAATAACAAATATGCCATGCATCGCAGATGATAGTGGGTTATGTATAGATATTTTTGATGGATGGCCAGGAATATATACAGCAAGATTTTTAGGAGAAAATTCTACTCCAGAACAAAGGAATACAGCTATATTAGAAAAAATGAAAGATTTAAAAGAAGAAGACAGAAAAGCAAGAGTAAGATGTGTAATAACATACTATGATAATGGAGAAATAATTGTAGGAAAAGGAGAAATAGAAGGAAAAATAACTAAAAAACCAAGAGGAGAAAATGGATTTGGATTTGATCCAATATTTGAACTAAAAAATGGAAAAACAATGGCAGAATTAACAAAAGAAGAAAAAAATCTAATAAGTCACCGAAAAAAGGCACTTGAAAATTTGAAAAAACAATTGACAACTAAGTAGAAGTATGGTAAAATTAGGAACTGTAATCCGCTTAGTCAAGGCACCTAAATATTAACAATAAGTTAATTGCCTGAAATTTAAGGATTAGCGAGTATACAAATAAGGGAGGTGCATTTTAAATGTACGCAATAATCGAAAGCTGTGGAAAACAATACAAAGTAGCAGAAGGAGATGTTGTATTTTTTGAAAAATTAGATGCAGAGGAAGGAAAAAAAGTTACTTTTGATAAAGTAATCTTAGTATCTGAAGAAGGAAAAGTACAAGTAGGAAATCCTTATGTAAAAGGTATAAAAGTAGAAGGAAAAGTAGTTTCTCATGGTAAAGCAAAAAAGATCATTGTTTTCAAAATGAAAGCTAAAAAGAACTATAGAAGAAAACAAGGTCATAGACAACCATATACAAAAGTAGAAATTACAGGAATCAAAACAGCTGCTAAAAGAGCAACAGCTAAAAAAGCAGAAACAACAAAAGCTACTGAAAAAGTAGAAGCTTAGTTTTTAATTAAAACATAGATTTTAATAAAGGGAACATAAATAAAACAAAACCGAAAGGAGTTGAGAAACATGGCTCATAAGAAAGGTCAAGGTAGCTCTCATAATGGTAGAGAGAGTGAGTCTAAAAGACTTGGTGTAAAAAGAGCTGATGGACAATTTGTTTTAGCAGGAAATATCCTAGTAAGACAAAGAGGAACAAAAGTACATCCAGGAACTAATGTTGGTAAGGGTAGTGATGATACTTTATATGCATTAGTAGATGGAAATGTTAAATTTGAAAGAAAAGGTAGAGACAAAAAACAAGTTAGTGTTTATCCAGTAGAGGGATAAAGTTAATAAAAAATAATAAAAATGAAAATTGCCAATACGAATTAGAGTAGTATATGGCAATTTTTCTTTTGTTTAAATAATTTATGATTGACTAAATAAATAAATATTGATAAAATAAAAGTGTATAAAATAGAGGGAGAAAAAATGAAAGAGTTATTATTTGCAGCATATTCTTTAGATATAGGTGGAATAGAAAAGTCACTAGTAACATTGACAAATTATTTACAAAAAAGAGGATATCAAATAACTATTATATTAGAAAAAAAACAGGGGATATTCTTGAAGGAATTAAACAAAGATATAAAAGTAATTGAATATAGACCAGATGAAAGCAAAAATATACTAAAGAGAAAAGCGAAAAATTTAGTAAAACGATTTAAATTTATGATTAAATATAAAAATAAATTTGATTTTTCAGCAAGTTTTGCAACCTATTCTATTGTGGCATCTTTTATTAGTAGAGTAGCATCAAAAAATTCATGCTTATGGGGTCATGCTGATTACTATACCTTATTTGGAAATGATAAAGTCAAAATGAAGAAGTTTTTTAAGAAAATAAATTATAATAAATTCAAGCATGTGATTTTTGTGTCAAAAGAAGGAAAAAGTAGTTTTTTAAATATTTTCCCAGAAATGAAAGAAAAAACATTGGTTTGTAACAATTTGATTGATAGTAAAAAAATAAAAAAATTAGCAGAAGAAAAAGTAAATGAAAAAAAAGATGAGGGAATAACTACTTTTATTAATGTAGGGAGACATGATGAAAAACAAAAGAAACTTACTAGAATAATAGAAGTAGCAAAAAGATTAAAAATGAATGGATATAGATTTAAAATGTTATGGATTGGCGATGGACCGGATAGTAATTTTTATAAAGAAGAAATAAGAAAAAATAAATTACAAGAAAATATAGAACTTTTAGGAAGAAAACAAAATCCATATCCATATTTTAAAATATCAGATTGTGTAATACTAACATCAGATTATGAAGGGTATCCAGTGGTATTTTTAGAAAGTTTTATTTTAAATAAACCTATTATTACTACAAAAGTATCAGATTATGAACAAGTAGAAGGAAAATATGGATATGTTACTGATAAAAGTATAGAGGATATTTATGAAAAAATGAAATTATTTATTGAAAAAGGATTTGATATAAAACAAGAATTTGATGCTAATCAATATAATAGCGAAATTATAAAAAAATTAGAAAGAATATTTTGAAAGGCTAAAAAATGGCAAGAGTAAGTGTAATTGTACCAGTGTATAATACTGGAAAATATGTAGAAAAGTGCTTGAATTCATTAACAAATCAAACAATTAAGGATGAATTAGAAATTATTATAATAAATGATGGTTCAACAGATAATTCAGAAGAAGTGATAAAGGAATATATAAAAAATCAAAAAAGGCAAGAGCTAATAAAATATTATGCAAAACAAAATGAAGGAATTGCGAAAACTAGAAATTTTGGAGTTGAAAAAGCTACTTCAGAATATATAATGTTTGTTGATTCAGATGATTATGTAGATGTAAAATTGGTTGAAAAATTAATGCCTTACATAGATAATAATGTAGATTTAATAAAATTTAAATTACAGAGAGTAAATGAAAATGGAAGAATAATTGAAAAAGTACCAGGTCCAATTTTTGAAAATATTACTGGCGAAGAAGCTTTTAATATAATGTTCAGTGAAGATGTTTTAATTGATTCACCATGTGTATATTTAATAAAAAGAGAGTTATTTACTAAATATGATCTGAAATTCAGACAAACTTATCATGAAGATTTTGGATTGATACCAATAATTATATTAGTTGCAAAAAATGTAGTTTCAACACCTTATTATTTATATGAATATGTACAGTCATCTAATAGTATTACAAGAAATGAAGATTATGAAAAAACCAAAAGAAGAATGTATGATGCATTAAAACATTATGATAATATGATAGAAATGATTAAAAATATAAATTTAGATAAAAGAACAAAAGAAAATGTTAAAATATATTATACAAATGCTATTCTTTTAAAATTAGAAGAATTAAAAGAAAGTGAAAAAGATAAATATATAAAAGAAATAAAAAAAAGAAAAATGTGTGACAATATTAAAGTAAGAAATTTAAAGCAACTATTAAAAAAAATATTATTAAAAATAAATGTAAAATTATATTTAAAGATGAGGTAGAAATATGCCTAAAATAAGTGTTATAGTTCCTGTTTATAATGTAGAAAAATACATAGAAAAATGTTTGAATTCTCTAATAAATCAAACACTAGAAGAAATAGAAATTATTATTGTAAATGATGGAACAAAAGATAATTCAATGAAAATAGTAAAAAGATTTCAAGAAAGATATCCAAAGAAAATAGTATGTTTAGAAAAAGAAAATGGCGGATTGTCAGATGCAAGAAATTTTGCTATTCCATATGCAAAAGGAGAATATATAGCATTTTTAGATTCAGATGATTATGTAGAGAATAATATGTATAAAGATATGTATGAATTAGCTAAAAAAGAAAATAGTGATATGGTAGAGTGTGATTTTTATTGGGAATATCCCAATAAAACTAAAGTAGATATAGGGGAATATTATTATAATAAGAAAGAAATGCTAGAAAAAGTAAGAGTAGTTGCATGGAATAAGTTAATCAAAAGAGAAATATTAGAAAAAACAAAAATAAAATTCCCAAATGGATATAGATATGAAGATGTAGAATTTACATATAAATTAATTCCATATTTAGAAAAAATATCTTTCTTAAAAAAGCCATGTATTCATTATGTTCAAAGAGAAGAATCAATTTCTAATTTACAAAATGAAAGAACAAAAGAGATTTTTGATGTGTTGGATCATGTTATTAATTATTATAAAGAAAAAAATATTTATGATGAATACAAAGAACAATTAGAATATATTTATACTAGATACTTGCTATGCAGTTCATTACTGAGAATGGTTAAAGTTAATGACAAAGAAATTAGAGAGAAATTGATTGAAATGACATGGACAAACTTAAATACAAAATTTCCAAATTGGAAGAAAAATAATCTTTTAAAAAAGAAAAATAAAAAGAATTTCTATATGAGAACTTTAAATAAATTTACCTATAAGATTTATTCTGGTATATTTAGTAGAATGTGAAAAAAGAATATTATAATATAAAGAGGAAAATAATGAAAAAGATTTTATTTGGAATAACAAGCTTAACTTTAGGTGGAGCAGAAAGAGTATTAGTAGATTTAGCAAATGCATTATGTGATAAATATGAAATTACTATTTTTACCATATATGCTAAAGGAGAGCTGGAAAAACAATTAAATAATAAAATAAAATTAAAAAGCTTATATGATGAAGCTTATTTAGAATTATCACCACTAAAAAGAAAGTTTGTAGTTCCACTAGAAGTATTATTATTAAAGAAAAAAATTTATAAAAAATATATAAAAGATAATTATGATGTGGAAATTGCATTTTTGGAAGGACCAATAACAAGGCTTTTTAGTGTAAAAAATAAAAAAACAGATAAGATAGTATGGATTCATAATGATATATCCAAAGTTTTTGGGCGAGGAGTAAAAGCAAAGGTAAAGAAATGTATAGATAAAAAAACATATTTGAAATATGATAAATTAGCATTTGTAAGTGAAGATAATTTAAAAAGTTTTAATAAAATGTATAATACAAGAAAGATTAAAAGCAAAGATAAAAGAGTAATTTATAACTATATAGATGCAAAAAAAATATTAGAAAAATCTAATTTAGGTAAAGCAGAAGAAATAAAAGAAAATTCGTTAAATTTTGTAACAGTAGCAAGATTAGTTCCTCAAAAAGCTATAGATAGACTTATAAAGGTACATAGTAAATTAATAAAAGAAAATGGAAAGACACATAATTTTTATATAATCGGAGATGGGCCAGATAAAGAAAGACTAGTAAGTCTAATAAAAAAGTATGGTGTAAAAGATACATTTTTCTTGTTGGGGAAAAAAGAAAATCCATATCCATACATAAAAAAGGCGGATTATTTTTGCTTACTATCTGAGTTTGAAGGATATGGCATGGTTTTAGAAGAAGCAAAAATATTAAATAAGCCAATTATTATTACTGATACAGCAGCAAGAGAAGCAATAGAAAAATATGAAAATTCTAAAATATTGGAAAATACAGAGGAAGGTATATATAAAGGATTAAAAGAAATAATACAAAAACCATACCGTAATAAAGAATTTTCAAGCAATTATAATAATTTAAATAGATTAAAAGATATAATAGATTTTATAGGAGAATAAAAATGAGGATTTCGGTGCTTACACCAACATATAATAGAGGAAAATTATTAAATAGATTATATTATAGTTTAGTAAAAAATTTGAAATTTGGTATAGAAATAGAATGGTTAATAATGGACGATGGTTCAACAGATGAAACAGAAAATATAGTAAAAGAATTTAAAGAAGCATCAAATTTAGAAATAAAATATTATAAACAAAATAATCAAGGAAAAATGGCAGCAATAAATAATTTAGTAGAACATGTAACAGGTCAATATATGATAGATTGTGATTCAGACGATTATTTTGCAGATAATTCTTTTAAATTTATGAAAGAAAGAATAGAAAAAACACAAGATGAAAAAGGAATATATGGATATTGTTTTTTAAAATTCACAACAAAGGGAGAAAGCTTAGGTAAAGTATTTACCAAAAAAAGAACAACATTGTTTGACTTACATTTTAAAGAAAATGATCAAGGAGAAAGAGCAATTTTATTTATAACTAATATAAGAAAACAATATAAACACAAATTAGAAGATGGAGAAAAATTTGTAACAGAAGCAAGAATGTATTATGAAATGGATGAAAAAGCTGAATTACTATGTTTTAATTTACCAATAATGATATGTGAATATCAAGAAAGTGGATATACAAAAAATTTAGAAAAGCAATTTAAAGAAAATCCAAAAGGGTATTTTAAATTCTTTCAAGAAATATTAGGAAGAAACATGAAAGGTGTACTTTGGGAGAAAAGAATGTATGCAATAAAACATTATATATTATTTGCAACATTAACAAAACAAAAATATGATTTAAGAAAAATAAAGGGTTTTTATAATAAACTTTTAATTATAATTCTATGGATTCCAGGAAAAATGAAAACAAAAAGAACTTTTAAATATATTGAAAATGTTAAAATTAAATGTTAAAATAAAAAAGTACTTGTGGTGTAATGGAGGATAAAGAAAATGTTAAAAAATACAATGAAAAAAATCATTTTTATAATGATAATAATTATGTTTAACTCGTTTCAAATAAGTAATGTAAATGCTACAGATGCTAAAAATAATAATCCGATGTTAAAGGCTATAAAAATAAATGGTATTGATATTGAGCCTACTTTTGATATGCTAACTACAGAATATGTAGTTAATGTTGATAATAGTGTTGAAAAAGTTGTAATTGAAGCAATTCCAGATGACTCTAAAGCTAAAGTGAATGTAGTAGGAGATAAGAATTTAAAGGAAGGAAGAAATGTTTTTGAAATAAATGTAGTAGCTGAAAATGGAAAAGATAAGCAAAGTTATTATATATATATAACAAAAGGAGAAAAAGAAAAATCAAATGCGAACTTAAAAAGTCTTAAAGTAGGAGAATATGAATTAGCGCCCAAATTTGATGCCGATACAATAAATTATGCATTTGAATATCCAAAGAATATAGAATATTTAAATATAGAGGCAATTCCGGAAAATGAAAAGTCAAAAATCGAAGTTATAGGTAATGAAAATTTAAAAGATGTTATTCAAAATATTCAAGTAAAAGTAACAGCAGAAGATAGTCAAACTGTAAAAACATATTATTTGACAGCTAAAAAGGAAGGCATAGAAGTTGAAAATCCAGAAGGTAAAGAGCCAATAATAGAAAATAAAAAAAATAAAGAGGTTGAGGATACTGGTATATTTTTTTATATAATAATAGTTATAATGGTAACTATTATCATAAGTATAGCAATAAAATTGGTAATAGAAAGGAGAAAAAATGAAAAATAGGGGAAAAATAAAACTGATATCTATCATTTTTCTATTAGGATTGATATTTTTATTATGGATGTCTGGAGATGTAAAAGCAGCAGATTCAGAAGGTAATTTTGTGATTGTTTTGGATCCAGGACATGGAGCTTCAGATCCAGGAGCTATAGGGGGAAATATTAAAGAGGCAGATGTTAATTTTAAACTTGCTTATTATGCTAAAGAAGAATTGGAAAAATATGAAGGAGTAAAAGTTTATTTAACTCGTTATAATGATTGTCCAACTATTTATGATAGAGTAGAAATTGCTAAGAATTATAATGCTGACTTACTAGTTAGTATGCATATTAATTCAGGTGCAAGTAATACAAGAGGAGCAGCAATTTGGGTAACACAAGATAATACACAAGTTGAATATAACAAAAAAGCTTCGGAAGCTGCAAGTATTATTTTAAACAATATAAGTTCCTTAGGAATTGGAAATAATGGAGTTCAAACAAGAAGTGGAAAAGCTGATGAATGGTATGATAGTGGAGTAGTACAGGATTATTATGGTATTATAAGATATGCTCAAAGGGTAAAAATGAGATCGTTATTAGTAGAACATTGCTTTATTAGTAATTCGCAAGATAGAGAATTTATTAATTCAGATGAAAAAATAAGAAGATTGGCACAAGCAGATGTAAAAGGAATTGCAGATGCATATCAATTAAAAAGAAAAGGACAAGGATATATTCCTGTGAAATCAATGACAATGGATATTAGCGAATTGAATTTGGAAATGCAAGAAAAGGATCTACAACCAGTAAAATATTTAAATGTTGTATTCAATCCGATTAATGTATCTAATGATGAAGTAGAGTGGTATTCATCAAATCCTGATGTCGTAAGAATATGGGGAAATAGAATTAGAGGACTAAAAGAAGGAGTAGCGACAATAAAAGCAATAAGTAAAAGCAATCAAAGAATTGCTACTTGTAAAGTTGTTGTTACAAAACCAGCTGTGCCATTACAAAGTATTTCTATAGATAAGACACAAAGGGAGGTAACGATTAACGAACGAGACTATATTAGTGTTAATTTTAATCCAAGCAATAGTACTGACCAAACCTTATATTGGACATCTTCTAACTCAGAAGTAGTAAGAGTTTATGAAGGGTATATTAGAGGTCTGAAAGAAGGATGTGCAACTATTACAGCGACTTCTAGAGCGGGAGGAAAGCAAGTAAGTTGTCGAGTAGTGGTAAAAGATTCAAATAAAACTTATGTTGATGATATTATACCAAAACAAGAAGAATATACGATAGGAATTAATGAAGCTATTCAAATTAATTATAACTATTTGCCAGAAAATGCAGAAAATACAGACTTTAGTTGGGAGTCATCCAATCCGGATGTCTTAAGAGTATATTGGAATCAAATAAGAGGATTGAAAGAAGGAACTTCTGAAGTAATTATTAAAACACCAGAAGGAATAACAGAAAAAAGAATAAAAGTAAATGTTATCAAGATACCAGTTGAGCAAATTATACCAGAGGAAGAAGAATATACTATAGGAGTTAATGAAGTAATTGATATCAATTATAGTTATTTACCGGAGAATGCAACCAATATAGATTTTTCATGGACTGCATCAGACACAAGCGTTTTGAGCGTATATTGGAATAAAGTAAGAGGTCTAAAAGAAGGGAATGCTTACATTATTATAAAAATGCCAGATAGTTCACTGGAAAAAAGAATTAAAATTAATGTAGTGGATAAAAATAATGTTAAAGTACAACAGATTATACCAGAACAGGAAGAATATACCATAGGCGTTAATGAAGTAATTGATATTAATTATAGTTATTTACCAGAAAATGCAACCGATATAGATTTTTCATGGACTGCATCAGAAACAAGCGTTTTGAGCGTATATTGGAATAAGGTAAGAGGTCTAAAAGAAGGGAATGCTTACATTATTATAAAAACGCCAGATGGTTCACTGGAAAAAAGAATAAAAATTAATGTAGTGGATAAAAATAATGTTAAAGTACAACAGATTATACCAGAACAGGAAGAATATACCATAGGCGTTAATGAAGTAATTGATATTAATTATAGTTATTTACCAGAGAATGCAACCAATATAGATTTTTCATGGACTGCATCAGACACAAGTGTTTTGAACGTATATTGGAATAAGGTAAGAGGCTTACAAGAAGGAAAAGCTTATATTATTATAAAAACACCAGATGGTTCACTGGAAAAAAGAATTAAAATAATTGTTGAAGAACAATAGACTAAAAGAGCTCTTTTTATAAGTATTGAAAAGGGCTTTTTCTATAAAATGGTATGCAAATTTTGTCGGATTATATTGAAAAAAAGAAAAAAGTCATATATAATGGATTAAAGCAAAGGAGGTTATAGTGTGAAAATTAATAAAATAAAATTTATGATTACTATATTTATTTTTCTAGTCATATGCTTATTAGGAATGCATATTTCAAATGCGTCTTATACAAGTTATGATATAAAAGGAATAGATACTTCAAAATATTCAGGGTATAAAGAATTATTACAAAAAATTCAATCACAATATCCTAACTGGAAGATAAAACTTCTATATACAGGTCTTGATTGGAACTATGTAATAGAACAAGAAAGACAAGGACATGGTAGTTCTCCTAAAAGTTTAATATATGATACATATGATGAGGCATGGAGATGTCAAGAACCAAGCTGTAAAGGAGTGAAGTATGATGTTTCAAAAAGATGGTATTGTGCTTCACGACAAGCCGTTGAATATATGATGGATCCAAGAAACAGTTTGGATGCAGCATACATATTTCAATTCCAAGATTTATCTTCATCAGTTGGGGATAGAGAAGCAGTAAAAAAGATGACAGAGAATACATTCTTATATAATGATTCTTACATAGATGCTATTATAGAAGCAGCTCAAACGGAAGGCATTAGTCCATTTCACATTGTATCAAGAATTAAACAAGAACAAGGTGCTACTGGTGCTGGTGCAATGAATGGATATTTATATAGAACAAAAACAGGAGAGTTTGTAAAAGTATATAACTTATTTAATATTAATGTTAGTGGAAATGATACAGAAGCGGGATTGCTAGCAGGAGCCCAATATGCATATGATCAACAGTGGTTTTCAGTAGAAGCGAGTATTAAAGGCGGAGCTAAATTCATAAAAAAACAATATATTAATCAAGGACAAGCAACACTTTATTTTCAAAAATATAATGTAGTTGATAGTAGCAATTTATTTAACCATCAATATATGCAAAATATCAGGGCGGCAAATGATGAGGGAAATACTATGTATCGAGCATATTTAAAAAATGGAATATTAAGTAGTACTTTTGAATTTACGATACCAGTATATGAAAATATGCCTGTATTAGCAGTACCAAGACCTCAATATATACCAGTACAAAAAATCACAACGGAACAGGAAACTTATATAATTGGAGTCAATGAAGTAATTGACATTAACTATGGTTATTTGCCAAGGAATGCAAGCAATACTGATTTTTCATGGACAGCGTCAAATAGTAGTGTTTTAAGTGTATATTGGAATAGAGTAAGAGGATTAAAAGAAGGAACATCACAAATTATTGTAAAAACACAAGATGGCTCAATTGAAAAGCAAATTACGATTATTGTTCAACCAAAGGTACAAGAAATCATACCAGAACAAGAAGAATATACAATTGGAGTCAATGAAGTAATCGATATAAATTATAGCTATTTACCAACAAATGCAGCTAATATAGATTTTTCATGGACGGTATCAGATACTAGTATTTTAAGTGTATATTGGAATAAAGTAAGAGGATTAAAAGAAGGAACAGCATATGTGATAGTAAAAACTCTAGATGGGTCAGTTGAAAAAAGAATAAAAATAGTAGTACAGGGAAATACAGAAATACAAATAACACCAGAAAAGGAAATTTATACAATTGGTGTAAATGAAGTGATAGACATTAATTGTACATATTCACCAAATAATGTAACAGAACAGGATTTCACATGGACAGCAGTGGATAGTGATGTTTTAAGCGTATATTGGAATAAAGTAAGGGGATTAAAGGCAGGAACATCAGAAATTATCATAAAATCATTAGATGGAACAGTAGAAAAAAGAATAACAGTAGTAGTACAAGAAGATACAGGAATAAAAATAACTCCAAAACAAGAAAAATATACGATAGGAGTTGGTGAGGTAATAAATGTTAATTGTACATATTCACCCAATAATGTAACAGAACAGGACTTCACATGGACAGCGTCAGATAGTAGTGTTTTAAGCGTATATTGGAATAAAGTAAGGGGATTAAAGGCAGGAACATCAGAAATTATCATAAAATCATTAGATGGAACAGTAGAAAAAAGAATAACAGTAGTAGTACAAGAAGATACAGGAATAAAAATAACTCCAAAACAAGAAAAATATACGATAGGAGTTGGTGAGGTAATAAATGTTAATTGTACATATTCACCCAATAATGTAACAGAACAGGACTTCACATGGACAGCGTCAGATAGTAGTGTTTTAAGCGTATATTGGAATAAAGTAAGGGGATTAAAGGCAGGAACATCAGAAATTATCATAAAATCATTAGATGGAACAGTAGAAAAAAGAATAACAGTAGTAGTACAAAAAGATACAGGAATAAAAATAACTCCAGAACAAGAAAAAAATACGATAGGAGTTGGTGAGGTAATAGACATTGATTGTACATATTCACCCAATAATGTACCAGAACAGGAATCTACATAAATTAATTGAAAAACAATTCTAGTTGACAATTCAATATCACTAGAGTTGTTTTTTATCTAACAATTTCTATTTATTATTTCATTAAGTAATAATTTTGAATTTTACTCTTCCGTCCCCGATAATCAGCAAAATTTTTACTGCCAAAAAACGAAAGTTAAAACAGATAAATTATTGTAAAAAGAAATATAGTGTGATAGAATAATTATGAATAAAAAGAAGGAACGAATAAATAATGAAAGAAAAAAGTATAAAAAGCATAATTAAAATATTATATTATATTAAAAATAGGGGTATGTATCTTTCAAGTATTTTTAGGCAATAGTATTTGGGCAGCTAAATTAGTATCTAGTATCCCTATATTGTTATTATTAATTGCTAGCAATACTACGATAAAGAAATTATTTGGAAAAAGGACTTCTTTTTTATTTCAAATTTTTCTATTAGGTATGCCTCAAATTATGAATTATGCAATTGAAATAAGAATGTATACATGGGGACTTTTCTTTGTTACAATGTTTTATTTGTATGGTATAAAATGGAAAAAAAGTAATAAAAAAATAGACCTTGTAGTCATGACTGTATTTGCACTATTATCAGGATATATACACTATTTTGCCTTAGTTTCAGTGATATGTATATATATATATGTTGATAGATACAATTATGAATAAGAATGCAATGGAAATAAAAAGAATTATAATTTCCATTGCTATATCATGTATCTTATATTTGCCATGGTTAATTGTATGGATAAAACAAGTGATGACAGTAAAGGAGAGTTATTGGATTGGAGAAATCACATTATCTATTTTTTTTTTAGTTATTTTGAATTACCTTATGCAGTAGAATCAAATAAAATATTTACTTATATATTGGCAGGAGTTTTATTAATTGCAGTACTTTTACTATGGAAAAAAAGAAAGGAAAAAGAGAGTAGATATTGCTTATATGGACTTTTGACACCAATCGGAACAATTCTGATAGGTGTAATAGCTTCTTTATCATTAAGACCAATTTTTATTGGAAGATATATAATATGCAGTTTAGGGTGTTTATGGTTAGCAGTTGCGATTATATTGGGAAAAGTTAGCAATAAAAAACGAAGTTACTTAGGAGAGAGTCTACTAATAACAGTTTTATTGATTATCACAATAGGAAATGAAATCAGTCTAGTGAAAAAAGAACGAGAATATGAACAAGAAATAGATAAAACTTTATCTTATATTAATACAATTTCTGAAAACGTCTTACTTTTTGATGGAAACCAGATACAAAGAGTAATTGCCTATTATTATCCATCAACAGAAACTTATGTATATAATAAAGAAATAGCAGAACTAACGAAACTAGTATATAGGCAAACCAATATGAGAATTATAGAACAATTAGAAGAGATTCAAAAGATGGACAAAACAGTTGATGTGTTTACAATAGAAAATACTATTTTAGGCGAGTTACGAGATAAGGGCTATGAGTATAAAAAATGTGGAACTTATCATATTGAACATTATGAATTTTCCATATATGAAATAATTAATAAAGGGGGAGAATAGTTATGAAAAAAAAAGTGCTACTATTTGGGTATTCAAGAGCAAATCTTGGAGATGATTTATTTATCTATATTTTAGCTAAGAGATATCAAGATATTCAGTTTTATATTCATATTAAAGAAGAAAAATATAAAAAACCATTAACAAATATTGAAAATATAAATTTTATAGAAGAAGATAGGAATGTTGATCTTGTTAAAATAGAAGAATTTGACGCTTTTATTTATGTAGGTGGATCCATATTTATGGAATCAGAATATGCAAGACATGAGGCAAAGGAATTTAATCGTTTTATAAAAAAATGTAATAAACATAAGAAACCATTTTTTTATATGACATGTAATTTTGGACCTTATCAAACAGAAGAATATTTAAATATGGTAAAAGAGAATTTTCAACTATGTCAAGGAGTAAGCTTTAGGGATAAAGCGTCTTATAAAACATTTAAAGAAATACCAAGTGTTTGCTATGCACCTGATATGGGTTTTACCTGTGAGTTTAATGAAATTGAACAAAAACAGGACAAAAAGAGATTAGGGATATCTGTTATTGATTTATCTATTAGAGAAAAGCTAAAAGATAAAGAAGAAATCTATAACGATTATATAAAAAGAATGGTTATTAAATTTGCAAAAAAAAATTATAAGGTTTCCTTAATATCATTTTGCAAATTTGAAGAAGATGAAAAAGCAATTTCTAAAATAAAAGCAATGATTCCAGAGCCATATTTAGAAAATATAGAGGAACTTTTTTACCAAGGCAACATAGAAGAATTTCTAAAGAAATATAGTAAGATAAAATATATGGTATGTACTAGATTTCATTCCATGATTTTATCAATTATATTAAAACAAAAAATATATAATTTATTTTATAGTGCAAAAACAGAAAATGTAATTAAAGACTATAAAATATTTCGAAGATTTGATAATATTGGAGATATAACATATGATATAAGACTTAGAAAATATAATTTTAAAAAGATAAATAACAGAAAATTAGAAAAGATAAGGAAAGAAGCAGAAAATCAATTTACAAAATTTGAAGAATGGCTTAAAAATTAAAATTAGTGAAAAGCCTTTACAATAAACTGAATTATGATATAATAAGAAAAAATTGAAAGGAATGTATCTTAATAATGAAAGAAACAGAAGAATATAGTATAATTGTTGATAATGTATACAAAACATTTAGTGTTTATTTAGATAAGGCAAATACAATAAAAGAAAAATTATTATTTTTATTTTCTAGAAATAAAAAAGAAAAAAGAATAGTTTTGCAAGGAATTAATGCTAAAATAAAAAAAGGAGAAGTTGTTGCGTTAATAGGAACCAATGGCAGTGGAAAATCGACACTACTAAAATTAATGACAAAAATAATATATCCCAATAAGGGAAAAATAACAACCTGTGGGAAATTAACTTCTTTGCTTGAATTGGGAGCAGGATTCCATCCGGATTTTTCAGGAAGAGAAAACATATATTTTAATGCTTCTATATTTGGTTTAACAAGAAAAGAAATTAATGAAAGAATAGAAGAAATTATTGAGTTTTCTGAATTAAGACCTTTTATTGATAATCCAGTTAGAACCTATTCATCGGGAATGTATATGAGGTTAGCTTTCTCAGTAGCCATCAATGTAGATGCTGATATTTTATTAATTGATGAGATCTTATCAGTTGGAGATGAGCACTTTCAAAATAAATGCTTTAAAAAAATGTTAGAATTAAAAAAACAAGGAAAGACCATGGTATTTGTAACCCATAGCATGGAATCTGTAAAAAGATTATGTGATAGAACCATCTGGCTATATAATGGCAAAATAAGAATGGATGGAGATACAAAAGAAGTGGTAGAAGAATATGTAAAAGAAACTAGATAAAGGAGAGTATATTGATGAACGAAGAAGAAAAATATTTTGACTATAGTATGATACCAGGAAAAGAATTAAACTTAAATCAATCCATAAATGACAAGGAACCAATTATCAGTATCATAACAGGATATTATAACGCTAAAAAATATATTAGACAAACAGCCAATTCTATTATCAATCAAACATTTCCTTATTGGGAGTGGATTATCATAAATGATGGAAGTACAGAAGAAGGAACAAAAGAAACACTAGAAGAAATTGCTAGTTTAGATAATAGAATCAAAATATATCATGAAAAAAATCAAGGAAGAATTATAACCAGAGACATTGCTATAGCAAAAGCAAAATGTGATTTGTTATTTATTCTAGACGCAGATGATGTCATAGATAGAACGATGCTAGAATGTAGTTATTGGACCTTGCAAACCAATCCAAAAGCATCTTGGGTTTATGCAGATTTAGTTAATTTTGATGGACAAGAGTTTTTGTGGAAACAGATATTTAATATCAATACTGAGAAAAAAGAAAATATCTTGCCAGTATGTTCGTTAATCAAAAAGGAAGCTTTATTAGCTGTTGGGGGATATGGTGTAGTTGACAACGATGTCCATGAAGATTGGCATTTATGGCTTAGAATGTTAGAAAAAGGATATTTTCCAATCCGAATGAATTATTATGGCTTTTGGTATAGGAAGAAAAAAGAAGGCGGAATACTAGACTCTATTAATAAAGATAAAAAAAGAGATAAGCACGCAAGAGAAGAAATTGCGAAACAAGCAGAAAAAATAAAAGAAGAGGTATACGCCATTCAATTTCCAACCACAACAAAATCTAACTATGATTCTTATCCTTATACATTTTCTTGGGATAGAAAGCCAATTAATAGAAAAGGTGAAAAAATTAGACTTTTATTTATATTACCTTGGTTTAAAGTAGGAGGAGCTGACAAATTCAACTTAGACTTAATATCTAGATTAGATAAAAACAAATTTGATATTACAATAGTTACAACAGAAAATTCGGACTATGTTTGGAGACAAAAATTTGAAAAATATGCAGAAGTATTTGACTTAACCAGCTTTTTACATAGACAAGATTGGCCAGCATTTATCCATTATATGATAAAATCAAGGAATATAGACATTGTTATGCAATCGAATAGTTACTTTGGATTTTATGCTATACCATGGCTAAAATCAGAATTTCCAGAAGTAGTATTTACAGATTATTTACATAGCGCAAATTGGAGCTGGAGAAATGGTGAATATCCGAGAGATTCAACAGCAATTGATAGCTTTTTAGATAAAACCTATACATGTACAAAAGTTTTAAGACAATCAATGAAAGAAGATATGGGAAGAACTATTGATAACGTAGAAACAGTATATATAGGAGTAGATGAAGAAGAATTTGATAGCCATAAAATAAAGATTTCAGACAATAAAGATCTAGAAAAACAAAAGGACAAGTTGAAAGATAAAAAGGTAATCTTGTTTTTATGTAGAATATCAGAAGAAAAAAGACCAATTTTTATCGTAAAAGTATTAAAGAAGATATTGGAAGGCAATAAAAATATTGTGTTGATGGTAGTGGGAGATGGTCCAGAACTAAAGGAAATGAAATATACAGCAAAAAAAGAAGGAATCTATAAAAATATTATCTTTTTTGGAATGCAGAATAATGTCAAACCATTTTACAAAGTGGCAGATGTAAGTGTAATATGTTCCTTAGTAGAAGGATTAACTATTACGACCTATGAATCATTAGCTATGGGAACACCAGTAGTAACAGCAGATGTTGGAGGACAAAAAGAATTAGTAGATGAAAGTTGTGGAAGAGTTGTGCAAAACATTCAAACTGCTAAAAATGGATATAACAATAGAGATTATTCAGAAGAAGAAATTAATCGATATGTAAAAGCTATCCAAGAAGTATTAAAGGATACCAAATTAAAAGAAAATTGTAGAGAAAAAATACTAAATGGTTATACGGTAAACAATATGGTAGAAATATTTGAAAAGGAGTTTGAAGAATTTGCAAAACGAGGAACACAGATAGATCCTAAAAGTGTAGTCAATAAGGACTTGTACAAACAATATATAGTTATGTATAATCAATTAGATATTAGAAATTATTTTCCACAAGAGGTAGGAAATTATTCAGAGCCTGAAAACTTAAAACGATACAAAATAGCTAGAATAAAAGGAATGTTATGGAAAAATCCACTATGGAGAGGCTTCATAAAATTCTTAAAGGCGACAGGTATTATGGGGATAATCAAGAAAACTGGAATAAAAGAAAAAATTAAAAAAATGATATAAAATAGAATGAAGGAGTAAAAATGCTAAAAGTATTTAAAGAGTTATATAAATACAGAGAATTATTAAAAACAAACGTAAAAAAGGAAATAAGGGGAAAATATAAAAACTCATTTTTAGGAGTACTATGGTCCTTCTTAAATCCTTTATTACAAATTGTTGTATATGCTATTGTATTTCAATTAATTTTAAAAAATCCACAAGAAAATTATGCGGTATTTATCTGTTGTGGCTTAATTCCATGGACGTTTTTTTCATCAGCAATAACAAGGTCAGCATTCACCATGGTAGAAAATGGAAATATTGTAAAAAAAGTATATTTTCCAAGAGAGATTTTACCTATTTCTATTGTAACAAGTGAAGCAGTTAACTTTTTAATATCAACAATTATTATCCTTGCATTTGTTATTTTTGGAGGAATAGGAATTAGTAAATACATTATTTTTTATCCTCTAGTATTAGTAGCACAATATGTATTATTGATTGCGATTGGTTTGATTGTCTCAAGTATATCCGTATATGTTAGAGATTTGCAACACTTGATTGGTGTAGCTTTACAACTATTTTTCTATGCTACACCAATTGTATATTCAGCCGATGTGATACCAGCAGAATATAGATGGATTTTAAACATAAATCCAATGACCTATATTATTGAGGCCTATCGAGATATATTTTATAACCAAACTATGATTGATATAGTACCATTATTATTATTAATTGTAGGTTCTCTTGTTGCTTGTGTGATTGGATATATGATATTTAATAAATTGCAAAAGGGTTTTGCAGAACAATTGTAAGATTGAAAATAATTACAATTTAGCTGTGTCAATTTAATTATTTTTTTCAACCAGATTTGTAAATGAGGAGGAAGCAGATAAATAATGAAAAAAGTAGGTAAAAATACGATTATAGAAATTATAAAGAAATCAGCTATATTTTTATTGATAGAAATAGTAGCAATATTACTAATAACAACATTATTATTTTTAGTTGGAATAACAGTTACAAGATGGCATCTACCAATTATAACAATAATTGCAATAGCAGAATGTATGCTATTTTATAAAAAAGATAATTGGAAAATAAATATTATAGCAATTGTCTTAGGAATGCTTTTATTTGTGGGTACTACATTTATAGAAGGAAAAATATATGACTTTACGGCAGATGGAAATACTTATCACAAATTAGCAATTGGAAGTATGAAAAATGGATGGAATCCAGCTTATGAAGATAGCAAAGACTTTAAAAAAGAGAATGGAAATGTATTTAATACATCAGAAGATAACATTAATACATTATGGATAGATCATTATGCAAAAGGAACTGAAATTTATGCAGCTGTTATTTATGCATTTACAGGAAATATAGAAACAGGAAAAGGTTATACAGTTTTACTAATGTATGTAGCATTTGGCATTCTATTTTCTTATTTATACAAAGACAAAAAAAGAAGCTTATTTACAAGTTTAGCAGTTTCTGTTCTTTTAGCATTTAATACTATTACCATAGTACAAATATTTAATTACTACGTAGATGGAGCTTTAATGATATCCATATTATTGATATTATATGCTTGTATCGTAGAAAGTGATAAAGAAAAATATAATCAAAAAGAAAACTTACTAGTATTAGCAAGTAGTATACTTTTATGTATTAATATTAAATTTACAGGATTAGCATTTGCGGGAATTTTCTGCTTTGCCTTTTATGTATATTGGCTAATCAGAGCATATAGACAAGGAAAAGAAGAATTTATTGACACACTAAAAAAATATACTATATTTTATATTGTAACAGTTCTTGTATCCATAGGAATTGTAGGCTATTCTTCTTATACTAGAAATATGATAGACCATGGAAATCCATTATATCCTTTATATGGAGAAGGACATGTAGAAAATATGGTAGTAAAAGAACAACCATCATCATTTAGTGACAAAAATAATTTGCAAATATTTTTAATATCTATATTTTCAAAGGGAGAAAATGTATCACCAACCTATTCATCAGAAAATGTACAACCAACTTTAAAAATACCATTTACGTTATCTAAGGAAGAGATAAAAAATTATTCTATTCCAGATATAAGAGTTGGTGGATTTGGACCATTATTTAGTGTAGTATTTGTTGCATCTATGATAGGAACGATATATATAATTATAAAATTAATAAAAAATAAAAAATGGGACATGCTAATTCCTTATCTAATCATACTAGGAATTACTGCAATATTAATCTTAGCTTTAGATGGAAGTTATTGGGCAAGATATATTCCATATTTCTATGCTGTTCCAATACTTATGCTTAGCTACTTATTATGGGAGAAAGATAAAAAAATACATTTTGTGTTAGGTGTAATGATATCAATTATTATGTTAGTAAATACATTAATCGTATTATATACAACGCTTACCAATACAAGGAATAATGATGCTTACATTGGTAAAAAAATAAATGACTTTGTTCAATGTTGTCATGAAAATGAAGTAGTAGAAATTAAACTCAATCACATAGGAGTACAAGGGGCTTTGTATAATATGGATGATTTAGGAATCAAGAATTATGAAGTAAAAGAAGAAATAGAAAATGAAAGAGAAGGATATTTCTTTCAATATTAGATAGGTTCGAAATAGAGAAGAGGGAAAAAATGAAATTTGTAAAAAATGTAATAATAACGATAGCACTTATATTAGGCATCATTGTATTTCTAATGAATTTAATTTACATAGCAGAAGTAAGTAGCGAATGGAAAGAACAAGTAACGATTTCCTATTTTGGACTTAGTAATTTAATTGTTTCGACTTTGATTGCTATTGGAATTATTAGTATTAGTAATTGTATTGATAAATTGGTAGAAAAAGAAGATAAGAAACGTATGAAAAAGAATATTGCTATTATAGGATTTATATTTTTAATATATATTACCATTATGTTACTGTGGGTTCATGTAAGACAATCAGTACCAGCAGCAGATTCCATGAGAGTTTATGAAGGTGCTTGCCAAATGTTCCGAGGAGAGAATTTAACAGCTACTAAATATTTTGAATTATATCCTCAAAATTTATCGTTAGCATATATATTTTCAAAAATCTTCTGGGTGCTAAATTCTTGTGAAGTAATTATTATAAAAGTAGTAAATGTTATAGCAAATTGTTTTTCTGTAATAGGATTATATTTTATTTTAAAGTTGTTAGGAAAAGAATATCGTATCAGTAAAACATTATTTTTTATCCTATCATTTACATATATTCCATTAATATTACTAGTTAACTTTACCTATGGTGATTTAGTGAGTTTACCACTTACCATTTTTGCTTTATATTTTGCTATGAAATATGTAAAGAATAAAAAAATAAGATACCTTGTATTTTCGGCTATATTAATGATGATATCTGCTATGGAAAGAATGAATAACTTGATTTTTATAATAGCAATAGCTATCTATTTAATATTGAATATATTAGAAATCAAAAAAGTAGATTTGAAAAATATAGAAAAATTAATACAGGTAGGAATTAAAATTTTATGTGTTATAATGTTTGTCATAGTAGCAATTATTCCATCCAACATATTAAAAGGAGTACTTTCTAAAAAATATAATTTAAATCCGGAAAAAACATTTCCAACGACAGGTTTTTTGGCTATGGGAATGCAAGAAGGAATGAGAGCAAATGGATGGTATAATGAAAGTGCAGATATAGGATGGAATCAAATAGACACAGCAAATGAGCAATATGTAGAAATGATAAAACAACGAATAACTGATTTTTCAGGAGATATCTATTATACTATAAAATTTTATACCAAAAAGGTTATTTCTATGTGGGCAGAGCCATTACAAGAGTCTATATGGCAAAACTTAAGTTTAAATATGGATAAAGAAGAACCAACCGAAGAAGAAATAGAAGAGGCAACTAAAATAGATGAAAAAATGTTGAAACATGAAACAGCAGCTCAATTATATCAGCGAGCTCTAATGCTTATTATATTTGGTGTAACCGTCATGGTTATAATAGTAAACAGAAGAAATCTGTCAAATGAAGTAATTTTATTACTATTGAGTTTTGTTGGTGGCTTTATATTTCATATATTATGGGAAGGAAAATCGAGATATATCATACCATATATTGTTGTATTAATTCCGATTGCAAGTATAAAGATAAATAGTAAAATAAAGGAGAAAAAAGAAGATGAAAAAAATATCAGTAGTCATACCAATGTATTATGAAGAAGAGGTAGTAGAAGAATGTTACAAGCGAATGACAAATATTTTATCACACATAGAAAATTATGAGTATGAGATAATATGTGTTAATGACGGAAGTAAAGATAAAACTTTGACAATATTAAAAGAAATTGCAGAAAAAGACCAAAAACTAAAAGTAATATCTTTTTCTAGAAATTTTGGACATCAATGTGCTGTTACAGCAGGATTAAAATATGTAACAGGTGATGTCATTGTAATTATTGACGCAGATTTGCAAGATCCACCTGAATTAATATCAGACATGCTAAAATTGTGGGAAGAAGGAAATGAAGTAATATATGGTAAACGAAAAACTAGAGAAGGAGAGTCTAAATTCAAATTATTGACAGCAAAAATGTTTTATCATACATTAAACGCACTATCAGATGTGGAAATTCCAAAAGACACAGGTGATTTTAGATTAGTAGATAGAAAGGTAGTTGAGGTTATTAATTCTCTACCGGAGCATAATAAATTTTTAAGAGGATTATTTAGCTGGGTTGGTTTTGAACAAAAGGCATTTGAATATGAAAGAAAAGAAAGATTTGCTGGTAAAACTAAATATCCACTAAAGAAAATGTTAAAATTAGCATCGGATGGGATTATAGGATTTTCAACCAAGCCATTAAAAATAGTAGGTGGGCTTGGAATGTTAACAATTTCTATATCTGTTATCATTTTAATTTATTCTTTATTATCTTTTATCTTTAAATGGAATAACCTAACAACTGGCTGGACATCTATTATGGTAGCAGTTACATTCTTTAGTGGAATTATACTTGTTTCATTATGGATGATAGGTGAATATATAGCAAAAATATATGATGAATGTAAAGATAGACCACAATATATTATAAAGGAAAAAATTAATATAGGAGAATAGAAATGAAAAAAGAGAGAGTAAAGCAAGGATTAGTATATGTTCTTATTTTTATTGTAATGCTAGTATTATTTTGTATAGCTATGCTAATTAGTTATGCGTTACCAAACCAAAGAATACAAGGACATATCAAAGAGTCAAAAGATTTCATTTTAAAATCAAATGGAAATCCTTTATTTGGAAAATATATAGAGGGGGCACAATTAGACGAATTTACAGATTTATTAATATTAAATACAGCGATGAACAAAGGAAAAGAAGAAAATGAGAACTTATTAGTAAGAACATTTGGAAATTCAAGATTTTCAGAAGAAGGCGGGAATCAATATATATCAATAGAACAAGCAATGGACAATCCAGATATTCAAAATAATGAAGAATATCCATGGTATTGGCACGGAATACAAGCTGTACTAAGACCATTACTATTGTTTTTCAATTATGAAGAAATAAGATTTTTATTTTACATGTTAATGTTTTTATTATTAATGATAGCAGCCATATGTATTTCCAAGAATTTAAGCATAATGCATGCAATGGCGTTTTTATTTTCAATGTTGGCTGTATGTTTCTTTATCGTACCAAGTTCATTGCAATATACAGGAGTATTTGCATTGACACTATTATCTGTGATTTTAGTCAACCTTTTATATAAAATGAATAAAGAAAATTTATATTCCTATTTATTTTTTATAATGGGAGGGTGTACAACCTTTTTTGATTTACTAACATCACCATTAATAACGTTAGGAATACCATTAATAATTGTTGTGTTATTAAAAAATAAAAAGGATTGTAAGATAAAGGAATCTATAATATATATAATAAAATTATCTATATTATGGGGAATATCTTATGCAACAATATTTTTTGCTAAGTGGGTAATATCCTCTATTATTTTACAAAGAAATGTAATAGAAGTAGCTCTTAAAAATATTATATTTAGAGTAAATGGGAATGATCAATATCCAGCACCAAGATTAGGAGCGATACTAGAAAATCTTAAATATTTATATAATACGGTATTAGCCATATTATTGATTATAATTACAGTTATTTGGGGAATTATTATGGTAAAGAACAAAAAGAAACCAAAGAAAATAAAAGTAGTTATTCCACTTATATTCATAACTTTATATCCATATATATGGTATTTCATTTTTGCAGGACACTCTACGATACATTCTTACTTCACATATAGGATACAAGCAATAGCCATACTAGGAATTTTATGTGCTATGATAGAAAGTATAGATTATAATAAAATGAAAAATATATGGAAGGAGAAACAAAATGAAAAAAGTAGCAGTATTAATACCATGTTATAACGAAGAACTTACCATAGAAAAAGTAATAAAAGACTTTAAAAGAGAATTGCCTTATGCAGATATTTATGTATACGACAATAATTCAAAAGATAAAACAGCAGAAATTGCTAAAAGAGAGGGTGCAATTGTAAGAAGAGAATCTAAACAAGGAAAGGGAAATGTTGTAAGAACAATGTTTAGAGAAATTGATGCAGACATCTATGTTATGGTAGATGGTGACGACACTTATCCAGCAGAGTTTGTCCATCAATTAATAGAGCCGATAAGAAATGAAGAAGCAGACATGACAATTGGAGATAGATTATCCAATGGAACTTATCAAAAAGAAAATAAGCGTCATTTCCATGAATTTGGAAACAATTTAGTAAGAAAGGGAATTAATCTACTATTTCAAACAAAATTAAGAGATATTATGACTGGATATAGGGCGTTTAGTAAAATGTTTGTAAAAAATATGCCAGTATTAAGCCAAAAATTTGAAATAGAAACAGAAATGTCTTTATATGCATTGGATAAGAGATATATAATAAAGGAAATACCAATTATATACAGGGATAGACCTAATGGAAGTCAATCAAAGCTAAATACAATAAGAGATGGAGTAAAAGTAATAAAAACTATAGTAAATATGTTTAAAAATTATAAGCCATTACAATTTTTTACCATTATTGCACTCATATTATTTATGATAGGAATTGCTGTTGGAACACCAGTATTAATAGAATTTCTTAATACACACTATATAACAAAAGTACCGTCTGCCATTTTAGCAACAGGAATTATAACATTATCAGTCATAGTGGAACAATGTGGAGTTATATTGCATACTGTTGTAAAACAACATAAAGAAAATTATGAATTAAGTTTATTGAGATATAACCAAATAGAGGAATTAAAAAATAGATAAAAGAATGCTAGAGAAGGAAGAAAGATATGAAAAAGATTGGAAAGATAATAGAAAAAATATTAACTAAAGAAGTAATTTTATATATAGCATTTGGAATATTAACAACAATTGTAAACCTAGGTTCATTCTATGTAATGAATTCAATATTACAATGGAACGAAAACATATCAAACATTATAGCAATTTTATTAGCTGTAATATTTGCATATATAACTAATAAAGATTTAGTTTTTCACTCAGAAGCAGATTCTTTCAAAGAAAGAATAATAGAATTTGGCAAATTCATGTTAGGAAGAGCATTTACAATGGTAGTAGAATTTGTAGGAGGATTAATATTATTTGAACTTCCAATTCCAAATATAATAACTAAAATGGGACTTACTATAATTGTAATTATTTTAAATTTCTTTATTAGTAAATTTTTCGCTTTTAAAAGTAAAAAAGATAATTAATATAGAAAGAGGGAAATAAGAAATGAAAAAAATAAGTGTAATTATACCAGCATATAATGAAGAAGAATCACTACCAATGTTATATGATAGAATGAAAAAATTAATGGAAAATATGGAAAATTATGAATTTGAAATATTATTTGTAAATGATGGAAGTAAAGATAAAACAATCAATATAATAAAACAATTAAGAGCAGAAGATAAAAGAATATGCTATGTAGATTTCTCAAGAAACTTTGGTAAAGAAATTGCAATGATAGCAGGCCTTGATTATGCAACAGGAGACTGTGTAATATTTATGGATGCAGATTTACAAGATCCACCAGAATTAATACCTGAATTAGTAAAGTATTGGGAAGAAGGATATGATGACGTATATGCTAAGAGAAAATCAAGAAAAGGAGAAACATGGCTAAAAAAATTCACATCTAAAATGTATTACAAAGTATTACAACATTTAACAAGAGTTGAAATACAGAAAGATACAGGTGATTTTAGATTACTAGATAGAAGATGTGTAAATGCTTTAAGGAAACTAAGAGAATCACAAAGAAATACTAAAAGTATGTTTAGCTGGATTGGTTACAAGAAAAAGGAAGTATTGTATGATAGAGATCCAAGAATAGCAGGAAAAACAAAGTGGAACTATATAAAATTAGTGGATTTAGCTATTGATGGAATTACATCTTTTACTACATCACCACTTAGACTTTCAACATTTATTGCAATACCTACATTTATAGTATTATTTGTTTATTTTGTTTATGTAATTGTAAAATGTTTTGTAGTTCATGAAGCAATTCAGGCATTTCAAGCAATTATATTATTAATTTTATTTTTCTCAGGAATTCAAATATTACTATTTGGAATTGTTGGAGAATATCTAGGTAGAATTTTTAATGAGACAAAAAATAGACCACTATATCTAGTAAATGAATATAATGATGAAAAAGAAATGAATGAAATAAAATAATTAAAACTTAAATAAATTTATTGACAAAAAAATCAAAATATAGTAAATTAAAATTGATACATCTTATATTAGCTATTCTTAATTAAGAAAGGATGATCAGCATGAAATCAAGAGTAGCAAGTAGTGAAATACGGATTAACATTTCTAATAAACAAGAAGTGGAAATCAGTAAAAAGTTGGAAATAACAATTGCAATTCCAAAAAATGTGGGAAGTATACAAAAAGTAGAAGTTTTGATTAATAGATATGGCGAATCTCCAAGCATTATTCAGGAAATGAAAATTACGAAAGAAGATAATGATTTTATAACATATTCTACAAATGTAAAATTTGAGAATTATGGAAATTATTACTTCTTTTTTTCATTAGAAATGAAAGATGAAAATGGAGAAAATAGAAAAAAAGCTATAAAAATTAATAGAAAAACAGGAAAGCCATTTATTATTGATGAATGGCAAGAATCACCATATTGGATTGTACTTGTTATTCAAGACAATTTTGAAGTACCAAATTGGGCAAAAGACAAAATTTACTATCAGATTTTTGTAGATAGATTCTACAAAAGTCAAAATGCAAATCAAAAGCAAATACCAGGCAGGAAATATCGTAATTGGGCAGAAATGCCTGATTGGAGAAAAGATGAGACTGGAAATTATCATAACAATGATTTCTTTGGAGGAAACATCAAAGGAATTGAAGAAAAACTAGAATATCTAAAAAGCTTAAATGTTGGTGTTATATATATGTCGCCAATCTCTGAAAGCGGACTAAGATATGATAGGTATGCTGCTACAAACCATATGCAAATAGATCCAAATGCAGGAACATTTAAAGACTTAAAAAGCCTTAGTGAAAAGGCTCATAAGATGGGAATGTATATTGTTTTGGATGTAGCATTCAATCATTGTAGTGATAAGAATCCAATTTTCCAAGAAGCTATGACAAATCCAAATTCAAAATATCGAGATTGGTTTTACTTTGATGAAAAGGGAAACTATAGATATTGGTATAACGAATTTAAAGATATGCCATTGTTTAACCAGTATAATAAAGAATTTCAAAAGTATATTTATGGAGAAAATGGAGTAGTAGAACTTCTATCTGAATATGTTGATGGATTCAGATTAGATGTAGCAGAAGAACTACAACCGTTTTTCTTAGAAGGAATTCGCAACAAAGCCAACGAAAAATGCAAACACATTATAATTGGCGAGTACTGGAATAAAGTAAATTGCGATATTTTAGGTAGGTCAGTAGATACTATCACTAACTATTCTTTTACAAATGCAGTGTTCAAATATGTAGCATATGGTGAAGATGAACCATTTAAATTGCAAATAGAGGATAGATTGGTATCATATCCTCAAAACACCATTGACACTATGCTAAACTCTTTGGATACACATGATATTGTTCGAGCATTAACAATGTTAAACGGACAATATATGAGAAACGATTATAGAGATATATGGAAAATGGATGAAGATCCTTCTCCATGGCACTATAATACGCCGACAGGAAGAATATTTGACACAGAAGGATTCAGAAGGTTTGAATATGAAAACGATAAGTTGACTGATGAACAATATGAATCTGCAAAAAGAAAGTTAAAAATTTCAGCAATGATAATGTATTTACTTCCAGGATGTCCTTGTATGTTTTATGGAACAGAAGTAGGATTACATGGATATAAAGATCCATTTAATCGTAAGTGTTTTCCATGGGATAATATGGACATGGAATTGTTAGAATTTTTTAAAAAGCTTTTTAAGTTCAGAGCGAACTGTAAATTAGCAGGTAGTAAGTTTGAAGTGTTGCACATAGATAAAAACATATTAATGTTTAAAATGTGCAATGAAAAAAATGATGTTTTGGTAGCTGTAAATAGAACAAATCAAGAAATTAACATAAAAATTCCAGAAGAATTTGAAAGTGAAAGTTCAAAAGATGAGTTCAAAATAAATGCTACGAAAGAAAAATTAGGTCCATTTGGTGGAATTGCGATCTTGAAGTAATGTCTAAGGGAGACCAGATTAGTATGGTCTCTCTTTACTTGTATAAAAATAAAATCAAATTACATTTTTTAATTAAAAATTTTTTATAGATAAATATTAAAACTTAAAAAACTATATCTATTGTAAATATCTATAAAATATAGTATAATTAGCAAGTAAAGTAAAGGAGAGAATATAAAATGGATAAAAAAAGAATATTAACAGGAGATAGACCAACAGGAAAATTACATATAGGACATTATTTTGGTTCATTAAAAAAGAGATTAGAAATGCAAGAAAGCGGAAAATATGACCCATATATACTAATAGCAGATGTTCAAGCATTAACAGATAACTTTAATAATCCAGAAAAAGTAAGAAAAAATGTAAGAGAAGTAGCAATGGATTACTTATCAGTTGGAATAGACCCAAAAAAAACAACAATTTATATTCAATCAATGATACCAGAAGTTGCTGAACTAACAGTATTCTATTCAAATTTAGTAACAATAGCAAGACTTCAAAGAAACCCAACAGTAAAAACAGAAATTGCACAAAAAAGAGATCTATTCGGAGAAAGTGTAACATATGGATTTTTAGGATATCCAGTTAGTCAAGCAGCAGACATAACAGCATTTGAAGGAGAATTAGTACCAGTAGGAGAAGATCAGTTACCTCTAATAGAGCAATGTAGAGAAATAGTTAGAAAATTTAATAGTATATATGGAGAAGTTTTAAAAGAACCAGAAGCAGTATTATCAAGTGGAAAAAGAATAAAAGGTTTAGATGGAAATGAAAAAATGGGAAAATCATTAGGAAATGCCATATATTTATCAGACAGTGAAGAAGAAATAACTAAAAAAGTAATGAGTGCAGTAACAGATCCTAATAGAATAAAAAAAGATGACTTAGGAAATCCTGATATATGTATGGTTGCATATTATCATAACTTATTTAGCACAAAAGAAGAAGTAAAAACAGTATGTGAAGAATGTAAAGCAGGAAAACGTGGATGTGTAGCTTGTAAAAGACAATTAGCTAAAAACATAATAGAAGAATTAAAACCAATAAGAGAAAAAAGAAAATATTATGAAGAACATCCAGAAGAAGTAGACAAAATTTTAATAGAAGGAACAGAAAAAGCAAGAAAAACAGCAAAACAAACAATGAAAAAAATAAAACAAGCAATGAAATTGGATTACTTTGAATAATGAGACATCAGGGACAGGTCTTAAATGTCTCATTAATTTAGTAGAATAAAGTCGAAAAATGTAATAAATAAAAATCGATATAAAAATGAGACATTTAAGACCTGTCCCTGATGTCTCAGAAGGAGAAAAATATGTTTACAGATTATACAAAGATTATAATTAAGTCAGGTGATGGTGGAAATGGAGCAGCAACCTTTCGTAGAGAAAAATATGTAGCTGCAGGAGGACCTGATGGCGGAGATGGTGGAAATGGCGGAAGCGTTTATTTTCAAGTGGATAAAGATAAAAATACTTTGATTGATTTTAGATATAATAGAAAATTTAAAGCTAAAAATGGAGAAAATGGAAGCGGAAGTCATTGTAATGGAAAGTATGGAGAGGATTTGTATATTAAAGTTCCAATCGGTACAGTTGTAAAAGATGTTGAGACAGGTAAAGTTGTTGCCGATTTGTCTAAGCCAGGTCAAACTGAATTAATATTAAAAGGTGGTCGCGGAGGAAGAGGAAATTCTCATTTTGCAACAGCAACAAGACAAGCACCTAGATTTTCAGAAGATGGAGAAAAAGGAGAGGAAAAAGAACTTATATTAGAACTAAAATTGTTAGCAGATGTAGGTTTATTAGGATTCCCTAATGTAGGAAAATCAACATTTTTGTCAGTTGTTACTGACGCTAAACCTAAAATTGCAAATTATCATTTTACAACAATAGTTCCTAATTTAGGAGTAGTAAAAACCAAAAATGGAGATGGATTTGTTATAGCAGATATTCCAGGAATTATTGAAGGGGCAAGTGAAGGTGTAGGGCTAGGAATACAGTTTTTAAGACATGTTGAAAGAACTAGATTGTTATTACATTTTTTAGATGTTTCTGGACAAGAAGGAAGAGATCCAGTAAAAGATTTTTATGCAATTAATGAAGAATTGAAAAAATATAGTGAAAAGTTATCAAGTAGAAAACAAATAATAGTAGCAACTAAATTGGATGCTATGCAAGATGATTCAATTTTAAAAGAAGTAGAAAAATTAGCTAAAAAAGAAAAACTAGAATTATACAAAATATCATCAGTAACAAAAGAAGGCGTTCAAGAATTAATAGATTATGTTGATAAAATGTTAAAAACACTTCCAAAAGAGGAATTAGTAGAAATAGAAGATAGAAAAATATATACTTTAGAAGATAAGAAAGATGAATGGGAAATAAAAGAGCAAGATGGAATATTCTATGTTACAGGAAGGGCAGTACAAAGACTAATGGGAAGAGTGAATATTGAAGATAATGAGTCAATGTATTATTTACAAAAGTGTCTAAAGAATATGGGAATAGAAGCAAAATTAAAAGAAATGGGAGTGTGTGAAGGAGATACAGTAATACTAGATGATTGGGAACTTGAGTGGTACGAATGAGACATTTAAGACCTGTCCCCCTTGTCTCAAAAGTTGTTTTATAAAAAGGAGTTGGAAATTTAAATGAATGGAGAAAAAAGAAAAGATTATTTAGAATGGGATGAATATTTTATGGCAATTGCAAAATTGTCTGCTATGAGAAGTAAAGATCCATCTACACAAGTTGGAGCATGTATTGTTAGTAATGACAACAGAATTTTATCAATAGGATATAATGGAGCTCCAAATGGATTTAGTGATGAAAAATTCCCTTGGGGAAGAGATGGAAAAAATCTAGATACAAAATATCCATATGTTTGTCATGCAGAGCTAAATGCAATTTTGAATTATAGAGGAAGTAAAAAAGATTTAGAAGATGCTAGAATTTATGTTGATTTATTTCCATGTAATGAATGTGCGAAGATTATTATTCAATCTGGAATTAAAGAAGTGATTTATTTATCAGATAAATATGCAAATTCAGAAAATAACATTGCCTCTAGAAAATTATTTGATGAATGTGGAGTACAATATAATAAAATTAAATTAAAACAAGAAAGAGACATAAATATTGAATTAAAATAAATATAGCAAAATTGAAATGTATAAAGGTGTAATATATTATTTTATTAAGTAATATATTACACCTTAAATTATTATTATTAAAAATTAATTAATTAATTAATTACAAGAAAGTTATTTAAGGTTTTTTTTCATTATAATTCCATTATTATTGTTGTAATATTTTTTTCTAACACCTAATTTTTCAAATCCAAGTTTTTCGTATAAGTGAATTGCCGGTTTGTTTTGTTCATTAACTTCTAAAAAAAGGGTGGATATATTTAAGTCTTTAGCAAGTAAAATTAAATTTTCTAAAAGTAAAGTGCCAATACCTTGGTTTCTATAAGTTTTTTTTATTACAATATTCATAATATCAGCTTGATCAAAAATTTTTTTTAGTCCAGCAAAGCCAATAATTTCATTATTGATTTTTCCTATAATGTAGCTAGAATTCTCATTTTCTACTTCTTCTTTTAATGTTGAAAAACTCCAAAAGTCATCAAAGTCAGAAATAAGAATTTCCTGCAATTCATTTAAATGATTTAAATTCATTTTTTCTATTTTAATTGCCATATAAAATATCCTTTCAAATATAAAATAATAATTATTTTATTTATGTTCTCTTTCTTCCAATTGCCTTTGAGCTTGAGGCTTTTTTAAATATAATGGCAATATTTCTTCTGAATTAATTCCTAGTTTTGATTTTTCAAATCCTGCAATACCTAATGAAATAGAATTTAAAATATTAAACTCATGAGAAAAAAATTCAGCTTCAGAAAAGGTTGATTTAATTTCGCCTCTATAAATTTCAGCTCCATTTCCAACAAAATAAATAGAAGAGTTTGCTAACGTATCTTCACAATAACTTTTTAAGATAGCTAAACAAGAATTAACGCTTTCTGCTTGAGGTTCTATGAGAATTTCGAAAGTTTCATTTTTCTTTTCGTATAATGCAAAATAGCAATTATTATTTTTACAATCAATAATGCTGCATACTACATCATTGTCTTTTATATTTTCTAAAACATTATATGCTAGAGATGTTAAAGAACTGATTCCAACACATGGAATTGATGAAAAATCACAAAAAGCTTTTGTAGTTGCAATACCAATTCGTAAACCAGTAAAAGAACCTGGACCTATATCACAAGTTATTAACTCTATATCATTTAAACTTAAATTAGTTTGGTTAAAAGCATTTTCAATCATAGGCATTAAATTTTCAGAATGTGTTCGTCCTGTATTAGTATCAAGACTTATAATAGATTTTTTATCTTCTAAAATAGAAACTCCACATACATCACTTGCCGTATCAATACTTAATATTTTCAAAATAAATCCTCCTTTGATTCAATTATTAAAATTCTATTATTTTCATTTTTATCATCTTTTTTAAAAGTAATATGAATATAATCATTAGGTAAAGCATCTTCAATTAATTCTCCCCATTCAATTAAACAGATACCATTTTCAAAATATTCTTCGCCACCTATTTCGTAAAATTCAGAAGAATCGCTTAATCTATATACATCAAAATGATAAATATTAAGATCATTTTTTTTATATTCATTTACTATAGTGAATGTAGGACTAGATATTTCATTTTCTAAACCAAAATAAGACAAAAAACCTTCTGTAAATTTTGTCTTTCCAGATCCTAGTTCACCAGTTAAAACAACAACATCTTTTGGTTTTAATTTTGCTGCTAATTTTTTTGCTAATTGTTTTGTATCAGCTTCATTCTTTGATATAAATTCATATTGCTTCATATTTGCCTCCAATAAATATATTTGACATTAAACATTATAATATAAAAAATAAAAAAATTCAATGAAAAGGGTTGATAAATTAAAGGTATTGTAATATAATCGTAATATATTTGTAACGAAAAAGAAACAAAAAAAGATTGTGAGGAAAAAAGCATGTTTAAAATGGGGTTAGGACAAGATATTGGTATTGATTTAGGAACTGCAACAGTAATTGCCTATGTAAAAGGTAAAGGAATAGTATTAAGAGAACCATCTGTTGTGGCAGTAGACAATAACACAGGAGAAGTATTAGCAGTAGGACAAGAAGCAAGAAGAATGCTTCGGAAGAACACCTGGAAATATAATAGCAACAAGACCTTTAAGAGATGGTGTAATATCAGATTATACAGTAACTGAAAAAATGTTAAAATATTTTATTAATAAAATATGTGGAAAATTTATATTTGCACCAAGAATTATGATATGTATTCCTTCACAAGTAACAGAAGTAGAAAAAAAGGCCGTTATTGATGCAGCATCACAAGCAGGAGCAAGAAAAGTATATTTAATAGAAGAACCAATAGCAGCAGCAATAGGAGCAGGAATAGATATTTCAAAACCATGTGGAAATATGGTAGTAGATATTGGTGGAGGAACAACAGACATAGCAGTTATTTCTTTAGGAGGTTCAGTAGTAAGTACTTCATTAAAAGTTGCTGGAGATAAATTTGATGAATATATTGTAAAATATATAAAGAAAAAATATAACATTATAATAGGAGAAAGAACAGCAGAAGATTTAAAAGTTAATATTGGATGTGTATTTCCAAAAATACAAGATACAGAAATGGAAATACGAGGAAGAGACTTAGGTACAGGATTACCAAGTACATTAAAAGTACGTTCAAGTGAAATGTTAGAAGCATTAATAGAACCTGCAATGATGATTGTAGAAGCTGTTCATTCAGTTTTAGAAAGAACACCACCAGAGTTAGCAGCAGATATTAGTGACAAAGGAATTTATATGACAGGTGGAGGATGCTTAGTAGATGGACTAGACAAATTATTACAAGAAAAAACAGGAATAAATGTTATGATAGCCCAAGATACAGTATCATGTGTAGCATTAGGAACAGGAAAAGCACTAGATAATTTAGATGCTTTAGAAGGAAAAGCAAGAAGATAAAGAAATGTCGCAAGAGACTTACTCATGCGACATTTTATAAATTTATTTCAAGAAAGAGAGAAAAAAATGGAAAATAAAATAGAGCAATCAAAAGAAAAAGTAGCATTTATTACATTACGGGTGCAAAGTAAATCAATATGAAACAAATGCAATGATTCAAAAATTTATAGAAAATGGATATAAAATAGTAGAAAATCATGAAAAAGCAGATATATATATTATCAATACATGTACAGTAACAAACATGTCAGATAGAAAATCAAGACAGATGCTTAGAAGAGTTAAAGAATTAAATTCAAAATCAATTGTAGTAGCATGTGGATGTTATGCACAAGTAGCGAAAAAGGAATTAGAAAAGATAAAAGAAATAGATTTAATTTTAGGAAATAATGAAAAAGGCGAAATTGTAGAACATGTAGAAGATTATATAAAAAATCAAGAAAAAATAAACATAGAAGATGTAATGCAACAAAGAGAATTTGTTGATTTTGGAAATGTTACATATACAGAAAAAACAAGAGCTGTTATTAAAGTACAAGATGGATGTGATAGATTTTGCTCTTATTGTATTATTCCATATGCACGAGGAAGAGTAAGAAGTAGAAAGCCAGAAAATGTTTTAGCTGAAATTAGAAAAGTTGCAGAAGAAGGAATAAAGGAAGTTGTAATAACAGGAATACATGTAGCATCATATGGAAAAGATTTTAAAACAGAATATAAATTAATTGATTTATTAGAAAAAATAAACAAAATTGAAGGAATTGAAAGAATCAGATTAGGATCAATTGAACCATTACTAATAAATGAAGAGTTTATGAAAAGACTTATAAAACTAGAAAAGGTATGTCATCATTTTCACCTTTCTTTGCAAAGTGGATGTGATGAAACTTTGAAAAGAATGAATAGAAGATATACAACACAACAATTTAGAAATATAGTAGAATGTTTAAGAAAATATTATGAAGATGTTATACTAACAACAGATATAATAGTAGGATTTCCAGGAGAGACAGAAGAAGAATTTAACGAAACATATGAGTTTCTAAAAGAAATTAAATTTTATAAAATGCATATATTTAAATATTCTCCTAGAAAAGGAACAAAAGCAGCACAAATGAAACAACAAATTGATGGAGCAAAAAAAGAAGAAAGAAGCCATAAATTAATAGAGCTATCAGATGAAAATGAAAAAAGTTATAATAAAAAATATGTTGGAAAAACAGTAGAAGTGTTATTCGAAGAAAAGAAAGATAACTATTATAAAGGTCATACTAAAAATTATTTGTTAGCATACCTATCAGAAGAAAATGTAAAAGATATAAAAATTGAAAATCAAATAATAAAAGTAAAATGTATAGAAGGCACAAAAGAACACATTTTAGTAGAAATGTAAAATGTAACAAAAATGTAACAAATATGTAATAAAGATTTAATATGAAAAAGCATAAAAATACTTGAATATAATTTAAAAATATAGTATAAATAAATTAACATTATGAAATAAATACAAAGGAGGAATAGAAATGGCAGATTTAGGTCAAGAAACAAAGATAGATGGAGTTTTTGGAGGAGTTGCATTTAATAATCAAGTAGAAAATGCAGTAGAGAATACAGCAGAAAACATTCAAAATGCAGGAACAATAAGAAATAATAATTTACCAGTAAAAGTTGGATTTTGGAATAAGTTTAAAGCTTTTTGGTTACAAGAAATAGACTGGAACAAAGAAATTAAAGTAGAATTAACGCCATATCAACAAAAAGTAGAAGATGAAATAAACGAATTTTTACACCAAGAAGTAACATGGGAAAAAGTTCATGATCTTTTATTTAAAGAAATAAGATTTGGAAAGAAAAAATAATTCGTAAATTTTGTAATATATGTGATTGTAAATTTTTTATGAATTAAAATAAAAGTATAGCGTAATGAAAAAAAGTATGCTATACTTTTTTTGTTATATATTAGGAAAAATAAAAAACAATATAAGCATAAAAAGAAAGGAGGAATAAGGATGTTTTTAGTAAAATAGAAAACATCTAAAAGGGAAAATGGCAAAAAGTAAAACTGTATTTGTTTGTAGTGAATGCGGAAATGAATCAAGTAAATGGCTTGGCAAGTGTCCAGCATGTAATAGTTGGAATAGTTTTTATGAACAAAAAATAGTAGAAACTAAAAACAAAGATATAGTTGATAAAAAAGCAAGTACTCCTCAAAAATTAAATTCTTATGAAGCAAAAGAAACTTTGAGAATACATACTGGTTTTAATGAATTAGATAGAGTCTTAGGAGGAGGGTTAGTAAAAGGTTCTCTAATTTTACTTGGAGGAGAACCAGGAATAGGAAAATCAACACTAATCCTACAAATATGTGATAAAATTAAGGGAGACGGAAAAGTTTTATATGTTTCAGGAGAAGAATCAGCAGAACAAATCAAACTAAGAGCTGATAGGCTAGGAATTAATAATGAAGATATTTTATTTTTAGGAGAAACAGATATAGATATAGTAAACCAAGCAATTATTAATGTTAATCCTAAATTAGTTATTATTGATTCTATTCAAACTATGTATTCAGATGAAATAACAGCAGCAGCTGGAAGTGTTAGTCAAGTAAGAGAAATTACACGGACAAGTTATGAGAGTATGTAAATCGAGAGCAATTACAACTATAATTATAGGGCATGTTACAAAAGAAGGAAATATTGCAGGACCAAGAGTTTTAGAACATATGGTAGATACAGTATTATATTTAGAAGGAGAAAGATACTTTTCATATAGAATATTAAGAGGAGTAAAAAACAGATTTGGTTCAACAAATGAAATCGGAATGTTTGAAATGCAAGAAAAAGGAATGTGCGAAATAACAAATCCATCAGACATATTAATATCTGAGAGAGATGATAATCCAGCTGGTTCGTGTATAGTATCAAGTATAGAAGGAACAAGACCAATTTTAGTAGAAATACAAGCATTAACTTCACAAACAGTATTTGGATATCCAAAAAGAACAGCAAATGGAATTGATTATAATAGATTATCTCTATTAATAGCAGTATTAGAAAAAAAGGCAGGTTTAATGCTTGGCTCACAAGATGTATACTTAAATGTAGTAGGAGGATTAAAAATAAATGAACCATCAATTGATTTAGGAATTATGATGGCTACAGCATCAAGCTTTAAAAATATAGCAATTCCAAAAGATATGATAATAATAGGAGAAGTAGGCTTAACAGGAGAAATTAGAAGAATTAATTTAATAGAAAAAAGATTAAAAGAAGCAGAAAAATTAGGATTTAAAAGTTGCATTATTCCAGAAAGTAATAAAAAAGACTTGAAAGAAAAATATAAATTAGATATAATAGGCGTTAGAAATATTAATGAAGCAATGAAAAAGATTGGAATCAAGTAGAAAATCGCTCAAAAGTGAAGAAGGGAGAAGTTATCATTGAGAAAAGGCAAAGAAGATAATATTACAGAAATTTTAAAATTGATTGCACCAGGAACTCCTATACGAGATGGACTAGAAAATATATTAAGAGCAAGAACAGGAGCATTACTATTAATAACTGATAACAATGAAGTATTAAAAGAAGTTGTTGATGGTGGTTTTACAATTAATGAAGAATATACATCATCTAAATTATATGAACTTGCTAAAATGGATGGAGCAATTGTCTTGAGTGGAGATTTAAAAAGAATATTATATGCCAATGCACAACTAATACCGTCTCATGAAATTACAACATTAGAAACAGGGACAAGACATAGAACAGCAGAAAGAACAGCAAAACAAACAGGAGAGTTAGTAATTAGCATATCTCAAAGAAGAAGCATTATAACTATTTTTAAAGGAAATGACAGATATATATTAGAAAACACAGAAGCAGTATTAAATAAAGCAAATCAAGCTATACAAACATTAGAAAAATATAAGAAAGTGTTTGATAATAAATTAAACATATTAAATGAATATGAATTTAATGATATAGTTACACTAGAAAATGTAATTGTAGCTATACAAAGAGCCGAAATGGTTATGAAAATAGTGGAAGAAATCCAAAGACAAATATATGAATTAGGCGATGATGGTAGACTAGTAAAAATGCAATTAGAGGAATTAATAGGTGGTCTTGAAAAAGAAGAAGAACTAATAATAAAAGATTACATAGTACCAACAAAGAAAAAAAGAACAGTAGAAAAAATAATAGAAAGCTTAGAAGAATTAAGCTATGAAGATTTATCAAAAGAAACAGTAATTGCTAAATTATTAGGATATGGAAATTTTGATAATTATGATGAAGTCGCTGTTTATACCAAAGGTTATAGGATATTAAATAAAATTCCAAGAATGCCATCAAATATAGTTGAAAACTTAGTAGATTCATTCAAATCTTTTCAACATATTTTAGCAGCAGACATCGAAAGCTTAGATGAAGTAGATGGAATTGGAGAAGTAAGAGCAAGAACAATAAAACAATCATTAAAAAGAATGCAAGAACAATTTATTTTTGATAATTTAATTTAAGAAAGGAAAAAATAAGATGAAAAAAACAAAAAATATAATATGGATAATTGCCTTAATTTTAGTAATAATATTAATAGGAGCAATAGCATTTGGATATTATAAAAATGCAACAAATGAAGTTAAAAATCCTGTTGCAACAATGGAAGTAGAGGGATTTGGCACAGTAAAAATAGAATTGTACCCAGACAAAGCACCACAAACAGTTTCAAATTTTATTACATTAGCTAATAGAGGCTTTTATGATGGTTTAACATTTCATAGAATAGTAAAAGACTTTATGATACAAGGAGGAGATAAGCAAGGAACTGGAAGCGGGGCTGCTACACTTGCAGATTTAAAAGATGATGGAAGCGATACAGAATATTCTATTAAAGGTGAATTTATATCTAATGGGGTAGATAACAAATTAAAATTTGATGAAGGAGTTGTTGGAATGGCAAGAAATGACTATACACAACAATCATCATCATTAAAAGAAGAATCATATAATTCAGGAAGTTCACAATTCTTTATAATGACCAAAAATAATACTTCATTAAATGGATATTATACAGCTTTTGGTAAAGTAATAGAAGGAATGGATGTAGTGCATAACATAGAACAAGTAGAAGTAAAAGCAAGTGAAGATAGCAAAGAAAGTAGTAGTTCACAACAAGAAGTTAGCACACCAGTAAATCCAGTTAAAATTACATCTATTAGAGTAGAAACAAATGGAGTTGACTATGGATTACCAGAGACATTAACACCTTTTAATTATTCTACATGGCTATATAAACAATATGGAATAGATCCAAGTAGTTTAAGTAAAGAACAATAGAATAAAAAGATTTATAATAAATAAAAAAAGGTTTATAATATATAATTAATAAGTTTTAAAAATAGTGCTAACATAAAATATTAAAAAATTTGTAAAAAGAGTTGACAAATAGGGTGGAAATTGTTTATAATAATAAATGTGCTCGAGGTTTAAAGTGCACGTAAACAATGGTGGATGTAGCGTAGTTGGTTAACGCGCCAGTTTGTGGCACTGGAGACCGTGGGTTCGAGTCCCATCTTCCACCCCATTTAATTTTAAATATTGGGCTGTAGCCAAGCGGTAAGGCACCAGACTTTGACTCTGGCATGCGCTAGTTCGAATCTAGCCAGCCCAGCCATTCGTATAAGCGACTTTCAGTTTTCGAAAGTTGTTTATTTTTTTGTATGTCTAACAAAATGTCTAACAAAATCGAAATATTCTATTAAATGTTAATAATTTGTAAAACTTAATTTTAAGTATTAAAAATCTTTAAAGTTAAAACTATCCAACTTTTAAACAACTTGCTAAAACATTAGCAGATTCTGTTTTATAATTATCCTCTAAATGTGTATAAAAATTGGCAGTAGTAGAATAAGTAGAATGACCTAACCATTCTTGAATTGCTTTCATAGGTACACCTTTAGAAAGTAATAAACTTGCACAAGAATGTCTTAAATCATGAAAGCGAATATGCCTTAAGCCATTATTTTTAAGTAATAATCTAAAATGGTCTGTTACATATTCAGGTCTAAAAAGTTTTCCCATAGTATCTACACAAATGTAATCTTCATAATTTATTATTTTTAGAACTATATTTTATTTTACAAGAAAAAACAAGCATTAGCTAAGTCAAAAGGTGGAACTTTTGAAATAGAATATAATTTATTTAAGAACCAAGGAAAAGATAAGAAGAATGCTTATAAATTAAAAGAGATTTCAAAAGAAGAATTTATGAAATGTCTAAATAAGCAATGAAAAAGAAAATTTAATAATAGATAGGAAACTCACAAATACAATTAAGGTATTTGTGAGTTTTATGAAGCATCTTCTACTAATTTCTTTAATTCTTCAAAATCGATATCTAAAACAATACATAAACCGATTAACTCAAAATCTTTTACACTCGTCTTAGCTGTTTCGATTTTATACAATTCAAAACGATCCAGTTCAATGCCAAGTAATTCTAATTTATGAGATAAATCAGCTTTGGTATAATGTTTTTCTTCTCTATGCTTTTTTATTAAATTACCAATTACATTACGACAATTATTAAATTTTTTCATGCTAAAAACCTCCAAAAATCAACAAAAAATAACAAAATGAAAAATAAAAGTAAAAAAATTTTTGATTTTTATTGATTTTATAATAATTTTTATGCTATACTGTGTATTAAGAACACACACAAATAAAAAATATTATAATTTGTATTGACATTAACGTCATGTAAAGGTACTATATAAATAGAATAGTATTTTTTAAAATGCTAATAATAAAACAAAAGAAAGAGGTAGAAAAAATGGAACAAAAAAGAATGCAAAAAAACAGTAAGGGTATAACTTTGATAGCTTTAGTTATTACTATCATAGTCCTTTTAATCCTTGCGGGAGTAACGATTGCAACATTAACTGGAGATAACGGAATACTAGGAAAAGCAAATGAAGCAAAAACAAAAAGTGACATAGTAGAAGTAAAAGAACAAGCACAGTTAGACATTTCAAATTGGATGGCTGAAAGAATAAGAAATGGAGAAGATACTGTGCTAGATGATGCAACTGTAAAAAGTATTATTGAAAGTGCTAATCAAAATAACACAAATAAGTATTATTCAGAGTTAACAGAAACAAGTATTAAAACGAAACAAGGAAATGAGATATTATTTTCAGATTTATACACAAAAACAACTCCAAGTTTTAATCCAGAAACACTAACAATAGGAACAGCAATTAACACAGATAAATATGGATGGAAAGTAACAAACTATAAAAAAGAAGAAACTGAAACAGGAGGATGGAGACTATTTTTCCAAGATGATAATTATGCCTATTTAATTTCTGATAAGTGCGTTGGAATTTATAGACCAAGTAATTATTATACTACGATAACAAAAGAAGATGGGGTACTTAAATACCAAACAGGAGCAGATGTAAGTACGATAGGACAAAAATTGAATCCAAAAATAAGTTCATTATTTACAGAATCAAATACGAATATAAATATTAGAACGACAGCATGGCTAACAGATACATCAGATGCAAGTATGTGGGCAAAATATAAAAATGATGATGCTGTATTTGCCATCCGGAAGTCCAACAGCAGAATTATTTGCAGCATCCTATAATAATAGGAGTAATAAATCAAACATAATAGAATTAGAACTGGGAACCCATGGTTATACAAAAAATACTGGTAGCAACTGGTTAAAACCTGAAGATAATCATGGAATTTATAATAAAAGTACTTCATCTTATTGTTGGCTCGCTTCCCCTAGCAGCAACTACAGCGACAGCGAGTTGAGTGTGAACGGCCGCGACGGCTATTTCAACAACGACATTGTCTTCAGCAACTCCTGTGCGGTTCGCCCCTTAGTTTGTATTCCAACATCTGTATTCAATAGTAAGTATGCAACAGATACAACTTTAGTAAATCAATAATAATGGGAGAATAAGTATAATAGGAGTAGCACGGGCAGGCTTTTGGTCTGCCAGTGCTCGCACAAAATAGAATAGGAGTAAAGCATGAGCATAATGAATATGGTAAAAAACATAAAAGAAATACATCCTAAGTCATTACTACTTTTTAAAGTTGGTGCATTTTGTGAAGGATATGGAAAGGATTCATATATAATTTCCTATTTGTTTAATTATCAAGTAAGGCAAAATGGGAAAAATAATATTTCAAAAGTCGGATTTAGTAAAAAGGCGATACCAAGTGTAATATCCAAGTTAGAAGAACAAAAAATAGATTATTTATTAATAGATGTTAGAAATAATTATTATGTAGATGAAAAATTTGAAAATAGAAATTTGAACAAATACGATACTGTATTTGAAAAAGCATATCTATACGTAAGGAAACAAAGGAAAATAAGAAAAATCAATGAGAAACTAATGGAACAAATAGATTCAGCCGATTTTAAAGAAAAAGTTGGAAGAATAGAGGAAATCTTAAATGAAGGAAGAAAAGTTTAAAGTTATAAACTTTATAAGAGAACTTATTTTATTAATAGATTCGAAGATGGAAAATTTTCCAAAAAAAGAAATAGAATTGAAAAATCGAATTAAAATGAACTCATATGATATTTTAGAAATATGTTATCAAGCCATAGACCTTTTAAATTGTTTTCTTGCATAATTTCACCTTCTTTCGTAAAAAAAAATAAAACACCTCGTATGAGGTGTTAAATAAAAAGAAAGTATCCCACATTTCTGTGAGATACAAACGTATTCTAAATATTGCTGACGCCAATACAAAAGTATCGTTCAGCTAACGTATTCTAAATACATTATACTATATAATATGCTATAAAGTCAATCAAAGTATTCAACTTTTTATAAAAAGTTTTTTGATTTTTTCGTCTATTAAGTCCAAACTGTTATTGGATAATCTTATACCAGATAATACATCTATATCAGATTTCGGATTATAAATTCTTTGCTTACTGATAGTGGTTATTTGATTTATTAAAGCGATACTACCGTTTTTCATTTGTGAGATTTCTTTTTCTATTTTATTAATCAAATCTATATCATTATTTAATAAATTTATTTTTTCATTTATATTATTAAATTTTACACTTTTTATGATTTTTTCATCTTCATTATTTTCAGGCAACATTGAAATTATTTTTAATTCATTTTCATATTCTTTTGATTTTTTACTAGCATTTTCTTTCAGAGTTTTATTTTTAATAGATAAATTATCATAAATTTCTGTACCAAGTAATATTGCAGAATTTGGAATAGCTTTATGTGCTTTTTGTGAAGTTAAAGGAACAACAGTTAAAGTTGAATATTTTTTAGCATTTATAATATCTAAAATAACACAATAATGCAATCCACCTTCTTCATTACCAATGTTAAAACCTAGATTTACTTTTATAACATCTCCACGATTATATTTTTTTAATTTTTCAGAAGAGAAAGTTTCTTCATTTGCTATATATCTAATATAATCTTTTAGCCAATAAGAAATTAAATTTGCTTTTTTCAAATGCTTATTATCTGTGGAAATACAGGTATCTAAATAGTTGTTTAATAATCTAATTGCTTCATTTTTATTTTTTATAACATTTTCTTTTTCTATATTCATAGTAACCTCTTTCTAACTAATTCAAAATCTAGCAAGAACTTTTGTTCTATTATATCATATATTTCAAAAATGTCCAGTATAATTTGAAAATAATGTAAAGTTAATATCACAAGGTAGACTACTGTTATTAATCTAATAAATTTTAGGTCTAACAAATGTCTAACAAAATCTTTCCAAAATTCGAAATCCTAAAAATATTATTAAATCAAAAAATAAAAAATATATTTGCTAAAACAGTATAAAAATCAACGTTTTAAGTATTGTTAAAAAACAATAATAAATAGTATAAAACAAATACTTATAGAGACTTTGACTCTGGCATGCGCTAGTTCGAATCTAGCCAGCCCAGCCCAGCCAATAATATTAAGACTTTCAAGAGATTGAAGGCCTTAAATTTTTACTTGAAATATATTAACTTGTTTGCATTTCGACTCGTAGTTTACAGTTAATTAATAAAAATATTATAAAAGAAATAGAAAACTAAAAGTTCTATTTCTTTTTTTATATCAATATAAATATAAAAGAAAAACATAAAAATGAAAAAATATAAAATAAGAGGAGGAATATAAAAATGGAAAGCACAAAAAATATATTTAAAGGAGTAGGAATATCACTTATATTAACAATAATATTATTATTCATATTTTCAATTATATTAGCATATACAAATGTAAATGAAAATACAATAACACCAGTAATTATAGTAATTACAGCGATTAGTATATTATTTCGGAAGCTCAATTGTAAATAGAAAAATTAGAAAAAATGGAATGTTAAATGGAGGAGCAATTGGGGGAATATATTTATTAATTATTTATACAATTTCTAGCATTTTAAATTGGAAATTTAATTTAAATATACAAAGTATTATTATGATACTGGTAGGAACTACTTTTGGAATATTAGGAGGAGTTATAGGAGTTAATATAAAGTAATGAAAAAGGAATTGTCGAATTTTGCGATGAAAAATAAAAATAAATCACAAAAAACAATTGACAATTCCATTTTTTGTAATTATAATCAAAATACATTTTCATATGATCTATAATTTTTATAGAAATTCCTAAAATAGGAATATTTAAATCAATTATTTTTTTATCTAATAAAAAATCCAATTAAAATAAACTAGAAAAAAGGAGGTATGCTTTTGAGAAAAAAATTCTAAAGATTTCCATTATAATAATAATTAGTATTTTTTCATTTTTGATCGGACAAGTTTTCAATAAATATACTACCTTAATGAAAGAAGAAAATGTATCAGAAATAGCTACATGGAATTTTATAATAAACGAAAAAAAGGAGGAAAATCAGTTAATTGATTTAGTATCTACAATAGATAATAAAGCTGTTCTTGATCATAAAATAGCCCCTGGAACAAGACGGCAGTTTTGATATTTTAATAGATGCTACTAATACAGAGGTAGGAATTAAGTATTATATAAAATGTGAAGAAGAAAAAAACAAGCCCCATAATCTTAAGTTTATATATCAGGAAAAAGAATATAATTCATTTAAAGAATTAGAAGAAAAATTGTCAGGAATTATTTATGCTAATAATACTGAAAAAGTAGTAAATTTAAAAATAGAATGGAAATGGGATTATGAAAGTGGTTCAACAATCGAAGAAATCACTAACAATGATATATTAGACACAAAAGATGCACAAACAATTCAAGATTATAAATTTGTAATTAACGTAAGTGGAGAACAAATATAAAAAATAGTTAGCTTATAAAAAAATTATAGAATATGAAAATGAATATATAAACCTTTATACAAAGTGAGGAAAAAGGTTTTTCCTCACTTAAATATAATTGGAGAGTTAAATTGAAAAAAGAAATAATAAAAATAATACTAGTAGCATTTGTATTAACAATAATACTATCAACAATAAGCTTAGGAAAGTATTTTAATAAAACTAAAATAAATGTAAATTCAGGTGTAGCGATTCCTATTATAAAGTTAGAAGGAGAGCAAAAACTTATTATAAACAACAATCAGGAAAATAAGGTATATAATCTAGCTGTAAAAAATTATGATGAAAATGAACAAATAACACAGGTAGAATTAGAATATTATATTGAAATTATATCTAAAAAAAATGATGATATTAATTTTAAAATATATAAAGAAGAAAAAGAATTAAATATTAATAATAACAAAACAGAGAAATTTTTACTAACAAAGGAAAATAAACAACGAGATAATTACAAGATAGAAATACTATTAAATAAAAAAATATCAGAAGATATATTACAAAATGTAGAAATAAAAGTTTATTCAGAACAAAAAAATAAAGAAGAGGTGAAAGAATGAAAAGAAAAATAGCATTTCTTTTTTGTGTAATTATTATAGTATTTTGTAAAGAAAATTATGCAAAATACATAGTAGAACAAACAATTTTAATAGCAGAAATAAATATAGATACTATTTTTCCAGAAATAGAATTAATAAGTATAACAGAAACACCAGAAAAAGAACAATATAAAGTAAATTTTCAAATAAAGGTAGTTGAAAATAATATAAAAATAAATAAATTTAATAAAGAAAATATAGTTGCTAGAATAGGAGAAAAGAAGATTGAAAATGAAGAATATGAGCTAAATAAGGTATATGAAGGAGAAGAATTTATCTTATATGAAATAAAACTTAAACGGAATACAATTAAAAGAAAAAGTAAAAATAATAATACCAGAAGGAATAATACAAGATATTTCAAATAATAAAAATAAAGAAAAAATAATACAAAATAATTTCTAAAAATAGTTGATATTTTTTGTGATTTAATATAAAATTTAAAAAGACTAAAAATGGACAAAATAATAAAGTCAATACAAAAATAAAATAACGGAGGAAAAATCATGAAGAAATTAAAAATGTTAACAATTGTATTAGTAGTTATCTTAATTACAATGATAGCTTTTGGAGGAATATATATCCAAAAACAAAATAGAATGGAAAATATAATTAAGAACTATTCATACGCAATGGATTTAAAAGGTGCAAGAAATATCAGATTAAAAGTTAATCAGGAAAATAAAACAGTAATAAAGGATAGCGAAGGAAAAGAAGTTGAAAGTTCTGAAGACTTAACAGATGATAAAATAAAAGAAAAAGGGTATACAAAGGAAGAAATACCATATAATTCACAAGAAAGCCAAAAAGAAGAAAACTATAAAGAATCAAAGAGAATTATAGAAGAAAGATTAAAATCTTTAAAAATAACAGATTACAACATAAAAATGGATGAATCTACTGGAGATATTTTACTAGAAATAGCAGAAAATGATAATACAGATTCTATTGTAAGTAATATAGGAACAGTTGGAAAATTTGAAATTATAGATAGTGAAACTAAAGAAGTTTTAATGGATAATAATGATATAAAACTAGCAAATGTTATGTATGGATCTTCTAATAGTAGTACAACATCTTCAAGCTCTGGAACAACAGTTTATTTAAATATAGAATTTACAAAAGAGGGAGCTAAAAAATTAGAAGATATTAGTAGTAAATATGTAAAAACATCAACAAGTGATAATACAACTGATAATACAGATAGTAGTGATACAACAACTAGTTCAACAGAAAAGAAAATAACAATGAAAATAGATGATGAAGAAATAATGTCTACAAGTTTTGATGAAACATTAAAAACAGGTAAAATACAGTTGTCAATAGGTAAAGCTACAACAGATAGTAAAACATTACAAGGATATGTATCACAAGCTTCTAATATTGCAGTAGTTTTAAATTCAGGAAAAATGCCAATTAAATATGATGTTGATGAAAATCAATATGTATTATCAGATATAACAAATCAAGAATTAGATATAGTAGTTTATATTTTAATAGGAATAGTAGCAATATTAAGTATTATCTTTATTATAAGATATAAGTTATATGGAGCAATTGGGGCTGTATCTTATATAGGATTAATTTCTATTTTCTTAATATTAATTCGTTACGCAAATGTTAATGTATCAATTCAAGGAATACTAGCAATAGCATTAGTATGTATACTTAATTACGTATTTATAAATAAATTGATATGTAGAATAAATAAAAAAGACTCAAATAAAGAAACAACGAATCAAAAAATAAAAGAAGTTTATAAGGAATTCTTTGTAAAAATAATACCAATTTGTATAGCTACAATTGTATTCTGTTTTGCAGGATGGGATCCTATTAGTAGTTTTGGAATGATAATGTTCTGGGGAATTGTACTTATTGCAATTTACAATTACATTATAACTAGTACTTTAGTAAAAATACAAGATAACAAATAGGAGGAAATTAGAAGATGAAAAATATAACAAAAAAACAGAAAATAATTTTTATAATTCTTGCAGTAATTATTATAGCAGGAATAGCTGTTATTTCTACAATAGGTTTTAATTTAGAATTGAAAATGCAAGAAACAAAAAAGATTGAATTATATATACAAAAAGATTTTGAAATATCAGATATAAAAAATATAGTAAAAGAAGTAATTCCAGATGAAAGTATAATGATTCAAAAAGTAGAAGTATTTGAAGATTCTGTAAGTATTACAGCAAAAGACATTACAGATGAACAAAAACAATCAATAATTGATAAAGTAAATGAAAAATATGGAACAGAATTAAAAGCGGATAGTACAGAAATTATAAATATTCCTAATATGAAAATAAGAGATTTAGTAAAACCATATGTTACTTCATTTGCAATTTCTACTGTTTTAATATTAGTATATATAGCAATAAGATATAGAAAATTAGGAAGTATAAAAACAATGATTAATTCACTATTAATTATTGTTGTAGGACAAGTTGTATTGTTTAGTCTAATAGCAATAACAAGAATTCCAGTAGGAAGATTAACAATACCTATGGTGCTTATTGTATATGTATGTACATTATTAGGAATTACTAACTGTTTAGAGAAAAAACTAAAATTAAAGAAAGAAGAAAAAGAAAAAAATAAAAACTAGAAATATAAATAAAAATATTGTAATAAATACTATTTTATTATACTGTTTTTTCGAAAAGGAGTATTTTTTATTATGAAAATACAATTAATAGGAACAGGTACTATTCCTGATATGACTAATAGTGCCAGCGTACTAATAAATGACCATATATTATTTGATGTTCCAAATGGTAATTTAAAGGCAATGATAAGGCAAAATATAGATATATTAAAAATAGATACCGTAATAATTTCACATACACATGCTGATCATTGTTTTGATATGCCTTTTCTTTTATGGTATAAGGAAGCTTATCAAAAAGAAAGTAAAAGATTATCAACAAAAATTATAACAGATAAAATAACACAAAATACAATAGAAAATTTAATAGATTTATCATATTTTAATTCTGCAAAAAATGCTAAAAAGGAATTTATAGATGCAGAAGAAGTGAATAATATAGAAAAAATATGTGATGATTTACAAATATTTAATGAACCAATAGAACATGAACATTTAACAATCAAATATGCCAATGGATATATTATAAAAGACAAAAATATAAGTATAGGATTGACAGGAGATTCGACATTTTGTGAAGGTCTGAAAAATATAGCAAGTAAGGTAAATTATTTGATTTCTGATATGACATTAGAAATAGGCGATGAATCTCATATGGGAATAAATAATATATTAGAACTTTTAAAAGAATATCCGAATTTAAAAATTATTCCTATACATATGCACGATAAAACAAGAGAAGAAGCAATAAAATTAGACATAGATAATTTAATAATATTACAAGATGGTGATATTTTAAAATTATAAAAATATTTATAAAAAAGAAAGACCTTGTAACTATAATACTCAAGGTCTTTCTAATATTATTTTAAATCTTTATAATGTACCATATATGTTTTTATATCATTAGTATCATTTTCGTTGATTTCAAAAATTCTACCACCTCTTAAATCATCTGTTCCATAAGGACTATAGCCAGCACAGGCATCTAAACACATTTTGACATTGCAAAAAGTTCCTTCAAAACAATCATTATGACTATGACCACATGCAATACAAATGATGTCTTTTCTTTGAAGTATAGTAGAAAAGAGTCCGGAATTAAGCATCCCTATTTTCATAATTTCCTTTGTACTTCCTGTACACTTGGTTACTATTGGATTATCTACAATATATTGAAATTCCCATGGTGGTATATGCATAAATAAAATTCCATTTATTATATTTCCACAATAATCTTCTAATTCTTTTGAACTATTCCAATACCACATTAATTGTTCAAAATGCACAATGTCCCATTTATCTGACATTGAAGGCATATTCATTAATTTTATATTTTTGTCTATATCTATATTAGAATGTCTTATTTCATTATTTGAATCCAATCCCAAAATATTAAAAGCGATATTGTCACTTTTTGAATTTTTAATAGGTAATACAAAATTAGTAGTTCCATAAATATTTTCAGTATGCTTTGAAATGCAATATTTAAAATTCTCATATATTTTTGTTTTGGTAATATCATTAATTTTAATATCATGGTCATGATTTCCAAATATATGTGCCCATGGAATTTTTCGTTATCTCGTAATTTTATAATATGTATATGATTTTTTCATTTTATTTATCAAATAAACTGTAAATAGTTCAGAATCATAATTAGATGAATCAGCATTTAAAAGTCTTAATAATGATAGTTCGAATTTCTCATAAATATGGAAAGTCTTTTAAATATATTATATTAAAATAAGAATATAATTACAATATTTTTTACATAAAGGATAAATTGTGAGGTTATAAACTTTTAGAAAATAATTTTTTTACTAAAAAACTATACAAATTTTATGAAGTAATGATATAATAAGAGCCAAAGTAAGAAGATGAAAAAGCAAGGAGGAAAAAATGGGAAATATAGTTTTATTAGATGATTTAACAATAAACAAAATAGCAGCAGGGGAAGTAATTGAAAGACCAGCATCAGTAATAAAAGAAATGATAGAAAATTCAATTGATGCAGGAGCAACTAATATAACAGTAGAAATAAAAAATGGAGGAATATCATATATAAAAATAACAGATGATGGAAAAGGAATAGCCCAAGATGACTTAGAAATAGCATTTGAAAGGCATGCTACAAGCAAAATTAGATCAGCAGATGATTTGGATACAGTAACATCTATGGGGTTTAGAGGAGAAGCATTAGCAAGTATTGCAGCTATTGCGAATGTAGAATTAACATCTAAAACAAAAGAACAAGACATTGGATACAAAATCGTTGTTGAAGCGGGAAATGTTTTAGAAAAAGAAGAAGCAGGGTGTAGAACAGGAACAACCATTATAGTAAGAAATTTATTTTTTAATACACCAGTTAGATATAAATTTTTAAAAAAAGATTATACAGAATCAGGATATATTGAAGATGTTATTACAAGAATAGCTTTAGTAAATCCTAATATTGCAATTAAGTTAATAAATACGGGAAAAACAGTAATACAAACTAATGGAAATGGAGATTTGAAAAGTGTAATATATAGCATATATGGAAAAGATATTTCAAATGGAATAATGGAAGTGTCTTATCAATATGAAGATATAAAAATAACTGGGGTAATCGGAAAGCCTGAAATTGCAAGATCAAACCGTTCAAACCAATTATTTTTTGTGAATAAGAGATATATTAAAGATAAAACGTTAACAGCAGCAACAGAGCAAGCATATAAAGGATTAATACCAATTGGAAAATTTGGATTTGTTGTATTAAATTTAGAAATGAGTCCAGCAAAAGTGGATGTAAATGTTCATCCAGCTAAGTTAGAAGTTAGATTTCAAGAAGAAAATACAGTTTTTCAAGCGATATATCATGCAATTAAAGATACTTTGCTAAAAAGTGAATTAGTGGCAAAAACAGAGAAAACAGAAAAAGATAGTATTGTAGATAGAAGAACTGCTAGTTTTGAAGAAAGATTAAAAAATTTAAGAGAAGCAAAAAAAGAAAATCAAAGTGGAGGACTATTTGCTTTTAGAAAACAAAATGAAAAGCAAATTGAAAAATATACAGATGAAGAAAGCAAAATAAAGACCAATATATTGGAAGATGTATATAATAACCAAAAACTAGAAAATGAACAAACTATACAACAACCAACTTTAGAAAAATTAGAAAGCAAAGAGAAAATAACTACAGGAGATCCAGTTGATACTTCAGATGTTTTAGAACAATTAAAAAATTTAAAAGATAAAATGCAAAATGAATTAAAAACAGACAAAGTTACTGCAAATAAAGTACAAGATGTTCAAGAAGAATATAAATTAGAAAACAAACAGCAAGATTTTAAACAAGGGGAGAACATAAAAGAAGAAAAATTCGAACCTGTTAAACAAAAGATAGAAAATTTAGATGAAAATACACAAGCTGTTTCACAAGATTTTAATGAAATGTATACAAAAATGTTTGGAACAGCACCAATAATAGAAAATCAAGATGATAAAAAAGAAGAACAAAAAGCTGTAGATATAATAAAAGATAATGTTTCAATGTTTGAAACAGAAGAAGAATTTAAAAAACCAATATATAAATTTATCGGGATTGTATTTAAAACATATATTATATTAGAGATTGAAAATGAAATGTATATATTAGATCAGCATGCTGCACATGAAAGAATTATGTACGAAAAGGTAAAAGAAAATTATTATAGTGACATAGCTAAAGATTCTCAAATGCTATTATTACCAGATGTTGTAACCTTAACACATAAAGAAATGGATGTTGCTAAAGAAAACAAGGAAATGTTTGAACAAGCAGGATTTTATTTTGAAGAATTTGGCGAAAATACTATTAAATTAACAGGAGTGCCAACAGTATGCATTGATTTAGATACAAAAGAGTTATTTTTAGAAACTTTAGATGAAATAAATACTGTAGCAAGAACAGCTAAACAAGAAAAAGAAGAAAAATTCATAGCAACAGTTGCTTGCAAAGCAGCAGTTAAAGCGAATATGGCTCTTACGAGAGAAGAAGTAGAAAAATTAATGGAACAATTATTGAAATTACCAAATCCATTTACATGTCCACATGGCAGACCAACAGTTATAAAAATGACAAAATATGATATAGAAAGAAAATTTGCAAGAAAGTAGTTGGAAAAAAATGAATTTATTAATTATAATAATAGTAACAGTATTATATGCAGTAATAATTGGATGGACATGGAGCTCTTTAGGAGATATTGAAAGAAAAAAGAAAATATTAATAACAGGAGTTGGAATATTGTTAGTATATTTAATAACTTTATTGTTATTTAATATTTCTAAAAATCAAATACAGTATCCAGATATTTCTGCAGAAAAATATGTAAAAAATATTCTAGTAATTATTTTTACAGGTATAAACTCAATTGCCATATTGCCATACGCAGCTAAAATGTACAATAAAATATATGAGGGAACAATAGAAGCACAAGAACTTAAGAAAAAACTAGTGTTTATTATAATACTAATAATATTAGGAATATTTTTAGAATGTGAATATATGAAAGATATTCAACAAGGAATATTAAATATAGCTAAAAAGTAACAACAGTAAAAAATACAGAAATGATTTTAAACAAATAGGGAGGAAAGAATGCAGAAAGATAAAGTAATAGTTATATGTGGACCAACTGCATCTGGAAAAACAGCATTATCAATTGAATTGGCAAAACAAATTAATGGAGAAATTGTTTCTTGCGATTCTATGCAAATTTATAAAGATATGAATATTGGAACAGCAAAACCTACTGAAGAAGAACAGAAAGGCATTAAACATTACTTAATTGATTTTGTCTCACCTGATGAAAGATATAGTGTAGCAGACTATAAACAAGATGCTAAAAAAGCTATAAAAGAAATATTAAAAAAAGGAAAAGTCCCTATAGTAGTTGGTGGTACAGGATTATATATTGATAGCTTAATTTATGAAATAGAATATCCTAATATAGAGTTTGATGAAAAATATAGAAAAAAATTAGAAAATATAGCTGAAGAACAGGGATTAAAAGTATTATATGAAAAAGCAAAAGAAATTGATCCAGAAGCAATAAAAAAAATAAGTGAAAACGACAAAAAAAGAATATTAAGAATACTAGAAATTTATCATGCTACAGGAAAAAACAAAACAGAACAAGAAAAAGAATCAAGAAAAAATGAAGTAGAGTATGAATATAAAATTTATGCTTTAAAATGGGACAGGCAAGAGCTATATGAAAGAATTAATAAAAGAGTCGATATAATGATTGAACAAGGATTAATTGACGAAGTAAAAGAAATTTATCAAAAGTATCAAAGTTTTCCAACTGCGATGCAAGGATTAGGGTATAAAGAAGTAGTCGAATATCTTGAAGGAAAAATAAGTAAAGATGATATGATAGAAAAAATAAAACAAGAAACACGTAGATATGCGAAAAGACAATTGACATGGTTTAGAAAAAATAAACAAACTATATGGCTAGATGCACAAGATAAAATACAAAATAATATAAAAATTATTTTGGAGGGATAGATTTGAAAGAACAAGATAAAACGATAAAAGAAAAAGAGACTGAAAAAATAAACGATAAAAAAATAAATAAAAAGAAAATAATTTTATATATTGTTGGTTTGGCAATTGTAATTTATTTGCTTTATACTATTTATTTATTAATTAAAGAACCAACCAATATAGTTACAGTAGAAGAGGGAAAATTATATCAAGAAGAAACAGATATTGGTTATGTGATTAGAGATGAAAAAGTTGTAAAAGGTGAAAATTACAAAAATGGGATGGAGCAAATCATAGCAGAAGGAGAAAGAGCTTCAAATAATGAAAATATATTTAGATATTATAGTGCAAATGAAGAATCGTTAAAACAAAAGATATCTGAGCTGGATGCAAAAATTCAAGAAGTGATGCTAAACGACAAGAGCTTATTAACAGCAGATATAAAACTTTTAGAAAATCAAATAGATGAAAAACTAGAAGATATTAGTAAAATTACAGATGTAACAAAATTAACTGAATATAAAAAAGAAATAGATAATCTTATAACTAAAAAAGCTAAGATGGCAGGAGAATCAAGTCCAAAAGGTTCTTATTTAAGACAATTAATAGAAGAAAGAAAAAATTATGAAAATCAATTAAATTCAGGTGCTGAATATGTAAAGGCTCCTATGAGTGGAATTGTATCATATAGAGTAGATGGATTAGAAGAAACATTGACACCAGACAATTTTAGTGCATTAAGTAAAGAATATCTTGAAAGTTTGAATTTGAAAACAGGAAAAATAGTAGCGACAAATGAAGAATGTGGAAAGGTAATTAATAATTTTGTTTGCTATATAGCAACTATAACTTCTTCTGAAGAAGCAAAACAAGCAAAAGTAGGAGATGAAATAAAAGTAAGATTATCAAATAATGTTGAAGTATCGGCAGAAATTTCTAATATTGTAAAAGAAGATGAAGATATTCTTATTATATTAAAATTAAATAAACAAGTAGAAGAATTAATTAATTATAGAAAAATAACATTTAATTTAATTTGGTGGGATGCTTCAGGATTGAAAATTCCAAACCAAGCAATTGTACAAGAAAATGATTTAAATTATGTAATAAGAAATAGAGCTGGTTATTTAAGCAAAATATTAGTAAAGGTAAAAAAACAAGGAGAAAAATATTCTATAGTTGAAGCTTATAAAACTGAAGAATTAAAAGAATTAGGCTTTACAGAAAAAGAAATTAATTCATATAGAAAAATATCTTTATATGACGAAATATTAATTAATCCTAATTTAGATAAAACAAAAGAATTAAATTAATATTTTTTAGCTAATAAAACCAATAGAAATATTACAAAAATATTACAAAAATATTAAAATTTAATAACATTCTTAAAAAACATTGACAATATGACAAAAAAAGTAGATACTTAGTACATAAAACAAAGGAAGTAATTTAGGAGGTTTTTTTATGTCAGGAGCATTAATGAACAAAGTATGGGATTTGTTTGGAATGGATTCAGCAGAACCAGAAGGTTATGAAGAAGAAAATGTATATGATTATGATGATGAAGAGGAAGAAGTAGAAGATAAAAAATTATTCGGAAGAAAAAACAATAATAAAGTTGTAAATATGCCACAAACACAAACAAATGCTATTAAAATGGTAATATCACAACCAACTACTTTTGAACAATCAGATGAAATTTGTGCGTTTCTAAAAGAAAAGAAATCTGTTATTGTTAATTTAGAATATGTTAATAAAGATGTAGCAAGAAGAATTGTTGATTTTATTAGTGGAGGAGTGTATGCATTAGATGGATATATTCAAAAAGTATCAAATTCTATCTTTTTAGTAGCACCATCTAACTATGAAATCACAAATGAAATGGCAAGGGAAGAAATGAAAAGCAAACTTTCTGTTTCATGGCTAAAAAATAATGGAGTAAACTAATTGAATATCAACAAGGGGGAAGAAAAATGATAACACCACTCGATATAGAAAATAAAAAGTTTTCAAAGCAAATGATGAATGGATATAGTGTTGAAGAAGTAGATGATTTTTTAGATGATTTAACAGTTGATTATACAAAAAACTATAAAGAAGCGACAGAATTAAAAGCTAAGGTTGCAGAATTAACTAAAAGTTTAGAACATTACAAAAACATAGAATCAACTTTACAAAACACTTTAGTCATGGCGCAGAAAACTGCAGATGATGTAAAAAACATAGCAAAACAACAAGCAGATCAAATAGTAAACCAAGCAAAAGGAACAGCTCAAAAACAAGCAAATGAATTAGATAATGAAATTATTGTAAAGAAAAAAGAATTAGAAGACGTAAAAAAACAATTTGATATATATAAAGCTAAGATGGAGTCATTGTTAATATCTCAATTAGAATTAATAAAAGATATCAATAAAGAAGATGCATAAAATTTAAAATTACTAAAGAGGACTATCTGTATAGATAGTCTTTTTGTGTCTATAAATAAATAAAAGTAAAGAAAAATATTACAAAAAGACAACAATATTACAGAACTGTTAAATATATGTTACATTTCTATTAATACTATTGACCATTAGAGGAAAAAAGAATAAAATATTACTATCATCGAAAGATATGAAAACTCACAAGAAGGGTGAAATATGAGAATAATAGGTGGAAAAGCTAGAGGAACAAAATTATATACATTAGAAGGAGAAAACACAAGACCAACATTAGATAGAGTAAAAGAATCGTTATTTAATATAATTCAAACAGAAATACCAAATAGCATATTCTTAGACTTATTTTCTGGAAGTGGAGCTATAGGTTTAGAAGCTGTCAGTAGAGGTGCTAAAAAGGCTATTTTGTGTGATAAATCAAAAGATGCTATAAAAATAATCGAGAAGAACATAAAAAAAACTCACTTAGAAGAGAAAATAGAATATTATCAATTACCATTTGAAATATTATTAAACAACCAAATAAAAGATTTAATTGACATTGTATATATTGATCCGCCATATAAAACAGATTATGCTTGTGAATCATTAAAAATACTAATAGATAATAAAATGCTAAAAAAAGATTCATATATAATTATAGAAACAGATGATGAAAAGAGAATTATAGAACAAATTAAAAGTTTAAAAGTGAACATAGTTGACCAAAGGAAATATGGTCGAGCATATCTTATATTTTTGAAAGAAAAGTAAGATAAATTAGAAAGGGGTAAAACCATGGAAATATTTACATTATTAGAAACATTAGAGGATTTATTAGAAAATAGCAGAAGTCTGCCATTTTCTTCAAAGGGATTAGTCGATAAAGAAGAAATGTTAGATTTAATAAAAGAAATAAGAATAAAACTTCCTGATGAATTAAAACAAGCTAAATGGGTAAAAGAGGAGAGACAACGAATATTGGTTGAAGCCCAAAAAGAAGCAGATGGAATTGTAAAAGAAGCAGAAAATAGAATTATAGCTATGATAGATGAACATGAAATTACAAGAAAAGCATATGACCAAAAAACAGAAATTATTGAAACAGCAAATGAAATGTCAAGAGAAATATCTAAAGGAACAAAAGAATATGCAGATAGCTTATTAGCTAATACAGAAGATGTTTTGAATGAAACATTAAACAAATTAGGAACTAACATGACAGAAGCATTAAATTTAATGCAAATATCATTAGAAGATACAATTAAAACAATTCAAAATAGTAGAAAAGAATTGAAATAGAAAAAACAAAAGTCAGATGCCAGAAGTCAAAAAACTAAGACTTTTGAATCTGGCTTTTATTAATAAAATAAAGAAGAAAAGAAAACAACGATTCAAACAAATAGTTATACTTTGGAAGGATGATAAAAATGGCCAAAAAAAAGAGAAGATATAAAAAGAAAAAGAAAGCAACTTCAAACTTAGACATAGCAGTAATAACACTAATTGTACTTAGTATACTTTTAGCTGTTTTAATTTATACTAAATCAGGAGTAATAGGTGCCAAATTAAATGAAATATTCGGAGGAGTATTGGGAATTATGCAATATGTACTTCCGATAGGAACTTTTGCTGTTGCTATAAAACTAGCCTCAGAGGGAAGAGAAGGAATAACACCAAAATTAATACAATATGGAATTGCTATTATTAGCCTTTCAATTGTGTTTAGTGTATTTCAAATTTCATCAGGAGAATTACAATCTTCAAAAGAACTATCAGAATTAGTAAAAGATGCTTATTATTTTGGTTCTCAGGGCAAAGGAGGAGGAGCTGTAGGAGCTGTTGCTGCTGTACCACTCGCTAAACTTTTAGGAGATGTAGGAGCAGTTATATTTTGTATAGGAACAGCAGTTATATTATTAGTATTTACATTTGGAATCAATTTATCAGATATAATTAATCTAATGCTTGATAGAATAGAAGAGAAAAAAGAAGAAAGATTTGAAAGAAGAGAGCAACTAGCAAAAGAAAGCAAAAAAGAAGAACAAGAAGAGACTCCGGGACAACGAAGAAAGAGACTAAGAGAAGAAAGAAAAATAAAATCACAACTTGAAAAAATAGACGAAAAAGCACCTATGGACAATCAAATAAAAATAAATTTCGGAGGAAGAATTGTTGATGGAACAGATGAAAAAAAGGGATTAAAGAAGTATGATCATACTGGTGAAAATTTAGAACCTTTGACAAAACAAAGTAAGAAACAAAAACAAATTAGTCAACAATTAGAACCAGATGTTATAGATGCAAATCTTTTTAAAGATGTAGAAGAACAAAAAGAAGAAAAGAAAAAAGCAGTATTACAATTAGAACATGCTCAAATAGTAGAAGATGAACATTATGAATATCCACCAGTAGAACTTCTAAGTAAACCAAGTAAAAAAACTTTAAAAGGAGGAGCTAAAGCGTTAACAGATACTGCAACAAGATTACAAAAAACATTATATAGTTTTGGAGTATCAGCAAAGGTTGAGAATGTATCAGTAGGACCAGCGATTACAAGATATGAATTAAAACCAGCAGAAGGAGTAAGAGTTAGCAAAATAGCTAATTTAGCAGATGACATAGCGTTAAATTTAGCAGCAGAAACAATAAGAATTGAAGCACCAATCCCAGGAAAACAAGCAGTGGGAATAGAGGTACCAAATAAGGAAAAAGAAGTAGTACATTTTAGAGAAATATTAGATAGTGATGAATTTAAAGGAAATAAATCAAAATTAACAGTAGGACTAGGAAAAGATGTAGCAGGAAATGTACAATTAGCAGATATTGCTAAAATGCCACATGTATTAATTGCAGGTTCTACAGGTTCAGGAAAGAGTGTATGTATAAACACAATAATAACAAGCATAATTTATAACGCTAAACCAAGTGAAGTGAAATTTGTTATGGTTGATCCAAAAGTAGTTGAATTGTCTGTATATAATGGAATACCACATTTATTAATACCAGTTGTAACAGATCCTAGAAAAGCAGCAGGAGCATTAGCATGGGCAGTACAAGAAATGGATGACAGATACAATAAATTTGCAAGCAAAGGTGTTAGAGATTTAAAAGGATATAATAAAGCAATCGAAAAAGAAAATGAAGCTGGAAAATTACCACAAATAGTAATAATAATTGATGAGCTTGCAGATTTAATGATGGTAGCAAAGAACGATGTAGAAGATGCAATTTGCCGTTTAGCACAAAAAGCAAGAGCAGCGGGAATGCATTTGGTAATTGCAACACAAAGACCATCTGTTGATGTAATAACAGGATTAATTAAAGCAAATGTACCATCAAGAATAGCATTTGCAGTATCTTCACAAGTAGACTCAAGAACAATATTAGATAGTGTGGGAGCAGAAAAATTGCTTGGAAAAGGAGACATGTTATTTTTCCCTGCAGGAGCACCAAAGCCATCAAGAGTTCAAGGTGCTTTTGTATCAGATGATGAGGTGGAAAAAATAGTAGACTTTATCAAATCAAATGGTACAGCAACATACAGTGAAGATATCTTAGAAAGTATTGAAAATGGAAATAAAACAGATAAAGAAATAGCACAAGAACAAGCAGAAGATGACGACACAGATCCATTTTTAATGGATGCAATTCAAACTGTAGTTGAAACAGGACAAGCATCTACATCTTTTATACAAAGAAGATTTAAAGTTGGTTATGCAAGAGCAGGAAGAATTATAGACCAAATGGAAGAAAGAGGGGTTATTTCTGGATACCAAGGAAGTAAACCAAGAGAAGTTCTTATGACAAAAGAAAGATGGGAAGAACTAAAAATGGGAACATCAGAAGAAAATAAAAATTAATATAAAATAGGATAGAAAGGAGAAAAAATTTGCAAAAGAAAAATGACAATTTTTTAGAAAAGATAGTAAAAAAAGATTATAACAATGAATTAGAAGCAATATTAGAAAAAAAATACTTTAATGAAGATGTAAAAAGTATTCTCCTTAATATATTATACAAAATAGAAACAGCATACAAAGATTACAAAAAAGTAAAACAAGATACAGAAACAAAAGATGAGTATATTGAAAAAATTATAGACATAATAAAAAATGAATGTGAAGAAATAAAACTAGTAAAGCCATATTCAGAAGAAAGCAAAATAATAGGAAATAAGACATTTTTAGTAGAAAAAAATAAGAAAAGAATTATATGCTACAATGTAGAAAGAAAATTATTATATTGCATATCAAAAATAAGTAAGCAAGAAGAAATAGTAAAAAATAATTATTTTCTAGTTAATAAAACATTATCAAATTTAATTAATACAGGAAATAACATTAATACGGTAGAACCATTAAGAGATTTTAATGGATATTCATGGACAACAATTCCAAGAGAAATAGAAAGTATAGAACATAACTTAATTTACCAAAATTTAATTATTTTAGTTGGAAATAAATTTTTAAACAATTGGATTTATAACAAGGAATTTGTTATGGATTATATGGAACTATTTAGAGAAAAAATGGAAGAAATTTATTCAAAAAAAGTTGCAAAAGATATAATTGAAAATTTAGAAAAAATATCTATTTTGCTAGAAGTAAAATTTGATGCAAAAAGTAAGAAAGAATTTTTAACGATAAAAAGTGAAATAGAGAAAAAAATAGGTGAATTAGAAGACAATAAAAAATTTGTAGAGAGCATAACATTAGAAAAGAAAAGGTTAACAAATGAAATAAAGAAAATAGACGAAACAATAAATGATAAAAATATGATACAAGAAGAATATAATAATAGAAATGAAAAATTGCCATTAAAAGAGAAAATCTTTAGTATAAGAATTTTATCGAAAATAATGACAGAAGAAAGAGAAGAGAAGATAGAAGAATTAGAAAAACTAAATGAATTATTAAATCCTCAAAAATTTGTTAAGCATAAACAAGAATTAGAAAAAAAAGAAAAGGTTTTAAAAATATTAGAAAGCAAAAATATTCAAAGTGATATTGAAAAACTAAAATTAAAATTACAAAAAATATTTTTGCAATGTGTAGAAAATAAAATAGAAAAAGCACGGAAGTAAGCAAGAAATTATAAAGATAATATATCAATTCAGGTATTATTCGATGTTACCATATAATCATGAAAAAACGATATATGAAACAGAAGAATTATCAGAACAATTAAAAAGAACAACAAAAAAATTATTATTAAAAGCACATAAATTAAAAGCAATTGAAAAATTTTCGAAAAATGAAGATATAAATTATGAATTATTAAAAAATCTATTCAGAGTAAGAAGTATTAATTTAGAAGAAATTTCTGTTAAAGTTTTGAAAGAAAAAGATAAATTTTTTGTACAAATATTTGACGAAAATAGTTTAGAGGAAAAATATGAATTAAAAAATAGTCAAAATATTAGTAAAAGAGATTTAGAAGTTAGATTAAATAAAAAGGTGAAAATTTTTTGCTAATAATAAATAAAAACAAATTAAAATATATATGTAATTTATTAAAATGGAAAGGATGAAAGTAAAGTATGAAAATAACTTTTTTAGGAGCAACAAAAACTGTTACAGGTTCAAACTTTTTAGTTGAAGCGGCAGGAAAGAGATTTTTAGTGGATTGTGGAATGTGGCAAGGAAATGCAGAATTAGAAATGCAGAATGCAGAAGAATTTGAATTTGATCCAAATCAAATTGATTTTATGCTATTAACACATGCACATATTGACCACTCAGGAAGAATTCCAAAATTATATAATGAAGGATTTAGAAATAAAATATATGCACATAAAGCAACATGTGATTTATGTACTTTAATGTTACCAGACAGCGGACATATTCAAGAAATGGAAAATGAATGGAAAAATAAAAAAAGAAAAAGAAAAGGAGAAAAAGAAGTACCACCACTATATACAGCAGAAGAAGCAGCAAGATGTTTAGAAATATTTGAACCAATACAATATGATGAAATTATTGAAATAACACCAGAAATCCATGTTAGATTTAATGATGCTGGACATATGTTAGGTTCTAGTATAATAGAATTATGGGTAAAAGAAGATGGAAAAGAAACAAAAACAGTATTTACAGGGGACTTAGGAAATAATGATATTCCACTATTAGATTCTCCAACAATGATTGAAGATACAGATTATTTAGTAATGGAATCAACATATGGAAGTAGATTACACTTAAGAAATGACGAAAAAGCAAAAATGTTTTTAAATATAGTTTCAGAAACATTGGACAATGGAGGAACAGTTGTAATACCATCTTTTGCAGTAGGAAGAACACAAGAAATTTTATATGAACTTAATAAATTAAAAGATATTATAAAAGACGAAGAATTTAGAAGAAAATATAGAACTTTAATGAGGTCAGATGTATATGTAGATAGTCCTTTAGCAATATCTGCAACAGAAGTATTTAAAGAAAATATGAATTTATTTGAACCAGAAGTAAAAGCAGAAATTATGAAAGGTGATAATCCATTAGAATTTCCAGGGCTAAAATTCACAAGAACAGCAGATGAATCTAAAGCATTAAACGAAGATTTACACCCAAGTATTATAATATCTGCAAGCGGAATGTGTGAAGTAGGAAGAATAAAACATCATCTAAAACACAATTTATGGAATCCAAAATCAACAATTCTTTTTGTTGGATATCAAGCACCAGGTACATTAGGATATAACATTGTTAATGGAGCAAAAAAAGTAAAAATATTTGGAGAAGAAATTGCTGTAAATGCTAGAGTAGAATATATTGAAGGGTATTCAGGACATGCAGATCAAGAAGGATTAATGAATTTCATTTATTCATTTATTAGCAAACCAAAACATATCTTTTTGGTACATGGAGAAGCAGAATCACAAGAAATATTTAAGGAAAAAGTTGAAAGTGAAACAGGAATACCAGTTACAATTCCAGAATTTGGTGAGACATATGATGTTAAAGAACAAATTGAAATGACACATAAAATAGAAAGAAAAGTTTCAAAAACAATAAAATCCGAAATTATAGAGAGACTAGAAAAATTGAAATCAGAAATGAATGATATGGATCAATATGTAAGACAGGATGTTAATAATGAAAATTTAAGAGATGAAGACATTTTTAGAATTAATGAAAAAATTAAAGATTTAGAAAAACAAATTTTAAATGTTATTGAAGGGTAATGGTAAAAGAAAAAATGGAAAACAAATATTTAAATGAAGCAATAATAGGAAATAAAAACATGATAGCAACTTTTACAAGTAAAGGAGAGTTGCAAAGACTATATTTTCCAAGTAAAGATAATAAACAATATATAAACTTTTTTCATACAGGAGTGAAAATTAATAACTCAGATTTAATATATTTACAAAATGATATAAATAATGTATATAAGCAATATTATGATACAGACACAAATGTATTAAATACAGAAATAACGAACACGTATTTCAACTTAAAAATAGTACAAACAGATTTTATAATGATAAAAGAAAATGTATTAGTAAAGAAATATATTTTTTTAAATGATGGAAAAATAGACTTAGACACAAAATTTTATATACATTCTGAATTATTATCAGATCAAAATAATCAAGTAGGATGCAAAATAGTTGATGGAGGAATGATGCAATATGCACATGATTTTTCAGTATCAACATTTGCAAAAGAACATAAGCTTTGCTCACATCAAATCAATGGTAGCAAAGAAACAATAAAAAGAGGAGAAATACAAGACAAAGATTATATTGGAATGTCAAAAGATTCTAGTATTAGTTATGATTTAGGAATTATAAAACCACAAGAAAAGAAAATTTTAGAAATTTGTATATTAATTGATGAAAATAGAAATTTATCAGATATGGAAGATGAAATTGATAGAGTAACAAAAATAGATTTAGATAAAGAATATACAAGTACAAAATCATATTGGAGAAAATATGTTAAAGCACATAATTCATTAGGATTAAAAGAAGCTAAAAACAGTTATGAAGAAAGAATTTTGGAGATTTACAAAAGAAGTATATTATTATTTCCACTTTTAGCTAATCAGGAAACAGGTGGAATAATTGCATCTCCTGAAATTGATGAAAATTTCACAAAATGTGGAAGATATGCATATTGCTGGCCAAGAGATGCTGTGTTTATAACAAAAGCGATGGACATTTTAAATATGGAAAAAGAAACAGAAAAATTCTATAAAGTATTTTGCAAAAAAACACAAAGCAAAAATGGAATGTGGGAACAAAGATTTTACACAGATGGAAAATTAGCTCCTTGTTGGGGATATCAAATAGATGAAACGGCTAGTGTAGTATATGGAGTTTATGAACATTATAAATACACAAAATCTGAGAAATTTTTAAAAGATAATCTAAAAATGTGTGAAAAGGCAATAGATTTTTTAAAGAAATATTTAAAAGACTGGTTAAACATCGAAGGAACAGAAGAAAGAGATAAAGATAAAGTGCAGGAAGAGATAGAAAATAGTGTAAATAGACAAGGACACAAATATCATATTAGCTATGATTTATGGGAAATGAATGAAGGAATTCATTTATATTCATTAGCAAGTATCTATTCAGCATTTGATAGTATATTAAATATATATAAAGCACTTGGAAAAAATGTATCTGAGTTTGAAAATAATAGATTAAAAGAAGAAAAAATACAAAAGAATAAAAGAACAATTGAAAATTTACAAACACAATTAAAAAAATATATTAATGAAAATTTATATGATGAAGAAAAGAAGTCTTATGTAAGAAATACAGAAGATAGAAAAATGGATATAAGTATATTAGGGGCTATTACTCCATTTAATATGTTTAAACCAAAAGAAAAGAAAATTAGAAATACAGTAGAAAGAATAAATATGTCATTAAGAACATATACAGGTGGATATCAAAGATTTGAACAAGATAATTATATGAATGGAAATCCATGGCCAATTGCAAATCTTTGGATGACATTATATTATTTAGAAACAGGAGAAAAGAAAAAAGCAAAAGAAACATTTGATTTTGTAGTTAAAACGGCGGGAAAGCATTATTTGCTAGGAGAGCAAGTTGATAATTCAACTTTAAAACCTAATTGGGTTATTGGATTAGGTTGGTCACATGCAATGTTTATTATAGTATTAGAAAAATTATATAAAAATAATTTGAAATAATACTTGAAAAGTACTTTTTTTTGGTATAGAATTGAATTGCCATAGAAATATTGGCAATAATATAAAAAAGCAAATTAGAGAGTGCTTTAAATCAAAAGGAGGAAAAAATATGTCAGTAAAAGTAGCCATTAATGGTTTTGGACGTATAGGACGTCTAGCATTTAGACAAATGTTTGGAGCAGAAGGATATGAGGTTGTTGCAATAAACGATTTAACAAGTCCTAAGATGTTAGCTCATTTATTAAAATATGATTCAGCTCAAGGAAGATATGAAAAAGCTGATACAGTAGTTGCAGGAGAAGATTCTATAACTGTAGATGGAAAAACTATAAAAATATATGCAGAAAAAGATGCAGCAAATTTACCATGGGGAGAAATAGGTGTAGATGTAGTATTAGAATGTACAGGATTCTATACATCTAAAGATAAAGCTCAAGCTCATATAGATGCAGGAGCAAAAAAAGTTGTTATATCAGCACCAGCTGGAAATGACTTACCAACAATTGTTTATGGAGTAAATGAAAAAGTATTAAGCCCAGAAGATAAAATTATATCAGCAGCATCTTGTACAACAAACTGCTTAGCTCCAATGGCAAAAGCATTAAATGATTATGCTCCTATTCAATCAGGAATAATGACAACAGTTCATGCTTATACAGGAGATCAAATGCTTTTAGATGGACCACATAGAAAAGGAAACTTAAGAAGAGCAAGAGCAGCAGCTGTAAATATTGTACCAAATTCAACAGGTGCAGCAAAAGCAATAGGATTAGTAATACCAGAATTAAATGGAAAATTAATAGGTTCTGCACAAAGAGTTCCAGTTCCAACAGGATCAACAACTATATTAGTAGCTGTTGTAAAAGGAAATGATATCACTGAAGAAGCTATAAACAAAGCAATGAAAGCACAATCAAGTGAATCATTTGGATATACAGATGAAGAATTAGTTTCTTCAGACGTAATAGGAATGAGATATGGTTCTTTATTTGATAGCACACAAACAATGGTAACAAAAATAGAAGAAGGATTATACCAAGTTCAAGTTGTTTCATGGTATGATAATGAAAATTCTTACACAAGCCAAATGGTAAGAACAATAAAATATTTTGCAGAATTAGGATAAGATTTTTTGTTAATAAAAAAATATATAAATTAAAAAGAATACTTGTAAGAGTATTCTTTTTTGTATATAATAAAGAAGTAAAAAACAAAGGAGGAATTTATGAAAAGGAAAGAAAGAGGTGTAACTTTAATTGCATTAGTAGTAACTATTGTGGTGTTATTAATATTGGTATCAATAGGAATAGGTGCAATTACTAGTGATAATGGAGTTATAAAACAAAGTAATGAAACTAAACAAAGTGCAGAAAGAGAAAGCATAATTGAAAAAATAGAATCGGATTTATATACTGAAAAAACAAAGACAGGAAAAACACCTTCAAAGAACGATTTAAAAGAACTTATAAAAGAAAAAGATTTTGGAACAGTTAATGAAGATGATAGCTTTACTAGTAAAATTGGAAATTATAAAATAGAATTTGAAGAAATAGAAGGTTGGGAATAGTAAAAGATTTTATGCCAATATTAGACGAAAATAATACATATGTTTATATAACAAATTAGAGAAAAAACATTACTATAATCAAAGAACAGGTGAATTTTTATATGGTGAATAATATTAAAATAAAATAAGAAAGAACACTTGAAAAGTGTTCTTTTTTGATATAAAATAGAAATGTCTTAATAAAATAGTAAAAACAGGTAAATACTAGGAAAAGACAAATAAAAGGAGGAATTATAAAATGAGTAAAAAAACAATAAAAGACATCGATTTAAAAGGTAAAAAAGTATTAGTTCGTTGTGACTTTAATGTGCCAATGGACGAAGAAAGGAATATTACAGATAATACAAGAATAGTAGCAGCATTACCAACAATAAAATATTTATTAGAAAATAACTGTGCAATTATATTATGCTCTCACTTAGGAAGGCCAAAGGGAGAATTTAAGCCAGAATTTTCATTAGAACCAGTATCAAAAGAACTATCAAAATTATTAGACAAAGAAGTAATAATGGCAAAAGACGTAATAGGAGAAGATGCAAAACAAAAAGCTGAAAACTTAAAACCAGGTCAAATAATGTTATTAGAAAATGTAAGATTTCATAGAGAAGAAACAGATAATAACCCAGAATTTGCAAAACAATTAGCAAGCATGGCAGAAATATATGTAAATGATGCTTTTGGAGCAGCACATAGAGCACATGCTTCAACAGCAGGAGTAGCAGAATATTTGCCAGCTGTATCAGGATTCTTAATTGAAAAAGAACTTAAATTTTTAGGAAAAGCATTAAACAATCCAGAAAGACCATTTGTAGCAATATTAGGTGGAGCTAAAGTATCAGATAAAATAGGAGTAATAGACAGTTTACTTGAAAAAGTAGACACATTAATAATTGGTGGAGGAATGGCATATACATTCTTTAAAGCACAAGGATATGAAGTAGGAAATTCATTATGCGAATTAGACAAACTAGATTTAGCAAGAGAAGCTATGGAAAAAGCAAAAAATAAAGGAGTAAAATTAATACTTCCAGTAGACACAAAAGTAGGAAAAGAATTCAAACCAGATACAGAAAGCAAAACAGTAGCGTGGACAGAAATTCCAGCAGACTGGGAAGGATTTGACATTGGAGAAAAAACAATTGAAATCTTCTCAGAAGAAATAAGAAAAGCAAAAACAGTAGTATGGAATGGACCAGTAGGATTATTTGAATTCGATCAATTCGCAATAGGAACAAATGCAATAGCAAAAGTATTATCTGAAATAGATGCAACAACAATAATTGGAGGAGGAGACTCAGCAGCAGCAGTTAAAAAAGCAGGATTGCAAGACAAAATGACACACATATCAACAGGAGGAGGAGCATCACTAGAATTCTTAGAAGGAAAAAAATTACCAGGAATTGAATGTCTACTAGACAAATAGGACACAGGGGACAGGTCTTTAGTGTCCCATATATTTGTCGAAAATATAGAGTATTTAAATTATATAGGAGGTATTTATGTATGAGAAAGAAAATAATAGCAGGAAACTGGAAAATGAATATGCTTCCAAATGAAACAATGAAATTTATAGAGGATTTAGCACCACTTGTTAAAGAAACAGAAAACGAAGTTATATTATGTGTACCATACACAGACTTATTCTATGCATTATTAACAGTACAAGGAACAAACATAAAAATAGGAGCTCAAAATATGCATTTTGAAGAAAAAGGAGCCTATACAGGAGAAGTTTCAGGAAAAATGTTAAAATCAATTAATGTAGAATACGTAATAATAGGACATTCTGAAAGAAGGCAATATTTTAATGAGACAGATGAAACAGTAAATAAAAAAATAAAAGCAGCATTTGAAAATGGATTAAAACCAATCGTATGTGTAGGTGAAACATTAGAAGAAAGAGAAGCAGGAAAAACAGTAGAAAAAATAACTAAACAAACAGAGCTAGCATTAGAAGGTTTAACGAAAGATCAAGTAGAAAATACAATAATTGCATATGAACCAATTTGGGCTATAGGAACAGGAAAAACAGCAACTAGTGAAGATGCTAACAACTCAATTAAAGAAATTAGAAACAAAATTGCTGAAATCTATGGACAAGAGGTAGCAAATGGAGTTATAATACAGTATGGCGGAAGTGTAAAGAGCACAAATGCAAAAGAATTATTTTCTATGTCAGATATTGATGGAGGCTTAGTTGGAGGAGCCAGTCTTAAGGCAGAAGAATTTAGTAAAATTGTAAATTATAATAAATAGCAAATGATTTAAAAAAGAAAAGGATGGTAATAAATGAAAGATAAATTAACAATGCTAATGATATTAGATGGATTTGGAGACAATCCAAACAAAGATGGAAATGCAATAAAATTAGCCAAAACACCTAATATTGATAAACTAATGAAAAAATATTCAAATGTTGATATTAATACAAGTGGATTAGCAGTAGGATTACCAGAAGGACAAATGGGAAACTCAGAAGTAGGACATACAAATATTGGAGCAGGAAGAATAGTTTACCAAGAGTTAACAAGAATTACAAAATCAATTGAAGAAGGAGACTTCTTCTCAAATCCTGAATTTATAGCAGCCATAGAAAATTGCAAAAAAAACAATTCAAAATTACACATATTAGGTCTAGTATCAGATGGTGGAGTTCATAGCCATATTCGTCATTTATATGGATTATTAGAAATGGCAAAAAGAAGAGATTTTGAAGATGTTTATATTCACTGTTTCTTAGATGGAAGAGATACACCACCAGCATCAGCTGAAAGTTATATATTAAAATTACAAGAAAAAATGAATGAAAAACAAATAGGAAAAATAGCTAGTATTTCAGGAAGATTCTATGCTATGGACAGAGATAAAAGATGGCAAAGAGTACAAAAATGCTATGATGCTCTAGTAAATGGACAAGGAAATAAAGCAGGAAGTGTAGTAAAAGCTATTGAAGATTCTTATCAAAAAGAAGTATTTGATGAATTTGTTGAACCAACAGTAATTTGCAACGGAGAAGAACCAATTGCTACTATTGGAAAAAATGATTCTGTTATTTTCTTTAATTTTAGACCAGATAGAGCAAGAGAAATAACAAGAACTTTAGTAGATCCAGAATTCAATGAATTTGAAACTAAGAAAGACTTAAATTTATATTATGTATGTTTCACAAGTTATGATGAAACAATGCCAAATGTACACATTGCATTCAAAAAAGAACCATTAAAGAACACATTTGGAGAATATATCAGTGAAAAAGGATATACACAACTTAGAATTGCAGAAACAGAAAAATATGCACATGTTACATTCTTCTTTAATGGAGGAGAAGAAAAACAATATAAAGGGGAAGATAGAATTTTAGTTCCATCTCCAAAAGTTGAAACATATGATTTAAAGCCAGAAATGAGTGCTTATGAAGTTACAGACAAAGTGTTAGAAGCCATAAAATCAGACAAATATGATGCTATAATATTAAATTATGCAAATACAGACATGGTAGGACATACAGGAAGCTTAGTAGCAGCGATAAAAGCTGTAGAAGCTGTTGATGAGTGTGTAGGAAAAGTTGTAAAATTAGTAGAAGAAAAAGATGGAAATATGTTAATAACAGCTGACCATGGAAATGCAGAACAAATGGTAGACTATAAAACAGGAGAGCCACATACGGCACATACAACAAATCCAGTACCATTAATTTTAGTAACAAGTAATAAAAATTTAAAATTAAAATCAGGTGGAAAATTAGCAGATTTGGCACCAACTATGTTAGATTTAATGAACCTTGAAAAGCCAGAAGAAATGACGGGAATCAGTTTATTAGATAAGGAATAAAATGATATGTTAAACCATACAAAAAAGATAAAAGAAATATATGAAGTAATTCAAAAAATGATATTTTATATGATTCCAGAAAAGTGGGATAAACTATATTTATATAGTTCAGTTATTGATATGCCAGAAGGAAAAAAGACAGGAGAATTATACTTTTATTATATTCCTAAAGGCATATTAAGAAAGAAACCAGTTAATGTATATGAAATTCCAAGTAAATTTAATATTGATGAAGAAGAATACTTAAAATTAGTAAAAGCACTATATCAGAAAATACAGCAATTAAGAGAAGAATTTAGAAAATCGGAAACAGGAAGTATATGGTCCAATATAACTATTACAATTGAAAATTTAAAATTTAAAGTAGAATATAATTATGAAGATTTAAAAAATCATTATTTTAATAGTTATGAAAGACATATAATATGGAGATATAAGTATTTAGGAATAGGTCCAGAACAAGTTGGAAAAAAAGATAAGGATATATTAAATAGATATTTGTTAGGAGCAAAGACATTATCAAGACAAGAAAACTATGAAGCTGGAATATATATAAAAGATATAGAAAATGTAGTTGCATATAATACAACAAAAGAGTATGAAGAAAATGAAAAAAAAGAATATGCTACAGAGAAAGATACAAAAAGAAATCAAATATTATTATCAGAAGATGAAATAAGAAAAATGAATGAAAAAAAGGGTAGAAAATAAGTATTCTGCCCTATGTAAATTTTTTAGTTATTAAATTTAGGATAAATCCTAAAATATATAAACAAAAGTAGAAAAAAACTAAGAATTGAAAGGAGCAATTAAAATGATTTATTCAAAAGAATTAGAAAATATGAGCTGTGTAGCAAAAGGAGTAGACCATGGACCAGCACCAATTCCAGAAGAAGGAAAATGGGTAAAAGCTAAAGAAATAAAAGATATTTCAGGATTAACACATGGTATTGGATGGTGTGCACCACAACAAGGAGCATGTAAATTAACTTTAAATGTAAAAGATGGAATTATTCAAGAAGCATTAATCGAAACAGTAGGATGTTCAGGAATGACACATTCAGCAGCAATGGCAGGAGAAATTTTAACAGGAAAAACAATTTTAGAAGCATTAAATACAGATTTAGTATGTGATGCAATTAATACAGCTATGAGAGAATTATTCCTACAAATAGTATATGGAAGAACACAAACAGCATTTTCTGAAGGAGGACTTCCAGTAGGGGCAGGATTAGAAGATTTAGGAAAAGGACATACAAGCCAAGTTGGAACTATTTATTCTAGTTCATTAAAAGGACCAAGATACTTAAATTTAGCAGAAGGTTACATAGTAGAATTAGGATTAGATAAAAATGATCAAATTATTGGTTATAAATATGTTCATTTAGGAAAAATGATGGATAACATCAAAAAAGGAATTGATCCTAAAGAGGCAATAGAAAAAGCTTCAGGTACATATGGAAGATTTGATGAAGCAGTTAAAACTATTGACCCTAGAGAAGCGTAAAAATCGATTAAAATCGTCAATCAGTACATTTTTATAAAAATGTACAGTCACACTAATTTTAATCAATTTTAAAAATGTGTAAAAAATGAAAATACGAGAAAATATAAAACCATATTTAGAGGAGGAATAAAAATGGCAGTAACATTTGAAAGTTATGAAAGAAGAATAGATCAAATAAAACCAGTAATGGAAAAATACGGAATCAAAGATTTTGAAGATGCATTAAAAATATGTACAGACAAAGGATTTAATCCATATGAAATAGTAAAAGGAGTACAACCAATATGCTTTGAAAATGCAGCTTGGGCATATACATTAGGAGCTGCAATTGCAATAAAAAAAGGATGCACAAAAGCAGCAGATGCAGCAAAAGCAATTGGAGAAGGATTACAAGCATTTTGTATTCCAGGTTCTGTTGCAGATGATAGAAAAGTAGGATTAGGACATGGAAATTTAGCATCAATGCTATTATCAGAAGATACAAAATGTTTTGCATTCTTAGCAGGACATGAAAGTTTTGCAGCAGCTGAAGGTGCAATTGGAATTGCAAAATCAGCAAATAAAGTAAGAAAAGAACCATTAAGAGTTATATTAAATGGATTAGGAAAAGATGCAGCACAAGTAATATCAAGAATTAATGGATTTACATATGTAAAAACAGATTTTGATTTCTTTACAGGAAAAGTAAATGTAGTAGAAGAAATAGCTTATTCAGATGGAGAAAGAGCAAAAGTTAGATGTTATGGAGCAAATGACGTTAGAGAAGGTGTAGCAATTATGTGGATGGAAGATGTTGATGTATCTATTACAGGAAACTCAACAAATCCAACAAGATTCCAACATCCAGTAGCAGGAACATATAAAAAAGAAAGATTAGCAGAAGGTAAAAAATACTTCTCAGTTGCATCAGGTGGAGGAACAGGAAGAACTTTACACCCAGACAATATGGCAGCTGGACCAGCTTCTTATGGTATGACAGATACAATGGGAAGAATGCACTCAGATGCACAATTTGCAGGAAGTTCTTCAGTACCAGCACACGTTGAAATGATGGGATTGATCGGAATGGGAAATAACCCTATGGTTGGTGCTTCAGTAGCAGTTGCTGTTGCAGTAGAAGAAGCTATGAAATAAAAGCATGTAAAAAATAAAAAGTAGGATTTTCCTACTTTTTATTTTTATGTATTAAAAATTATTTTTTTGTATCTTTCTTATCAGTTACAATTTCTTTCATAGCTCCTAGAGAACTTAAAGCACTAGTTGCTTCAAAAGGAATAAATACTTTATTTGCATCACCTTTAGCAACTTCTTCCAAAGCTTCTAAAGATTTTAATTGAACTAATTTGTCATTAGGATCAGCCTTTTTCATAGCATCATAAACCATTTGAATTTCTTTAGCTTTTGCTTCAGCAACTTCTTTAATAGCTTGTGCTTCACCGACAGCTCTTCTGATTCTAGATTCTTTATCAGCTTCAGCTTCTAGAATTGCAGCTTGTTTTTTACCTTCAGCTATAGTAATAGCAGATTGTCTTTGAGCTTCAGATTCTAGAATCATAGCTCTTTTATTTCTTTCTGCATTCATTTCTTTTTCCATTGCGTCTCTAATATCAGCAGGAGGGTTAATGTCTTTTATTTCAACCCTATCAATCTTACAACCCCATCTATCAGTTGCTTCATCTAGTACAATTCTTAATTTATTGTTAATACCATCTCTAGAACTAAATGTTTCATCTAGATTCATTTTACCAATTATATCACGAATTGTTGTAATAGCTAAGTATTCAATACCTTTCTTTAAACTTTGAATTTCATAAACTGCTTTAGCTGGATCTGTTATTTGATAGAAAACAACAGTATCTATTGTAATTGTAACATTATCTTTTGTAATAACTCCTTGAGGTGGAACATCCATTGTTTGTTGTTTTAAACTTACTACACTTCTAACATGATCCAAAAATGGAACAATAATAGTAAGTCCGGCATCAGCAACTTTATAAAATTTACCTAACCTTTCAATGATATAGACCTCAGATTGTTTAACAATTTTAATAGACATAGCTGCTATTATTAAAATAATAATAAGTAATACTAATAAAAACCACATAATCATTTTCCTCCTTTATATATAATAATAAAAATAAATTACACATTAGAAACTATTTGTATTGGAGCAACAATAGCTTTTACTCCTTTTATTTCTAAAACTTTAACTTTTGTACCCATTGGTATAACTGAAGAAGAATCTTCACAAGTGGCAGACCAAATTTCTCCATCTATTTTTATTTGACCAGTAGAATTTACAGAATTAATTTCTGTTGTTACAATTCCAATTTTTCCAATAATTGAGTAGAAATTTGTGCTAATAGGATTTTGTACCTGCCCGAATTTTTTTACAAAAGGCTTTGTGACAAAAATTAATATAGTAGAAGATATAACAAATACAGTTGTTTGAATAACTATATTATCTGTAAAGAGACTTGTAATCATCGCAAATAATGAGCCAATTGATAGCCAAAATATTAAAAAGCCTACTGTCATGATTTCGATTATTAGAAAAACTCCTGCTAAAATTAACCATATGTACCACATAAAAATAAAATCCTCCTTAATTACCAACTATTACTATTATAACATATTTATAGAAAAAAGAAAATATGTTAACGTAATTTTAATTGAATTTATGTTGCTTAATGATTTATCTAGATTAATTCAAAAAACTTTAAAATATAAGCTGAGGAATGTAAGAAAAAGCTTATATTTAAAAGTCTTTTAATAAAAATCAATAAAAAATTAAATATATTATAAGGTATAAAAAAATTAAAAATTGTACATACATATAATAAAAGAAAAGAGGTATAAGATTTATGGACAAGGAATCAGAAGCAAAAAAACAAGAAAGTGAGCTTTTAAGTGAAGTAGGAGAAGACACAACAAAATATGGAGAATTCATATCATCATATTTTGCATGGGTATCATTACCACAACAAAAAGGGAGAGTAAATGAATTAGAAGAAATGACAAAAAAAGAAGAAAAAAATAGATAAAGTTAGAAAAAATAAAATAAACAGAGAAAAAACAATAAAAAGAAGCTTTAAAGGTCAAAGAAAGTCAAAAAACATATTTGCAAAATAACAAATATGGAGTATACTTATAATGTAAGTCAAAGAAAGTCAAAGTCAAAAAGCAAAATAAGAAATGACAAAAAACGACAAAACATAGGACATTTAAGACCTGTCCCCAATGTGTCAAGAAAGGAAAAAATTATGAGAATGTCAGATATAATAGAAGATTTTATAAAAGAGTTATTAGAGGAACAAGATGAAGCAATTGAGATTCAAAGAAATGAGTTAGCAGAACATTTTAATTGTGTACCTTCACAAATTAATTATGTTATTTCAACAAGATTTAAACCATCACAAGGTTATTATGTGGAAAGTAAAAGAGGCGGAGGCGGCCATATTACAATTAAAAAAGTAAATAATAGCAAAGAAGATTATATTATGCATATTATAAATAATGTAGGTAAAGAGTTAACAGCTAATGAAGTTGATATATTGATTAGTGACTTTCTGTCTTATGATATTATCAATAAAAAAGAAGCAAGACTTTTAAAGGTAGCAACTAGCGATAATGTATTACAGTTACAAAAAGATTTAAAAGATAAAGTAAGAGCAAGGATTTTTAAAAATATGCTACTAAATTTAGAATAAGGAGGAATTTATTATGTTGTGTGATAATTGTGGAAAAAGAGAGGCAAATGTAAGATATTCAGAAAATATAAACGGAAGAAGAAAAGAATTAAATTTATGTGAAGAATGTAGTAAAAAATTAGGAATTGGACAAATGGATTTTAGTATGCCAATTGATTTTTCAAGTTTTTTAGGAGGATTTATGGATGGATTTGAAACACCTGAATTAATTCCTATGATAAACCAATTAAAAGCTTTTGAATGTGATAGTTGTGGATATACTTTTGATGATATAGTTAATACAGGAAAATTGGGATGCCAGAATTGTTATGATGTTTTTGAAGATAGATTAGATCCAATAATAAGAAGAATACAAGGTTCTAATCATCATGTAGGTAGAATAGGAAAAATAGTAGACAATAAAATAAATGACAGAGTAGAAAAAAAGGAACATAAAGTTGAAGAAAATAAGAAAAATAAAGAACAATCTAAAATGGATACATTACAAGAAGAGTTGAAAAAAGCAATTAAAGAAGAGAGATATGAAGATGCAGCTAAAATAAGAGACGAAATTAAAAAGCTTGAAAAATAGAAGGGGTGAGTTTTATGAATTGGTACTTACAAAGTAGTGAAGATTGTGATGTCGTAAAAAGTTCTAGAATTAGGTTGGCAAGAAATTTAAATGGTTTTAAATTCAATTTAGAAAATAAAAGTGAAATAGAGCAACTTGAAAATAAGATAAAAGACAATTTGTATTCAATTGGATATGGATTAAAATATTTAAAATTAAAAGATATGGATGATATTACTAAAATGAGTTTAGTGGAAAAGAATTTAATAAGTCCAGAGTTTGCATTAAATAAAAGTGAAACAGGAAGTATCTTAATAAATGATGAAGAAAATATTTGTATTATGATAGGAGGAAAAGACCATATTAATATACAAGTATTTAATTGTGGCTTAGATCTAGAAAATACATTAAATTTAGCTATAGAAATAGATAAAAAAATAGAAGATTTATTAGGATATGCAATAAATAAAAAATATGGATATTTAACTAGTTCATTAGGAGATATTGGAACAGGATTGAAAGCGTCAGTAATGGTACATTTACCAGCATTGGCAAAAACAAAAAATATCAGAAAAGTATTAGAGGCGATTAGTTCTTTTGGAATGAATATTAGAGGCATGTATGGAGAAAATAATCAAGTTCAAGGAGATATTTATCAAATATCTAATAAACAAACATTAGGAATAACTGAACAAGAAATAGTTCAAAATGTAAAAGTAATTGTTCAAAAAATAATAGAACAAGAAAGACAAGCAAGAAAATTATTAGCAAAAGACGAATTAGATTTAGAAGATATAATCTATAGAAGTTATGGAATTCTAACAAATTGCAGGAAAATATCTTATGAAGAAGCTAGAAATTTATTGTCTAATATTAAATTAGGAACAGATTTAGGAATTTTAAGAGAATTAACAGATTTAAAAGTACAAAAATTATATCTATATATAAAGCCAGCTAATTTGCAAAAGTATTTAGGAGAACAATATGAAGCAATTGAGAGAGACATAAAAAGAGCTGAAGTTATTAAGCAAATTATAACTGAAAAATAATTAAATAAATTTGAAAGGAGTGATAAGTATGACATATAAATTTACAAATAGAGCCAAAAAGGCAATTGAGTTTGCTAATGAGTTAGCATTAGAGTTAGGTCATAATTATATAGGAACAGAACATATTTTATATGGTTTAGTAAAAGAAGGAAGCGGAGTTGCTTCTAAAGTGCTAGAAAATCAAGCTATTACAGCAGATATGATTATTGATAAAATAGTTGAATTAGTAGGACACGAAGAACCGATAGATGGAACATTAGGATTTACACCAAGGACTAAAAGAGTAATTGAAAACGCTTTTATTGAAGCTAGAAAATTAGGATATAACTATATAGGAACAGAACATCTTTTAATAGGAATTCTAAGAGAAGGAGATAGCATTGCTGCTAGAATATTATTAGAATTAGATACGAATATTCCAAAACTTTATAGCGAAATAATAAAAGTAATAAATGAAGGAGAAGATTTTGCGAAAGAAGATAAAAATGGAAAATCTGACAACAAAGTTGGAAGCTATAATTCAACTCCAACATTAAATCAATTTGGAGAAGATTTAACCAAAAAAGCAAAAGAGGGAAAATTAGATCCAGTAATAGGAAGAAAAGAAGAAATAGAAAGAGTTGTACAAATTTTATCAAGAAGAACTAAAAATAATCCATGTTTAATAGGAGAACCAGGAGTTGGTAAAACAGCAGCAGTAGAAGGATTAGCACAAAAAATAGCAACAGGAGATGTTCCAGAAATATTAAAAGATAAAAGAGTAGTAACAATGGATATTTCAGGAATGGTAGCTGGAAGTAAATATAGAGGAGACTTTGAAGAAAGAATTAAAAAAGCATTAGATGAAGTAAAAAAAGCTGGAGATGTTATTTTATTTATTGATGAAATACACACAATAGTAGGAGCAGGTGCAGCAGAAGGAGCAATTGATGCGGCAAATATTTTAAAACCATTACTTGCAAGAGGAGAAATTCAATTAATAGGTGCTACAACACTAAATGAATATAGAAAATATATAGAAAAAGACGCGGCATTAGAAAGAAGATTTAGCCCAGTAACAGTAAATGAACCAAGTGAAAAAGATACAATAAAAATACTAAAAGGAATTAGAGATAAGTATGAGGCACATCATGGAGTAAAAATAACAGATGAAGCAATTGAAGCAGCTGTAAAAATGTCTATAAGATATATTAATGATAGATTTTTACCAGATAAAGCAATTGACTTAATAGATGAAGCGGCATCTCGTGCAAAACTAAAATCTTATACAGAGCCAGATGTTTTAAAACAACTAGAAGAGAAAATAGAAGAAGTAGAAAAAGATAAAGAAGAAGCTGTTCGAATTCAAAAATTTGAAAAAGCAGCAAGCCTAAGAGATAAACAGAAAGAATTAAAAGAAAAATATGAAAAAGAGCAGAAAAAGTGGAAAAATAAAAACAACAAAGAAGTGACTAATATAACAGAAGAAAATATAGCAGAAGTAATTGCAAATTGGACAGGAATCCCAGCTAAAAAAATAACGGAGGATGAAAATATTAGATTAAAAAATCTAGAAAAAAATCTACATGAAAGAGTAATCGGTCAAGATGAAGCTGTAGAAGCAGTAGCAAAAGCAATAAGAAGAGGAAGAGTGGGGCTAAAAGATCCAAAACGTCCAATAGGTTCGTTCTTATTTTTAGGACCAACAGGAGTAGGAAAAACAGAATTATCGAAGGCATTGGCTGAAAGTTTATTTGGTGATGAAAATGCAATGATAAGAGTAGATATGTCAGAATATATGGAACCACATTCTGTTTCAAAATTAATAGGTTCGCCTCCAGGTTATGTTGGATTTGATGAAGGAGGACAATTAACAGAAAAGATAAGAAGAAAACCATATTCAGTCATTCTTTTTGATGAAATTGAAAAAGCACACCCAGATGTTATGAATATGTTACTTCAAATACTTGAGGATGGTAGATTAACAGATTCACAAGGAAGAACAGTAAATTTTAAAAATACAGTAATTATTATGACTTCAAATATTGGTGCTAGACTTATTACAGATAAAAAGATGTTAGGATTTAGCAAAAATGAAATTAATGAAGAAGAAAATAAAAAAGAATACGAGGAAACAAAAAAAGAAGTAATGGAAGCATTGAAAAAAGAACTTAGACCAGAATTTATTAATCGTATTGATGAGATTATTGTGTTCCATAAATTGACAGATACAGAAATTAGTCAAATTATTGATATTATGCTAAAAGAAGTAACAAAAAGATTAGAAGCTCAAAAAATAAAAATAGAGTTAGAACCAGAGGTAAAAGAATTAATTGCAAGCAAAGGTATTGATAAAAATTTCGGAGCAAGACCTTTAAGAAGAACAATTCAAAGTGTTTTAGAAGATAAGCTTGCAGAGGAAATTTTAGATGGTAATTTGAAGAAAAATAAATTGTCTAAAATTGGTGTGAAAGATGAAAAAGTAGTTGTATTATAAAAATAGAAATTCACTATAAAAAGTTAAAACAAGAAGAGCTAATTATTTAGTGCTTCTTGTTTTTTTGCATAAAATATAGTTTACAAAATAATTAAAAAATGATATATTAAAGACTACATAAAATAGCAAAGGTGATAATATGATAGAAAAAATAAATTCAGCCGAGGATGTTAAAAAATTAAACATAGAAGAACAAAAACAATTAGCAGAAGAAATTAGAAAATATATATTAGAAATTGTATCAAAAAATGGAGGACATTTAGCTTCAAATCTTGGAGTAGTAGAATTAACAATAGCCTTACATACAATTTTTGATTTGCCAAAAGACAAAATAGTATGGGATGTTGGACATCAAACTTATGTACATAAAATTCTAACAGGAAGAAGAGAGCAATTAAAGACCTTAAGACAACTGAATGGAATAGCAGGATTTCCAAAAACAAATGAATCTGAAACAGATTGTTTTAACACAGGGCATAGTAGTACTTCTATATCAGCAGCATTAGGGATGGCTAGAGCAAGAGACATAAAAGGTGAAAAGAATAATGTAATAGCGGTTATAGGAGATGGTGCTTTAACAGGAGGAATGGCCTTAGAGGCATTAAATGATGCAGGTTCTAGTCAAACAAGGTTGACAGTTATATTAAATGATAATGAAATGAGCATTTCAAAGAACATTGGTGGAGTAAATATGCTTCTAAGTAAATTAAGAACTAAAAAAACGTATACAAAATCCAATGTGTCTATGAAAAATATTATTAATAAAGTGCCAATTATAGGACAACCTTTTGTAAAAATAGTACAAAGACTAAAAAGAAGTATTAAACAATTAATTATTCCAAAAATGTTTTTTGAAGATATTGGATTTCGCTATTTAGGACCAGTTGATGGACATAATATAGAAGAATTAGAAAGAATGTTAAATATTAGTAAACAATTAGAAGGGCCTGTTTTAATTCACGTGTTAACTAAAAAAGGAAAAGGATATAAAATAGCAGAAGAAAATCCAGATAAATTTCATGCAACAGGACCTTTTGAAATAGAGACAGGAAAGCCTAAAAAAGAAAAAGCAAAAGATTATTCAAAAGTATTTGGAGATAAGTTGGTAGAATTAGCAAAGAAAAATGACAAAATAGTTGCTATTACAGCATCAATGAAAGATGGTACAGGATTAACAAAATTTGCTAAAGAATTTCCAGATAGATTTTTTGATATTGGGATTGCAGAACAGCACGCATTAGGTTTAGCAGCAGGAATGGCAAAAGAGGGAGTTATACCAGTAGTTCCTATATATTCATCTTTTTATCAAAGAGCATATGATCAAGTTATTCACGATATTGCTATTCAGAATTTGCCAGTTATTATGTGTGTAGATAGAGCTGGTGTAGTAGGAGCAGACCGGAGAAACACATCAAGGGCTTCTGGATATGGCATTTTTTAGAGTAATTCCTAATTTAACAATTATGGCACCAAAAGATTTTAAGGAATTAGAAGATATGATGGAATTTGCAGTAAACGTAGGAAAGCCAGTAGTAATTAGATATCCAAGAGGCGGAGAAGGAAAGGAAAAATTTAACCAACATAAAAAGATAGAATATCAAAAAGCAGAAATTCTAAAAGAAGGAAAAGATGTATCAATTTTTGCAATAGGAAAAACAGTAGAAAGAGCAGTTCGATTATCACAAATGTTAGAAAAAGAAGGTATTGTTTCAGAAGTTATAAATACCAGATTTTTAAAGCCATTTGACAAAGAAAGTGCTATAAAATCTATAGAAAAAACAAAAAATGTAATAACTATAGAAGATGGAACAACTATAAATGGATTATCAACAACAATTAAAGAATTAATTGTAAATGAAAACTTAAAGAATATAAATATAAATACATATGCATATCCAGATAAATTTATTCAACATGGGACAGTAGAAGAATTAGAAAAAATATATCATCAAGATGCAGAAAGTATTTATAAAGATATAATGACAATAGTAGACAAAAAGCGACAGGAAAATGAGACAATATAGACCTGTCCCCAATGTCTCAAGAAAGGAAAAAATATGAATAAACAAGAGGTTTTAAAAGATTATAAAAAACAAGAAGATAAGTTGTGCTTGTCTCAGGTGTTAGATAAAATAGAGTTTTGTGAATCGAGAGAAAAATTGGAATATACAGATTTTTTAGATATGTATCAGGTTGCACTAGTAGAGAATTTTCTAAGAAGAATTAATTTTAAAAATTATCAATTTTTTGGTGGGTATGAGGATAGCGAAAGAAAAATTTTAATTGTATATCCAGATAAATATAATGATAGTATGATAAAGAAGAATTATAGTAAAATGCTAAAAATTTTAAGAATAGAGTTACCAGAAGAAGAATTTGGAAAATATTCTCATAGAAATTATTTAGGTGGTATTGTTAAATTAGGTTTAAAAAGAGAAAAAGTAGGAGATATTTTAGTTTCTAATCAAGGTGCAGATATTGTTGTGGTTAGTGATTTTGCAGAAGTTTTAAAGAAAGAACTTCCTTCTCTTACTAGATTTGAAAATAGTAAAATTGAGATTAAAGAAATTTCAGATATTATTAAAAAAGAAGTTAAAATAGAAGAAGTAAGTATTATAGTACCATCTTTAAGATTAGATAATATTGTTTCAGATTTAGTTAAAACTTCTAGAAGTAAAGCTAAACAAATAATAGAACAAGAAAGAGTTTTTGTTAATGGACAAAATGAAACAAAGATGGCAAAACAGGTGAAAATAGGAAATATTATAACAATAAGAGGAAAAGGTAGATTTATAGTTAAAGAACAAACAGGAACTACAAGAAGCGGAAGAGCAGTGTTAAAAATAGAAAAGTATGTCTAACTTGATTATTATGTAAAATTCTGATATAATATAATTAATCAATCTTAGGAGGGATAATAATATGTTACTAAGAACAACGATAGAGCGGAATCCAATAATTCCAATACTGAAAATTACAAAAACTTGTATTGCCAATCCAAGTCTTACCAATTCCATCAAGCAATCAGCTTTACTATCAGAAATAACCAAGATGATAGAATTGGCAGAAAGGTTTGGAGGAAGGTTATTAAATTCAGAAGAATATCCTAATTTAGAAAAAAATGAAGAAATTGGGGTATTGGTACAGCTAATTTTTCAGAATAATATAGAATTGGAAAAATTTGAATTGAAGTTAGCCTTTAGCAACACTAAATAGGAGCCAAATGGCTCCTATTTTAGTTCTACAACTGTAACGCCCATTTCACCTTCTCCATAAGTTCCCATTCTATAAGATTTAACATGGGGATTAGTTTTTAAAAAGTTATGAATTCCAGTTTTTAATTTTCCGGTACCTTTACCATGGACAATTCGTACTGTCTGAAGTTTAGCTAAACAACAATCATCTAAAAATTTATCAACTACAAAGACAGCTTCTTCAACATTTAAACCAATTACATTTATTTCTGATTTTACTGTTTTTGATTTTGAAATACTAGTATAGCCAGAAGTTTGGATTTGTTTATCTGATTTTTTAGTTTTATCGACATGTGCTTTTTCTATGTTATTTATATGTACATTCATTTTTATAATACCAACTTTAACTTGTACTTCATTTGATTTTGAAATATGAGATACAATAATACCATTTTGACCAAGAGTTTTCACAAAAACTTCTGTATTAGGTTTTAAATCTTCAACATTTAATTTTTCTACTGAATTTGAAGAAAAATTAGCAGTATCCTTAGTTAATGAAGAATTCTTTATTTTAGTGTTTAATTTATTCCTTAGATTTTCTAAATCTTTAATATTTACATTTGAATTTTTTATTTCATTCATTTGCTTTATAATAGAATTTGCATCTTCTTTAGCATTTAGAAATATATCTCTTGCTTTTATCTTTGCGTTATCAATTAATTCTTTTTCTTTTTGTTTTAATTCTATATTATCTTTTTTTAGATTATTTTCAAGAATAGATATATTTTGAAGTTTTAAATCAATTTCTTTACGTTCTTTTTCAATAATACTTTTGTTATCATATATATTTTTTAATAATTCTTCAATATTAATTTGATCTTTTGACATTAGAGATTTTGCATTATTTATTATTTCAGAATTAAGTCCTAAACTTTTACTAATTTCAAAAGCATTACTTTTTCCTGGTATACCAACTAATAATTTATATGTAGGCATTAAAGTTTTTATATCAAATTCTACAGAAGCATTCTCAAATCTATTTGTTACTAAAGCATAATTTTTTAATTCTTGATAATGAGTTGTTGCTATTGTTAGAATATCTTTTTGATTAAAATAATCTAAAATACTTATAGCAAGATTAGCACCTTCAATTGGATCTGTACCTGAACCTAATTCATCAACTAAGATTAAAGAGTTTGTACTTGAATCTTTTATAATTTCAACAATATTTGTCATATGAGATGAAAAAGTACTTAGAGATTCACTAATACTTTGATTGTCACCAATATCAGCAAAAATTTTATCAAAAACATATATTGATGAATTTTCATCTGCTGGAATATTAAGGCCACTGCAAGCCATTGCACATAATAAGCCAACTGTTTTTAAAGTAACTGTTTTTCCACCAGTATTAGGACCAGTTATAACTAAAGTAGAAAAGTCATTTCCTAAATTAATAGAAATGGGAACAACTTTATTAAAGTCAATTAAAGGATGGCGTGCATTTATAAGATTAATTTCTTTTTTTAGATTTATTTTAGGAGTTATACCTTTGATTTCGCGAGAATATTTTGCTTTAGCAAAAATAAAATCTAAATTACCTATTAAATTAATATCCTTTTTTATTTCTTCAATATATGGAAAAAATAGAGAAGATAATTTCATCAATATTTTTTCTATTTCAATTTCTTCATCAATTTTTAATTTGCTAAGATTATTATTTAATTCGAATATTGAAATAGGTTCAATAAACACCGTTGAACCAGCATTAGATATATCATGAACAAATCCTTTTATTTCTGAACGATACTCATCTTTAACAGGTATTACAAAACGATTATTTCTCATTGTTATAATATTTTCTTGAATATATTTTGAATATTTAGAAGAATGTATAAAATTATTTAAGGTATCTCTAATATTTTGTTCAGTATTTCTAATATTTTTTCTAATTAATTTTAACGTAGAAGACGCTTTATCATCTATAGTATTTTCGTCAATAATAGCAGTCTCAATAGCTGTTACAATGTCTTTATTAGTATAAAGTTCGTAAAATAAAGGTGATAAAGAAGGATATTCAGAACTATCTAAAAAATCTTTTGAGAAGTATTCTTTTAATTCCTGAGAAAGTTTAAATATATTTTTTAGATTTATTAAAGATTTGCAAGAAAGGGTATTATTAACTTCAAGATTTTTTAGTTCTATTTCCACATTTGATATTTCATAAAATCCAGGCATAGAATTTCTATATGATAAATTTACAGCATCAAAAGTTTCTTTTAACATATTTTTTACATCTGATTTGTTATTATTGGGCATTAAACTATCTACAAGTTTTTTTCCAACATATGTTACACAATGTTTTTTTAAGATTTCTAATATTTTATTAAATTCTAATTTTTCTAAGTTTGTATTCATTTTAAAATCTCCTAACTTATTGATAGCAATATTATATAAAGAAAAAATAAATAAGTCAATTTTGTGTTTTTGCAATAATAGATAAAAAGATAGAAAATTTAATTGCGAAATTTGTTTTTTCATATAACATTTTGATAGATATATAAATAAAAATAGCAAAAAATAAAAAAATAATATAAAAATAAATGAGATATTTTATATTATTTTTTTATTTTATAATGCATATCATCTGTAAAACCAAGTAGCCAAATAGGAGAAACGTCAAATAATTCTGAAATTTTAACTAACATAGAAAGTTCAATTTTTTTAACTTTACCGCTAGCATATTTAGAAATTGTACCTTTTGACTTTAACCCAAGTTCTTTTGCGATTTGCTCATAAGTCATATTAGAATTATTTAAAAGAAACGTAAAACGTTCTGGAAAAAGATAATCCAAAATAAAAACCTCCTATTTAAAATATTGCTACAAGTATAACATTTTATATTAAATTTGTAAATAACTAAAATATTAAAATAATATGACAAAAGTATCACTAAAAATGATATTTTTAATGATAAACTTCCAAATATTGTATAAAAAGATTGACAAAAAAAGAAAAATAATGTATTATGTTTCCAAAAAAGAAACAAAAAGGAGATAATATGGAACCTAAAATAATAGGAGAAAGGATAAAAAATCTTATTAAAGAGAAGAAGGTAACAAAAGAATATGTGGCCAAAAGAATAGGAATAACTAATAAAAAGTTGGAGAATAAGTTAGAAGGAAAAGAAGAATTTTATATTAGTGAAATAATAGAATTAACAAAAATATTTAATTTAAATATAGAAGAATGTGCAAAAATTTTTTTTAATGAAGATAAATTCATTTAAATATAATAAATAAATTTTTAATAAAAGATATAAAAATAGGAGTTATAAATAATGAAAAATAGATTTTTAATAATTTGGGTTAATAGTTGGACTAACTACAAAATCTAGCCGTGTTAATGCACCATATCACTCTTTATACATATTAAAGAGGTTTTGAATTTTATAAAAGAAAAATTAGAAGAAAATATAAATTTATATAAAAAAATATAAATGTAAGTGTAGGAGGGAGCATATGCAAAATCATGTAAAATTAGAGGTGTCTTTAGAAGTTATTAACAATGAAATTGCAACTAATATGAAAAAATTAAATATTGCACATAATTACAATGAAATACAAAAATTAGAAAAGCAATTAAAAAATTTTTTGAAATTAAAAGAACAAGCATATATGGGTGATAGAAATGCAATAGAAAAAATTTTAAATTTAAGAAAGGAAGATAATTAAAATGAGTAAGCAAAAACAAATTTCAGAGGATACATTAAACAAAGTGTTACCCAAAATTAGTAATGAAATAAAAAGTTGTTTACCAGATAAACCAGAATACCTATTAAAATATGCTAATAGATTTGTACCTCCAAAAATACATTCAAAAGTTGATTTATATACAAAAAAAATGATGTTAAAATATGTATTGAATGATGAGGATTATCTTTTGACTTACCTTTCTATATTAGCAGAATCTTTTTATGGAAAAAGCAAATCAAACAATCCAAAATTATATTTAGTAATTGGTCAAACTGGTAGTGGAAAAAGTAATTTAACAGCAGAGATATTAAAAGAAAATCATAATTGTATAGTATTAGATTCTGATAAGTATAAAAGTTTTAGACCAGATGCAGAAATATTAGCTACTAAATATCCAACTTTATATGGTTTTTTAACTGGAATTGATTCATATGAACATAGAGATAATATATATAATTATGCAATTAATAATAGTTATGACATAATAATAGAGAAAGCACCTGACATAAAAAAGGGATTGATAAATGTAGATATTGAAAAAGCACTAAACAGAGGGTACAAAATATTTGTTTCTGTTTTAGCAGTAGGAAAATTAAATAGTGCATTATCAATACATGAAAGGTATGAGGGGCAGATAGAACAAAAGATTTTAACTCCTAAACTTACAGATTTAGAAAGACATAACCAATCTTATGAAGGATTAAATAAAATAGTTAAAAAATTACAGATAGATAAAAAAGTAAATATTAGTGTTTATAAAAGAGCGGAGAGTGTTTATGAAAATCCAATTCTAGTATATCCTAGAGAAAAATGTGAAATATACAATTCGCCATATGAAGCTATGATAAATACGCAAGAAAAAGATAATAAAAAGACTATTAAAGAATTTTTTGATAGATATGAAATGATAAAAATGCAAATGAAAAGAAGAAATGCGGAAGTTACACAATATAAACAATTAGAAAAAATAGAAGAAATGTATTTAGAAATAATAAATACAAAAGAAATGTTAGAGAGATAATGTAATCATTAAATTAGAGGAAGTAATTATGACTAAAAATATAAATAATAAAAAAGAAATAATTAAGATTAATAAGGCAATTATTCCTGTTGCAGGATATGGTACTAGATTATACCCTTTTACTAAAATAATAAATAAAGAATTTTTACCAATAATAGATAAAGGAATGGCAAAACCACAAATAGCAATTTTATTAGAGAATATTTATGATTCAGGAGTTAGAGAGATTTGCTTAAGTGTTTCAGGTAAAAAACAAATAAATATGTATAAAGATTTTTTTTGCAAAAAAGTAAAATATAATAAGTCTATTGAAAATGACATAGAAAAAAGCAAATATGAAAAAAAGATTATAAAAATAGGAAAGTGTTTAAAATTTATTGTTAATAAAAATATTAATAAAGGATTTGGGTATTCTGTTTCTTTATTTGAAAAATTTGCAAATGGAGAACCTGTTGCAATGTTTTTAGGAGATACATTATATAAAACAAGTAATTCAGTAGATTGTATAACGCAACTGCTAAATGCATATAAATCAGTTAAGGCACCTATTGTAGGAATAACAAAAATTGCACTAGAAGAAGTTGAAAAGTATGGTATATGTTCAGGCGAGTTTCTTGATAATAATATAATGAAAATAAATAAGGTAATTGAAAAGCCAACAATTGAATATGTGAAAAATAATATGCTTTTAAAAAAAGGAAAAAAGAAAGATTGTTATAAAATATTTGGAAATTATATAATAACTTCAGAGATTTTTGAGGATTTAAAGAAAAATTTAAATTCAACAAATGGAGAAGCACAATTAACAATAGCATTAGATAATATTAGTAAAAAAAACGAATTATATGGAATTGAAATAGATGGCAATTCACTAGATTTTGGAAATATAAAGTCATATTCAGTAAATTTTGACAAGTATAATGAGAGCAAAAATATTGAGAAATAATAAATTGGTTAATGGTATTATGTAGGATTGACAAACATAGAAAAAGGAAGTGAATAAATGAATAAAAAACAATTATCTGATATAATAGAAGTTATACTAGATCCAATGCAAGGAAAAGAGTTTTATAATAGAGAAAGATTAAAAGCAGTATTAGATAAAATTAATATAATAACATTAGATATGCATATTTATAATGGTACACCGCAAGAGAAAATAGTTAGAATTGTAAATAATTATGTGAAAAGGAATGTTGTATTTAGACGTAATTATTTGGATAAATTTTATGGGACAAAAGATAAGTTTGATAAAAAGGAATTAATATATAGAACTGCATATGCAGCACTGATAAAAAATGAAGCTGTATGTTCTGGATATACAGAAGCGGTAAGAGTATTATTAGCATATTATGGAATTAAATCTAAGACGATAATTACAAAAATACCTCGTAGACTTCATGAAGCATCATGTCATTATCTCACAGCGGTATTTTTAGATGATGGAAGTATAAAATTATTAGATCCAGAAAGACAGCAGTATTGCGAAAAAAAGGGATATGATTTTCAAGAATATTTAGAAAAGTTAGAATTTGCAATTCCTAACGAAATTTGTTGGAAAAATAAATTAATAAACGATGGAACGGGAATGTTTGCTTCAGAATATTTAAACCAACAGGGGGTAAAAAAAGCAAAAGGGATTATTGAAATGAAAAAATTATTAAAAAAAGAACGAGAAAATAGAGAAATTGGAGAGTAAAAAATGATTAATAAAATAAAAAAATTAAAAGTTTTAGCAATAAATCCTGGTTCGGATTCCGTAAAAATAGCTTTGTATGAAGAAAATAATTTAATGTTTCGAGAAAATATAAAAAATTCAATATCCGAATTAAAAAATAATTTGGATTTAAATTTAATTATTCCATCAAAAATAAAAAAAATACTAGATAAATTAAATGAACATTCTGTTTTATTAGAAGAAATAGATGCTTTTTGTGGAAGAGCAGGTGGACTTACTTCTTTAAAAGAGGGGGTATATAGAATAAATGAGAAAATCCTCGAACATGCAAGAAAAGGTTATTCATTGAAACACTATTCAAACATAGGTGTTCAAATTGCATATGAATTAGCAAAAAAAAATAATAAACCAGCATTTACAGTCAATCCAGTTACAGTAGATGAACTACAAGATACTTCTCGAATAACAGGTATAAAAGGTTTGTATAGACAGTCTATTTTTCATGCTTTAAATCAAAAAGAAGTAGCATATCAATATGCAAAATCTATAAACAAGAAATATAATGAATTAAATTTGATTGTTGTTCATTTAGGAAGTGGTATTACAGTGGGGGTTCATAAAAAAGGAAAAGTAGTTGATGTGAATAACGCCTTGAATGGGGATGGACCGTTTACTACTAACAGAGCAGGAAGTATAGATGCTACTAATATAATAGATTTATGTTTTTCTGGGAAATATACAAAAGATGATTTGTATAATCTTATAACTAAAAGAGGAGGCCTTGTTTCGTTATTAGAAACTAATGATATAAGAGAAGTTATTAAAATGATACAAAATGGAAATAAATATGCACAGCTAGTATTAAATGCTATGATATATCAAATTGCTAAACAAATTGGAGCGATGAGTATAAATTTTAAAGGTAATATTGATGCAATAATAATTACTGGTGCAATAGCAAATAGTAAATATTTTGTGTTACATTTAAGAGAGTATATTGATTTTCTTGGAAAAGTTATTGTAATGCCTGGTGATATGGAAATGGAGGCATTAGTAAATAATACTTTACAGGTTATGAAGGGTAAAAAAATAATTTTGAATTATACAGGTGAGTCTATGGATTATGAACTGCCAAATTTTTAATAATAATGATATATTTAAAATAAGTATAAAAGTAAGCTAGTTTATTTTGAGCTAGTTTATTTTCATGTATTTAATTTAATAATAATAACTGAAAGTAAATTTATTTTAATATTAATAATTAAAAATGTACTTAATATAAATAATAAAGAGTTAATATAAAATGATTAACAAAGATAGAAAAAATATATATTATGTTATCAAATAAAAAATTTTATATGTGTAGAAAATACAATCAAAAAGAGAAGAAATTATAAAACGATTAACAAATTTATATTTGACTATTTTTGATTTGAAGGGTATACACAATGAGGTGGATATTGAATTTGTTTTTTATAATAAAAAATAGAGAAAGAACAAATAAAACTGTAATTATAATTAGTTGGAAAATATAATGAAAGGAAAATTTAAATATGATATTTTATAGTAGTCAAGAAGGATTTATAAAACCTCGAGGTATTAAAAACAATAATGGGATACGAGATACTAGTATTAAATTGCCACATATAGCTGTTGGAGTTTTTTCTGAATATTTATTAAAAGATATTGCAAGTAAATTTGAATGCAAAAAAGTAGGAGAATTAACTGAAAAGCGTCCAGTTTATGAACTAAAATATAAGAATGCTAAAATAACATTATTTATGGCTGGAATTAGTGGACCTTGGATAAGTGCAGATATAGAAGAATTAAATATTAATGGTGTTGATACATTTATTATTTTTGGAAATTGTGGAGTCTTAGATAAAGATATTGAAGATTGTTCAATAATTATTCCAGATAAAGCTTATAGGGATGAAGGTACAAGTTATCATTATTTACCTGACTCAGAATATATTAAGTTAGATGAAACATATAAAAATTTATTTAAAGATATATTAAAAGAATATAACTTTAATTATAATGAAGGTGCTACATGGACAATAGATGCATTTTATAGAGAGACTAAAGAAAAAATAGAAAGATATCAGAAAAAGGGTGTAATTTGTGTTGAAATGGAAGGAGCTTCAATAGGTGCAGTTTGCCAATATAAAAAGTTAAAATATTTTACTTTTTATTATGCAGGTGACAATTTAGATTCAGTTGAATGGGAAGAAAGAAGTATAAACCAATTAGCAAATTTTAACAAAAAAACCAAAGTACCAATACTTGCTTTAGAATTGGCTTATAAAATAGAAAATAATAAACAAAAAAATAATTTATAAAGGAATATTAATATGATAAGTTATGAAAATAAAGAAATAGAAATTAAAGGATGTCCTGGATGTGCTTATGCTAAACACCAATTTGACGTGCCATGTGGAATTGCTTATGAAAATGAAAGATTTATATTGTCACAAGATTGGGAAGTACCAATTTTAGGATTCTTTATAGTTTCTCCTAAGAAACATATTGAAAAATTAGAAGAGCTAACAAAAAATGAAAGAGATGAAATGTTTGATATAGTTGATAAAACAATTAAAATATTAAGAGAAAACAATATTTGTGATAGATTTGATATTATTTTTGAAGAAAGGGAAGATAAACATTCACATGTTTGGATAATTCCAAGATATGCATGGATGAATGAAATTTGCGATAGAATTATAAAAAATATTGGGACTATACTTGACTATGCCAAAAAGAATTTTAGAACTAGAGATGTCTATGAACAGATTAACCAAATAACAAAAATTGTAAAAAAGAATTTTGCAAGTAAAAAATATAATTAGAAAAATATTAAAAAATTATAATGATACCTTATATGTAATTTTGATGGAAAAATTATATATAAGGTATTTTTGCATAAATATCCGTTTAAAAAATATAAAAAGTTAATAAAAATAAATATGTTTTGCAAATTTTAACTAAAACCAATTTTATAATAAAATATTATTGAAAAATATTTTTATTATAAGTATAATAGTAAAAACTGAAAAATAACAAATATTTAGAATGTAGCTAAGTTAATATGAAGGGAGAGTTCTATGAAAAATATTATCTTGGGAGCAGAAGGAATTGCAATACATGGAAATAAAATTGTATTAGGAATGCAAAAACAAAAGAGGTGGTATTTTTTAGAAAATGGAGAAAAGGCAGCTATTATAAAAACATTAGGGGGAGCAGTAGAAAAAGTAGATGAAAATAATACAAGAAAAACATTAATTAGAGAAATTTTAGAAGAAGTAAAGGGAATTAATAATAAAGATATCAATGTGAGTAAACAGCCTGTTTTTACAAAAGAAATAGAAATTAGAGAATTAAATCCATATGAACAAAATTCTACATTAAAAATGAGAGCAGACTTTTATACAGTAGAAATTGCAAAAGATATTAATTTAAAACCAAATGATTTACCAGCATTAATAGAAATACCAAAGGAAAAATTTTATGATATAAAGTTGGCAAGCAACTTAAGTATGAAATATATTAAAGATTATATAATAAAAAATGAAGAAGAAATAAGTATTCCAGAAAATTATGCTATAATGGCACCAAAAGAAGTTAAAAACTTTTTAGTATAAAAAGATAAGAAATAGTAAAAAACAAAAATTAAGATAAATTAAATCAATAAAAATACTTGAAAAAACATAAATGTTAAGGTAAAATAAAAACATAATAAAAAATGATAGTAAAAATAATAGTATCAAAATATAAAAATAAATTAAAAGGCAAAATCTAGAAAGAGAGGTGAAACCATGATAAAAGCTTATGCAAAATCAGATATAGGAAAAGTAAGAGAAATAAATCAAGATTCTTATTATATATCTGATTCATTGGATGAAGTACAATTATATATGCTTGCTGATGGTATGGGTGGATGCCAAGGAGGAGAAATAGCAAGCAAATTAGCTATACAATCTGCTAAAAATTATATCGAAAATAACTTTAAAGAAATTGAAAAAGATAGAGAAAGTATTATTCAATTAGTAGGCAGTAGCATGGAATATGCTAATATGATAGTGTATGAAAAGTCAAAAGAAAATAAAGAATTAGAAGGAATGGGTACTACATTAGAGATTTGTTTAATATATAATAATAAAGTGTTTATAGGACATGTAGGAGACAGTAGAATTTACAGAATTAGAAAAGAATTTATGAGAAAACTAACACAAGACCACAGTTATGTGCAAAAATTAGTAAAAGATGGAACTATAACAGCAGAAGAAGCGGTACATCATCCACAAAAAAATATGCTAATGAAAGCATTAGGATGTAATGCTTTTGTAGAACCAGATGTCATGGTAAAAGGTTTTTTAAAAGAAGATATTTTAATAATAAATTCAGATGGTCTAACCAATTTAGTACCACAGGAAGAAATATTTAAACAAGCTAAAAAGGATATAGAACAAGCACCAAAAGAACTTGTAAAAATAGCAAACGAAAACGGTGGATATGATAATATAACAGTAATTATAGTAAAAAATATATAACAATCTACATATTAACGATATTTAAGGAGAGATAAATATGAATTTAGAAGGGAAGCTATTAGGAAATCGATATGAAATTATCGAGAAAATTGGAAATGGAGGAATGGCTACTGTATATAAAGCAACAGATAAAGTTTTAAAAAGAAATGTTGCAGTAAAAATATTAAGAGATGAATTTACAACAGATGATGAATTTATAAAAAGATTTGAAGTAGAAGCTCAATCAGCAGCAAGATTAACACATCCTAATATTGTGTCAATTTATGATGTTGGAGTAGATGGAAACCTTTATTACATAGTAATGGAATTGATACAAGGTAAAACTTTAAAAGAAATTATTGTAAAAGAAAAAGGTCCACTTCCTTGGAAATGGTCAATTAATGTATCAATTCAAATTGCATCAGCTTTAGAAATGGCACATAGAAATAATATAATTCATAGAGATATAAAACCACATAATATTATTATAACAGAAGATGGAGTTGCAAAAGTAACAGATTTTGGGATTGCAAAAGCAGTGTCAAATTCTACAATTACAGCATTTGGGACAACAATAGGATCTGTGCATTATTTTTCACCTGAACATGCAAGGGGTGGTTTTACAGATGCAAAGTCAGATTTATATTCATTAGGAGTTGTAATGTATGAAATGGTAACAGGAAGAGTTCCTTTTGATGCAGATACACCAGTGTCAGTTGCTTTAAAACATATGCAAGAAGAACCGGTAGAACCAATTGAATTAAATCCGAATTTGCCAATAGCTGTTAATAAAATTATTATGAGAGCATTACAAAAAGATACTACACTAAGATATCAAACAGCTTCAGAAATGTTAGTTGATTTGAAAAAATCTTTAAAAGATCCAGAAGGAGATTTTGTTGAAGAATTAGAGTATGACCCTACTGCAAAAACTCAAGTTATTGATACAAATGCGTATAGAGATAATAAACAAACTAAAAATTCAAGTGGTAAAAAAGACGGAAAATTTAAAACTTTTGTAAAGACACATAAAGGATTAAGCATATTTATAGGGTTATTATTATTGTTTGTTTTAAGTTTAGGAGGAACAATGTTAGTATTAAATCTAACTAATCCACCAGAGGTTGCAATGCCAAATGTAGTTGGTTTATCTAAGGAAGAAGCACAAAAAGAAATTGAAAATGTAAAACTGAAATTTGAAATAGAAAAAGAAGAATATAATAAAGATGTGCCAGAAGGATTTATTATCTCACAAGATCCAACTTATATGGAAAAGTTTAATAAAGTAAAACAGGGAAGTACAGTTAAAGTAGTTGTTAGTAAAGGAGAAGAAAAGACTACAGTTCCAAAAGTAGTGGGAATGGAAAAAGATAAAGCAGTAAAAGCATTAGAAGATGCTAAATTAAAAGTAGAAATAGTTGAAGAATCAAGCAAAAAAGTTCAAGAAGGATATGTAATATCTCAAGAAACAAGTCCAGATACAGAGGCTTTTGCAGGAGATACAATAAAAATACATGTAAGTACAGGTGTAGAAAAAGCTACAGTTCCAGATGTTATAGGAAAATCTCAAGCAGATGCTAAGAAAACATTGGAAGCTCAAGGATTTGTAGTAGCTGTAACAACATCTGAAGATAGTTCAAAGGAAAATGGAATAGTATTAAAACAAAGTTTAGATTCAGGAAAAACTGTAGAAAAAGGAAGTACTGTTACTATAACAGTAAATAGTTATGAGGCTTCAAAAACTATGTCAGTAAATATAAATGTAAAAGCAATAACAGGAGGATATAGTGAAGAAACTTCTAATTCAAATACAACAGAAAATAAGACAGTTAAAACTGTAAGTATTACATTAAAATCAGGAAATAATACTTTATATTCAGATTCAGGAGTAGATAAGAATACAACAAGTAAATCTACAACAATAAGTGGAAAAGGTTCAATGGATTTAACATTGACTATTACAGATTCTAATGGAGGAAGTTGGACTAGAACAAAATCAGTAAACTTTAGTACTGATTCATCAGTAAATTTTAATTAATGAGATTTAAAAGTTGAAGATAATAAGTTTAGTTCTTCAACTTTTAATTGATTAATATAACAATTATAAAGCTTATTTAATGGAGGAATAATGCAAGGATTAATAGTAGAAAATATATCAAATATGTATAAAGTAAAGGCAGAAGATAAAATTTATGAATCAACAGCAAGAGGAAAGTTTAAAAAGGAAGATATAACTCCAGTTGTTGGAGATATGGTAGAATTAGAAATAATAGATGAAACAAACAGGAAAGCTGTTATTAAAGAAATAAAAAATAGAACTGTATATATAAAAAGACCAAAGCTGGCTAATATAACTCAAATTATCTTTGTTATTTCTAGTAAAGATCCTAAACCTGATTTATTAATGTTAGATAAACAATTAGCATTTTCAGAATTTTTAGGCATTAATGCTATAATCGTTTTAAATAAAATAGATTTAGATGATGAAAAACAATTTGAGAAAATAGAAAAAATATACAAAAAAATTGGATACAAAGTAATTGAAACAGAAGCAAAGAAACAAAAAGGAATAGAAAAATTACAAGAACAGTTAAAAAATAATATAAGTGCTTTTTCCGGAAATTCTGGAGTAGGGAAGTCTACATTAATAAATGGGATTTTTAAAAGAGATATTACACAAGAAGGAGAGATTAGTAAAAGAAATAGAAGAGGAAAAAATACAACAACAGCAATTAAATTATATGAAATAAATGAAAATACATATATAGCAGATACGCCAGGATTTTCAACATTTGATATATCAGAGATACCAAGTCAAGAGTTAGAAAATTATTTTGTAGAGTTTGAAAGAGAAAAAGAAAAATGTGAATTTATAGGTTGTACACATATTAAAGAAAAAAATTGTGGAGTAAAACAGGCTATAGAAGAGGGAAAAATATCTAAAGAGAGGTATAATAGATTTTGCAAAATTTATGAAGAATTAAAACAAAAGGAGGAACGAAAGAAATGGTAGAAATATCAACATCAATTCTTTCTGTAAAAAAAGGGGAAGAATCATCTACTTTTTTTGAATTAGAGGCAGGAAAAACAGACTATTTTCATATTGACGTTATGGATGGAAAGTTTGTAGAAAAGAATACGTATAAAAAGATGCTAGAATATGCATCATATATTAAAAGAATTTCAAATTTGCCATTAGATGTACATTTAATGGTTGAAAATGTAAAAGAGGCAATTAATGACTTTTTATCAGTAGAACCTAATATTATAACATTTCACTTAGAAGCTTGTAAAAGTAAGGAGGAAGTGTTTGAAATAATAAAATATATAAAAGAAAATAATTGTAAAGTAGGAATTTCTATAAAGCCAGATACAAAGATAGAAGAAATCTATGAATTTTTGCCATATATTCATATGTGCCTTGTTATGACTGTAGAGCCAGGAAAAGGAGGACAGACTTTGATTAAGGACACATTAAAAAAAATAGAAGAGTTAAAAAGATATATAGAAAATAATAATATAGAAATTGATATAGAAGCAGATGGAGGAATTAATCTAGCAACTGCTCCGGATGTAAAAAAAGCAGGAGCTAATATATTAGTTTCTGGAACAGCAATATTAATGGCAAATGATTTTAAAGTTATTATTGATGAATTAAAAAAGTAATAAAAAAGAAGCTAAATATTAAAAGGTTTATTTAATATTTAGCTTCTTTTTTATTTGTTAATATTTTTTATTTTTCAATTTTATCTGTTTTCTTTGTTTTCTTTGTTTTTTCTCTAACTGGAATAATATTTGTTACAATAATTCCTAAACCAATTAAAGAAGTAATTATATTTATAGCGGAACCAACGTAAGGGATTAAACCAATTGCCCATAAAACAATTGAAGATAAAATTAACATACCGAAAATTCCAATTGTTTTTTCAATTTTAAACTTTTGACATATCAAGCGATTTATTGTTATTACAAAAATACTAGAACTTATAGCTAGTAGTAGTAACAATAAAGATAAACCAAGTAAAGCTATTTTAGAAGTAATTCCTAAAATAAGTAAAATAACAAATGCTACTGCAATTACTATTGGAGTTAGCAAACCATAACCTATTACAGATAATAATTTCTTTGAAATTATGTTAGTAGTATTAGATAAAAATTTAGGTGTAATCCATAAACATAATAACCAAATAATAATAGCTGTAGAAACAAATCCTCCAAGAGATATCATATAATCTTTTATATTTAAAGAAGATTTTTCAGTAGATTTTGAATAATTTGCAGAACCTGAAACAGATCCTTCTGGTATAGAAATTTCGTTAGGAGCTGAATAGTTTAAATCTCCATTAATAATACCTTGAGAAGTAACTTGTTGTTCTTCAGAATTTTGTTCAGATGGTTGTGCAAAATTAATTTGGTTAGCTCCTACAAAAGCATTTCTTCCGATAGTTCCGTTAATATTAAGCATATTTGTTCCTACATGTATATCTCTGTAAATATATCCATTAATAGAAACTGTTTGTGCAGTTGTATATAAATCATATACAACACCTGAAATATTTACATTTTGAGCACATGTAAATAAATTACTGAAAATATAACCTTGTTCTCCGACGTTAACAGTTCCAGCTAAAATAAATGCATCTCCACCAATTTGTGAATTAATAGTAACACTATTAGCAAAAACGAAAAGGTTTCCATCAATAATGTCATTAACGACAACGTCGTTACCAGTTAAATAGACATCTCCTTTTTTGAAATTATTTTCATAAGATGCTATTGCACTAGTTTCTCCAGAACTAGAGGTAGTTTCTAAATCCTGCTCGTTAGAAGTAACTGTAGCAGAATCTTCTGAAATTGCAGATGCATTTTCAGTCTCATTTTCGGCTCTTACAGTAGATAATGTAAGAGTTGAAATCATTACAAATAATAAAGCAATGATTTTAAATTTTCTTTTTAACATTAAAATCCCTCCTAAAAAATTTATATAATTTAATATATGTAAAAAATATATATCTTTATTAAGATTTTGTCAAGAGAATAATGAAACAGGGGGGACAGGTCTTAAATGTCTCATATATCCGACCGGATATATGAGACATTTAAGACCTGTCCCCCCTGTTTCATTTAAAGTTTAGAGTTTTCTAAATAATGTTTGCAGAATTTATTTATACAGCATGTTTGACATTTAGGACTTCTTGATACACAAGTATTTCTACCATGCCACACTAGTAAGTGATTAATATCTTTTAGTGATTCTTTTGGAAATATTCTAATTAAATCTTGTTCTATCTTTTCAGGTTCTTTTTGAGTAGATAATCCTACTAAATTAGAAATTCTTTTTGCATGAGTATCAACAGCGATTCCTTCTGCAATTCCAAAAACTTCTAGTAAAATAACATTAGCACTTTTTCTTCCAATTCCAGATAGTGAAATTAATTCCTCCATAGTGTGAGGAACTTCACCATTAAATTTTTCTAAAATTTGGTTTGCACATAATTTAATATTTCTTGCTTTATTTTTATAAAAACCACAAGGATGTATTATATTTTCTAGTTCGTTAATATCAATATTTGCATAATCTTGAATTGATTTGCATTTAGAAAACAAGGTTGGGGTTGTCTTGTTTACTCTTTCATCTGTACATTGAGCTGATAGCATAACTGCTACAACTAATTCAAAAGGAGTAGAGAAATCTAAACTACAAGTAGCATCAGGATAAGCTTTTTTTAATGAATTTATAATTTGAATTATTTCAGAATTTTTCAATTTAGTCACCTCTAAATATTATTTTATAAAATAATTATATTTTCGTCAATATTTTACTTTTTTAAAAAATTTGAAAAGTATTAAAGTTAAAATCTGAAAACTAAGTGAGAGTAAAGAGATAAAGTTAATTATACATAAAAAGGAACAAATAAATAAAAAAGATAATATAATATACAAAAACGATGGAGGTAATAGAAAAATGAAACATATATTAAGAAAAACTTTAGCAGTATGTCTAATTGGATTAGGTCTAGGAATATTACTTGTTTTATTACTTCCTTTAACAGGATGGTTATTCATTATTGGGGTTACCATTGTTTGCGTTGGGTTTATGTGGCTTGCATGTTAATAAAAAGGAGGGAGATACATATGACAGTAGTTGTAAAAAAAGTACCTAAGTTTTTAAGGGGATTTGTTAAATTGATATTTGGAATTAAAGATTAAAACAAAAAAAGAGCTTACGCTCTTTTTACTTTTCCATCTCTTAAACATTTAGCACATACAGAAATTCTTTTTACTTCACCATCAACTTCAGCTTTAACACTTCTTAAATTTGGTTTCCAAGTACGTGGTGATCTTTTACTTATATGAGAACGAGTAATGCTAAGTTTATTTCCATGACTAGCTGTTTTTTCACAAATTGCACATTTTGCCATATCTAAATTGCACCTCCTAAATTTCTTAATAAACTGACTATTGATAAGTTTAACACAAAAAGAAAAAAAAAACAAGTATTTTTTTAAAATTATAAAAAATTCCTTGCAAAATAGGAAAAATGTGGTATAATAAGTAAGCTAATAAAAACGAAAGGGTTGAAAAAAATGAATTGTAAAGTAGAAAAAACAAAAAATGCAAATGAAATTAAACTAGAAATAACAGTTGAATCAACAAGATTTGATGAAGCAATTAAAAAAGTATATTTTAAAAGTGCAAAATATTTTAATATACCAGGTTTTAGAAAAGGAAAAGCACCAATGCAAATAGTAGAAAAATACTATGGAAAAGAAATTTTCTATGAAGATGCTTTTAATGAAGTAGCACAAGAAGCTTTAGAAGAAGCTATTAAAGAAAATAAACTAGAAGTAGTAAGTAGACCTGATATTGAAGTAACACAAATAGAAAAAGGAAAAGATTTAATATTTACAGCTGTAATGCAAACAAAACCAGAAGCTAACCTTGGAAAATATAAAGGTATAGAAATTAAAAAAATTGAGTATAATGTATCAGACAAAGACATAGAGCATGAATTAGGACATATGCAAGAACATAATGCAAGATTAATTTCAATTGAAGATAGACCAGTAGAAACTGGAGATATAGCAACAATCGATTTCGAAGGATTTGTTGATGGAAAAGCTTTTGAAGGTGGAAAAGCCGAAGGACATGAATTAGAAATAGGAAGCAATACATTTATTCCAGGATTTGAAGATCAAGTAATAGGAATGAACATTGATGAAGAAAAAGAAATTAAAGTAAAATTCCCAGATGAATATTTTTCAAAAGACCTAGCTGGAAAAGAAGCTATGTTCAAAGTAAAAGTTCATGAAATAAAGAAAAAAGAATTGCCAGAATTAGATGATGAATTTGCAAAAGATGTAAGCGAATTTGACACACTAAAAGAATTAAAAGCAGATATAAAATCAAAACAAGAAAAACAAAATGAAGAAAAAGCAAAATATGAAACACAAGACGCTGTAATAAAAGAATTGTGTAAAGATGTAAAAGTAGATATTCCATCAGGAATGATTGAAATGGAAATTGACAATATGATAAAAGATATAGAACAACGTTTATCATACCAAGGATTAAAATTAGAACAATATCTTCAAATGATGGGTAAAACTATGGAAGATATAAGAAAAGAATATGAACCTCAAGCAATTGAAGGAATAAAATCAAGATTAGCATTAGAAGCAGTTATTAAAGCAGAAAAAATAGAAGCAACAGACAAAGAAATTGAAGAAAAAATAAAAGAAATGGCTAAGAATTATGGAAAAGAAAATGATAAAGAATTCCTAAACAATGAAAATGTAAAAAAATATATAAAACAAGGAATTGAATCAGAAAAAGCAATAGATTTCTTAGTAAAAAATGCAAAAATAAAATAATGAAAAATAAAAAGCTGGGGGATAAAAATTAACTCTAGCTTTTTGTCATAAAGGAGGAAAAAGTATGTTAGAAAAAAATAGTTTAGTACCATATGTTGTTGAACAAACAAGTAAAGGAGAAAGGTCTTATGATATTTTCTCAAGATTATTGAAAGACAGAATTATATTTTTAGGAGAAGATGTAAATCCAACTACATCTAGTTTAGTTATAGCACAATTATTATTCTTAGAATCAGAAGATCCTGATAAAGAAATTAGCTTATATATTAATTCTCCAGGGGGATCAATTACAGATGGAATGGGAATTATTGACACAATGAATTATATTACTTGTCCAGTTTCAACTATATGTATAGGAATGGCAGCAAGTATGGGATCAGCATTATTATGTGCAGGAGAAAAAGGAAAAAGATTTGCAACACCAAATGCAGAAATATTAATTCATCAACCACTAATCGGAGGTGGCGGACTTTCTGGTCAAGCTACAGAGATTAAAATTCATGCAGATCATTTAGTACGTACAAGAGAAAAATTAAATAAATTTTTAAGTGACAGAACAGGTCAATCAATTGAAACAATTGAAAGAGACACAGAAAGAGATCATTACATGACAGCACAAGAAGCTTTAGAATATGGATTAATAGATGGAATAATGGACAAAAGAAAATAAAAAGGAGAGAAAAGATTTATGGCAAAAAATGATACCCCAAAAAGTATAAGATGTTCATTTTGTGGAAAAGCACAAGAAAATGTAAGAAAAATAGTAGCAGGACCAGGTGTATATATTTGTGATGAATGTGTGGAGCTTTGTACTAGCATAATAGAGGCAGAATTATATGACGATGAAAAAGCAGGATATACATTAAATGAATTAAATGATATTCCAAGTCCAAAAGAAATAAAGAAAGTATTAGATGACTATGTAATAGGGCAAGATGATGCTAAAAGAACTTTATCTGTAGCGGTATATAATCATTATAAAAGAATTGCACATGAAGAAGTTGCTAAACAAGATGAAGTCGAAATCCAAAAAAGTAACATACTACTTTTAGGTCCAACAGGTTGTGGAAAAACATTATTAGCAAGAACACTAGCAAAAATTTTAAATGTTCCATTTGCAATTGCTGATGCCACGACATTAACAGAAGCAGGATATGTAGGAGAAGATGTTGAAAATATCTTACTAAAATTAATTCAAGCGGCAGATGGAGATATTGAAAAAGCTGAAAAAGGTATTATTTACATTGATGAAATAGATAAAATAACAAGAAAATCTGAAAATCCTTCTATTACTAGAGATGTTAGTGGCGAAGGAGTACAACAAGCATTATTAAAAATTATAGAAGGAACAGTTGCTTCTGTACCACCACAAGGAGGAAGAAAACATCCAAACCAAGAATTAATACAAATAAATACTGAAAATATATTAATAATATGTGGAGGAGCATTTGAAGGCTTAGAAAATATTATAAGAGACAGAACAGGAGAAAAAGCAATTGGATTTGGAAAGCAAGTAAAAAGTCAAAAAGATGTAAATCAATATGAAATATTTAAAGAGCTATTACCTCAAGATTTATTAAAATTCGGATTGATTCCGGAGTTCATAGGAAGGCTTCCTATAATAGCTACTTTAAAAGACTTAGACAAAGAAGCATTAATTAAAATTTTAGTAGAACCTAAAAATTCACTAGTAAAACAATATCAAAAACTATTTGAAATTGATGGTGTAGAATTAGTCTTTGAACAAGAAGCATTAGAAGCAATAGTAGATAAAGCAATAGAAAGAAAAACAGGAGCTAGAGGACTTCGTTCAATCATTGAAGAAATTATGAGGGATATTATGTTTGAAATTCCATCTAACCCTAATATAGAAAAATGTATTATTACAAAAGCAACTGTATCAGATAATGCAGAACCTGAAATAGTAATAAATGAAAATAAAGAAAGATTAAAACCAGTTGCGAAGAAAAAAAGGCAAATGCCAAAAACTAGTGAAAAAGAAACAGCTTAAATTGAATCTAAAATAAAAAATAAAGATAGCATAATTTAATAATTAAACAAAAAACTTTCAAATTAAAAATATTTGAAAGTTTTTTTGTTATAAAGACATCTTTGGTTTTCATATGTTTTATAAGGGGTTACAAGGGACAAGGGGGACAGGTCAAAACTGTCTCATTTTTTTTGATTTTGTAGAAAGGAGAATATAAAATATGAGAGAAAGAAAATATGCTAGAAATAAAGCAGTTGAATATGCTGGAAAATGGGCATATTCTAGAAATCCAAAGTATTATAATTTTGATTTAATAGGAGGAGACTGTACTAGTTTTGTTTCTCAGTGTATATTTGCAGGAAGCAATATAATGAATTATACAAAAGATATAGGATGGTATTATATAAATGGAAATAATAAATCTCCATCATGGACAGGAGTAGAGTTTTTACATAAATTTTTAGTAAATAATAGAGGAATTGGTCCATATGGAAAAGAAATAAATCAAAGTGATGTAAAATTAGGTGATGTTGCACAATTATCTTTTGATGGACAAAAATTTGTGCACACATTGATAATCATAAATGTAGACAATAAAAGCTTAGAAGGAATTAAAATTGCTTCTCATACATTTGATAATTATGGTAAGTCAATTGCAGAGTATACATTTCAAAAGGTTAGATTTATTCAAATTGAAGGTGTAAGGGAGTAACTAAGGGTTTGCAATTTGCATATTAAAAAATAATTTAAATAAAATCTTGAAAGCAAAAATAGGATATGATAGAATAAAAATCGGTAAAAGAGAGGATGCTAAAATGGGGGAATGCAAATGAAAAAAATGTTAGTCATAATAGTAATTTTAGCAATGATATTAGTAAGCATGATAATTTATAAAAATATAGCAATTAATAAAAATAAAAGTGTAAATGTACAGGAAGTAGAACAAATAGAAGAATATATTTCAAAAATATATATGTGGAAAGAAATAACCAAAGAAGCTTTACCTACATTTGAAAACATAAATAATGCTAATGAATTATGGGTCTGGGAAGTAATAAAGAAAAATTTGGAGACATATGAAACAACATATGAAGAAATTCAACAAAAAGGAAAAGAATTATTTGGAGAAAAATTTGAAAAACAGATTCCGAAAGAAGGAAATGATAGCTTTTATTATGACAAAGAAAGCAATAAATATTTAGCAACAGAAATTGTTTTGGATGAAGAAGAGGATAGTTTTTTATTAAAAGATATAGAGAAAGAGGGAGAAAAATATAAAGTAAAAATTATAGAATATATAGAAGATTATTCAGAAGAAAATAAAGTAATAATAAGAAACTTACAGGAAGAAGAAATAGGAAGGGTAAGCACAAGTGATAGTGAAACAAAAATAAAAGAAATAGTAAAAAACAATAAAGAAAGATTTAGTCAGAAAAATATAGAGATAAAAAAAGAAAAAGATAATTTAGTAATAGAGAAAGTAAATAAGGAGTAAAAATGTTAGAAAAATTAGACAAATGCAATATATGTCCACATCAATGTAAAGTTAATAGGAACCAAGGAAAGATAGGTCGTTGTAAAGCAACTGAAAAAATTAAAATAGCACTTTATTCAACACATAATTTTGAAGAACCCTGTATTAGTGGAGAAAAAGGTTCTGGAACAATATTTTTTTCAAATTGCAATTTAAATTGTGTTTTTTGTCAAAATTATGAAATTAGTCAATTAGGAAAAGGAAAGGATATTTCTATAGAAGAATTGGCTAATATATTTTTGAAACAACAGGAAAAAAATGTCGAAAATATTAATTTAGTGACGCCAACAAGCTATATTCCACAGATTATAGAAGCAATAAAGATTGCGAAAAGTAATGGATTCAAATTACCAATTATATACAATACAAATGCATATGAAAAAGTAGAGACTCTAAAAATGTTGGAAGGATATATAGATATTTATTTACCAGATTTAAAATATGCAGAAAATGATGTGGCCAAAGAATATTCAAAAATAGATAATTATTTTGAAATAGCAACAAAAGCAATCCAAGAGATGATTAGGCAGGTAGGAATTCCAGAATTAAATAAAAAAGGCATAATGCAAAAAGGAGTAATGATAAGACATTTAGTATTGCCAAGTTATATTGAAAACAGTAAAAAGGTATTAAAATGGATTAAAGACAATCTAGATGATAAAATATATGTTAGTATTATGGCACAATATTTTCCGACATACAAAGCAAAAGAATATGAAAAAATAAATAGAAAGTTGACAAAAGAAGAATGGAAGAAAATAGAAAATTATATAGAAAAGCTTGAAATAGAAAATGGATATATGCAGGAACTTGGAGAACATGAAGAAGAATATGTGCCTAAATGGGATATATAAATTAATTATTTTAGTTTGAAAAGTAAATTTTATTATGATATAATTCAAAAAAAGTAAGGAGTATAAAAATGAAAATAAAAGTAATTGCCTCAACAAAAGTAGGATATAAAATGCCAAAAGAAGAAGCTATAGATTTTTCAGGTAAAGAAGCTGGAATTTGCTATTTACCAGATGATTTGGAAAAATTATTTGGAGAAGATAAAGAAAAAACATTAAAAAGAGCACAAAGAACATTGAAATCTGGTCATCATAGTGTATTTGGACATCCAACATATAATTTGACATTAGAAGGAATTCCAAAAATACTAGCTATGATATTAAATAATGAAAAAGTATACAATACTTCTGAAAAATCAGCAAGATATACTAAAATGAACCCATCAAAAGAAGAAAAGGAATTATACGAAAAATGGATTAATATTTATAAAGAAAAGATATCAGTAGAATATCCAAAAATAGATGAAAAAAGGGTAGAAAAATTAGCACAAGAAAATGCAAGATATTTAATTAGCATATTTACGCCAGCAACAATAATGGGGTATACAGTGAATTTTTGTCAATTAAATTATATTGTTCATTGGTTTGAAGATTATATTAAAAAAGAGGAAGATAATACTTTTTCAAAAAAATTAAAACCTGTACTACAAGAATTTATAGAACAGGTGAAGGATTTGACTGTTGAAGAATTAAATTCAGATGTAAAAAAGCGTACGATATCACTATTTGCTAAAAGAAAAGAAAGAAAAGAAGAGTTTGGAGAAAATTATTGTACAACATATTTAGCAAGTTTTGCACAATTAGCACAAGCACAAAGACATAGAACACTTAGTTATGAGATGTCATTGTTAGAAAATGCAAAATACTATGTGCCACCAATTATAAGAGGAACAGAATTAGAAAAAGAATGGCTAAAAGATATATCTTCATTAGAAGATTACTATCCACAGGGAATGTTAATTCAAGTAAATGAAAGAGGAACATTTGAAAATTTTATATTAAAATGTGAAGAACGTTTATGTGGAGCAGCTCAACTTGAAATTATGGATCAAACTAAAATTATAATGCAAAAATATTTAGAAAAAACAAAAGAAAGTGCTCCTGAAATTTATAATGAATTGTTACCATATTCAAAAGGAGCAAGATGCACATTTCCAGGGTGGAAATGCACAGCACCATGTGTGTTTGGAGCAAAAGATGCAATGAAAAGAAAAATATAGAAATTAAAGGAGAAAAAAGATGTTAAGTATAATAGTAGCAAAAGCAAAAAATAATATAATAGGAAAAGATAATAAAATGATATGGCATTTACCAGAGGATTTAAAGCATTTTAAAGAGTTAACAACTGGACATGCAATTATAATGGGAAGAAAAACTTTTGAGTCATTAGGCAAAGTATTACCAGATAGAAAGCACATTGTTTTTACTCAAAATCCGGATTTTAAAGTAAATGATAATAATGTAGAAATTGTTCATTCTTTGTTACAAATTCAAGATTTAATTGAAGGAGAAGAAGAGGCTTTCATAATTGGAGGAGCTATGATTTATAATTTTCTAATGCCATATGTAAAGAAAATGTATGTAACAGAAATTAAAGAAGAGTTTGAGGGAGATGCATTTTTTCCTAAAATTAGTGAAAATACATGGAAAGAGACAAGCAGAGAAAAAGGAATAAAAGATGAAGAAAATCCTTTAGATTATGAATTTGTTACTTATGAGAGAATTTAATAATATAATAAATATTTTATAAGCTTTTGGTTAAACTAAAAATGTTAAAAAGGAGATTAATATGTTTAAACCAAAAGCTATTTATTTTGAAAATAAAATTTTAGAATATCCATTAGGAAAAGAATTAATGGAAAAATATAAAGAAATTCCAAAAATAGAAATTGAAAATCACAATAATATAGAAGAAATGAGGAAAAAGGAAAATAAAGAATTTCCAAATATGAAAAGAAATCTAATTATTGGTATTAGGAAAACACATAAATTCGTAGAAAATCACAAAACATCAGATTATTTGGTGCCATATACTTCTTCTGGTTGTACAGCTTCATGTATGTATTGCTATTTAGTGTGTAATTATAATAAATGTGCTTATTTAAGACTATTTGTTAATAGAGAACAAATGTTAGAAGAAATAATTAAAACATCAGAAAAAGCAGATAGAGATTTGACTTTTGAAATTGGTAGTAATAGTGATTTAGTATTAGAAAATACAATTACAGGAAATTTGCCATGGACTATTGAAAATTTTAAAAATGCTTCTAAAGGATATCTAACATTTCCTACAAAATTTGATATGATAGATGATTTGCTAACATTGGATCATCAAGGAAGAGTAATTATTAGAATGAGTGTTAATCCAGAAGAAATAATTAATAAAGTTGAATTTGGTACTTCTAGATTAAAAGGAAGAATTGAAGCAATTAATAAACTAAAAGAAGCGGGATATAAAATAGGAATATTAATTGCACCAGTTATTTTAGTAGATAATTGGAAACAATTATACTCAGAATTAATTAAAAGATTAAATGAAGAATTATCAGAAAAAGTAAAAAGTGATGTGTTTTTTGAAATTATTTTTATGACATATAGTTATGTTCATACAAAGATAAATGAAGAAGCTTTTCCAAATGCAATAAATCTATACAATGAAAAAATTATGACAGGACGAGGAAGAGGAAAGTATAGGTATAAAAATGATATAAGAAAAGAAGGCGAAAATTTTTTACGAGAACAAATGAATAAGTATTTTTCAAATAATACAATTGAGTATATAGTATAAAAAATACAAAAAATGGAATTTTTTTCAAAAAAGCTTGACATAATTGATTAAAAATTGTATAATAAAAATACAATATGCATTAAAAAGCATTTTGTGTAAAACCAGCAAAAACATATCCATATCAAACACATAATTCAATGCTGGTCTCCAAACATTTTATTATTAAGTGTTTGGAGTTTTTTTATATTAAAAAATAAAAATGAAAAATATAAGATTAGTATAAATTATATGGCTTTTCAATTTGTTTAATGTATGATATAATATACACATAAAATAAAAAAAGGAAGAGATTTAGATGTCATATATAGAATTTAAAAATGTTTGTAAAGAATACAAAATGGGAGAAATAATTATAAAAGCACTAGATAATACAAATTTTGAAATAGAAAAAGGAGAATTAGTAGTAATAGTAGGACCATCAGGAGCTGGAAAAACAACTACTCTTAATATATTAGGAGGAATGGATAATGCTACATCTGGAAAAGTAATAGTTGATGGAAAAGATATTACTAATTTAAATAATAAAAAATTAATTCAATATAGAAGAGAAGATATAGGATTTGTATTTCAATTTTATAATTTAGTACAAAACTTAACAGCAAAAGAAAATGTCGAATTAGCGACGCAGATTTGTAAGGATTCATTAAATCCTGATGAAGTAATAGAAAAAGTAGGATTGAAGAATAGAAAGAACAATTTTCCATCTCAGTTATCTGGAGGAGAACAACAAAGAGTAGCAATAGCTAGAGCAATTGCGAAAAATCCTAAGTTATTATTATGTGACGAACCAACAGGAGCATTAGACTACAAAACTGGAAAGCAAATTTTACAATTATTACAAGATACAGCTAAGAAAGAAAATATGACAGTTTTAATAATTACTCATAATGGTGCCATAGCACCAATGGCAGATAAAGTAATTCATTTTAAAAATGGAACAGCAGAAAAAATAGAAATAAATAAAAATCCAATATCAGTTGAACAAATAGAGTGGTGAGACAAGAGGGACAGGTCTTTTTTGTCTCATAATTGAGCAGGAAAATGAAAAAATAATAAGAAACAATAAATAATGAGACAAAAAAGACCTGTCCCTCTTGTCTCATGAGAGGAGAAAAAATGAAGAGTGCTTTATTAAAAGATAGTATAAAAGAAATAAAAAATACATATAAGCGATTTTTGTCTATATTAGTAATGGCTTTTTTAGGTGTTGGTTTTTTTGCTGGGATGAGAGCAGCTTCACCAGATATGGTAGATACTATTGATCAGTATTATAAAGAAAGTCAGGTATATGACATTAAAATATTATCTACTTTAGGATTAACAAATGATGATATAGATGCTATTTCTGAAATAGATGAAATAGAAAACACAGTGGGAACATATGAAACTGAAGGTAAAATAGAAATTGATAATAAAGAAATTATTACTAAAATTATGAGCGTAGAAAAATTGAATAAACCAATTTTATTGCAAGGAAATCTTCCTAAGACACAGAACGAGTGTGTTGTAGAAGATAGTTTTTTGACCGCTAACCATAAATCTATTGGAGATACTATTGAAGTTGAAGCAGAGAAAACAAAAAATGACGAAGGAGAAGAGGTTGAATATTTAAATAAAAATATTTTAAAAATTGTAGGAACGGTAAAAAGTCCTTTATATATTTCAAGAGATAGAGGAACTAGTAGTTTAGGTTCTGGAAAAATTGATTATTATATTTATGTACCTAAAGAAAATATTAAAGCAAATGAAATTTATACTAATATATACATAAAATTAAAAAATAGTGAGAATTATACAACTTCTAGTGAAAAATATGAAGAATATATTGCAGAAGTGAAAGAAAAAATAGAGGCTATTAAAGAAGAAAGAGAAAAAGCAAGACATGATAAATTGGTAGATATTGCGACAAGAAAAGTAAAAGAAGCAGAAGAAAAATTAAATGAGAATAAGCAAAATGCACAACAACAAATAGAAGAAGCTAAGCAAGAAATAGAAAATGGAAAGAATAAAATTGAAAAAGCAGAGGTTAAGTTGAATAGTAGTAAAAAAGAGGCTGATACAAAATTTAAAAGTGCTTATAATCAAATACAGATGGCTAAAAAATCTATATTTCAGAATGAAACTCAACTAAACCAAAAAGAACAAGAAGCAGGTCAACAAATAACTGAATTAGAAATAAAAAAACAAGAATTACAAACACAATTTGATACTATTGAAAATAACTTGACACAACTTGAAACACAATATAATCAAATTAAAGATAATCCGAATATTTCAGAAGAACAGAAACAAATGTTGGAAAACAAAATACAAATGTTAAAACAATCGAAACAAACAATAAAAGAAGGAATTGAACAAATTAATAATGGAATAACAACAGGTAAACAAGAAATAGAAAATGCAAAGACACAATTACAAAATGCAAAAAATGAGTTAACAAAAAAAGAAAAACAATATGAAGCAACGAAAACTGCTACTTATAGTAGTTTAGAAAATGCAAAAATAGAGATTGAAAAATCAAAAACAGAGTTAGAAAAAGGAGAAAAAGAGCTAGAAGAAAAACAAGAAGAATTTAAAGATAAAATAGCAGATGCAGAGTCAAAATTAATTGATAGTAGAGAAAAAATTGCCAATATAGAAAATCCAACATGGTATGTTTTAGATCGATATAGTAATACAGGTTATAATAGCTTTATACAAGACACTGAAAGTATTGAAAATATATCAAAAGTATTTCCAATTGTATTTTTTATGGTAGCATTGCTAATTTCACTAACTTCTATGACAAGGATGGTAGAGGAACAAAGAACTCAAATAGGAACACTTAAAGCACTTGGATACAATAAACTCCAGATTGCTAGTAAATATGTTATCTATGCTGGGTTAGCTTGTGTTATAGGTGGAGTACTAGGAATGAGTGTGGGATTTGTTTTATTACCCCAAATTATCTGGACGATGTATCAAATGATGTATCAAATGACAGACAACATACATATTAGTTTTAATATAATAATTGGTGGAATGGGGCTTTTATTGATTTGCGTATGCATTATTGGTGCAACTATATATGCAGTTTTAAAAGAATTAGTTCAAACACCATCTACTTTAATGAGACCAAAAGCACCTAAAATGGGAAAAAGAGTATTACTAGAGAAAATACCATTTATTTGGAAAAGATTAAGTTTTTCTCAAAAGGTAACAGTAAGAAATATTTTTCGATATAAAAAAAGATTTTTAATGACAATTATCGGAATTTTAGGATGTACAGCACTAATTGTGGTAGGTTTCGGAGTTAGAGATTCAATTCGATGTATTATGCCAAACCAATTTGAAAAGGTGTTTAACTATGACATGCAAATAGGGCTAAAAAACGGATTAGAGGATGAGCAAAAACAAAAATATATTATAAGTTTACAAGAAAAAACAGAATTAGAAAAAGTAGTGGAAACTTATATGACTTCTAATATAGCGAAAAATCAAGAAAACGAAGAAGACGTACAAATCATTGTACCAAAAGAACCAAAAGATTTGGATGAAGTAATAAATTTAACAGATGTAAAAACAGGAGAAAAGGTACAATTAGAAGAAAATGCAATATGTTTAACAGATAAGGTAGCTGAATTATTAAATGTTAAGCAAGGTGATACGATTACTTTAAAAGACAGCAAAGATAAGGAAAGGCAAGTAAAAATTTCTAATATAGTAGAAAATTACGTATATCATTATGTTTATATGTCAAGAATTACTTATGAAAATTTGTATGGAGAAAATTATAATACAAATATGTTATTTACTAAAAATAATAATTTAAGTGAAGAACAAGAAACAAATTTAGCAACTGAGATTATGAACCAAAGTGAAGTTGCAAGTATTAGCAGAAATTCTTCTATTATGAATTTATTAGATGATACAATGAAATCTTTAAATTATGTGGTAATTATCCTAATTGTATCAGCTGGATTACTTGCGTTTGTGGTGTTATATAATTTATCTAATGTTAATATTAGTGAGAGAATAAGAGAACTTGCAACAATTAAAGTACTGGGATTTTATGATAAAGAAGTATATTCTTACGTGACAAGAGAAACTGTTATATTAACTGCCATTGGAATTGTATTAGGGCTAATCAGCGGATATTTTTTAAATTACTTTATTATACGGAACTTGTGAAATTAATATGTTACGATTTGCTAAAATAATACAACCAATAAGTTATGTGTATGCTACATTGATAACGATTGGATTTACGATAATTGTGAATATTGTTACTTATTTTGCTTTGAAGAAAATTGATATGATAGAAAGTTTGAAAAGTGTGGAGTAAAAAAGTTAATGAAGAAGAAGGAGTTGCTAGTATGGAACAATTTGAGAAGTTTTTTATTCAAATAAAAGAAAAAATACTTGCAATTTATTACTAAATATAGTAAAATAGGTATGTCAAAAAAACAGACCTTTTACTTAGCTTTAAGATTAGCACCTAAACTTTGAGCTCAGTTTAAGGAAAAAAAATATTTAGGAGGTGTAAACACATGACAAAGGAAAGAAAACAAGAAGTAATAAACACATATAAAAGAGAAGAAAAAGATACTGGTTCACCAGAAGTTCAAATAGCTCTTTTAACAGAAAGAATCAACGAATTAACAGAACACTTAAAAGTACATAAAAAAGACAATCACTCAAGACGTGGTCTTTTAAAAATGGTTGGAAAAAGAAGAAATTTATTAAACTATTTAGCTAAAAAAGACGTTAACAGATATAGAGAAATCGTTGAAAAATTAGGATTAAGAAAATAAATTGACTGGTAAAAGCCTATGCTTATTTTAGCACGGGCTTTTATCAAGAAAAATCTTATTAAAAATGTCAAGTAAGAAATTTAGGTAAGTAGCTTGTATAATGTATTATTAATACTAATATATTATAGAGGTTACAATCTAAATAAACTTGACAGAATATAGGTGCAAAAAATATATGAGCCATAAAAATTATTTTATGGAAAAATTAATATTGAAATAAAAATAAAAATGTATCAATATTAGTAAAAAGGAGGAAAATATGTTTAGAACTTATGAAACAGAATTAGTAGGAAGAAAACTTGTAATAGAAACAGGAAAAATGGCAGGACTTGCCAATGGAAGCGTATTAGTACGTTATGGAGATACATGTGTATTAGTTAATGTAACAGCTTCAAAAGAACCAAGAGAAGGAATTGACTTTTTTCCATTATCAGTAGACTTTGAAGAAAAATTATATTCAGTAGGAAAAATACCAGGGGGGTTCTTAAAAAGAGAAGGAAAACCAAGTGATAAAGCAATTTTAACATCAAGAGCAATAGATAGACCATTAAGACCACTATTTCCAAAAGACTTTAGAAATGATGTAGTAGTTGTTGCTACAGTACTTTGTGTAGAGCAAGACAATTCACCAGAAGTTGCAGCTATGATAGGAGCTGCTTGTGCTTTAGCTATTTCAGATATTCCATTTAATGGACCAACAGCAGCTGTAAATGTAGGATTGGTAGACGGAAATATAATTATAAATCCAACAGAAGAACAAAGAGAAAAAAGTGACTTAACATTAACTGTTGCTGGAACTTTAAATAAAATTACTATGATAGAAGCAGGAGCTAATGAAGTTCCAGATGATACAATGTTAGAAGCAATTAAAGAAGCACATAAAGAAATTAAAAAAATATGTGAATTTATTTCTGATATTCAAAAAGAAATCGGAAAACCAAAATTTGAATATAAATCTTTTGAAGTGGATCATGATGTATATGAATATATTGAGGAAAACTTTAAAGAAGAAATGAAAGAAAAAGTTCAAGAAGCAGATAAAGAAACAAGAGACAACAATATAGATGAACTAACAAATAAAATTGAAGAAGCTTATAAAGAAAAATTTGGAGAAGAATTGTATGAAGAACATAAAGGAGATTTAGGGGAAGCAATTTATAAACTAGAAAAAAAATGTGTAAGAGAAATGATTTTTGTTGAACATAAAAGAGTAGATGGAAGAGCTTTAGATGAAATAAGACCATTATCTTGTGAGGTTGGATTACTACCAAGAGTACATGGAAGTGCATTATTTACAAGAGGACAAACTCAAGTAATGTCAATAGCAACTTTAGGAATGATAAGTGAAGAACAAGTATTAGATGGAATTGATACAGAAGAATCAAAAAGATATATGCATCATTATAACTTCCCAAGTTATTCAGTAGGAGAAGCAAGACCATCTAGAGGACCAGGAAGAAGAGAAATAGGACATGGAGCTTTAGCAGAAAAAGCATTAGTACCAGTTTTACCTTCTAAAGAAGAATTTCCATATGCAATAAGAGTTGTATCAGAAGTATTATCTTCAAATGGATCTACATCACAAGCAAGTATTTGTGGTAGTACATTATCTTTAATGGATGCGGGAGTACCAATTAAGAGACCTGTTGCAGGAATTTCAACAGGATTAGTTACAAATCCAGACAATGATGAAGATTATGTAATGTTAGTAGATATACAAGGGTTGGAAGACTTTTTTGGTGATATGGACTTTAAAGTAGGTGGAACTGAAAAGGGAATTACAGCTATTCAAGTAGATATTAAATGTGACGGATTAACTTATGAAATAATAGCAGAAGCATTTGAAAGAACAAGAAAAGCAAGGAAACATATACTAGAAGATGTTATGTTGCCAGTTATTTCAGAACCAAGAAAAGAAGTTTCAGAATATGCACCAAGAATTGTAAGTACAACAATTAAAGTAGATAAAATAAAAGACGTAATTGGACCTGGAGGAAAGATGATAAATAAAATCATTGAAGAAACAGGAGTAAAAATTGATATTGAAGAAGATGGACAAGTATTTATTTATTCAACAGATAATCAAAAAGCAGAACAAGCACTAGAAATGATAGAAGATATAGTAAGAGAAGTTGAAGTTGGAGGAATATATTACGGAGAAGTTGTAAGAATAATGAACTTTGGAGCATTTGTTGATTTAGGATGCGGAGGAAAAGAAGGGTTACTTCATATTTCAAAGATTTCAAAAGAAAGAATAAAAAATGTAGAAGATGTACTTCATGTAGGCGATAAAGTTACAGTTAAAGTAATTGAAATTGATGATCAAGGAAGAATAAATCTTTCAATGAAAGACTTAACTGATAAAGTTGAAGAAACAGAAGAATAAAATTTATACAAGAGAGAGAAAGATGAAGGAATAAAAAAGAATTTAAAACCTTCATCTTTTTAAATCTTGGTAAATATTAAGGAGAAAAGCTAATGAACAATAATAAAAAAATATTGGGAAAAGTCATCTATGTTATAACATTACTATTTTTATTAGTAATATTATATTTTGCATATGAGTATTATCAAAGCAACAATTTTAATGATTTTATACGTAGCGAGAAAAACTTATATACATCAAAATTTAAAAGAGATAAAGAAACAAAATATTCACAAAAAAGTAGTTATAAAATATCTTCTGATGAATTTAATGATGCAATGTTTTATAAAGAAGTGCAAGTAGAAAAAAATCAACCATATAAAATAACATGTATGGTAAAAACAGAAAATGTAATACCACAAGAACAACAGGCAGGAATAGGAGCTCAAATTTCTATAGAGGGGTCAACAGAAAGATCGATAGCGATTCAAGGAACAAATGAATGGCAAAAGATAGAATTAATTTTTAATTCAAAAAACAGAGATAGTATTAATATAGGATTTAGATTAGGAGGAAATTTAGGGTTAGCAAAAGGAAAAGCATGGTTTTCTGATTTTAAATTAGAAGAAGGAACAACAAATTCAAACAATGAATGGAAATTTGCTTGTTTTATTTTAAAAACAACAGATGTAAACTTAAATGGAAAAGAAATAAAATTACAAATTAATAATAGTGATGAAAATGATATAAAAAATACAATAAACAGGTTTGAAACATCTTGTTATACATTATCTAAAAATAAAATGAATGCAAAATGTGACATATATGAAATAAATACACCTTTAAATGAATTATCCTATGATGAACAATTTGGATATTATGTAGCACCAGAAAATGTAGAAGCGCAAATAAAAGAAACAATTACCAATAGTGACTATGATCACATATTTGTAATTGTAAAGTTACGGAGATGAAGAACACGAAAATGATATTGAAGTAAATGATTGGATAGGGCTACGGAGCCATGGATTATTATGGAATAGGATTTTCTAATATAAGATTACCTAATGACTCAAAAAGCTATATTTATAAATATGATTCTCGTATAAATGCATTTCCAGAAGAAGTATTTTTACATGAATTTTTACATTCTTTAGAAAGAAATGCACAAGAATATGGATATGATAGACCAGAGTTACATGCTTATCAAGAATATGGATACAAAAATGAAAAATTAATAGGGCAAAAAAAGTGGTATACAGACTACATGAATAAAGAAATAAAAACAACCTCTGGAAACATTGGATTACCAAAAGAAATATATACGCTAAAACCAGCTAAAAACAATGAATTTAATTATTCATATGAAATGCAAGTGTTTAAACAACCAGAAAATATAATAGAAGAAATAAGAGAAATAATAGAAAACTTAATAAGCAAAGTAAAAATTTTGACACAGTAGGGACAGGTCTTAAATGTCTCACGAAAAAGTCTAATAATGTAAAAAAACGTCAAAAAATAATGAATTAAAATAAAAAGGATTAGAAAAGAGGAAAAAAAGTGAAAGTAACAGAATTTAATTATGATTTACCAGAAGAATTAATAGCACAAACTCCATTAGAAAAAAGAGATGAATCAAGATTAATGATATTAAATAGACAAGAAAAAACAATAGAACATAATACTTTCAAAAACATAATAGAATACTTAAAACCAGGAGATGTATTAGTAAGAAATAATACAAAAGTAATTCCAGCCAGATTATATGGAAAAAAAGAAACTGGAGCAAATGTCGAATTTTTATTATTAAATAATATAGAAGGAGATAAATGGGAATGTATCGTAAGACCAGGAAATAAATTACATGTTGGAACAAATGTGATTTTTGGAGAAGGACTATTAAAAGCAAAAATATTAGAAATTATGCCTGGTGGAACTAGAAAAGTCGAATTTAGTTATAAAGGAATTTTTAATGAAATTTTAGATAAAATAGGAATGATGCCACTTCCACCTTACATACATGAAGAATTAAAACAAAAAGATAGATATCAGACTGTTTATGCAAAATATGATGGATCAGCAGCAGCACCTACAGCAGGGTTGCACTTTACACCAGAATTATTAAAAAGATTAGAAGATAAAGGTGTTATTATTGCAAATGTAACTTTACATGTTGGAATAGGAACATTTAGACCAGTAAAAGAAGATACAGTAGAAAATCATGAAATGCATTCTGAACATTATTATATAAAGCAAGAAGATGCAGAAAAGATTAATAATGCTAAAAAAGAAGGAAGAAGAGTAATTGCAGTAGGAACTACATCTTGTAGAGTATTAGAGACAATAGCAGATGAAAACGGTATAGTAAAAGAGACAGAAGGAGATACAAAAATATTTATTTATCCAGGGTATAAATTTAAATGTTTAGATGGACTAATAACCAACTTTCACTTGCCACAATCAACACTACTAATGTTAGTATCTGCATTAGCAGGAAAAGAATACATAATGAAAGCATACAAAGAAGCAGTAAAAGAAAAATATAGATTCTTTTCGTTCGGAGACGCAATGTTTATAAGTTAGCCGTGCGATGCGGAGCAAGCTACGGATAACTTATGCAACTGAGTGAAACGAAGTTGTATACAATAAAATAGCCGTGCGATGCGGAGCAAGCTACGGATAACTTATGCAACTGAGTGAAACGAAGTTGTATACAATAAAAATGATAAAGGAGAAAAAAATGAAACCAGCAGTAACATATGAACTATTACACGAATGCAAACAAACAGGAGCAAGAAGAGGAATAATACACACACCACATGGAGACATACAAACACCAATATTTATGCCAGTTGGAACACAAGCAACTGTAAAATCAATGACTCCAGAAGAACTAAAACAAGAAGTAAATGCTCAAATAATACTATCAAACACATATCATTTATATTTAAGACCAGGAAATAAAATAGTAAAAGAAGCAGGTGGATTACACAAATTTATGAATTGGGATAGACCAATATTAACAGACAGTGGAGGATTTCAGGTATTTAGTTTAGGAGATTTAAGAACAATTCATGAAGAAGGAGTGGAATTTAAATCTCACTTAGATGGTAGCAAACACTTCTTTTCACCAGAATCTGTTATGGAAATTGAAGAAGATTTAGGTGCGGATATAATAATGGCATTTGATGAATGCTGTCCATACCCATCTACATATGAATATACTAAAAATTCAATGGAAAGAACAACGAGATGGGCAAAAAGATGCAAAGAAGCACATAAAACTGTAGACAAACAAGCTTTATTTGGAATTATTCAAGGAGGATTTTATAAAGATTTAAGAACTCAAAGTGCAAAAGAATTAATTGAATTAGATTTGCCAGGGTATGCTATAGGAGGAATTAGTGTTGGAGAACCAAAAGAAGAATTTCTAGATATTTTAAAATATACAACGCCTCTTATGCCAAAAGACAAACCAAGATATTTGATGGGAGTAGGAACGCCAGATTATCTAATAGAAGCTGCAATGGCTGGAATAGATATGTGTGATTGTGTTTTACCAACAAGAATTGCTAGAAATGGAACAGCTATGACATCACATGGAAAAGTTGTAGTAAGAAATGCAACATATGAAAGAGATTGGACTCCTTTAGACCCAGAATGTGATTGCTATACTTGCAGAAATTATACCAGAGCCTATATTAGACATCTTATAAAAGCAAATGAAATTTTAGGAGTAAGATTATTATCAATTCATAATTTAAAATTCTTGACTAATTTAATGGAAAGGGTTAGAATAGAAATAGAGAATGATAATTTAGGCAATTTTAAAGAAGAATTTTACAAAAAGTATGGGTACACCAAATAGAAGGAGATGGTACAAATGAATTTAATAGAAGAAGAATTTCAAAATAAAGAAGAAAAAAAGAAAAAAAGAACAACAACAATTATATTAGTGGCAATTATTTTTGTATTTATAGCAATAATTGCTACAGTGGGATATTTAATGTACTTACAAAATTCAACATTAAAAGTTTTATTAGATGGAAAAGAAAATTCAAAAGTAAAACAATTAATACAAATAGAAGATGACGGAACAGTATATTTCCCAATAAAAGAAGTAGCAAGTTATTTTGGATATGAAAGTTATAACGGAGAATATAAAGACAAATCTGAAAATGCAAGCAAATGTTACATTCAGAATGAAAACGAAGTTGCAAATTTTTCATTAGGTTCTAACAAAATTTATAAATTAGACTTAACGAATTCAAACGATAACTACGAATATTCATATACTAAAAAACCAGTAAAAGCAAAAGAGGGAATTTTATATGCTACTTCAGAAGCAATTGAAAAAGCATTTAATGTAAGTTTCCAATATGATCAAGATAAAAATAGAATAATAATATACACATTGCCTTATTTAGTTCAAAGCTACTCGGGCAAAGTTTTAGATAGCGGATATAGTGAAATAAGTGATGTATTTGCTAATAAAAAGGCAATATTACAAAATATGTTAGTAGTTAAAAAAGGCGAAAATAAAAATATATATGGCGTAATTGATACACAGGGAAAAACTATTTTAGAAGCTAAATATGATAATATAACATATCTTCCTAATGTAGGAGACTTTTTAGTCGAAAGCAATAAAAAAGTTGGAGTGTTGTCTAAAAATGGAGAAACTAAAATTCAAATTATATATGATTCTATAGAATTAATGGATAGTGATGCAGGATTATATGTTGTGAAAAAAGATAATAAATACGGAGTTTTAGATTTACAGGGAAAAACAAAAATATTTACTGAAAATGATGAAATAGGTATTGATGCTTCTAAATTTGAACAAAACAACATAAAAAATAGATATTTATTAGCAGAGAATTTAATTCCTATAAGAAAAGATAAATTATGGGGATTATATGACAAAAATGGAAGAAAAATAGTTGATTTTAATTACGACAGTTTTGGATATGTTGCTTCAACAAATAAAGATGCTTTAAATTTATTGGTAATACCAGACTACAATGTAATAGTAGCTTGCAAAGGGAAAAAATACACATTACTAAATTCAGCGGGAGAAGAATTATTTGCACCAATAGCAGATGATATTTACATGACAATTGATGGAGGAGAAAAACATTATTGGATAGCTGTAAATGACCAAAGAATGGATGCAACAGAGTTCTTGGATAAAAAAGGAGTATCTTCAAATAATTCTACGTCATCAAATAAAGCAAATAATACAACAAACAACAATTCAAAAGATTCTAATGAAACAAATAATGATAATGGTGCAAATAATGAAAGTCAAGAAACAAGTGAGCAACAAGACAATCAGGAACAAGAAAATGATGAGAATTCTTAAAAATTTTTAATATTATAAAAAAGTAAATGTTTTTTAAAAAAAGCATTTACTTTTTTTAAAAAGTTGTATAAAATATAAGAGAGAAAATGTCGAAAATATTAGAAAAATAATATTATGATTATTTTAACAAAAGAAAATGTAAAAAGAGAAAGGAAGTATATCAATGAAAATACTAATGTTGACATGGGAATATCCACCAAGGGTAGTTGGAGGGATAGCTAGAGTAGTATATGATATATCAAGAACTTTATTAAAGGATGGACATGATGTAACTGTTGTAACTTATAGAGAAGGAGATACACCATATTTTGAAGATGATAAAGGAGTAAAAGTATATAGAGTTGATAATTACATGATAAACCCAAACAATTTTATTGATTGGATTATGCAGTTAAACTTTAATATGGTAGCAAAAGTAAATGAAATAATGAAAGAACAAGGAGAATTTGATGTAATACATGCACATGATTGGCTAGTAGCATATGCAGCAAAAACATTAAAAAATTCTTACAATATACCAATTGTATCAACTATACATGCAACAGAAGCAGGAAGAAACAGTGGCATACATGATGAAACACAAAGATATATTAATGATACAGAATGGATGTTAACATATGAATCTGCTGAGGTAATTGTTAATAGTAATTATATGAAAAATGAATTACAAAGATTATTTGGTTTACCATATGAAAAAATTAATGTAATACCAAATGGAGTTAATTTAAATTTATTTAATGGAATAGAGAGAGATTATAATTTTAGAAGAAAATATGCCATGGACAATGAAAAAGTCATATTGTTTATGGGAAGACTTGTTTATGAAAAAGGAATACAACATTTAATTTCTGCAATGCCAAAAATATTAGAAGGATATCATGATGCTAAACTTGTGATATGCGGTAAAGGTGGAATGCAAGATGAATTACAAGAACAAGTAAATGCAATGGGAATTGGAAACAAAGTATATTTTGCAGGATATATGAAAGGAAAAGATGTTCAAAAAATGTATAAAGCAGCAGATATAGCAGTATTTCCTAGTACATATGAACCTTTTGGTATTGTGGCTTTAGAAGCAATGCTTTCAGAAAATCCAATTGTTGTTTCAGATATTGGAGGATTAAATGAAATTGTAGAACATAGAGTAAACGGAATGAAAGCATATTGTGGAAATCCTAATTCTATTGCAGATTCTATTTTAGAATTGTTATATGATCATAAATTATGTGCAGACATAACAAGAAAGGCAAAAAATAAAGTAAGAAATGAATACAATTGGAGTAAAATTGCACAAGATACACATTTTACATATCAAAAAGCAATATGTCAATCAATGGCAGAAAAACAAAAAAGAGAATTGGAACAAGAAAGAGCTAAAAAAGCCAAAAAAGCTAAAAATACAGAGAATGAAATTACAAACTTACTTAATTTCAAAAAACGTCAAGCATATGCGTAAAATAGAGAGAATTATTTATCTTAGTATAAATAATTCTTTTATATTACCTAAACTAAAAAAATGTTGAAAAAATAAAAAAATACTGATAAAATGAAAAAGAAAAATAATATTAAGTTAGTTTGTAAATTCTACAAATTTAGCAAAAAAATAATGTATAATATAAAAGTAGCCAATAAAGAAATATAAATAAAAAATTATTAGAAGAATATACAAGTAAGACATGGAGGAACAAAAATGGGAGAAGAATTTAAATCAGGATTTGTAACTTTAATAGGAAGAACAAACGTAGGAAAATCTACATTGTTAAATTTATTAGTTGGAGAAAAAGTTGCTGCAATTGCAAACAAAGTACAAACTACAAGAACAGCAATTAAAGGAATAGTCAATAGACAAAATTCTCAAATTATATTTGTTGATACACCAGGAATACATAAACCAAAAACTAAGTTGAACGAAACTATGGTAGAAACATCTTTTACAAGTTTAACAGACAGTGATATTGTTTTATTTTTAATTGAAGCAACAAGTGAAGATATAGGAAGAGGAGATAGGATAATTTTAGATAAAATAAAAGAATCTAAAAGAAAAACAATTTTAATTATTAATAAAATAGATTTAGTAAAAAGAGAAAAACTTTTAAATTTAATAGATATTTATAGTAAAGAATATAAATTTGAAGCTGTAATTCCTATTTCAGCAACAAATATAAAATATAAAGAAGTAATTTTGGAAGAAATAGAGAAGAACTTAAAACCAGGGCCTGCATATTATGATATAGAGGAATATACTGATCAAACATTAAGGCAACTTGCAGAAGAAACAATTAGAGAAAAAGCTTTAAAAATGTTACAAGATGAAGTACCACATGGGATTTTTGTGGAAGTAGAAAAGATGAAACAAAGAAAAAATAAAAATAATGAAGATATATATGATATAGAAGCAACTATATACTGTTTAAAAAATTCTCATAAAGGAATTATTATTGGAAAAAATGGAGAAATGCTAAAAAGAATCGGAAGATCTGCTAGAATTGATATGGAGGAGAATTTTGGAGTAAAAGTAAATTTAAAAACTTGGGTTAAAGTAAAAGAAGATTGGCAAGATAATAATTCAATAGTAAGTAAATTTAAATTAAAATAACAAGTATAAAAATGAAAAAATAGCAAAAGATAAAATTAAAGGTAAAACTTTAAGAAAAAGGAAGTGAAGCTTATGATAAGGAAAATAGCATGGGATACCTTTAAAAATACAGGTGATATTAATGCATTTTTAGAATTAAAACAAATTGAAAATATAGAAAATGAAATGAACAAAGAAAAGGGTAATAAGGAAAATGGCAAATATAAAAATGAATGGAATAATATTGTCTGAACACAATATGGGAGATTTTGATAAAATGCTAACAATGCTTACACCAGGAGTAGGAAAAATCTCTTGTGTCGCTAAAGGAGCGAGAAGACCTAAGAGCGCTCTTTTAGCAGGCACGCAGATGTTCTGCTTTGGGGAGTATTTATTATATAAAGGAACAAGTACATACCATATAAGTTCAGTAGAACCAATTGAAGTATTTTATAATATAAGAACAGATTTGGATAAGTTGAGATATTCTGTGCATATAAATAAAATTATTCAGGATGTAACACATGAAAATCAAAATTGTTTTTATATTTTGCAATTACTGTTAAATACATTGTATATAATATCTGAAACAGACAAAGACTTGGATTTGATTTTAAGTATATTTAAATTAAGATTATTATCTTTAACAGGATTTGTTCCAAATATAAAAGATTGTGTTAATTGTAAGGAAAAAGAAAATATAAAAACATTTAGCTTAAAGGATAATGGATTTAAATGTGAAGCATGTAGTAGACAAGATACTTCAGCTATAAATATAAGCAAAAGTACTCAAAATGCTATAAAATATACAATATCGGCACCAGCCAAGAAATTGTATTCTTTTGAATTAAAAGATGATGCATTGGAAGAATTTAAGTTAGTTACTAAATTGTATTTTGATGAGAAATTAGAAAAAGAATATAAAATAGAAGGTTTTTAAATATAGGTAAATTGTTAAACATGTTTTTTATTGCATAAGTAAGGTTAGAAGGCGGTAAATCCACAATTTAAATAATAAATATTATTCATTACGTTCAAAAAGAAAATTTAATATAAAAAAATGTGCCGCTTTCACTCAGGCTAAAATGTTTATATGTATATGGTTTTATAATTTTTGAATATGATTGGAACAATATTAGAATTTCTTAAATAAATTAATGGAAAATGTTCACGTCGAGCCTTAGCTCGGACTAAGTGAAAGAGTGCCATTAATTTATTTTAGAAATTTTTATGTTGTGTATTGAAATTGAAAAAATTATAAAACCATATACATATAAATATTTTCCCGTGAACATCCCTCATTTTTTTATATAATATTTTCTATTTTTCTCTTCAATCAAGCTATTTATTATTTAAATTGTGGATTTACCGCCTTCTAACCTTACTTATGCAATAAAAAACCAAAACTTAAAACAAAAAAGGGGTTGAAAAAAATAGAAATAACATATATAATGAAAATATAACTATAAAAAATGAACAAAAAAGAGAAGGGAGCGATTTTTATGAAAATAAAAATAACAGGAAAGGAACTAAAGATAACAGAAGCAATAAACGACTATGTAGAAAAAAAATTAGACAGAATTGATAAATATTTTGAAGAATCAGAAGCAGAAGTTACTTTAAGAACTGAAAAAACAGAACAAATAGCTGAAATATATGTAACAGCAAACGGAGAAAAATATAGAGCAGTAACAGAAGATAAAGATATGTATGCTTCTATTGATAAAGATATTGATATATTAGAAGGACAAATTAGAAAAGCAAAAACGAAAAAAGAAAAAATGATGAAAGATGCATCATTAAAAACAATGGAAGTTGTAACAGATAAAGTTTCTGAAATAAAAGATGAAATAGTAAAAACATCATATTATGAAATAAAACCAATTACACCAGAAGATGCAGTTTTAGAATTACAATCAAAACCAACACATAACTTTTTAGCATTTATAAATGTTGAAACAGGAAAAGTAAATGTTGTACATAAATTAAAAGATGGTAAAAACTACGGATTAGTAGAACCAGAAGCATAATTTATATATAAAAAAGGCAGGAAATCAAATCCTGCCTTTATGTATGCTTAAATATAAAACATAAATAAAACAAAAATTTAAATTCCTACCAAATGCATAATCTTAGATTAAGTTATAATAAAACTTAACTATTTCATATTTCTTTCAGCTTGTTCTATCATTTTTTTAACCATTTGTCCACCGATTTTACCAGCATCTTTAGCTGAGATGTCTCCGTTATATCCGTCTTTTAAGTTAACACCAACTTCACTAGCTACTTCGTATTTGAATTTGTCTAAAGCAGTCATAGCTTCTGGTACTAATTTCTTGTTACTTGAGTTTGCCATTGTTTTTTCACCTCCTGTAATATTACACTAGAAAAAACTACTGCTTTTTCTAATACTATCATTTGCAAAAAAGAGAAAAATAAACAGGAAATTTTTAGAAAAAATAATAATTTAAAATATTGCAAATTAGAATTTTTATATATATAATAAGATACGATCAAAAGAGGAGTGAAAAATATGTACAAATTAGTAGCAGTTGATTTAGATGGTACAATGTTAAATAGTTATGGAATTGTAACAGAGAACACAAAAAATGTAATAAAAAAAGTTATTGAACAAGGAACAGAAGTAATTATAGCATCTGGAAGACCAATAGATTCTATAAAAACAATTGCAAAAGAAATAGGAAGTAATAATTATTTTATTGCAGGAAATGGTGCTCTTATTTATGATATCAAAAATGAAAAAACAATATACGAAAAATATATTACAAAACAAAAAGTATTGGAAATAATAAAAATATGTGAAGAAAACAGTATAAGTTACAATGTATATACTGACAAAACAATATTAGCAACATCATTAAAATATAATGTTTTATATTATTACAAAGAAAATTTAAAAAAAGAAGAAAATAAAAAAACAAACATTAATATAGTTAAAGACATGTATGAATATGTAAAAGAAATGAAAGAAGATAAATTTTTAAAAATTACAGTATGTGACGATAATAAAACAGTATTTAATTATATAATGAAAAAATTAAAAAAAATAAATGGAATTGAAGTTTTAGATGTATCACATATGTCAAGAAAAGTTATAAGGCAAGGGACTGAAGATATTCCTATAGAATATTATTATACAGAAATTTCTTTATCAAATGTAGATAAATGGGATGCTATAAAATTTTTGATAACAAAACTAGAAATAAAACCAGAAGAAGTCATAGCAATTGGAGATAATATAAATGATAAAAAAATGATAGAAAATGCAGGTCTAGGAGTAGTAATGCAGGGAAGTACACCAGTAGTAACAGAAGTTGCAGATTATATTACAGATAGTAATAATGATGAAGGCGTAGCTAAAATATTACAAAAATATTACAAGAATATTAACTTTTAATTACAGTTAAGAGATTAGATTGATTTTAGGTAATATTTGAGGTAAAATTAAATAAAAGATTGTAAAAAAATATATACAAATAAATTTTAAGGGAGGAATTTGTCATGGCAACAAATCCAATGCAAAGAAAAGCAAGAAATTCATTTTTATTAGGAATGTTAGTAATGGTACTGATTTCAGGAGTAGTAATAGCATTTTTATTTATTCAATTGATGAATAAAAATAAAAAAGAGCAAGAAGAATTAAAAGCAAGTGTAAAAGCTTATGTTTTGAATAAAGATGTAAGCTCGGGACAAGTTATCACCACAGATATGTTAAGTCTACAAACTGTTAATAAAAATTTAGTTCCAAGTAATGCAACAAGTGATATTACAATGATTCAAAATTATGCATTACAAGATAAAGAGGGAAATGACATATATACAAAATATGATAAAAACAATAATCCTAAACTATATATTAATAAAAATAATAAAGAATATGAAGTACAAAAAGAAGATGAAACAGATAATTATTATATAATAGGTTCAAATAATTCAAAGGAATATTTAGAACTAAATAGTGTACCACTTATAGCTAAAGTAACAATGAAGAAAAATACACTTTTAACAACAGAATTATTAAGCAAAGGTGATAATCAAGTACAAGATGATGTTAGAAAACAAGAATACAATATGATAGTTTTACCAATAGATTTAGTAACAGGAGACTATGTTGATATAAGAGTAATGTTTCCAAATGGACAAGATTTTATTGTAGTAGCAAAAAAAGAAGTTGAAATACCAACTATTGGTACAGCTGATTCAGAAGATACAATATGGATGAATTTATCAGAAGATGAAATATTACATATGAGCTGTGCAATTGTTGATAGTGCACAAGTAAAAGGTGCTAAAATTTATGCTACTAAATATACAGAAGCAGGAATGCAAAAAGCAGCAACACCAACTTATCCAATAAATGAAAGTACTTCAAAACTATTACAAAGTGATCCTAACATTCTAGAAAAAGCAATGACAGAAATCAGAACAAGATATGGAAATGGAAATAGTGCAGAAATTAGAAACAATTATATTAATAGTTCAATCAACAATCAAGGAGAACAAGCACAATCAAACTTAGAAACAAAAATGGAAGAAAGTGTAACAAATTCTAAAAATTCAAGAAAAGAATATTTAGATTCATTATCTGGAACTACAACAGAATAATATAGAAAAGGAGAAAATACATACATGAAGAAAATAGGATTTATAGGGGCTTATGACAAAACAGATTTAATAATATATATAGCTAAAATACTAACAACACTAAAAAAGAAAGTGTTGGTAATAGATGCAACTACAAAACAAAAAGCAAGATATGTGGTTCCAGTTATAAATCCTACAAAAATGTATGTAACTGAATATGAAGAAATTGATATAGCTGTTGGATTTCCAAATATAGAAGATATAAAAAGATATTTGGGATATTCAGAAGAACAGGATTTGGATTATGACATAGTTTTAATAGACACAGACAGTATAGAAGGATTTAGTATATTCAAACTAGAAGAGTCATTTAAAAATTACTTTGTAACATCATTTGATGCATATTCACTAAAAAAAGGACTAGAAATTTTAAGTGAATTAAAAACTGTTGTAAGTTTAACAAAAGTACTTTTTGCTGAAGAAATGTTAAAAGAAGAAGATGATTATCTTAATTTTCTTTCACTAGGATATAAAATAATTTGGAATGAATATAGAATATATTTTCCAATAGAAAATGGAGATTTAAGTGTAATATATGAAAACCAAAGAGTTGCTAAAATAAAATTTAAAAAATTAAGCATACAATACAAAGATGGATTAGCTTATATGTCAGAAGAAATATTAGGAGATGTTAGCGAAATGACAATAAGAAGAGCTATTAAATTGATAGAAAAAGGAGTATAAAAATGTCAGTTGTAACATTTTGGAGTGATGGAAGAGAACAAACAGGTAAAACGCTATCTATAGCAGCTATTAGTACATATATGGCGGTAGAACATAACTATAGAATATTAATCATATCAACAGGTTATAGAGATGACACACTAAATCAGTGCTTTTGGAAAGAAAAGAAAGTTAAAAGAAATTTCGGGCTATTTGGTCCAAATACAAATGAAATATTAGAAGAAGGAATTGTTGGTTTAGCTAAAGTAGTAAAAAGTAACAAACTTTCTCCAGAAAACATTACAAATTATACAAAAATAATATTTAAAGATAGATTAGAAGTATTACAAGGATTTAGAGGGGAAACAAGTGATTATGACGAGCTAGAAAAAACATATCCAGATATTATAAACTTAGCTAACAGTTATTATGATTTAGTTTTTATAGATTTAGACAATGAAATGAATCCTAGCATTAGAAAAATGATATTAGCCAATTCTGATTTAATAGTTGCTAACATTAGTCAAAGATTAACAAGCATTGATAGATTTATGGAAACAAGAGAAAACACACCTATATTAAATTCTAAAAAAACATTGTTATTAATAGGAAAATATGATAAGTTTTCAAAATATAGCATAAAAAATATTACTCGTTATATGGGAGAAAAAAATAAAGTATCAACAATACCATATAATACACTATTTTTTGAAGCTTGCGAGGAAGCAAAATTACCAGATTTAATTTTTAATCTTAGAAAAATAGATGAAGAAGATATAAATGGATTCTTTTTATCAGAAGTAAAAAGAACGTCAGAAAATATTATGTATAGATTACAAGATTTAGCAATAAAAAGGTAAGGAGGGAAACCTAAATGACTATAACGAACATTGTGTTAACATTAGTAGTTTTATTAGTTGCAGGATATGCAATGTATTATATAATAAAGAAAAAGAAAACTGCTAAAGTAGAAACAGCAGTAGATGTAGATGATAAAACATATACTATAGATGTAATGACAGAATTCGTAAAAAAGAGATTAGATGAAATAACTAAAATTAACTTATATGATATAGGTCTCTCTGAAGAAGAATTAAAGAGAAGAAAAAACAAGAAATATGAATTAAAGAAAGCTTTAAAAGGATGTACATATGGAGATGTTAACGACAAAAGATACATAAAGGAATTAATATTCGATTTATTACAAAAAGAATATGGAGTAACAGAAACAAATATATCAAAAGCTATACCTTTTGATATCCCATCACTTTTAACAGCACAAGACAAATTCGATATTTTAATTTATGCATACAAAAAAGAATTTGCATATGAAGCATTAACAGAATTAATCAAAAAATATGATTTAGCAGAATTAAAATATATAGAAGGAGAAACAAAGCCTTCTTATGTAATTACAAGTGATGAAATTGAAGATATATATGAAAAAGAAAATATAGTATTATCTTTTTCAGACAAATTAAGTGTTGTTGTACAAAGAATATATCAACATTACAAAGGATACAGTAGCATTGATGAAGTAAGAGATATGAATATAGATGGTGTTTCTGGTGGTGTATCTGGACTTCCAGAAAGTTTTTTGAGCCAAGTAGCACAAACTGATAGCGATTACTTAAACCAGGTATCAGAGCACAAGGTACCAAGAGCATGTGATAGTATTTGGATATTTTTCCAAGGTAAATCAATTAGGTTAGCATTTTTATCTTTTGGAACAGAAGCAGAATTAAAAAGAGTATGTCAAAACATTTACAAATATAACAATCCAGGACAATTATCTGACACAAATGGTTATAAAATAAATGAAATGAAAGATGGTTCTCGTGTTGTTGTTGTAAGACCAAGTTTCTCTGAAACATGGGCATTCTTTGTAAGAAAATTTGACGTAAAAAGAGCTACATTAGAACAATTAGTAAGAGACAAAGGAAAAGAAGATACTATAGAATTATTAAAATTCTTAGTAAAAGGAGCTAGAATTACAGCCATTACAGGTGAACAAGGTTCTGGTAAAACAACATTACTTATGGGAATGATTGAAAATATATATGAAACAATGAATATACGTGTTCAGGAAACAGCATTTGAGTTACACTTAAGAAAAATATATCCAACGCGTAACATTTTAACATTCAGAGAAACAGATACTATTTCAGGACAAGAGGGATTGGATGTTCAAAAGAAGACAGATGGTTCTGTTAATATCATTGGTGAGGTTGCAACAGACCCCGTAGCATCTTGGATGATTCAAGCAGCTCAAGTTGCATCTAAGTTTACATTATTTACTCACCACGCAAAAACATTTCCTAACTTAGTTACAGCACTAAGAAACTCGATGCTTAGAACTGGGGTATTTACAGACGAAAAAACAGCGGAAGAACAAGTTGTACAAGTTCTAAACTTTGATGTACATCAAGTAAAAGACTTTAGAGGAAAAAGATACATAGAAAGAATTACAGAATGTATTCCAATTGAAAGCAAAAGTGAATATACATTTGATCATAGAAAAGAAAAAACATTAGAAGGAAAATTTGATAAATTCTTTGATAATGCTACAAGATTTTTTGAAAAAACAACAGATAAAAAATTATATACATATAGAAACATTTTAGAATATATAGATGGGGAATATGTTATAACAAATCCAATAACTCAGACAAACTTAAGAGAAATGAGAAATAATATGAGTGAAGCTGACGTAGAAGAATTTGATAAGTTTGTAGAAAAACATTGGGGAAATAAATTATCTGAGAAGGAAACTGTAGAAGTATCTGCAACAGTAGAAAATAAACCAAAAAGAAGAGGTAGAAAACCAAAAACAACACAAGCATAATATGAAAAGATTATGTAATTGAACTAAAATAATGTAGAATAAAACAACAAAAAGGAGGTGCTAATATAAGTGAGTAACCAAATGATATTATATATTATGGGTGGATCAGCTGTAACTTTAGTTATAATAGTACTTATCTATTTTATATTATCTAAAAAAATGCAAGGATCTGAATATAGAAAAATTCAAAAATTACAACAAGGAACAAAACAAAAGAGCTTTTCAACAGAAGTACTATTTCAAAAATTATATTTAACATATATAAAAATTCCATTTATAAAAAGATATGCATTAAAAATTAGAAGAAGATTGGAAATTATTAATATAGATGATGAGTATAATACAAGAAAAGGAACAGCTAAAATTTTAACAAGAACACTTGCTATAGTAGTGCCTGTTATGATATTAACAATTATGATTTCATCAAAAAACTTTTTATTAATGTTTATATTATTATTGTTTGAATTATTTATGATAGATACATTAATAGATGGTTCTGTTGATAAAATTGATAATAAAATATTAAAAGAACAAATTGATTTTTTCTCTGAAATAAGACATGCATACCATGAATACAACATGGTAGAAGAAGCAATATATCAAGTATCGCAAGATGATGAAAAAGATGTATCAAGACAAGGAGAAAAAATATATGAAATATTAATTTCTGATGATCCAGAAATGGAATTAGAAAAGTATTACGATATAGCTCCAAATAGCTTTTTAAAAGAATTTGCAGGAGTGTCATATTTAACAAAAGAATTTGGAGACAGAAAAGTAGATGGAGCATCATTATATTTAAAAAATGTTAATAATATTACACAAGAAATGCAATTAGAGATATTAAAAAGAGACAAATTAAATTATGTTTTTCAAAGTTTATCTGTTATTGCAATAGCACCAGTATTATTATTAGAGCCTTTGAAGAATTGGGCGATTTCTAATTTCTCATTTACTGCTAGTTGGTATCAAGGAAAAGCAGGAATGATTGTACAAATGCTTATATTATTAATTACTTTTGTATCTTATGTTTTAGTTAGAAAATTAAAAGACAATGGTTCAACAGCCATAGATACAAGAACAGAAAATCCTTGGCAAGAAAAATTGTATAAAAAGAAACCTATAAAAAAAATAGTAGACTTGTTTATACCTAAAAAAGGTACTAAAGAATATAGAAAAGTAGTGCAATTACTAAAAGATGCAGCATCTCCACAAAAAATGGAATGGTTATTCATGAATAGAATTGCAATTGCAATTGTTACATTTTGTGCTTCTATAATTATATTTACGCAATTACATGTAGTGGCGATCAATTACATATATACAGAGCCGACAACAGATTATAATATTATAGGCGGATTATCTGAAAAAGATGAAAAAAAGGCTATGGAAATAACAAAACAAGATAATATTATATTAGATCAATATAGAGGAAAACCAAAAACAACACAAGAACAAATAAAAACATCTGTACAAAAATTAAAATATTACGAAGGAGCAGAATCAACTGAAATAGATAAAGCTGCTGAAAGAATTTATAATAAATTGCATGTTATTAATACTGAATACGTTCAATGGTTTGAATTACTATTAGCATTTGTTTTTGCAGTAATAGGATATATGGCACCACTTTGGATATTAGTATTCCAAGCAAAGATGAGACAATTAGAAATGGAAGATGAAGTTATGCAATTCCAAACAATTATACTTATGCTTATGAGAATTGAAAGGGTTAATGTTGAAATAATTCTTGAGTGGCTAGAAAGGTATTCTAACATTTTTAAAGCACCAATTACAAAATGTGTTAATAACTATGAAGCAGGAGCATGGGAATCTTTGGAAGCAATGAAAGAAGAGGTTAACTATGTACCAATGATAAGAATAATTGAAAGTTTGCAAGCAGCAGTTGAGAAAATACCAATAACAGATGCTTTTGACGAATTAGATTCTGAAAGAGATTACTATCAAGAAAAAAGAAAAGAATCAAATGAAAGATTAATTAAAAGAAAAGGTATGATAGGTAAAGCAATAGGTTTTGCACCAATGGTATGTTTGTTTGTAGGATATTTAATTATACCATTAGTATTTATTGGATTAACTAGTATGTCAAGTTCTTTTAGTTCTATGACAGCAACAACTACTAAATAGACAAGGAGGACATGAAAATGGAAAATGCGTCTAAAGCTTTAATAATGGCAGGAGGCGTACTGATAGCTTTATTAATAATAGGATCACTACTTTTAATGTTTAATAATTTGTCAAGTTATCAAGATACAAATATAAAGGAAACAAGAACAGCACAAATTATAGAATTTAATAATCAATTTGAAACATACAATAGAACAGATGTTAGAGGAAGTGATTTGTATTCTTTATTAAATAAGGCAGCAGATTATAACGAACGAAAGTCTATAATAGGAAATGAAGGAAAAGAACTTTCATATAAACCAATAAAAGTTACATTTTCGTTAGGGAGTAATTATACATTATTATCAGCACCAGATAAAAAAAATAGATTGTTTAGCAATCAAATATATGAAGTAAGTGAAAATAAAAATACATTTAAAATCAATGTTATTGACAAAGAAGTTGGAGAGATTGAAGATACATACGGAGTAAGTAGCTTAACCAAATTATCAGCTGCAATTACAAAAATATTTATAGAAAATAATTCAACATCTCAGGAAAAAAAAGAAGCAATCAAAACTTATAATTCTATAGTAAAAGATAATAAAATAAAAGAGCCAAGTGAAAATGATACTATTGCTTGGACAACTAGATGGGATAGTTACTTGTCAGAAGGAACAAAAATAAGAGAAGATGTATATAAGTATTATGAATATATTCAATTTAAAAGAGCATATTTTGATTGTGCATCATTAGATGGAAAAGGAAATTCCGGAGTTACTTACGACAAAGATACGGGAAGAATCATATCAATGAATTTTGTTTTTAGTGGTAAAATAGAATAGTATATAAAGGAGTAAAAATATGGAGAATGCATCTAAAGCCTTGCTAATGGCCGCAGGAGTGTTAATAGGAGTATTAATATTATCTTTAGCAGCATATCTATTTGTATATTTTGGTTCTACGTCTCAACAAATACACGAACAAAACGAAGAAAATCAGATTAATGAGTTTAATAGTAAATTTACATCTTATGTTGGAAAAGATAATATTACAATTTATGATGTGATTACAGTAGCAAACCTTGCAACTGAAAATAATAAAAAATATGAATTTAGTACAAGGAGACATGCCGAACCAATAATTGCAAGTAGTGATTATTATATACATGTTAAGTTTAAAAATGATTATATTGAATTTGGAAATGAGGTAAAAAGCAAAACTATTAATACAGACTATACTAAAAAGATTCAAGAAGAGGTATCAAAAATAAAAAGTGGAAGCTCAAATGAGTTGAATACATATAATTGCTCTGTTGAAATCAACTCAAAAACAGGAAGAGTATGGAAAGTTATGTTTAAAGAAAAAAAATAAGATTAATGTTGAAAAAAATTTTAATTAATGTTATAGTATAAAGGATGAAAGTATGAAGAAAATAGCTATATTTTTTTTTACAATAATTATTATTGTTGTATGGATTTCATATGCATATTTAAATTATAAAGCAAGTTATAATAATGCAAAAAAGGGAAATATGCCATTTGAAAGTTATTATAATCAAGAAATTTATGGGACAGAGTTGACTACAATAATAAATAAGGCAATTGATAACAATGATAATAATGAAGTTTTGAAAGATAAAAAAGGAAAATATATTGATAATAAAAGTAATTCAATTAATATAGATGTAAAAATAATAGACAATGATAAGATATATACAATGGAAACCTTATATAATGGAGGAATGGAAAATTTTATACAATATTATAATCAAATAAAATTTAAATGTACAATAATTGAATATCATAAAGATACTAATAAAGTAAAATATATGTTATTTGAGCAAATAACACAATAAAATAAATTTTAGTTATTAATATTACTAGGAATACTAGTATAATAAATATAAAAAAAAAACAAAGGAGGAATTTTTATGGAAAACGCATCAAAAGCATTAATTATAGCAGGAGCTATATTGTTAGCAATTTTAATTATATCATTAGGTATAATGATTTATAATCAAGCATCAGGGGTGGTAAACAACAACGCAATGAGTGAGGTGGATATAAGCACTTTTAATCAAAAATTTGAACAATATTTTGGAACCAAAGTAAAAGGAGCAAATGTACGAGCTTTATTGACAGCAATTAGAAGTAATAATACAACAAATGAAGGCGATAATTCAAAGATTATAACATTTGATAGTTCTGGAACAATAACGTCGACAGAAGCTACTGTTGAAAATGGAAGTACATATACAGTTGAAGCTGGTAGTAATGGATATCAAAATGGATTAATACATGTAATAAAAATAAAGAAAAATTCATAAAAGCAAGGAGGGATACTTATGGAGAATGCTGCAGATGCATTAAAAATTGCAGCAGCTGTATTAATATTTGTAGTAGCATTATCCATTAGTATTACAGCTTTTGGAGAAGCAAGAGCGACAGTTACTAGTATTTTAGAATATAGAGATAGAGAATATGATTATACATATATAGAAGATAATGGAACAACGCAAAGAATTGTTGGATTAGAAACAATTGTACCAACTATATACAGAGCATATAAAGAAAATTATAAAATAATTTTTGATTCTAATCTTGTAGGCAGTGATGGATTATATAAAAAGAAAAATAGTAAAACAGGAAAGAATGAGCCTTGTTATTCTATTGATATGGAAAAAGAAAACTATGGAAGTAATGAACAAAAAGAGAGATTTATTTTAGCTATATTATATGGAAATAAATCAGAAAATTTTGATGATATAGAGAAAGAATTTGAAAAATTAGGAATAGTCTTGAATTCTGAAGGAATTTATGATAAAATACAAGAAGAAGTTGTGGAAAATTTAGGAATATATTATCAATCAGAGCAAGAAGGAGAACAGAATAATAATATACCAAATGCGAATAAAACAACAAAAAGAGTAATAACATATAAAAGCCAATAACTAGAAAATAAAGAAGTTATAAGGAGGAAAAAATGAGTGATACATTAATAACAGTAGTAGCAATAGCATTAGCAGCAGTTTTAATGTTTGTATTTCCACTAATGACGATGTCAGATAGGACAGATGATGTTTCTCAATTATCAGTAGAGACAGCAACAACAGAATTTGTTGATGATGTAAGAACTACAGGAAAACTTTCATTAGATAAATACAGTAAATTTGTAGAAAATATACAAGCCACAGGAAATTCATATGATGTGGAAATGGAAGTAAAGACACTGGATGAAAATCCGGGTAAAAAAACAACTCAAGCAGACGCTACTAAAATAGGAGAAAATGTATATTATTCAGTATATACTTCACAAATTTTAGATACAATAACAGGAGATAATGGTAAAGGTAAGACTATGGTATTAAAAGAGGGAGATATATTTTCAACTAGTGTAAAAAATACAAATACAACTTTATCACAACAATTAAAAAATTTCTTTTACTCAGTAACTGGAAATGATACATATACAATAGCTGCTGAACATGCAGGTATTGTTACTGCAAATGGAACAGGAAAATAGCTTGTAATATAGAGATATTACAAGCTATTTAAAAATACAAAGGAAAGATGAGTTCTTATGAAAATTCAAAATTTAGCGGTGATATTTATTATTATTATATTACCAATTTCTATTATTTTAAGTGCATATACACGGAAATCAAGTGAAAACGATAAGTTTACAGACATCGTATGATACAAAATTAAATAATGCAACATATGATGCACTGAAAGCATTTCAACTAAATACAATAAATAGTAGTACTTCAGATTTGACGAATTCAAAAATTCGTGATATAGAAGCATCTGTAAATAGCTTTTTTAATTCTGTTGCAAGTAATTTTAATATGGCAGGATATAACAGGGACATATTAAAAGAATATGTACCAGCATTAGTTTATACCATGTATGATGGATATTATATATATTCGCCATATACCAATACTTTATCAGAGGAAGATTATAATGATAATTCTACATATAAAAATGGAGAAAAAATATCTGGGTTAAAACCTTATATTTATTATAGTTGTAGATATAAAAGAGCAAATGGAGATGATTTTGTAATTACATATTCATTAGATAATTATATAACAATTTATGGTAAGATAAATAATATGGATGTATATGATTATGGATACCTGATAAATCAGTGTGGAGCTTCTCGGTAAAAATGAAGCTCAATATAGAGGGGTAAGAATAGCGAAAGAAGTGCTTCAAGAATACGTTCCAGATAAAAATGGAAAATCAAAATTTTATACTTATACTAAAATAAATGGTGTAAAATATTATTATAATGAAAGTGATAATAAGTGGTTTTCTATTTTAAATGGAGAAATCCATGAAACAAATGAAAAGTTTAAAAAACAAAATGACTCAGCAATAAAATATTATATTGAAGCAGCAAGCTTTAGAGATAGAATAAAAAATAAATATAAAATAGAAGATTTGAAAACTTCGGAAGCAGTATATGAAGATGGAGAAAAAATAAAGGATGGAAAAACATTAGCTCAGAAATTGAATTGGCGGAGACTATGAAATTTTTAAATTTAGAAATGGAGATGTTTCAATAGAGGAACCAAATTCTAATTTTAATCAACACAGATTGTCTGTTATTCGTTATTCAATAGAAAGGAACTTATCAATAGCAATAGCTAATTATAATAATTATTCCGGGGTAACTACTAATTTTCAAATGCCAGAATTAAAAGAAAATGAATGGGAAAAAATATTAAATAATATATCAATTATCAGTTTTTTACAAGGATTAAATATTGGTGGAAAAATATATAATGGATATTCAATTATTACAAATACAAAGAATCAGGAAGTTGTAAGTGAGGATTCTATATATATAACCACATCTGATGGATATTATCATAAACCAAATGAAAAAAATTTTGAGGATAGTGCTAAAAATAATTATAGTGTAGGAATTTTTAATATAGATTTTGAAAGAAAGTCAATAAGTTCTGATATAGGTAATACTTATTATTACTATCCTAGAAAAGAATTAGCAAGTTATTCTAGCATTGTGAATCAATCAAATTTATATGAAATAGATAACATATATGATTACTTGTCTAGTTCAGATAAGGCTAGAGTCAATGGAGGATTAGCAGAAAAATATTTTACAGCTTTAGCAAGAGAAAGATATGGAATGTATAAAACAAATAATAATTCAGAAAAATTAAAAAGTCAATTCATGGAAGAATAGTTGTATATAAAAATAAAAAAAGTTAATACTAATAATAGCAAAAATTAAGGAGAATTTTATGAAAAGAGTCTTAAAAATGCTATTATTAGTATTTTTTTTAATTATTATATATGTATATACATTATTAATAGAATCAATACCAAATGAATTAGTGATATTTGAGGGAGAAAATATTTCAATGAAAACATTATTAGGCGTAACAATAAAAGATAAAAATAATCAAACAATTGAAGTATCATCTAATAATGAAAATTCATTAAGTAATGAAACTGGAAAGAAATCTTTAGAGGTTAGTTTATTCAATAATATATTATTAAAAAACGTAGATGTAAGTGTATTACCCAAAACTACAGTAATACCAGTGGGAAAGATAGCAGGATTAAAATTGCATACAAATGGAGTATTAGTAGTAGGAATGTCTGAAATAGAAGGACAAGATAAAAAGAGACACAAACCATATGAAAATACAGGAATAGAAGAAGGAGATACAATAATAAAAATAAACGAAACAGAGATAGAATCAACTAATCAATTAATAGAAACTGTAAATTTATCAAAAGGAAATAGTATACAAGTAAAATTTATTCATGAAGAAGAAACAAAAGAGTGTAGTATAACACCTGTACAAACAAGTAGCAATGAATATAAATTAGGATTATGGGTAAGGGACAGTGCAGCAGGAGTGGGAACAGTTACTTTTTATGAACCATCAACAAAAACATTTGGAGCACTTGGTCATGGAATTACAGACATTGATACAAATGAATTAATAAATATTGCATCAGGAGAATTTATAACTACCAGAGTACTAAATATTGAAAAAGGAGAAAGTGGAGAACCAGGAAAGATACAAGGAACAATAGAAAATCAACAAAACATAGGAACAATTAGCAAAAACAGCAAATTTGGAATTTATGGAAGAGTAGATAACTTATCTAGTTTAAATGTTGATACTTCAAAGGAAATGGAAGTGGCTTTAAGGAATGAGATACAACTAGGAAAAGCAACAATTTTGTGCAGTTTAGATAATCAAAAACCACAAGAATATGAAATAGAAATACAGAAGATCTATACAGAAAACAATTATGATAACAAAAGCATGCAAATTAAAGTAACTGATCAAAAATTAATTGAAAAGACAGGAGGGATAATTCAAGGAATGTCAGGTTCACCAATTATTCAAAATGGGAAATTTGTCGGAGCTGTAACTCATGTTTTGGTGAATAATCCACAAGAAGGATATGCTGTATTTGGAGATATTATGTTAAAACAATCAAAATCTGTACAACAATAATTAAAAGTTCATAAATAATTTATTATATGAGTGTCTAAAATTAAAACAAATAATTAATAAATAAGACAAAATATTATTATAGGTAAAAAAATGTAAAAATATGCAAAAAAATATTGCATATTTTTTTTAATGATAGTATAATGAGCATAGCTTTTGTTAAGTATACAGAAATAAAATATTCAAATTTTAGTATTTTGGGAGGTGATAAAATGGAACAAGAGTTATTGAAAAAGATATTAAAAGAAGTCGAAAAAATAGGTGAATTATCTAATAAAGTAGATAGATTAGAAAAGAAAATAGATAAGATAGATGAATTAGAGGTAAAAGTAAATAAAATAGATGAGTTATCAGCCAAAGTAGATAAAATAGATGAGTTATCAGCCAAAGTAGATAAAATAGATGGGTTATCAGCTAAAGTAGATAAAATAGATGAGTTATCAGCTAAAGTAGACAAAATAGATGAGTTATCAGCTAAAGTAGATAAAATAGATGAATTATCAAATAAAGTAGATAATCTAGGAAAAGAACTAAAAGATTTCAAGAAGGAAGTATATCAATTATTTGAAAAGAATACGAGAGAAATAGCAACAGTCATAAATCAACTATCAGAAAGTATAAGTACAAAAAATCATAGAAATTCTGAAGAAACAAAGCAAAGATTAGAAAAAAATGATAAAGAACATAGAATTTATGAAGCACAAATAGCAAAGTTGCAATTGACCACTCAATATTTAGAAGAAAAAGGCAAAAAATTAGCATAAAAAATACACATATAATGTGTATATATGTGTATAATTAGCTAATTAGCATAGGACCTATTTTAGTTACTGTACCAGCACCAAGAGTCATGACTATATCATTTTGTTCAATATTATTTTTTATGTATGAAACACATTCATCAAAATCTGGAATATATTTTGCTTCCTTACCTAAAGAATTTATTTTATTAACTAAATCTTTAGAACTAATTCCATAAATATTTTTTTCTCTAGCAGCATAAATATCTAAAACAATTATATGATCGAATGAAATTAAGGCATTTGCAAAATCATCTAATAAATTTTTTGTTCTACTATAAGTATGAGGTTGAAAGATTACCCAAGATTCATGATATTTTTTATTCTTTAAAGAGTTAGCAGTTGCTTTTATTTCTGTTGGATGATGACCATAATCATCATATACACTAGCTTTTTTGTCAATTTTTCCTTTATATTCAAATCTTCTATGAGCTCCTGTAAATTTCGATAAAGCAACTTTTATATCAGAAATACTAATACCATATTCTATTGATAAAGATATACAAGCCAAAGCATTTAAAACATTATGAGTTCCAGGAACAGATAATTCTATAGTATCTAAAAATTTATTATTATGATATAAATCAAATTTAGCAAAACCATCTTCATTAAAAGATATATTTTTTGCTGAAAAGTTGACATTTTCATTTTTTATTCCATAAGTAATTGCTTTTGCTTTTGTATAATTTGGTAATTCTAAGCAATTAGAATCATCACCATTTATAATTAATAATCCATTATCTGGCAATAATTTTGTATACTTAATAAAAGCATTTTTTATGTTATCAAAAGTTTTAAAGTAATCTAAATGGTCATTATCAATATTTAATATAATTTCAGCTTTTGGACTAAATTTTAAAAAACTTTCTACATATTCACAAGCTTCAATAATAAAGTGCTCACTACTTCCTACTTTATAATTTCCATTAATTTGTTTTAAAAAAGCACCAACTTGAATACTAGGATCTTGTAAACCTTCTAGAAAACAAAGAGAAATCATAGATGTTGTAGTTGTTTTTCCATGAGTTCCAGAAATACAAATAGTATCTTGATAACAACGAGTTAATTCACCTAAAAAATCAGCTCTTTCAATAGTTGGGATATGTAATCGTTTGGCTTCTAACATTTCAGGATCATCTTGTTTTATAGCAGCAGAATAAACTACAGCATCAGATTTAGCAACATCATCTAAAGAATGACCAATTGTAACATGAATTCCTAGATTATTTAATTTATTTGTTGTTTCAGATTCAACCCAGTCAGAACCAGTAACATGAAAACCAAAATTCTTTAAAATTGCGGCTATTCCACTCATGCTAACTCCACCAATTCCAATCATATGAATTTTTTTATATTTTTTTATATTATCTATATTTGGCATTTAACTACACACTCCTCTTATATAACGTTTCAATTATATAATTATATCTAGAAAATTTCAATAGTTTATTAAAAAATATAGTGTAATATATGCTAAAAAAATATAAAAGGTGAAATGTTTTATAAAAAGTAAAAATAAAATTTAAAATTTTGTAAAAAAAAGAAGGAAAAACTTTTTTTATGAAGAATAATATAATTGTACATAAGATTAAACGAATATGTACAAAATATATTTAAAACTTAAGGAAGGCGGTGCACGCAAAATGCAAATAACAGATGTACGTTTAAGAAAAGTAAATTCAGAGAACAGAATGAAAGCTGTTGCTTCTGTAACATTCGATAACGAATTCGCAGTTCACGATATTAAAGTTATCGAAAGCCAAAATGGATTATTTATAGCTATGCCTAGCAGAAAAACTCCAAACGGAGAATTCAAGGATATAGCTCATCCAATCAATGCTGAAACTAGAGAGAAAATTCAAAAAGCTATTTTAGAAGCTTATGAAGCTCCAGAAACAGAAGAATCAGCAGAATAATAAATAAAAAGCACTTTTACTAGTGCTTTTTTTGTTACTGCCTGTAACCTTTTTTGTTGTATTTTTTTAAAAAGCTTGAAAAAAAGCAAGAAACAAGATAAAATAAATAATAGTTTAATTAATAAGTAAGGTGATAAAATTGTTTTTAATTGCAGGATTAGGAAATCCAGAGGAAGATTATAGCAATACAAGGCATAATATGGGCTTTGATACAATTAATAAATTAGCAAAACAATATAAAATAGAAGTTAATAAAAATAAATTCAAAGGATTATATGGAATAGGAAATATAGAAAATCAAAAAGTAGTGCTTTTAAAGCCACAGACATTTATGAATTTAAGTGGAGAGAGTATAAAAGAAGCAATCGATTTTTATAAAATACAAAAAGAAAATATAATAATTATATATGATGATATGGATGTAAAACCAGGAACCATAAAGATAAGAAAAATAGGAGGTCCAGGCTCACATAATGGAATGAAATCAGTTATCCAAAACATCAAAGATAAAGAGTTTACTAGAATAAGAGTAGGAATAGGAAAACCAGAAAATAAAAGTGATATGATAAAATATGTAATAGGAAATGTTTCAGAAAGTGATAAAAAAATACTAGATGAAGCTACTACTATAGCTAAAGATGCTGTTATAGAAATTTTAGAAAATGGTGTTGACAAAGCTATGAATAAATACAATTAAAACATAAAAAGGAAGGTAAATATGACAGAGTTATTAATACAAGAAAATCAAGAAAAAAAACAAATTGCATTAGTCGAAAATGGAAAATTAATAGAATATTATGAAGAAGATAATGAGACAAATAGAAGAGAAGGAAATATTTATATTGGAATAGTAAAAGATATTATAAAAGGGATGCAAGCAGCTTTTGTAGATATTGGAACAGAAAAAAACAGCTTTATACATTTAAAAGATATCTTACCAAAAATAGATGAAACAAAAGAAACGCAAGATGAAAATATAAAAATTTCAGATATAATAAAGCCAAATCAAAAATTATTGGTTCAAATAAAAAAAGATAGTAACCAAAAAAAGGGTGCAAGAGTATCAACACATATTAATTTACCAAGTAAATATATAGTATTAATGCCTAATACTGAAATTATTACAGTTTCTCAAAAAATCGAAAGTGAAGAGGAGCAAAAAAGACTAGTTAAATTAGTAAAGGAAAACTTAGAACAAGGAAATGGAGCTATTATAAGAACATCTGCACAAGGAAAAGAAAAAGAAATTATCGAAGATATAAAAAATATTCAAAATAAATGGAATAAAATTATTGAAACAGGAATTAATCCTAATCAAAATAACCCAAAACTATTATATAAAAGTGAAGATATTATAGATAAAATGTTAATGGATATGACAGATAAAGAAATATCAATAAAAAGGGGAAAAGATATATTTAATACTTATGGCATAAATAAACAAATCGAAAAAATTCAAAATAGAAAAATATGGCTAAAATGTGGAGGATTTATAACAATAGATAAAACAGAAGCATTAACAGCTATTGATGTAAATACAGGAAAATATACAGGAAATAAAAGTTTAAGACAAACTATTTTAAGAGTAAATCAAGAAGCAACAATAGAAATAGCTAAACAACTAAGATTAAGAGATATAGGTGGGATTATTATTATTGACTATATAGACATGAAGAATCAAGAAGATAGAGAAAAAATAGAAGAACTTCTAAAAGAGGAATTAAAAAAAGATAGAACAAAAACGCAAGTAGAAGGTTTTACAAAATTAGATTTAATGGAAATGACAAGAAAACACATTTGTAGCCACAAAGAATGAGACAAGAGGGACAGGTCTTAAATGTCTCATTTATATGTAAAGAGTAATATTTAAAGTATAAGAAGTTATAAAATAAAAATGAGACATTTAAGACCTGTCCCTCTTGTCTCATCTCAGAAAGGAAGAAAAAATGAACGTAGGATTTGTATCACTAGGATGTAGCAAAAATTTAATTGATACTGAAGCAACTATTGGAAAATTTAAGGAAAATAATTTTAATATTGTGAATGATGAGAAAAAAGCAGATATAATAGTAGTAAACACATGCGGTTTTATAGATTCTGCTAAGGAAGAGGCTATTAATACTATTTTAGAAATGGCAGAGTATAAAAAAGGAAGATGTAAATATTTGATAGCAATGGGGTGTTTAGTTCAAAGATATTATGACGATTTAATAAAATTACTTCCAGAAGTAGATTTATTTATAAAAATAGATGAATATAATCAGTTATGGGACAAAGTAGAGGACTTAGTAAAAAGAAATATTGTAAATAAATCGGAAACTAAAGCCATAACAAAAATAACAGAAATTCCACAAATGCCAATGTTTGAACAAGGTGAATTTTTGGATAGAGTTGTTACAACTGGTAAAAATTTTGCTTATTTAAAAATTGGAGAAGGATGTAGTAATAATTGTACATATTGTGCAATTCCATATATAAGAGGACCTTTTGTTAGTAGAAAAAAGGAAGATATTTTGCAAGAAGCCAAAGAACTTGCTAAAAAAGGAATTAAAGAGCTAATTGTAATAGCACAAGATACAACAAAATATGGAGTAGATTTATATGGCGAAAGTAAGTTAGCAGAATTGTTAAAAGAATTAAGTAATATTAAAGAAATTAAATGGATCAGATTTTTATATTCATATCCAGAAGGAATTACAGATGAATTAATTGATGTAGTATCTTCTAATAATAAAATTGCGCATTATTTTGACATACCAATTCAACATATTTCTGATAGAGTACTAAAAAGAATGAACCGAAGAACAAGTAAAAATAATATTACAAAATTAATAGAAAAAATCAGAAATAAAATACCAGATGTAACATTGAGAACTAGTTTAATTGTAGGATTCCCAGATGAGACACAAGAAGATTTTAATGAGTTATTAGAATTTGTAAAAAAAGCCAAATTTGATAAATTAGGAGTTTTTATGTATTCAAAGGAAGAAGGAACACCTGCTGCAAAATTGCCAAATCAAATTCATGGAAATACTAAAAAGGCTAGATATAGAAAAATAATGGAACAACAAAGTAGAATATCGAAAGAAAACTTAGAAAAAAAGATAGGAAAAGAATATGAAGTTTTAATAGAAGATATATCTTTTGACAAAAAATATTATATAGGAAGGACAATACAAGACGTTCCGGAAATAGATGGGAGAGTTTATATAAGAAATACTAATATAGATAAACCAGATAACATTATAAATCAATTTAAAAAATGCAAAGTTATAGATGTAAGTAATTATGATTTAATAGCAAGATTTAAATAGTGGAGGAAAATATGGATAGAGATTTGGATAAAGAAAAAATTATTGAAAAAATGAGAAGTCTAAGAGATAAAAGAGACTTAGAAATTTTAAACCAAGATTTAGAAGAGGTTAATTTAGATTCAGATTATCAAAAGGAATTGCCTGAAAATAAAGTATTGAATATTAAATACTTAGGAAAAATAGAGATAAATAATGAACCGAAAGATATTTATTTAGTATTAGAACAAAAACAGAAAGATGATGGAAGCAAAATTGAAATAGAAAGATATTGTACAGAAGATGGAGAAGTATTAGGAGGAAACAATAATTCTGATCAATTTAATTTTATAACACCAAATGAAAAATATAAAGATGTAGAAGGTTTAGTAGAAAGCTTACAAAGCTTAGATAAACAAGGAATTTTAGATTTAAACGAAATAGAGCAAGAAAGATTAGAACAAGTTGCAAAAGAATTAGGAATTACTGTTGAGGAAATAAAGAAAATAAGTGAAATAGATTCAGAAAAAACAGTGGAAGATAATGAAAAAGAAAATTTAGAAAAAGATAAAAATCCTGATAAAGAAAAGAAGACTTTAAGTAAGAAACAAGTAGAAAGTATTTCTACAAAGCAAGAAATAAAAACAGAGCAAAAAGTGACTGATAAAGATACAATGGCATCTTTACTTAATTTACAAGGAAAAGGGTATAGAAAAATTGCAATTGTATATTCTGATAAATTTAAAGAAGCGGGTAATACTACTAAATTTTCATTTGTAGGAATTAAACAAGATGGTTCAGCAGAAAAAATTGATACAATAGAACAAGCATATGGAACTAATCCTACTAAAAATGTACATAGTGTTAATAGAGACGGAAGCAAAATAGAAGAAAAAAAAGAAAATTCTATTTTTAAAATAAAAGGAAAAACAGAAACACAAATTGCAGTTGATATAGGAAATATGGGAACTATAGAGCCATCATTGGTTAGAACACCAGCGCAAGACAATGAAGAAGCAATAAGCATACCAATTGAAACTTCTAATATACGACCAACTACAAGAGAAACAAGAGAACTTATGAATAGAAACAGAAATACTAGAGTAAAAGAAGAAATTAAAAAAATAAAAGCTCATGAAGAATTAGGATGTGAAGATTTTTCTATAAAAGATATTGATGATAATCCAAACAATAATACACATGAGCATCAAGAATTTAGCGAAGAATATTTAGATAAATGTGCATCTAAAATATTAGAAAGCGAAACTATAGCAAACACATATAATAGAAGTGATGTAAAAGCATATATAAAAGCATATGTAAAAAGATATCTAGAAACTGGTAATGAAACAATTGGTACAGAAGATCTAATTAATAATGTATTAGAAGAGATGGAACAAGAGGCAGAAAAAGAACATCCATTACACCAAAACACAGATAGAGATTAAAAGAAAAAGTCACTAGAAGATAGTGACTTTTTGTGCTATTATAAAATAAATATTGATTATAGAAAAATTTTAATATTAATTTAATAATCAAATGTTAAAATATAAAAAGGTGATAAATATGAGAATTTTAATAATAGAAGATGAATTTAATTTAGCAGATGTTATTGCAAGTAGATTAAAAAAGAAAAATATACGGATTTGAGATATTAAATAAAATTAGAAAAGAAGGAATAAAATCAAAAGTTATAATGTTGACAGCAAAAAACTTATTAGAGGACAAACTAAATGGATTTGATAATGGAGCAAATGATTATGTAACAAAACCTTTTCACATTGATGAACTAGTAGCTAGAGTAAATGTACAACTACGAAATGCAGATTTATTAGATATGGCAAAATCAGAAAATAAAGTTAAAGAAACATATAATAATGAAGATTTATCAAATATGGAGTAAATGCAGGATTATACAGGTTCAACATGAACCACAGTTTTATATACTTTATCTAGATTATCAACTGTAAGTTCTAAGCTATCAGCTAATTTGTGACTTTCAAAAGTAGACATATTACCATCAACGCTAATAGTAATAAAAACTAAATATTGACTACCAACTGGAGTGGATACAATTTCAGAAATTTTTTTTATTTCTTTGTAGCTATGTGTTATGTCTAAAATAAGATCTTTTGTTTTATCATCTACACTAATATCCATTAAAACATTATAACTTTCTATAAAGATAGTAACACCAGTATAGCAAATCCAGACAGAAATTCCAATTCCAACGATACTATCAAGCCAATATATTCCTGCTAAAGTAAGAATTACAGAAATTAGAGTAAAAGTAGTTACAATACAGTCATTTCTATGATCTTTCATGTTGGCTTCAAGTAGAATACTATTATATTTTTTATAGGCTTTTAGAGTGTAAAAAAATAAAAACAATTTAGTAACAATTGTTGCAATACATACAGCAACCAAAAACCAAGAAAATTGAAGTTTACTGCCTATAATTAAAGTGATAATAGAATCAAAAAACAACTTAGCTGAAACAAGAATCATAGCAATACTAATAAACATAGAAAAAATATATTCAGCTTTTCCATGACCTAAATTGTGATCCTCGTCATTTGGTGTACTTGCAATTCTATTACCGATAAAAGTCATAAGAGAGGCAAAAATATCTCCTGCACTATTTACGCTATCTGCAATCATAGCTTGACTTTTGCTTATAAAACCAACTGTAGCTTTTATTATTAATAAAAAGATATTACCAATTATTCCTAAGATACCAGCCTTTTTTGTATCTGCAAATTTTTCTTCCATTTATATCGACTCCTTATTTAAATATTTTATGATTATAACATATATAATATAAGTAAAAAAGAGATTTTCGAAATTTAATTTCCTGAAATCCATGTAATTTAGCCATGAATTATAAAATTGTAGGTTGAAAAATGCTAAAATTATAAATTTGCAAAAAAAAACAATAAGTGCTATAATGAAAAAAATACAAAAGGAAAAACGTTAAAGAGGTGAAAAGATGGCAATACTCACAATTATATATATATTAGTATTTATTATATTTGCCTTAATAGCATATGCAATACTACAAATAAAAATGTTTGGAATGAAAATAAAAGATTTTTGGTCATTTATAGAAGCAAATCAAATGTTAGATAAATTATATAAATTTGCAAGGCAATATGAAAATATGTCTCCGCAAGAACAAATCATTTATTTAGCAGAAGCTGAAAAAATATTTAATGCATTTGATAATGTACCAGATACATTATGGGAAGAAGAATATGATAAGTATAAAGAAGTATTAAAAAAGTATAAAGATATAAAAATGTTAAGGTGGGCATCAACATCAAATAAGAGTGAATCTTAAAGATTCACTCTTATTATATTTTTATAATAACTAAACTAAATGCTAGATAAGCATATCTAAATGCTTTTTTCATAAATAATCTAGATTTTAGAATTTCAAAAGATTCTGACAAAGCACAATATTTATCAACAAATGTTAGAATAAAGCCTTCTATAGATTTTGGAAATGCAACTGTAACAGGCCACATATGTTTTTCAATTATATCTTTTTCTTTATCATTTAAATCAAACAATTTAGATGCGTTTTCACAAGCTGTTTTTCCATGAGTAAAAGCATGTAATCCTTTTCTATCAGGTTGTCTTTTTCTCCAATCATATAAAAATAGATCATGCAACATAGCTGCTCTTGTTGCAGATTTATAATCTAAATTTAACTTTTTACAAATACAATAACAGTGGTATGCTGCTGTATAGCAATGTTCAAAACAGGTTGTTTCGTAATGCTGTTTGAAATTTTTCATTTGTTGAACTGTATCATTTATTATTAAAGGATATATAATATCTTGAAATTCTTTATTTTGACTTATTATATCTTTCTTATATTGTTCCATAAAAACCTCTTTTAATTATGTACTTCTTTTAAATTATAGCACAAACAAAACATAGATTGCAACATTTTATAAATTTAATTTATGGGTTTAATGCCTCATGTCATCTTATGCAAAGAACCAAAACTTAGATTTATTATTTAGAAATATTAAAAACTAGTTTGTTAATAATATTTCTAAAATTTGAACTGCATTAGTAGCAGCACCTTTTCTTAGATTATCAGCTACTACCCACATATTTAAGCCATAAGGAACACTAAAATCTCTTCTAATTCTACCAACAAAAACTTCATTATTACCATTTGCTTTAGAAGCAATAGGGTATTGTTCTTTTTCTATATTATCTACTAGAATAATTCCAGGAGAATTTTGTAACAACATTCTAACATCATATAAATCAAAATCTTTTTCAAATTCAACATTAATAGATTCACTATGGCAATTAACAACAGGAACCCTTACTGCTGTTGCTGTAATTGGTAAATCAGGCTTTTGCAAAATTTTTCTTGTTTCATTTATCATTTTATGTTCTTCTTTTGTATATCCATCGTCCATAAAAATATCAATATGAGGGATACAGTTATTGTGAATAGAATATGGAAATTTTTTTAAAGAATCCCCATAAGATTTATTTTCTAAATCTTCTATGCCTAAACGACCACTTCCAGAAACAGCTTGATATGTTGAGTAGACAATTCTCTTAATATGATATTTATTATCTAAAAATTTTAAAGGAATAACAGCTTGAATAGTAGAGCAATTTGGATTAGCAATAATTCCTGTGTTATTAAAAATTTCTTTAGGGTTTATCTCTGGAACAACTAAAGGAACTTCTGGATCCATTCTAAATATACTACTATTATCAATAACAGTACATCCACTTTTAACAGCTATTGGAATATATTTTTTAGAAACTTCGCCACCAGCACAAAATATAGCATAATCAAAAGATTGTTTAAAAGAGTTTTCAGTTAATTCACAAAGAATATAATCTTCACCTAAAAAATTAATTTTTGTACCAGCAGATTTCTTAGAAGAAAATAATGTATAAGTTACATTAGAAAAATTTTTTTCTTCTAAAACTTTTAATACAGTTCTACCAACTAAACCACTACTGCCAACAATTGCAACTTTATATTTTCCACGCATATAAAATACCTCCGTTTATTTTATCTATATAAACATATGCAATAAAAATGAAAAAAGTTATTTTTTATTTTAAACGTAACGAAAAAATAAATAAATTTGAATGAAAATATTGCATTAATTTGTCAACAATAGTATAATATAAAAAGTGGCATAATAATATTATAAAAAGATCTTAAAAAAGAGAGGGAAAAAAATGGATTATTTATATATACTAAGAGAAGCTTTGGTCTGGATTATAACAATATTTTGGTTATATCAATTATTAGTAAGTTTATGTTCTTTAGTAAAAATAAAAGATAAACCTTTAAAAGTAAAGAAAGACCATAGATTTATGGCAATCATACCAGCACACAACGAAGAAGCTGTTGTTGGAAATTTAATTGAAAGTTTAAAAAAGCAAAATTATAATAAAGATTTATATGACATTTATGTAATTGCAGATAACTGCACAGATAACACTGCAAAAGTAGCAAAAGAAGCAGGGGCAATTGTATATAAAAGATTTGACGAAACAAAAAAGACAAAAGGGTATGCCTTAAATTGGTTTTTACAACAAAAAATAGAAGAAAATGCTCCATATGATGCATTTTTTGTATTTGACGCAGACAATATAGTGCACCCAGATTTTATTAAAAATATGAACAAAAAATTGTGTCAAGGTGAAGATGTTGTTCAAGGATATAGAGATATAAAAAATCCAACAGATAGCTGGATTACAGCAGGATATGCTATTTTCTATTGGACAATGCACAGATTTTATCATTTAGCAAGATATAATTTAGGATTATCACCATTACTAAACGGAACAGGATTTATGGTAAGATTTGATGTAGTAAAACCTCAAGGATGGGATACAAAAACATTAACAGAAGATATAGAATTTTCATTAAAAAGAATAATAAAAGGCAAAAAATTAGGATGGGCAACAGATGCAATATGTTATGATGAACAACCAGTAGGATTTGTTCAAAGTTGGTCACAAAGAAGTAGATGGACAGTAGGCCATATTCAATGTATTCATGAATATACAAAGAAATTAGCTATAGCGGCAAAAGAAAACAAAACAATGATGAATTTTGATGGATTACTATATATAGTAGGAAGTATACCAATGTTTATTCTTACATTGTTGTTACTAGCAACTAACTTTTTAATGTATGCAGGTGATGGAATGACACAAGCAGAATTAATGATGAATATGCTTAGATATTTAGTTCCAACATTTTTATTACCAATTGCAACAGGAGTTATTGCAATGTATTTAGATAAAAGACCTATTAAACCAATGCTAAAAGGTTTAGCATGCTATCCATTATTTATGGGATCATGGTTGCTAATCAACTTTAAATGTTTATTCAAAAGAGAGACAACATGGGAAAAGATTAATCATGTTAGAAATATAAAAATAGCAGATGATGGTTTACAAGAAGGATTACAAGAGGAAAGAAATTAAAAATATAAACACAAAGAAAGTTGACTTTTAAGCCAACTTTCTTTAATATTTACAAAAAGGAGAAGAAAATGATAAAAGAATTATTAAAAAAAGAAAAATTATTACATATAGCAATAATTTTATTAGGAACAATATTAATTCTAATACCAGCTTTTCATAGTAATATATGGTTTGATGAATCATACAGTGTAGCAATATCAAATCATTCTTTTAGTGAAATATGGACAATAGGCGGAAATGATGTACACCCTATTCTTTATTATTGGATGCTTAAAATAATAAATATTTTATTTGGAAGCAATATAATTATATATAGAATTTTTTCTGCTTTAGGAATTGTTGGATTAGGAATATTAGGTTTTACTCATATAAAAAAAGATTTTGGAACAAAAACAGGGCTATTATTTACATTTTTTAGTTTCTTCTTACCAGTTATGTTAAATTATGCGTTAGAAATTAGAATGTATTCATGGTCAATTTTCTTTGTTACATTAATGGTAATTTATTTAAATAGATTTATAAAGGACAAAAATACTAAAAATTTAATTCTATTTGGAGTATTTAGTATAGTAAGTTGTTATATGCATTATTATGCTCTTGTTTGTGCAGGAATAATTAATTTAGGATTAATTATTTATATAATTAAAAATAGAAAAAGCATAGAAAATAAAATAATAAAACAGTTTATTTTAGTAGAAGCGTTACAAGTGATACTATATATTCCATGGATGTTTTACTTTATAAAACAACTAACAAGAGTAGGGGGAGGATTTTGGATTAGAATTGAATTTCCTCAAATATTAATTGATATTATAAATTTTCAATTTAAGGGAAGTTTAGAACAAATAATACCTACAATTTTTGCTAGTATACTATTGATTTATATTTTATATATTATTATAAAAAATATAAAAAAGAAAGAGAATATAAAAGAAGGAATAATACCAATAATAATATATATATTGGTAATTGCAATAGCAGCAATAGCTTCATTAAAATCTCCTATTTTATATGCTAGATATTTATTTCCTATATCAGGACTTCTAATTTTTTCAATTTGTTATTTTTTAGCAAAGGAAAATAAAACATTTATTATAGGAATGATATGTGGTGCAATTTTAATAATGTCAGTAATGAATTTAAAGGAAAATATTGAAGAAAATTATGATATTTCTAATAATGAACCATTTGCTTATTTAGAAGAGAATTTACAACCAGAAGATATAATAGTATATACTAGTATAAATAATGGAGGAGTAGTAGCAGCATTAATTGATTCAAATCAGCAGTACTTTTTAAATGTGGATAATTGGACTATTGAGGAAGCATATAAAGCGTATGCTCCACAAATGAAAGTGGCATATAGTTTTGAAGAAGCTATGAAAGAAGCAAAAGGTAGAATATTTATAATTGATGATGGTAGTTTAAGTTGTTATAACAGATTAGAAAATAAAGAAGAATATAAACAAGTTGAAATCGAAAAATTTGAACCGAAATATAAAGAGTATACTTACCAAATTGTAGTTTTGGAAAAAATAAAATAAAAAACTATAAAAAAGCTTGCATTTATACCAAAAATTGGGTATAATAACAATGGAAACTATGAAAGACTTAAGAAGAGTGGGAACAAATCCCACTCTTAATTATTAGAAAAAAATAAATACTTATGATTAGATATGTTAAAAAGGAGGGATATTTTGGCAAGTATAGAAGAGAGAGTGGAAAGCTTATTAAAAGAAAAAATTGAAGCAATTGGATATGAACTATATGATGTAGAATATAGCAAAGAAGGTAAGAATTACTTTTTAAGAATATTTATAGATAAAACTGAAGGAATTGACTTAAATGACTGTGAAAAAGTGAATAATGAAATAGATGAAATTTTGGACAAAGCTGATTATATAAAAGAGCAGTATTTTTTAGAAGTTTCTTCTCCAGGTATAGAAAGAATCATAAGAAAAGAAAAACATCTAAAAAAATATATTGGCCATGAAATTAATATTAAGTTATTTAAAAAAGATAAAAACGGAAACAAAGAATATCAAGGAATTTTAAAAGCATTTGACCAAGAAAATATAGAATTAGAAGAAAATATAAAAATTGAAAGAAAAAATATAGCACAAATTAAAACAGTATATAATTGGTAAAGGGAGGAATAAAAATGAAAGATCAAGCAATTGATAACAAAGAATTAATTTTAGCTTTAGAAGAATTAGAAAAAGAGAAGGGAATAAAGAAAGAGTACTTATTAGAAGCAATTGAAACAGCATTAGTAACAGCATATAAGAGAAACTTTGATTCATTAGAAAATGTAAGAGTAGAAATGGATCATCAAACAGGAGCAACACATGTATATGCTATTAAAGAAGTTATGGAAAAAGCAAACGATGAAGATACAGAAATTAGCTTAAAAGAAGCTCAAAAGATAAACCCAGACTTAAAAGAAGGGGATACAGTTGAAACAGAAATCGTTCCAAGAGATTTTGGAAGAATAGCAGCACAAACAGCAAAACAAGTTATTATTCAAAAATTAAGAGAAGTTGAAAGAGAAATAGTATATAATGAATTCAATGAAAGAAAAGGAGAAATAGTTTCAGGACTTATTCAAAAAGCTGACCATAATATTGTCGTAATGGACTTAGGAAAGTTAGAAGGAGTAATGCCTTTAAAAGAACAAATTCCTACAGAACATTATAAAGTAAACGACAAAATAAAAGGATATGTTTTAGATGTAGAAAAAGGAGCAAAAGGTGCTCCACAAGTAATAGTATCTAGAAGTCATCCGGATTTTGTAAGAAAATTATTAGAATTTGAAATACCAGAGATATATGAAGGAGTAATAGAAATAAAAAGTGTTTCAAGAGATCCAGGATATAGAAGTAAGGTTGCTGTTTATTCACCAGATCAAAACATTGACCCTGTAGGATCTTGTGTAGGACAAAAAGGAGTAAGAATTCAAAATGTAATTAATGAATTAAATGGAGAAAAAATAGATGTTATTGAATGGAATGAAGATCCATCTATTTATATAGCTTCAGCTTTACTACCAGCAAAAATATTGGCTGTTGACATTAAGGAAGAAGAAAAATTTGCGCAAGTTGTCGTACCAGATGATCAATTATCTTTAGCAATTGGAAAATCAGGACAGAATGCAAGACTAGCAGCAAGATTAACAAATTGGAAAATTGATATTAAGTCAGAAACACAATTTAGAGAAATGATAATAAAATCACAAGAAAGTGATAAAAAAGAAACAGAGGAAGAAACAGAAACTGAATAAAAATAAAAAGCAGACATACAATAAAGGAGGGACAAATATATGAAAAATCAACCAACTAGAACATGTATGGGATGTAATGAAAAAAAAGCAAAAAATGATTTGATAAGAATTGTTAAAAATAAAAATGATGAAATTAATATTGATAGAACTGGAAAATTGGATGGAAGAGGAGCTTACATATGTGACAACGTCCAATGCTTAGAAAAGATAATAAAATCAAAGAGATTAGAAAAAATATTTGATAAAGAAATATCAAATGAAATATATGAGAAATTAAGAGGTGTAATTCTTGATAAATAAAAAGATATTAGGATTAATAGGATTATCAGCAAAGGCAAGGAAAATAAGCTTTGGATCAGATAGTGTGGAAGATAGTATAAAAAATAGGAAAGTTACTTTAATAATTGTAGCTGAGGACTCTTCTGAGAGGACAAAAGATAAATTTAAATATTTAAGCGAAAAATATAAAGTGCCAATTATAATAATTGGAAAAATAGAGGAATTAAGCAAAGCAATTGGTAAATCAAATAAGGCAATATTAGGAATTGAAGATATAAACTTATCAAAAGAAATTCAAAAAATAAATAATGGGGGTGAAGTTATTGGGTAAGATAAAAATATATGATATAGCAAAAAAGCTAAACTTAACCAGTAAAGAAGTATTAGAAGTAGCAAAAAAGCTAAATATTAATGTGAAAAGTCATTTGAGTGGAATAGAAGAGGAAGAAGCGAAAAGAATTGAAGATGATATAAACAAAAAAGAAAACAAAAAGCAAGAAAAAGAAATAGTAAAAAAAGAAAAAATAGGAACAAAAAAGGAAGAAAAAGCACCTGTTATTATTAGAAGAGAAGTTATTATTTCACAAGAAGCAGAACAAACAAAAAAGAAAGAACCAGTAAAAAAGGAAAATAAAAAGAACAATGTAGGATTTGTAGAAAGAAAACAAAACAAAGACTATAATATTGTGTATAGAAATAAACCAAGCAAACCTATGACAGTTAGCGAGCTATTTGGACTAAAAAAAGAGGAACCAAAAAAAGAAGAAAAAGTTAAAGTTGAACAAGAAAATAAAAAAGAAGAAATGAAAAAAGAGGAAGTAAAAGAAGTAAAAAAAGAAGAAACATTAAAAAAAGTTGCATTAGATTCTAAACCTCAAAAGCAAGAAAGAGAAAACAAAACGATTGGAAGAGAAAATAAAATGAATAGAGAAAATCGAGACAATAGACAAAATAGAAATAATTATAGCCAAAATTCTAATAATTATAATAATAACAATAGAAATAATAATAGGTTTAACCATAATAACAATAGATTTAATAATAATAATAACAGCAATAATAATGGCAGATTTAATGGTAATAATAACAATAACGGAAATAATAGGTTTAATAATAGAAATAATAATGATAGATTTAATAAAAGACCTTTAGACGAAAAAGGGATTGAAAAAAATATTAAAAATATCATGTCAGTTGAAACTGTTGAAAAAGAAAGTGTTAGAGAATATAATAGAGGAATTGATAAACAAAAAAATAATAATAAATTTGAGGAAAATAAAGGGAAAAAATCAAAATCAAGAAGAAACAATTCAGCAGGAGATTTTGATGAAGGAAAACTAAAAAGCTTGAAACAAGCAAACAGATTATCAAATATGTTTGATGAACAAGATGGAGGAATGTTAGATTATTATGATTTAACAACAGAGAGAGGTAGAAGAGGCAAAAAGAGAAAAAATCAAAATCAAGAAGAGAGAACAAAACAAAAAATATTCCAATTAACAGAAATTGAAATTCCAGAAACAGTAACTGTAAAAGATTTAGCAGCAGATATGAAAAAAACAACTGCAGAGGTAATAAAGAAACTATTAGGATATGGAATAATGGCTACAATTAATCAAGAAATAGATTTTGATACAGCTTATTTAATTGCACAAGAATTTGGAATTACAGCAATTAAAAAAGAAACAGTAACAGAGGAAGATATATTGTTTGATGATTCTGAAGATAAAGAAGAAGAATTAGAAACAAGACCTCCAGTAATTGTTGTAATGGGCCATGTTGACCATGGAAAAACATCACTTCTAGATGCTGTTAGAAAAACAAATGTGATTGAAGGGGAAGCAGGAGGAATTACACAAGCAATTGGTGCATATAAAGTAAAAGTAAAAGATAGAGAAATTACTTTCTTAGATACTCCTGGACATGAAGCGTTTACAGCAATGAGAGCTAGAGGAGCTCAGATTACAGATATTGCTATTTTAGTTGTAGCAGCAAATGATGGGGTAAAACCTCAAACGATAGAAGCTATTAATCACGCTAAATCAGCAGGAATACCTATTATTGTTGCAATAAATAAAATTGATTTACCAGATGCAAATATAGAAAAAGTAAAACAAGAATTAATGGCATATGAATTGGTTCCTGAAGAATGGGGTGGAGATACAATATATGTACCAATATCTGCTAAAAAAGGAGATAATATTGACCAATTATTAGAAATGGTACTATTAGAAGCAGATGTATTAGAATTAAAAGCAAATCCACATAAACAAGCAAAAGGAACTGTTATAGAAGCAAGATTAGACAAATCAAAAGGAGCAATTGCTACAATGCTTGTACAAAGAGGAACTTTAGATGTAGGAGATACAATAGTAGTAGGCTCATCTATAGGAAGAATTAGAGCGATGAAAGATGATAAAGGAAAAAGTGTTAAAGCTGCAGGACCATCTACACCGGTAGAAATAATGGGGCTAACAGAAGTTCCAGAAGCTGGAGATACTTTCTATGAAGTTAAAAATGAAAAAATGGCTAAACATTTAATAGAAAGAAGAAAACGTCAAGCAAGAGAAAAAGCAATTAACAGTGCAACAAAAGTAACATTAGATAATTTATTTACACAAATGGAACAAGGGAACTTAAAAGTGCTAAACCTAATTGTAAAAGCAGATGTACAAGGATCTGTTGAAGCAGTAAAACAAGCAATGGAAAAACTAGAAAACGAAGAAGTAAAAGTAAAAGTAATTCATGCAGCTGCAGGTGCTGTTAATCAATCAGATGTAACACTTGCAAAAGTATCAAATGCTATAATCATAGCGTTTAATGTAAGACCTGATAATATGGCAAAAGAAATGGCAGAAAAAGATGAAGTAGAAATAAAACAATATTCTATTATTTATCAGGCAATAGAAGATGTAGAAGCTGCGATGAAAGGAATGCTAGATCCAAAATATGAAGAAAAAGTAATTGGAAATGCAGAAGTAAGACAAACTTTCAAAATATCTAATGTTGGAACTATTGCAGGATGTTATGTAATTTCAGGAAAAGTAGAAAGAAATGCGGGAGTTAGAGTGATTCGTGAAAATGTAGTAATACATGATGGACATTTAGCTACATTAAAAAGATTTAAAGATGATGTAAAAGAAGTTACTAAAGGATTTGAATGTGGAATTCAAATTGAAAATTATAACGACATTAAAGAAGGAGACGTAATAGAAGTATATATTATGGAAGAAATTAAGAGATAATGTCCCTTTTTAGGGATATTTCTCTTATAAAAGGAGGAAAAATAAAATGCCAGAAAATCAGAATAGATTAGGACGCATTGATGAAGAATACAAAAAAGAAATAAGCCAAATCATTAGTTATCAATTAAAAAATCCAAATGTAACAGGATTAATTAGTGTAACAAAAGTAAAGGTAACTAACGACTTAAAATATGCAAAAGTATATGTAAGCATTTTAAATTCAAAAAATTTAAAAGAAACAATGGAAGGATTAAAGAAATCTTCAGGATTTATAAGAAGTGAATTAGCAAGAAAAATAAATTTAAGAAATACCCCAGAAATTTTATTCGAATTAGATGATTCTTTAGAATATGGAGCAAAGATTGATAGCATATTAAAAGAAATTATGCCTAAAAAAGAAGAGGAGAAATAAATATGACATTAGATGAAATATTAAAAGAAATAAAAGCGGCTCAAAATATTGTAATCTTAACACATGAATCTCCTGATGGAGACGCTATAGGTAGTAGTTTAGCTATGAGACTTATGTTAAAAGAATTGGAAAAAGAATGTGATGTTATTATTCCTGAGTATTCTAGACTATTTGACTTTTTACCAGGCATTGAGACAATAAAGAAAGAATCAGAAATAAAAAACTACGATTTAGCAATTGCAGTAGATTGTGCTGACATAAAGAGAATAGCTAAAAAAGAATATTTTGAAAATGCTAAAAAAACAATAGTAATTGATCATCATGGAAGTAATAATATGTTTGGAGATTTAAATTACGTAAATCCTGTTTCTCCAGCATGTTGCGAAATATTAGCAGGAATAGCAGAATATTTTAAAATGAAAATAACGAAGGAACTTGGAACATGCATAATGACTGGAATAATAACAGACACAGGAGGATTTAGACATGATGGAACAAATTCAGAAACATTTGAATTTGCAGCTGAATTAGTAAGAAAAGGAGTTAACATTCCATATATATATAAAAGAACCTTAAATACTAAAACTAAGGCTAATTTTCTACTAACTAAAAAGGTAATTGACAGAATGGAGCTATTAGAAGATGGAAAAGTAACATTTACATATATCACTATTAAAGATGAAGAAGAAGTAAATGCAGAACCGGGAGACCATGAAGGACTAGTTGAAATAGGAAGAGACATTGAAGGTGTAGAAGTTTCAATATTTGTAAGACAAAAAGAAGAAAATGCTTTTAAAATTTCATTGCGTTCAGGAAATGAAGTAAATGTTTCAGATGTATGCTTGATGTTTGGTGGAGGAGGACATCCACGAGCAGCTGGAGGATTAATACAAGGAACTCTAGAACAAGTAAAAGAAAAAGTCTTAAAAGAAGTAAAAAAAGCATTGTAAGGAAATAAAAAAATGGATGGAATATTAATAATAAATAAACATAAAGGATGTACATCTCATGATATAGTACATAAAATAAAAAAAATAACAAAAGAGAAAGTGGGACATACAGGTACTTTAGATCCAATGGCAACAGGAGTGTTGCCATTATTAATAGGGAAAGGAACATTGTGCTCAAAATATTTAATAGAACACGATAAAACTTATAAAGCTACACTAAAATTAGGAATTGAAACAGACACAAAAGACTTAGAAGGAAGAGTGATACAAGAACAAGCCGTTGATATTAAAATTTTAGAAAAAAGCAATGTTGAAAATATATTAAAGAGTTTTGTTGGAAAACAAGAACAAATACCTCCTATATATTCTGCAATAAAGGTTGACGGAAAAAAGTTATATGAATATGCTAGAGAAGGAAAAGAGGTTAGAATTCAGCCAAGGACAATAGAAATATATGACATGAATTTAGAAAAAATAGATAGAGATAATAAAGAAATTGTATTTAAAGTAAGTTGTTCAAAAGGAACATATATTAGAAGTTTATGCTCAGATATTGCTAAAAAGCTTGGCACAATAGGTTGTATGTCAGATTTAGAAAGATTATGTGTTGGTAGATTTGATATTACTGAATCTATAACTTTAGAAACAATAAATAATAATATAGAAAATATTAATAATAATTTAATAACAATAGAAAGATTATTTGATAAAAGTAAAAACATAATATTAGAAGATAAAAAATTAAAATTATTCTTAAATGGAGTACAATTAAAAGTAAAAGAAAAAGATGGAGCTTTTAAAATTTATAATAATAACAAATTTATAGGTATTGGTTGCATAAAAGATAATATTTTAAAAAGAGATATTATTATAATATAAAACCTTATATAGCAATAAAGAATGTAAAGCAAAATGTTTTGTTATTTAGTATATTATAAAAATCACTTTCATATATTTAATTAAAAATATATGAGGAGTGATTTTTTTGTATTATATTCAAGAAACTGACAAGCCTAACTTTATATTAAAATTATTTAATATAGTAAAACTCAAAGAAAATAAAATAATATTACCAATAGAAGCTGAAGAAAAAATGGATTTAAAAAAGAGTAAAGTATTGGCAAATAAAACTAAAAAGATATTAAGCAAAACAAATTGCAATAAGGTAATTTTAAGTAAAGAAATAAAAAAACAACAGGATTATCAAAATTATTTATATACATATAATTTTGATATAATAGATGGAAGATGGTTGTTTGAAGTATTAATGCTTAAATCTTTAAAATATATAATAGAAAAGAAAAATATGAAAAAAGAAGAAGTGTCAATATCAATATTGGTAAATGATATCAATGACAATATTTTAGAAAATATAAAAGAAATAGTAAAAGAATATAAAAAAATTAATATCGTAACAAATCATATAGAAAAATTTAAGAAAATAGAAAAACAGATTTTAGAAAAAGAAGGAATTATGTTAGTAATTAGTAACAATAGAAGAAAAAGTCTTTTAAAATCTAAAATAATTTTAAATATTGATTTCCCAACAGAACTGATTAACAAATATCAAATATATGAAGAGGCAATTATTGTTAATTTAAAAGGAAATGTTAAAATAGAGAAAAAAAGATTTAATGGCATAAATATAAATGATTACGAGATATGTTTTAAATATGAAGATGAATTTGACTTTGAGAAAAAAGAAAAATACAATAAGAAGGATATATATGAAGCAAAAATTATAAAAAAACAACCGAATAAATTTATAATGAAGAGAATTGATGAGGACCAAGTGAAGATAATAGAATTGGTGGGAAATAAATCAACAATATAAAAAAGTAATGTTTACTATGTATATGATCAACATGCATACTATTTAAATGAACTGTAATATATTTAATCTAAATTACTAAAATTTTATTTAAAAGCTTTTCTTTTTTTACAAAATATAATATAATGTACATGCATAAATTTATAATTGGCAAGGAGGGAATAAGATGCCAAATAATAGTAGAGAAAATAGAAGTAATAGACAAAAAAGTAATGAAAAAACAAGACAATACAGAACTCAAAATAAAAAAAGAAAAGCTGGTAAAAGAGCAAAAGCTAAAAAAGTAGATGATTCTACTAAAATGTATAAACCAGTTGAGAATAAAAAAACGAAAAAAGTGAAAAAGGAAAAAAAGCATCCAAAATTGAGAACGGCTATAAAAATAATGTTAGTTATATTTTTATTACTTTGTGTAATAGGTGCAGGAATTGTAGCAGGAATGTTTTTTGGACTATTTGGAGACGATTTTGAAATAACAAAAGAAGAATTAAAAATAGGAGCATCTAATTCAGTTGTTGTAGACTCAAATGGAGGAGTTATTGCCAATTTAAGTGGTGATGAAAAAAGAAAAGTAATTACACTTGAAGATATGGCAGATTACTTACCAAAAGCATATGTTGCAATTGAAGATGAAAGATTTTATAAACATAATGGAGTAGATTTAAAAAGAACAGCAGGAGCAATATTACACACTGTAACTGGTAATAGTTCGTATGGTGGTAGTACAATTACACAGCAATTAGTAAAGAATATAACAAAAGATGATGAATCTTCAGGACTTGCAGGAATTTTTAGAAAAGTAAAAGAATGGGCAAAAGCTTATCAAGTAGAAAGAATGATATCTAAAGATCAAATATTAGAATTATACTTAAATATTTTATATGTGGGTGGAGAAGGAAATCTACATGGAGTGGAATTAGGAGCAGAATATTATTTTAATAAAAGTGCAAAAGATTTAAGTTTAGCAGAATGTGCATTTTTAGCAGGAATTAACTCATCACCTAATTATTATAATCCATACAAGTTAGCTTCAAATAATGACACAGAAGAAAAAAGAGATGAAAGAATAAAATCAAAAGTATTAACAGTATTAGCTAAAATGAAAGAATTGGGATATATTCAAAATGAAGAAGAATACAATGAAGCTGTAAAACAAGCAGAAGAAGGATTAAAATTTGAAAAAGCTGCTATTGCAACAGGAACTACTTATTCTTATCATACAGATGCAGTAATAGACCAAGTAATTAACCAAGTAATGGATGAAAAAGATATTTCAAGACAATTAGCAGAAAATTATGTGTATAGTAGTGGATTAACTATTTATTCAACAGTAGATTCTACTATACAAGCTAGACTAGAAGAAGAATATGCAAAAGAAAAATATAAAAAGACGAGCCCTAGTAAAAAGCAAACAACACAATCTGGAATGGCTATTATTGATTATAAAACAGGAAATGTTGTAGGAATTGCAGGTGGCTTAGGAACAAAAGAAGGATCTGGATGGAATAGAGCAACTCAAATGAAAAAACAAACAGGATCTTCTATAAAACCAATAGCAGATGTGGCTCCAGCACTAGAGGAAAAGGTAATTACACCTGCTACAGTATATGATGACGTAAAAACTGATTTTGGTGGAGGATACACACCTAAAAATGATGGAGAAAGATATAGAGGAATTATTAATATAAGACAATTTATAGAAACTTCACAAAATATACCAGCTTTAAAAATAATGAAAGAATTAACACCAGAAAAATCCATTCAATATCTTAAAAAGATGGGAATAACTTCATTAGACGATAAAAAAGATAATGTATTATCATTAGCAATTGGAGGTATGACAGACGGTGTTAGTCCATTAGAAATGGCAGCAGCATATGGAACTATTGCTAATGATGGAATTTATATTACACCAACATTCTATACTAAAGTAGTAGATAGTAGTGGGAACACAGTATTAACACCAAAACAAGAACAAGTAAGAGCAGTTTCAGAACAAACAGCATATCTTACTAAAAAGATAACTCAAGAGCCAGTAAATAGTTCAAGAGGAACAGCTACTTATTGTAGAATATCAGGAATGGATGTAGCTGCAAAAACAGGAACAACTGACAAGAGTTATGACAGATGGTTATGTGGATTTACGCCATATTATTCTGCCGCAACATGGTTTGGATATGATGACAGTGAAGAAGTAAAAGGATTTTCTCAAAATCCAGCAGGTCAAATATGGGATGCAGTAATGACAGATATTCATAAAAAGTTAGCAAATGCATCTTTCCAAAAGCCAAGTGGAATTGTAGAACAAACAGTATGTAGAACAACAGGATGTTTAGCTACAACAGGATGTACAGATACTTATAAAGAAATATTTGCATCAAATAATATACCTGAAAAATGTCAAGGACATGGAAGTCAAAAATTATGTACTGAATCTGGAAAAGTAGCAAATGAGTATTGTCCAGAGACAAAAGTAAACAATTATGGTGCGACAGTACCAAAAGAACAATTAAAACTTTGGACACCAGTAAGTGGAAAAAATAGTTCTTCAGGAACAAAAGTTGAAGAAATTTGTGATATCCATAAGAAACCAGAGGAAAAACCAAAAGAGCCTGAAAAACCAAAACATAATACAACAAACACAGGATTAGAAACCACAACAAATACAGGTGGAAATACAAATACAAGTGGAAATACAAGCACAGGTGGAAATACAACGAATACAGGTGGGAATACAAATACATCTGGAACTGAAGATCCAGGTGCTGAAACATAATATTGTAATATTAAGCAATAAAATTGCCAAAATTAATATTTTTGGCAATTTTAGTAAAAGGAGAGAAGTTTATGGATATATATTTTTATAATACACTTACAAGACAAAAAGAAAAATTTATACCAATTGACAAACAAGAAGTAAGAATGTATTCTTGTGGACCAACTGTTTATAAAAATGCAACTATAGGTAATATAAGAACTAATATATTTCAAGATGTTTTAAGACGAGTATTGAGATATAATGGATATAAAATAAAACATGTTATGAATATAACAGACGTTGGACATTTAGTATCAGATGGAGATGAAGGAGAAGACAAAATGCTAAAATCAGCAAATGAAGAACATAAAACTCCTTTAGAAATAGCAGAACATTATACAAAGCTATTTTTTGATGATTTAAATTTGTTAAATATAGAAACACCAGAAATAATATGCAAAGCAACAGAACATATAAAAGAGATGATAGAATATGTTGAAAAATTAATAGAAAATGGATATGCATATGAAACATCAACAGCAATTTATTTTGATATATCAAAATTAGATAAGTATCCTATATTATCAAACTTAAATATAGAAAATCAAAAAGCTGGAGCAAGAATTGAAGTGGATCCAGAAAAACGAAATCCTCAAGACTTTGCATTATGGATAAAAGCACCAGAAAATCATTTGATGAAATGGGATAGCCCATGGGGACCAAGCTATCCAGGATGGCACATAGAATGTTCAGCAATGGGGAAAAAATACTTAGGAGAGCAATTTGATATTCATACAGGAGGAATTGATTTAATTCCGACTCATCATGAAAATGAGATTGCACAAAGCAAAGGTGCTTGTGGAAAGATACCAGCAAGATACTGGATACATGGAGAATATTTACTAATTAATGGTGGAAAAATGTCAAAAAGTCTTGGAAATGTATATTTAGTTAAAGATTTTATAGAAAAAGGATATGATCCAATAGCATATAAGTTATTTAGTTATTCATGCCATTATAGAAATAAACTAAACTTCACATGGGAAGGATTAGAGGCGGCATCAAAGTCATTAGAAAGATTACGTAATAGTTATCAATTAAATTTAAATGGAACAGACAAATTAACAATTGAAGACAAAGAAAAATTAAAACAAATAGAAGAAGGCTTTCATAAAGCTATCAATGATGACTTAAATATGCCTCTTGCAATGAGCTTCGTTTGGGAAGCTGCTAAATTTGAAAAGAAAAATCCAGAAATTGCAGAAATTCTTACTAAATTTGATAATATTTTAGGGATTAAGATTAATGAAGAAAATTCAGGAAAACAAGATATACCAAAAGAAATATTAGATTTGATTGATAAAAGAAGAATTGCAAGAGAAAATAAAGAATGGAATAAATCTGATGAATTAAGAGACTTGATAAATCAAAAAGGATATGATATCAAAGATACAAAACAAGGAACTGAAATCAAAAAAAGATAAGGAGGAATTTAATATGTCAATATTATTACCAGGAGGAGCAGGATATATAGGAAGTCATACAGCTGTAGAGTTATTAAAAGCAGGAAAGGAAATAGTTATAATAGATAACTTTTCAAATAGCAAACCAGAAGTATTAGATAAAATAAAAGAAATATCAGGAAAAGATTTTAAATTTTATGAAATAGATTATTTAGACAAAGAAAAGTTAGAAAAAGTATTTGAAGAAAATAAAATAGAAGCTGTATTAAATTTTGCTGGTTATAAAGCTGTTGGAGAATCTATTCAAAAGCCATTAGAATATTATCATAACAATATATCAGGATGTTTAGTTTTATTAGAAACTATGAAAAAATATGGAGTAAAAAAATTTATATTTAGTTCATCAGCTACTGTGTATGGAGAACCAGAGAGAATACCATTAACAGAAGATTGCAAAATAGGAGGAACTACAAATCCTTATGGAAGTTCAAAATTATTTATAGAACAAATATTAAAAGATTTATATGCCTCTGATAATTCTTGGGATATTTGTATTCTAAGATACTTTAATCCAGTAGGAGCTCATGAATCTGGATTAATTGGTGAAGAACCACAAGGAATACCAAATAATTTGATGCCATATATTGCAAGAGTAGCAGCAGGAACATTAAAAGAATTATCTGTATTTGGAAATGATTACAATACACCAGATGGAACAGGAGTAAGAGATTATATCCATGTTGTAGATTTGGCAAAAGGACATGTAGCAGCTTTAAAAAAATTGGAAAAAGAAGGAGAAGGGTTATATATTTATAACTTAGGAACTGGAAATGGTTATAGTGTATTAGATATGGTAAAAGCTTTTGAAAAATCAACAGGAAAAGAGGTACCATATAAAATAGCTCCAAGAAGAGAAGGCGATATTGCAACTTGTTACGCAGATCCTAAAAAAGCAAAAGAAGAATTAGGATGGGAAGCAACAAAAACACTAGAAGATATGTGCAAGGATTCTTGGAGATATATAGAAAAAAATAGTTAAAAGAGAGGAAAAAACATGATAGACTTTAAAGAAAAAATAGCAAAAATATTAGCAGATGCAACAAACTTAAATGAAAAAGAATTAGAAAGCTATATAGAAATGCCAAAAGATTCCCAAAATGGAGATTATGCATTTCCATGTTTTCGTCTTGCAAAAGAGTTACGAAAGGCTCCTCCAGTAATTGCTAATGAAATAAAGGAAAAAATAGAAACTACACCAGAAGAAATAGAAAAAATGGAGGTAGTTGGAGGATATCTAAATTTCTATATAAATAAAGATATAATAACAAAAGAAGTGTTAAATCAAATAGAAAATAATAGAGATAACTATGGAAAGTCTAAAATTGGAAAAGGGAAAAATATAGTAATAGATTATTCATCACCTAATATAGCTAAACCATTTCATATTGGACATTTGCGTTCAACAGTAATAGGAGGAGCATTATATAAAATATACAAGCATTTAGGATATAATGTAACAGGAATAAACCATTTGGGAGATTATGGAACACAATTTGGAAAATTAATAGAAGGCTATAAACTTTGGGGACAGGAATATAATATAGAAGAAAATCCAATAGATGAATTAACTAAAATATATATAAGAATAAATAATCTATGTAAAGAGGATGAAAAAGTCTTAGAAGAATGCAGAAATAATTTTAAAAAGCTAGAAAATGGAGATAAATATTGTGTAGAACTATGGGAAAAATTTAAGAGTTTAAGCTTAAAAGAATTTCAAAAAGTATATGATTTATTAGGTAGTGAATTTGACTCATGGAATGGAGAAGCTTTTTATTCAGATAAAATGCCAGAGGTGATAGAAATACTAGAAAAAACAGGAAAACTAATTTCGTCACAAGGAGCAAAAATTATTGACTTAGAAGATAAAGGAATAAATACTCCATGTATAATAGAGAAATCTAATGGTTCTACAACATATGCAACAAGAGATTTAGCAGCAATTTTATATAGAGCAAGAACATATGATTTTGATAAAGCTTTGTATTTAACTTCATATGAGCAAGTATTACATTTTAAGCAAGTATTTGAAGTAGCAAAATTACTAGGAATAGACAAAAAATATACAGATGGATTACAACATATACCTTTTGGAATGGTATTACTTCCAACAGGAAAGATGTCAACAAGAGAAGGAAAAGTAATAAAATTAGAGGATTTGCTAAATGAAGCAATACAAAGAGCTAAAATAATAATAGAAGAAAAAAATCCTAGTTTAGAAAACAAGGAAGAAATAGCAAAAAAAGTAGGAATAGGAGCAGTAATATTTAACGATTTATCAAATAGTAGAGTAAAAGACGAAATATTTGAATGGGATCAAATATTAAACTTCCAAGGAGAAACAGGACCATATATACAATATACATATGTAAGAACAAAAAGTGTAATAGAAAAAGCAGGGAAAATACCAGAATTAAAAGGTGTACAAATAAAAGAATTATCAGATGAATATTCACAAAATATAATAAAATTAATATACAATTTTGAAAATGTATTAAAACAAGTAACAGAAAAAGAAGAGCCATCTATTCTTGCGAGATATTTAATAGATTTAGCAAAAGCATATAGTGGGTTTTATAATGAGAATAAAATCATAACAGAAAATAAAGATACACAAAATGCAAGAGTTTATTTAACTTATGCAGTAGGACAAGTGCTAAAAATAGGAGCTAACTTGCTTGGTATAGAAATGCCAGATAAAATGTAGCAATAAAAAAATAGTCTTTTTCAAAAAATATTTAGAAAGAAGGAAATAAAATGTCAAAGGAAAAGAAACATAAAAAAGGTTTAACAGCTTTTGGAATAATTGTACTAGTACTAGTTCTTATATTGGCAATAATAATAGGTGGAACATATTGGTATATAAATAGTAAATTATCAAAAATACAAAAAGTTGATATAGATGAAAATGATTTGAATGTTTCAGCACAAGCAGAGGAACAATTAGCTGATTATAGAAATATAGCAATATTTGGAATAGATTCAAGAGAAGATACATATGACAAAGGAAATAGAAGTGATTGTATTATAATAGCTAGTATTAATAATAAAACCAAAGATGTAAAACTAGTTTCTGTTTATCGTGATACATATGTTCAAGTTGAAGGGCATGGACTTGATAAAATAACACATGCATATTCATATGGAGAGGCACCACTTGCTATAAAGACTTTAAATACTAATTTAGATTTAAATATTAAAGAATTTGTAACTGTAAACTTTGATGCTGTAAAAGAAATTATAGACGACATAGGAGGAATATCAATGAATATAACAGCAGAAGAAGTACCTCATATATCTGGAATAACAAAGGCAGGAACATATAATTTAACAGGAGAACAAGCATTAGCATATGCAAGAATTAGATATGCAACAGGTGGAGATTATAAAAGAACAGAAAGAATGAGAGATGTATTAACTGCAGTAGTAAACAAAGTAAAGACATTTAATATTAGTCAATTAAATATACTTGTAGATCAAGTGTTACCAAGAGTATATACAAATATAACAGCAAATGATATATTTGGATTATTGCCAAGTGCTCCAAACTTTAAAATAGTAGAAAGTTTAGGTTGGCCATATGATACAAAAGGAAAAACTATGGATAGATGGTATGGAATTCCAATTACATTAGAAAGTAATGTAACTAGATTACATCAAGAGGTATTTGAACAAAAGGATTATTCGCCATCAGATACGATAAAACAAATAAGCAATGACATAATTGCCAAAACAGGATATACAAAATAACTTAAAACAAGAGGGAAAAATGAAAGTAAATATATTAAGAATAATATTAATTATATTATTACTTTGTACATTTAGAATTATATTTGGATTTTCAAGTCAGAATTCACAACAGTCTAGTAGTTTAAGTAAAAAAGTGACTATAACTATTACGCAAAACATAAAAACAATAAATGAAAGGCCTCAGACAGAGAAGGAAAAAATATTATTAAAAGTAGAGACGATAATAAGAAAAATAGCACATTTTTCAATATACACAATAGTACGGAGTATTACTTATGTTACTAATTTCTACATACAAAACAAAAGAAATAAATAAAATTGCATTTAGTATGATTTTGGGTATTATATATGCAACAAGTGATGAAATACATCAGGCTTTTGTTCCAGGTAGAGCTGCTAGAGTAACAGATGTAATAATAGATTCATGTGGTGTGTTTTTTGGGATAATATTAGTTAAGTTAATTAATAGATGTATAAAAAAGTTAGATATAATGATAAAAATAAAAAGGGGAAAAAAAGTGAAATTAATAAAGAAACATAGAAACGTTTTTTTAAGGATGATGGATATTATAATAATTACAGCAGCATATTATGTTGCTGTAATTATTATAGAAAACCAGGTGGAATTATCTAAAGAAATGCAAAAAAATATAATAGATACAATTATATTAGCAACATTGATTTATCAGATTGTATTAACAAGCTTTAGGACATACCATAATATAACAAGATATGAAAATGGTAGTGATTATTTAGTATATATTTTGGCATGTTCAATATCTTGCACTATAATGATAATTTTTAATATTTTAAAAGTAATACCAATTGCAAACGAAAGAGTAAATTTAATAGCAGAACTTATCATAATGCCTGTAATAATAGGATATAGAGTATTTATTAGAATGATATTAACAAGTCAATATAAAGATACTGAAGAAGATACAGAAAAGAAAAATGTACTAGTAATAGGAGCAGGAAATGCAACTAGAATATTATTAGAGACCATAAAAAGTAGTATGAAAGATACATATAAAGTAATAGGATTAATAGATGATAACACAAACAAAGTAAATTATGCAATATCAGGAAATAAAATACTAGGGACACGTTATGATATACCAAGAATTTGCAGAGAAAATAATGTAGAAGTTATATTTTTTACAATATCAAATATTTCACAAGAAGATAGAAAAAAGATATTAGAGATTTGCCAAGAAACAGGATGTAAAGTAAGAATTTTACCAGGAACAAAAGAATTAATAAAAAATAAACCTCTAGAACAAAATTTTAGAGATGTACAAATAGAAGATTTACTAGGAAGAGAACCTATAAAATTAAATAATAAAAATATAGGAGAATTGATAAAAGACAAAGTAATATTAGTAACAGGTGGAGGAGGTTCAATAGGCTCAGAATTATGCAGACAGATAATAAAATTTAAGCCAGAGAAATTAGTTATAGTAGACATTTATGAAAATAATTTATATGATATAGAACAAGAATTAAAATTTAATTATCCAAAGATAAAAATAGATGCAATAGTTGCAAGTGTAAGAGAAACAGAAAGATTAAACGAAATATTTAGTGAATATAAACCATATTTAGTATTTCATGCAGCAGCACACAAACATGTACCACTAATGGAAACAAGCCCATTAGAAGCAATTAAAAACAATGTATTTGGAACATATAATGTTGCTAATTGTGCAGAAAAATATGGAGTAAAAAGATTTATATTAATTTCAACAGATAAAGCAGTAAATCCAACTAATATAATGGGAGCAACAAAAAGATTATGCGAGATGATAGTGCAAGCAAAAAATAAGGACAGTAACACTGAATATGTAGCTGTAAGATTTGGAAATGTATTAGGAAGCAATGGTTCAGTAGTGCCATTATTTAAAAAACAGATAGCAAATGGAGGACCAGTAACAGTAACACATAAGGAAATTACAAGATTTTTTATGACAATACCAGAAGCAGTATCACTAGTATTGCAAGCAATGTCAACAGCTAAAGGAGGAGAAATATTTGTACTTGACATGGGAGAACCAGTGAAAATATATGATATGGCAGTAAAACTAATTAAATTATCAGGACTAGAGCCAAATGTTGATATACAAATAAAAATAACAGGGTTAAGACCAGGAGAAAAATTATATGAAGAGTTATTGATGTCTGAAGAAGGATTACAATCAACAAAAAATGATAAAATTTATATTGCAGAGCCTATGAAAATTGATATGAATATGATACAATATAAATTGGCAGAACTTAAATGTTTACTTGAAAATTGCAACAATGAGCAAAAAGACGAAATAAAAAGAGTTATAAAAGAAGTTGTACCAACATTTAGAGAACCTAAAGGAAATATAGCATAGAAGAGCTTTTAACATAAATGGAATGGAAAGAAGGATAAAATAATGGAGAAAAGAAATATATCATTTAGTCCGCCAGATATAACTGATGCAGAAATTGAAGAAGTATCTAAAGTATTAAGATCAGGATGGATAACTACGGGTCCTAGAACAAAGAAATTAGAAAATAGATTAGCTCAATATTGCAATACAAATAAGGTTGTTTGTTTGAATTCTGCTACAGCTGCGGAAGAATTGAATTTAAGAATTCTAGGAATTGGTGAAGGTGACGAAGTAATAGTACCAGCATATACGTATACAGCAACAGCAGCAGCAGTAATTCATGTTGGTGCAAAAGTCATATTTATCGATAGCCAAATTGATAATGCGGAAATGGATTATATAGCGTTAGAAAAAGCCATTACCGAAAAAACGAAAGCAATTGTAGCTGTTGATTTGGGCGGGATTATTTGTGACTATAATAGAATTTTTGAAATAGTTGAGAAAAAGAAAAAACTTTTTAGAGCATGTAATGATATTCAAAAAGCGATCGGAAGAGTTGCAGTGCTTGCAGATTGTGCTCATGCACTTGGAGCAAGTAAAGATGGAAAAATGGCCGGTGAAATTGCAGATTTTACATCATTCTCATTTCATGCAGTTAAGAATTTTACAACTGCTGAAGGAGGAGCTTCAACTTGGAAGACGATTGATGGAATTGATGATGAAATGTTATATAAACAATATCAATTATATTCTTTACATGGTCAAAGCAAGGATGCTTTAGCTAAAAATCAACTTGGCTCATGGGAGTATGATATTGTTGGACCTTGGTACAAATGTAATATGACTGATATTATGGCTGCTATTGGATTAGTACAACTAGATAGATATGAGGGATTATTAAACAGAAGAAAAGAAATCATAAAAAAATATGATGAAGTATGTGATAAATTAGGTGTAATGCACTTAAAACATTATACAAAAAATTCAGAATCTTCAGGACATCTATATTTAACAAGAATACCAAATATAACAGATGGGCAAAGAAGAGAAATTATTGTGAAAATGGCGGAACAAGGAATTGCAACTAATGTTCACTACAAACCACTGCCAATGATGACAGCATATAAAAAGTTAGGCTGGGATATAAAGGATTTCCCAAATGCATATGCATATTATGAAAATTTAATAACTTTACCATTAAATACTAAATTGTCTGATGAAGATGTAGAATATGTATGCACATGGTTTGAAAAAATTGTAAAGGAATATATGTAAATGAAAAAATGGAATGACATGCCGGAATTTATGAAATGTGATGAGGTAAAGAAATATTATGATATTTTACAAACTAGAAAGTTAAGTTTGATTTTAAAAAGAATTTTTGATTTTATTGTTGCATTAATTTTATTAATAATTTTATTTATTCCAATGATAATTATTGCCATAATGATAAAAATTGATTCAGAAGGACCAGTATTTTACAGACAAGAAAGAGTTACGAGATATGGAAAAAGGTTTAAAATACATAAATTTAGAACAATGGTAAATAATGCTGATAGGACGGGAACATTGGTTACTACCAAGAATGACAATAGAATTACTGATGTTGGTAGTAAACTTAGAAATTTACGATTAGATGAATTACCACAGTTAATTGATGTTTTACAAGGGAATATGAGCTTTGTTGGAACAAGACCAGAAGTAATAAAATACGTTAAGAAGTATTCAAATGAAATGAATGCTACATTATTAATGCTAGCTGGTATTACATCTGAGACGAGTATAAGATATAAAGACGAATCTAAATTATTATGTAAAGCTGAAAATGTAGATATTGTATATGTTAGAGAAATTCTTCCAGAAAAGATGAAATATAATTTGCAAAGCATTAAGAATTTTAATTTTATTGAAGATTTAAAAACTTTATTTAGAACTGTATTAGCTGTACTAGGAAAAGATTATAATTGAGAAAGTTATTGAAGTAATAAAGAAAAAATATAATTAAGTAGGTGAAAAAATGGAAAAAGGTTTAGTTTCAGTGATTATGCCAACATATAATTGTGCAAAATTTATTGGAGAAACAATTGAGAGCATACAAGAACAAACATATAACAATTGGGAATTAATAATCGTAGATGATTGTTCAACTGATAATACAAAAGATGTAGTTGATAAATTTATAAAGTTAGATAAAAGAATTAATTATAATTGCTTAAAAAAAAATTCTGGTGCTGCAGTAGCCAGAACAACAGCAATGAATTTGGCTAATGGAGAATATATGGCTTTTTGTGATAGTGATGATGTTTGGGAGAAAACAAAATTAGAAAAACAGATAGAATTTATGAAAGTAAATAATTATTATTTTACGTGCACAGCCTATGAACAAATAGACGAGAACTCAAATAGTTTAGGAAAGGTGATAAAACCAAAAGAAAAATGCAATTATAATAGATTATTATTAGATTGTCCAGTGGGAAATAGTACAGTAATGTATAATGTAGAAAAAATGGGAAAATTTGAAGTACCAAATATAAGAAAGAGAAATGATGATGCTTTATGGCTTCAAATGTTAAAAAAAGAATGCTATATTTATGGTATGGATAATGTATTAATGAAATATAGAATAAGAAAAAATTCAATTTCTTCTAATAAATTTAAGGTAATAAAATATCATTGGATTTTGTATAGAGATGTTGAGCATTTAAGTATACCAAGAAGTCTGTTTCATATAGGATATTGGTGTGTTATAAAGACTTTAAAAATAAAATAAAGAGGGGAAAAATATGAAATTTTCTATATTGTTACCGACTTTAGGAACAAGAAAAAATGAGGTTGATAGGTTGTTTAAGAGTCTTGAACAACAAACATATAAAGATTTTGAAATTGTAATTGTTTCACAAGTGAATCATGATGAAATAAACAAATTAATAGATAAGTGGAAAAAATTAAAAATAAAACATATAGAAATAGATAAAAAAGGAATTTCTTTATCAAGAAATATAGGACTTTCAGAGTGTAGTGGTGAATGGGTAATATTGTCTGATGATGATTGTTGGTATCCAAGTGATGCACTTGAAATAATTAATAAAAGAATAATCAATTCTGATGCAGATATAATCCTATCTCAAATTTATGATCCAAAAGATAAAAAAACATATAAAAATTATTCAAGTAAAATAAAAATAATAAAGAGTAAGTATGAATTAATGTCAAAGTCTTCTATAGAAATAGCTATAAAAGATAATAAAATAAACCAAGAGTTTGATACTAATTTTGGATTAGGTGCAAAGTATGAATGTGGGGAAGAAGTTGATTTTTTATTAGCACATTTTAAAAAATGTAAAATTATATATTTTCCTGATATAACGGTATATCATTTGAAGAAAAATAAAAGAGATTCGAACAAGCAAATAATGGCAAAAGGTGCAATATATGCAAAAAATTTTAATGTGATAGTTGCTTTTTTGATTTGCTTAAGAGATTTAATCAAGAAAAAAGAAAATAATTTTAGGTATTTTTGGAAAGGATATTATGAATATAGTAAAAGAATATATAAAAGTTGAAATTGTAAATCCAACCTGGAGGAAAACACTAAAACAAATAAAAAAAGATAAAAATAAAAAAATAATTTTAATAGGGACACCTGCACATGGTAATTTAGGAGATCATGCTATAGCAGAAGAAGAAAAAAACTTTATAAAAAAATATTACCAAGAATATAATATATATGAAATTATTATGCCATTGTACAATATATGTAAAAATAAATTAAAAAAGATAACTTCCCCAGAAGATATAATAATTATATCTGGAGGTGGATGGATGGGAAATTTATGGTTACATAATGAAATCACAATAAGAAATATAATAAAAAATTATAACAATAATAAAATCATAATATTTCCACAAACAATATTTTATACAGATGATGAAAAAGGAAGAAAAGAATGCAAAATAACTTCACAATATATAAGTAATCATAAAAATTTAATTATTTGTTTGAGAGAAAAAAGATCATATAATTTTGCCAAAAATAATTATAAGTTCCAAGGAAACTCCAAACCCGTACTATGTCCTGATATTGTTTTATTTGGAAGTTGTGAATATGCAAAAAAATATCCAGCTAAAGCAAATAAAATAAATATATGTTTGAGAAAAGATTGTGAGAAGGTTACTGATACAAGAGAAGAAATGATTGAAAAAATTTTAGAGTATGGTGAAATAAAGGAAATTACTACAGTAGTTCCTAGATTAATTCCTTTAAAAAATAGAACAAAAGAGTTAGAGAAAATATGGAAAGAATTTTCTGAAGGAAGTATTACTATAACAGATAGATTGCATGGAATGCTATTTTCAGTTTTAAATCAGACACCTTGTATAGTATTAAATAATAAAACTGGTAAAGTTTTCGGAGTGTTAGAGTGGATAAAAAGCTCTAATATGGTACTAACAGCAGAGACAGAGGAAGATATACTACAAAAAGTTCCTCAAGCATTAATGATGAAAGATTGTAAATATAATAAAGATATATTAAAAAAAGAATTTGAAAAAATGGCAAAAGAAATTAAGGAGGAAACAAAAAAGAATGAAGATTAAAAGGTTAATAGTAATTAATGTGCCAATAAAAAGTTGTAACTTAAAATGTAAATATTGTTATATATCAGCATTAAAAGAAAATCAGACAGGTTGCGCGAAGTTTGATTATTCACCTGAGCATGTTGGAAAATGTTTATCAAAAGAAAGATTGGGTGGAACATGTATAATTAATCTGACAGGTGGTGGAGAAACATTGATACCGCCTGAAATGCCTCAGTATATTTATAATTTGCTATTACAAGGACATTATTTAGAAGTTGTAACAAATGGTACGTTAACCAATAGATTTGATGAGATAGCAAAATTTCCACAAGAGTTGCTAAGTCATCTAGAATTTAAATTTTCTTTTCATTATCAACAATTGAAAGAAAGAAAGTTGATGGATGTATTTTTTAACAATGTTAGGCTAATGAGAGATAAAGGTTGTTCATTTACCATTGAGCTAATGCCATATGATGAAATAGTTCCTGAGATACCTAATATAATCGAATTATGCAAGAAAGAAGTAGAAGCTGTTTGCCAAGTGACAGTAGGAAGAAATGATTTGACAAAGGAAAAAGACATATTAACCAAAATGACCAAGGAAGAATATGAGAAAACTTGGAGTGTATTTGATTCAAACATGTTTAGATACAAATTGGATATATTACAAGAAAAAGTTAAAAAGTTTTGCTATGCTGGATTATGGACATTATATGTAGATTTAGGAACTGGAAAAGCTAAACCATGTTACGGACAAATGTGTAACCAAAATATATTTGAGAATCCAAATGATGAAATAAAGTTTGAACCAGTAGGAAAACATTGTAGACAACCATATTGTTATAATGGGCATGCTTTTTTGACTTTAGGGGTTGTTCCAGAATATGATTCTCCGACATATACAGATATAAGAAATAGAGTATGTGAAGATAGAACAGAGTGGCTAAAGGATGACTTAAAAGAAGCATTTTCATCAAAATTATCAGAATCAAATGAGATTTGGTCTGATGAAAAAAAGAAAAAATACGAAAAAAAATATTTATTGAGAACAATTAAAACAGCAATATATGATCGTGATGAAATTTGTAAAAAGGTATTTAAGAAGAAATAGAGGATTTAACATATGAATTTTAGGAATAAAAAGTTAGAAAAAAATAATTTTAACAATATTAGCACTATTATTTTAATAATATATATATATATGCCATTCATTATGAATATTTTAGAAAATACATTTTTTGTTCCTTCAATTATTAATTATATTATTCAAACGATTCTTATAGTGTTTATAATAATTTTTGGAAAACTAAATAAGAAAACTTTAATTTTTTTATCTTTATTTCTACTGGCAATAGGTATTAATTGTATAGCAGTAGATTATAGATATTATGTTTTAGTAGAAGGAATACAGGCCTTTTTAGGTGTGGCAATTCCATGTTTAATAATATCACAAAGTCAGTTTGATTTGGGATGTTTTTTAAGAGGGTGGTATAAATTTGCTAAGATTGATTTGTTGTTAGTTATAATTTCGATAGTTTTTCTGAAGAAAGGATTTGTACATTACTCTATTTTTACTAATATTTGTGTTCCAAATGTTTTTATAATAGCAACAATGTTTTTATTAGGAAAAGAAGAAAATAAAAAAGATATATTAATTGCTGCATTTAATATATTAAGTACAATAATATTGGGTGGAAGGATGGCTGGAATTGTATCTTTATGCATGATTGTGATTGCAATTGTTTTTTCAACAAAGTTATCTTTTAAAAAGAAAATTTTAATATTTTCTTTTGCTGTTGCTATTGTAGTTGTTATATTAATTAATTTTGGAGAACTTCTTTTATGGATCAATGAAAATTTAAATAATGTAGGTATGCATTCAAGAAGTTTAACATTATTGATCGAACAGATTGAAAAAAATAAAGTACATGTTTCTGGAAGAGATGAGATATATACAAAATGTATTGAATTTATTAAAATGAGGTATGGTCTACCAGGAGGTTTTGGGGTGCCACAATACCTAACAAATGGGGAATATTATTATTCTCATAATCTAATATTACAGCTATTAATTACATTTGGAGGCATAGGAACACTATTATTAATGATTTTACTTTATCAAAAAATGTGTATGATAAAAAAATATGAAAGTAAAGATTTTTTTAGGTTAATTATTTTTAGTTTTTTTTCATATATATTGATAGGAATGACAGGATCGAGTATTTGGATTAATTACATATCTACTATAGCTATAGCATTAGTTTTTTTTAGAAATCATAAATTATATAAAGAGAAAAGGGAAAATGAAGAAGATATTAAAAAAATATAAATTATTAAATGATGAATTTAAAGCTTCAATTTGGTATACAATTAGCAATATTTTTCAAAAAGCTGCACCGTGGTTAATAATGATAATTTTAACACATACAATAACATCAGCAGAATATGGAAAGTATTCAGTTTATATGTCATGGATTGAAATAATTGAAATAATTGTTACACTAAGAATTTATAGTAATGGATTTGTTGCAGGTTTAATTAGAAATAATGAGAGAAAAAAAGAATATACAGCCACAATAGAGAAAACATCTATAATATTAGTTACTATATGGATGGTTATTACAATTTTATTCAGAAAATACATAAGTACATGGTTATCTATAGATGAAAAATTAGTAGTATTTATGATTTTTTCTTTTTATGGGACTATTTCTTTTGGAATTTGGTCATCAATACAAAGAGTAGAAAATCAATATAAGACAATATTGTTTGCAACATTGTTGTATAGTATATTAGGGCCTGTAATTGGAGCATTATCTGTTTTTTTGAATTTTGAAGATAAAGTATTATATGTTGTAGCTATTAGGACAGTTATCCAATTTATTACTTCAATACCATTTCTTTTCAGTAATTTAAAAGGAAATTCAAAAGTGTTTGATAAATATATTGCCATAGATGCAATTAAATATAACTTACCATTAATTCCGTATTATTTATCAATGGTACTATTGAATTCTTCAGACAAGATAATGATTCAAAAGATATATGGGTATGAAGAAACGGCAATATATAGTATAGCTTATAGTATTTCAATGATGATATTTATTGTGAGTGGAGCACTTAATTTAGCGATTCAGCCATGGCTATTTAAAAAGATAAAAAACAATGAAAATAAGAAAAATACATCTTTTATTAAAATAGCGACAGTTTTAGTTTCTGTTTGTTGTTGCATGGCAGTTATAGTTGCACCAGAATTAATTGAGATATTTGGTGGAAAAAATTATATAACAGCAATTTGGGTTATGCCACCATTGATTTTAAGTGTTTTTGTAATGTTTATATATCAACAATTTGTAAATGTACTTTTTTATTATAAAAATACAAAAACCATATTGTTAGTTTCTATATTTTCAGCAATATTAAATATAATATTAAATAGTATTATAATACCAATTTACGGATTTATAGCAGCTGGATATACAACATTATTTAGTTATTTGATTGTAATGATATTATATTATCAGGCAATGAAAAAGATTTGTTCAAAAAATAACATTAATTATAGAAATATTTTTGATACAAAGTTTCAATTTTTACTGTTATTTGTAATAATTGCATTATTTATAATTATAGTATTATTTTATAATACTATATATATAAGATATAGTATTATAATTATTAGTTTAATTATTATATATGTAAAAAAGGAATATATTATTAAATTATTAAGAGGATTTAAAGATGAATAAAAAATTTATAATAAGAATATTAATGGGAACTTCGTTTCTAGCTATAATTGGGATAATTTTGTTGTGTTATGGAAATAATTATAAACTGAAAAATGTTAAAAAGTTATATTCTTCATATACTAAAATGGTTCCTTCTTATGAGCAAGATGATGGAAAAATGATAGGATTTACATGTACAGGATTATATTATGATGAAGAAGAACAATTATTTTATGTTGGAAATGCAGGAAAGTATCAACCAGAGGAAAAAATATTTAAAGCAACAATAGAAATAATAGATTCAAAATTTGAAAATATTGTAGAAACAATAGATCTTTATAATAAATATCCAGAGCTTAAGGATATTCAGGGAGTTACAAAAGATAAAGATAATAAAATATGGTTTTGTTCTCCAGCAGAAAATTTAGTGAGATTAATTACAAAAGATGGAAATGAGGTAAGTAAAATTAGCGTGGAAAATCCAACAGGAATAGCGTTTGATAAAGAAAAAAATAGTTTATGGGTCTTAACTAATAAATTTCTTATTAATTTTTCTATAGATGGGAAAATCATTAAAAAGTTCAATATAAAAGAAAAAGGACAAGATCAACTTTACATTGATAAAGAAAAAATATTATTTACTGCGGGGGTGGATTATAATGGTGATAGTTACGTATATGAAGTTGATAAAGAAACTGGAGAATATAATATGAAATATATATTAAAAGATTCATTTGCAATAGAGGGAATAAGCATTAAAGATGGTAATATGCTGATTTTAAATGATGGATATTATCACAATGCCAAGACAACAAAAAATCAAATGAATTATTATGAAAATATAAAATAATAGTGTGTTATATTTATATTGCATGGTTAAATTTTAAAGAAAGGAATAAATCAATTGGATAAAAAATAATATGTAATTGATTAAGTGAAAAAAATGAAAATCGCAGTAGCAGGAACAGGATATGTAGGGCTATCAATAGCATGTTTATTAGCCCAAAGAAATGAAGTAATTGCATTAGATGTAATAAAAGAAAAAGTAGACATGATAAATGCAGGAAAGTCACCAATTAGAGATAAAGAAATAGAAGACTTTCTTGCAAACAAAAAATTAGACTTAAAAGCAACATTAGACTACAAAGAAGCATTTGAAGGTGCAAAATTTATAATAATATCAACACCAACAAATTATAATGATGAAACAAAATATTTCGATACAAGTTCAGTTGAGGACATAATCGAAAAAGTAATTTCAATGAACCTAGACACAACAATGGTAATAAAATCTACTATACCAGTAGGATATGTAGAGTCAATAAAGAAAAAATATGGAATAACAAATATAATGTTTTCACCAGAATTTTTAAGAGAAGGTAAAGCTTTATATGACAATTTATATCCATCAAGAATAATAGTTGGAGAAAAGTCAGAAAGAGCAATAGAATTTGCGAATTTGTTAAAAGATGGAGCATTAAAAGAAAATGTTGAAACAAAATACATGAATTCAACAGAAGCGGAAGCAGTTAAATTATTCGCAAACACATATTTAGCATTAAGAGTATCTTATTTTAATGAACTTGATACTTATGCTGAAATAAAAGGTTTAAATACAAAAGACATTATAGAAGGAGTTTGCTTAGATCCTAGAATAGGAACACATTACAATAATCCATCTTTTGGATATGGCGGATATTGTTTGCCAAAAGACACAAAACAATTATTAGCAAATTTTGATGATGTACCTCAAAACCTAATTAGAGCTATTGTTAGATCAAATGAAACTCGAAAAAAACATATAGCTGATATAGTTATGGAAAAATCACCAAAAGTAGTAGGTATATATAGATTAACTATGAAGGCAGATTCAGATAATTTTAGATTTAGTGCAATTCAAGGAGTAATTTCAAGATTAAAAGAGAAAAATACTAAAATTATTATTTATGAACCAACATTGAAGGATGAAGAATTTAATGGATGTAAAGTTATAAAAGAATTTAAAAAATTTGCGAAAAAAGCAGATGTAATTATAGCTAACCGTTATGAAGACCAATTATTTGAAGTTAGAGAAAAAGTATATACACGTGATTTATATAGTAGAGATTAAGAAATAGATATCTTAGTAATTGGTGTAATAGTAAATAAATTCAAAATCAAGATGTCTAGAAAATATCTTGAATTTTTGACAAAAATACAATAAAAATCTTGCAAAAAAAGTAACTTAAATGTATACTATAGAAGTGCAAAAAAGAAGAAAATAAAACAAAAGAAAAAACAAACAGAATAAAAGGGGAGGAAAAATGGAAGAAATAGATTTAAAAGAACTATTAAAGATATTTTGGACTAAGAAATTACAAATAATATTAATAATACTAATATTTATGGGAATTGGAGTAATATATACAGTAGGATTTAAAGTACCACTATATAGTGCAGAAACAACACTAATATTAGCATCACAAAACAACAATCAATCAAATTCAAATACAATAACAACATCAACAGCAACAGACATAACAGTAAATTCAAAATTAGTATCAACATACAGCGAACTAGTAAAAAGTAAAAATATAATAAGACAAGTAATAACAAATTTAAATTTAGGAACAACAATAAGCGAAGATGAATTAAAAAATAATGTAACGGTAAGTTCTGTAAAAGATACAGAAATAATTAAAATAACAGTAACAACAAAAGAGCCAGTAAATTCTGTAAAAATAGCAAATGAAATAGCAAAAGTATTTACAGAAAAAGTAAAAGAAATATATAGCATAGAAAATGTACAAGTTGTAGATAAAGCCGAAATATCATATACTCCATCAAATATAAATCATAAAAAAGATATAATAATATTTGCATTTATAGGTGCAGTTGTATCAATAATTTATGTATTAGTATCAAATATGTTAGATACAACAGTAAAAACTGCAGAAGAGATAGAAAAGGAATTTAAATTACCAGTAATAGCTTCAATTCCAATATATAATGCAGAGCCACAAAGAAGAAATGGAGGTAAAAGATAATGAGAAAAGAAGTAATAACACACCAAGATCCAAAATCTCCTATTTCAGAAATATTTAAGACATTAAGAACTAATATACAATTCATGAGTACAAAGGGAAAATTAAAAACAATATTAGTGACATCAACTTTGCCAGGAGAAGGAAAAAGTTGGGTTTCATCAAACTTAGCAGTAACATTTGCACAAGCTGGAAAAAGAGTTGTATTAATAGATGCAGACATGAGAAAAGGAAGACAATATACAATTTTTGGAGTATCACCAAGACCTGGATTATCCAATTACTTATCAGGAATAATTGATAATGAAGAAGCAAGTGATGATTTAACAAATTATATTCAAGAAACAGAAATTGATAATTTATATTTAATTTCAGCAGGAAATATACCACCAAATCCATCTGAATTATTAATTGCACCACAAATGGTAAATTTATTAGAACAATTAAAAGATATGTGCGATGTAATAATAATAGACGGAACACCTAGTCAATTAGTAACAGATTCATTAATACTTACAAGATTAGTAGATTCTACAATAATAGTTACTGCAAATAAACAGACTAAAAAAGAAGATTTAAAAAAAGTAATAAATAATATTCAAAATGTTGGAGGAAAAATTTCTGGAATAGTATTAAATAAGATACCAATGTCAGCTAAAAAATATGAACAAAGTTATTATTATGGTTCAACATCAACTAGGCATACAAAAACTTCCAAAAGAACTCAAACCCAAAGAAATGAAAAACCAATATATAATAGAACATCAGATTTATTAAAAGAAAATTCTACAGTTAGTAAAAATAAAAGAGTAGAAAATGGACAGAAAGAAGAAGTTGATAATAGAACAAAACAAGAAACACTAAACAAAGAAATAATAGTAAATAGTAAAGAGGAAATATCAATAGAAAAAACAAACGAGATATTAAATGAAATAAACAAATATCTAGATGAGGAAAAAAAGAAACTAAATTAAGAAACAAAAGGAGAAAGCTATAAATGATAGACATACACACACATATACTACCAAACATAGATGATGGTTCAAAAAGTATAGAAGAAACATTTAATTTAATAAAAGAAGCAAAAAGTGTAGGATTTGATTCAATAGTATTAACATCACACTATATGGAAGGATATTATGAAACAAATTCACCAGAAAGAGAAGTATGGCTTGATGCTATACGTGAAAATTTAGAAGCAAAAAATATAGATATAAAACTATATTTAGGAAATGAAATATATATGTCAGAAAATATTATAAAATTATTAGAAGAAGGCAAAGCAACTACGATGAATAATACAAGTTATGTATTATTCGAAATGCCTTTAAATGCAGAACCACTTAATTTATATGATATTATTTATGAAATGCAACAATATAAAATAGTACCAATACTAGCGCATCCTGAAAGATACAGTTTTGTACAACAAGATCCAGAATTAATATATGACTTAATACAAAAAGGTGTTTTAATGCAAGCTAATTACGGAAGTATAATTGGGCAATATGGAGAAAAAGCACAAGTAATAGTAAAAAAATTCTTTGAAAACAATATGATTCATATGTTAGGTTCAGATGTGCATAGGCAAAATACAATATACCCTAAAATTCCAGAGATTTTAATGGAAATAAACGAATTAATAGGAGAAGAAAAGTTAAAAGAATTAACAACTATAAATCCAAGACTAGTATTGCAAAATAAAAGAATAGATATAGAAGAGCCACATAAAATAGAATTAAGTTTTAAAGAAAAACTTGCAATGTTAAAAGGCGAGTCATTAAGAACAATGTTAATGAATTTAGTAAGAAAAGATTAAAATATTTTTGGGTTAGGAAGGAAGTAAAAATATGAGAAAATATTTTGGAACTGATGGAATCAGAAGAATTGCAAATACAGAATTATCACCAGAGCTAGTATACAAAGTAGCAAAAGCAGGTGCATATGTATTATCAAAACATACAGATCATACACCTACAATTTTAATAGGAAGAGATACTCGTATATCTGGAACACTAATAGAAAGCGCTATGGTAGCTGGATTTCTAAGCTATGGAGCAAATGTTAAATTATTAGGAGTAATACCAACTCCAGCAGTAGCATATTTAACAAGAAAATTAAATGCAGATGCAAGTGTTGTAATTTCAGCATCACATAATACATATGAATTTAATGGAATAAAATATTTTAGTAATAAGGGAATGAAAATACCAGATTCCCTAGAGGAGGAAATAGAAGAAGTTATGGAATCTGGAAAACTAGAAGAATTGACAGCTGTTAATGATAAAATAGGAGTTTCAGAATATGCATTAGAAATGTTAGATGAATATGTATACTTCTTTAGGAAAAACTTTGATGATGATATTGCAAAATATAATAGAGAAGATTTTGTTGTTGGTCTTGATACAGCAAACGGAGCTACTTCAGTGGTTGCAGAAAAAGTATTTAAAGCATTAGGAATAAAATATAAAATTATTAATAATCATCCAGATGGAATAAATATTAATCATAATTGTGGTTCAACTCATTTAGAAGGACTAAAGAAATTTGTTGTTGAAAACAAATTAAGTTTAGGGGTTGCTTATGATGGTGATGGAGACAGATGTTTAGCTGTTGATGAAAAGGGAAATGAAATAGATGGAGATAAATTATTAGCTATTATTTCTCAAAGCTTAAGAAAAAAAGGAAAATTAAACAAAGATACAATAGTAGCAACTGTTATGAGTAATTTAGGACTTAATAAATATGCCAGAGATAATGGGTTAGAGTTATTGCAAACTCAAGTTGGAGATAGATATGTACTAGAAGAAATGTTAAAAGATGGATTTAATCTAGGAGGAGAACAATCAGGTCATGTTATCTTATTAGATTATAATCCAACAGGAGATGGAATATTAACATCTTTAATGTTAATAAAATCAATATTAGAAGAAGGAAAAAAAGCTTCAGAACTTGGAGAAACAGTAAAATTGTATCCACAAGTATTAATAAATAGTAAAGTAAATGCAAACAAAAAATATGATTATGATAAAGACAAAGATATTAAAAATGCAATTGAAAAGTTAGAAAAAGAATTTGCTGGTAATGGAAGAGTATTAATTAGACCTTCAGGAACAGAGCCATTAGTAAGAGTAATGATAGAAGGCGAAGACCAAGAATATATAACAAAAAAAGCGAAAGAAATAGCAAAATTGATTGAAGAAAAATTAAAATAAGCAGATTTTCATATTTTCTACATATAAATACGTAATAAAATTGTAATGAAAATGTAATATTAAAATGTTGATAAAAAGACAAATTAATGATATTATAAATTTATAAAAAAAGACAAAAGAAAAAATGGAGGGGAAAAATATGTTTATATTTGATATGTCTAATCCACTTACATTATTATTAATGTTAGCAGTAACTATATTATTAATATTTTTATCTCAAGAGGTAAAACAAAGTTTTATTGGAGCAATTATGTTATTTGCTTATTTAATAATATTAGTAGTGCATGTTGCACAAATAGCAACACTATCAGAAGAATATAGATATTTGTTGACAACATTATCGAGATGTATTGTAATTGATTTTATTTTTGTTTTAATGACGTTTTTCTCATACTTATGGGTAGATGATTTAGAAGCAAAAAGTAAAGGCAAAAAAAGTATAGATAACAGTTTAGATTGGTTTTGGAAAAAAATCTAGATAATGAAAAATAAAATAATAATCATAGCGTAATTCGAAATTTTATCAGTTTTTACTGAAAAAGTTTTTGAATTACGTTTTTTATATTATAGGAAAATTTTGCATATTTAAGTTTGTAACTGAATATATATACATATAAGAGACTTAAGATAAGGAGAAAAATATGTTTAATGTTACAGTATTAAAAATGCGAGATATTTTTAAAGTTATAATAGGAATTACTTTTTTAGTGGTTGTTGTACTAGGGATTAGTAAAATTTTTCATAAAGACACAAAAGAAAACTCAAAAGTTGTACAAAAAATAGAAAATGGAATAAAAGCTTTGTCACAATTTAGTATGATAAATTGTATGGATCAGACAATTCCAACTATGTCAAGTATAAATGAAGAATATAAAAATATAGCAAAAGAAGATGATCAAAAAGAAAATAAGAATATACTACAAGAAATGTTAAAAACACAAATTAGTTCAGTGAATGCAATTAAGGAAAGTGAAGAAATAACTAATAAAGAAAATAACGAAAATATACAAGAAAATGAAAAAAATCAAACAGAAGAAAAACAAGAGATACAATTAGCTCAAGAAGGGTTACAAACGCAAGTAATTACGCAAAATCCAATTAGTGAGAATAGTAATGTAACTTACAAAAATGTGAAAATAAAAAATCAGACGAGCTATACTTTAACAGAAGAAATGTTAAATCCAGATATAACAATAGAGAACAAAAATATTATACTATTTCATACGCATAGTTGTGAAAGTTATACTTCAAGTGATAAATATCCATATACACCAACAGGAACATTTAGAACTACAGATTTAAATTTTACAGTAGTAAGAGTTGGTACAGAACTAGAAAATCAGCTAAAGCAGTATCAATATAATGTAATACATAATACAGACTATCATGATTATCCATCATATAATGGTTCATATACACGTTCACTTGCAACTGTAGAGAATATATTAAAGACAAATCCATCAGATATAATAATAGATGTACATAGAGATGCAGTAGGAAGTAGAAGCGATTATGCACCAACAGTAAAAATAGGAGATACTGATGAAGCAGCACAGATAATGTTTGTAATTCGGAACAAATGAAGGAGGTTTATGGCATCCAAATTGGAATCAGAATTTAAAATTTGCAATTAAAGTACAAGAAAAAGCAGAAGAAATGTACCCAGGGTTATTTAAACCAATAATGCTAACAAAGTCTAGATATAATCAGCATTCCGGGAAATATGCTAGTATTATAGAAGTAGGAGCAACTGGAAATACACTAGAACAATGCTTAAATAGTATGAAGTATTTAGCAAAAGTCATGAATGAAGTTGTAAAATAAATTTTATTCTTATATTGATTATTAAAAAATACTGAAACTTAATTTTTATTTTACTTGAAATAAAAAAGTATCTTATATATAATATAGCTATAATTCAAAAAAGAGGAGGAATAATAATGGCAGAAATTAAGTTAGACTTTAAAAATAGTGGAGTAACACAAAAAAGTATAATGGAGTATAAGGCACAAGTAGAAATTATTCATAAAGATTTGCATAGAAGAGCAAATGATGAAAAAGACTTTGTAGGATGGTTAGATTTACCAACTAATTATGATAAAGATGAATTTGAAAGAATAAAAAAAGCAGCAAAAAAAATAAAAAAAGAATCTGATATTTTGGTAGTTATTGGAATTGGTGGTTCGTATCTAGGTGCAAGAGCTGTAATAGAAGCATTAACTAGTTCTTTTAATAATATGTTATCAGCAAAACAAAGAAAATATCCTCAAATATTATATGTAGGAAATAATTTAAGTCCAAATTATATTAATGAATTAATTGAATATATTGGAGATAAAGATTTTTCTATTAATGTAATATCAAAATCTGGTACAACAACAGAACCTGCAATCAGTTTCAGGATTTTTAGAGAAATATTAGAAAATAAATATGGAATAGATGAAGCAAGAAGTAGAATTTATGCTACAACAGACAAAGCAAAAGGAGCACTAAAAGTACTTGCACAAAACGAAGGATATGAACAATTTGTAGTTCCAGACAATGTAGGCGGAAGATATTCAGTATTAACTGCTGTTGGACTGCTTCCAATTGCAACAGCTGGAATTGATATTGATAAACTTATGGAAGGAGCTAAAATAGCACAAGAAAGATATGATGATCCAAATCTAAAATATAATGAATGTTATCAATATGCTGTTATAAGAAATATACTATATAAATTATATAAAAATACAGAAATACTAGTCAATTATGAACCTAAAATGTATTACTTAACAGAATGGTGGAAACAATTATTTGGAGAAAGTGAAGGAAAAGAACAAAAAGGAATATTCCCAGCAGGAGTGAATAACACAACAGACCTACATTCAATGGGGCAATATATACAAGAAGGTAGAAGATGTTTATTTGAGACAGTTCTTGCAGTAGAAAATTCTAATTCTGATATAAAAATTAATTCAGATGATGATAATTTAGATGGATTAAATTATTTAGCAGGAAAGACCTTAGACTATGTTAATAAAAAGGCTATGGAAGGAACAATAAAAGCGCATGTATCTGGTGATGTGCCTAATATTAAAATAACTATGGACAAATTAGATGAAGTTAATATAGGAGAATTAATATATTTCTTTGAAAAAGCGTGTGCAATGTCAGGAAGTATTTTAGGAGTAAATCCATTTAACCAACCAGGTGTAGAAGAATATAAAAAGAATATGTTTAAATTATTGAAAAAGCCAGGATATTAAAATTTGTAAATATTAAGAATAATTTTTATAGCATAAGTTATTTGTAAGAGAAAATAATTTGTGCTATAATTTATGCAAAATATGAGAAATTAATTATAAATATAATAGGAGAAAATAATGATATATACAGAGAAATTTAAGATTCCATTAAAAGATATAGGAAAAGATAATAAAATAAAAAATAGAGCAGTTTTAGAAATTTTAGAAAATATAGCATGTTATCATTCAGACTTAGTAGGCTATGGTGTAAATAATATAAAAGAAACAAAAGTAACTTGGATATTATTAGATTGGAAGTTAAAAGTAATTAATAGACCAACTTATGGGCAAGTATTAACAGTAAATACATGGGGAAAAGGAATGAATAAATTTTTTACTTATCGTGATTATGAAATATATGATAATAATAACAATTTATGTGCAATAGCTACTTCAAAATGGGCTTTAATTGATACAGAAAAAGGAAAAATGTCGAGATTAACAGAAAATATAATTAATGCATATAAACCAGAGAAAAAGACTGTATTTGAAGAAAATAGTTTAGATAAAGTAAAAATACCAGAAGAATTTTCGAATACAATTAAATATGAAGTGATTAGAAAAGATATAGATATTAATAAGCATATGCATAATTTATACTATTTAGATTTGGCATATGAAGCTTTACCAGATGAAATATATAATAAAAGACCATTTGATTATGTAAGAATAACTTATAAAAAAGAGATTAAACTTGGAGAAAAGGTGAATTGTAAGTATGTTGAACAAGATGGCAAATATGTAATTGTTATTAAAAGTGAGGATGAAACAGTAATACATGCAATTGTGGAATTACAATAAAAAAGTTGCAATGCAGTAAGATGTCCAAGCTTTGGCTCTCCCTATAATACTTAAATTTTATTTAATGACGTTTGATTGGAATGAAAAATAGAAAATCTTTTACAAGAAAATGAGTAATGTTCACGGGCAAAATTATTATTATATGA
>OCHD01000028.1_pt1 | contig 208790 bp, 170 predicted proteins | sample 1538481 | NCBI WGS metagenome assembly OCHD01 (sample SAMN04571699, study PRJEB22368) | human gut metagenome | biome: human gut; material: stool | host: Homo sapiens | place: Luxembourg | collected 2012-09-07
CCTAAATTCCGCAGCATTTTAGTTTAACTTATTTTATAAGTACCTGAGCAGCAAAAAGTTGCTCAGGATTTTGCCATGTCAGATTTTTCACCTATCTTAGTGTTGCAAATCAAAATATGTATCAAACCCGACAGACATGGCAAAGGTAGCAATAAAATCTGAGAAACTCTCTCCTTTTGGAGGAATTTTTTCAATAATGGAGCAATTTGACTCCAATCTCTCATCTGTAATCGACTCAACCCTCGGTATGAGATGTAGGCTGTATGGTTATCAATACAGCGAAATCATCCGTTCGCTTATGAGCGTTTATTTCTGTGGCGGCTCATGCATAGAGGATGTCACCACTCATCTGATGTACCACCTCTCGCTTCATCCGACATTTCGCACATGCAGTGCCGACACGATTCTCAGAGCCATAAAGGAACTGACCCAGGATAACATTTCCTACACATCCGACACTGGCAAGACCTACGACTTCAACACGGCAGACATGCTGAATACACTGCTCCTCAATTGCCTATTGTCCACAGGGCAGCTGAAAGAGGGCGAGGGGTATGACGTTGACTTCGACCACCAGTTCATAGAGGCTGAGAAGTTTGATGCGAAACCCACATACAAGAAGTTTCTCGGGTACCGTCCAGGTGTGGCTGTCATTGGCGACATGATTGTCGGCATAGAGAACAGCGACGGCAACACTAACGTTCGTTTCCACCAGAAGGACACGTTGAGGAGATTCTTTGAGAGGATTGAACAGAAAGGATTGACAGTCAATCGTTTCAGGGCAGATTGCGGATCCTGCTCAGAGGAAATTGTGGAAGAGGTCGGAAAGCATTGCATGACTTTCTATATCCGCGCCAACCGCTGCGGTTCGCTCTACGATGACATCTTTGCACTCAGAGGGTGGAAGAGAGAGGAACTGGGCGGCATTGAGTTTGAACTGAACTCCATTCTTGTTGAGAAATGGAAAGGGAGGGCATACCGTCTTGTAATCCAAAGGCAGAAGCGAATTGACGGTGAGATTGACCTGTGGGAAGGCGAATACACCTACCGCTGCATCCTTACAAATGACTACGAGTCTTCCGAGAAAGAGATTGTCAAATTCTATAACCTCCGTGGAGGGAAGGAACGCATCTTCGATGAAATGAATAACGGATTCGGCTGGAACAGGCTTCCAAAATCCTTCATGGGAGAAAACACGGTGTTTCTTCTGCTTACGGCACTCATACGCAACTTCTATAAATTCATCATGGCGAGGCTTGACGTGAAGAGGTTCGGACTCAAAGCAACAAGCCGCATCAAGGCGTTTGTCTTCAAGTTCATCTCTGTGCCAGCCAAATGGGGCAGGACATCAAGGCAGTATGTGCTGAATATCTATTCATGCAACAACGCTTATGCTGATGTGTTCCAGAATGACTTTGGATAACACCGACAACTTATGGTCGTGACTTTGCGTATTGCCTCAAGTCGCATGGTGGGGTAAGGGGCGTTTATATGTCTTTATGGTGACATTCGATGCACTGTGCCCCCTTTTTACTAACGATGCAGATTATTTTCGCTTCTGTATCATATAGGCGCGTAGTTGCGGATTTGAGGATAGATATTATGTATATACGCTGAGGCGTATTCTTATTTAGTACTTTCCCCTCCTCTCTTTCGGGAGCCGGAGAGATTGCCCGTCTCCCCATGCCGAGTTTTTCTCTATTTTTTAAGTACTGATAATCAATATATAATGGATTTTCTATTGGATTTTATTCTCCATATCGATCAGTATATGATTGATATAGTGCAGGAATATCATATGTGGGCGTATGCCATATTGTTTCTGATTATTTTCTGCGAAACGGGGCTGGTGGTCACACCTTTCCTGCCGGGCGATTCCCTGCTTTTTGTGGCGGGAGCTATTGCCGCACTGCCCGACATGCCTCTCGAGGTCAATGTGCTGGCTTTGATATTGTTTGTTGCCGCGGTATTGGGCGACTCTTGCAACTACATGATAGGGCATTTCTTCGGGCGAAGGCTCTTCAATAATCCCGATTCCAGAATATTCAAGCAAAACCATCTCGACAAGACCCATGAGTTCTATAAGAAGTATGGAGGCAAGACAATTATCATAGCTCGTTTTGTGCCTATCGTCCGTACGTTTGCGCCATTCGTGGCGGGGATGGGTAAGATGCATTACTATTACTTCATGCTGTACAACCTGATTGGGGGCGCCTGCTGGATTGCCATTTTCTGTTATGCGGGTTATTTCTTCGGTGACCTTCCGTTTGTACAAGAGAACCTCAAACTGCTGATTGTGGCCATTATTGTGGTTTCCATACTGCCGGCCGTGGTAGAAGTGCTGCGTGCAAGACTGAAACAACGAAAACAAAAATAAATTAATATACTTAGTACATTTATCCATTATGAAGAATTCTTTTTTTAGCCGGTTCACACCGAAAGAACCGAAATTCTTTCCTTTGCTGAAGCAATTGTCTGAGATTTTATTGTCCTCGTCGGCTCTGTTGATAGAAATATTGGGCCATGACTCGCCTGAGAAGAGGGCGGAAGATTATAAACGAATCAAAGATTTGGAGCGCGAGGGCGATAAGCTGACCAATCTGATTCTGGATGAACTGGGCACTACTTTCATTACTCCTTTTGACCGGGAGGATATCCATGACCTGGCTTCGGGCATGGATGATGTGATTGATGGAATAAACAGCTGTGCCAAGCGTATCACTATCTATAATCCGCATCCTATTTCGGACAAGGGGAAAGAGCTGGGACATATGGTTCAACAAGAAGCGGCCCTCATCGGCCAGGCCATGGATGAACTGGAGGCATTCCGCAAGAGTCCGGATAAGCTGCGCGCATATTGCAACCAGCTGCATGACATAGAAAACCGGGCAGATGATATTTATGAATTTTTCATCACCAGGCTTTTTGAAGAAGAGAAGGACTGCATTGAACTCATCAAAATCAAGGAGATTATGTATGAGTTGGAAAAAACGACGGACGCAGCCGAACACGTGGGCAAGATTTTGAGGAGCCTGATTGTGAAATACGCATAAACGAACGGACGCATGGAACTATTAGTGATTATCATTGTACTGGCTCTGATATTCGATTATATCAACGGTTTTCATGATGCGGCCAATTCTATTGCCACCATTGTGTCTACCAAAGTGCTTACACCGTTTCAGGCGGTGATATGGGCGGCTTTCTTCAATTTTGTGGCCTTTTTCATCGCCAAGTGTGTCATCGGCGGTTTCGGCATTGCCAACACCGTATCGAAAACGGTGATGGAGCCTTACATTACTTTGCCTATCATTCTGGCCGGCGTGATTGCGGCTATTGCCTGGAATCTGTTCACTTGGTGGAAGGGAATCCCTTCCTCTTCTTCGCACACGCTTATCGGAGGTTTTGCCGGAGCTGCCATCATGGCACACGGTTTTGAGGCCATCCAGTTGAGTATCATTCTGAAGATTGCGGCATTCATTTTTCTGGCTCCCTTGATTGGTATGGTGGTGGCATTTGGTTTTACGTTGTTGGTCTTGTACATTTGCCGCAGGGCGCATCCCCATACGGCCGAGGTGTGGTTCAAGAAACTGCAGCTGGTGTCTTCGGCTTTGTTCAGCATCGGGCACGGTCTGAATGATTCACAGAAGGTAATGGGTATCATTGCTGCGGCTATGATAGCCGGACATTCGGAAGGACTGGGAATGGGGATAAACAGTATTGATGACCTGCCGGACTGGGTGGCATTCTCTTGTTTTACGGCCATTTCACTCGGTACCATGTCCGGCGGGTGGAAGATTGTGAAGACCATGGGGACTAAGATTACGAAGGTGACGCCACTGGAAGGGGTGATTGCGGAAACTGCCGGTGCGTTTACGCTTTATCTGACGGAGTATCTGAAGATTCCGGTAAGTACGACACACACCATTACGGGAGCTATTATCGGAGTAGGGGCCACGAAGCGGCTTTCGGCTGTGCGTTGGGGAGTTACGAAGAGTCTGATGACCGCTTGGGTGCTGACTATCCCCGTCAGTGCTTTGCTGGCAGCAGGGATTTATTGTATCGTATCCCTTTTTTAGAAGTGCTGCCGCATAAAAAATAGACGGGTTCGTTTTATTTTGCATGAGGTTTGCACTATCTTTGCAGCCTGAAACTGTAAAATAGAATGCACATTGGACTGGCTATATAGTTTATTCGTCGAGCACTCCGCCTTGCAGGCGGTTGTGGTACTCTCACTGATTTCTGCTATCGGATTGGGATTGGGGAAGATACATGTTTGCGGCATTTCATTGGGAGTGACGTTTGTATTCTTTGCCGGCATCATTGCCGGGCATTTCGGGTTGTCCATAGACCCGCAGATGCTGAATTATGCGGAAAGCTTCGGGCTGGTGATATTTGTGTATGCTTTGGGTTTGCAGGTGGGACCGGGTTTTTTCAGCTCTTTCCGTAAAGGAGGGGTACAACTGAATATGCTCGCCACGGGTGTAGTGCTTATCGGCACCCTGCTGACTGTACTGGGCAGCTATGGGTTGGGGGTATCCCTGCCGGATATGGTGGGCATACTTTGCGGTGCCACGACAAACACACCGGCACTCGGTGCGGCACAGCAGACATTGAAACAGATGGGATTGGAGTCCAGTACCCCTGCTTTGGGGTGTGCGGTGGCATATCCGCTGGGGGTGGTAGGGGTCATTCTGGCCGTACTGTTCATCCGTAAGACGCTGGCGCATAAGGAAGACCTGGAATTGAAAGAGAAGGATGACGTGAACAAGCCTTACATTGTTGCGTTCCAGGTGCACAATCCTGCCATCTTCAACAAGAGTATCAAGGAAATAGGCGGGCTGAACAGCTATCCGAAGTTCGTGATTTCCCGCTTGTGGCGGGATGGGAATGTGAGTATTCCTACCTCGGAAAAGATTATAAAGGAAGGTGACCGCCTGCTGGTGATTACCTCGGAGAAAAATACGCCGGCTCTGACCGTGCTTTTCGGCGAGCAGGAGCATACTGATTGGAACAAGGAAGATATAGACTGGAATGCCATAGACAGCCAGTTGATTTCGCAACGTATCGTGGTGACGCGCCCGGAGTTGAACGGCAAGAAGCTGGGTTCTCTCCATCTGCGTAATCATTACGGTATCAATATCAGCCGGGTTTATCGTAGCGGCGTGCAGCTGCTGGCCACAGCGGAACTGACCTTGCAATTGGGTGACCGCCTGACCGTAGTGGGCGAAGCCGCTGCTATACAAAATGTGGAGAAGGTGCTGGGCAATGCTGTGAAAAGCCTGAAGGAACCGAACTTGGTGGCGGTATTTATCGGCATTGTCATCGGTCTGGCTTTGGGAGCAATTCCTATTTCCATTCCCGGCATCAGCGCTCCCGTGCGGCTCGGATTGGCAGGAGGCCCTATCATCGTAGGTATTCTTATCGGGACATTCGGTCCGAGGATGCACATGGTGACTTATACTACGCGCAGTGCGAACCTGATGCTCCGTGCATTGGGATTGTCTCTTTACCTGGCTTGCCTGGGACTGGATGCAGGTGCCCATTTCTTCGATACGGTATTCCGGCCGGAAGGGCTGTTATGGATTGCTACGGGTTTTGCGTTGACTGTGGTTCCGGTATTGATTATGGGTATCGTTACCTTCAAGTGGCTGAAGATAGATTTCGGAACAATGGCGGGTATGCTGTGCGGAAGCATGGCAAACCCCATGGCGCTGAACTACGCCAACGACACCATTCCGGGAGACAATCCGTCTGTAGCTTATGCTACGGTTTATCCGCTGTGCATGTTTCTACGGGTAATTATAGCCCAAGTGCTGCTCATGTTCTTCATTAATGGATAATGAAGAATGAGGGATATTATCAACTGTCAATTATCAACTATCAATTAAATAACTATGGGAAATATAACTCCGGAAAGTATTGTCAATGACTTGCGTTATTTGCAATTATTATCACGCAGTTTTCCTACCATTGCTGATGCCAGTACAGAAATCATCAATCTGGAGGCCATTCTGAATCTGCCGAAAGGTACAGAGCATTTTCTGACGGATATTCATGGCGAGTATGAGGCTTTTCAGCATGTGCTGAAGAATGCATCGGGGGCAGTGAAACGTAAGGTGAACGAAATATTCGGGCATACACTGCGCGAAAGTGAGAAGAAGGAAATCTGTACGTTAATTTATTATCCGGAAGAGAAGCTGCAACTTATCAAGGAGCAGGAAACGGACCTGGATGACTGGTATTTGATAACACTGAACCAGTTGGTAAAAGTATGCCAGAACGTTTCGTCCAAATATACCCGTTCGAAAGTACGCAAGGCACTTCCAGCAGAGTTCTCGTATATCATTCAAGAGCTGTTGCACGAATCGAGCATCGAACCTAACAAGCATGCCTATATCAATGTCATAATCAGTACCATTATCTCTACGAAGCGTGCGGATGATTTTATTGTGGCGATGTGCAACCTTATCCAGCGCTTGACCATCGACTCGCTGCATATCGTGGGCGATATATACGACCGCGGACCGGGTGCGCATATTATCATGGATACTCTCTGTGATTATCATAATTTCGACATCCAATGGGGTAACCACGATATTCTGTGGATGGGTGCCGCATCAGGTAATGATGCTTGTATAGCCAACGTAATCCGTATGTCGATGCGCTATGCCAATTTAGCAACGCTGGAGGATGGTTATGGCATCAATCTGTTGCCGCTTGCAACGTTTGCCATGGATACCTATGCGGATGACCCTTGCACCATCTTTGCGCCGAAAATGAACTTTGCCGATGCGGAATACAATGAGAAGACCTTGCGGCTGATTACACAGATGCACAAGGCGATTACGGTTATCCAGTTGAAACTGGAGGCGGAAATCATCAGCCGCCGTCCTGAGTTCGGTATGGAGAACCGGAAACTGTTGCATCTGGTGGATTTCGAGCGTGGTGTGTTTGTATACGAAGGCAAGGAATATCCGTTGCGCGATGTGAATTTCCCCACCGTAGACCCGGCGGACCCGTATCGTCTGTCGGACGAAGAGCGCGAACTGATGCACCGGATTCATTCTTCTTTCATGAACAGCGAGAAGATGAAGAAGCACATGCGCTGCTTGTTTACGTATGGCGGCATGTATCTGGTGTGCAACAGTAACCTGCTTTATCATGCTTCCGTGCCTCTGAATGCGGACGGCAGTTTTAAACATGTTCGCATCGGCCAAAAGGAATACTGGGGACGTAAGTTGCTGAAAAAGACCGACCAGCTGATACGTACCGCTTACTTTGACGAGGACGGTTCGGACGAGAAACAGTTTGCACTGGATTATGTCTGGTACATGTGGTGCGGACCGGATGCCCCTTCCTTCGATAAAGACAAGATGGCTACCTTTGAACGCTATTTTGTGGCCGACAAAACATTGCATAAGGAGACGAAAGGGCATTACTATGCTTTGCGCAACGAGGCTGAGGTGTGTGACCGCATTCTTGAAGAGTTCGGCGTGAAGCCGGGGCCACATTCGCATATCATCAACGGACATGTACCGGTAAAGACCATTAAAGGTGAGAAACCCATTAAAGCGGATGGTAAGCTGCTGGTGATTGACGGTGGTTTTTCAAAAGCCTATCAGCCGGAAACGGGAATTGCGGGATATACGCTGGTATATCATTCCCACGGCTTGCAGTTGGTGCAGCATGAGCCGTTCCAGAGCCGTCAGAAAGCCATTGAAGAAGGACAAGACATCAAGTCTACAACCCTGGTTGTCGAATTCAATTCGCAGCGTATGATGGTGAAGGATACGGATAAAGGAAGTGAACTCGTTACGCAGATTCAGGATTTGATGAAACTGCTGGTGGCGTATAGGACGGGGCTGATTAAGGAGAAACAATAATTTATAATTTCAGTATCGTCACCCCGCCCTCTACAATGATGCCTTTGTCATAGGTTTTCCCTTGGGTGTAGTAGCGGCTGCCGCCATAACCGCCGGTGAGGAATATGCCAAAGCGCTCGGTCAGGTGGTATTCCAGATTGACACGTGCCTGGAGGGCATAGAGACGTGCCGGAATGCCGTAGTCCTTGTTCTTGAAGGTTTCTATATGTTGGTATCCCAGATCTCCGCTGATGAACAGCTGTTTGTAGAGCGGTAATTCAAGACCGGCACGGTAGAAGAGGGCAGCGGAAAACTTATCGCCAAAATCCAGATAATGGGTACCGCCACCGAGGATGGTATAGAAGAGCCGGTTCTTGAAACGGGCACCTACATTCAGCTTGGTGGCATTACCACCGAAAAACATCAGTTGAACTTTTGTTTGGGGATTGGCATTGACTAATCCCAACTGGAAACCATCTAATTTTTCTTTGTAGTAGTTGAATAGACCTATTTGAAGCCCTTTGGCACGTATGGCCATATTGGCAGCGCCTATTTGTAATCCTCGGGCTGTACCACCCACCACATTGCCCAGGCCGGAAACCTGAACACCGGTCATATCTCCGGCGGTGATGTTGGTAAGGGCGGACATCTGCATGCCATTCAAGTCTTCACCGATTACACTTAGCAGGCCGGCCCCTGAAAATCCTTTGAAATTTCCACCGGAAATATTGGCGAGTCCGGCAAAGTGTATGCCGGAAGCACCTTCTCCGCTGATATTCAACAGGCCGCCTATGGAGGCGCCACGATTATAGTCCCCACTGATGTTTGCCAGACCGGAAATGATGACGCCTTGCGCATGGTTTCCGGTGATACCTACCAGTCCCGAAACGGATACTCCGATAAGGTTGTTGCCATTGATGTTGGTAATTCCTGCTATCTGCATGCCTCGCATGCTTCCCCCCACCATATTTGACAGACCTGCCATCTGTACACCGTTCACATCCCTGCCGGTTACACTGCCAAGAATATTCATGCCGAGGCCATTCAGACGGTTCATGGAGGAGAACACACCCAGATTGAAGCAGGTGCTTCCTATGGTATCAGTCCGCTGTGTGGAGATGTTTTTCCATAAGGAGATATTGATACCTACCGGGCCATGGTCTGTTCGTGGAGAGCGTTGTTTCCGGAAAGATTTTTCGGAGGATTTCTGAATCGTATCCGGCTGTACGCTGCCCGGATTATGTTCTTGGGCAAGAGCTGTCCCTGCAAGAAGCAGGGACACAAGGAGGAGGGAAAGGTTTCGTTTCATACTTTTTTTCTATATTTCGTCCGGCCAGGGAGCTGGTTGGCGGGTGGCACGCAACAGAGGGCGCTGCGCATCCACAGACCGGAGGTAATTACTTAATTTCCGTGACAACTCTTTGACAACTTCAGGCTTCTCTCGGGCCATATCATGTTTTTCACTGATGTCGGCGGGGATGTTGAAAAGTTCCCGTCTACCGTCACCGAAATAATACACCAGCTTCCACTCGCCCGAACGGATGGAGCAAGTGGCTCCGATGCCCGGGCCGGAAGGACCCCAGCTATTGGGATAATGCCAGTAGATATCACGGTCTTTCATTTTACCTTTTCCGGTGAGCAATGGCATGAAACTGATGCCGTCGCGTTGCTGTACGGTTGTATAGTTGTCTACGCCTGCCATCTCAAGGATGGTGGGGAAGAAGTCCTCTATCATCAGGTAATGGTCGCATTGGGTTTGGGGCGCTACGATGCCCGGCCAGCGGACAATCATCGGTTCACGTATGCCTCCTTCGTAGGCGGAACCTTTACCACTATTGAGCGGATAGTTCTGGACATGCAGTTGTCCGGCGCGGGTATGGGCCGCCAAACCGCCATTGTCGGACATGAAGATGAGGATAGTGTTTTCCGTCAGGTTGTTCTTGTCCAGATAGTCCATGATGTCTCCCAGACTTTTGTCCATACCCTCAATGAGAGTAGCATAGGCGGCTTCTACCGGAGGAAGGCCTTTGTCCAGGTACTTCTGGTAGAAACGCATGTCAGGTTGTATAGGGGTATGGATGGCATAGTGTGCCATGTATAGAAAGAATGGCTTGTCAGTCTGCTGTGCATCGTCCAGTGCCTTCATGGCCTCTATGGTAAGGGCTTCACTTAGGAAAGTGTCGGTTCCATGATATTTCTCCAGACCGGGTACGGCAGCCAGCGGGCTTTTACCGTCTGTTTTGTTGCCGAAATTCTCCTTGCCATAGTAGCTGGCAGGTGAACCGGCAGCATGTCCGGCTATGTTCACTTCAAACCCCATTTTCAACGGGTCGGCTCCGGGAGTGCCTTCAGCACCGAAGTGGGCTTTTCCGCAATGAATGGTGTGATAGCCATGGTCTTTGAGCACTTCGGCCAGGGAGGTGACTTGTGTGGTCCGTTCCACGCCAGGCTCTTGACAAATGCCGTTAACGTTCCATTCCGGATAAATCATGACCGAGTCGGGTTGTTCATGGGTAGTGTTCTTGCGGAGGGTCCAACTGGTGACTCGATGCCTGGCAGCATTCATTCCCGTAAAAAGGCTGACACGCGTAGGTGAACTGATGCTGCATGCATAGGCCTGCGTAAACATTTTGCCTTGTGTAGCCATCCGTTCCATGTTGGGAGTATGGTACGTATCGTTGTACTTGGTACGCTGTGTCCAAAAGGGGAGGGACGTGTCTTGCCATCCCATGTCATCCACTAGGAACAGAATGATGTTTGGCTGCTCTTTTGGAGCAGGTACGGCATCCCCAGGCGGCATGCCATACGCTTCTCCCGCCATTCCGCATATCGGAAGCATGGCGGATAATAATAATTCGTTTCTCATTTAGATAATAATTTAGAAAGGGTTAGATAGGTTGTAGTTTAATTGTTTTTTTACATTATCCTTTGGCCTCCTGATACAAGAAGCGTTTGATAGATTTCTTCGGCGTTTTTTCAAATTCTTCAGGATAGATTTTCATTTTGAATATCTGGCTGTATGCGGGCAGTTCTGCATTCAGTGCCACACGGTTTTCCTCCATGACGCGTTCGATGTCGTCATTGTTCAGCCCATGGGCAAAGGCATCATCGAAGTCGGGGTAAACCAGACCTACCAGTTTCTCATTCTGCTGCACGATGATGCTTTCGGCTACATACGGCATATTGTTCAGTTTGTCTTCTATCTCTTCCGGGTAGATATTCTGACCGCTCGGACCAAGGAGCATGTTCTTGCTGCGTCCCTTGATGCTTACGTTGCCTTCGGCATCCATCAGGGCAAGGTCTCCGGTGTGCAGCCAGCCGTCTTTGTCGAGTACCTGTACGGTGGCCTCGTCGTTCTTGTAGTAACCCAGCATGACATTGGGACCACGGCAGACAATCTCTCCCGGAATGTTTTCGGGATCGGATGATAGGATTTTCACCTCCATACGCGGTGCGGCCTTTCCGCAAGAACCGGGTTTGAAGCGGGTCCAATCCTCGTAACAGATGATGGGGCCGCATTCCGTCATTCCATAGCCTACCGTATAGGGGAAATCTATCATCTTTAAGAACTGCTCCACTTCCTGGTTGAAGGCAGCTCCTCCTACAATGATTTCTGCAAAGTTTCCGCCAAAGGCTTGAATCATTTGTTCGCGTACGGTCGCCTTTATCTTGTCATTGATGATGGGTACTTTCAGCAACAGCTTCATGGCAGGAGTTTCCAGCTTGGGCAGTACGCTCTTCTTTATAATCTTTTCGATAATGAGCGGAACAGCCACAATCAGGTTAGGCTTCACTTCGGTGAAAGCCTGGAAAATGATTTTGGGGCTGGGCATACGAGTGAGGAAGAATATGTGGCAACCTACGGCGAATTCATACAGAAACTCGAATGCAAGTCCGTACATATGTGCCATTGGCAGCATGGAGACAATCTTGTCACCGGCTTTCAGCGGCAATACTTCGAAAGCAAAAGTGGTGTTTGACCAAAGGCTGCGGTAGGGCAGCATCACTCCTTTGGAGTAACTGGTGGTGCCGGATGTATAGTTGATGACCGCTAGTTCGTCGGGCTGGTCCTTGTGATAACTGACATGCTCCTTGCGGAAGTTCTTGGGGTATTTCTTACCGAACATTTCGTTGAGATGTTCGCGGGCATAGTCCAACTTTTCGCTACGGGAGACAAGAATGTAGAAGTCTGCCATCATCATGATGCCCTCCAGCAGCGGCATGGCACTTTCGTTGAGGTTTTCCCAAACCTGGTCGCCTACGAAAAGCAGTTTGGCTTCGGAATGGTTCACGATGTTGTGTACATTGTCTGCCTTGAACTCGTGAAGGATGGGGACGATTACCGCACCGTAGGTCAATGTTGCGAGGAACGTTACGCCCCAGTGGGAACTGTTGCGGCCACAGACGGCAATCTTATCGCCTTTCTTGATGCCGCTTGCCTCGAAAATGATATGCAGCTTTTCTATTTTGCGGGCTACGTCCTTATATTGTAGGGTTGCTCCCTTATAGTCGGTCAGAGCGTCTAAATCCCAATTTTCCTTTATGCTATTCTCTATATAGGCGATAAAACTTTGTTCCATGATATTAATTGCACATTTGGTTGAAAATTGTGCAAATATAAGGGTTTATATATAGAAAGCAAACTTTTATAGGGAAAATAGTTTTTATGGCGGCTATTTGCTAAAACTCGACAGTTATACCTAAAGTAGGCAGGATAGTGCCGCTTTCCTGCTTGAGGTATTTCATTTTATAGCGCTGTTCGGTAACAGGAGCAGACGGATTTTCGATGATGCCCGTACTCATTATCACATCCGGTTGCTTCAGTTTGTTGCCGGTGATATTCTGTATGTCCAGATAGATTCCTATCATGCAGTGATGGAAGTAGAAGGACTTGTCCACACGCAAGTCTAACTGGGCAAAGTTGGGAAGTCGCCCGGTATTATAGTACGCATAGTCGTAGTAGGGCTGTCCTTTGGCATCCCATGCTTCTACGAGTGATGATTTGTCTTCATCATAGGGAGTGTAGGGGCTGCCGCCTATATAGCTTAGCTTGCCTCCTATGCTCCAGCGCCGGGGCAGGTTGTATGTACCGCTCATGTTGAGTATGAAACGGTTGTCCCAGGCAGATGGAATGAAGTCTCCATCTGGGCGGTTGCGGTATTCGCTGCGGTATAAGGTGAAGGAGGATACGAGATTGAACTTGCCGGATGCCTGCCAGCGGAACATGGTTTCCAGTCCGTAGGCCCTGCCGCTGGCTGTAGGGACGAGTGCTTCGTTGCCGGTGACACCGTAATCGTTTCCTTTGCATGCCAACGGAATGTTGTCTTGAAGGGAAAGTGGCATACGGCTGTAACGCTTGAAGAAACCTTCTGCAGAAACCATGAACCGGTCTTGCAGGTGCCAGTCCACACCGAGGCTGCTTTCAAAGACCTGCATGTACTTCAGGTTTTTGTTGAGATATTGCCCTTCATTGTCTTTATATCCCAAAGCGGTGTAGGGAGGCAATTGGTGGTAGAGGCCGGTACTTCCGCTCAGGGTCCATTGTTCCGAGAGTTTGTAGGATGCAGAGAGGCGTGGGGAGAACTGTTTCCATAGCTGCCGCATCTTTCGGTTGTAAGTGTTGCCATCCATACGGATACCGGCAGAAAGTGCCAGACGCTTGTCGGCGGTGGTATAGTCGGAAGAGAAGAAAGCCCCCCAGCCGAAGATGTTGAGTGAGGTTTCGTAGATGGAGAGCGTACCCGAATGACTGCCGTATAGTCTTTGCCGGCTGTGGTTTGCATAGATGGAGTTGTTCAGTTCTGCTCCTTCCTTTAGGGTCCATGCTCCCAAGCGCGTTTGGTTTTCGAAACGCAGGGTGGTCTTTTGTTCTGTGGAGCGTAGGCGCAGGGTCAGGTTGTCTTCGGAAGAGTCATCGTTGTTGCGGTATTTCAGATTGCGGTTGTTCAGGTAGTTATGGCTCAGTATAAGGGATTGTACGTGCCTTCCATTGTAGTGTCTGTAAGAGGCTCCGAAAGTGAATGTTTCCTGATGGATAGTGGGGAGATAGCTGAGCAGATATTCGGCATCTTCTCCTTTTTCATCGGTATTCAGTTTCATCTTGTCAATGCCTGCAAGACCAAGCAGGGTCAGCTCGCTGTGCTCGTTGAAACGGGTTTTTGTTTTGAATTGTCCGTCAATGAAATTGGGCAGGAAGGGCAGTCCCAAAGCCTTGAACAAAAGTTGCAGGTAGGACTGGCGTGCGGAGAACAGATAAGTGGTGCGCTGCCCCAGATGGCCTGCTCCGCTGAGCGAGACTTCCGATGCGCCGATGGTGGCTTTGAACGCCTGCTTGTCCGGATTTCCGTCCTTGAGGCGGAAGTCGAGGACGGAACTCAAGGCTCCGGAGCGGTTGGCGGGGAAGGCGCCCGTATAAAATGTAATCTCGCGTATCAGGTCGGCATTGACAATACTTACCGGTCCTCCGGATGCACCCTGAGTGGCAAAGTGGTTGATGTTGGGGATTTCGATGCCATCCATATAAAAGCGGTTTTCGGAAGGAGAACCGCCCCGAACAATCAAGTCGTTGCGATAGCCGATGGGAGAGAAAGAGACGCCGGGATAGGAGCGTACGATGCGCGAAACATCCCGGTTGGCTCCGGGACTTTTCTCTATTTCCTGCAAGCCGATGATACGCATGCTGACCGGGCTTTCGATACTTCGCCGGAAGGGGGAAGGCACCACCACTACTGTGTTCAGCAGATTGGCATCCTCTTCCATCTCTATCTCGATGAACGGGGTTGAGGCTGAAACGATATATTCGGGGGTGGAAACAGTCTGGTATCCTATGCAGGATGTCTCAAGGCTATAGATGCCCGGAGGTACCTGCTCTATCTTGAATGTGCCGAGTGAATCGGTGGATGCCCCTTTCCCGGGGATGCCGGCAACGAAAACGTTGGCGTAGGCCACGGGTTGTCTGGACTGTCTGTCGATGACTTTGCCGCGAACGGAATAGGTCACGGGAGCTATCATGGCATTCATGGTTGGGCTGATACCTGATAAAAGTATCAGCAATATAAACAATACAGTTCCCACCTTGTACCGTATGGCATTCATGGCTAATCAGACGTCACTAATTACTTTCCCAAGTACCATCGGTACATGCGTTGCACACCTTCCTCGATATCAATCTTATGATGCCATCCCAATGCATGTAACTTACCGGGATCGGTCAGTTTGCGCATGGTGCCGTCGGGTTTGGAAGTGTCGAAGGTCAACCGGCCCTGATAGCCTACGGTGTTGACAATCAGCTCTGCCAACTGGCGGATAGTGATTTCCTTGCCCGTACCGATATTGATGTGACAGTTGCGGATTTCCTTGTCGCCCGGCTTGAAGGTATCTTTGAAGTCGACGTGTTCCATGACGAAGACGCTGGCATCTGCCATCTCCTCGCTCCAGAGGAATTCGCGCAAGGGGGTGCCGGAACCCCATAATCTCACTTCTTCTTCGCTGATGCCGTATTTCCGGAGGATATTCAGAATGTCCTCTTTGCTGCTGTCGCCGTTGATGCCTTCCACCGGACGCAGGTTCATGTCGTGGCGTACGGCATCCCAGTCGCCTTGTTTCAGGCAGTGGGCGAGGTGTATCTTGCGTATCATGGCAGGGAGCACGTGGCTGCGTTCCAGGTCGAAGTTGTCGTTGGGACCGTAAAGGTTGGTGGGCATCACGGCAATGTAGTTCGTACCGTATTGAAGATTGAAGCTTTCGCACATTTTCAGTCCGGCTATTTTGGCGATGGCATAGGGCTCGTTCGTGTATTCCAGCGGAGAAGTGAGGAGTGCGTCTTCTTTCATCGGCTGTTCGGCATCACGGGGATAGATGCAGGTGCTGCCCAGAAAGAGAAGTTTTTTCACTCCGTGGCGGAAGCTTTCGCCGATGACGTTCTGCTGTATCTGCAAGTTCTTGTAGATGAAGTCGGCACGGTAGATACTGTTGGCCATGATGCCACCCACAAAGGCGGCGGCAAGGAATACATATTCGGGCTGTTCCTCGTCGAAGAAGCGGCGTACGGCAACTCCGTCGAGCAGATCGAGTTCTGTGTGGGTCTTGCCGATGAGATTGGTGTATCCTTTCTCCTCAAGATTTTTCCAGATGGCAGAACCTACCAGTCCCCGGTGGCCTGCTACATATATTTTGGCATTTTTGTCTAACATTGTTGTCTGAAAGTTTAATAGTTCATTCAAAGCTCTTTGCTTCTTAAATACAGTTTCTTCACAAATTTCATGTCGTGCTCTGCCATGATGCGTACCAACTCTTCAAAACTGGTCTGCCTCGGATTCCATCCCAGCAGTGTTTTTGCTTTGGTGGGGTCGCCCAGCAATTGTTCCACTTCGGCAGGCCGGAAATATTTGGGGTCGACTTCCACGAGGACTTTTCCGGTCTGTGTGTCGATACCCTTCTCATCCACTCCCTGGCCTTCCCAGCACAGAGTGATGCCTACCTCTCGGAATGCCAGTGTCGCAAATTCGCGTACGGTATGCATTTCTCCGGTGGCAATGACGAAGTCTTCGGGGGTGTCGTGCTGCAGGATGAGCCACATGCACTCGATGTAGTCTTTGGCATATCCCCAGTCGCGCCGGGCATCCAGATTGCCCAGATACAGCTTGTCCTGGAAGCCTTGGGCGATGCGGGCAGCCGCCAGTGTGATTTTTCTTGTCACGAAGGTTTCACCTCGGCGTTCGCTCTCGTGGTTGAAGAGTATGCCGTTTACAGCAAACATGCCATAGCTTTCGCGGTAGTTCTTTGTAATCCAAAAGCCATACTGTTTGGCTACGCCATAGGGGCTGCGGGGATAGAACGGGGTCGTTTCGCTTTGCGGCACTTCCTGCACTTTTCCGAAGAGCTCGGAAGTGGAGGCCTGGTAGATGCGTGTCTTCTTTTCCATACCGAGAATGCGTACGGCTTCGAGCATGCGCAGGGTGCCTACGGCATCGGTTTCGGCGGTATATTCGGGCACGTCGAAGGATACTTTGACATGGCTTTGGGCGGCAAGGTTATATATTTCGTCTGGCTGCACACTCTGGATGATACGGATGAGAGAGCTGGAGTCTGTCATGTCTCCATAGTGCAGGTTAATGGTACGTTTCTGTTTCATGTCGCGTACCCACTCATCGAAGTAGAGGTGTTCGATGCGGCCGGTGTTGAAAGAGGAAGAGCGACGCAGGATACCGTGCACTTCATATCCTTTCTGCAGGAGGAATTCGGCAAGGAACGAGCCGTCCTGCCCGGTAATGCCGGAGATAAGGGCTTTCTTCATAATGTATGCTTCTTGTTATTATGTCTTTTCGGACTGCAATATTCGTTATTTTCCACGAGATGGCAAAATATAAACTATTTCTTTCCCATCACTTTGTCGATAATCAGTGCGATTGCCCCGTCGCCCGTCACATTGCAGGCAGTACCGAAGCTGTCCATCGCTATGTATAGTGCAATCATCAGCGCTTGTGCCGACTCGTCGAAGCCCAGCATGGATTGCAGGATGCCCAGTGATGCCATGATGGCGCCTCCCGGTACCCCGGGAGCGGCTACCATAGTGATGCCCAGCATGAAGATAAATCCTGCAAATAGAGGGAAATCATGGGGCATGCCTTGCATTATCATCAGTGCCAGGGCGCATGCCACAATCTTCAATGTGCTGCCCGACAGATGGATGGTGGCGCAAAGTGGGATGACGAATCCGGCAATATCGGCAGAGACGCCGTTCTTCCGACTTTGCTCCAATGTTACAGGGATAGTGGCGGCACTGGATTGAGTGCCTAGAGCCGTGAAGTAGGCAGGCATCATTCGTCCCAGTAGTTTGAGAGGGTTCTTGCGGACAAACAGTGCCGCAATGCTGTATTGGAATACCAGGAGAAAGATGTGAAGCAGGAAGATTACACCGATAATCTTAATAAAGACCATCAGGATGCCGAATACTTGTCCACTGTGCGTCATGTTGAGGAAAATGCCGAAAATATAGATGGGAAGCAGCGGCAATATCACTGCACTGATCATGCGGATGACAATCTCTTGAAAATCGCGTGCCGCATTTTTCAGTACCTCACTTTTCAGATGAGCCAGGCCCAGCCCCAGTGTGAAGGCAAGTACGAGTGCGGTCATAACATTCATCAAGGGCGGGATACCCACGGAAAAATAGGGAAGAATGCCTTGAGACTCACTGACTTCTTCTAACGGCACCCCGGTTTCTATGAGGGAAGGAAATACCGCCATACCGGTGAAATAGGAGAGAAAGCCGGAGAATAAGGTAGCTCCGTAAGCAATGAGCGCCGTGACGACCAGCATCCGTCCGGCTCCTTTGCCGATGTCGGCAATGGCAATCGTGACCAGTCCCACAATGATGAGGGGGATGGAGAAGTTCAGGAATTCACTGAAAATGGCATTGAATGTTACGAACAGCCGTACCAGCGAAGCCGGTAGGAAATTTCCGAAAAGTATACCTAAGATAATGGCAATGATGATGCGTGGCAATAGTCCGATGTGGAAGTTCTTCATGAGCATTGGTTTTCTGTCTGGTTGAAAAATAGGCTTTCGCTGACAAAAGTACTATTTTATTTTCGTAATTCATACGAACAAATGCTGTTAGCATTTTGTTTCCATATAAAGACAAAATTTACATGAATATGAAGAATTTAAATAAAACAGACATTGGACTTATCGGTCTGGCAGTTATGGGCGAGAATTTGGCCCTCAATATGGCAGATAAGGGATGGAATGTTTCGGTATATAATCGTACGGTTCCGGGAGTGGAAGAAGGGGTGGTGGAGCGTTTTGTGAACGGCCGCGCCAAAGGGAAAAAAATTGAAGGCTATACAGATATAGCCGAATTTGTAACTTCCATTGCCATACCCCGCAAAATAATGATGATGGTTCGTGCCGGCAGTGCGGTGGATGAACTGATGGAACAGCTGTTTCCCCATTTGTCCGAAGGGGATATCCTGATTGACGGTGGCAATTCCAATTATGAGGACACCAACCGGCGTGTGGCATTGGCCGAAAAGAAAGGCTTCCGTTTTGTGGGAGCCGGAGTTTCCGGTGGAGAGGAAGGAGCGCTGAACGGCGCGTCTATCATGCCCGGAGGCTCTGAAAGTGCCTGGTCTGAGGTGAAGCCTATCCTGCAGAGTATTGCGGCAAAAGCATCTGACGGTACCCCGTGCTGCCAGTGGATTGGTCCTGCCGGTTCCGGTCATTTCGTCAAGATGATACATAACGGTATCGAATATGGAGATATGCAGCTTATTGCCGAAGCTTATTGGGTGATGAAGAATCTGCTTGGTCTGGACAATGGACAGATGGCGGAAATCTTTGCTGATTGGAATGAGGGTAAGTTGCGTAGCTATCTCATTGAAATTACCGCCAACATACTGCGTCATAAGGACAAATCAGGAGGTTACCTGATAGATAAGATATTGGATACCGCCGGACAGAAAGGTACGGGCAAGTGGTCCGTTATCAATGCGATGGAGCTGGGCATGCCGTTGGGGCTGATTGCTACGGCTGTGTTCGAACGTAGTTTGTCGGCACAGAAGGGCTTGCGTGAAACGGCTTCCAAGCAATTTGTATGCCGACGCTCGCAGGCGGTGTACAACAAGTCGGAGATGGTGAAGGATATCTATTCCGCACTCTATGCTTCCAAATTAGTGTCATATGCTCAGGGATTCGCCGTGTTGCAGCGTGCATCCGACGCTTTTGCCTGGAACCTCGATTTGGCATCCATCGCACGCATGTGGCGGGGCGGCTGCATCATCCGTAGTATTTTCCTGAACGACATAGCTACGGCTTTCGAGGCAAAAGACAAGCCCAAACATCTGCTGTTGGCTCCTTATTTCAAAAATGAAATGCAGCTGTTGCTTTCCGGCTGGAAACATCTGGTGGCACAATCCATGAAAGAGGAACTTCCGGTGCCTGCATTCTCGTCCGCCTTGAATTATTTCTATTCGCTGGTGTCTGCCAAGTTGCCTGCCAATATGATTCAGGCGCAACGTGACTATTTTGGTGCGCATACCTTTGAAAGGACAGACGAGTTGCGTGGACAGTTTTTCCATGAAAATTGGACGGGACACGGAGGAGATACGAAATCGGGTACGTACAATGTGTGAGAAAGGGGGAGAAGATGATGAAGAAATTAGTGATTGTTATATTCGGCGCTTCGGGTGACTTGACGAAGCGCAAACTGATGCCGGCGCTCTATACTTTGTATAGTGGCGGGCGGTTGCCGGAAGGATTCTCCATTCTGGGGATAGGACGCACCGAGTATACGGATGCCCGTTACCAAGAATATATAATGAGTGAATTGAGTAAGTTCGTAGCTTCCAAAGAGCAGGTGGAAGATAAAATGAGGGATTTTTGCAGCCATCTGCATTACCAGACATTGGATCCCGCCGAGGTTGAAGGCTATCATCTGCTGGACGGACGTTTACAAGAGCTTACCGGTGAGCAGAAACCGGACAACCTGCTGTTCTATCTGGCTACTCCACCTTCCTTGTACGGTGTCATTCCCTTGCACTTGAAGGCGGCCGGTCTGAACCGTCCTGATACGCGTATCATCGTTGAAAAGCCGTTCGGTTACGATTTGGAGTCAGCCAGAAAGCTGAATAGCATTTATGCTTCCGTTTTCAAGGAGCATCAGATTTACCGCATCGACCATTTTTTGGGTAAGGAAACGGCGCAGAACATTCTCGCCTTCCGTTTTGCCAACGGAATCTTCGAACCGCTATGGAACCGTAATTATATAGACTATGTGGAGATTACAGCCGTAGAGAATCTGGGTATCGAAGGACGTGGCGGATTCTATGAAGGTGCCGGAGCCCTGCGCGATATGGTACAAAACCACCTCATACAGCTTGTGGCGCTCACAGCATTGGAACCGCCTGCCGTTTTCAATGCCGATAATTTCCGCAACGAGGTGGTGAAGGTCTATGAGTCATTGGCCCCCTTGACAGAGGAGGATTTGGAGGAACACATTGTCCGCGGACAATATACGGCTTCGGGCTCGAAAGCCGGGTATAGGGAAGAGAAGAACGTGGCACCTGATTCGCGTACCGAAACGTATATTGCCATGAAAATCGGTATTAACAACTGGCGGTGGAAGGGTGTTCCTTTCTATATCCGTACCGGCAAACAAATGCCGACAAAGGTGACTGAGATTGTTGTACATTTCCGTGAGACGCCCCATCAGATGTTTCGTTGCGAGGGTGGACATTGTCCCCGCGCGAATAAGCTGATTCTCCGCCTGCAACCCAATGAAGGCATTGTGCTGAAATTCGGCATGAAGACTCCCGGACCGGGATTTGACGTGAAGCAGGTGATGATGGACTTCAGTTATGACCAGTTGGGCGGGTTGCCTACCGGCGATGCCTATGCCCGTCTGATAGAGGACTGCATACAAGGTGACCCTACACTCTTTACCCGCAGCGACGCGGTAGAGGCTTCATGGCGCTTTTTCGATCCCGTGTTGCGTTATTGGAAAGAGCATACGGATGCTCCTTTATATGGGTATCCCGTAGGTACGTGGGGACCTTTGGAAAGTGAAGCGATGATGCACGAACATGGTGCTGAGTGGACTAATCCGTGTAAGAATTTGACTAATACAGATGAATATTGCGAGTTATGAAAAGTTATGTTTACCATTCGGCTACAGCTACGGCACATGCGTTGATTGAACATTTGATTGCGATGATGGAGCGTGAGCCGGAAAAGACCTTTTATTTTGCATTCAGTGGGGGAAGTACTCCTTCGCTGATGTTTGACATTTGGGCCAACGAGTACAAGGAGGTGACTCCTTGGATGCGGATGCGGATTTATTGGGTGGATGAACGGTGTGTGCCGGCAGAGGATTATGAGAGCAATTATGGTACCATGCGCCGTTTGCTGTTGGATGAAGTAGGCATTCCCGATGAATACGTTTATCCTATTTATGGAGTGAACCGCCCGGAGATTGAAGCAAAGAACTATTCGACGCTGGTTTGCCGCACGGTTCCGCTTTGGGGTGGTTTCCCGGCCTTCGATGTCGTTTTGCTCGGTGCTGGAGACGACGGGCATACCTCCTCTATCTTTCCGGGGCAGGAATATCTGCTTTCTTCCTTTCATCCTTATGAGGTGAGTGTCAATCCCTATAATGGGCAGAAACGCATAGCCATGACCGGCTGCCTTTTGTTTGCTGCGAAGAATCTTATTTTCTTTGTTACCGGCAAGAATAAGGCGGATGTGGTCCGCGATATTCTTGATTCCGGGGATACCGGTCCGGCAGCTTACGTGGCCCACCATGCCGAGCGTGTGGAATTGTTCCTCGATGCTCAGGCCAATGGCGGGAAAATGTCTACTTAGATGTACCGCTCTCCAGAATGCTTACGATGGAGAATAATGTAAAGCAGATGCCTCCCAAACCGGCCAGTACGCGTGCAGGGACAAAATAGGCATTGTGCAGGCCTGCCATCTCAAACAGAAAGGCGGAGAGAAACAGACAAGCCAGGGCCGTGAAGACCGGAATCAGCGGGATGCGGTTGGCCAGCTTGAAAGTGTTCCGCCAGATGGCGGCAAGCAGGATGACTTTGCTGGAAATGCTGTAGCATACCAGTCCCAGGCCTATCATAATATATCCTGTGGAGGAGAGTGCCGGATTGCTGTTGGCTAAGACCAGAAGTCCCCAGAGAATGCTGATGCTGCCCATTATCAAAACAAGGGCCGGCCACCGTTTCCGCTCAGCCTTTGTATAGTTGTTACGTATCTGGCGGACGATGGTTGCAACCAGCGCTACCAGGCTGGAACAGATACAAGCAAGTCCTGCCATGACATGGCCTGCTACATAATATGCATTGTGCTCGCTGCTTTTTGACAATAGCCAGAAGGCCCATATCCATGCCATTACTGCCATAAGGGTGGCAACTGCTATCAGGATATATCCCTGGGAGGAATTGAATGCATCGGCAGGTTGTAGCTGGTCGGTACGTTCCGAGTTGGCGGGAATGAGGGTGAAGCGGGTGGAGGCTGTGGCTGTGGTAGCTACACAAGCTGTGATGAAACCGACTCCGCAAATCACGTGTCCTGCCACGAAATTGCTTGCCGTGGCAGCTTCGTGCATGTAACTCCAACCATAGATTACTGTGAGTACGGCTGCCAGGTAACCGATAACCGGAAGTGCGTATCTGACTATCGGATTGTAGGTATGAATGATTTGTCTAATGATTGTTGCCGCTGTGGCGAACAAGGCAATGCAAATCATCCCTAAGGAAAATACTACCGGACCGGCCACAAATTTTGCCGAATCCAGTCCTTCGTGGAGCACAAAGGCTCCGTAGCCGAAACAGAAAAGGGCCATCAACAAGGGTATGGCCCTGAAAAGAATACTGATACCGTAATTCATAACTGTTGTTTTTAGAGTTTCCCCTTCAAACAGCGTTTCTGCAGCTTTGTTCCTCCTTTTAAGATTTATTTGTGATGAGAAGTGTTTGCCTGTCCGTATTTAGGGAGCCAGCCTCTCCTTTTTCCAGCTGCCATCCGCTTGTTGGGAATAGAGGAAACGGTCGTGTAGCCTGCTTTCCCGTCCTTGCCAGAATTCAAAACGGAAAGGGGTGACGGCAAAACCTCCCCAGTTGTCGGGACGTTTGATACTTTGCCCTATCCATGTTGCCGCTTCGCGGACGAACGCGCGCATTATCTCCATACGGCTGCCGATGACGTGACTTTGGGGTGAAATCCTCGCCCCGATTTTACTTTTGTAAGGCCTGCTTGCAAAATAGGCGTCAGAATCGGCAGGAGCGCATCTTTCAGCTTTTCCTTCAATGTGTATTTGCCTTTCCAGTTTGTGCCATACGAAAGATAAGGATATATACGGATTTGCAGTCAGTTGCCGGCCTTTTCTGCTTTCGTAGTTGGTGAAGAAGATGAAACGGCCATTTTCCACCCCTTTCAGCAACACTGTGCGTGTAGAAGGATGCCCGTCTGTCGAGACTGTAGCTACCGTCATGGCGGTGGGCTCGTACTCATCACTATGGATAGCATCGTTCAGCCAATGGTCGAATTGCTCAAAGGGATTGTCGTTGAGGTTACCCGGTGTCAGCCTGCCTTTCTTATATTCTCTTCTGATGTCAAAGAGTTGTGATTTCATTATCGTGTGGTTTTATCAGGAGTGATATATTGTTTTTCTATGTAACAGTCTGAGAGGGCTGAATGTTTTTGTTTTTCTGCGGAAAGAAAAATATGGAAGAAGGAAATGGCTGTGTTGATACTTAAAAAAATGGGGGTGTGTCAAAATTCACCACAGATTACACGGATTAACACAGAATGAGCTTAATCTACTGATAATCAAAGATGCTTATCTGTGCAAATCTGTGTAATCTGTGGTGAATACCAGTTTCGACACACCCTCGGATATTGGAGATTACCTTATGAAGACAAGTGGAAAGTGGACACTGGCATGTCTGCTATTGTAATTTAAACATTACGGGAACTGTGAATTTACAACGGACCGGTTTGCCTCGTTGCTCACCGGGTTTCCATTTGGGCATGGTGGAAATCACACGGATAGCTTCTTTGTCCAGATAGGGATCTACGCCTCTTACTACTTTTACATCTACGATGCTGCCGTCTTTGTTGACAACGAATTGTACTATTACGCGCCCCTGGGTTCCGGTCTCTTGTGCAATAGTCGGGTATTTTATACTCTTACCCAGATATTGCATCAGACTCATGCCATTATAAGAAAACTCGGGATTCTTCTCTACAACTTCAAAAATCTCATCCTCTACCGGAATCTCTTCATCTACGGTTGGAGATATGGGTTTGATGATTACAGCTTCACCGATTTCTTCGGAAGAGGCAATGGCTGTTTCTTTCACATTGTCATTATCATCCACAATTGTCAATACCTCGGCAATTGCAGGAGCTTGAGGGGGTGGTGGAGCTACTAATTCGGGTTGCTCCGTGATAGGAATTTCAATTTCCTGCTCAAATACGTTCTCGGTAATAGCACCGCTCATGTCAATCCTAACATCACGCTTCGACCATTCAAATGCAACGAACATGAAGACCAGCACAATTACATAACCTACAAGTAGCCAACTTGACTTCTTGTTTTCCAGGCTTGCTTTGGATGTTTTCTTGATTTCCATAATTTACAAGATTATTACCGTATAATGGTTGTCGCGAAACTAACATTATACAGATGTGATTAGTAAAATCATAAAACATGCGTGCCCACTTGTTTCTGTATTAAAGATAAGAAAATGAATGTTATGTTGGTGTTTGGTATGTAGTTATATATAGTTTTTTAAATTTGCTTTGATAATTTTTCTGCTTGTGGATTAAATAGTGTTGATATGTAAAAAGCACTTCCAGCGTTCGCTTACGGAGGAAGTGCTTCACACAAAAACTAAACTAGACTTAACTAAACTATTCTATTGGGGGAGTTTCACAACTCCTATCTGTTCGGTGCAAAGATAAAAAAACATATTTTAATATGCAAAAGGATTCTATAATAAATCGACGTTTTTTCCGATTTTATCGACGGATTAGTCGATTTTTTTAGCTTCTTTGGTCTAAAAATTCTTGAAAAGCTTGTTTATAGCTGTCACTTATCGGGATGTAATTCTTTCCGAACACGATGCGGCCACGGTCTATAATACGTATTTTATTCTTCTGAACAATGTAGGAACGGTGGACGCGCATGAAACGCGAGGCAGGCAGAAGTTCCTCCATTGCCTTCATGCTCATGAGAGACAGGATAGGCTTGGGAGAATCCTCCTCGTAGATTTTGAGATAGTCTTTCAGCCCCTCTATGTACAGAATTTTACTCAATTCGATTTGCACCAGCTTATACTCGCTCTTTACGAAGATGCTCTGAATCTCTTCCTTGGGCTGTTGCAGCAATTCAAACCATTGCACAGCCTTGTTGGCAGCCTGCAGAAAGTCGACGTAGGAGATGGGTTTCAGCAGGTAGTCCAGCGCATTGACTTTGTAGCCGTCTATGGCATACTGGTCGAAGGCGGTGGTAAAGACAATGCGGGTGCCGGAATCGACCATCTTCGAAAATTCCAGTCCGTTCAGTTCGGGCATCTGGATGTCTAGGAAAAGCAGGTCGATGTGCTTCTCGGGCAACTCCTTGATGGCTTGTACGGCACTGGAGTATTTACCGACCAACTCCAGAAACGGGGTCTTGTTGACGTAGCTTTCCAGCAACCCTAGGGCGAGGGGCTCGTCGTCTACAATGGCGCACTTCAGATTCATATCTTTATAATTAAAATAGATTTATACTCTTTCATGTCCTCACTCACTCCTTGCTGCCAGTCGTAATGACCGGGATAGGTCAGCTCCAGACGCTTGCGCACTTGTTCCAAGCCGATGCCGCTTCCGCTTTTATCTGCCACGCTTTTGGGATGATAGCTGTTGGTTATTTCGCAATGTATCTCTCCGGGGCTTTCACTGAAGTGGATACGGATAAAGCTGGGCTCAGTGGGGGAGATGCCATGCTTGAAGGCATTCTCTATGAGGGAAATAAAGATGAGCGGAGCTATTTCCGTACGGCTGTCCGGTCGGACGTCTATCTTTGTTTCCACACGGACGTTGGCGGAGAGACGGATGCGCATCAGTTCGATGTAGTTGCGGATGAAGTCCATCTCCTTGTCCAGGGTGACGAAGTTCTGCTGATTGTCATACAGCACATGGCGCAGCAGTCGGCTCAGTTCCTGCACGGCAGTCTGTGCCTTGTCGGCATCGAAGGCGATGAGGGCGTAGATGTTGTTCAGCGTATTGAGCAGGAAGTGCGGGTTGAGCTGGTTGCGCAGGTTCTTCAACTCGGCTTCCGTGCGGCTTTTCTCGGCTTCCCGGCGGGCGGCGTCCATCTGCGCCCAGCGGCGGCTCAGCTTGATGGCAGCGCTGAGGCCGGCGGTAAGAATCATGGTCGAGATGTCGCGCAAGATGAATATCCATTTGGGAGGACCTATGTGCTGACCGCCATCATCGCCGCGCAGATGGTTTTGGAATGTGTATTCTTGCCAAAGGTGGGCGCCGGTGGTAATGCAGATGATGAGCAGTGTGTTCAGCAGGAGATACTGCCGGATGCGTCCCTCGAACAAGTAGCGGGGAATGAGGAGGCAGTAGTTGATGTAGAATACAAGGAAGAACGAGAGGGTACTGCTGCTACCGTGGCGCAGATAGTCCGCGAGGCTGATGTTGAAGCCGCTGCGTGTCATCATCAGAAAGGGGAAACCGATGACGATACCCCAGACAATGATGTGTATCAGGGTTTCGATGCCGCGGTGGCGTGGGTTAGGGAGCTGTTGTTTCATCATGATACAAAGATACAGATTTTAATGGATATTGGAAATATCCGCTGCCTGCGAAGCAAATCTCTGTTCGCAGGTTGCGGATAAGCGTTTCCAGGTTGCGGATATGTATCCCAAGCTTGCGGATGTCTATCCCAAAGCTTGGGATAGAGATTATCCTTAATTCGGCATAACTTTTCTCTTTATTGGCAGAAAGTTTTTTCTTAATACTTAGAAAGTTTTTCTTTAATACTTTAGGACGTGTCTTGATAACTTCTGGCAAGAGAGAGATAGGTTATTCGTAGCGTATGGCCTCTATCGGGTCGAGGTCGGCAGCTTTCTTGGCGGGATACCAACCGAAGAACACTCCGGTGACGGTACATACGGCGAAGGAGAGGAATACACTCCACGGCTGGATGAAGATGGGCCAGTGGGCAACGCTCTTCACTATCCAGCTGGCTCCGCATCCTATGATGACGCCGATGATGCCTCCGGTGATGCTGATAAGGATGGCTTCGATAAGGAACTGGCTCAAGATGTCGACACCGCGTGCGCCTACACTCATGCGCAGGCCGATTTCGCGCGTGCGTTCCGTCACCGATACGTACATGATGTTCATAATGCCGATGCCGCCCACTACGAGCGAGATGCCGGCGATGCAGGCAAGCAGCGTGGTCATCAGGTCGGTGGTGGAGTTCAGCATGGTGCTGAGCTCCTGCTGGCTGCGGATGGTGAAGTCGTCGTCACTCTCCTTCAGTTTGTGGTTACGGCGCAGTATTTCGGTGATTTCGTCGGTGGCATTGTCCGTCATGTCCTCGGTGAGGGCGGAGGCGAAGATGCCGCTAAGGTAGGTCTGTGCCAGCAGGCGTTTCATCACGGTGCTGTAGGGGGCAAGCACTACGTCGTCCTGGTCCATGCCCATGGAGTTGTAGCCTTTGGACTTCAGCACGCCCACCACGCGGAAGGGCACTTGGTTGAAACGGATGATACGTCCCACGGGGTCCTCTCCGCCGGGGAAGAGGTTGTCTTGGATGGTCTTTCCGATGACGCACACCTTGGCAGAGGTCTGTATGTCGGCTTCGGTAAACATCTCGCCGTTCTCCACGCTGAGCTGCCGGATTTCGAGATAGTCCGTGCCCACGCCGCTCACGGAGGAGGGGTAGTTGTTGTTGCCCGCGATGAGCTGCCCGCTGGAGGAGACATTGGGGCTGACGGCAGCCAGAAAGTTGGTTTCGTTTCGCAGGGCTTCGTAGTCGGTCAGCTTCAAGGTCTGCATGGCGCTGGGGTCTTGGCGGACACCGCCGCGCATGTCGGCACCGGGGTGAATCATAATCATGTTGGAGCCCATTTCGGAGATTTGCGCCTGGATGCTTTTCTTCGAACCTTGTCCGATGGCAAGCATCGTGATGACGGACGCCACGCCGATGATGATGCCCAGCATGGTGAGGAATGCGCGCAGCTTGTTGTTGTTCAAGGCTCGCAAGGCTATTTTGAAAAGGTTTGTTCCGTTCATATCGTTTTAATGGAAAGTTTAAAATTAATCCCTAATCCTTAATCCCTTATCCCTCATTCCTCCTCCTGCTTAGGCAATGCTGCCAGGGCTTCGGCTGCATTCTGGATTTGGGTGTTGATGGTATCGTCCTTGATTTGTCCGTCGCGCAGCACGATGTTGCGGCTGCTGTACTGGGCTATTTCGGGGTTGTGGGTGACGAAGATGATGGTGCGTCCTTCGGCATGCAGCTTTTGGAACAGTACCAGAATCTCGAAAGAAGTACGGGTGTCCAGGTTACCCGTAGCTTCGTCTGCCAGGATAACGGCGGGATTGTTCACCAAGGCGCGGGCGATGGCTACGCGTTGCATCTGACCGCCGGACATCTGATTGGACTTATGTTCCAGTCGGTCGCCCAGCCCCACGGCTTGCAGGGCTTCGATGGCACGTCTCCGCCTTTCGGAAGCCGAGACGGAGGAGTTATACATCAGCGGTAGCTCCACATTTTCCACGGCAGTGGTTTTGGGCAGCAGGTTGTAACTCTGGAATACGAAGCCGATTTTACGGTTGCGTAGTACGGCGCGTTGAGGCTTGCTCATGGTGCGTACGGAGATACCGTCCAGCAGGTATTCGCCGCTGGTGGGCGTGTCCAGGCAGCCGAGGGTATTCAGCAAAGTCGACTTTCCGGAGCCCGATGTACCCATGATGGTGACAAACTCGCCTTCACGGATGGTGAACGAGACGCCGCGCAGGGCATGCACGGTTTCGTCCCCCACCTGGAAGTTGCGTTTGATATTTTGAAGTTCAATGACTGCTTTATTCATAATTCTTTTTTTGTATTATTTTCCGCTCTTCTTCTTACTTCCCGGAGGGCCAGGCATGAACGGACTCTTCTCACCTCCGGGAGCTTCCTGGCTCATGTCCGGAGCGCCGCTGCCGGGCATGCTGCCGATGGTGGCTTCGGTCACCACTACGGTACCTTCGTTAATGCCGCTGATAATTTCCGTGTTGACTCCGTTGGAGATACCTATCTTCACCGGATGGGCGGTAAAGGTGTTGCCTTCGCGGGTCCAGAGTTTATGTTCCCCTTCGCAATCCTTCACGATATCATTGTCGCCGATAAGCGGTTTTTCGGGGTTGAAGCGCAGGGCACGGGCAGGAGCGCACAGTACGTCTTTGCGGTCGAGGGTGAAGATGGTGACGTTGGCTGTCAGGCGTGGTTTCAGTTTCAGGTCCGGGTTGTGGGCGGAGATGACTACTTCGTAGGTCACAACCGTGCTGGTGCTGGTGCTCGACGTGCTGCTTGAGCTGGCATCTCCCAGACGAATTTGTGTGACCACTCCTTCGAACACGTCATTCGGGTAGGCGTCTACGGTAAACGTGGCGCGCTGTCCCTCTTCCACACCGCCTATGTCCGCTTCGTCCACGTCGGCCACAACCTGCATCTGCGTCAGGTCGGCAGCGATGGTGAACAGTGTCGGTGTCTCGAAGCCGGAAGCCACGGTCTGTCCTGCTTCCACGTCGCGGCTGATGACCACACCGTCGATGGGAGAGGTGATGGTGGCGTAGGAGAGGTTGCGTTCAGCCTTTGCCAGTGATGCCTGGCTGCTTTCGTAGTTGCTCTTGGCCTTCTCGTAGTTATAGACGGACTGCTCATAGTCCGTGGCGGCGATGAGCTGCTTTTCGTTCAGCGTCTTGTTGCGCTCGTAGAGTTTTTTCTGGTACTCGTATTCGGCCTTTGCACCGTTGTAGGCGGCGCGTTGCGAAGCGAGTTCGCTTTGCAGTGTCACGCGGTCCATCTCGGCAATGAGTTGGCCTTTGGTTACTACGGAATTGTAGTCTACATGAATCTTGTCGATGATACCGCTCACCTGGGTACCCACTTCCACTTCCGTCACCGGTTCGATGGTCCCCGTGGCGGTTACGGATTCGGAAATCTCGCCTTTATGGATGGTTGCTGTGGCGTAGGTCACCTTGTGCTTGGCCTTGGCACCACCGAAGAGCCATACGCCGCCGCCCACTATGATTACGGCAGCTACGGCAATGAGGATGATTCTTTTTTTGTTCATATATATAAGGTATTATAATTCGATTTTTTCTCCTTGATAAAACTTCAGTAGCTGCATATTCAGTATGGCCATGTATTTGGCTTGCAGTGTCTCCTGCTGTGCGTTGAGCAGATTGCTTTTCTCAGTCAGCAGTTCTACGGTATTCTTCATGCCCAGGTTGAACTGCTCTTGAATCAGTTCATAGCTGGTCTGCGTACTTTTCAGTTTCTCTGTGGCGGCGGCGTAGCGCTGCTGGGCGCTGTTGGCATCGAGCCAGAGGGTTTCGATGGTCTTGTACAGCGTTTTTTGGTCGTCCAGCAGGTCCAGTTCGCTGGTCTGCTTCTGAATCTTGGCTTTCTCTACGGCACTCTTGGTCTGCCGGTTGCTGAAGATAGGCACGCTTACGGTGAAGCCCAGCGAGTTGTTCCAGTTCTGTTTGACTTGCTCGCTGAAGGTGAAGTCATTGCCGTTGGCATGGCTGGTTCCGATGCCGGCGCTGAGGCTCAGCGTAGGCAGATAGCCAGCGCGGGCAATTTTGATGTCGAGGTCGGATGTCTGTATATTCAGTTTGCCGGCTTCTATTTCCGGACGGAGCACGAGGGCAGAACGGTAAACGTCCGTTTTGGTGGGCAGGGGTGCCAGTACGTTTTCCGTGCCGAGTGTGGGGATGTAGAGGTTCATCTCGGATTCGCCGTCCAGTTCCAGGAGTTGTTTCAGTTGTAGTTTGTAGTCTTGCAGGGTGGCTTGTGCGGTCACCAGTTGGTACTTGTCGGTGCTTACCTGCGCTTCCAGTTGTGCCAGGTCGCTTTTGGCTATGCTTCCTGCTTCGAGAAGCTGGCGGGCGCGTTCGCATTCGGCTTGGCTCACTTCCAGGGTCGATTCGTTCACTTTCACGGCTTCGGCGGCGTAGAGTATCTGTACGTAGGTTTGTGCGATACTTTCTTCGATGCTGTTCTCGCTCTGTGCTACGCTAAGTTCGGCAATGCGGTTGTTCAGTTGCTGTTGTTTGATGGTGTTGAGGCGTTTCCCGCCGTTGTAGAGGGTCCAGTTGGCATCGATGCCGTAGCTGCCGTTATAGGAAGTCTTGCTCTGGCTGCTGGTGATGTTGTCGCCGTCGATGATGGTGTTTGTCTCGCTCTTCGGGCGATTCACGACACGCTGGCTCACACTGGCCGAAAGGCTGGGGAAGAGAGCGGCTCGGGCGGTCTTTACATCTACCTGGGCACTTTCCGCACTGAGGCGGTTCTTGCGGATGGTGATGTTTTGCTGCAAGGCATAGTCGATGCACGCTTGCAAGTCCCATTGGCCGGGCAGGCTGTCGGCTGGCTGCTCGGAACTGCCGGGTATCTGCGTGGAAGTGCCGTTTTGGGCGGCCACTCCCATGCAGCTTGCCATACATAGCGCTATCACTGTCAATCTTTTTACGTTCGTCATATCTTCGTTATTCTATGGTTTTACATTTGCAAATGTAGTGGGGTGGAGAAAGGATTGCAAAAGTGATAGACGTAGAGTGAATTTTCCTCGCCTAAAATCTTTTTTGTACCGATGAATGGGAGAAGTCTTTTTTCTGTTCAACTTTTCACCTTTTTATTTGTTCTTTATATAAAAGTATTTTATATTTGTAATCATTATAATTTTATCGGCATGAAACAGACTGCGGTAAACATTTGGCGTTTTTATTTGGAAGGTTTTCGAAGTATGACGTTAGGGCGTACTTTGTGGCTTATCATTCTTGTGAAGTTATTCATCATGTTCTTCATTCTCCGCCTTTTCTTCTTCCCACGGTTTCTGAATACCCCCGTGGTGGGCGATGACAAGGAAGGCTATGTCAGTAATGAGCTTATCCATCGGAGTCTGGGCGACTAAACACGGAGACACGGAGTTTATTTCCTTGCCCTTATAAATTCTCCGTGTCTCTCTGTTCTTACCCGATAACTTAAAAACTTAATAACTCATAACTTATAACTCATAACTTGATTCTTATGCTTGGACACATTGACACTTCCCTGATTGACTGGTCGAGAGCCCAATTTGCCTTGACCGCCATCTATCACTGGATTTTTGTGCCGCTGACACTTGGACTGGCGGTAATTATGGGCATCATGGAAACAGCGTACTACCGTACGGGTGACGAATTTTGGAAACGTACTGCTAAATTCTGGATGAAGATTTTCGGTATCAACTTTGCCATTGGTGTAGCAACCGGTATCATTCTGGAATTTGAATTCGGTACGAACTGGAGTAATTACAGTTGGTTTGTGGGCGATATCTTTGGTGCACCGCTTGCCATCGAGGGTATTTTGGCTTTCTTTATGGAAGCAACGTTTATCGCCGTCATGTTCTTCGGCTGGGATAAGGTGAGCAAGCGTTTCCACCTGGCATCTACCTGGCTTACGGGGCTGGGCGCCACGATTTCCGCCTGGTGGATTCTGGTTGCCAATGCCTGGATGCAGAATCCCGTAGGCATGGAGTTCAATCCCAATACGGCACGCAACGAGATGGTAGACTTCTGGGCTGTGGCCACTTCGCCGATGGCTGTCAACAAGTTCTTCCACAGTGTGCTGTCCGGCTGGGTACTGGCTGCCGTGTTTGTAGTGGGGGTGAGCTGCTGGTATCTGTGGAAGAAGCGCGAGAAGAAATTTGCGCTGGCAAGTGTAAAGATTGCCGCATGGGTAGGTCTGTGTGCCGCTGTGCTCTCTGCCTGGACGGGTGATGGCTCGGGCTATCAGGTGGCGCAAAAGCAGCCGATGAAGCTGGCTGCTATGGAAGGCTATTATGAAGGGCGGCAAGGTGCCGGATTGGTAGCGTTCGGGCTGCTGAATCCTGCCAAGCAGACACCGCAGGACGGAGTAGACCCATTCCTTTTCCGTGTGGAAATTCCGAAGATGCTGTCGCTGCTTGCCGAGCGCAAGATGGATGCTTTTGTTCCCGGCATCAATGACCTGCTGAAAGGTGGATATCCGTTGAGCGATGGTACCGTAGCGCTTTCGGCAGAGGAGAAAATAGAAAAAGGAAAAACGGCTATCGGTGCGTTTGCCGCCTATCGTGCAGCCAAGGCTGCGGGCAATGAGGCGGATGCAGAGGTGGCTGCCAAAGTGTTGAAAGATAATGTAGCCTATTTCGGTTACGGTTATATCAAGGACGTGAACGAGCTGGTGCCCAATGTGTCCCTTACGTTCTACATGTTCCGTGTGATGGTGATGTTGGGTGGATACTTCATCCTCTTCTTTATTGTGGTGCTGTTCCTGGCCTATAAGAAAGACTTGTCGCGGATGCCATGGATGCATTGGGTGGCTATGCTCACCATTCCGCTGGGCTATCTGGCTGGACAAGCCGGATGGGTGGTTGCCGAGTGTGGTCGCCAGCCGTGGGCCATCCAAGATATGCTGCCCACGAGTGCCGCCATCTCTAAGCTGGATGTAGGCTCCGTGCAGACCACGTTCTTTATCTTCCTGGTACTTTTCACTGTCATGCTGATTGCTGAGGTGGGAATTATGCTGAAGGCTATTCGCAAAGGTCCTGAAACCGAAACGCACACACCGTCACATAACTCATAACTTATAACTCATAACTCACAATGAATGCTTATATATTTCTTCAACACTATTGGTGGTTTGTAGTCTCCTTGCTGGGAGCACTGCTGGTATTCCTGCTGTTCGTGCAGGGAGGTAATTCGCTTCTGTTCTGTCTGGGGAAGACGGAGGAGCAGAAGAAGATGATGATTAATTCTACGGGACGGAAGTGGGAGTTCACGTTTACAACGCTTGTCACGTTTGGAGGCGCGTTCTTTGCTTCGTTTCCGTTGTTCTATAGTACCAGTTTCGGAGGAGCTTATTGGTTGTGGATGATTATTCTGTTCAGCTTTGTGTTGCAGGCTGTCAGCTACGAGTTTCAGTCGAAGGCGGGAAATCTGCTGGGCAAGACAACGTATCGCACGTTCCTGGTGATAAACGGAGTGGTAGGTCCGGTATTGCTGGGTGGGGCAGTGGCCACGTTCTTCACGGGGTCTAACTTCTATATCAATAAAGGGAATATCGCAGATGCGGCAATGCCGGTTATCAGTCAATGGGCTAACGGCTGGCATGGGTTGGATGCGTTGCTTAATCCGTGGAATGTGGTGCTGGGGCTGGCTGTGTTCTTCCTGGCACGTATCTTGGGAGCGCTTTATTTTATTAATAATATCAATGAGGATGATTTGGTGAAACGCTGCCGCCGGGCACTTTGGGGAAATACGGCGTTGTTCCTGGTATTCTTCCTGGCCTTCGTCATCCGTACGCTGCTTGCCGACGGCTATGCTGTACGCCCGGAAACGGGAGAGGTGTTCATGGAACCTTACAAGTATCTGACGAACTTCCTGCAGATGCCGGTAGTGCTGCTTGTATTCCTGGTTGGTGTGGTGGCTGTGCTCTGGGGCATTATCCGCACGCTGTGGAAGCCGGCATTCGACAAGGGTATCTGGTTTGCCGGTGCAGGGACGGTGCTTACGGTATTGGCACTGCTGCTTGTGGCAGGCTATAACAATACGGCCTATTATCCTTCTACCCACGACCTGCAAAGCTCACTCACGTTGGCAAACAGTTGCTCGAGCCAGTTCACACTGAAGGTTATGGCTTATGTCTCTATCCTTGTTCCTTTCGTTCTTGCCTACATCTTCTACGCTTGGCGCAGTATCGACAATCGCAAGATTGATGCGAAGGAGATGGAAGAGGGAGGACACGCGTATTAATTAAAAATTAAGAATTAAAAATTAAAGGAGGATGTGTCATCTGTGTGCTATTAACTGTTTTGATACATCCTCTTCTTATTCTTTTGTCCGCTTCTCATTTAGCTGGAATTTGGGTACCAGTTTCATCAATCGTAGAATCTGTCCTTGCCTTTTCTTTATGTAAGGGGAGGGGTGTGCTGAGTCGAAGCGTATGGGGTTGGGCAATGTTGCCGCTATTAGTGCGCACTGTCCGGCAGAGAGCTTGGCTGCTGTAGTCTTGAACTTGTATTTGGCGGCAGCTTGTGCGCCATAGATGCCTTTTCCCATTTCGATGGAGTTGAGATAGACCTCCATGATACGTTCTTTGGACCAGAAGAACTCTATTAGTACGGTGAAGTAGACTTCCAGTCCTTTACGTACCCAGGAAGACTGGGGCCATAGGAATACATTCTTTGCCGTCTGCTGGCTGATGGTGCTTGCGCCCCGTTTCCGTTTTCTTGTTTCATTCTCCTTTATCGCTTTCTGTATCTCGATGAAATCGAATCCGTTGTGTGTGGCAAACCGGTTGTCTTCCGAGGCAATGACGGCCATAGGCAGGTGAGGGGATATCTTGTCGGAAGATACCCAAGTGTGGTGCCAGCATGGACTTTCACCCTTAAAGACCTGTTGCACGCTGCGAATAACCATCAGTGGCGTGATGTAGACGGGTACAAAACGATAAGCCACTACCGCTAGGATAGTGGAAATAAAGAAGAATAATATGATGTTGCGGAGGAACCGCAAAGGCTTCGGGAGTTTCATGGAGAGAGTGCCAATGTGATTAATGTGTTAATGTGCCAATATGCATATTGGCACATTAACACATTAATCACTTTACCATATTAATTAGCTGCCTCCGCATTCTTAATCATCTGTTCGCTGGCATACATATATACCTCTACGCGTCGGTTCTGGTCGGCAGACAGACTTTCGTCGTATTCGTTGTATCCCACGCCTTCCACTTTCTTGAACTGGGCCGGAGATACGCCGCAATCCTGCAAATAGTTCTCTACGGCATAGGCGCGGTTCTTGGAAACTTTCATGTTGGCTTCGTAAGTACCCACTTTGTCGGTATGGCCGATGATGGCGATATCGGTTGTCGGGTCTTCCTTCAGAATCTGTGCGAGTTCGCGCAGGGAAGCCTTTGCCTCGTTGCTCAGTGCTGCGGAGTTGAAGCCGAAAAGAATACCTGCCGCAAAGGATACTTTGACAGCCGGCAAGCCGTTTGCATCCGTCACCTGCTCCACTTGGGCGCCTTCAATCTTGGCAGCTTCGGCAGCCTTCTTGTCCATCTTGTGTCCGATGGCAACGCCGGCACCCGTACCTACTGCAGCACCTACCGCAGCTCCAATGGCTGCCCCCTTGCCTTTACCTATCAGTCCGCCGATAATGGCACCTGCTGCTGCACCGGAGCCACCGCCGATTATTCCACCTTTGGCCTTGTTGTTCATTGTGCCGCAACTGCCCAGCAGCAATGCGCCGCACAAAAGTAATACTGTAAATTTCATCTTCTTCATAACTCTTTTTCTTTAAAAGTTGACTTTATCTTTAATGTTGCAAATTTATGTATATAATAACCATATTCTTCTTTCTAAAGTTCGCCAGTTCTGTCCTTTTTTAGAGAATTTTCCTTTTGATGAGGACGAACCAGGCTGTCAGTATAAGACCTTTGGCAACGGTCGTTCCACTTACTGCCCACCAGATGGCATCCACTCCCATACCCATGTGCACCAGCAATAACGCCACCGGAATACGCATGTAATTGCATCCGATGCTGACAATGGCAGGCGGCACTGTCCGTCCCAGTCCGTAGAACACGCCCTGCATGGTAATTTCCATCATCATGAACATTTGCGAATAGCCGTCGATGCGGAGGAAATCTCCACCCACACGGTAGGCTTCGGCCTCGGGTACGAAGATAGAGAACACCTCGCTGCCGAAGAAGATGAACAGTAGTGAGCAGAGGCTTCCGAATACGCCCGTCATCCACATGGTGGTGCGCCATGCTTGCTTCACGCGCGACTTCTGCCCCGCGGCATAGTTCTGGGCGATGAACGTGCTCAGCCCCGTGGAGAATCCTTGCGAAGTATTCCAGGTGATGGCCTCGATTTGTCCACCGGTGGTGAATGCCATCAGTCCGATGTGTCCTCCCTGCTCCGAGGCGGTGCGCGAGAGGAACATATTGACGAAGGCAAATAGCGTGTTCAGCGTAGCCACGGGCAGCCCGAGCTTGAAGATGCGCCGGGTGTACTTCTTTTTCAGCGGAACGATAAAGGAGAAACCTCCGAGCACGGCGCTTTTCCCCCGGAGTTTGTAGACGAAGATGCCGAATACTGTAGCTTCGGAAAGCCATGTGGCAAGTGCCGCGCCCACTGTTCCCCAACCGAAGCCGAAGATGAACAGAGGGTCGAGGACGATGTTCATTATCAGTCCCGTCCCGCTGATGTAGAACGGAATCTTGCTTCGTCCTGCCGCGTTGTAGATGCCCGTAAAGGCAGCGGAGAGAAAGATGAAAGGCAGTCCCGTCGACACGATGCGCAGATAAGTCACGGCGGCGTCCGTGATATGCTGTTTCAGCTCGAAGATGTTCAGGATGGGGCGGGCGAAAAGAAAGAGCAGGCCTCCCCAGCAGACGGAGATGAGCAGGGCAATCGTAATGTTGTGCGAGGCAAAGCTGCGTGCGTCCTCTTCGCTGCGTGCACCGATGGACTGGCCTACGCTGACTTCGGCGCCCACTTTATTGAGCAAGGCGATGGAGCCGGACATCCACGTCAGTATGCCTACCGCACCTACTGCAGCCATGGACTCACTGCCCAGACGCCCTACCCATGCCATGTCCGTCAGGCTGTAGGCCATCTGGATGAACGAGGTGGCCATGATGGGCATTGCCAGCGTGAAAAGCTGGCGGTTGATGGGGCCTTGTGTCAGATTCTTTGTTCCTTGCACGTTGACGGGTTTTTAGGTAAACAATGTGTTGCTCATCCCCTTTTCCGCTTTCTGCGGAGACGGTGGTGGCGTTTCTGCTTGTACTTTCGTATCTTGGCATATACCAGCCAGATGAAGAGCAGACCGAAAACGGCGAAGATGAGCAGCACGATGCCTGTGTTGAGATTGTCACCTTTCACGCGGCTCCACATCTCGAGCACTAGTTCCGTGCGGTCGCCGAAGTCGCGTATCATGGCGCAGCGTTCCACTACTCGGCGGTCAGGATATTGTACCGGGTCTATCTGCAGGCTGTCGGCTCCGGGCAGGGGGCCGAAGAAGTAGCTGAGGTCGGAGTGCACGTCGAGCGTGGTATCGGTCTTGGCCTCCATGATTTCCGGTGTGGCTACGGCGCTGACGTAGCCGATGGCATCCATGTTGCGCAGTGCCACGGAAGGCTGGCAGAGGTAGTTGATGAAATAGCTTGCCGCCTTCACGTTGCGGGCGTAGCGGGGGATTACCCAGCCGTCGTACCAGATGTTGCTGCCTTCGCAGGGGACGGTGTAGTCCAGTTCCACACCCACGGCATCGGCCTCCTCGATGGCCCAGACGGCGTCGCCGCTCCAGGTGAAGTTAATCCACGCCTTGTTCTTGGTCATCATTTCCTTGCCGAAGTCGGCTTCCCAGCCGGCGATGTTGGGTTTCATCTCCTTGAGGCGTTGCTCGGCCAGGGCGATGGCCTGCGGGGAGTTGTCGTTCATCAGTTGCTCTACGGTGACGGTGCTGTCGGCCAGCTCCCGGGCGTGGGCGTAGATGATGGCGGTACCGTAGGCATCGCGGTAGCTGTCCTTCATCAGTATTTTGCCGCGGTTTTTGGAGTCCCAGAGGATGTCCCATGTGCCGGCCTCTTCGGCGGTAATAAACTTTTTGTTGAAGAGGATACCAGCGGTGCCCCACATGTAGGGCACGGCATAGTCCTCGGTCTGGCGTTCCGGTTGCGAGGTCTTGTTCAGCTCGTGGCGAATGTAGGGCGACACGTTGGGGATGTAGTCCGGCGTGTGGCCGAAGTTGCGATCGATGGGTAGCAGGAGGTCTTTGCGAAGCATGCGTTCGATGATGTACTCCGAGGGGCATACGACGTCGAAGTCCTCGTGCCCGCGCTCAATTTTGGTGAGCATGATTTCGTTGATATCGAACACCTGGTAGATGATACGGAGGTCTTCGCCCGTCTGCTGCTTGTACCAGTCGGGAAATTCGGCAAGCACATCTTCATCGATGTAGTCCGCCCAGTTGTATATCTTCAGTACACGGCTGCGCTCTTCTGTGGAGTTTCCACAAGAAGAGAGGGATGCGATACAGCACAGTAGAATCAGTATGTTTATTATCCTTTTCATCATCTTGTTCTTGACAATTGATAACTTATAACTCATCACTCACATCAATCGTTTTTCGTCCGTTCGGCCCGCTTGTTGATTACAATCAGCAGCACCAGCACCGTCACGAAGATGATGGTGGAGAGTGGCCGCAGTTCCGGCGTCAGTCCACCTTTGCGCGCATCGGCGTAGATGTAGGTGGAGAGCGTTTCCAGCCCCTGGTTGCCGATGGTGAAGATGGTCACGGCAAAGTCGTCGATGGAGAGCGTGAAAGCAAGGATGAATCCGCTTATCATACCCGGAAATATCTCCGGAAGAATAACCTTGCGCAGTGCTTGGAACGGTGTGGCGCCCAGGTCGAGTGCCGCCTCGTAGACATTCTGGTTCATCTTTTTGAGCCGGGGCATTACGCTGAGCACCACGTAGGGCGTGCAGAAAGTGATGTGTGCCAGTACCACTGTGGTGAATCCTTGCGATATGCCGAAGCTGACGAACAGCAGGAACAGCGACACACCGGTGATAATGTCTGCATTCATCATCGGGATGGCATTGGCGAAGTTCATTACCTGCCGTGTGCGCGAGCGCAGATTGAAGATGCCGATGGCTGCAATGCTGCCCAGCGCCGTACTGGCGGTGGCGGCAAGCAGGGCAATGGCGAATGTGTTCCAGATGGCATTTATCAGCGAGTGGTGCATCCCGCCCGTAAACAAGGAGCTGTACAGCTTGGTGGAGAATCCCGTCCAGTTGCCCAGCACCTTTGCCTCCGTGAAGGAGAATATCATAATAATTAAGATGGGCGAGTAGAGCAACGCCAGCAGCAGCCACAAGTAGCCGCGGGTTAAGATTCGTGTCATCATATCACACCTCCGCTTTCATTCGATGCCCCGTCCTCCTCGTTGGTAAAGAGGATGGTGATGCCTATCAGCAGCAGCATGATGAGCGAGAGGGCGGCACCGTAGTTCCACATTCCGTTGTAAATATTCTCTTGCACCGTGGTGCCGAACAGTTTGATGTTGTTCATTGTTAGCAACTCGGCAATGGCAAAGGTAGAAACCGTAGGCATAAACACCATCACTATGCCGCTCATCACTCCCGGCATGGAGAGCGGCAGAATCACCTTGCCGAATACGCGGGTAGGAGAGGCTCCCAAGTCCTGCGCAGCCTCAATCAGATTGTGGTCCATCTTCTGAAGAGTGTTGTAAATGGGGTATATCATGAACGGCAGGAAGTTGTAGACCATACCGAACACAAGGGCACCTTCGCCCAGCGGCAGGTTCAGGAAGTCGAACAGCGCCACTGTGGCAAGCGTACGTATCAAGATATTCACCCACATGGGGAGGATGAACAGCACCACCATGGTGCGTGAGGTGTTGAATTGCTTCTGGCTCAGGATATACGCTGCCGGATAGCCCAGCAGCAGGCAGACCAGCGTGGTGATAACGGCTATTCCGATGGAGTAGACAAACGTGTTCATCGCTTCGGGGTGCATCATGAACTTGCGGAAGTTGGCCAACGTAAACGCCCCTCCGTCGTCCGTAAAGGCATAGAGCACGATGAGCAGCAGCGGTACTATGACAAATACAAGCAGAAACAGCGCGTAGGGTACCGTCCAGTTGCGCCGGCGCATGAAGAAATGGGATAACTTATTGAGCACTTCCTTCCTTATTAAGAGATTGAACAATCCGTATATTTTGAGGGGCGATGGTGATACCTACGCGGTCGCCGTCGTCCCACACGTCGTTGGTGTCGACAAAGATGTCTTCGTCCCAGTCCGTAAACACGGTCAGGTGGTAATGGTTCCCTTTGTAGAGGATGAATTTCACTTCACCCGTCAGACGGCCGTCCTCTTCGTTGTCTTCGAGGATGACGTGCTGGAAGTCTACTTCCACTTGCACGGCGCTGCCCGGCTCGATGCCCTGCACGGGGAGGCACTCGAAGTTACAGCCCAGGAAGTCTACGTGCGTCTCGTCCACCAGCTTTCCCTCGAAGGTGTTGCAGGTGCGTTCCTTCTTCATCACGTGGATGTCGAAGGGTTTCACCAGCAGGCCGACTTCGCGTCCTGCCTCGAAGGCATGGTAGTCCTGCACCATCAGCTCGTAGCCTTCGCGCGTCTGCACCAGCATTTCGTAGTGTACGCCTTTAAAGATGCAGCTGGTTACGGTCCCCGTCAGCTGTGCGGCGTCGGATACATCGAAGATGTAGATGTCTTCGGGGCGAATCACTACGTCTACCTGCATCTGCTCGCCAAATCCCGTGTCCACGCATTCAAATTCGTGTCCGCAGAAGGTGACGGCTTTATCCTTTATCATAACTCCGTTCAAGATGTTGCTTTCACCAATGAAGTCTGCTACGAAGGAGTTGATGGGTTCGTTGTAGATGTCCGTCGGCACGCCTATTTGCTGGATGCGTCCTTCGCTCATCACGACGATGGTATCGCTCAAGGTCAGTGCCTCTTCCTGGTCGTGGGTCACATATACGAAGGTGATGCCCAGCTTCTGGTGCATCTCCTTTAGCTCCATCTGCATGTCCTTGCGCATTTTTAGGTCCAGGGCGGCAAGGGGTTCGTCCAGTAGCAGCACTTCGGGTTCGTTGACGATGGCTCGGGCAATGGCTACGCGCTGTTGCTGCCCGCCGGAGAGGGAGTCTACGTCGCGGTCCTCATAGTCCGTCATGCCCACCATGCGCAGGGCTTGCTTTACCTTCTTCTCGATGGTGGCACCGGGCAGCTTCTTCAGCTTCAGCCCGAAGGCAATGTTGTTGAACACGTTGAGGTGGGGGAAGAGGGCGTACTTCTGGAACACGGTGTTTACCGGACGCTTGTGCGGCGGTGTCTGTGTGATGTCCTTTCCGGCAATGGTTATCACTCCTTCCGAGGCTGTCTGAAAGCCTGCAATGAGGCGCAACAGAGTTGTCTTTCCGCAGCCGGACGGTCCCAGTATTGTTACAAACTCGCCCTTACGGACAGACAAATTCACATCATTCAGCACGGCCTTATCTCCGAAAAATTTCGATACGTGCTCCACACCGATGATGCAATCGGACTTTTGCATAAGCGTCTTTTACTTTATCCAAACGAATTAAACAAATCTCAGAAGAAAGCTGAAATAAAATCAAAACAGTTTCTCGGGCTTTCAAAAAGCGGGTGCAAAGTTACATAATTTATCGGGATTTTTCGCCTTACTCTAAAATTCATTATTCCTATGAAGTTAAAATAATAAGTAATACCTTTGTTGGCAGTATTGATATTAAAACTTAATAACATGATGGAAAAGAAGATTGTACTCATCACCGGAGCCTCCTCGGGAATAGGGGAAGGCTGCGCGCGTAAATTTGCCATGAACGGTTACCGGCTTATACTCAATGGCCGTAATGTGGAGAAACTGAATGCTGTAAAGAAAGAATTGTTGGAGAAATATGGAGCCGATGTGTATCTGCTTCCTTTCGATGTCCGCGACCGGCAGGCTGCCCATGCCGCCCTCGAATCCCTTCCGGAGGAATGGAAGGCGGTAGACATACTGGTGAACAATGCCGGACTCGTCATTGGGGTGGACAAGGAACATGAAGGTAACCTGGATGAATGGGACATTGTCATCGACACTAACGTGAAAGCCTTGCTTGCCATGACCCGCCTCGTGGTTCCCGGTATGGTGGAGCGAGGCCGTGGTCACGTTATCAATATGGGGTCCATTGCCGGAGATTACGCTTATCCGGGAGGCAGTGTGTACTGTGCCTGCAAGGCTGCCGTCAAGGCCCTTTCCGACGGACTCCGCATCGACCTGGTGGATACCCCGATACGCGTAACGAATATCAAGCCGGGGTTGGTGGAAACCAATTTCTCCGTCGTCCGTTTCCGTGGTAACCGGGAGGCGGCCGATAATGTATATAAAGGTATACGCCCGCTGACCGGCGACGATATAGCCGAAGTGGTCTATTTCGCCGCTGCCGTCCCCGAGCATATCCAGATTGCGGAAGTGCTGGTGATGCCTGCCAACCAAGCCACGGGGACAATTGTCAGCCGGAAATAGAATTTGTATAAGGATATGATAAAATGATACTATTTTATCTTCGGGGAAACGCCTACATTTGCGCACAGCTAAATGAATATAGAATCTAAACAAGAAAAGCATGAATTTCAAGAAACGAACAAATTTCCTCTTTGGAGTACTGCTGCTGACCGGCAGTTTGTTGGCTCAAAACGTATGTGTATCCACTCCGAAAACCTCTTTGGTGCTTTCGGCTCCTGAAGGCGGTACACTGAGACACTTGTATTATGGTAACAGACTTTCTGAAGCCGACTTGCAGAATATCTCTGCGGCAGAAGCGAACCATGCAGCCTATCCCGAATATGGATTGAATGCTCCCGTGGAGACGGCCCTCGCTGTGAAGCATGCCGACGGTAACATGACCCTCCAGCTCGAAGTATTGAACGTGACTACCGAAAAGGAAGGGAATGTCGTGACGACTGTCGTGGCACTGAAGGATAAGGTGTATCCCTTCTTCGTCAACGTCTGTTACCGTGCCTGGCAGGATGCCGACGTGATAGAATCCTGGACTGAAATCTCCCATCAGGAGAAGAAGTCGGTGGTGCTCAATCAGTTTGCTTCCGGCTATCTGCCCATCCGCCGTGGCGATGTATGGCTGTCCCATCTCTCCGGTTCCTGGGCCAATGAAGGGGTCTTGACGCAGGAACCTCTCACTCCGGGCATGAAGGTTATCAAGAATAAGGACGGTGTGCGCAATTCCCATACTGACCATGCCGAAGTGATGTTCTCCCTCGACGGTCGTCCGCAGGAGAACACGGGCAACGTGATTGGTGCAGCCCTCTGTTACAGCGGCAACTACAAGCTCCGCATTGAGACGCACGATGATGAATACCACCATTTCTTTGCCGGAATCAACGAAGAGAACTCTACTTATTCCTTGAAGAAGGACGAGCTTTTCCGCACTCCCGAACTTGCCCTGACTTATAGTAATGAAGGCTTGAGTGGCGGCAGCCGTAACTTCCATCGCTGGGCACGCCTGCACAAACTGGCGCACGGCACTACCCCCCGCAAGATTCTTTTGAATAGTTGGGAAGGCGTGTACTTTGACATCAACCAGCAAGGTATGGACCAAATGATGGCGGACATTGTCTCCATGGGTGGCGAGTTGTTCGTGATGGACGATGGCTGGTTTGGCGACAAGTATCCCCGTAAGAACGACAGCTCATCACTCGGCGACTGGGTGGTGGACAAGAACAAGCTTCCGAACGGCATTGAAGGCTTGCTGAGTGATGCCAAGAAACATGGCGTCAAGTTTGGCATCTGGATTGAGCCGGAGATGGCGAACACTACCAGCGAACTCTACGAGAAGCATCCCGACTGGGTACTTAAAGCTTCCGAACGTGACGTTGTGTTGGGACGCGGCGGCACGCAGGTAGTGCTTGACCTTGCCAATCCTGCCGTGCAGGACTTCGTTTTCGGTGTGGTAGACAACCTGATGACCTCTTATCCTGAAATAGATTACATCAAGTGGGACGCCAATATGTCTGTCCAGAACCACGGTTCGCAATATCTGACGAAGGATAATCAGAGCCACATGTACATCGAATTCCACCGCGGCTTCGAGAAAATCTGCCAGCGCATCCGTGCCAAATATCCCGACCTTACCATCCAGGCATGTGCCAGTGGCGGCGGTCGTGCCAACTACGGAGTGCTGCCTTACTTCGACGAGTTCTGGGTAAGCGACAATACCGATGCCCTGCAACGTGTCTATATGCAGTGGGGAACTTCCTATTTCTTCCCCGCCATCGCTATGGCATCGCATATCAGTGCTGCCCCCAATCATCAGACGTTCCGCACCATCCCTCTGAAATATCGGATAGACGTTGCCATGAGTGGTCGTTTGGGTATGGAAATCCAGCCCAAAAATATGACGGAAGAAGAAAAGGCTCTTTGCAAGAATGCCATTGCCGAGTACAAGACCATTCGTCCCGTAGTACAGTTGGGAGACATTTACCGCCTGCTCTCTCCTTATGACAAGCAAGGTGTGGCTTCTCTGATGTACGTGGCTCCGGAGAAGGACAAGGCAGTCTTCTATTGGTGGAAGACGGAACATTTCTGTAACCAGCACCTGCCGCGTGTGAAGATGGCAGGGCTCTGTGCCGACAAGCAATACCGGGTGCATGAACTGAACCGTATAGATAATGTTCCCTTGAACTACGAAGGAAAGAGTTTCAGTGGTGCCTACCTCATGGCAAACGGGCTGGAGATTCCCTACAACCATAAGGTGGACTATCACAAGCAGAACGACTATTCGAGCCGTGTGCTTTATCTGGAAGAGGTGAAGTGACATAAGCAAAGGTGAGGTTGGGCCGTGTAAAGGTGAACTTGAGCGGCGTAAAGGTGAGGTTTATGGGTACAGTTGGTACAGTGGGTACAGCGTCTCTTCTATCTCACACACGCATGTATATAAATAATGTACGCGTTATGAAGTAATGTACATAAGCGCATGTGTGTGAAGCAGAAGAGGCGCTGTACCCACTGTACCAATTGTACCACTGTTTGGATGTCCAACTTTTCTTTTCGTACCCTTTTGGGACTTTCAGGTAAGATGGAAACATAAAAAAAGTCCCACAATACATTGATATTGTAGGACTTTTTTCTTTTTGTCGCCTTCTGGCTTTGTTTCTATGTGAACCGCTTGGGGCTCGAACCCAAGACCCCAACATTAAAAGTGTTGTGCTCTACCTGCTGAGCTAGCGATTCAATCCTTCATTGCTGTTAAGCGGGTGCAAAGATAGATACTTTTTTGAAATTTGCAAAATAATATCATCTTTTTTCTTATCTTTGTCCCCATCAATCCTTGATATTAATCATTATCACTGAACATTAATCATTAAATACATGGCAACAGTAGACGATAAAAAGATTATCTTTTCTATGGTTGGGCTGAATAAAACCATTCAGCAGAACAACAAGCAGGTACTGAAGAACATTTACCTCTCGTTCTTCTACGGGGCAAAAATCGGTATCATCGGTCTGAACGGTTCGGGTAAATCGACCCTGCTGAAGATTATCGCCGGATTGGATAAGTCCTATCAGGGCGAAGTGGTGTTCTCGCCGGGATATTCTGTGGGGTATCTGGCCCAGGAACCGTACCTCGACCCCACCAAGACCGTAAAGGAAATTGTAATGGAAGGCGTGCAGCCCATTGTGGACGCGCTGGCAGAATACGAGGAAATCAATCAGAAGTTTGGCTTGCCCGAATATTATGAGGACCAGGACAAGATGGACAAGCTCTTCTCCCGCCAGGCCGAGTTGCAGGACATCATTGACGCGACCGATGCCTGGAACCTTGACAGCAAGCTGGAACGCGCCATGGACGCCCTCCGTTGTCCGCCCGAAGACCAGTCCGTAGAACATCTTTCCGGTGGTGAGCGCCGCCGTGTGGCCCTTTGCCGCCTATTGTTGCAGAAGCCCGACGTGCTTCTTCTTGACGAGCCCACCAACCACCTTGATGCCGAATCCATCGACTGGCTGGAACAACACTTGCAGCAGTACGAGGGTACGGTGATTGCCGTAACGCACGACCGTTACTTCCTCGACCACGTTGCCGGCTGGATTCTTGAGCTGGACCGTGGCGAAGGTATTCCCTGGAAAGGTAACTACTCCAGTTGGCTGGAACAGAAGACCAAGCGCATGGAGCAAGAGGAAAAGACCGCCAGCAAGCGCCGCAAGACGCTGGAACGCGAGCTGGAGTGGGTGCGCATGGCTCCCAAGGCCCGTCAGGCAAAGGGAAAGGCGCGTCTGAACTCCTACGACAAATTGCTGAACGAGGATGTGAAGGAGAAGGAAGAGAAGCTGGAAATCTTTATCCCGAACGGTCCCCGTCTGGGTAATAAGGTGATTGAAGCCAAGCATGTGGCAAAGGCGTTCGGTGACAAACTGTTGTTCGATGACCTCAACTTCATGCTTCCACCCAACGGTATCGTGGGTATCATCGGCCCTAACGGTGCCGGTAAGACTACGCTTTTCCGTCTTATCATGGGACTGGAAAAGGCAGACAAAGGCGAATTCGAGGTGGGGGAGACCGTAAAGGTTGCCTACGTGGACCAGCAGCACAAGGATATCGACCCCAACAAGAGCGTATATCAGGTCATTTCCGGCGGAAACGATCTGATTCGCATGGGAGGGCGCGACATTAATGCACGCGCCTATCTGTCCCGTTTTAACTTCTCCGGTGCCGACCAGGAAAAGCTCTGTGGGGTGCTTTCCGGTGGTGAACGCAACCGCTTGCATCTGGCGCTCTGCCTGAAGGAGGAAGGTAATGTGCTGTTGCTGGACGAGCCCACCAATGACATCGACGTGAATACGCTCCGTGCCCTCGAAGAAGGTTTGGAGGACTTTGCCGGATGTGCTGTGGTCATCAGTCACGACCGTTGGTTCCTTGACCGTATCTGTACGCATATCCTCGCTTTCGAAGGAGACTCCAATGTGTTCTTCTTTGAAGGTTCTTATTCAGAATATGAGGAAAATAAACAGAAACGTCTTGGGAAAGAAGAACCCACCCGTGTACGTTATAGAAAGCTCATGAATGATTGATTTCGGTGCGAATTTGAAAGTATATTCTTTTACTTGTTGACAATACGAAAGCCCTGCTGTAGAATGCAGGGCTTTTTTTGTTTAAAAATATCTCAAAAAAGCCTTTCTACCTTCAAAAAATGTAACATAAATATAACATTAATCTCGTTTTTATTAGTTATATTTGCGACTTAAAACATAAATTAATGTTTAATTAACACTATCTATTAACAAAAAACAGAATTATGAGAAAACATCTAATTCAATTCCTGTTGGTTGCAGTGTTGTCGGTATTTAGTGCCGCTGCATTTGCTCAGACTACAGTGAGAGGTCAGCTTGTTGATTCAGAAACAGGTGAACCGTTAGTGGGTGCCGCCGTCATGGTGGAAGGTACTACACAAGGATCGGTGACCGACATTGATGGCTATTTCAAGCAAAGCGTTGCTTCGAATGCGACATTACTATTCAAGTACGTGGGTTATAAAGACCAGAAGAAGAAGATTACGCAGAAGGGCGCTTCTGTGGATTTGGGTGCTATCCCAATGGAACCGGATGCTGTGATGCTGAAGGACGTAGTGATTACATCGTCTATTGCTGTGGCACGCAAGACTCCGGTTGCAGTATCTACTGTCGACCCCGTATTTATTGAAGATAAGATAGGTTCTCAGGAGTTACCGCAAATCTTGAAATCTACTCCGGGTGTTTATGCTTCTAATGAGGGAGGTGGCTTTGGTGATTCCAACATAAAGATTCGTGGTTTTAAGTCAGAATATGTGGCTATGATGATTAACGGTGTACCCATGAACGGAATGGAAAACCAGAAAGTATACATGAGTAACTGGGGTGGTTTGATTGATGTGGCCAGCAGTATTCAGGTACAACGTGGACTTGGTGCCAGCAAGGTGTCAACTCCTTCAGTAGGTGGCTCACAAAACATTATAACCAAGACTACTGATGCCAAGAAAGGCGGCTTCATCTCTTACGGCATGGGTAATGACGGCTACAGTAAAGTGATGTTCAGTGTCTCTTCCGGTCTGACAAAAGATGGTTGGGCCTTTACTTTATTGGGTGCCAGAGATAAACGCGACGGTTATATTCAAGGTACGGAATCCGAGGCCTACACTTGGTTCATGAGTATTGCAAAACGTATCAATGACAACCATCAACTTTCATTTACAGCTTTTGGAGCACCTCAGTGGCATAATCAGCGTAATATGGCAAATGGTTTGAATATCAAGGAGTATCAGCGTGTAAAACAATGGATGGGTGAGGAAAGTCCCTATCGTTACAACTCTACTTTCGGTTATCGCAATGGACAAGTGATGAACTCTTCACGTAACGAATACCATAAGCCCCAGATGTCTCTTAATCATTTGTGGCAAATCAACCATAAGTCAAGCCTCAGTACAGCAGCTTATATGTCTATCGGTACTGGTGCGGGCTATAGTGGTACGGGGGTAACGGGGTACACCAGCTCTTGGTACGGTACGGCCAGTGATGGTACGGTGAACACTCAGTTCCGTTGTCCTGATGGTACTTTTGATTATGATGCTGTGGATAAGCTTAATGCAGATAACTATACTAATCCGGTGAATGTGAGTGGAATGCCCGGTTATAAAGGTTCGCTGATGATTATGAACAAAGCCTCGAACGACCATTTCTGGACAGGATTGATTTCTACTTATACCACTAAGTTTGGTGATTACTTTGATTTCTATGGTGGTATTGACTTCCGCTATTATAAAGGTTTGCACAAGAATGTCATTACCGATCTTTTTGGAGGGCAGTATTATGTAGACTCTTATAACCGTAAGAGTGTATTGGCTGAGAATAGTGTGAATGGTGGAGTCACCTCCTGGGTAAACCAGAAGTTGGGAGTAGGAGATGTGATTCGTCGTGACTACGACGGTTTTGTGATGTACGAAGGTGGTTTTGCCCAATTGGAGTATAATAAAGATAAAGTGAGTGCATTTGTTTCAGGTGGTCTTACAAATACCAGTTATTGGCGTAAAGACCGTTTTTATTATAGTGGTGACAAACAGCTGTCTTCGAAGAAGCATTATTTGGGAGGCAATGTGAAAGCTGGTTTGAATTACAACCTTGATGATTACAATAACGTATTCTTCAATACCGGATTTATCAGCCGTGCTCCTATTTTTGATAATACCTTCATCAATTCTCAGAGTTCACATGAGCGTAATCCCGATGCTAAGAATGAGAAAGTTTACTCTTTCGAATTAGGTTATGGATATCGTAGCCAGTATTTTTCAGCCAATGTAAACGCCTATTATACTATGTGGAAAGACAAGGCTTTATATGATACCGGATCCTATGAAGACGTAAACGGGGCTTCCCAGCGTTGGACAATGAACATGACCGGTGCGCAGGCTAACCACATGGGTATAGAGCTTGACTTTATTGCCAAGCCTTTCCGCTGGATGGAAGTTAACGGTATGTTCTCTTGGGGAGACTGGCGCTGGAATGGGACAGCGAAAGGCTTCATGATGAATACTGAAGGCCAGATTATGGCGAATAGCCGTGGTGAAGTGGTGACAGATATGAGTAATGTAGATCAGTACAAGTATACCATTGAAATGGATAATGTACAGGTGGGCGGTTCTGCTCAGACTACAGCTGCTTTGGGAGTGACATTCCGCCCAATGAAAGGCTTGCGTCTTAATGCAGACTGGAACTTCTTTGCACGCAATTATGCCGATTATGACATTGATGCGAGCCAAGCCACTCAAAAAGAGGCTTACGTGGTGGAAAAACCTTGGGAGATTCCTTCATGGAGCACATTTGATGTAAGTGCAGGATATACCTTTGACTTCGGTAAGATTCGTGCTACACTGAGCGGCAATGTGAACAACTTGTTCAACCAAGAGTACATAGCCGATGCACGCGATGGAAGTAACCATGACTGGGAGACGGCCACACGTGTTATCTATGGTTGGGGACGTACTTATACTGTAAGATTGAAGTTGAATTTCTAAGCGAACATATTTATGAAAAAACATATATTATTAGGAACCGCACTGGCTTCGCTGTTTGCACTTGGGGCCTGCGATTATAACGAGGATAATTTCCCCGGATTTGATGAAAAAGAAACCATCACGGATGTCAGTACCGATACCCTCGTATTGGCTGATGCCCATTATGGCAAAATAGCTTCTATGCCGAAGAACCAAGGGATAGCTCTCGCCAAGGATCCCGAGGGGCAGACTTATCTTACGGCATTGAACCAGCTGGGTAAAACCAAGATGTTTACTGATATGGTAGCTCCTGAAGATTATCTGCCTGCATTTGTCGATTCGCTCTACGCATATCTGTCAGATGGTTCCAAGGTGCTGGTGCAGTACAATATCGGCAAGGAGCAACCTGAATATCTCTCGAAGATAAACGAAGCTCAGACTTTCGATCTTACTTCTGACAATTACGCTACAGTATGGGGGGAAAGCATGGTAGTGAAATATCTCACCCCTTCTACGTTGAAGAAGCTTCCTGCTTTGTTGAAGGAAGGTATCAAGAACCCGAAGACGGGAGATGTGTGCCAAGTGAATTACGCTTGGTCGGAGACCGAGCCCAGTACAGGCGGCGGTGCAGTGAAAATGGTATACCAGAAAGTAACTTCTATTGATGCCGAAGGAGGTAATTATGTCATTGTGGCTCCGACGAAGGACAATACTTGGATTCCTTTCGGTCAGTTCAAAGACCCGGATAAGACGTATGGTTATATGGAGGGTGAACCGGTAGAGATTGCGGATGGTTTCATCACCAGCGATGTGTCCAATCATATCATGACACTTACTCCTACGGAAAAAGGTTTCACTATGCAACGTCCGGATGGCAAGTTCATTTATCAGAGTGGTACGTTTAACAGTTTCAACATCGGTACTTCCATACCCGAGGGTGGGGATTGGAGCTTTGCTTACAACTATGACCGTAAGGCATTTGATGTAAAAAATGTGGAAAAGGACAAAATCATCAAGCTGAATTTCTATGAAAAAGGAAACTCTTATTCATACGGTTCTTATCCGAATGCTACGTTGGGCATTTATATGAATGAGTCGTTCAATGGAAACGAGGGCGGTTTCACTACTCAAAATGTGAAACTTACCGGCACGTTAACTAATGTATGGAAGGTGGATGGTAAATATGGTTGGAAGGGTAGTGCTCATGTAGGAGATAGCGATTTTGAATCGGAAGCATGGGTGGTTTCTCCTATTATAGATTTAGCAAAAGCGAAGGCTCCTCTTCTTAAGGTAGATATTGCCATTAATTTCTTGAATGGTAACAATCGTGCTGATTTTATTGAATTGCTGGCTTCGGAAGATTATGTGGATGATGTGGCTACTGCTGAATGGAAGGCTCTGAATGTACCTCAATGGCCGGAAGGCAAGAATTGGAATTATGTAAATTCCGGTGATATTGACCTGAGTGCTTACGAGGGCAAGAAGATAGCCATTGCTTTCCGTTATAAGAGTACTACAGAGTGTGCGCCTACTGTAGAGTTTAAGAATATGTCACTTACAAGTACCGTATCAGGGTATTATGAGGGTGTGGATATTTATAAGGAGATTCCTGAATCAGAAGCTGAAATGCCTGCTCGTGCCGTTACCCGTGCATCAGACGTGAAGCCAAATGCTTCTGCTCTCTACCAGTATGACGGTTCGGCTTGGACTGCCTACGAAGAAAGCGCAAGTATCGGTATCCGTGTGATGCAACCTGCCGATTATGTTTCTACCGGTTCGGACTATTTGAGCGATGCTGATGCCGTATTGCCCGTTTATCTGAAGAATGCATTCCCTTACGCACAGAGCGGGGATGTCAAGGCAGTAGTTTATTTCGGAAATAAGGAGTATGATGTGATGGCCGATGAATATGGCTTCGATGGCACTGCATGGGTGAAGAAGAATACCGAAACGGAAACTGCTGAAATGGCATTCCTGAAGACTGACGGCAAATGGATGGAAGCAAAAGAGTATTATAGCAATGACTTTGCTGGTGAACTTCATAACGATGCCCAGATTGTAAATGTGAAGCTTGATGGCATGAATTATGTATGGAGTGCAGGTGCAGGTTATACCCGTATCAAGGCAAGCGGTTATTATCAGCGTAACCGCGATACGGAGGCATGGCTTGTAACCGGTGAGGTAGATCTTACCGAAGCTATTGCCCCACAGATGGTATTCACTGCTTCGGCAGACTATTTGTATGGAGGCAAAATTGAGAACGCAGTGTCTGTACATGTGTCCGAAAATTATATCCCTGCGGCTTCTACTGCTACTGAGGAAGAGAAGATTGCAGCATTGCAGGGAGCGGCTTGGAGTGATCCGTTGTCGTTCGAGTGGCCTACAAGCTCTAAAGAGATCGAAATGCGTACTTCCATGGCCGACTATGTGGGCAAGAAAGTATATGTGGCATTCCGTTATGCAAGTAATACTGATCCTGGATTTGCTCCTACATTCTACATGAGTAACTTTGTGGTGAAGGAATAATTCCTGAGGTTGTGCAATAGACAATGTGGTAATGGACTTTACTGTCCATTACCACATTTGCATTCTTAGTATCGTAAAATCAAATTTAGAAACATAGATGAAAAAACTGTCTTACTTATTTCTTTTGCTGGTCGGAATTTGGCTGGCTGGATGTGATGATTCTTCAGAGGCTTCGCTCATTCCCGAGATAATACCTACCGAGCAGGGTTCGGATACTTACGTGATGAAGGGCTATGAGTCGAGCGACAATGGTTTCAACGTGTATAAGCCCAAGGCTATCGGCACCCCTTTCTATATCCAGTCCAAAGCTTTTACCGGGCGTAATTACGCATTTGCTCCTGTTAATAGTGAGTCGCTGGAAGGGCTTACTGTTGTTCCGTCTGCCGATGCTTTCAGCGAAAGCGTTGAGGTGAAACCCTCTACGTGCTATTGGGTGCGTTTCAACCGCTACAATCATTATCAGATGGGCAAGCTCCGCGTGGCCTATATTCACGGTAATGAAGTGGGCATAGAGTATGTGGCTTCTGAGGATATAGATGTGAAAAATGCCAATATTGCTGATAACAATAAAGCAGACAATCTTGAAATCCCAGCTCTCAATGCAACCAATCAATATATTGAATACTATGCAGGCGTGTCTGATGAGGAAGGTGCCGGGCAGGTACTCAATTTCTCTTTGGAATACATCGCTTCCAAGAAGCATTCGGCTTGGGTGGCATTCAGTTTCGACCCGATTACTGCGCAAGACAACGTGAAGCGTGCCAACGAGTGGAATCAAGACGACCCCAATATTGACAACAGCGTGGAGGTGACTGAATCCATGCATAAGAGCGATGGGTACGACAAGGGGCATCTTTGTGCCAGCGAAGACCGTGTGTACAGTAAAAGTGCCAATAAGCAGACCTTCTACTACAGTAATATCTCGCCACAGATAGGGAGTTTCAATCAAAAGTATTGGGCGGCTCTTGAGAAGCAGGTGCAGACTTGGGGACGTTCCACCATCAATGGCACATACGACAAACTTTATGTCGTGAAAGGTGGTACTACTGACCGTTTGCTTACCAATTTCACAGGTGTGAAGAAAGCCAATGACGGGCTTTATCCCACCACCAATGCCGACGGGCTGACACTTGGCGGACTCATTTGCCCCAGCTATTATTACATGGCTCTGTTGAGCGAGAAGGCAGGGGTTTATCATACTATCGCTTTTTTAGTCCCTCATTCTGAATTATTGCCAGAAAAACCTGGAAAAGATGAATTTATGGTTTATGCCGTTTCTATTAAAAATTTGGAGTACGAAACCGGTATCGACTTCTTCTGTAACCTGCCTAATGAGATAGAGAAGACTGTAGAAGCTACTTATAGTGCTGACGATTGGGCTTGGTAAAAGCTTCAGAAACTATAAGGAGAGTCTCCCCTTTTAGTATGACGGGCATGTCATGATTTAGGTAGCTTTCTTAAAAGCTGTTTTCGTTTTGATGGAAACTGACTTCTTATCCGTATCTTTGCATATTGATTAAAAAAAGAGATATTCATGGAACTTTCGGATATACTTCATAATTTGAAGATACAAGAACTTACTCCGATGCAGGAGGCTGCTAAGGAAGCCTATCAATCAGCCCAAGATTTAGTGCTTCTTTCGCCTACCGGTTCGGGTAAGACACTGGCTTTCCTCCTTCCGCTGGTACAGACCTTGAAAGCGGATATACAAAGTGTGCAGGCTCTTGTACTAGTACCTTCACGCGAATTGGCTTTGCAGATAGAAACTGTGTTCAAGTCCATGGGAACTCCTTTCAAGGCTATGAGCTGCTATGGCGGACGCCCTGCTATGGAAGAACACCGGACAATGAAAGGCATTCATCCCGCCGTCATTATCGGTACTCCGGGACGTATGAGCGACCATTTGAGGAAAGAGAATTTCAATGCCGCCACTGTCGTCACTCTGGTGATAGATGAATTCGACAAGTGTCTTGAGTTCGGTTTCCATGACGAGATGGCAGAGGTTATCGGGCAGCTTCCCTCACTGAAAAAGCGTGTGCTTCTCTCGGCCACCGATGCAGAGGAAATACCGCAATTTGCCGGAGTAGGAGGTGATTCCCCGTCTTCCGGCTCCCGGCTCATGAAGCTTGATTTTCTTGCTCCGGAAGCCCTTGCTCCGCGTCTGCGGCTGCATAAGGTCGTTTCTCCGGAGAAGGACAAGCTGGAGACCCTCTATAATCTGCTTTGTACTCTCGGCTATCATTCCACTCTGGTATTCTGCAATTATCGTGAAAGCGTGGAGCGTGTTGCCGGGTACCTGCAAGCCAGGAAGTTCCCTTGCGACATGTTCCATGGCGGTATGGAGCAGCCCGACCGCGAACGTGCGCTTTACAAGTTCCGCAATGGCAGTTGCGCCGTACTGATATCTACAGACCTTGCCGCCCGCGGACTGGATATTCCGGGTATTGAGAATGTGGTGCATTACCATCCTCCCGTAAACGAGGAAGCCTATACACACCGTAATGGACGTACTGCCCGCTGGGAGGCATCGGGAAATGCATATCTTGTTCTGCATGTCGAGGAGCGGGTACCCGAGTACATTTCTGAAGACATCGAAACGTACGAGTTTCCGGAGACGCTTCCCAAACCGGCCAAGCCCCGATGGGCTACCTTATATATAGGTAAAGGGAAAAAGGATAAGTTGAACAAGATAGATATTGTCGGCTTCTTGTATAAAAAAGGAGGAATGGCGCGTGAAGATGTCGGGCAGGTGGATGTAAAGGAACACTATGCCTTTGTAGCCGTGCGCCGCAGTAAAATGAAACAATTGTTGACGCTGGTACGCGGTGAAAAAATCAAGGGAATGAAAACTGTTATCGAGGAAGCAAAGTGATTTATCTTATAAATATTCATTTTATTTGCGCTTATTCTTTTGAATATGAAGTAATGAAACCGCCTTGCTTTTAGTTTCTCTAAAAGTATTATCCTTGATAAGTAAAGATAACAAAATGGTGCATATATCTTGTATAAACCATTAAAAAGTAAGCTAAATGCGGCTTAAAAATAGAATTTCATCAGGAAAGGTTTGTTTTGAAGAAATATTTCCGTAATTTCGCAAAGTCGAAAGACATTAATGAACGAAATTGTATAACCAAAACAAACTTCAAATGAAAAAGCATAATTTCAATGCAGGACCTTCTATCCTTCCTCGTGAGGTGATTGAGAATACGGCACAGGCTATTCTTGATTTCAATGCCTCAGGCCTCTCACTGATGGAAATCAGCCACCGTGCCAAAGACTTCCAACCCGTTGTGGACGAAGCTGTGGCATTATTCAAAGAATTGCTCAATATCCCCGAAGGATATTCGGTACTGTTCTTGGGCGGTGGTGCCAGTTTGGAATTCTGCATGGTACCCTTCAACTTCCTTGAAAAGAAAGCTGCTTACCTGAATACGGGTGTATGGGCCAAGAAAGCCATGAAAGAAGCTAAGGCATTCGGTGAAGTAGTTGAAGTCGCTTCTTCCGCTGAATCTACTTATACCTATATTCCGAAGGACTATACAGTGCCTGCTGATGCAGACTATTTCCACATCACTACCAACAATACAATCTACGGTACGGAACTGAAAGAGGATTTGGACGTAAACGTTCCGATGGTGGCCGATATGTCTTCTGATATTTTCTCCCGTCCTATCGACGTGTCCAAATATATCTGTATCTATGGTGGTGCGCAGAAGAATCTGGCTCCTTCCGGTGTTACATTCGTCATCGTGAAGAATGACGCTCTGGGTAAGGTATCCCGCTATATTCCGACCATGCTGAACTATCAGACGCATGTGGACAGCGGCTCTATGTTCAATACTCCTCCCGTTGTCCCCATCTATGCAGCCCTGCAGACATTGCGCTGGATTAAGGCAGAGGGTGGCGTGAAGGAAATGGAACGCCGTGCCATCGAAAAGGCCGATATGCTGTATGCCGAAATTGACCGTAACAAAATGTTTGTAGGTACGGCTGCCAAAGAAGACCGTTCACGCATGAACATCTGCTTTGTGATGGCTCCCGAATACAAGGAATTGGAAGCTGACTTCTTGAAGTTCGCTACCGAAAGAGGTATGGTAGGTATCAAGGGACACCGTTCTGTAGGTGGATTCCGTGCATCCTGCTATAATGCCATGCCGAAGGAAAGCGTGCAGGCTTTGATTGACTGCATGCAGGAATTTGAGAAACTTCATTAATAATATTGTTTTTCACCACAGATTACGCAGATTTGCACAGATTGTTTTTATGATTAAACTCTGTGATAATCTGTGTCATCTGTGGTGAGTCTTTTTAATATCATGAAATTATGAAAGTATTAGTTGCAACAGACAAACCGTTTGCCAAAGTGGCAGTAGACGGTATTCGTAAAGAAATAGAAGCAGCAGGTTACGAACTCGTGCTGCTGGAGAAATATGGTGAAAAAGCCAAGCTGCTGGAGGCTGTGAAAGATGCAAACGCTATCATTATCCGCAGTGACATCATTGATGCTGAAGTGCTAGATGCCGCCAAGGAACTGAAGATTGTGGTGCGTGCCGGTGCCGGTTATGACAATGTGGACCTGGAAGCAGCTACTGCCCACAACGTATGTGTAATGAATACTCCGGGACAGAACTCCAATGCTGTGGCCGAGTTGGCTTTCGGCTTGATGGTGATGGCTGTCCGTAATATGTATAACGGTACTTCCGGTACGGAACTGATGGGCAAGAAACTGGGTATCCACGCTTATGGTAACGTGGGTCGCAACGTAGCCCGTATTGCCAAAGGTTTCGGTATGAAGATTTATGCGTTCGATGCTTTCTGTCCGAAAGAAGTAATCGAGAAGGATGGAGTGAAGGCTGTGGATTCTGCCGAAGAACTTTACTCTGCTTGCGACGTCGTTTCCCTGCATATCCCTGCAACTGCCGAAACGAAGAATTCCATCAATTATGCATTGGTGAACAAAATGCCGAAAGGTGGCCTGCTGGTGAACACAGCCCGTAAGGAAGTCATCAATGAAGCCGAGCTTATCCAGCTGATGGAAGAGCGTACCGACCTGAAATACATGACAGACATTATGCCTGCAGCCCACGAAACGTTTGCAGCCAAGTTTGCCGGACGTTATTTCTCTACACCGAAAAAGATGGGGGCCCAGACTGCCGAAGCCAATATCAACGCAGGTATTGCCGCTGCCAAGCAGATTGTAGGCTTCCTGAAAGACGGTTGCGAGAAGTTCCGCGTAAACAGAAAATGAGATGAATAGTAAGACTACCTATAAATGTTCAGTTCTTTATTTAGCAATAGGTGCTGGTATATTTTCATTAAGTAGTATATTCAGAAATGAATTGTCAGATTTCGCCCTCGGCTTTTGCGAGGGCGTATCTATTGTACTGATATTAGGTAGTGCAATTTATCTGGTAAGATATTTCGTGAAAAAGAAACCTCAATAATCCATATAAAACACTCTCTTATGGCTATAATTAAACCCTTTAAGGGGATTCGTCCCCCTCAGGATTTGGTGGAACAAGTAGCGTCCCGTCCTTACGACGTATTGAATTCTGCAGAAGCACGTGCAGAAGCGGAAGGTAATGAGAAGTCCTTATATCATATTATCAAGCCGGAAATAGATTTTCCCGTCGGTACGGATGAACATGACGAACGTGTTTATCGGAAAGCTGCAGAGAACTTTCGTATGTTCCAAGAGAAAGGCTGGCTGGTGCAAGATGATAAAGAAAACTATTACGTCTATGCCCAGACCATGAACGGCAAGACACAGTACGGTCTTGTTGTTGGTGCCTATGTTCCCGATTATATGAACGGTGTTATCAAGAAGCACGAGTTGACTCGTCGTGACAAAGAAGAGGACCGTATGAAACATGTTCGGGTGAACAATGCCAATATTGAACCCGTGTTCTTTGCCTATCCCGATAATGCTGCGCTGGATGCCATCATTTCCCGTTATACAGCCGGGAAACCGGTATACGACTTTATCGCTCCGGGTGACGGTTTTGGTCATACCTTCTGGATTATAGACAAGCAGGAGGACATTGATGCCATTACCCAAGAGTTTGCCCAAATGCCCGCCCTCTACATTGCCGATGGGCATCATCGCAGCGCCGCTGCCGCTTTGGTGGGTGCAGAGAAAGCCAAGCAAAACCCCAATCACCGTGGTGACGAAGAGTACAATTACTTCATGGCCGTGTGCTTCCCTGCCAACCAGTTGACTATTATTGACTATAACCGGGTGGTGAAGGACTTGAACGGCATGACTCCCGAAGAGTTCCTGGCCGCTGTGGGCAAGAATTTCATCGTGGAGGAGAAAGGTGAGGACATCTATAAGCCGTCCGGACTGCATAACTTCTCCCTCTATCTGGACGGAAAGTGGTACAGCCTTACTGCCAAACCGGGTACTTATAATGATAACGACCCCATTGGTGTACTGGATGTAACCATCTCCTCCAATCTGATACTGGATGAAGTGCTTGGCATCAAAGACCTCCGTTCCGACAAGCGTATCGACTTTGTAGGTGGCATCCGTGGTTTGGAAGAGTTGAAGAAGCGGGTGGACAGCGGTGAGATGAAAGTGGCATTGGCCCTCTATCCCGTTTCCATGAAGCAGCTGATGGACATCGCCGATACGGGCAACATCATGCCTCCCAAGACAACTTGGTTTGAGCCGAAGTTGCGTTCGGGGTTGGTGATTCATAAACTGGACTAAATGAATTGATATAAACTGAAACGGGGATGTCTTCCACTAAAAGACATCCCCGTTTTTTTCGGATTAAAACAGAATAATAAGGTTATTATGTAGAAAATGCCGACCTTTGCCGAAAAATTGAGAGTATACAATGAAGGTATTGATTCTTAACGGTAGTCCCCGCCGTCATGGCAACATGTCGAAAATGTTGGAGCTGATGAAGCAGGAACTTGAAGGCTGCGGAGTTGGAACAGTTTATATAGACGTTCCACAGTTGCAGGTACATCCCTGCATCGGTTGCATGAAGTGTCGCAGTTCATTGAAGTGTTGTCTGCCCGAGGATGGGGCACAGAGAGTGTTGCAGTCTATGAAAGAAGCCGATGCAGTGATAATCGGTGCCCCTTGCTATTGGGGAAACATGCCGGGAGAAGTGAAAGTGCTTTTCGACCGTATGGTTTACGGTATGATGGGGGAGAACTCTTGGGGGATACCCCTTCCGCTTCATAAGGGCAAGAAAGCGATTGTGGTAAGCACTTGTACTACCCCTTATCCTTTCAATATTCTCTATAATCAGACGCACGGTGTGGTGAAAGCTTTCAGGGAGATTCTGAAATGGAGTGGTTTCAAGATTGTGAAAACCATTGAGAGGGGAGGTACTAAGAAGCATCCTGAGCTGACGGAAAAGGATATGCGGAACTGCAAGAAAGCAGTGCACAAATTATTGTAAAGTATTGAAAAAGTCAATATGGGTAGAAAAGAAGAATATAAATTGCAGAACGAACAGTTTCTGGAACAGTTGCGTACGGCAGAAGGAATCAAGGAATTGCCTTGCGGCATACTTTATCGGGTATTGGAGGAAGGCAGAGACGGTCTGACACCACGTCTCAACAGTGTAGTATCTGTGCATTATAAAGGCACGCTTATCAATGGGCGTGAGTTCGATAATTCGTGGAAACGGAATTGTCCGGAGGCTTTTCGTCTGAATGAAGTGATTGAGGGCTGGCAGATTGCCTTGCTACGAATGCATCCCGGAAGTCGTTGGATTGTATATATCCCTTACACCATGGGATACGGTACACGTACCAGTGGACCCATTCCGGCGTATTCCACACTGATATTTGAAGTGGAATTACTAAATATCTCGTGACACTGCTGAACAATTTGCTTTTTTATCTTGTTCTCATATAAGAATTTAGAAAAACTCAATAGGTATGAATATAGATAAGAAAGCAGGGCATATTGACCCGAAAGTAGCATTGTCCCAGGCAGAACATGAAAAGGGAACAGTACCCGGACAACAGATTGGCCTTTACGGTAATGCAGACAAGAGAGATGTTCGTCAGGTCGTAAAGATTCTGAATCCTGACAAAAACAGTATGGAGAGCAGAGGTTAACCCTCTGCTTTTTTTATTACATGCCTCTTTCTTCGTCGAGTCCAGATGATTTGTTGGAGGGTTTTGTATCTTTGTACCCGGAAATGAAACTCTTAAAAACAAAAGCAGGATGCTACGGAAAGGAGACCTCACTCAAGGAGGCATAACCGGTACTTTATTGCATTTTACCCTACCCATGCTGGTAGGGTCTTTTTTGCAGCAATGCTACAACATTGCAGATACGCTCATTGTAGGCCAATGCATTGGTGCAGGGGCGTTGGCGGCGGTCGGTTCGGCATACACACTGATGGTTTTCCTGATATCCGTTTTGCTGGGACTGGCGATGGGCAGTGGCACTGTGTTCTCTTTACATTATGGTGCCGGAAACCATGTAGCACTGCGTCGTAGCATATTCAGTTCGTTTGTACTGATAGGTATCGTGACACTGATACTGAATGTAGCCGTTTTTATCTGGCTCGATCCTATTCTCCGGCTGTTGCAGGTTCCGCAAGACATATACGGCATGATGCGCAGCTATTTGTGGATAATCTTCTGCGGTATAGTTTTCACCTTTATCTATAACTTCTACGCATCTCTGCTGCGTGCAGTAGGGGATTCTGTCACTCCGCTTTGGTTTCTGGCAGTTTCTGTCGTTCTGAATATAGCGCTCGACTTGTTTTTTATCCTACAACTGGATTGGGGGATTCAGGGTGCGGCTTCGGCCACTGTCCTTGCTCAAGGAGTAGCTGCTCTGGGCATCATCATTTATACTTACAGAAGGCGTCCGGAACTGCGATGGCATCATGAAGACATGTGTTTTGACCGTACTTGCTTGAAGGAAATAGCTTCCTTCTCTACACTGACTTGCGTCCAACAGTCGGTGATGAATCTGGGAATCCTGATGGTACAGGGACTTGTCAACAGCTTTGGAACAGCGGTAATGGCAGCTTTTGCGGCAGCTGTGAAGATTGACTCTTTCGCCTATATGCCCGTGCAGGAATTTGGGAACGCCTTTTCCACCTTTATTGCACAGAACTTCGGGGCCGGACGTTACGACCGTATCCACCGGGGTGTTCGCAGTGCATTTGTCACAGCGGTTGTTTTCTCACTCCTCGTGTCCGTGCTGGTTTTCGTGTTTGCCGAGCCACTGATGCTTATCTTTGTCCGTCCGGACGAGACGGAGATTATTGCGGTGGGAGTGGCGTACCTACGCATCGAAGGTGCTTTCTACTGTGGCATCGGCATCTTGTTTTTGCTGTACGGATACTATCGGGCCATCCGTATGCCGGGCATGTCTGTTGTGCTGACCGTGCTGTCGCTGGGCACCCGTGTAGTTCTTTCTTACTGGTTTGCTTCGATACCTGAGATTGGGGTGACAGGCATCTGGTGGTCTATCCCCATCGGCTGGCTGATTGCCGATGTAGTTGGTATCTGGTGCTATCGGTATGTTAAAGGAGTTAGAGGGAGTTAAAAGAAAATCCGGCAAATTTGCTCCACTGTCCTTCGGATATTTTCTTGAGCAAATTCAGGCTGCATGGCCTGCTCCAAAGAGACGGGAGAGGGGGTAATGGAGAATACGCCCCGGAATCCGGCTGCATTCAGTATCCCGGCATCCTCTATCGCTCCTGCCAGCAGGATGACGGGAATATGTTGCCTTCTTGCTTCCTGCAAGATGCCCGAAGGCACTTTTCCCATAAGAGTCTGCCGGTCCGATTTCCCTTCTCCAGTGATGATGAGGTCGGCATCCTTAATCTTTTCTGCAAAGTCCAGAGTTTCCAAAAAAAGCTCTATGCCGGGTTTCAACTGTGCATCCAGAAATGCGTGGAGACCGCCCCCCATACCGCCTGCCGCACCGGCACCGGGATGCAAGGATACGTCTTTGCCGGTAGTGCGGAATATGACGTCCGAAAGATGCTGCATAGCAACATCCAGTTCCTTCACCATATCCGCGTCTGCTCCTTTTTGGGGAGCGAATACGTGGGCTGCTCCATTGGGACCGAAGAAAGGATTGCGTACATCACACGCCGCCGTGAAACATGCCTTTTTCAGTGCGGGATGGGCAGAAGAGCTGTCTATGGAGCTGATTGCCGATAGAAGGGCACCGCATAGGGCGATGCCTTTTTTCATGCTTCCCACTTCGTGTCCTTCTTTATCGAAGAAACGGAATCCCAATGCTTGCAGCATTCCCAGACCGGCATCGTTCGTGGCGCTCCCTCCAAGTCCGATGACGAAACGGAGGCATCCCCGTTCCAGGGCATCGCGTATCAGTTCGCCCGTTCCGAAGGTGGTGGTTTTCATCGGATTCCTTTTGTCGGCAGGAACCAGAGGCAGTCCGCTGATGGCGGCCATCTCTATGAATGCGGTATTGCCGTCTCCGGAGATGCCGTAACTGGCATCGCACGGTTGCATCAACGGGTCGTGGGCACGGACGGTGATACGTTTTCCGTTACTGGCTGCAAGCAGGACGTCGAGCATGCCTTCTCCACCGTCGGCCACAGGGAGCACGATGGTCCGGCATTCGGGACATGCGGCATGTACCCCTTGGGCGGCAGCTTCTCCGGCTTCTGCCGAGGTGAGACATCCTTTAAAGGAATCAAGGGCAATCACTATCTTTTTCATAAATGCGGTCTTTTATAATTTCGTCATGCTTCGGATGACAAGTTGTACAATTACAAAGGTATATACAAAATTTCATTTCTTTTTCATGCAAGCATGAAAGTTCTCTCTTCGGTTTGCATTATCTTTGCAGCATGAGCGAAGATACGTATAAAACCATCGTTGCCCCTTCCGAGGGCATTTACACTGAAAAGCGCAGCAAGTTCATTGCTATTGCCCTGCCGGTGCGTACAGTAGAGGAGGTGAAGGCGCATCTGGAAACTTACCAGAAGAAATACTACGACGCCCGCCACGTGTGCTATGCCTACATGTTGGGCCATGAGCGGAAGGACTTCCGTGCCAACGACAACGGCGAACCATCGGGTACGGCAGGCAAGCCGATTCTGGGACAAATCAATTCCAACGAACTGACGGATATTCTCGTCATCGTAGTGCGCTACTTTGGCGGTATCAAGTTGGGTACGAGTGGACTGATTGTAGCTTATAAGGCTGCTGCCGCCGAAGCCATTGCCGCTGCCACCATCATTGAAAAGACGGTAGATGAGGAGGTGACTTTCCTCTTCGAATACCCCTTCATGAACGATGTGATGCGGGTGGTGAAGGAGGAGGAGCCGGAAATTCTGGAACAGTCGTATGATATGGACTGCCGTATGACGCTCCGCATCCGTCAGTCCATGATGCCGAAGTTGCGGGCACGGTTGGAGAAAGTAGAAACATTAAGGTTTGAATAATACAACAAATGGGATAAGAGCCCCTTTTAATAGGGAAGTTGTTCGTTTCCTTTAACGGAACAAGTTGTTTTCCTATGAGGAACAGACTGTTTTCTTTGCGGAAACGGTACCACTTCTTATGAAAGGCTGACTCCCCCCCTTTAAACAAAAGAAAGTTTATGGCATTTAGTGCAACAAAAAGAGAACTGGGCGAGCTCTACACCTTCTTTCGCCTGCTGGCGGATGGAGCCGTGTCATTGGGCACACCGAAAGCTGAAAAAGACGAAACCCTGCGCTGGCCCGTTGCCTTGATACAGAGGGAAGAGCATGACGGTACGCGCCGTTACTATATCGAAGCGCAGGAAGTACGCGTTGTCAGCGGAACTACCGGGAAGGACGGTTCGTTTGTTCCGGGCGAGAAAGAGGAGCTGCGCTTTCCCCGCGAGGACTTTGGCGATGCGGCAACACTTATCCTGCATCTGCTGAAGAACGTTTCGGGCGAGGAAGTGGAAGTGTCCGAAGGCTTGGAAGCCTTCCTGGATGCTGCCAACATCTTCGACCTGGAAGCAAAGACGGAAGACCGTACCGACTTTTCCGTTGCCTTCTGGCATCCCGAAGCACCTCTGACGGGCTTCAATGTCCGTTGTCGTCTCGCCCCGATGAATCCGTTGCTGGACGGAGGGCGCACGGCGAATCTGAAGCTGGAGCAAAGCGGTGTCAAGTTTGCCGTGCCCACGGTGAACAAGGTGAATGCCCTGCCGGAATCTCCTACGGAAGTGGCAGAACGCATGATGATGATTGAGCGACTGGGCGGCGTGCTGAAGTATGCCGACGTTGCCGACCGCGTGTTCCGTTGCAACTTGCTGATGATAGACCTCCACTTCCCCCGCATGCTTGCCGAGATGGTGCGCTTGATGCACTTGGACGGCATCACCCGCATCAGCGAATTGACGGAGCGCATCAAGGAGATGAATCCGTTGAAGATAAAGGACGAGTTGATAAACAAGCACCGCTTCTACGAGTTCAAGATGAAGCAGTTCCTGCTGGCACTTGCCCTCGGCATGCGCCCTGCCAAAATTTATAACGGTACGGACTCTGCCGTCGAAGGCTTCTTCCTGACGGACGGCAGCGGGCAGGTACTTTGCTACCACAAATCCCGTCCGCAGGTCTTTGCAGACTTCCTTTATCAGAACACACGTTTGGAGAAAGGTGCCGTAGAGAAAGATAAATACGGCTTCTTGGAGCGCGAGAACGGCGTCTGGTACTTCAAGCTGAATGTAAAGATTGGGCTGGTGAAACGGTGAAACAGCCCCACTGAACACGTACTGATGTGCATTATCAACTATCAATTCTCAATTAAACAAATGAACGAGACATTACAAACTATCAAGGCACGCCGTAGCGTCCGTGCCTATATGGAACAGCAGGTTTCCGCAGAAGATTTGAATCTTATCCTTGAGGCGGCTACTTATGCCCCCAACGGTATGCATTTGGAGACGTGGCACTTCACTGCCATTCAGAATAAGGAAGTACTGAAAGAGTTGAATGATAAAATCAAAGGCGCCTTTGCCAAGAGTGACGACCCTCATACACGGGAACGTGGACATAGCCAGACTTATTGCTGCTACTATCATGCCCCCACGCTGGTCATTGTCTCCAACGAGCCTACCCAATGGTGGGCTGCTATGGATTGCGCTTGCGCTCTGGAGAATATTTTTCTTGCAGCCAAGTCCCTCGGCATCGGTTCCTGCTGGATTAACCAGTTGGGGCAGACCTGCGACGACCCCGATGTCCGCGCTTTCTTGACAAAGCTGGGTGTACCCGAGAGCCATAAGGTATATGGCTGCGCAGCCCTGGGATATGCTCCCGCCGATGCTCCGGTGAAGGAGAAAAAGGTGAAGGAAGGTACGGTGACCATCATCCGCTAAACAGAGATACCCGCAGGAGAGGTGGCGGTCAGGTAATTAATCATACATGAAGCAAAATAACGTATAATTCCGCCACTCTCCGTTGGGCTTCCTCTTCACAGAGGAAATGGGTTATCGCTGCATATTGATGATGCCGCTGTCCGTATCACTGTTGTTCAGCCCCTTGTTGCCCGCCTTGTGCTTGCGTCCGAACTCGAATGTATAGCCCACGCGCAGCACGACCATCTGTCCCGTCTCCCTGACGAATGTCTCGGAACGGAAAGGAGCCACTTTGCTGATTCTTTCTTTTCCCACTTTATAGTTATTGGTGAAGGGAAACATAATACCGATTCCCGCCTGAAGGTTCTGCCGGGTGTACATTGCCATGAATGCCGTCTGGTTTTCGTTCTTCTTGATGGTTTCGCCGAAGAAATTGTTCTGCACTTTCCGGAACTGCCCGAGCAGCGAGAAGTCTTTATATTGCACTTGCGCCATCACGCTGTAATAGAATTCATCGTACATATGGCTATAGTTCAGGCCTTCCGACCAACTGCGCGTATATCCTCCCGAAGCATAAAGCGTCAAGAAATCTTTCAGTCCGAACAGTGTAGCGCCATTTATGCCGGCCATCAGTTCCGTATTCAGGCTTTGGAACGACCGCTGGTTTTCATTCTTCAGTATCAGTTTGCCGTCCTCCACGAAGATGCTTTCCATGATGGGATTGTCATAATACTGGTGGCGCACGCTCAGATTGGCATTGAACTGCTTCTTCGAATAGCTGTAAGACAAGGAGTTCGTGAACTGTTGATACGTTTTCAGCAACGGGTTTCCGCGGACTATCTGTATCGTGTCCATCGCCTGCTCCACATCAGTCAGCGAACCGAGCGACGGTATGGCAGGACTGATGTTGAACCGGTAGCGCAGGAATCCCGCCTTCTTCAGATTATAGCTCAACCGCACGGTGGGCGTGAAGGTATAGTAAGCATGGTCTTCCTCACTTTCCTTGAACCAGGCACGTGTCATTCCTACACTGCCCGCATAGCTGAAGTCCTTTACCTTGCCTTGCACCTCGAAGAAAGCGGATGTTTGCGACTGGTCCATCTTCGAGGTGGTGGGATTGGAACCTTTATACTCATTCTCTGTCCGCATCTGATAGTGGCGGGCACCGCCGCTCAGCTTCACCTCCTTGAAGCTCTTTTCATAAATGGCTTCGCCGATGACGGAGCGCTTGTCGCCGTCCACTAATGTCTGGATGTCTGCCAGCGGTGCGTTCTCGTCCTTGTACTCCTTGTATTTCCGGTTGTTCTTGGTATGGATGAGCGTTCCCGTCACATTCATCTGGATGCTCTGCTGATGGGGCAGGGTATGCTGGAAGTAAAGGTCGAGCGCCGGAGAGTAGCTGGATGTGTGGTTGTTGACGTACGAATAGATGGACTCCGTGCTGCCCACTGCCCACATCTTGTTCAGTTCATTCTGGTAGGGGGCATTGCTGAGGTTGTTACGGAAGATGGCATTGAATACATATTTGTCCGCTTTCGTCAGATTGTACGTCAGATTCAGGTTGTTGATGAAGCTCAGAGAGGGCGACTCGTCTTCGATGCCTTCCTTGATGCGGTCGATGGTGCGGTCGCCCAGATAGAAGGTTTCGTGGGATTCGAGGCGGCTGTGATACTTGCCGTTCTTGTTGAAGTAGTCGATGCCCCATTCGGAGTTCTTGTAATTGAACTTCGCGCTCAGAAAATTCTCTCCCCATAGGGTGTGGGGCGAATCGGAGAGCTGGAAGTTCACGACACCGCCCGTTTCGCGGCGGCGCAGGATAATGTTGACTACGGCGCCCAGCTCATCGTCTCCGTACTGCTTGCCGGGGTCTTCGATGAACTCCACACGCAGTACGTCTTTGGCTCTGACGGCCGCTATCTCCTTGTCTGTCACTTTAATGCCGTTGATACGGGTTTGTACGGCCCCGCCACCGCTGACGCTCATGCTGTTGCTCAGATTGTCCACTTGCAGACGGGCAATGCCGAGATTGTTCAGCAGGTCGTAGGCACCGAACGAGCGTTTGAGCTGGCTTTCGGAAGGTAGGATGATTTGCCGGTCTACCCGCTGCAGCACATTGCTGGCAGATACCGTCACTTCACCGAGGCTCACGGCATCTTCCTGCAACTGTACATCGCCCAGGTCGAGGCTTTTATTCAGTTTCAGCAGTATGTTTTCACTTTGGAGGCCGATGAAGGAGATGGAAAGGCGGTAGTCGCCTGCCTTGATTTTAGGGAGGGCGAACTTGCCTTGTGCATCCGAGGTTACTCCGGTCACCAAAGTAGAGTCTATGGTCCATAATGACACATTGGCGGCTATAACTGCTTCTTGCGAGGCGTCCGTGACGCGTCCTTTGATGGAGAGGCTCTGTGCCTGCGTACGGAGTACGGAGAGGGCAAGCAATAGTAAAAAAAGTTTGGTTTTCATAATCGTTTGTATTAGTCTGTTACTGTTGGATAGGGATGTAAAAGTCACTCTTCCCGCTAAGGGAAGATGCTGAAGCTTGTATATCAGTTGTTTATACTTTCCTCGTCTGTCCGATGAAAGTTAGGAATGCATGAAGGAATAAATCTCGTACATCAGTGTCGAAACTTTGACAATCGTAAGTCCGAAGAGGAGTCCGAAGGTAATCCATAATGCAGTCTTTGCGTATCTCTTCATGAACCGTCTTTTTTAAGTTTGTTATATCGTTCTGTTATTTCTTCTATACTGATGCCGAGTAGCTCCATGCTGCGGAACATGTCGGCAAGCTGGTTGTCAAAAAACTCTTTCTTCTGTATTCGCATCACTTTCTTCACCGCATCTTTGGAGAGGTAGAACCCCATTCCCCGTTCCGGGTAGATGATGTCCTCCGTCTGGAGGTATTCATAGGCCTTCAGCACGGTGCGCGAGTTCACTGCCAGTTGTGTGGAGAGCTCCCTCACGGATACCACCCGCTCTTCTGCCCGCCATTCGCGGGTGAGAATCTTGCTGAAACAGAAGTCTACAATCTGCTGGTATATCGGCTTGTTGGTCTTGAAGTCCATAGGCTACAGTTGTTTTTCTTTGAGCAGGAAGTAGCTCGATACCCATGAACCGAGCAGCACACTGATGGGAGCCGCATAATTGCAGAAAGTCACGATGGCTTGTGCACCGGCCGACAACGGATAGTTGGTGTGGGGCCATGTGGCAATGTTATCCATCCAATATCCGTCCGCTCTGGCTTCGGGCATGAGGGAGGCCACAAAAGTTACAATTCCTATGCAGACGGCAATGGAGCCTACAAAGATGGTGAAGCTTTTCAGCAGGACTTGCCGACTGAAGGCGAAGTAGCCGATGAAGGCGGAAGCATGCAGGATTGCATTGGTCAGTATCTGGGTGTTGTGTATCCGGAACATCGTGATGTGCGTTGCGAAATATTGCAGGAACTCGCTGCCGCTTAAGGACAGCAGACCTTTGAGGCAGGCTATCAGCAGGCTGCAGAATAGGGGAAGCAGCAGCAGGTATTTTATCCAGATATGCAGGAACTTCTCGAATGCCGATGCCGGCAGCAGTATATCGAGAGTAGAGCTGCGTTTGCTGAAATTTGTTTCCAGCAGGCAGGGGGCCATGAGGATAAACCATAGTACGTAGCGGGAGAATTCGGTGGCAGAGGTATGTTTGCCGTAATAACTTCCACCGCGGTTTATGTCGTAGAGAATGCACAGGATGCAGATGAACGATACGACGGCTGCCGACCAAAGCAGGTGCCTGCCGGTCTCATTCCTTTTATATTGTTCCAGTAGCAGGAAGCGTTTCAGATTAAAAGTTGCGTTCATAGTTCTGTTTGTATGATGGATTTTCATTGAAACATGCTCTGTATCTTTTCCGGTTGTTGCAGCACCGCTTTATACAGCAGTTCGATGTCCGGTGTGTTCTCTTCTCCGTCCTCGTTGGGGAGAATGGAGAAATGGCCCGACAAGTCTTGTTCGCTGTAGATGCTTTCTGCCGGCAGGATGTCCGTACGGGCAAAGAGAAGCCGGTTACTGATTTCGTCCAGCGAACGGTTCAGTAATATTTCGCCTTTGCCAAGGATGACGAGATGGTCCAGCAGATTCTCGAAGTCGTGCGCCTGATGGGTGGAGATGAGCAGCGTGCTTTCATCGTCCATGCTGCGGCTGATGATACGTTTCAAGGCTTGGCGGGAGGTGATGTCCAGCCCGTTTGTCGGTTCGTCGAGCAGGATGTATGGAGTATGCAGGGCAAAGGCGTATGCCAGCATTGCCTTCTTCTGTTGTCCGTAGGAGACGGAAGAGAGTTTTTGTTTCCGGTTGATTTTCAGCTCTTCCAGGTTCAGCTTGAATTCTTCCTGATTGAAATGTGGATAGAATACGGAATGGCGTGCAGCGAAGCTGGCGATGCTTTCGGTAGGCATCTGCAATTCTTCGGGCAGGAAGAAGTAACGGGCCAACCCTTCGGACTGTCTCTCTGCCGTGTTTCTTCCGTCTATACTGCACTTTCCGTTTTTGGGAAAGAGTAGTCCGCAGATGAGATGCATCAGCGTCGTTTTGCCTACACCGTTTTCCCCCAGAAGTCCATATATACCGTTTCCTATTTCCAAAGATATATTGTTGAAAATAAGTGGATTGGACTTGTAACCGTAGCTTGTGTTCTCTATCGTTATCATAACTTTATTGGTGTTGTACTGATGTACAACACTGCAAACGTAGGGTAAGTTATGGAGAAAAGCAAGGGGGAGAGATGCTTATTAACTTCTTTTAGCAGTTGTGCGCTTGTCGTTTGCTTACAGCATCTTCACCAGTATGTCCCATACAGCCACCATGTGGCAGGCTGAACCGCCCAATACAAAGAAATGGAAAACCGAGTGCATGTACCGTGCCTTGCGCAAGGAGTAGAAGGCGGCTCCCGTGATGTAGCATACTCCTTCGGCAATAATCCAGTAGCAGGCTGTGGGGGAGAGGGCGAAAAGCTGCTTGAATACTACCAGTACGGACAGCCCCATCAGGATGTAACACACTGTTTCCACGTAACTGTGCTCCTCCATCTTGCGGAAGCTGACAACAGTGCCGATAATGGCGCATAGCCAGACGAAGCCGAACAGTCCCCAGCCCCAACCGCCGTCCTCTCTCAATGCAATGAGCGTGATGGGGGAGTAACTGCCTGCAATGTGCCAATAGATGGCCGCATGGTCCCAATGCCGCAAGCGTCGTTTCCACGGATTATGATGTTTCAGGGAGTGGTAGAGTGTGGAGGCAAGATATGAACCGCCCATGCCGAACAGATAGAGCCATACACCGAATGCTGCCCAAAGATTCTGTACTTGGTAGCATTTTATCAGGAATAGTGTACTTACAATTACTCCCATGGCAATGCCGATGCCATGGGAGATGGAATTGATGGTTTCTTCTTTTTTACTATAAAATAGTCCGTTACGCTTTCTTTTCATCAGTCGAAGCATCCATAGCATGTGGGCAACAGTTTACGGTCTCCCAACGTGTTGTCTACACGTGCCACGTTCACCCAGAACTTGTTTTCGCGCACGCTTTCTATCGGGTAGGCTGCCTTTTGGCGGGTATAGCTGTGCTCCCACGTGTCGGCTACCACTTCGTATTCGGGATGGGGGGCATTCACCAGCACGTTGTCCGTCTTGTCGGCTTCGCCGTTCTTCACTTCTTGAATCTCGTCCCAGATGGTCAGCATCACCTGCACGAAGTTATCCAGTTCGGCAAGGCTTTCGCTCTCCGTCGGTTCAATCATCAGTGTGCCGTGTACCGGGAAGGAGAGGGTAGGGGCATGATATCCATAATCCATCAGGCGCTTGGCGATGTCGTTTTCGCTGATGCCCGTCTCTTCGTGCACCTTACGGCATTCCAATATCATTTCGTGTCCTACGAAGCCGGTAGCACCGCGGTAAACGATGCCGTATGTATCCTTGAGGCAGGCTGCCAGGTAGTTGGCGCTGAGGATGGCTATCTTTGTGGCCCGTGTCAGCCCTTCTGTTCCCATCATGCGGATATAGCCGTAAGTAATGGGGAGGATACCTGCACTGCCGAAAGGAGCTCCGGACACCTGGTTGGCGGCATTGCCGAACAATTTGTGTCCCGGAAGGAACGGAACCAGATGCTCTGCCACGCAGATGGGACCTACGCCCGGTCCGCCGCCACCGTGAGGAGAGGCGAACGTTTTGTGCAGATTCAAATGGCAGACATCCGCACCGATAAAGCCGGGATTCGTCAAGCCTACTTGGGCATTCATATTGGCACCGTCCATATATACCTGCGCACCGCAGGCGTGTATGATGTGGCAGATTTCCACAATTTCCGTTTCAAAGATACCGTGTGTGGAAGGGTAGGTGATCATTAGGGCGGCGAGGTCCGCCTTGTTTTCTTCCGCTTTGGCGCGCAGGTCGGCCATATCCACATTGCCTTGTGCGTCGCAGGCGCAGGTCACGGTGGTAAAGCCTGCCTGGATGGCAGATGCCGGGTTGGTGCCGTGTGCGGATGCCGGTATCAGTATTTTGTTGCGGTGCCCTTGTCCTATACTTTCCAGATAGGCGCGGATGACGCGGAGTCCTGCATATTCGCCTGCCGCACCGGAGTTGGGTTGCAGGCTGACACCGGCAAAGCCGGTAATTATCTTCAGCTCTTCACTGAGGTTGCTTATCAGTTCGCGGTAACCTTCGGCCTGGTCTTCGGGCACCAGGGGATGCATGTTCATGAATTCCGGACGGCTGAGCGGCAGCATCTCTGCGGCAGCGTTCAGCTTCATGGTGCACGAGCCGAGGGAAATCATGGAGTGTGCCAGTGAGATGTCCTTGCGGTCGAGACGCTTGATGTAGCGCATCATCTCCGTTTCCGTATGGTATTTGTTGAATACTTCATGTGTCAGATAGGTGCTTTGGCGTTTCATCTCCGCGCTGATGCTGCTTGCCATGGGTACGTCGCTTGCCTTTTCCCAATCCCTTCCGGCGGCAATGGCAAAGATGGAGAGCAGTACGTTGACGGCAGTGATGTCCGTAGTCTCATCGATGCTCATACCTACGTCCCCATTCTTGAAATAACGCAGGTTCACTTCCTTGCTCAAGGCGATGGTACGTATCTGCTGTGCCGAAATGGTGTCGGGCAGTGCAAAGCGGAGCGTGTCGAAATATTGTACATTGACCTGCTTGTATCCCAGTCTGTTGATACTTTCTTCCAGAAATACGGCAATGCTGTGGATGCGTTCTGCAATGGTGCGGATGCCTTCCGGACCGTGATATACGGCATAGAAGCCAGCCATCGTGGCAAGCAGTGCTTGTGCGGTACAGATGTTGGAAGTCGCCTTTTCACGCTTGATGTGCTGCTCGCGGGTTTGCAGCGCCATGCGGTAGCACAGCTTGCCGTATTTGTCTTTCGACCAGCCGATGATGCGTCCCGGCATATTGCGCTTGTACTCGTCGCGGGTGGCAAAGTAGGCTGCCGACGGCCCGCCGTAGAACATCGGTGTACCGAGCCGTTGTGTGGTTCCGAAGACGATGTCAGCTCCCCATTCTCCCGGAGGGGTGAGCAGGGCGAGGCTCAGAATGTCGGCGGCAACGGCCACTTTGCAGTTGGCTGCATGGGCTTTTTCCACGAAGGCGCGATAATCTTCCACGTTGCCGGTAGCGTTGGGATATTGCAGTACGCAGGCGAAGATGTCCGGCGTGAATTCCATTTCATGGTATTTTCCTATACGCAGCTCGATACCTTGCGGAATGGCGCGGGTAGTCATTACTGCCAGTGTCTGCGGGAAGACGGCTTCGTCAACAAATACCACGTTGGCGCCCGATTTCTGCATGTCGCGCGGACGCAGGGCGTACATCATCGTCACGGCTTCGGCTGCGGCAGTCGCTTCATCCAGCAGGGAGCAGTTGGCAAGGGGCATGCCGGTGAGGTCGCATACGGCAGTCTGGAAGTTCATCAGGGCTTCCAGGCGTCCTTGTGAGACTTCGGTCTGATAGGGGGTATAGGAAGTGTACCAAACGGGGTTCTCGAATACATTCCGTTGGATAACGGCAGGAGTGATGGTATTGTACCATCCCATACCGATATAGGTTGTGTAAAGTTTGTTTTTGGCAGCCAGTCCTGTAATATGCTGTCCGAATTCATACTCCGTCATTGTCTTGGGCAGAGCCAGCGGTTCTTTCAGGCGGATGTTGGCAGGAATGGTTTTATCAATCAGCTCGTCCAGGCTTTTCACTCCTATTTTTTGGAGCATCTTTTCCTCGTCTTTTTCGCTGATGCCGATGTGGCGGTAGGCCAATAGGTCGTTTTTCATGGCTGTAATGATTTAAAAGTTTGCTGTATATTTACCGGAAGAACGGATTCTCCGCTTTTTCTATTCCTATGGTAGTCGGTGCTCCGTGTCCGGGATAGACAATCGTGTCGTTGGGCAGGATGAACAGACGGCTGCAAATATGCTCTATCAGTTCGTCGAAGTTGCCGCCGGCAAGGTCGGCACGGCCGATGCTGCCTTGAAACAGCACATCCCCCGAGAACATGCAGTGGTCTGCCGCGCAATAGTACACCAGGCTGCCTGGCGAGTGTCCCGGCACATGGATGGCTTCCAGTTCTGTATTGCCGAAGGTGATGATGTCTCCATCGTGCAGATAAGTGCCCAGGGGCACGGGGGCTTCCTGCAGTTGGAAGCCGAACATGCGGCTTTGTTTCGGCGCTTCGTCAATCCAGAACTCATCGGCCTGGTTGGCTTCGGCCTTCAGACCGAACTCTTTCAGCATGAAAGGATTGCCGAAGATATGGTCCAGATGCAGATGGGTATTCAGCAGATGTTTCACATTCAGCCCATTCTTGATGATGAAGTTTTTCAAGGCCTGCTTTTCTTCCTCATAAAAACAGCCCGGGTCAATGACGACCGCTTCATTGGTTTCGTCCCAAAGCACATAACAGTTCTCCGGGAACATATTAAATTCGAATCTCTTTATTTTCATATTATGTATTTAGATTTATCCCCCTACATATACTACTTTCTTTGTCTCGAAGAACTCCTCTTCAAAGAACTCCTTCAAGTCCCACAACGTGGTCTTGTTCTTGACGGGCATGGTTTCATTTCCCAATTCGCCCCCCTTGAGGCAAATCAGTCCGTTGGGCAATGCATTCTGTTGTTTGGAGGAGATGTTCTTGCGGATAATCTTCAGTAGGTCTGTCAGTGGCATCACGGCACGGCTCACCACAAAGTCGAACTTCCCTTTTTCCTCTTCTGCGCGGGCATGGCGGAAGGTGACGTTTTTCAGCCCGATGCTGTTGGCTATTTCGGAGGCTACGCGTACTTTCTTTCCGATGCTGTCCACCAGATGGAAGTGTACTTCGGGGAAAAGGATGGCAAGCGGGATTCCCGGAAAGCCTCCTCCCGTGCCGAGGTCCATAATCTGTGTCCCCGGCCTGAAGTGGATTACCTTGGCTATGCCCAGAGAATGCAGCACATGGTGTTCGTACAAGTTCTCTATATCTTTGCGTGAAATGACATTAATCTTAGAGTTCCAGTCCAGATAGAGGTCGTAGAGTGCGGCAAACTGCCGTTTCTGTTCTTCCGTCAGGTCCGGGAAATATTTGAGTATTAAATCCATTGTAAATTTTATGTTGATAGACAATTGATTACAGTTCCTATTCGCCGTCTGTTTTTATAGCGCTGCTCAATACAATGAATTTACCGTTCATCAGAGGGGCTATGTCCTCATAAGACAACGTGATTTTGGTTGCTCCCATTACGTATGGGGCAATTTCATATACATTATAATAGAAGGTGATTCCCGTTGGGTCCAGGTAGAAATTCTCGATAGGCTCCAGGTCACCGGTGGTGGCGTAACCCATGTCCTCCAGCTCTTGGCGGGTGCTGACGTTGTTGTCTGCCATCAGCTGTTTCCAAAGCAAGTCGGTCAGCGCTTCCTTATAGTCGCCTTCAAAGAGGTCGCCTAGGTGGATGGGGCTTAGGGTCTTTAGGTCGAGGTTGAGGAAGGTGGACATATAGATGCCGTGTGCGCCGCCGGTATATTCGTTGTAATCTATACGGTAGGTCAGTATTAAGGTATTGCACAACTGCACATGGCTTTCGATTCCTTTATAATAGGAATACCAGGCTCCTATGCTCTGCTCGTCCTGTTTGTCCTCCTCGTCTTTCTTGTACATCGGCTCCAGGTCATTGCGGTAGTCGCTGACATATTTCTCCGTATATTTCTTGACAGCTTCTTCGGGTGTCATCGCCATGTACTTGTCGCCGAAGCAGGCGGAGAGGAAGAAGGCGTTCAGACTGTCTTTCAGCCTCACGTCGGATGACTGGCTGGCGTAGGCAAAGTTGAGGATGAGGTTGCAGGCCGGATTGGCTGTGTCTCCGAAGAGATGTACGGTTTCGTTTACTTGTATACTGTCGAACTCCAACGCGTATGCGTTTTTGTTCACGGTGTTACCGCAGGAAAAGAAAAAGCCGCTTGCCGCAAGCAGAAGGACAAGTAGGCTGACAGTTTGCTTTTTCATATTGAATTTCGTTTATAAATCAACATATCAATCAAAAAACTTTATCGACAAATATAGAACTTATTAACGAACTGCACACATAAAAAAGGAAAAATTAATTCCGGCAAACGGTTAAAACTTTCTATCTTTGCAGCGCTTATGAAGGAACTCCGTTACATACTGGCTGTACTCTTTTCCTCCCTTATCATTATAAGCGGAGTGGGGATTTCTGTAGTTCAGTATTGCTGTGCCGGATGCGAGACGACGCAAAGCTGCTGCACTTCCGGCTGTTCCAAATGCCATAATACACATCGTGCCTCACGGCAAACATGCAAGGATACCGGCTGTACAGCCGTCTACTACAAGGTGGATTTCGTGAAGCATGCACACGAGTCTGTTTCGTTCGTGCCATTCCTTACACTGTTTTGCGAGCAACTGCCGCTGTTTGATCACTCCTTGCCGCAGGTGGCTTGTACTCCGAGAGTTGTTTCAGGAGCACCGCCATATGTCGTCGGCTCGCGTCATTATCTGGCGCTCTATTCCACGCTTCTCATTTAGTGTTGTTTTATACGGGGCAATGACCTGGATTGCCCGGAGGGAACTGTTTGTTTTTTAATCACTTCTTTAAGTATAAAACAGAAATGAAATATAGTTTGATAGCCATTCTTCTGTTCTCTTTCACCGCCTTGCAGGCGCAGGTAAAGGGAACGGTAAAGGATAATTTGGGCGACCCGATTGCGGGTGCCAACCTCTTCTGGCAGGGAACCACCCAAGGTACCACCACTTCGGCGGACGGTACTTTCTCCTTGTCCAAACCCAATGACAAGCATATGCTTGTAGTCAGCTTTATCGGTTTTGAGAACGATACGATACACGTCAGTAACCGCAATGAGACGCTCGACATTGTCTTGCGCGAAGGGGTGGAACTGAGCGAGGTGAATGTGGTCAGCCGTAAGTTGGGCACCATGAAGCTGCGCAACAGTGTGATGAATGAAGATATGATAAGTAGCGCCGAGTTGAGTCGTGCCGCCTGCTGTAACCTGGGAGAGAGTTTTGTGACCAATCCCTCGGTGGACGTCACCTACTCTGACGCCGCCACCGGTGCCAAGCAAATCAAGCTTCTCGGCTTGTCCGGTACGTATGTGCAAATGATGACGGAGAATATCCCCAACTACCGCGGCTCTGCCGCCCCCTACGGACTGGGTTATGTACCCGGGCCATGGATGCAGAGTATTCAGGTGAGCAAGGGCAGTTCATCCGTGAAGAACGGCTATGAGGCCATCACGGGACAAATCAATGTGGAATTCAAGAAACCCCAGTTGCCCGAAGCCGATTGGTTTTCCGCCAACCTCTTTGCCAGCAGCACCAACCGTTATGAAGCCAATGCCGATGCCACGGTGAAACTCTCCAAACGTTGGAGCACCTCTTTGCTGGCGCATTACGAGAATGAGACCAAAGCTCACGACAGCAACGACGACGGCTTTGCCGACATCCCCCGTGTGGAGCAGTACAACCTCTGGAACCGCTGGGCATACATGGGCGACCGCTACGTCTTCCAGGCAGGCATCAAAGTGCTTACAGAAGACCGCAACAGCGGGCAAGTCAGCCATGGCAAAACGTCCCTGGCAGACCCTTATAAGATAAGTATAGGTACCGACCGCTACGAAGCCTTCACCAAGAACGCCTATATATTTAATAAGGAGAAGAACACCAACCTGGCATTGATTCTTTCCGGCTCCCTGCACAAGCAGGATGCCTTGTACGGACGGAAAATCTACGATGTGGACCAGCACAACGCTTATGCCTCCTTGCTGTTCGAGACGGAACTGACCAAGCGTCAAAGCCTTTCTGCCGGACTGAGCTTCAACTATGACTCCTACGACCAGCACTACCGCCTGGACAATGACGCCGCACAGCCTTTGACGAAGAAATTCACCAAAGAAGCCGTCCCCGGCGCCTACGTGCAGTACACCTACAACTGGGACGATAAACTGGTGCTGATGGGTGGCATCCGCGGCGACCATAGCAGTGAGTACGGCTATTTCGTCACTCCGCGTTTCCATGTGAAGTACAATCCCAACGAGTATGTACATTTCCGTCTTTCGGCAGGAAAGGGATACCGCACGAACCATGTGCTGGCCGAGAATAACTACCTGCTGGCAAGCAGCCGCCGGATAGACATCGCCAAACGTCTTGACCAGGATGAGGCCTGGAACTATGGCGCAAGCACTTCCGCCTATATTCCCTTGTTCGGCAAAACCTTGAACCTGAATGCGGAATACTATTACACGGATTTCAGCAAGCAGGTGGTGGTGGATATGGATACGGACCCGCATGCCGTTCTGTTCTACAACCTTCACGGCCGTTCCTATTCGCAGGTAGTGCAGGTGGAGGCAAGCTATCCGTTCTTCCAGGGTTTCACCTTTACCGCGGCTTACCGTTGGACGGATGCCAAGACGAATTACAACGGAGAGCTGATGGAGAAACCCCTTACCAGCAAGTATAAAGGTTTGCTGACGGCTTCTTATCAGACACCTTTGGGATTGTGGCAGTTTGATGTGACTTTGCAGTTGAACGGTGGCGGGCGCATGCCGGCTCCATACGAACTGACAGACGGCAACTGGTCGTGGGAAAGGCGTTATGGCGGCTTCGAGCAGTTGAGTGCCCAGGTGACGCGCTATTTCCGTCGCTGGTCTATATACGTCGGTGGCGAGAACCTGACAAACTTCAAGCAGAAAAACCCCATCATCGATGCTTCCAATCCCTGGGGAAGCAACTTTGATGCTACGATGGTGTGGGGACCGATGCATGGGGCAAAAGCCTATGTAGGTGTCCGTTTTAACTTGCCGAGAATATAATATTATTTATTAAATCAATAGCAAAACAATGAAAACAAGAAGATTTTTAGTTGCTTTGGCAGCCGTACTGTTCTGTACGACTGCCGCAATGGCAAAAGACATCCGTACAGCCGTGTTCAAGGTGGCACAGATGAAGTGTGAGAACTGTGTAAGGAAGATAAACAATAACATCCGTTTTGAGAAGGGACTGAAGGACTTCCACACAGACCTGAAGACAAAGACGGTAACCATCACGTATGATGCCGACAAGACCAATGTGGAAAAGTTGAAAGAAGGTTTCCAAAAGTTCCATTATGAAGCGGAGTTTGTCAAGGAAACCAAGCAGGACGATAAGAAGTAATTGAACAAACTGCTCATTCCAGTTGTTGCTTTATTAAAGCGGAACAACAACCATCTAAAAAATAAATCGAATGAGCAATATAATTACTAAGGCACATCCCGTGCCGGATATGCACAGCACGGGATTGCGCGTCGTCGGTGCATGGCTTTTTGCCATCGTACTGATACTGTTTTCTACAGTCTTTGTGCATGTACCCTATACCCGTGAAATACAGATGGTACTGGCAATTCCGGTACTGCTGTTTTTCGGCGCTCCTTTTTATGCCGGTGCCTGGAAGGGAACCCGGTCGGGCCGCAACAATATAGACCGTCTGGTGGCGCTTACCACCTCTGTGGCTTTTCTGTTCAGTGTGTTCAACACTTTCTTCCCGGATTATTGGCTGGGCATCGGGCTGGAACCGCATGTCTATTATGGGGTTGCCGCCGTCATCATCGCCTTTTCCCTGACCGGCGAGTTTATGGAGGAACGTGCCCGGCGAAATGTGTCGGCGGCTATCTGCCGGTTGGGAGGCTGGCAGCATAACGCAGCCCGCGTACTGCCGGAGAAGCAACGCATTGACGACCGCGTTGCCGAGCTTTTTGTCCCGGTCATTCTCATCATTTCCCTGCTGACCTTTTTTATATGGGTGTTCTTCGGAGGCATAGATGTAGTGTCACACGGTCTGTTTGCCGCTTTGTCCGTATTGGTGGTGGCTTGTCCGTGTGCGGTAGGGCTGGCCACTCCAGTAGCTTTGGCGGCGGGCCTTAATAAAGCTGCCCGCAATCATATCCTTATCAGGGACACTTCCGCTTTAGAGCAGATGCGCAATGTGGATGTGGTGGTATTCGACAAGACCGGGACCTTGACAGAAGGACATCCTACGGTAATAGGCTGGCTGTGGGCGCAAGGGCAGGAGGAGCATTATAAAGATGTACTGCTTGCTGCCGAGTCTACTTCGGACCATCCTCTGGCAGAAGCAATCGTTACGGCCCTGGAAGGGGAGGAGCAGGTTATCCCTGCCCACCTGGACGGTTTTGAAAACATTACCGGAAAAGGTGTCAGAGTGGCCTATCAGGGTGCGGAATATTGGGTAGGAAGCCATAAACTGCTGAAAGATTATCAAGCCAATTTGTCGGATATCCTGGCCGATATGCTGACACAATATGAATCGGACGGAAACAGTATTGTCTACTTTGGGCGTGAGAACGATTTACTTGCCGTTATTGCCATCAAGGACCAGTTGCGGGTGACTTCTATGGAAGCTATCCGGGAACTGCGTATCCAGGACATCGAGATATGCATGCTTACGGGAGACGGTGAGCGTACAGCTTCTTCCGTGGCCGGCAGTTTGGGTATCATGCGTTTTGTGGCTGATGCCATGCCCGACGACAAAGAGGATTTCATCCATAAGCTGCAGCTTCAGGGTAAAACGGTCGCCATGGTAGGTGACGGCGTGAACGATGCGCAAGCCTTGAGCTGTGCTGATGTAAGCATTGCCATGGGAAAGGGGACCGATACGTTGATGGACACCGCCATGATTACTCTCAGGACTTCAGACCTGCTGCTGTTGCCCAAAGTTTTCCGGTTGTCTCGCCAGACTGTGAGCCTCATGTACCGGAATCTGTTCTGGGCTTTCATCTATAATACAGTGGGTATCTTTGTCGCGGCCGGAGTACTCTATCCCGTCTATGACATCCTGCTGAGTCCTGCGCTGGCAGGTGCTGCCATGGCTCTTTCCTGTGTATCCGTGGCTTTGAGCAGCCTTCGTCTGAGTTCCAGGTTCTGACGGCTGTATTCTCAGCTGTTCCTATACTCCAGCGGACTCATGCCCATGTGCCTCTTGAAGTATTTTCCAAAGAAGGAAGCACTGGGGAAGTTCAGGGAATAGGCAATCTCCTGAATGGTCATGTTGGTTGATTTCAGCTTGGCTTTCACGTCTACGATGACGACGTGGGCGATGATGTCCAATACATTTCTGCCGGTCACCTGCCTCACGGTGGTGCTGAGGTGTTGCAGGGAGATGCCCAGTTTGTCGGCATAGAATTGCGCGCGGCGTTCGCGGGTATAGTTTTCGATGACGAGCTGCACCAGTTCGCGGCATATTTCCTCTTTCCGGCTCTTATTCCCTTTTTGCATCTGCGGACGGTGGCAATACATTCTGTCTATGCCGCTGAGGAGCATGTTCAATGTGCTTTGAGCCATTTTTGTATCGGGAGGATAGGGACCGGTCGTGATGCGTGCCCATAGGGCAAAATAGTCCTTGAAGTAGGAGGCGACGGTAGGGTTGACAGCCAGTACCGGATACTCCAGTATGTTGGAGAAAGAGCTCAATGTAGACTGGATGAGGTTGACTCCATTGAGGCAATGGGAAGAAAACCCCACGAATCCCAGGCACACTTTTTCCTTTTGTTCGTAAAACTGTATGATAGTTCCGGGAAGCAGGGTAATAAAATCCCCTTGCTTGATTTCCGTATCCATCAGATTGATGGATACCGTGATGGAACCTTCTATGCATAGTGCAAAGATGCATGCTTTCAGGCGGCACGACTGTTTGTATATGTTTAGAATGTCTTCCGTTACTTCAGTCCATGCAATCATGTCTACTGGCAGGTCGACTTGAGGAAATTCCATACGCTTTGTCGTTTAGAGTTTGCACAAAGGTAATTCTTTTCCGGGAAAAAGTAACGGAAGACATTCTGTTTTTAAAATGAAATGTTCTTTTTTTAAAATGTAACGTCCATCTTTACGACGAAAGTACGTGGCGCGCCCACTGCCATGGGACGATAGCTGTACTCCTTGTTCAGCAGGTTGTTTATCATGAACTGGAAAGCTACTTCCTTGGTGGCTTTCACCCCGAAGCGCATGTCCACTGTGGCATAGTCCGTATTATGCTTTTTCCAATAGGATGCCAGGGTTTCCCCGTTGGACGAGCCGAAGAGGATGCCGCGCACGTAGTCCAGCAGGTCAGGTTCACTTTTGCTGCGTTCGTCCAGCATAATATAGTCCACGGCAAGTATCTTGCTTTTCCAGTTTACGTTGGCACCTATGTTGATGCGTTTCCACTGAAAGTCCAGCGTGGCCTTGAAACTGTGTTTCGGACGATATTTCAAGTACTTGCCGTCATTGCTTTTCTCCTTCATCTGAAGCGGGTCGGTATAGGTGTTCTCCAGGGCATTGCGTTTCTTGTAGTCGGCATTCCTCGGTTCGGTATATACATATCCCAGGTTATAGAGCAGCTTGGCGTTTTTGTTGAAGGTGTACATGCCGTTGGTGCTGATTTCCATTCCATAAATCTGTGCTTTGGACACGTTGTGGAACTGTGCCCCGATGCCGAAACCCTTGCCGTTCTTCAGCATTTGTATGGCGTCTGTAACGCTGTTTATCATGCTCAGGTCCGCATTGTTGAATAGGCCGAACTGGAATTCCACCATATCCTTGTATTGGGTATAGAAAGCGGCGACATCTGCAAATCCTTGTAAATTGCCTGCCTTGTACCCTTGCTTGAATCCCAGCTCGGCATTGAATCCTTTTTCCGGCTGTACGTTGTAGTTGGGATATACACCTACACCTCCGATGTCTTTGCGAAGGTATTTCTCGGTGATGGAGGGATTACGGTAACCCTGGCCGAAGCTGGTACGCAGGAAGCTGTAATCGGCTAGCTGGTAGTTCAGCCCGGCACGGAACACGGGGCGGAAAGGAATCTTGCTCCCGAAAACCTTTGTGTCGGCTTCCCGGTAGTGCTTGTCTATCCGGTAGTATTCGGCACGTACACCGGCCGATACGCTGAGGCGGTCCCAGAAGCGCTGGTCGTATTGCATATAGGCGGCAACATTGTCACTTTGATGTACTTCTTCCGTTTCGCCGGAGAAGGTGCGGATATGTTCGTAAGTCAGACCCGTGGTGATTTGTGCGCCGCCGTCCCATTTCTTGTTGAACTGATAGTCCAGATAATAGTCGTAATTCTTGTCCGTCCGTGTTGGTGATTGATTGCGCTTCGGATTGAGTACACCGGATAGCCAGGGAACCAGGTCGCTGGGTAGTTTCCCTTCAAGCAGTCCTCCCATGTCAGACAGCAGGCCGTTGCTCATTACCCAGGAGATGAGGTCGCAATAGTCGGCAGTGGTGGCATTGGGGAATATGTTGTCCAGAGAGCCGAAGACACCGTCCATCAAATCACTCAGCTTGTTGCTTCCCAGCCATTTGATAACTCCGGTCATCAGTGGCTGGAGGGCTGTGTAGTCTCCATTGGCAATGTTCTGGATGACTTGTGCGTCGGTGCCCATGTTGCCCAGAATATCCGTAATGGAGGCGGATTGTGTAGGGCGTACCACATTGTCCGCACTGTAGTAGAAACGGCCCTTTACTTTGTGTGAAGTACCTCTTTCAGGATTGGTGAAGTTGAAGAAAGGGTCAATGCGGAAGTTGTTGGACTCACGTCCCATATTAGTAAAGGGAGAGGGGCGGTAGGCCTCGCCGGGCGAGCGCCAGATGAAGAAATCCCCGTACTTGTTGGAAAGGAAATCCACGTTGAAACCGTAGTTCATCAGTTTCATACCCATATCCGGCTGATAGTAGGTGAGGTTTCCGTTGATGTGGAAACGTTTGTTGTAACCTTGTTGGCGGTAGCCCTCGTCGGTAAAGAGATTCAGTCCGCCGCTGACGTCAAAGTTACCGATGCGGCGGGAGTGGGTGAGGTCGAAACCTTCGTAGAGCGGATTGCGTACACCGCTGAAAAGGCTGTTGCGCAACAAGGGCTTTACCGGATATTTGTCCTCTTTCCAGAAAGATTTGTCACTCCATTGGTAATCGCTGTTGTCGGGGTCGTCATAGATTCCTACATAGGCACTGAAACGGGTCTGAGGGGTCAGTCCCGGCCGTGCGGTGCGTATGTTGATGATGCCGTTCAGGGCCGACGAACCATAGAGCACGCTGGAGGCTCCTTTGATGACCTCTACCTGCTGCACATTTTCCAGAGGTACGCTGTTCCAGTTGATGACTCCGTTTTGGGGGCTGAGCACGCTCATCCCGTCTACCAGTACCAGGCTGCGGGCACCTACGCTGTAAGTCCAGCCGCCACCGCCTCGAATGCTGGGTTGCTTGTCGATGATATCCACCCCCGGAATGGTCTGCAGTGTCGAGGTGATGTCTGTGGGAGCCTGGCGGGCAATGTCACTGGCCTTTATCAAATCCATGGAGACCGTCACATCGCTCAGCTTCTGTTCAAACCGTCCGGCCGAGACCACGACATCTTCCAGCAGGTTGGTGCTTTCCTTCATGTACACGTCTTTCTGCATAATGTCTCCTTTGCTGATGACGATGGGCATTGGCACATCCTCATATCCCACGTAGCTGAATACCAAATCTACACCTCCCGCCGGCAGGTGTACTTCGTATGCACCGTTTATGTCGGTCACTACGCCTTGCGTGTCTTTCAGCTTGTAGGTGACCGATGCCCCTGCAAGCGGTTCATTGGTCGTTGCATCATATACGTGCCCCTTCAATATCTGTGCAGATATGGAAAAGCTGAACAGTAACGCTGCGAATAGCGTTATTAGAATTCTTTTTTTCATAAGTCTGTCTTTTTGTGAATAGTTATATCAGAATGTTTGCAAAGTACGTGAGATATTATCAGATTATCAAGGTGTATTTTTATGAATAGATGCTACATATTTAAGATAAATCCGGGGAGTGAATTCAAAAAAGTGCTATATTTGCTTGCATGAAACTGGAAATATCAGATTGGAACATGATTCCTTATGCCGGGGCATGGAGCCGGCAGACGGAATGGTTTGACGCACTTGTACACGCCAAGCAGGCAGGAGAGTGCTATGTCAATCATATTGTGCTCTGCGAGCATCCCCATGTCTATACATTGGGGCGTAGCGGGAAAGAAAGGAATATGCTGCTGGGAGAAGAACAACTGCGCAGGATAGGGGCTACGCTCTATCATATTGACCGTGGTGGAGACATTACGTATCATGGTCCGGGACAGTTGGTCTGTTATCCTATTCTGAACCTCGAGGACTTTTCTTTGGGGTTGAAGGAGTATGTGCATCTGCTGGAAGAGGCGGTAATTCGCGTTTGTGCTTCGTTTGGCATCGCTGCCGGACGCCTGGAGAAGGCAACGGGCGTATGGCTGGAGGGCGATACTCCCCGTGCCCGTAAGATTTGTGCCATCGGCGTGCGCAGCAGCCATTTTGTTACCATGCATGGGCTGGCACTGAATGTGAATACCGATTTACGTTATTTCAGCTATATCAATCCCTGCGGATTCATCGACAAGGGGGTCACTTCTTTGCAGAAAGAACTGGGACATGAAGTGCCGATGGAAGAGGTGAAGGAGCGTCTTTGCAAGGAGCTGGTAAATCTTTTGTCATGAACTATCTGGCACATATATTCCTTTCCGGTTCGAACAGAAAAGTACAGTTGGGAAATTTTGTAGGCGATGCCGTAAAGGGAAGCTCCTATAAGAATTATCCGCCGGATATAGCCAAGGGTATTCAGCTTCACCGCGCTATTGACGACTATACCGACCGTCATCCGGCTGTCTGCGAGGTGGTGCATAGGCTTCAACCAGAATTCGGACGGTATTCGGGGGTATTGCTGGATATTTATTTCGATTATTTGCTGGCTTCCCGTTTCGAGTCGTTCTCCGGAGGCTCCTTGAGGAAGTATACCCGGAATTTTTATCTTTCCCTCCTTATCAATTACCGCTATCTTCCGCTACGGTTCAAACGTTTTATCTGGCATTTTATCCTGACCGACCGTTTGCAGAAATACGCCACTCTGAACGGAATAAGAGAATCTTTGAACATCATGGTGGAATATCATCATATTGATATATCCGTAGATAAGGCAATTCGATACCTTGAAAAGCACGATGAGGAACTGTTTGCTGTGTTCCAGCCATTTTTTATTGAATTGCAGAGGTTTTGCGCTGAATATCAGCATAATTATAAGTCACAATTTTAAGGACGAAGAAGGAATGAATATCGTGTCGGCAAGGAATTAATATCCTGCCGACACGATATTTGTTTTTTGTATCACACGTTGTTGATTTCCTGCATGACATGTTATTGATAGCTTGTGCCCTGTGGAATCAGCTTCCCGTACTCCGCTTCTCCCTTGCCAGTACCGAGATGATGTACCCTCCCTTGCTGTTCACCTTGTTCCAGTTTGTTCCATTGAATATTTTCCAGACGTAGTTTCCCAGCCTGCCGTAGTCCGATAACTTCAGAATCTTCCTGATTTCCTCCCGGTCGGTGATGTAGAGCTTTTCCAGATTCAGCATGAGGCATTCCAGGTTGTGCGTATTCCTGTTGTAGGCATATCCGGGAATGTCTAAATCAGGATTTCCCTGCGCTCCTCCGCTTTCCCCCGGGGGAGTAAGAGGGGGAAGTGCTTTACTTTCTTTTGCTTTGCTTTCTTCTACTTTGCTTTCTTTGCTTTGTTTGGAATTGCATGCATTTTCGGGGAAAATGTCCGCATCCTGCGTGCAATTTTCTCGGTTTTGCGTACAAGTCTTGTCCTTGTCCGGTTTATCTTCCTCCGTCTCTACCAGTAGATAGGGCAGGGTGGTGAGATCCCTTTTTCTTCGTTTGGTGGCTTCCAGCCATACTTTCTGTATCTCGGTAGAGGTCAGTACCCCTTGCTCCTTATAGGTTTTGGGGTCGAAAAAGGCTTTCTCCACCAGGATGTCCACGATTCCCTGCATCTCCTGCTCGTTGATGTCCTTTCCCGCCTTGTTTGTGAACAGTGTGCATTGCTCCGCGTTCCATTTCAGGTAATATCCGTTTTCCTTGTGTATCTTGCACAGCAGTTTCATTACCGCCGCTGTGCCTTTCAGTCCGAACCTGGCTTCCACCAGTTCCACTGCTATCTCTTCGAATAGATTTACTTTGAGGGGGAAGTATAGCATTCCCCCGTACATCATGGCCATTGTTTTTAGTGTTTAATGATTAGTGATTAATGGTTAATGGTTAGCATATGGGGCTCCATTCGAGGAAGTTCTCCAGCTGGAAAGTTTTCCATGCCTGCAGTTCCACGTCCCAGAAGGCTATGGTGCTTGTCACTCTTGTGATGTCATAATCTCTTCTGAAGTCAGCCTTGTAGGGCAGTAAGGTGGCTTTCGCCAGCCTGAATGTCCCGTCCTGCTTGTGGTAGGCTATGAGTGCGTGTCCGTATTGCATGTGGTCTATCAGGCTTTCTATCCGTCGGGCCATCCATGTGGCGCATGTTTCCGTGTAGTTCTTTTCCAGCATGATACGTATTTTCCATAGGTTTCTCAGTGCTTCGTGAAGTGAAGCGTTCTTTGTCGACTTTCTCATCTTGTTGTCTTTAAAATTAATAATTGTATTAGTTTGGCAGGAGGTACGCTTGTATATAAAAAAAGATGCCGCATTCGTTGAGAAAGCGGCATCTATAGGCGGTGTGGCTTCATCCTTACCAAAGTGGCGGCAAAGATAAGTGGTTTATTCCTTAAGTTGTTTATATTTAATTATTGTCAATAAGTTTCGTGGTTTCTGCCCTTTTTTGTTTTATTCCCTATATCTCTCCTGCTACCTTCATTTCCCGCCACACTTCACCGAACTCTTGTATTATAGTGTTTTCTGACAGTCTTTTATAGTCTGGCGTTCTAAAGTCGAAATGTGAGTATGCCCATTGTGCCAATGCCTTGTTGCTTGTCGGCTTTTCTTCTATAAAGTATCTTGATTTTTTCCATAGGATGATGTCTTTAATGACTTCTTTCCTATATTGTGGCAGTATTCCTATAACCTCCCCACTTGAGGGACGTCCTACTCCCGCTTTCGGAGCTGATATGCCGTGCTTTACATTCGTTTCTAGGGTGTCTCTTTTTGTTTTTTTTCCTTACTTTGGAGTGTCTCTTTTGCCTTCATTTTCTAATGTTTTTGGGTTAATAATTAAAATTACTGTAGTTTGTAAAATAAATGCAAAGGTATATCAAGTTTTTTGTTTTTGTGGAGTAAGGATGGAGATAAAAAGCTGGGGTTTATCTTTATGATGGGTTAATGCATTGATATATAAATGGAAATGACTTTGACTTGGAAGCGTTTTTTTAACGTTCGTTTAATGGACGCAAAGATAAGACTGTTTTTTATATCCTCAAAATGTTTAATAAAAATATTTTGGAAAACCCATCGTGTCTCAGTTTAATCTACAGTAATTCAATATATTAAGTATCTTATTTAATATTTAAAATTTCCATTCCCTTTTATTAACTCATTCCCTATTTCATTTCCTGAAATTTGACGTCCATTAAACGAACGTTTAAAAAACGCTTTTTGTTTGTAATCCGTTCGTTTATAGTCTCTTACCAGAAGGTAATGACGAACTGCAAAAAAACTGTTGGCAAGAAGGGCACAATGCTTGCTGTATTTTACATAAGGTGCTCGCAAATGATTGGATACCAGGTATATACCGAGTGTTCAAAGCCCCAGAGGAACACTCTTTTGTGAACAAAACAACGAAAATGGAAACGGATAACGAGGTTGAAGTCTGGCATGCCATGCGTGCCACATACCGCAGGGAGCTTGATGCGGTGTATCTTCTCGAGAAGGAGAACCTCGGCTGTTTTGTCCCCATGCAATATAAGGTAAGTATCCGTAAGGGTAAGAAAGTCCGTACTTTGGTTCCCGTCATCCGTAATCTGGTTTTTGTCCATGCACGTCCTTCCGACGTACAGCGTGTTAAGTCTCAAATTACTTATTTGCAATATATAACCGATACTCGCAGTGGTCAGAAGATAATTATTCCCGACCATGAGATGCAGCGCTTCATCGCCGTTGCCGGAACCTATAACGACCATTTGCTTTATTTCCAGCCCGAAGAGTTGAATCTGTCGAAAGGAACTAGAGTCCGTATTACGGGTGGTGACTTTGCAGGTCAGGAGGGTATTTTTCTGAAAGTAAAGGGGGCACGTGACCGCCGTGTGGTTATAGAGATACAAGGTGTCATTGCTCTTGCCATGGCCACTATCCATCCGGATCTTATAGAAGTGATCGGCTGAATTATAATTCATAATTTACAACTCATAGTTCACAATTCATAATTCAAAAAATGTCCTCCTCCCTTTTCGAAGAAGCAATTAATCTCCAGCGTGCTGCGCACGAACTGATGTATTTAGGTATGGACGGTAGTCCTATCTATAGTGATGACCTTTCCCGCCGTAACGGTGAGGTTTACCGCTTGACTGCGGCTTTGTATGGTTCCAGTGCCCGAGGTACTACTACGGAAGAACAGGCAAACGTCTGTCTTGCTCTCTTGATGGGTTATAACGCATCGTTCATTGACCATGGCGAGAAGCAGGATCACCTCCAGGAGATATTAAACCGTTGTTGGAATCTCCTTGATACCCTTCCCGCCTCGCTGTTGAAACTCCGTCTGCTTACTGCCTGTTATGGAGAAGTGTTCGATGAGCTCCTGGCCGACGAAGCCTGGAAGATTATTTCTTCCTGGGACTCCGCATCGCTCACTGCCGAACAGCAGGAAGCTGTCGAGGAATTCCGGAATGTAGTTGACAATCCCTATCCGTGGGAATATCTTGAGGACTAAAACAGGTGAAAGTTTTCTCGAAAGGCAAAAAAAGAAATGGAGTGGAGAATGCAGGAGACACGGGAAAAGTTAAAGGCATATAGAACTAAACATACAAGTGATATATTCATGTAATGAGTGAAAAGGATTCCACGCATTGTATTACGAAAAATAGCCTCCAGAGAAACGGATTATATGGCATTTCTGCCAATGAATATAGTAAAATAACTTATTATTTGATTAAAAATATAACTCAAAGTGGGTTATACCCTCTTTAGTAGATGCCCAATATCTATTGAATATCCGGGAAGCGTGGTACTAACTCTTTCATTACTACGCGAAGTAATAAATATAAATCACCTTTGGTTCCACCTTCCCGGATTAGTTTGATTTTTTCAGTGTGTGACATATAAGAATCTAACAAACATTAAACTATGCGTCGAATCTTATTTCTGATTTTATGTCTTTTCATTGTCTTCGGTTCTGCCTATGCCCAGCGCATGTCCGACGAGCAAGTGGTTGAATATGTGAAACAAGCACAGGCTGCCGGAAAATCTCAGAAGCAGATGACTGCCGAACTGTTGCGCCGTGGTGTGACCCGCGAACAGGTGCTCCGCATCAAGGATAAATATGAGAACTCGGGTGTTGCTGTCCCGGGTTCCGAAGCTCCCTCACAGATGCGCAAGCGTTCGGTTGCTGTGGGAGAATCCTACGAGGCTGCCGAACTGGATGACCAGAAAGCGGTTGTTGATGAGAGACTTGAAAGCCAGTCCGCCCCTGAGGCTGCCGGAATACAGATTTTCGGTCATAATCTGTTCCAGAACCGTAATCTCTCCTTTGAACCTAGTGTGAATCTGGCTACTCCAGCAAATTATCGGCTGGGGCCCGGTGACGAGGTGATCATAGATATCTGGGGAGCTTCCGAGAATACTATCCGCCAGACCATCAGTCCCGAGGGGAGTATCCAGGTGAAAGACCTCGGTCCCGTTTATCTGAACGGCATGACTGTTAAAGAAGCCAACGCTTATCTGCAACGGGAACTGTCCAAGATCTATTCCGGTATCGGAGGGGGGGATCCCAATTCACAGATCCGTCTGACTTTAGGCGATATACGTACCATTCAGATTCATATCATGGGTGAGGTCACGGTGCCGGGTACTTATACACTTTCGGCCTTTTCCACGGTTTTCCATGCCTTGTACCGTGCCGGTGGTGTGAATAATATCGGTAGCTTGCGTGACATCCGTCTGGTTCGTAACGGAGAGACGATAGAGCATTTGGACGTCTATGAGTTCATCATGCAGGGCAAGATGAATGACGATGTCCGTCTGCAGGAGGGCGATGTGATTATCGTGAGTCCCTACCAGTCGTTGGTCGAGATAGTAGGTAAGGTGAAACGTCCCATGTATTATGAAATGAAGCCTGCCGAGACGGTTGCTTCCTTACTGAAGTATGCGGGTGGCTTTATGGGAGATGCCTATAAGAAGGCTGTACGCATCATCCGTAAAAGCGGACGTGAACATCAAGTATATAATGTGGATGAGATGGACTATTCCGTATTCCGTTTAGACGACGGTGACTTAATGACGGTTGACGCCGTACTCGACCGTTTTGAGAACAAGGTTGAGGTCAGTGGTGCCGTCTATCGTCCGGGGCTTTATCAGTTGGACGGTGAGGTGAATACGGTGAAGCAGCTGATAAAGAAGGCTGAGGGACTCCGGGGAGATGCTTTCCTTGCCCGGGTCCTTCTAGACCGTGAGCGTGAAGATCTTACGCACGAAATGGTTGCCGTTGATCTGGAGGGTATTATGAACGGTACGGTTTCTGATATACCCCTTCAGAAGAACGACCATCTGTATGTTCCCGGTATCCATGACCTGAAGGAGAGCGAGACGGTCTCCATTTATGGTGAGGTGCTCAATCCCGGTACTTTCCTATACTCCGACAACTTAACGATAGAGGATATGATTGTCCAGGCGGGAGGTCTTACCGAGGCTGCCGCCACTACCTGTGTGAGCGTGACGCGCCGCATCAAGGATCCCAAGAGTACTGCCTACAGCAGCAAGCTTGCGGAGACATTCACCTTTGACATCAAGGACGGTCTTCTGACGGTTGCCGATAGTTTCTACCTGCAACCTTTCGATGTAGTCCAGGTTCGTCGCAGTCCTGCCTACCAAGTTCAGCGCATGGTGACGGTTGCGGGTGAGGTACTTTTCAGCGGCAGCTATTCGTTGTTGAAAAAGAATGAACGTCTGAGTGATGTGATAGGTCGTGCAGGCGGAATTACTCCGGCGGCATATATAAAGGGGGGACGTTTGATTCGCAAGCGCAATGATGAGGAACGTCGGCGTGAGACGGATGTGCTTCGCATAGCTCAGGGTGGTGAGGGGAAGGATAGCATCTCTGTGGACAAGCTTGCCATCTCTGAGACTTACGCAGTAGGCATCGATATGGAAAAGGCTCTGTTTAATCCGGGAAGTGACTATGACATTGTCCTGCGTGAGGGAGATATCGTTTATATTCCTGAATACGTCAATACGGTGAAGATCAGCGGTTCAGTGATGTATCCTAATACAGTAACCTGGGAGAAAGATGCCAAGCTGAAACATTATATCAATATGGCAGGTGGTTATGGCGAAAATGCGAAAAAGAAGAAAGCATACATCATTTATCTGAATGGTACGGTAGCCCGTGCTAAGAAGAGTGACAGTGATTTAATCCAGCCGGGTTGTGAGATTGTGGTTCCCACGAAGTCTGAGAGGAAGCGTCTCCAGCTTTCTGAGATTATGGGTATGAGCTCCATGACTGCAACGATTGCGGCGATGGTGGCTACGTTGACTAATGCTTTTAAATAAGAAACAAGTGGAAGATATAAAAAGAAAGGATGCTGATATGAATGACGGACAGCAGAATAAACATCCACAGGAAGAGGAGATTGATTTGCTAGAGCTTGCCTTGAAGGTCTGGGCAGAGCGCAAGTGGATATTGAAGTGTTGTGGCTATGCAGTGATTGTGGGGTTGGTGATTGCTTTCAGTATTCCGAAAGAATATACAGCTACAGCTACGATTGCTCCGGAGTTGTCGGATGGAAAGAGTGGGGGAGGATTGTCTTCTCTTGCTGCCATGGCAGGTATTAATATGAATGCTTCTTCTAGTGCTGATGCTATTTACCCTGATTTATATCCGGATATTGTGAGTTCCACTCCCTTTATTACCGATCTTTTCAATATTCCGGTGAAAGACCTGGAGGGGAAAATAGATACTACACTTTATTGCTATTTAGATGAACATCTACGTTCTCCTTGGTGGAGTGTGGTAACATCTGCTCCTTTCAAGACTCTTGGATGGATGGCCTCTTTATTTAAGAGTGAAAAGGAAAATACTAGTAAAAGTGAACTTGATCCTTTTCATTTGACTAAGGAGCAATCTAATATAATGAAAATATTGAGTGGGCGCATTGGTATCTCAGTCGATAAGAAGACTGGACTTACTACTTTGTCTGTTACGATGCAGGATGCTTGTATTGCTGCTTGTTTGACAGATAGTGTGATGTGTCGTTTACAGGATTACGTTACAGATTACCGCACAAATAAAGCTTGTCAATATTTTGAGTTTCAGAAGGGACTTTTTGAACGTAAGAAGAAAGAATATGAAATAGCACAGGAGAATTATGCAAAGTTCTCTGATGCTAATAAAAACATTATTCTTCAGAGTTATCGTGCCGAACAAGTCCGTTTGGAAAATGAGATGAATCTTGCCTATCAAGTCTATACATCCGTTGCACAGCAGTTGCAAATGGCTGAGGCAAAAGTACAGGAAATTACTCCTGTTTATACAGTAGTTGAGCCTGCGACTATTCCTATTCGTGCATCAAAACCTAGTAAAGTAATGATATTGGCTGGCATTATTTTCATAACAGGAGTTGTTTGTATAGGTTGGATATTGTTTGGAAAGAACTTATTTCTCATTTTGAAAAAGAAATGAGAAATAAGTATATAAGGATAGTTGGAACTTGTTAGTGAGGGGCTCAAAATAGATATTTATTGATTAATATTTGTAGTTTACAATGAAAGTATTAGTTACGGGTGGAGCTGGATTTATAGGCTCTAATCTTTGTGAGCATCTGCTTGCTCATGATTATGAGGTTGTCTGCTTGGACAATTTTATTACGGGAAAGATTGAGAATCTTCTTCCATTGTTGAATCAATATTCCACTACCTTCAAGTTGATAGTGGGAGACATTCGCAATATTTCTGATTGTCAGAAGGCGGTTGAAGGCGTTGATTACGTGCTTCATGAAGCGGCATTAGGTTCCGTACCTCGGTCAGTCAAAGACCCAGTAACTACCAACGATGTCAATATTGGCGGTTTCTTGAATATGCTAATAGCTGCCCGTGATGCAGGTGTGAAACGTTTGATATATGCAGCTAGTTCTTCTACTTATGGGGATAGTAAATCTCTTCCAAAAGTGGAGGAGGTTATAGGTAAGCCATTGTCGCCTTATGCCATTACAAAATACGTCAATGAGCTATATGCGGATGTCTTTGCTCGCACATACCATATGGATTGTATCGGTTTGCGCTATTTCAATGTGTTTGGGCGTCGCCAAGATCCATTTGGGGTTTATGCAGCTGTTATTCCGTTATTCGTGAAGAAGCTGATGGCTCACGAAAGCCCCGTGATAAATGGGGATGGGGAATATAGTCGTGATTTTACTTATATTGATAATGTGGTGCAAATGAATATGCTTGCTATGACTTCCACTAATCCGGAAGCTGTAAACCAAGTTTATAATACAGCGTTTGGTGAGCGTACAACTTTGAATCAATTGGTTGGCTATCTCAAAGAGTTTCTTAGCGAGTTTGATACAGAAATAGCTAAGGTGGAAGTCGTTCATGGACCTAACCGTGTGGGGGATATCCCTCACTCCTTGGCTTGCATAGACAAGGCTAAAAGATTGCTTCACTACAATCCTCAGTATAGCATGCGTGACGGACTAAAAGAAGCTATTAAATGGTATTGGAAAAATATTTAATAAAATGAAATGTGTTGATTTGATATACAAGGATTTATATAGAGTTGGGGGTGGAAATTTGATACGAAGTTATTTTACTTTTCCCGGTTTCAAATATTTATGTGTGTTTAGATTAATCCAATCATTTAAGGAAGTATGGTATTTGAAACCTATTGTTTTTTTTCTAAAAGTAAAACTTATTATGATGCAGCGGAAGTATGGCATTTTAATTCCTGCTCGTTGTACAATATGTGAAGGATTTTTTATAGGTCATTGGGGTACAATAGTTGTAAATGAGAAAGTTAAAATTGGTAGAAATGTCAATATTTCGCAAGGCGTCACAATAGGGCAATTGAATAGGGGAAAGCGTATGGGAACTCCGGTTATTGGTAATGAGGTTTATATTGGTCCAGGCGCGAAAATATTGGGGAATATTGTTGTTGGTAACAATGTTGCTATAGGAGCTAATGCTGTTGTTTTGGATGATGTACCAGATAATGTGTGTGTTGCAGGAATTCCAGCAAAAATTGTGTCTATGAATGGATCGGATGGGTATGTGAATAGGAAAGTATAACAAACTATAGGAACTAAAATAAAATATGTAATGAAAATAGCTATATGCTGTCGGAAAGGTTCTTTCTCAGATTATTGGTTAACCTATTGTGAAGAGAATGGCATATCTTATAAGAAAGTGGATGCATATCAATCTGATATAATGAAACAGATAGAGGATTGTGATGCTTTCATGTGGCATTTCAGTCATCTGGATTACAAAGATAAGGTTTTTGCAAAACAACTTCTCTATTCTATTGAGGCTTCTGGTAAGCCTGTTTTTCCTAATTTTAAAACTGTTTGGCATTTTGATGATAAGTTAGGTCAGAAGTATTTGTTTGAGTCAATAAAAGCTCCCTTAGTCACTTCTTATGCTTTTTATACAAAGCAGGAAGCTCTGCTTTGGGCCAATAAGGCTTCTTTTCCTAAAGTTTTTAAATTGAGAGGTGGAGCTGGATCTACAAATGTAAAGCTAGTAGACACAAGGAAGGAGGCTGTATCCTTAATAAGTAGAGCTTTTAGTAGAGGCTTTTCAGCCTATGATCCATTGGCTTCATTAAAAGATCGTTGGAGGGATTATAGGAGTGGAAAATGTCCCTTTTTTGTGCTTTTAAAGTCTTTTTTTCGTTTGTTTATAGTTTCTTCTGCTATAAAGTTACTTCCTCTGGAAAAAGGATATGTTTATTTTCAAGATTTTATTCCGAATAATGATACGGATACTCGTATTGTCGTTATTGGGGATAAAATAATAGGTGAAAGGAGAGGTGTTAGAAATGGAGATTTTAGAGCATCTGGTTCGCATATTCTTCTTCCTGATGCTTCGAAGGTAGATATGCGATGTGTACAATTGGCATATAATGTTTCCAAAAAACTAGGTTTGCAAATAGGTGTATTTGATTTTGTACATGATAAAGATAATCCTTTGCTCGTAGAAGTGAGTTATGGTACAGATCCTGATTATACAGAATGTGAAGGATATTGGAATGAAAGACTCCAATTTACATCAGCACCCATTAATTTACCTAAGATGATAATAGAATCCTTTATACAAAATAGTTCTAATTAAATATTAATATGAATTCTGTAAAAATTGCCGTAATCGGTCTCGGTTACGTAGGACTTCCTTTGGCTCGTTTATTCTCTACAAAATATCAAACAGTTGGATTTGATATGAATAAAGCGAGGGTTGATGCTTTGATGGCTGGACACGATTCAACACTTGAAGTATCGGATGAATTGTTACAATCTGCTATAAAAAATGGTTTTAAATGTACGGCTGATATAGAAGATATCCGTGATTGTAATTTCTATGTAGTAGCTGTACCTACTCCTGTAGATGAACATCACAATCCGGACCTAACTCCTTTGTATGGTGCAAGTACTACAGTAGGTAAGGTAATCTCAAAAGGAGATGTTGTAGTGTATGAATCAACGGTTTATCCAGGTGTGACGGAAGAAGAGTGTATTCCGGTAGTAGAACGGGTTTCTGGATTAAAATTGAATATGGATTTTTTTGCAGGTTATTCTCCTGAGCGTATTAATCCGGGTGACAAGCTTCATACAGTAGAAAAAATAAAGAAAGTAACTTCTGGTTCTACAATAGAAATTGGTAAAAAAATAGATGAAGTTTATGCTTCAGTAATTTCTGCCGGAACTCATTTAGCACCCACGATAAAAGTTGCAGAGGCTGCTAAAGTAATAGAAAACTCACAGCGTGACATTAATATAGCATTTGTGAATGAATTATCTAAAATATTTACCAGAATGGATATTGACACACAGGATGTTTTGGCTGCCGCTGCAACAAAATGGAACTTTCTACCTTTTAAACCGGGATTAGTTGGCGGGCATTGCATTGGTGTTGACCCTTATTATTTGGCTCAATGTGCGCAAAGTTATGGATACAATCCAGAAATCATTTTAGCAGGTAGAAGAATGAATGACAGTATGGGGGAATATGTTGCAAACCAAGTGGTGAAGCTGATGTTGAAAAAAGGAATACAAGTGTTGGGGTCGAATATTTTAATAATGGGATTCACTTTCAAAGAGAATTGTCCGGATGTACGTAATACAAAAGTCATTGACATATTTAATGCTTTACAAGAATACAATTTGAATATAACCGTATTTGATCCTTGGGCAAATCCTCAAATAGTCGATAAAGAGTATGGAATATCCGTTGTAAATGAACTTCCTGATTCTAAATTTGATTCAGTTATATTAGCTGTGTGTCATGATGCATTTCAGGATATCCAAGTAAATACTTTAAGAAAGGATAATTCTGTTCTTTATGATGTAAAGGGGATTTGGGATAAGCATTTTGTGGATGGAAGACTCTAAAAAGAACGGTAGATTTTATTTTTATATGTTGTTGGCATAATGAAACTTATTTATCAAATTCAACAGTCTGTTAGAAATTATCTTTTGCGGAAATCTTATTATAAGTTGTATAAGGTTATTTATCATAATAATCCTCTGTTGAAAAAGAAAGCTGTTTTTGAAGAGAAATGGTTACAAAAATGGAAGTCTTTAGATTCTCATATAAAGATTGATTCTTATCGAATATTTTCTCGCTATGTAGGAGAAGATATCAATATTTTGCCTTTAGAGTATTGTGCTACGGTTATTGAACCATTCCTTAATCCTAAGCAGTTTTGGGCATATTATAATGATAAAAATATGTTTGATAAGATATTTGGAACAGATATTTTGCCTAAAACGATAATTCGAAATATTGATGGTTCTTATTATACAGCTGATTATAAAATATATAAGGAAAAAATATTATCCTTATCTATTGCTTCTAAGTGCATAATAGTAAAACCATCTATTGATGGGGAGTCTGGTAGAGGGGTTGTAAAGTTACAAAAAGGTAATGGAAATATTCATTTGGAATCATTAAAACTCCAATTCGGTGAAAACTTTATTGTTCAAGAATGTTTAAGCCAACATCCATATATGGCACAGTTTAATAATACTTCTGTGAATACTATTAGAGTAATGACATACAGATCTTTGGCAACAAATGAGGTTGTAATTCCTAATGCTATACTTCGTGTTGGAGCTGAAGGGAAGGATGTTGATAAAGCTCATGCTGGTGGTATGTTTTGTGGAATATCAGCTAATGGTGTATTAGGGAAATATATGTGTGATTATTTGGGAAATAAGAAAAAGAGTTTTAATGGAGTAGATTATTCGAATTCTGATTTTTGTATTCCTAATTATAATAGAGTGAAAGAATTTGCAAAAGAGGTTGCTGATAAGGTATTGCATCATAGATTATTAGCACTGGATATAATGCTTGATGAACAGGGAAATCCTAAACTTATAGAAGTTAATGTAGGAGGCTTTTCTGCTTGGTTGTTTCAATATACCAATGGAAGTGCTTTTGGGCAATATACTGATGAAGTGATATCTTTTTTGAAAAAGAAAAAATAAGTGTTGTAAGCACTCAAATCACAACAATTATGGTAAGCAGTCAAAAAATGGCTATTGATTGCAAACTCTATCTTCGCTGCGAACAAAAATTTTAGGATTTATGTATATTTTACTTTCAATACCAGACCGAGGCCTTGCCTCATGGAGAATCTCTCCAATCATTTTGTGTTAGGAACAAAGTTCCTTATAACATCTTTCAGAAATGGTTCAAGGATACCCGGAAAAAAGTAATTGAAGTCCAGATTAATGGTGCTCCTGAAATAGGTCATGAGGAAAAATCCAAGACTAGTGTTCAATCTCAATCAGTATCACAAAGCAGAAATGATATCCCAGTTCGTATTTTGGTTGCCATTCGTATAAGCAATGGCTTACATTTGTCCCGAAAGAATTTAAGCTATCAAGATTTAGTTCGTATGGTAGAGAATTTGGAGGGTTTATGTTGAGTGTTACCGGTCTGAATCATTTTTATTATGTCCGTGACTTTACCGATATGCGTTGTAAACACAGCCGTGTGTTGTCAATCATTCGTGAACGACTTCACCGTGAGACCTGGTGTAAAGTGCGTAAATATGATCACTATAAGAAGTGCTACATTTGGGTGCTGGTCAACAAGGCTCAGAAAACAGCTATTTTCTTCTATGAGAATGGCTCGCGCGGTCGTGATGTACTTACAGACTTTTTGGGTGATGCAGAATTGAAGAGTATTATGTCCGACGGATACAATGCTTATGTATTTATCGGCAATGAGCTGAAATCAGCCCGGTTTAAAGATACTGTACACCAAGTTTGTATGTCTCATGCCAAAAACAAGTTTGTCAAGGCTTCCAATCAGGGTAGTGAACCGACAGCAGAACGCTTTTCCGAAATTTTAAAGGAGTTCTTTATGAGGGGGCGTAAATACGATGATGCCGGACTCACTTCCAAAGAAAGGTTGCGGGAAAGGCAAAGCTTGGAAACGAAGGAACTCCTGATAGAGTTGCGCTGTTTGTTGGACAGTGAACTGTCAAAGGATTCAGAATTTAGAAGTCAGTATTATAAGGAAGCTCTCAATTATCTGAACCGGTTCTGGAAAGAGATTTTTGCTTACTTGGATGATGGTGAATTACCGATAGACAACAATCTAGCTGAGCGAACCATTCGAAAGCTGACTACTCAACGCAACAATTCACTTCATTATGGTAGTGATGCCGGAGCAGAGATGGCTGCAACTTATCACAGTGTGATAGGAACGGTAAAGCTTCATGGCAGTTCTATCTGGAACTTCATCGGAACTTTTTTCAAAAATATCTTTAACGGGTGCAGGGATTATGTTAACATGGTTCCTGACAAAATCACTTTGACTACCAGCCAATGTTAAATTCAAGACTAATTGATTAACAAAACTCGGTTTGAGGCACTGAAAAGTGCCCTTTCGAAGGGGGGGATGCCTTAAATTGAGTGCTTATGAACTTGGCTGTATGCCGATAGTTAAAAAACAATCGAATTTGATAACATTTTTTTGTGAGATACTTATTCTGGTGCCTTATAAAAAGGATATGCTCTAATTTGAGTTTTAACCCCTAAATTGAGTATTAATTTGGATTTTAATATATTGTAAGATTTGGTTTGTAGCTTACATAATTGTATGTAGTCTGTTTGACAATGGAAAAATGGTATAAAGAAAATAAAAACAATACATCTGTAAAATTTGTATTGTTGGGAATTAATCCTTTATTAGGTTTCTTGAGTGCATTGGTCGACTTGAAAACAAAATCTTCTTTTATCATTCTCTTCTTATTTTTTATTTGCATAGGTTTTTCTTTAACAATTCCTGAAATCAGGACAGATAAATGTAACTATGATGCCATTACTTATAGGCAGAATTTTGAGGCTTATACTAAGTATGATACAAATATATTTTTCTCTAATTTAAAAGATTGGGTAGCGTTAGAAGGAGAATCGGATTTTTATGCGGACACTTTATATTTTTTGGTTTCTCGATTTTCGGGAAACTATCATATAATGTTTATGGTGACTGCATTGGTCTTTTCATTTTTTTTGTTGAAATCGTTGAGATTTTTTGTGTTAGACGAACATTTTGATAGGTCTTTATGTTGCTATATCCTCTTATATCTTTTTCTTTCTAATCAGATCTTGAATCTAAATATGTTTCGGTATTATACGGCAATGTGGATTACCGTATATGCTTTGTTGAATGTTTTTGTTTTACATAAAACAAAATATTTATTTTTATTATTGTTAACTCCTTTTTTTCACGGTTCATTTTGGCTCATTTATGCACTGTTTTTATTATTTTATTTAACTGTAAAATGGAAAAGGATTTGGGAAATATGCTTTATCATTAGCATTTTTGTAGGAGAATTATCTTTAGAGTTATTTAGGGAAAGTGCTGAATTCATACCTCTTTTGACAAACCATTTTGAAGGATATCTGGATGAAAATTATGTGTATCGGATAAATGAAGGAGGAAGCGGTCATATTTGGGTTGTACGTTTTTTGGAAAGGTGTTCAATCGGGTACATTAATTTACTTATCCTAGTGTTGATAATTAATTATAAAAAACATATAAAGGGGACAGATTGTACTGTAATTTATATTTTTTTATTGGTGTTGATGTCCTTTGTTAATTTTACTATAGTAATTCCTTCGTTAGGTAGCAGATTTGTAATGCTAGCTTTTCCATTTATTGCTTATGTTTGGTTGCGGTGTCTTTTAATTAGGAAAAATAATATATATATATATGGATTGGGATGTATGTTCATTGTACATGCTCTTCTTCCTTTTAATATTTATCAATTTCCGTGCATTCAACATTATTTGTCATTGTTGGAAACTTGTTTCTTTTATGCAAGCCCACTTTATTTAGTAAATAAATATATTTTTTGGTTGTAAGCATGATAAAATATAGTAGGCTAATAGGGAGTAAAGATGGTAAGATATTGGTCTCAAATTTCCTGTATTTAACCTTAATGCAGGTTGCAGGCTTTATCTTTCCTTTGTTGACATTGCCTTATTTAGCTAAAATTATAGGAACTAATGGGTTTGGTCGTATTGCTTTTGCTTCTGCTGTAATTATATGGTTGCAGACTATTTCTGATTGGGGATTTAATTATACAGCTACCCGAAATATTGCTAGAAATAGAGATGATAAACAGATCGTTTCAAAAATATTTTCTTCAGTTTTTTGGGCTCGTTGTGTTCTTATGATCTTCTCTTTATTTTTGTTAGTATTACTTTTTTGTATAATATCTGAATTCAAAGAAAATGCAGATATTATTTTGGTGACATTTTTGATGATTCCTGGGAATATCATGTTTTCTGAATGGTTTTTTCAAGGCATTGAAAAAATGAAATATATAGCTTTTTTAAATCTTTTAGCTAAATTTTTTTTTACTATTTGTATTTTTCTTTTTGTAAAAGACAAAGATGACTATATATTACAGCCTTTGTTTGTGTCATTAGGATTTATATCCTCTGGCTTTATAGCTTTATATATTATCCTATTTAGGTGGGAGATACAGTTGACTAGGCCAGTTTGGACAGATATAAGGAAAACAATAAAAGATAGTACAAATGTATTTATAAATAATTTAATGCCTAATATGTATAATAGTATGGCCACCATATTATTAGGTTTTTTTTCTAGTGAAACTATGGTTGGCATTTATTCATCAGGAAAAAATTTCGTATCAGTTTCTAATACAATGTTAGCGATTATATCTCGTACTTTTTTTCCTTATCTTTCCCGAAAAGAGAATAAGCATCGTATCTATGCTAAAATTAGTATATGCATTACTTTAATAGTTGTGGTTGCATTATTTGTTTTAGCTCCATTTATCATCCATCTATTTTATACAGAGGATTTTTCCGATTCTATTAAGGTGTTAAGAATTACTTCAATATCTTTATTATTTATAACATTAAATAATGTTTATGGGACAAACTATTTGTTGATTCATAACTGTGACAAATTATTGAGAAATATAGTTGTTGTAGCATCCTTAACAGGATTTTTAATCTCCTTTCCATTAATTTATTATTGGGGATATATCGGTGCTTCTTTGACTTTCTTATTTACGAGTATGATGTTGGGAACATTGTCTACTTGTTTTGCTATAAAAGTGAAAAGAAATCAGTGTAAATAAATATATTGAAATGGATTTTGGTAAAATTTGAATAGAATGAAGCATCTTCTTTTCTTTATTAGTGGTTTGGGCTCCGGCGGTGCACAAAGGCAGATTGTGGAATTGGCTGTTGGCTTTAAAGGTATGGGATATAATGTCCGTTTTTTGATATATCAAAAAAAATGGAGTGAATTTTATTATCAATATATAGTCAATCATGGTATTGAGATAGATGGAATTTACGAGGATAATTATTTAAAACGTATTTATAAAGTACGTAGGTATATTCGTTCTCATAAGTTTGACGTAGTAATCGCTTTTCTGGAAGCTCCCTCTTTTATGGCAGAATTATCAGGCTTCCCTAGTAGGAAATGGAAACTTATTGTCGGAGAGAGAAGTGCGGATCCTGCCAAACGCTCATCTTTTAAGTTGAGGCTTTTTTTAAAGTTTCATAGATTTGCAGATTATATAGTTGCTAATTCTTATGCGAATATCAATATTGTAAAAGAAGTGGCACCTGGAATATTATCAAGGAAGTTCAATGTCATATATAATATGCTTGATAAGGAAAGATTATTACCTAATGAAAATTTTACATATAGAAAGAACGGAAAATTGAATTTGCTGGTTGCTTCCAGCCATCGATATCTTAAGAATTTAAATGGATTGATTGAAGGTGTCCACTTAATGGATTCTCAATATCGTGATAATCTTAGAATTTCATGGTTTGGGAATAGTAGGTTTGACACTTCTTTGGAAGATGGGCTTCAAAAAATTCAATCTTATGGTTTGCAGGATATCTTTTCTTTTCATAAGGAGACATTGAATATTTATGACTATATGAGGGAAGCTGATGCGGTTGGTTTGTTTAGCTTTTTTGAGGGGCTTCCTAATGCTATTTGTGAAGGGATGTATATGGGGAAACCGATTGTTGCCACACGTGTGTCTGACGTTCCTTTGTTGGTGGAGGATAATGTGAATGGATTTTTGTGTGAGGCAAACTCTCCTTCTTCTATTTCGCATGCTTTGACTCTGCTGGTGAAGTGTTCTGTGGTCGAATTGTCTGATATGGGAAAACGGAATAACACGAAAGCTGAAGAGTTATTTAATAAGTCCCGTATCTTAGGTGATTACGAAAAAATGTTTTAGACTTTTATGAATATTTTATTGATTTCTAGAGGATATCCTTCTAATAGAGATGTTCAGTGGGGATGTTTTGAGCGTGATCAAGCTAAGGCTTTACAAAAATTAGGGCATACAGTAACTGTAATGTCCATAGATGGTAGATTTAGGCTATATAAACGAAGGTTAGGCATTACTCAAATAAGTGATGATGGTATTAATGTCTATAATATGTTTTACTGTCCTTTTGTTATTCTAAGATTATTGGGTAGTAAGTTTTTCTTAAAAGTATTAAGTTGGCAGACCAATAGGTTATATGAGGAAATAAAAAAAAGGGAGATTCCAGATGTTATATATGCCCATTATCTGACCAATATATATTCTGCTGCAATAATTAAGCAGCACTATAATATACCTGTGGTGGGAATAGAGCATTGGAGTATGCTGAATAGAAAGCTCTTGCCTTCGTATGTATCTATAATGGGAAATATAGGATATAGGATTGCTGATAAACTTATAGCTGTATCTGATTCTTTGAAATGTAATATTTATAATCATTTTGGTGTAAATTCTATTGTTATACACAATATGATTGGAGAGGAGTTTACTAATAGGCAAATAGTTGATAGAAAAAAGATTGTTTCTGGAAAACTAAATATTATAGCATTGGGAAGTTTGTTTTATGGAAAGGGATATGATATTTTGATATCAGCATTTGCAAAGACAGGGCTGTCGAAGTTTGGTTGCAAAATCACTATTGTAGGAGAAGGTGGTCAAAGAACAAAATTGCAGGCGCAGATAGATGGATTAGGGCTTGAAAGGTCAATTCGGTTGGTGGGGCAGAAAAATAAACATGAAATCATTGAAATAATGGACTCATGTAATTTATTCATTCATCCATCTAGAGGAGAAAATTTTTCAGTTGCCATACTTGAAGGACTTGCTTCTGGATTGCCAGTGATAGCTACATTATGTGGTGGAGCAGCCCAGTGCATAAATGAAAATAATGGTCTTCTTGTGGAAGTTGGTGATATAGACCAATTGGAAAAAGCTATAAAATATATGTATGAGCATATTGATGAATATAACAATATGGAAATTTCAAATGAATGTTTATCTAAGTATTCTTCTGTAGCCATAGGAAAACAGATAGAAAATGTTTTGAATGAGGTTATAAATCGTTGAAATATGAAACAGTTGGTAATTATTGGTGCTGGTGGTATGGGACGTACTATGTTCGATATGGCACGAGAGTCTTGGGGACATGAAACCGAATTTGTCGTTAAAGGATTTATTGATGATAACGTAAAAGCATTGAATGGCTTTGAAGGTTATCCTCCTATTGTAGAAACTATATCAGGTTATTTACCTTGCGCAGATGATGTGTTTATATGTTCTATTGGTGGCGCTTCTAGAGTAAAATGTATATCTGAGATTATAGCACGTGGGGGAGAATTTATTCCTTTAATACATAAAACAGCTCGTATAGGAAGTAATGTGGTGATGGGAAAAGGTAATTTAGTAGGTGCATTTACAACTATAGCAGCTGATGCTAAAATTGGTGATTACAATTTTATCCAATCGTTAACTATTATTGGTCATGATGTGACAATTGGTAGTTGGAATAGGATTGACTCGCAAGTGATGATGGTAGGAGCCACTACAATCGGGGATCATAATATGATTCATACAGGAGCAATGATAAACCATAATGTACATATTGGTGACAATTGTACCATCGGAGCATGTTCGTTTGTAACGATGGATGTTGAGTCGGGATCAACCTTATTTTCTTCACCTGCAAGAAGGCTAAAATGATGAGTGAATTACTGAAAGATAAAGTCTGTATCGTAACGGGTGCAGCTCAAGGCATAGGTAAGTCTATTGCCTTGAAAATGATTGAAGATGGTGCAATAGTATATGGCTGTGATCGTTTGGAAGGTTCCATGAGCGCTTTAGAGCTTGAGTTTGAAAGATTTCATGCATTGTATTTTGACGTGACCCATGCACAAGCTGCTAAAGAATCTATGATGCGAGTTAAAAAGGAGCAGGGGCACATAGATGTATTGGTTAATAATGCGGGTGTAGTGTTCAATAAGAAAATAGGTATGATTGTTAGGGAAGAGACTGAATTGATGTTTCGTGTCAATGTGATTGCCGTGATTGAGTTGGTGCAATTAGTGTCTCGTCTGATGGCTCGCAATGGCGGAGGTTCCATTGTAAATATTGCATCTGTTACGGCTGTATTGGGCTCTCCGGGACAATCGGCTTATTCGGCTACAAAAGGGGCTATCATTTCTTTTACAAAGTCGGCTGCTAAAGAATTGGCTCCGATAGGTGTACGTGTCAATGCTGTAGCACCCGGTATCGTGAAAACAGAGCGTTTTGCCGAGCTTTATGAAGATAGTAAAGAAAAAATAGATATGCGCATCGCTAAGATTGCTTTGGGGCGTTTGGGATCTCCTGATGATATAGCTAATGCGTGCTCTTTCTTGGCTTCGGATCGTTCTTCATATATCTCTGGTCAGATATTGGGGGTAGATGGTTGCGCTTCAATTTAATGAAATAATTCTTGGTTATGATATTACAATTGAATAAACATCCGCAGGAAGCAATTGCTGCTATTGATGCAATGGAAAACATCCTGACTTACGGAGAGTTGGTGGATTTTTCTAATGAGATAGGCACTCTTATACCTTCTCGTTCCTTACTTTTCTTGTTGACAGAGAACAATGTGGGTGGTGTGGCCTGGAGTATAGGATGTCTTAATTCAGGAAATGTTCCTTTGATTTTGAATGCGCATATTGAAGAGGGATTATATAAGAATCTGTTTGAAATATACCGACCTTCTTATTTATGTGTACCTGTTGTAATGGCTATTTCTTTAACCTCCTATGAAGTGGTAACGGAACGTTATGGGTATGTGTTGTTGAGGATAGGCTTAGAAGCTTGTCCGATGTATGAGGATTTATCCCACTTATTACCTACTTCCGGCTCTACGGGAAGCCCTAAATTAGTGAGGCATAAATATGAAAATATTGAGGCCGCGGCACTTAATATATCCACATTCTTCCAATTAACAAAGGAAGACCGGCCGTTATTGGTATTGCCTCTTTATTATACTATGGGGCTTTCTGTTGTGTTCAGCCATCTCTATGTAGGTGCTACGATACTTATAACTAATCAGAACATGACTGACCGAGCTTTTTGGAATTTTATAAGGGAACAAAGGGCTACTAGTTTTACAGGGGTTCCTTATAGTTTTGAGATTCTGAATATGATGCGTTTCTTTCGTATGGACTTGCCTGATTTGAGATTGTTGACACAGGGAGGCGGTAAAATGCCTCGTCAGTTAAATTTAAAGTTTGCAGAATATTGTAGGGACAATGGCAAGCAGTGGATTGCTACTTATGGACAGTCGGAAGGCACAGCCCGTATGGCTTATTTACCTGCGGAGTGGGCCGTTGAGAAAGTTGGTAGTATAGGATTAGCAGTTCCTAATGCCGAATTGTCGCTAATGGACAGTGAAGGGAATCTTATTGAAGAGGCAAATACCGAAGGTGAGATGTGTTATCGCGGTAAAAATGTGACACTTGGATATGCCCGTAAACGAGAAGATTTACTTTTGGGAGATGAACGCAATGGATTTATGCGTACCGGTGATTTGGCTTATCGTGATGAGGATGGATGTTATTACATTGTAGGTCGTATAGGACGTTTCTTGAAATTATTTGGGATGCGTATTGGACTGGATGAATGTGAACAGATAATCAAAGGAAAATTTCCTATAGAGTGTGCTTGTGTAGGAACGGATGAAAGAATGGTTATTTATCTCACAAACGGGCAATATGCTCAACAAGTGAAAGAATTGTTGGTAGAGAAAACAAAATTGGTAGCTTCTGTTTTCGATGTACGAATAATTGATGAAATACCCAGAAATGAAGCAGGCAAGATATTGTATAGTAAGTTTAATATATAAAAGTTGTAATAGAAATGACTAATATTGAGAAATATAACGCTGCTTTTGTAGAAGTGTTTGGTGTGACAGAAGAGGTCTTGAATGACAGTTTTTCAAAAGAAAATGTAGAAGGATGGGACTCGGTTCATCAACTGAATATAATTTCTATCTTGGAAGACTCTTTTGATGTAATGTTCGAGCCTGAAGAAATTATGGAGTTAACTTCTTATGGGAAAGGAATTGAGATTTTGAATAGGTATGGTATTGATTTGAAACTTTGAATTGTGCTATGCAAATAAGAAGAATTCTGTGGGGGATTCTCGTTGATTTATATCCTCGTTATCTCCGTTGGAGATACGGAATGGATATAGGTAAAAATTGCAGAATTTCATGGAAAGCTCATTTAGATAAGTCATTAACCCTAAAGGTATCCATATTGGGGATAATACTTGGGTGCTTTCTGGTGCTATGATATTGGCACATGATCATTGTAGAAGTTTGAAAGCTGATACATATATTGGTAAAAATTGTGTGATAGGAGTTCGATCAATAATTATGCCAGGCTTATATGTTGGTAATCAAGTGGTTATAGGAGGGGGTAGCGTGGTTACAAAAAATATTCATTCGAATTGTATTGCAGCAGGAAATCCTGCAAAGATATTGAAAGAGAATGTAAATGTTCAAAATGGAAAAATATTAATGAATTGATTAACGAATGTTATGCTATATTCTTGCTTTTTAAAACGTACGATTGATTTTATTGTTGCTTTCTTTGTTTTGGCAGTTATCTGGCCCATATTACTTCTTCTGATAATTTTCCTCCATTTCACCAATAAGGGTGCCGGTGTCTTTTTCACCCAGGATCGCCCTGGAAAAAATGCCCGGATATTCAAAGCCATAAAGTTTAAGACAATGACAGATGAGCGGGATTCTGGAGGAAACTTGTTGCCGGATGCTGAACGCCTGACAAAGATTGGTAAAATAGTCCGTTCTCTTTCCATAGATGAATTGCCACAATTAATTAATGTATTAAAGGGGGATATGGCATTGGTTGGCCCCCGTCCTTTATTGCCGAAGTATCTTCCTTTATATTCAGAGGAACAGTTCCGTCGCCATGAAGTACGTCCAGGAATTACGGGGTGGGCACAGGTAAACGGACGGAATGATATCAGTTGGAAACGTAAGTTTGAACTGGATGTGTGGTACGTGGATCATATTTCTTTCTGGCTGGACGTGAAGATTATTATGCTAACCATAAAGAAAGTGTTCGTTAGAGAAGGGATCAATAAGGAAGGTAATGCTACCACTGAGCCTTTCAACGGTCATAACTGAAATGAACATCCATCAGATTGTCAATTCTGTTTTCACCTCCAATGCTTATATACTGTCTGTTGAGGGGAAAGATGGGCATGTATTGATAGATATTGGGGATATTGCTCCTATAAAGCAGTGTGTTCAGGAAAAGTGCGGAACGGTACAAGCCTTGTTTCTGACTCATACTCATTACGACCATATTTATGGTATAAAAGATTTATTACGATTGTATCCTGATTGCACAGTTTACACTTCCTCTTTCGGTAAGGAGGCTTTAGGTTCGGATAGACTTAATTTTTCCCGTTATCACAATGATCCTGTAATATGGATGGGAGATAATGTGACGGTTTTACATGAGAATGATAAAGTGGAAATATTTCCGGGAATTTTCGTGGAAGTGTTTGAAACTCCCGGACATGATAAAAGCTGCCTTACCTATAAAGTCGAGAACAATGTTTTCTCGGGTGATTCATATATCCCGGGTGTTAAAGTCATTGCCTCATTCCCTAATAGCGATAGGGAAGATGCACGGATCTCGAAAGAACGTATCATGGAATTAACAAAGGATTGCAGTCTGTATCCCGGTCATGGAAACATTTATGAGTAAATTATTCCGATATCTGGAAAGGATTTATAAAGCCGTTTCCTTTCTTTTTATTCCCCACTATGTGAGGAATCCGAAGTCTGATCATTAAATAATCACATATATATTTATGGATAAAACCATTTATCTCTGCCTTGCCCATATGAGCGAGGAGGGTATTGAACAGAAATATGTAAAAGAAGCCTTCGATACGAACTGGGTGGTTCCTCTCGGTCCTAACGTGAATGCTTTTGAAGAGGATTTGAAACGTTTTGTAGGCGAAGGCAAGGAAGTGGTGGCACTTTCGGCCGGTACGGCGGCAGTACATTTGGCTCTGTTGGCTTGCGGAGTGGGACAGGGTGACGAAGTGATTGTACAAAGCTTCACATTCTGTGCGTCTTCGCATCCGGTCACTTATCTGGGGGCTGTTCCGGTATTTGTGGATTCTGAGAAAGAAACTTGGAACATGTCTCCGGAACTGTTGGAAGAAGCCATCAAGGACCGCATTGCCAAGACTGGCAAAAAGCCAAAAGCTATTGTTCCTGTGGCATTGTACGGCATGCCCTATGACTGTACACGTATCATGGAGATAGCCGATAGGTATGCTATTCCAGTGGTGGAAGATGCTGCCGAAGGTTTTGGCTCCCGTTTTAAGGGACAGGTACTGGGGACGTTCGGCAAGTTCGGGGTGCTGAGCTTTAACGGTAACAAGATGATTACTACCAGTGGCGGTGGTGCGTTGATTTGTAAAGATGCCGAAAGCAAGAATCAAATCATGTGGTATGCCACGCAGGCTCGTGAGGCTTATCCTTATTACCAGCATGAGGCGATAGGGTATAACTATCGCATGAGTAATATATGTGCAGGTATTGGTCGTGGTCAAATGACCGTTGCCGATAAGCATATTGCACATCACCGGCATGTGCAGGCTCTCTATAAGGAACTGCTTAAGGATGTGAAGGGGGTATTGCTGCATGAAGCTCCTTCGGCTGATTATGACTCTAATTTCTGGCTTTGTACAATCACTCTGGATTCTTCACTTCGCATCAAAGGGCAGGAAAATGCTTATAAGGATGTTGTCAAGACTGCCGTAGGTGGTGCTGCTGGTGTGATTCATGCCGTAGAATGTGCTACAACAGATTGCCAGCCCAACGAGAATGTGGAGGCTTTGCGTGCTTTTATGCTTGGCAAAAAAATAGAGGCACGCCCGGTATGGAAACCGATGCACAAGCAGCCGGTCTATAAGGATGCTCCGGCTTATATCAATGGGGTATCCGAAGCTATTTTTAAAATCGGTATGTGCCTTCCTGCCGGGCCGTGGGTGACTGATGAAGATGTATATTATATTGTGGAGTGTATAAAAGAGGCCATAGTAAAATAATAGATGAAAATACAGCTTTTTTAACTACGACCTTGACAACGCTGTCGGTTGCCAATACGTTTGTCAATGCGGATTTCATCTATACGTTGTCTGTTCCGTTCTAGTCTTCTGCTTCTTCAATTTCTGCAAGCGTGCCAAATATTCACCGCCTGATGCTTCATGAGAATATTGGACTACCGCATCGCAAACATCTTATCAGATTATGGCGAATGAACTGAAGATTCCCCATGTCATAGTATCTTCGACCTATATGGCAGTACAGGCAATCATCATCGTAGGATATCTTGATTAAGTTGGCTTGCCTAATCTGTTAGATTGTAAATCAATACTTTATAAACTTATCTCAGAAAACAGCTTCAGCGAGGCTGTTTTCTTTGTTTACAGGCAAATATATCCTCACCTTTGCATTGTTGATCAACAAAACGAGATTAAAAACCATGTTGAATTAAAAATGTAAAAAGGAGAAAGAAAGTATGCCTTTATTTTATTATGCAAGACAGTCGTCTCTGGCGACGAAAGAGGGTGCCAAACTTTGGCATCTGAGTTTGAAGAAAGTGGGAAGAGCCGTGGATGCACAACAGCTGGCTGAGGTGATTGCCGAGAAGTCTTCCCTGACTCCGGGTGACGTACATAATGTAATCCGTAACCTGATGACGGTAATGAGGAGCCAGTTGCTGAACAGCCGTACGGTGCGTCTGGATGGCTTGGGCACATTCACCATGAAGGCCCGTACGCGAGGTAAGGGAGTGGTCAAATCTGAAGACGTGAATCCCAATCAGGTGACTGCTTTGCGCTGCCAGTTTACTCCGGAATACACGCGCCCGGCTGCCATCGGCACTACGCGTGCCCTGCTCCAGGGTGTGGAGTTTGAGAAATGGACGGGAGTGGTGACTGACGGTAAGGATGATGCCGGTGATGGTGGTAATTCCGGTGGCGGTTCCGACGGTGACCAGGGAGAGAACCCGTTAGGATAAGATGTATTTACTGATTTAGAAAGATTAAAACTATGAAAAAGAACGTTTGGGACAAAATTTTGAAGGTAGTGATAGCTGTTGCTTCTGCCATATTGGGAGCTTTAGGTGCCAATGCAATGAATGTATAAATTGTAGATTCATGTAGTAATATTAGGAGAAAGGCGGTGAAGGAAAAGCACTTCATCGCCTTTTTGTTATTTTCTTCATTTATAATTCCCTGCCAACCAAAAAATCTTATTACCTTTGCAGGTCACTTTTGGAAACAATAAAAATATAATGATATGAATATCTCTTATAATTGGTTGAAAGAGTATGTCGATTTCGATTTGACACCGGATGAAGTTGCTGCGGCACTGACCTCCATCGGACTGGAAACGGGAAGTGTGGAAGAGGTGCAAACCATTAAAGGCGGACTGGAAGGACTGGTCATCGGCGAAGTGCTGACATGCGAAGCTCATCCCAACTCGGACCATATGCACGTCACTACGGTGAACCTGGGACAAGGTGAACCCGTGCAGATTGTATGCGGCGCTCCGAATGTAGCTGCCGGACAGAAAGTGGTAGTAGCCACGTTGGGTACAAAACTGTATGACGGTGACGAATGCTTTACCATCAAGAAGTCAAAGCTGCGTGGCGTGGAATCTGTCGGCATGATTTGTGCTGAAGATGAAATAGGTATCGGTACGGACCACGCGGGTATCATCGTACTGCCGGAGACTGCTGTTCCGGGTACGCTTGCCAAGGACTACTATAACATCAAGAGCGATTACGTGCTGGAAGTGGACATCACCCCCAACCGTGCCGATGCTTGCTCACATTATGGGGTGGCACGCGACTTGTATGCCTACTTGATACAGAACGGTAAGCCGGCTACTTTAAAGAAACCTTCGGTAGATGCTTTTGCGGTAGAAAATCACGACTTGGATATTAAAGTAACTGTAGAGAACAGCGAGGCATGTCCCCGATATGCCGGCGTTACGGTGAAAGGGGTTACAGTGAAAGAAAGCCCCGAATGGTTGCAGAACAAGTTGCGTATTATCGGCCTGCGTCCTATCAATAATGTGGTGGATATTACCAACTATATCGTCCATGCTTTCGGCCAGCCGCTGCACTGCTTCGATGCAGATAAGATTAAAGGCGGTGAGGTGATTGTAAAGACCATGCCGGAAGGTACTCCGTTTGTAACTCTTGATGGCGTGGAGCGTAAATTGAACGAACGCGACCTGATGATTTGCAACAAGGAAGAGGCGATGTGTATTGCCGGTGTATTCGGCGGTCTGGATTCCGGTTCTACGGAAACCACCAAAGATGTATTCCTTGAAAGTGCTTACTTCCATCCCACATGGGTGCGCAAGACAGCCCGTCGTCATGGATTGAACACAGATGCTTCTTTCCGTTTTGAAAGGGGTATTGACCCGAATGCCACTATTTACTGCCTGAAGCTGGCAGCTTTGATGGTAAAGGATCTTGCCGGAGGTACCATTTCTTCTGAAATAAAAGATGTGTGCGCCGCTCCTGCCAAGGATTTCCGTGTGGAACTTGCCTATGAGAAAGTGAACTCACTGATTGGTAAAGTTATTCCGGTGGATACCATCAAGAGCATCGTGACAAGTCTGGAAATGAAGATTGTAGACGAGACAGCCGAAGGGCTTACACTGGATGTTCCTCCTTACCGTGTGGACGTGCAGCGCGATTGCGATGTAATAGAGGATATTCTGCGTATCTACGGATATAATAATGTGGAGATTCCGACTACCTTGAAGTCTTGTCTGACTACCAAGGGTGAATATGATAAATCCAACAAACTGCAGAACTTGGTTGCCGAGCAGCTGGTGGGCTGTGGTTTCAATGAGATTCTGAACAACTCGTTGACGCGTGCCGCTTACTATGACAACTTGGAGTCTTATCCGTCGAAGAATCTGGTAATGTTGCTGAATCCGTTGAGTGCAGACTTGAATGCCATGCGTCAGACACTGCTTTTCGGTGGATTGGAAAGCATCTCGCACAACGCCAACCGTAAGAATGCAGACCTGAAATTCTTTGAATTCGGTAATTGTTATCACTTCAACGAGGAAAAGAAGAATCCGGAGAAAGTGCTTGCCGCTTATTCCGAAGACTATCATCTTGGTTTGTGGGTGACTGGCAAGAGGGTGACCAACTCATGGGCTCATCCGGATGAGAACAGCTCGGTATATGAGCTGAAGGCATATGTTGAGAATGTCTTTGCCAGATTGGGGCTGCACATGCATGATTTGGTTGTCGGCAATCTGACTGATGATATCTATGCTGCCGGTTTATCCGTACAGACAAGGGGTGGAAAGCGGTTGGCTACTTTCGGTATTGTAACAAAGAAGCTGCTGAAGGCATTCGATATTGACAACGAGGTTTACTATGCCGATTTCAACTGGAAAGAATTGCTGAAGGCTATCCGCAATGTGAAGGTGAGCTATACGGAAATTTCCAAGTTCCCTGCCGTGAAACGCGACTTGGCGTTACTGCTTGACAAGAAAGTGCAGTTTGCGGAAATTGAGAAGATTGCCTACGAGACGGAGAAAAAGCTGCTGAAGGAGGTCTCTCTCTTCGACGTTTATGAGGGTAAGAATCTGGAAGCAGGTAAGAAGAGTTACGCGGTGAGTTTCCTGTTGCAGGATGAGAATGCCACGTTGAACGATAAGCAGATTGACAAGATTATGTCCAAACTGGTGAAGAACCTGGAGGACAAGTTGGGTGCCAAGCTGCGTTGATTCATTATTCAGAATTTATAATTCATAATTTAAAATACAGTTCCAATGGGAAGAGCGTTTGAATATAGAAAAGCTGCCAAATTGAAAAGATGGGGTCACATGGCAAAGACCTTTACAAGACTGGGTAAACAAATTGCTATTGCGGTGAAGGCCGGTGGTCCGGAGCCGGAAAACAACCCGACACTGCGTTCGGTTATCGCTACTTGTAAGCGTGAAAACATGCCGAAGGATAATATTGAACGTGCTATCAAGAATGCGATGGGTAAGGACCAGAGCGACTATAAGGGTATGACTTATGAAGGATACGGTCCTCACGGTGTAGCTGTTTTTGTGGATACACTGACCGATAACACTACCCGTACAGTAGCCGATGTGCGTTCCGTGTTCAACAAGTTCGGCGGTAACTTGGGAACAATGGGTTCACTGGCTTTCTTGTTTGACCACAAGTGTGTGTTCACTTTCAAGAAGAAAGACGGTATCGATATGGAGGAACTCATTCTTGACTTGATAGACTATGACGTAGAGGAAGACTACGAAGAGGATGAAGAAGAAGGTACTATCACTATTTATGGTGATCCGAAAAGCTATGCAGCTATCCAGAAACATTTGGAAGAGTGCGGTTTTGAAGATGTCGGCGGTGAGTTTACCTATATCCCGAACGATATGAAGGATGTGACTCCCGAGCAACGCGAAACCATCGACAAAATGATAGAGCGTCTCGAAGAGTTTGATGATGTACAGACGGTTTATACTAACATGAAACCGGAAGAAGGCGGAGAATAATGACATATACATACAAGACGCAAGGTACGTGTAGCAGTAACATCGAACTGGATGTGGAAGATGGTATTGTGAAAGAGGTGGCATTTTGGGGTGGATGTAATGGAAACCTGCAAGGACTTTCACGTTTGGTGAAAGGCATGCCGGTAGATGCGGTGATTGCCCGTTTGGAAGGAATTCGCTGCGGAAGACGTTCCACTTCCTGCCCCGACCAATTGTGCAAGGCATTGCACGAGATGGGGTATTGAGCCTCCTGCCTGAAAGAATGGATGAGAGCCCCTGACATTGAAAGATGCCAGGGGCTTTTTTTGAACCTAACATGGAGGTATTTGTTATTATTTGAGTATTTTTACGCTCTTAATTGAACAGATACAATGAAGAATATTTTTAAAGACTTGAAACGGAGAGACCACAAACGCTATCTGGGCGGTCTGGACGTTTTTAAATATATAGGTCCCGGACTGCTGGTGACTGTGGGCTTTATTGACCCGGGGAACTGGGCATCTAATTTTGCGGCAGGGTCTGAATTTGGCTATTCATTGCTGTGGGTCGTGACTTTATCCACTATCATGCTGATTGTATTGCAGCATAATGTGGCGCATCTGGGAATTGTAACCGGCTTGTGCTTGTCCGAAGCCGCTACCAAATATACTCCTTCCTGGGTGTCGCGTCCCATATTGGGTACAGCGGTATTGGCTTCCATCTCGACTTCGCTGGCAGAGATATTGGGAGGTGCCATCGCTTTGCAGATGCTGTTTGACATTCCCATCATATGGGGCTCTATCTTGACTACCGTATTTGTAGTCGTCATGCTTTTCACTAATTCCTACAAGAAGATAGAACGTTCCATCATTGCTTTTGTTTCGGTCATCGGGCTCTCCTTTATCTATGAGCTGTTTCTGGTGAAGATAGATTGGCCGCTGGCCGCACAAGGGTGGGTGACACCTTCGTTCCCGCATGGGAGCATGCTGATTATCATGAGTGTGCTCGGTGCGGTGGTGATGCCGCATAATCTGTTTCTGCACTCGGAAGTGATACAGAGCCATGAATATAATAAGAAAGATGATGCATCCATCCGTAAGGTGTTGAAATATGAATTGTTCGACACGCTGTTCTCTATGATTGTGGGATGGGCCATCAACAGTGCCATGATACTGCTGGCAGCGGCAACTTTCTTTAAAAGCGGTATTCAGGTGGAAGAGTTGCAGCAGGCCAAATCCTTGCTGGAGCCGTTGCTGGGGAGCAGTGCTGCCGTGGTTTTTGCATTGGCATTACTGATGGCGGGTATATCTTCCACGATAACCAGCGGTATGGCGGCAGGTTCTATCTTTGCCGGTATTTTCGGAGAATCCTATCATATCAAAGACAGTCACTCGCAGGTGGGTGTGATTCTGTCATTGGGTATTGCACTGCTGCTGATTTTCTTTATCGGAGACCCGTTCAAAGGACTGCTGATTTCACAGATGATACTGAGCATCCAGCTGCCGTTTACGGTTTTCCTGCAAGTAGGACTGACTTCTTCGCGCAAAGTGATGGGGCAGTATGTAAACAGCAAATGGAGTACATTTGTACTTTATGCCATTGCTGCGGTGGTCACTGTGCTGAATATCATGCTGCTGGTATCCGAGTTGACATCTTGAATAATTCATTTCTAAGAAATCAAATAAGTATGAAGATTATTACATATAACGTAAATGGGCTACGGGCTGCCGTGACAAAAGGTTTTCCCGAGTGGCTGGCACAAGAGCAGCCGGATGTGCTTTGTTTGCAGGAAACAAAGCTGCAACCGGAACAGTATCCGGCAGAGGCGCTGGATGCTTTGGGGTATAAGCATTACCTGTATTCTGCACAGAAGAAGGGGTATAGCGGAGTCGCTATTTTGAGCAAGCAAGAACCGGACCATGTGGAATATGGTATGGGTATTGAAGAATACGATAACGAAGGGCGCTTTATCCGTGCCGACTTCGGCGATGTGTCCGTTGTGAGTGTTTATCATCCTTCCGGTACCAGCGGTGATGAACGCCAGGCCTTTAAGATGGTCTGGTTGGAGAAATTCCAGGAATATGTATTGGAGCTGGAACGTACGCGTCCTAAACTCATTCTTTGCGGCGATTATAATATCTGCCATGAGGCAATAGACATTCACGACCCTATCAGGAATGCCACTAACAGTGGCTTCCTGCCTGAAGAGCGGGAGTGGATGACGCGCTTTCTCAATGCGGGATTCATAGATTCCTTCCGTTGGCTTCATCCCGACAAGCAGGAATACACGTGGTGGAGCTATCGCTTTAACTCACGTGCCAAGAACAAAGGGTGGCGTATTGATTATTGCATGGTGAGTGAGCCGGTGCGTCCGATGTTGAAGGAGGCGAGAATATTGGGTGACGTTGTCCACTCGGACCATTGCCCGATGTTGTTGGAAATTACAGAATGATTATGGAAACAAAAGACAGAATCGAAAAAGCTGTGGAGCTTTTCAAGAGTGGCTATAACTGTTCGCAATCGGTAGTGGGAGCTTTTGCAGATATGTATGGTTTTACAGAAGAGCAGGCTTTCCGGATGTCCGCCTCTTTTGGTGGTGGCATAGGTCGTATGAGGCAGACATGCGGTGCTGCATGCGGCATGTTCCTATTGGCCGGATTGGAAAAAGGAGCTGTGGAAGGCAAGGACCGTGAAGGTAAGGCGGCAAACTATGCGTTGGTGCAGGAGCTGGCTGCTGAATTCAAGAAACGAAATGGCTCTTTGATATGTGCTGAACTGTTGGGATTGAGAAAACCGGAAGGTTCGTCCGTTCCGGAAGCCCGTACCGAGCAGTATTATGCTAAACGCCCGTGTGCCAGGATGGTAGAGGTAGCTGCCCAAATTTGGACCGAATACCTGGAAAAAACGTCCTCAAAGTAAGAAAAAAGAACTTTTTTACTCCTTAGTAAGAAAAAAAGTGCCTAATAACGTGTTGTATAACATAAATATACCTATCTTTGCAGCGATATAAAAACACCGACATCTCTATCTTTGGAGATGAGGATAACGTTTAACTAAAAGCAAATAGAAATGTTAAAAGAAAAAGCTGGTAATGTTGCAGGACAGATTTGGACTGCACTGAATGGCACAGATGGCTTGACTCACAAGCAAATCAAGAAAGCAACTAAACTGATCGACAAGGACTTCTTCCTGGGATTGGGCTGGTTGTTAAGAGAAGACAAGGTTTCTACTTCTGAAGTGGAAGGCGAATTGTTTGTAAAGCTGAACTAAGCGAGGAATTGATTGGAATGTTATAAAAAGATGCGTTGGTACATGAATATGTTATCAACGCATTTTTTTTATTTGCTCTGTTTTCATTATCTTTGCGCACCCAATTAATAGATAGTTATTGACAATGAAGAATATACGAAATTTTTGCATTATTGCCCATATCGACCACGGTAAATCAACTTTGGCAGACCGTCTGCTGGAATTTACCAATACTATACAAGTAACTAACGGACAGATGCTGGATGACATGGACCTTGAGAAGGAAAGAGGTATCACCATCAAGAGCCATGCCATACAAATGGAGTATACATATAAAGGCGAAAAGTATATTCTGAACTTGATAGACACTCCGGGACACGTTGACTTCTCGTACGAGGTGTCACGTTCCATCGCCGCTTGTGAAGGAGCGTTGCTTATTGTAGATGCTTCGCAAGGAGTGCAGGCGCAGACCATTTCAAACCTCTATATGGCGATTGAGCATGATTTGGAGATTATCCCCGTCATCAACAAATGTGACATGGCAAGCGCCATGCCCGAGGAAGTGGAGGACGAAATCGTTGAACTGTTGGGCTGCAAGCGTGATGAGATTATCCGTGCTTCCGGCAAAACAGGCATGGGAGTGGAAGAGATTCTGGCTGCGGTCATTGAGCGTATCCCTCATCCGGAGGGTGACGAGGAAGCTCCGTTGCAGGCGTTGATTTTCGATTCTGTCTTCAATTCTTTCCGTGGTATCATTGCATATTTCAAGATAGTGAACGGTGTGATTCGTAAAGGGGATAAAGTGAAATTCTTCAATACAGGCAAGGAATATGATGCGGATGAAATCGGAGTGCTCAAAATGGAAATGATGCCACGTCCGGAGTTGCGTACGGGGGATGTGGGCTATATCATCTCGGGTATCAAAACCTCTAAGGAAGTGAAAGTAGGTGATACGATTACGCATATTGCCCGTCCTTGCGAAGAGGCCATCGCCGGTTTTGAGGAGGTGAAGCCGATGGTTTTTGCCGGTGTGTACCCCATCGAGGCAGAAGATTTCGAGGACTTGCGTTCTTCTTTGGAGAAGTTGCAGTTGAATGATGCTTCGCTGACTTTCCAGCCTGAGTCTTCATTAGCTTTGGGCTTTGGTTTCCGTTGCGGTTTCCTTGGGCTGCTCCATATGGAGATTGTGCAGGAACGCCTTGACCGTGAATTTGACATGAACGTTATCACCACCGTGCCCAACGTTTCCTACAATATCTATGACAAGCAGGGAAATATGACCGAAGTGCATAACCCCGGCAGCATGCCCGACCCTACCATGATAGACCGTATTGAGGAGCCCTATATCCGTGCCTCGGTGATTACCACCACTGATTACATCGGCCCTATCATGACTCTTTGTCTGGGCAAGCGTGGCGAGCTGGTGAAGCAGGAATATATTTCAGGTAACCGTGTAGAAATATACTATGACATGCCTCTTGGCGAAATAGTTATCGATTTCTATGATAAATTGAAGAGTATCTCTAAGGGATATGCCTCTTTTGACTATCATCCCAACGGTTTTCGTCCTTCCAAACTGGTGAAGCTGGATATTTTGCTGAACGGTGAGCCGGTGGATGCTCTTTCTACCTTGACACACTTTGACAATGCCTACGAGTTGGGACGCCGGATGTGCGAGAAGTTGAAAGACCTGATTCCGAGACAGCAGTTCGATATCGCCATTCAGGCTGCTATCGGTGCCAAGATTATTTCCCGGGAAACGATTAAAGCTGTGCGTAAGGACGTAACGGCCAAATGTTATGGTGGTGACGTGAGCCGTAAACGAAAATTACTTGAGAAACAGAAGAGAGGTAAGAAGCGTATGAAACAGATTGGTAATGTGGAAGTACCTCAGAAAGCCTTCCTGGCAGTCCTGAAGCTGGATTGATGTCGAAAGGATGAAATCTTAAATCAAATATACTTCTTTATGATTATTTTGCGTACTGTGAAAAACTTCTCGTCGCTGAATATAGCGGCGAGCATCTTGCTGTTTTTGATGGCTATTTTGGCGGCCGTTATTGCTAATTCACCAATGGCTCCGTTGTATCAGGGCTTTCTTTTGCAGGAACTGCATCTGCGCATCGGAGACTTTAATTTGTTCTCCCATGGCGGTCATCCGTTGAAAATGATTGAGTTTATAAACGACTGCTTGATGACTGTTTTCTTTCTGGCTGTGGGGTTGGAGATAAAGCGGGAACTGCTGGTGGGTGAACTTTCTTCCTTTCGTAAGGCTTCTTTACCCTTTGTAGCGGCATGTGGCGGTATGTTGGTGCCGGTCATTGTCTATTCACTTTTGGTCGTTCAGGGTACTCCGGAAACGCGCGGTATGGCTATACCGATGGCTACGGATATTGCTTTTTCATTGGGTGTACTCAGTCTGCTGGGTAAACGGGTGCCTTTGAGTCTGAAAATTTTCCTGACGGCATTTGCAGTGGTCGATGATATTGGCGGCATTCTGGTTATTGCCATTTTCTATAGTTCCGAAGTGGCATACGGATATCTTATTGTAGCTGCTGTCCTTTATTTCTTCCTTTACTATATGGGGAAATTCGGTATGACACAGAAGATATTCTTCCTGCTTATCGGGGTAATTATTTGGTATTTGTTCCTTCAGTCGGGCATTCACAGCACTATTTCCGGAGTGATACTGGCCTTTGTAATACCGGCCCGTCCCCGTTTGGATGCCGGGAAATACATTAAACGCATCCGCGACATTATCGGTGATTTTCCGGTTACCAAATCAGATAATATTATATTGACCAATGAGCAGATTGCCACTCTAAAACAAGTGGAGCGCGCTTCTGATCATGTAATTAGTCCTTTGCAATCCTTGGAAGACAATTTGCATGGTGCGGTAAACTTTGTGATACTGCCGCTCTTTGCCTTTGCCAATGCCGGTGTGGTGTTCAGTGGAGGCGGTGGCGTTGTTGGAGCTGTTAGTATAGCGGTGGCTGCAGGATTGCTTCTTGGCAAGTTTATCGGTATTTTTCTGTTTACCTGGCTGGCGGTCAAGAGTGGTTTGTCCTCAATGCCTCCGGGAATGAATTGGAGAAGTGTTGCCGGAGTATCCTTGTTGGGGGGGATCGGTTTTACGGTATCTTTATTTATAGCCAACCTTTCTTTTGCAGGAGAATATCCGGATCTGCTGAACCAGGCGAAGTTTGGTGTATTGCTGGGAACGATTGTTGCCGGTATGTTGGGATATATGGTACTGAATGCGGTGTTGCCGAAGGTTAAGAACAAATAGATCTCCACTTTGGAATACTGGACGAAGAATCGGTTCTTTAGGGATATTCGGTAAATCCTCTGAAAGATAAGTTGGGATGTGTCAATGATTTAAGAAAACGTATTCTTTGTTACAGAAACAGAAGAAATAGTCCATTATTCTTAAAAAACATTCGTATCTTTGCTGATACAAGTCGAAAAGGACCTTCCGGATATGAAGCACATAAAGGCAGTTGCCGGATACATATTGATTCTTTCTCTCTGCCTCGTGTGTGCACACCCTGCCCATGCGGAGACACGGCGTATTGCGCTGATACACTCTTTCGAGCCGGGCTATCCGCCTGCTGCGAAGGCTCTGGAACTGTTGCAAAAAGAGTTCAGCCTTCTCGGCTTGGACTGCGATGTACGCGAATACTATCTGGACTGCGACCGCTACATGGAGGAGGCAGAAAACCTCCGTATGGCCGGTTTCGTGGACGACCTCTCTGCCTGGGGAGCCGAGTTGATAGCCGTGCTCGACGACCAGGCTGCCTATGCGCTGATGGCATGCAGACACCCGTTGGCGCATGAAATACCCGTTGTGTTCAGCGGTGTGAACTATCCCAACATATCTCTGCTCCTGCAATACCCCAACATCACGGGCTATGCCGACACGCCCGATTACTTGCGTACCATACGCATGATAGAGAGTATCATGGGAAAGTCGCGCATCTGCCTGATGAACGGACAAGTGTTTCTGGACCGCAAGATATGGCATGCGTTGAATGAGCAGTGTCGTGGGCAGGGGTTCGCCATCGTGACCTCTACCGAGGGTGCTTACTTTGCCGGTTCCTCCTATCACCGTGTGCGCGAGAGGGAGACTATCAGCCCTATACTGAAACGGCAGAACATAGACGTGTTGCTGGACACCACGAAGATTGTGCGCATGACGAGCGACTCCATAGCGATACGCCATCTGATGTGGCTGGGACGCGGCGACAATACGTTGCTGCTCTACACCAAGCGAGACTATACCACCAAGCGTGTGGGCATGCTCTTCGACAATCCCACGTTTCAGACCATCAACGAGGGCTTCGGCTTTGCCGACTACTTGCTGGGAGGATATTTCACTCCACTGGAAAGCCAGATAAGATACATGGCGACCGGTATCAAGGAACGCCTCGAAGGGCGGATGCCCCGGCAGCAGGTGACGGAATGCGCCAAGCAGTACGTGCTGAACTGGCATGTGCTGCAGAAGTATGGCATCCCGCTCGAGAGCATTCCGGCAGAGTACACTGTGATGTATATCCCTTTTTCGGAGCGCTACCGCTATCCTATACTTATCGGTTCCATCTTGGGCGCAGTCTTCGTGCTGACGGTGATAGTCTTGCTCTCCTTCAGCCTGCTGCGCGAACGCAGGCGCAAGCGTGAGGCATTGCGAAACCTCCTCTACGAGCATGAGACCCTCTGCCTGGCCATCGAAGGAAATTCTACCTACGCCTGGCGACTGGAGGGAGATTCCGTGTCCTGCGACTCGCAGTTTTGCGAGCTTATTCATCATTGCCCCGGCCGTCTTCTGCTCGATGAAATCACTCCCTACATCCATCCCGACGACTTACCCGCCTTCCGCAAGAACATAGCGGCAAGGCATGAACGCACGCACCACAAGGGGCAGTATCGCTGTAACTTCACCGGCGAGTTCCAGTGGTGGGAGTTCAGCTACAATACCATCCACACCCCCGGACACGCACCCATCATAGCCGGACTGCTGCAGAATATCCAGGAACTGAAAGACCACGAGCAGGAGCTGATAGAATCCCGCGAGCTTGCGGAGCAAGCCGAACTGAAACAGTCGTTCCTCAATAACATGAGTCACGAAATACGCACTCCGCTCAATGCCATTGTCGGCTTCTCGGACATGCTGGCTAACGAGCCGGAGTTCTCCGACGAAGAGCGGCAGGAGTTTGTGGACATTATCAACACCAATACCAAACTGCTGCTGAAACTGGTGGGCGATGTGCTGGAACTGTCGCGCATCGAGTCGGGTAACCTCTCGTTCATCTTTCAGCGGGAGAGTGTGCGCCAGCTGCTCGATGACGTCTATCAGACGCATAGCCTGCTTATCCAGCCGCCGTTGCAGTTCCTCAAGGATTTCCCTCCCGAAGATGTGCAGGTGAATGTAGATCCCATGCGACTGACACAGGTACTCACCAACTTCCTGAACAATGCCAACAAGTTTACGAAAGAAGGCAGCATCCAGCTGGGGTATTGTTGTCCGTCCGGCATGAGCGAGGTACATCTTTATGTGGAAGACACCGGCATAGGCATTCCGCACAGCGAGCAGAAGATGATTTTCGAGCGTTTCTACAAGCGCAGCGAGTTTTCCCAAGGCGTCGGGCTGGGCTTGTCCATCTGTGTGCTCATTGTCGAAAAGATGGGAGGACGCATCGAACTCCAGTCCGAGGAAGGCCGTGGAAGCCGTTTCACAGTGGTACTGCCTTGTATTGAATAAATCCTTAAAAAATGTAATCGCGTTGTAATGCCTTTATATATAATTTTGCGTATCTTTGCCAATGTTTTAAGAAATATAACGTTTTAAGAAACTAATTTAAAAGACATTATGTTAAAGAGAGTAAGAATTATACTGACGGTGCTGCTGTTACTGGCCACCGTGGGTGTAGATGCGCAGGTCACCACTGCCTCTATGGCAGGTAAGGTGACGGATGCAAGTAATGAGCCCATTATCGGCGCCACTGTCCAGGCTGTTCACCAGCCTTCCGGTTCGCGCTACGGAACCGTGACCAACGTTGACGGACGCTATTCCATCCAGGGTATGCGCACCGGTGGTCCCTACCGGGTGGAGATTTCCTACATCGGCTATCAGACGGTTATTTATAAGGACATCACCCTTCAGCTGGGTGAGGTATACAACCTGAACGTAGAGATGAGTGAATCTTCCGAGTTGCTGAACGAAGTGATTGTGACGGCTGCCAAGACCAAGTTCACCGCTGAAAAGACGGGTGCCACTACCAATATCTCGTCTGCACAGATGACGCAGCTTCCCACCGTGAACCGCAGCATCAGTGACATTGCCCGCCTTTCTCCCTATGCTAACGGCATGAGTTTTGCCGGCGGTGACGGACGTTCCACGAACTTCACTATCGACGGTGCCAACTTCAACAATAACTTCGGACTTAGCTCCAACCTTCCCGGCGGCGGCAACCCCATCTCCATGGATGCCATCGAAGAGGTGCAGGTAGTGGTGGCTCCCTTCGACGTGCGCCAGACGAACTTCATAGGCGGCGGCATCAACGCCATTACCAAGAGTGGTACGAACACGTTCAGAGGTACTGCCTATACCTATTACCGCAACCAGGACATGCGCGGTAACCGCATCAACGGCGAGGACCTGGGAGCACGTTCCGACGAGTCCAAGACTACCTACGGCTTCACGCTGGGCGGTCCTATCATCAAGAACAAACTGTTCTTCTTCGTAAACTACGAAAAGGAGAAGACTCCGGGAGAGGTTATAAAGTATCGCGCGCGTGAGGACGGTGAAGAGGCAAAAGGTATGGTGTCCCGTACGCTGAAGTCGGATATGGAGAAGGTGTACAACCATCTGAAGGACAAGTACGGCTACGACGCAGGCTCTTACACAAGTTTTCCTGCTGACGAGGAGAACACCAAGATTCTGGCCCGCATCGACTGGAACATCACGGACCGCCATCGCTTGAGCCTCCGCTACAACAATACGAAGAATACGGCTTGGAATGCCCCGAACGGTAACTCTTCCGATACGGGATATCGCTTGAACAATACTTATCGCGTAGGTACGCAGTCTATGGCGTTTGCCAACAGCATGTATTCCATGGACAACAAGGTGCAGTCTTGGGCGACAGATTTGAACAGCCGCTTCACCGATAAGATTTCCAATCAGTTGCTGTTCACCTACACCAATATAGAGGACATGCGCGGCACCAATTCTTCTCCTTTCCCCTTCATCGACATCATGGCAGGCAAGGACGAGAATGGAAACCAGATTCTGGAACCGTACATGAGCGCCGGTTACGAGTTGTTCACCTACAACAACGGTGTGAAGAACAAGATTACGAACATTACCGATAACTTCACCTTCTTCACCGGTAACCACAAGCTGACAGCAGGTCTTAGCTATGAGCACCAGTTTGCCAACAACGCCTATATGCGTAACGGTACGGGATATTACCGCTATAACAGTCTGGAAGATTTCCTGAGTGGCGCAGCTCCCGAATCATTCGCTTTGACTTATGGCTTCAACGGTGTGGCCAACCCCAATGCTCAGGTTACCTTCAACCAGCTTGGTTTCTATGCCCAGGATGAATGGAACCTCGGCAACAGTCTGAAACTGACCTACGGTATCCGTTTCGACAACTTGATGTTCGACAACGACGACCTCCAGAGAAACGATGCCATCTATGAGCTTGACTTCGACGGGCAGCACATCGACACTGGCAAGTGGCCGGATTCCAGATGGCAGATTTCTCCCCGTATAGGTTTCGTTTGGGACGTGTTCAAGGACAAGTCGCTGAAAGTACGTGGAGGTACGGGTGTGTTTACCGGACGTCTGCCGTTGGTTTTCTTCACCAATATGCCGACCAATGCTTCTATGGTACAGAACTCCGTTACCTTTAAGACCCAATATGACAATGGAAAGGTGGTGGGCCATGATTCCCGTCTGGACCAGTTGGCAGGCGGCATGATTACGGACATGAACCAGATAATCGACAAGTTCAACCTCCCCACCACGATTGAGAAACACGTGGCGGGAAGCAAGATTTCCGGTGTGGCTCAGGACTTCAAGATGCCGCAGGTGTGGAAGTCGTCTATCGCGGTGGACTATCAGGTACCCGTATCTTTCCCCTTGACCGTGACGGGAGAGTTCATGTTCACGAAGAATGTGAATGCCGTTACCATCAACAACATCAATATCAAGAACCCCGACGAATGGAAGTACAATAAGCTGACCACCGTCAAGGGCGCTGATGGAAAAGACGTGACAACTACGGAACTGTTGCATACGGGTATGCAACGTTTCAATGGTGCGGATAACCGCATGGTGTACTCTTATTCTCTTTATGACAACCCCGACAAGAATGTGAAATATGCAGGCGACTTCGTGCATTACAATGGCAAGAATGCCGTGGTACTCGACAATACATCCAAAGGCTACGGCTATACGGCAAACATCACGGTGAATGCCCAGCCGGTGGATGACTTGATGCTGATGCTGGCCTATACGCACACGGAGTCCAAAGAAGTTTCCGGTCTTCCGGGCAGCGACCCTATCTCCACTTGGCAGGGATTGAACACGATTGATGGTTCCAATTATGTGGATGCACAACGGTCACAGTATGTGGTTCCCGATAAGGTGATTGCTTCTGTGGGCTACTACATCCCCTTCAGACACAAAGGCCTGCTTCGCGGCACACACCTGAATCTGTTCTATTCCGGCTATTCTTCCGGCGGTTACAGCTTCTGCTACACCAACGACATGAACGGCGATGGTATCAACAACGACTTGATGTACATTCCGAAGGACGATAGTGAAATCAACTTCAAGACAGAGGAAGACCGCGTTGCCTTCTGGAAATTCGTAGAGCAGGATTCGTACTTGAAGAATCACAAAGGACAGTATGCCGAGGCTTATGCTGCCCGCGCTCCGTGGGTGCACCGCTTTGACTTCCGTCTGCTGGAGGATTTCGAATTCAAGATTGGCAAGACCAAGCATTGCTTCCAGTTGAGTTTTGACATCATGAACGTGGGTAACCTCATCAACTCCAAATGGGGTATCTCCAAGACCAATACCGTTTCCAACAGCAACCGAATCCTGAAGTATGAAGGGGTGAAGAGCGCCACTGACCTGACTCCGGTATTCTCCATGTATAAGGTGAACGGTGAATATCCTACCAAGACTTACGACACCTATCAGAACTACAGCGAATGCTGGAAGTTGCAAGTCGGTATCCGTTACGTGTTCAACTAATCGGGTGCAGATAACCTCCGTTGAATGGCAGAATATGATAAGGCAAGGGCTGTTCCGGGATTTCCGGGACAGCCCTTATTGTTTTTGGCTTTCTTTACTTTATTGTATTTCAACCTCCATAATCACTGGATTGTGGTCGCTGCACAAATCCAGGTCTGGAGAGTAGTATGCAATACCCTTCAGGCTGGGGGAGTGGAAGATGTAGTCAATACGCAACATGCGTTTGGCATAGCGGTAGGTGTACATGTATCCGTTTCCGGCAGTGCGGAATCCGTCTTTGAGGGTTTTCCTCAAATGATGGTAGGTGTAGGAGGAAGGTATTGAGTTGAAGTCGCCGCATAGCAGCACGGGATAGGGGCTGGTCTTGGCGTAGTGGCTGATGACGTAAGTCTGCGTGGCCCGCTTCATGAAGTTTTCGTGCAGGGTGCCTGCGGCATCTTTGGCTGCCTGGACTTCGCGGCGGGTGTCGTCGGTGGCCAGCTCGCGTTCCCACTTCCTGCGCTTCTGGCTGACGCTGGTGGTCTGCAGGTGGTTGTTTATCAGACGTATGGTATCCGTACCCATCGCTACATCGCACATCATGCTACAGTTGGAGCTTTGCTGGTAAGTGATGAAACGGTGGTTCGCCAATGGATAGCGGCTGAATACGGCGATAGGCAGTACGCCCTTGACGGAGTCTTCAGAAGGGATGAGCGCGTGTGACCAATGCGAGAGTACGCGCCGTATGCTGTCTGTGGGGAAGTCGCTGTTGTCTCCGAACTCCTGGAAGCACAGCACATCCACGCCTTCCTGCTGCATGTACCGGGCTATCTCCTTGCAGGAATAACCGGTAATCTCACCTCCGAAGTTGTGTATGTTGTAGGTGGCTATCTTCAGATACTTGCCTGCCGGGGTTTTGTCTTTCGGCAGGTGGAGCTGGAAGACAGACGTCAGATATCCCCAGTTGCAGAAGAATGCCACCAGCGGAACCAGTGCCCAGCGCTTACGGGCCAATGCCCAGCAGAGTGCCGTTATCAGATTGACAATCAGGAGTACGGGCACTGCCAGCCCCAGTAATGGCATGATGACGGAATCGACCGGAGCTACATTTCCTGAGAAGGCTGCCACTATGGTGATGGTGGCCAAGACGAATGTCGCTGCTATCAGACAGATGTAGAACAGACCTTTTACGGCGGACTTTCCCATGTTGTTTGCTTATTTATTCACTACGTTCACCGGCTTGCCGTCTTGGTAGGCCTTGATGTTCTCGAGCATAATCTGCATGAGGCGTTCGCGCGCGGCGGTGCTTGCCCAGGCAATGTGCGGAGTGATGTAGCAGTTGCGGGCGGAGAGCAACGGATTGTCGGCACGGGGAGGTTCTTGCGAGAGTACGTCTACGCCGGCGGCATAGATGGTACCGTTGTTAAGTGCGTCGGCAAGGTCTTGTTCGTTGATGAGCGGGCCGCGTCCGGTATTGATGAGGATGGCGGTGGGCTTCATCAGTCGGAGCCGTTCTGCATTTACCATCTCGCGGGTGGAGTCGGTGAGGGGACAGTGCAGGCTGATGATGTCACATTCGCGGAACAGCTCGTCCAGCTCCATCTTGCGGATTTCGGGAGGAAGCTGGAAGTTGGTCTTGGAGGTGTAGGCACATACCTTCATACCGAAGCCGATGGCGATGCGGGCGGTGGTGAAACCGGTGTGGCCCAGGCCTACGATTCCGAGCTTCTTTTCGCGCAGTTCGATGAGCGGCGTGTCCCAGAAACAGAAGTCCTTGCTTGCTGTCCAGCGGCCCCGGTGCACCTCTTCGGAGTGGTGTTGCACTTGCTGGGTGATGTTTAGGATGTGGGCAAAGACCATTTGGGCTACGGAGTCGGTGCTGTAGGCGGGAATATTGGTGACGATGATTCCGCGTTCTTTGGCGGCAGTGGTGTCTACGATGTTATATCCGGTGGCCAGCACACCGATATACTTCAGTTCGGGCAGTGCCGCCATGTGTTCAGCGGTGAGTACAGTTTTGTTGGTCAGCAGGATTTCTGCACCAGCAGCGCGTTCCAATACTTCCGCAGGGGCGGTGCGGTCGTAGATGGTGCACTCGCCCAAGGCTTGCAATTCGTCCCAGCAGAGGTCGCCGGGGTTGGCGGCATAGCCGTCTAATACTACTATATTCATGGAGTTATGAGTTATGAGTTATTTGTTGTGGGGATTTTCTGTATCCGACTTTTAATCTCTAATTTTTAATTTTTAATTTGAATTGATAGTTTACCATTTCTTTTCCTCTCCCCAGAGTTGCTGCATCCGTTCCTTATGCTTTTGCTCGGCAGGGTTGAGTTGTGGTTCCCAGATGCGGCGGTCTTTCAGTTCGTCGGGCAGGAATTGCTGCTTGACGAAGTTGCCGGGGTAGTCGTGGGCGTACTTATACTTCTCGCCGTAGCCCAACTGCTTCATCAGCTTGGTGGGCGCATTGCGTAGGTGCAGGGGGACGGGGAGGTTGCCCGTTTCGCGTACCAGTTCCAGGGCATTGTTGATGGCCATATAGGCTGAATTGCTCTTAGGACTGGTGGCGAGGTATATGGTGGCTTCTGCCAGGGGGATACGTCCTTCGGGCCATCCCACTTTCATCAGCGTGTCGAAGCAGGCGTTGGCAAGCAGCAGCGCGTTGGGGTTGGCCAGTCCGATGTCTTCGGAGGCGGAGATGACGAGGCGGCGGGCTATGAAGGCAGGGTCCTCACCGCCTTCTACCATGCGTGCCAGCCAGTAGATGGCGCCATCCGGGTCGCTGCCGCGAATGGATTTGATGAAGGCGGAGATGATGTCGTAGTGCATCTCGCCGTCCTTATCGTAGGCAAGAGGGTTCTGTTGCAGGCGTTCGGTCACCATGTCGTCGGTGATGAGGACAGGGTCTGCGGCTTCGGAGTCTACCACCAGCTCGAGGATGTTGAGTAGCTTGCGGGCGTCTCCTCCGCTGAAGCGGAGCATGGCAGTGGTCTCTTTCAGTTCTATCTTCCGTTCCTTCAGCACGGTGTCTGTGGTGATGGCGCGTTGCAGCAGTTCCAGCAGGTCGTCCTTCTCCAGTGACTTCAAGGTATAGAGCTGGCAGCGGGACAGCAGCGGGCGGATGACCTCGAACGAAGGGTTCTCCGTGGTGGCGCCTATCAGCGTCACGGTGCCTTGCTCCACGGCTCCCAGCAGTGAGTCTTGCTGCGATTTGCTGAAGCGGTGTATCTCGTCAATGAAGAGGATGGGACTGGCTTGCGAGAAGAAACGGTTGCTCTTGGCGCGCTCTATCACGTCGCGCACGTCCTTCACGCCGCTGGTCACGGCACTGAGCGTATAGAAAGGAGTTTCCAGCTTGTTGGCGATAATCTGCGCCAAGGTTGTCTTTCCCACTCCCGGAGGACCCCATAGGATAAACGAAGAGATACGTCCTGCATCAATCATCTTACGTAGCACTGCACCCGGTCCCACTAAATGTTTCTGACCGATATATTCATCTAATGTTCTTGGTCTAAGCCGTTCTGCTAATGGTTGCATAGTATGTAACTCTTAAAAAATCATTAATATCATGAAGCGTATACCGCCCTTCTTCACTCCCGGTATATCCGTATAGGTCAGTCGGCGTACATATTCTATGTGGAGCAGCTTGAAGATATTGTAGATACCTACACTGGCTTCCACATAGGGAGTCTTGCCCATGACGTGGCTGGTGGGTACACCGTCGCGCATGGGGAAGAGGAACAAGTCGGGATTGTTGCTCTTGTATGGGTTGTTCTTGTCCGTCAGCGTGCCCCACAGACCACGGATGCGGAACATCTCGCGCCACTTCAGCTTCTTGATGAGCGGGATGCGGTTGAAGAGTTTTCCGTTCATGTCGTAGCTTAGGTTGAGGGAGGCGTAACGGTCGTTCAGGAACTCCATGTTGTTGATGAGGTTGAAGGACTCGTTGTTCTGCGTGATGTACGAGAGGTTTGCCATCGGTAGGTTCAGCAGCGGGAAGGGAACGGTGTTCCATTGCGCACCGGCACGTGCCGTTACGTCCAGCTTGCCCCACGAGCCGAGCCAGAAGCGCTTCCGGATGCTGGCTTCCGTCAAGTTGAAGTTGTACTCTCCACCCAGCACGCCCTTGAATCCGGCGGTGTGGGAGAGGGTGAAGGTGGGCGCATCCAACGATACGGGCACGCGGCGCTGTTTGGTGTTGACGAAGGTTTCACCGGGAGCGTAACGCAGGGTCACACCCAGCTCGGTAGTGGTGATGTCGTGCACCAGCGTATTCTTTTCATCCCACTGTCCGGGTGTTTCTCCGTTGTTCTTCCAGTATTGCAGTTGCCCCGCAGGCTGGTCGTTGCGGTGGCGTGCCATGGCCTGTACGGAGAAGCCGGTATTGGTCTCCAGCTCGTAGGTCAGCGTGGCGTCGCGCATGTAGGACATCTGGTCTACCGTAGTCCATTTCCAGCCGACAAACAAGTTGTCCTTGTCCGTGGCGAGGTACTTGTCCATGGGAGACATCACGTCGTAGGTGTACTTGAAGGCGATGTAGTGCTTCGGGAACTCCCACAATACGTATTCGCGTTTGTTGAAGGAGTAGGCCACCTGCCCGGAGTAGAACCATTTCTTGTCCTTGGTTCCGTAGGCGCCGTAACCGCTCAGGCTCCAATGCGGGTCGAGGTTACCGGTTGTCATACCGCTCAGACGGAAACGGGTGCCGTTGACGTAGTTGCTGGTTATCATTGTGTTGATAGGACCGAAGTCGAACTTACTGGGATGTTTCTTGCTGCCCGTTTCCACGAAGTTCTCAATCAAGGCTTTCGCTCCGAAGATGACGTACTTGAAGCCGGGAATCTGTTCGATACGGTTCATGAATACGTCCATCGTGCTCTCCTTCTTGGTGAGAGGCACTTGGCGCACTTTCGCCCAATACTCGTCGCTCTTGGCAAGCATGTTCGCCTCCTTGATGACATTTCCTTTCAGGCGGAAGAGGCGGGGTTCTATCTCTGTGAACTGATAGTCGCTGTACTTGGTGGTCCGCTGTACTTCCAGGCCTTGGATGCCTTTCACAAAGTGCAGTTCCACGGTCATGTCGTCATCGGTCAGCACCCAGTTTCCGTCGGGCAGTTGTTCGAACTGCTGCACGATGTCGAGGTTTTCCACGAAGTTGACACCCGTCTTCTTGGGCAGGTTCATGGTACATTTCTTCACGGCATAGGTGGAGTCCTTCACCACGTAGAGGTGCCCCGTGAAACCAAAGTCCTGTGGGTTCTGGGGAACGAAGGTGAGGTGCACGCACTCCTGCCTATCCACCATGAGCGTGTCCATCAAGTAGTATTTGTAGAAGCTGATGGCTCCGCGGCCGATGGGGCTGACGAAGCGGCGTTGCAGCAGGCGGATGTCGTCGTCGTAGATGTTGATGTCGGAAAATACGTCCGTAAGGATGGTCCCCAGCATGTCTCCGGTGTTGAAGAACTCTTCGATACCGGTGGAGTTCATACCTTCGATGATGGTCTTTTCGCTCTTGGGGCTTTTACGGAAAATGGTCTTGCTGGCCGTCTCCTTGATGGAGATGGGTAGAATCATCTTGTTGGTCTTGGGCGATACCTCCACCTGGTCTTTGAAGAAGGAGAATTTCTTGTAGATGCCTTTCTCCATTTTGTCAGGGGTGACGTCGTTGAGCGACATCTTCATCTTTTCGTACTTCTGGTACTGGTAGTAGTCGTTCTCTTCCAGTTTCAGTGCCTTCTTATTCTCGATGACCTTCTTCATGAACTCCACGGCGGGGTTGTTCTTGCGAGAATATTTCTCCTTTTTGGGCTTCACCACGACTTCAGAGAGCATGATGTCATCCGATTGCAGTTTGACGTTCAGCACCCGGGTGCCGGGTTTCAGTTTTACTTTCTTGGTGATGTAGCCTACGGCGGAGAACGTCAGCTCATCCCAGCCTTTGCGGGTTTCCACCTGGTATTCACCGTTTGCGTTGGAGATGCCGCCTACACCTTTCCCTTCATACTGTACGGTGATGTACATCAGCGGTTCGTTCGTGAGGGAGTCTGTGATGACACCCTTTATCTGGGCGGATGCGCTGATGGAGACGAACAGTGACAGCAGGAAAAGGGCGTAAATTGTATATCTTTGCTTCATAAGTTACAGATAATTCGGGCGCAAAGTTAACAAATTAAGGTTAATCAAGAAGCAAATATAGACTAAAGAAACGGGAGATATGGTTAAATGAACGTGAAAGTCGTATGTCTTGTTTGCCGGATACAGATAAAAAACGTACAGAATCCTTATAGAAAAGTTGCCGGATATAAAGGATAAAGTTGCACAACGTATGGAGAAAGTTCTATCCCAAGCCTTGGGATAGAAAGACCCAAGCTTGGGATAAGCGTCCGTAGGTTTGGGATAGACGTTTGCAAGCTTGGGATAGAATTTATGGAGGATTATGAATTGTTGCCGTTCAGTAGTGTCTGTACGATGCGTTCCGCCGTTCGTCCGTCCCAGCGGTCGGGCAGGGTGGTGTGCTTCCATTCTCCGTGCAGCAGCTTGTCGAGCGAGGCGGAGAGAGCGAAGGAATTTTCGCCTACCAGCTCGTTGGTACCGATGCGCCAGGTTTCGGGATGCTCGGCATAGGTATTGAGGGTGATGCAGGGGACGTCGAGGAAGGTAGCTTCTTCGGCGATGTTTCCCGAGTCGGTGACGATGCCCCGTGCCTGGTTGATGAGGAATCCGAAGTGCAGGTAGCTCTGTGGAGGCAGGATGTGCAGGTTAGGGGCATCCAGTCCCAGTGACTTCACTGCCTTTTGTACATAGGGGTGCAGAGGGGCGACGATAGGCATGCCGTCGGCCTTTTCGATGACGGTCTGGAGCAGGGAGTGTAGCACTGCCTTCTTCTCCAGTAGGTCACGGCGGTTGAGGGTGAGTAGCAAGTAGTTTCCTTTCCGCAGGCCGAGGCTGGAGAACCACATGGGCTGCACCAGGCGGTGGCGGTTGAAGCGGATGGTGTCAATCAGTATGTTGCCCACGTAGTGGATATAGTCGGGTATCATACCCTCTTGGTTGAGATTGCGGTTGGCCACCATGCCGGCAGTGAAGAGATAGTCGGAGATGGCGTCCACGATGGTTCGGTTCACTTCGCGAGGCATGTTCATGTCGAAGGAGCGCGTGCCTGCTATGACGTGCGCCACCTTCAGCCCGCGCTTCTTGGCGACGATGGAGCAACTCATGGTGGCGGTCATGTCATCTACCACCAGTACGACTTGTGCTGGGTGCCCGTCCAACTCGCGCTCGAAGGCAAGCATGATGGAGGCTGCCACCTGCGAGTGGTCATGTCCGGTGACGCCGAGGCAGGCATCCGGTTTCCTCATAGAGAGGTCGGAGAAGAGCGAGGCATCCAGGCTGGTGTCATCCTGCGGACCGGTGTAGACGATGCGGTAGGAGATGTTCTTTCCTGCCTCTCTGGCGGCGTCGATGGCGCGGCAGATGGGGGCTATTTTCATGAAGTTGGGGCGTGCGCCCGATACGATTGTTATTTTCATTGTCGTAATTGGTAAAAAAATGTCGATACAAAAATACGCTTTCTTAGGGAAATTATTTGTTACTTTGCCTATTATTTTCAGAGTGTCTGTTGAAATATGTATTATCTTTTTCGGTTTTGGATACTCGGATTTAATTTTGGATACTCGAAGCACTTGTTTAATTTTTAATTTTTAATTCTCAAAGTGATAATGCCAACATTTGTTCAGATACTCGATTTCATTGGCACATTTGCCTTTGCCATTAGTGGCATACGTCTGGCCTCGGCCAAGCGGTTCGACTGGTTTGGAGCGTATGTGGTGGGTTTTGTGACGGCCATCGGAGGCGGTACGATACGCGACCTGCTGCTGGACGTCACCCCGGGTTGGATGACGGACCCTATTTATTTGATTTGTACCGGACTGGCCTTGTTGTGGGTCATCCTCTTCGGTAAGCATCTCATCCATCTGCACAATACATTCTTCATATTCGACAGTATCGGCCTGGCACTGTTCACGGTCGTTGGTGTGGGCAAGAGCATCGCGCTGGGCTATCCCTTCTGGGTGGCCATCATCATGGGCAGCATTACCGGGGCTGCGGGAGGTGTGATACGTGACGTATTCATCAACGAAATTCCGCTGATATTCCGGAAGGAGATTTATGCGATGGCTTGTGTGGTGGGAGGAACCTTCTACTGGATGTGCCACCTTTTGGGGATGGAGTCTTTCGTGTGCCAGATTGTGGGTGGTGTGACGGTGTTCGTTACCCGTATACTGGCAGTAAAGTATAGGATTTGCCTTCCTATCCTTTCGGGTAATGAAGAGGAGCAGGAAATGTAGTCCGTTGTTTGCAGTCTGAAAACCTCAGGGATTTTCCGGTGAAACTCGGACATTCCGGAGAAGCACTTCCCAGATGTTTTAAAATAAGATTCCCCGGCATTTTCAAACCGAAATGTCGGGGAATTTTTCATATGTCTCGTTCCCCTTATTAAAGGGAGCGAGGATAGGATTGCTAAAGAGATAAGACTAGGTTAGAACAATGCATCCTTCGTGTTGAAGAGCTTGCGTTCGTTCAGTTTCACTACCTTGCCGAATTTCTCCAGCCGCTTCAGGTCGATGTCCTTCGGGTTGCCCATGATGGAGATGCAGTAAGGTTTGCCTTTGATGTTCTCTTCGTAGAACTTCACGATGTCGTCAAAGGTCAGTGCATCTACTTTCGGCAGGTTTTCTTTGGCTGGGTCGTCCGTGTAGCCTCTGTAGCCCAAGTCTACCAGTTCCATAGCTTTGTTGCGGAAGCTGGGGTGGCTGGTCAGCATGGCTTGGCGGAGGTAGCTCTTGATGTTGCCGATACGTTCCGGATTCTTCGGCATGTCATTGACGAGACTCATCAGTACGTCCAATGCATCGTTTGCCTTGTCGTTCTGGGTACCGATGTAGCCGCGCAGGTAGCTTGCTTTTCCGGCTATGCCTTGCGTGCCGACGAATGCGTAGGCTGTATAGGCCATGGAGCGTTTTTCGCGTATTTCGTTCAGAACGATGCCGGTGAAGTCGAGACCGAAGTACTGGTTGAATGCGCTACGCAGCACGTCGTCCTTCTTGTCAGCCTTCTGCATCGGGATGTAGAGGTGGATTTGGGCTTGTTCTGCATCGTTGTTAGGCAGGAAGTAGACGGTGTTTTCGGTTACCGGCATCATCTCCTTTGCCTGCGGGGAGTTGGACGGGCGTTCGTTGGCTACCAACGGGAGGTTCTTGCTCAGGATGTCGTATACTTGGTCGAAGGGGAGTGTTCCGGTAAAGAATACCTTTGCCTCGTAGTTGGAGGCACGGTTGATGTCGCCCGTCAGTTCTGAAATCTGCAATTCGTAAATCTCCTTGTCGGTCAGCTCCTTGATGTAGTCTGATTTCTCTCCGTAGAGCATGTACTGGCGCAGCGCTTCGTTCAGGATGCTGACGTTGTCTTTACGCTGCTGGCGCATACCCATTGCCGAACCTTTCAGACGTGCCAGTTGCTTTTCGTCCAATTTCGGCATCAGAATCTGGCGTGAAAGTAGCTGGCAGGCTTGCGGCAGGGTGGCTTCGTAGCCCTCCATGATGATGTAGAGGTTGTCATCATCGGCTGTCACGTGGCAGGTTGCGTTCAGCTTGCTGAGTTCTTCTTTCAACTCTTGCGGTTCGTAGGCCCCCATGATGCCTGCGTTGTTCATCAACTGGGCGGCATAGCCAAGTTTTGGGAATTCGCGTTCACCGGCTCCGTATTGTACAACCAACTGGAATACGTTGTTCTCCTTGTTGGGCGTGTAGTACATCTTGGAACGGTCGTTCAGCTGCTTGATTTGCACTTCGCCGTAGTCTGCGAATTTCTCTTCCATCTGTCCGATGGGCAGGTTCTTGAATTGCGTTGCATAAAGCGATTCCTTGCCTACCGGAGGTTCTACGGGTTTGTACCCCGGCTTCTCAATCTTGGCGTTTTTGTCAGGTTTCCCTTTTTCGATATATAGGGCCAGGTAGTTGTCCGACAGGTATTTCTTGGCTACCCGCTTGATGTCGTCAGTAGTGATGGCCATAATCTTGTCCTTGTAGTTGAGTATGTCGCCTAAATCCTGCTCGTTGTAGAAGGCGTTCATCAGTATCATGGCCTTGTCCTCGTTCGACTCCATTTCCAGGTCGAACTGGCGGCATTTCTCGGCTTTGATGGCATCAATTTTCCAATCCTCGAATTCTCCGTTGGCGATTTGCTGGATGGCTTTCAAAGCTTTCTTTTCGGCGCTCTTGGTAGACTCGAAACGGCGCTGGTTTTCGTCGTAGAGGGGAATGGCCGCTACGATGGCGCGTCCTTGTTCGCGGAAAGTACGGGTGTAGGCTCCGGCGCTGGTCAGTTCACCGTCCAGTACCAGCTTGTCCATAGTTCCGGTCTGACTGTTGTTGTTCAGCAGTGCCAGGGCGATGTTCAGAGCGTCTTCGTCGGGATGTCCGGCAGGTACTCCATTGAATACCATTGCCACTTGCGGGTAGAATCCCACTTTAGCCGAATACTGTTTGCGGCCCTTTATTTCGAGGTTCTGGTAGACCTTGCGCTCGGGTGCGGGCTTAGCAGCCAGACGTCCGAAGGCAGCATTGATGCGTCCGCTGATTTGTTGGGCTTTGATGTTTCCTACGAGTACCAGTACCATGTTTTCGGGTACATACCATTGTTCGTAGAATTCAATCAGCTTGCTCAGGCGGGGATTCTTCAGATGTTCGGGCAGGCCGATGATGGAACGGGAGTAAGGATGTCCCTCAAAAGCTTTCTCCATCACGAACTGGTTCTGTGCACGTCCCTGGTCATCTTGTGAACGGTTATATTCTTCGTACACGTTTTCCAGCTCCGACTGGAAGGAACGGAATACGGGATGCAGGAAACGTTGTGAGGAAATCTCCAGCCATTTGTTTATCTGATAGGCAGGGAAGGAGCTGTGATAGAAGGTCCAGTCATAGTAGGTTCCTGCATTTACCCCTTTGGCGCCCATGCTTTCCATCAGGTTGGAGTATTCATTGGGAAGCCCCAGCTTTCCGGCCTTGACGGTCAGCTCATTGATTTCCTTGCTGATGGCTTCTTTTTTTACCGGGTCGGCTTCTTCGGCCATCTGGTCGTACTTGGCGATGATTTCCTTGTAGATCGGTTCTTCTTCCGTCCAGTTCAGCGCGCCTATCTTGTCTGTTCCTTTAAACATGACGTGCTCCAGGTAGTGTGCAAGTCCCGTGTACTCTTCGGGGTCGTTGATGGAACCGGCACGTACGCCTACCAGTCCGAACACGTCCGATTTGGATTCATCTTCCCATATATATACGGAAAGACCGTTCTTCAGCTTGAACGCCTTCAGTCCTTGTCCAAAGGAGGGCAGGGAAATGATAAGGGTAGTCAGCAGAAGAAGTGACTTAAATTGAAATGATTTCATAAAATAAAGTGTTTTTATGTAATAAAAGTGTTTTCCTATATGTAGGCAAAGCTATAAAAAAATCACGTAACATTTACGAAATCTTCGGAAAAATGATGGTTTTCAGCATATAATATCACCCGTAAACTATCAGAGAGGGGGGTGTAAACTGTCAAATGATAGTTTTCACCCCTAATAAAAACCGTATTCCGTCCCCCGGGGCTTCAAATTTTCCTTATACTTGCAATCGTAAAACCTAAACCATTATTAACTATTTAAAAATTGAGCAAAGTATGAATACTTACAGTTTTAGAAAAGATTTGCTTGCAGTGCAAGAAGAACTGCTTCGCTTTGCATACAAGTTGACAGCCGACCGGGAAGAAGCGAATGATTTGTTGCAAGAGACATCTCTCAAGGCTTTGGATAACGAAGACAAATTTGAACCCGACACCAATTTCAGAGGTTGGATGTATACCATTATGCGCAACATCTTTATCAATAATTACCGGAAAATAGTTCGCGAACAGACTTTTGTGGACCAGACGGACAATCAGTATCACCTCAGCATGCCCCAGGACTCTGGTTTTGCCAGTACCGAGGGTGCCTACGACCTGAAAGAAATGCATCGCATCGTCAATGCCCTTCCACGCGACTATAAAGTCCCTTTCTCCATGCATGTGTCCGGTTTCAAGTACCGCGAGATTGCCGAACGCCTCGGCCTTCCGCTCGGAACGGTGAAAAGCCGCATCTTCTTTACGCGCCAGAAGTTGCAGGATGAATTGAAAGATTTCATCTGATAATAATTTGATAGTAGCAATATGATATATAACATATTGCTTATGATGAATTTTTAAGGGTTATTCTTGACTATATGTCAGAATAATCCTTTATATTTGTATATGTTAAGTTAACCGAAGGAAAATCTCTTATTATTGACTATGATGAAAAAGGAAATTAAATTCAGTCTTGTTTACCGGGACATGTGGCAGTCGTCCGGTAAGTATCAACCCCGGGTAGACCAGTTGGTACGTATTGCTCCGTTGATAGTTGAAATGGGTTGTTTTGCACGCGTTGAAACAAACGGAGGAGCTTTTGAGCAGGTAAACCTTCTGTATGGTGAAAATCCCAACAAGGCTGTACGCGCCTTTACCGCACCTTTTAGGGAAGCAGGCATACAGACGCATATGCTCGACCGCGGGCTAAATGCACTGCGCATGTATCCCGTTCCGGCAGATGTGCGCCGGCTGATGTACAAGGTGAAGCATGCCCAGGGTGTGGACATTACCCGTATCTTCTGCGGATTGAACGAGACGCGGAATATAATTCCTTCTATCAAATATGCTCTGGAAGCGGGCATGATACCGCAGGCTACGCTCTGCATCACGTATTCTCCCGTCCATACGGTGGAATACTATGCCAGTATTGCCGACCGGTTGATTGAAGCCGGGGCACCTGAAATCTGCTTGAAGGATATGGCGGGCATCGGACGTCCGGGTATGCTGGGACAGCTTGTCAGAACCATTAAGGAGAAGCACCCCGATGTGCTGATACAATACCACGGGCATAGCGGTCCCGGACTTTCCATGGCTTCCATTCTCGAAGTCTGTGAGAACGGTGCCGACATCATCGATGTGGCGATGGAACCCATGTCGTGGGGCAAGGTTCATCCGGACATCATCTCCGTGCAGGCCATGCTGAAAGACCTGGGTTTCCAAGTGCCCGACATAAACATGAAAGCCTACATGAAAGCCCGTGCCATGACGCAGGAGTTCATTGACGAGTTCTTGGGTTATTTCATGGACCCCACCAATAAACATATGTCCTCACTCTTGCTGAAGTGCGGTTTGCCGGGTGGCATGATGGGCTCCATGATGGCCGACTTGAAGGGAGTGCATTCCGGCATCAACATGATACTGCGCGGTAAGAACGAGCCGGAACTCAGTCTGGACGACCTGCTCGTCATGCTGTTCGACGAAGTGGAATATGTATGGCCCAAGCTGGGTTATCCTCCTTTGGTGACTCCTTTCAGCCAGTATGTGAAGAATGTGGCTTTGATGAACCTCATGCAGCAGGTAAAGGGAGAGGAGCGTTGGACGATGATAGACAACCATACGTGGGACATGATTCTGGGCAAGAGCGGACGCCTCCCCGGTACTTTAGCGCCCGAGATAGTGGAACTGGCCAAGTCCAAAGGCTTTGAGTTCGTGGATACGGACCCACAGCTGAACTACCCGGATGCTCTGGATACATACCGGAAAGAGATGGACGAAAACGGTTGGGAATATGGCGATGATGACGAGGAACTCTTCGAGCTTGCCATGCACGACCGACAGTATCGCGACTATAAATCCGGCGTTGCCAAGAAACGTTTTGAGGATGACCTGCAGCGTGCCAAGGATGCGGCGATGGCCAAAAACGGATACTCGGAAGAAGAAATCAAGAAGCTGAAGCGTGCCAAGGCAGACCCGATAATCGCGCCTTCCAAGGGGCAAGTGCTTTGGGAGGTTTCCGTCGAAGGTCCTTCTTCTGCTCCTTTCATCGGACGCAAGTACCAGCATGATGAGGTGTTCTGCTACATCTCTACGCCGTGGGGCGAATACGAGAAGATATGGACCGGATTTACCGGACGTGTGGTGGAAGTCTGTGCCAAGCAAGGGGATGTGGTCAATAAAGGGGATGTGATTGCTTATATCCAGCGAAGTGATATTTTTGCATAAAGTGGAGGATGACTGTTTTTCAGTCATCCTTTATCATCCAGCCATTTCTTGATGGTTTCCTTCAGCACTTCTTGAGTGAAGGGTTTGGTAAGGAAGTCGTTGCAACCTGCTTCCAGGGCAGCTTGCTTGTCGTGCTCGTAGGCATAGGCTGTAAGGGCGATGATGGGGACGTCCGGTACCAGTTCACGGATGATGCGAGTGGCGTCGATTCCGCCAAGGTTGGGCATTTTCATGTCCATCAAGATGAGGTCGGGGTGGACTTCCTCGAACATCGTTACGGCTTCCATGCCGTCTTTGGCATGTTTCAGCCGATAGAGTCGGCCTAAAATGGCGTTAATTAGGATGAAGTTGCTTTCTGTATCTTCGGCAATCAGGATGGTCTTGGAAGGAGGGGTAGGGAGTGCTCCGACCTCTTCATTCTTCGGGGAATCTCCGGGGGCTGCATTTTTGCCCCTCTGCTCTGTGGAGTGTGTCTCTGCTGTCGTTTCCTGGTTGTCCTCTTCTTTCTTTTCCGCCTCTGTTTTGCTGGTGGATTCCAGCGGGAGAACAAAAGTAAATGTGGTGCCTTTACCCACCTCTGAAGTGACGGATATGTTGCCACCCAGACGTTCGATGATGGTTTTGCAGATAGAAAGTCCCAATCCGGTGCCCTGGGCAAAGTTGTTCACCTTGACGAAACGTTCGAATACCCGGTCCACCTTGTCCGGTGCAATGCCCATACCCGTATCGGTGACGTGGAATGCTACATACTTGCCTTCCCGGCGATACCCGTAACTGATGTGCCCGGTGGTGGTGAACTTGAAGGCATTGCCTATCAGATTGGAAATGACCTGGAAAATCCGGTTCTTGTCTCCGTCAATCACGATATTCTCGTCAGAGGGTTCGTATATCAGTTCCACTCCTTCGGGACAGCGGAAAATATGTGCGTCATGTATCTCCTTGCAGAGTGGATGGAGGCGTACGGGCGTGATGGTGAACTCCACGATGCCCGATTCTATTTTTGATAAGTCGAGGATTTCGTTAATGAGCTGGAGCAGGCGTTCGTTGTTCGATTCCACTATTTCGTAATAGCCTAGCCGTTCTTCCTCGTCGGTACTTTCGGCAATAATTCGTGAGAAGCCTACAATGGCATTGAGCGGTGTGCGTATCTCGTGGCTCATGTTGGCGAGAAAGGCAGATTTGAGCCGGTCGGAGGTCTCGGCTTTCTCCTTGGCTACGAGCAGTTCCCGTTTCATCTGTTCCATTTCCGTGATGTCCCATTCGATGTTCAGCAGGATGGGGGAGAAGTCGTTGCTTTCAATCTTCATCTTCCGTTTGTCCAGATAGATGGGATTTCCGTTTCCGTCGCGTTCTTCCGCAATCCAGTGCATCTTTTTGCCGGTTCTGGCTATTTCGATGTCTTGCGCCCTCTTTTCCTGAGCAGTCTCCAGAGGATAAAAATCGAAGTCGTCCTTTCCCAATGCCTCTTGTATGGGGATTTCGCGGTTATACGATTCGCGGTTGCGGTAGAGGTACTTGAAGTTGTTGTTGATGTCCTTCACAACAATGCCTGCCGGGAGGTTTTCGATGATTTTGTCCAAAATCTGGTTGAACTGTTTGATTTGCTGCTCATGCCGGATGCGTGTCGATACGTCTCTTCCGAATGTCCAGATGGTTCCTTCCCCTTTGTCGCTTGTCACCCAATAAGCGTTTCCTTCAATGGCGAGTACTTCCGGACGCTTGGGCAGCGGATGGTAGACGATGTATCCGTGGTTCGTCTCTCCACGTTTGACACGGTTGGCAAACTCTTTCCAGGATGTTTCATCCCTGCCGTATGAGGGCAGGTCGTATATCTTCATCCGGGTGAGGTCTTGGCCATTACCGATGCCATGCCGTTCCTTGAAGCAACGGTTGCAGAATATCAGCGTGCCGTCTTCGTGTGCCGAATAAATGTCCTCGGTGGAGTTGTTGATGGCATGTGTCAGCAGATTGATGTCGTTGCGCCGTTTCTGTATGTCGGTAATGTTCTGTATGTATCCTTCTATAGTGACATTCCCGTCTTTCTGCCGTTCGCGGGCAAACGCTTTGAGGCGGATATAGAAAATGTTTCCTTTGAGGAAGATGCGGTAGTCCACGCTGTTTTCCATCTTGCCTTTCAGATTCTCTTTCATCCAGCCGGTAAAGCTTTTCCGGTCTTCAGGAAGGATAAGTTCCAGATAATTGTCCATATTGATGTGCTGCACCTCTTCCGAACACATGATACCCGTATGACCTGCATAACAGAATATGCGGGTCTGGGTATCGTATTGCCAGTTTCCGATGAGGGCGGCCTTTTGTATTTCGTTGAGCTCGTGGTTTTTCTTTTCGAGTTCCAGTTTGCGCTGGCTGCGTTCTGTGATGTCGCGGTACTGGCAGAGGACCATGCCGTCGTACGGGTACATGATGCATTTAAAGTAATAGGTAGTGTGACCCAGTGTCATTTCGTAATTATGGACTGAACGTACCTTTTGCGTCAGTACCTTCTTGAACTCCGGATATACTTGGTAGTAAGTGGACGGCGGTATCAGTTGGAACAGATTCTTGCCCAGCAGCTTTTCTTCCTTCATGAACCAAAGGTTTACATTGTGCACTGCGATGTCCATGCAAATGCCGTCCCGGTTCAGAAGGAGCATGGTATCTGACGTCAGCTTCAACAGTCTCTCGGCGTTTTCAGCTTGTTTCAAAATGTTTTTCATTCTTATAGTATTAGTTTCATGCCCTTCTGGCCTTCTCCCATGCGCCGCTTGCATTGCCTTTGCGTTTGCACAGGTAGTTGAATCCTCGTATGACGTTGACGTTCATGAAGAGGAAATAGTAGGGGATGAAAAGTATTTTGTTTTTTATATGCTTCGTTGAAAGGTAATGCCCCCAACTTCCCATGAGGTAGAAAAGAGTTTGTAACAGCCAGATGACGGCATACAGTAATGGCGTGCTTGTCGTAAAGATGAGAATTGTGTTGAGGGGAAGCAGTAGAAACAATAGGATAGGAGTGAGCGACCAGCGCAGCACCCGGTGGGAAATATATTGGAAACAGAATGTGCCGTAACGGAACGGGTTGAGCAGCGGACGCAGCCGCCAGATGGACTGCAAGCCGCCGGCAGCGATGCGCACCTTGCGCTTTTCTTCCTCGCGCATGTCTGCCGAGCCGCTTTCTACGGCATAGGCATTGGCGCAATAGGCAATGGCGTGTCCCTGCATGACGATGCGCAGGGAGAGTATGAAGTCGTCGAGCAGCGTGTCTGTCCGCATTTCCTCGAACAGCTCGCGGCGCATGGCAAACAACTCACCCGCTGCGCCTACTGCCGAATAGAGGCGTGCGTCGAGCGCTTTGAGGGTGGATTCGTATTTCCAGTATAGTCCTTCTCCCCCCGAGGCAGCATTGTCCTTGCTTTGCACGGCGATACGTTTTTCGCCTGCCACGCATCCCACTTTAGGGTCGGTGAAGGCGTGCACTATCTCCCGCAGGGCTTCGCGGTTGAGGTGAGTATTGGCATCGGTGAACACGACAAGGGGCGTTTCTACGAAATGTATACCGCGGTTCAGGGCGGCTGTCTTGCCTTGGCGTTGGGGTTGGTGGAGGACGGTGGCTTGCGGCCAGTGAGAGAGGCGTTCGTTGGTATGGTCGTTGCTGCCGTCGGTCACCCAGAGGATGTGTAGCTTGTCGGTGGGATAGTCCAGCTCCAGGCAGTTGCGCATCTTTTCGTCCACTACATCTTCTTCGTTGTAGGCGGCGATAAACAGCGTCAATGGGGGCAAAGCATCGTCGGCAGGCATCGGACGGGGCGTAGGCTTGCGGAAACATTCTTTTATCTTGACCAGGATATATAATAGTATACCATAACCTATATAGGTATAGAACACTATGAATAAACTTATCCAGAAGAGTACTTCAAGGGCTTTCATGTATCCGCTCGTTTGCTTTCTTTTTTGATAAAAAGAAATGTGATTGCCAAAAGTATGGATAATCTTTTACCGATGCAAGAAAAATAAAAGAAAAATAAAATGTTTGTTTCTCAAGGTGTTCCGATGTTATAAGGAAGTGAGCTTCCTATAGAGGTGAGCTTGAATAACCTTGTGAGTGAGAGGCGATTAAAGGCTTTCAAACATCATTCTCCATAGGAAAGGGATGGGCAGGTAGGCAGGGCGTTACTCAAAACGCTTCTGTCATATTGAAGTAAAACAACATCTGGTTGTTTACCGTGTTTTTGCCTAAATCCAGGCGGACGTTCATGCGTGGCTGTACCTCAATGCGTAGACCTACACCATAGTTGGGCAGTACACCCTCTATCTTGCCGGGAGTGGGGCCCATGAAGCCGCAGCCGGTCCAGGCTACAAAACCTATGTGGTTGAGCATCCGCTTCACCCAAGTGCTGCGGTCGGTATTGAGCATCTGTCTGTACTCTGCCATGACCACATGCGAGGACTTGTCGCGATATTGCCCCATGTAGTAGCCGCGCAGGTCGAAAGGCGTTCCGGTGAGGGCATATTGCGTCAGAGGGACGTCACCGAACACGTTCTTGGTCTGTGCCGTCCACGCGAGCACCCTGCGCTTGCCCAGTGACTTGTATTGGCGGTAGTCTATCTCTAGGCGGTAGAAGGTCTGGTCGCTGCCGATGAACTTGGCGTACATCATGCCGCGGAAATCCAGATACATACCACGGTAGGCGTTGGCAGGGACGTCACGGCTGTCGTATGTCAGCAGGAAACCGAGGCCGGAGTTGAAGTTGTTATAGCCATTAGCCGTACCGCCTGCCTCTTTGTACGAGGGTTCGTCCACCAAGAACTTGCCGGGCTCCGTCAAGTGGTCGTAATTGATGTCGATTTGAGGTCCGGCAAAGATATTGCTGTTGCCCAGTCGGAAAAGGAACCAGGGGTTGATTTGCACGCCGCTGTACCGGTATTTGCTGGTACTGTCGCTTCGTACATAATCTTTATTGGTATTATAGCCGATGCCGTAAAAGTTTTCTTCCGTATTTTTATAGCTGAACTTTCCGAAGATACGGAAACGGTCGCCCTTAAAGAAGAGTTGCGGTTTGGAGAAGAGATTGATGCCACCGTTGAACATGAAGGCGATGGCCATGGGCACTACGGAGCGCAGCTGCGTGGTGTCGCTGGGGTTCATACGGAAGGTCATTAGGGCGCTTCCTCCCAGCACGGCACCGAAGTCGGGGGTGTAGCTGGGTCCGCCCAGAATATTGTAATGCAGATTCCGACGCGCTACCTTTTGCTTGCGTAGTTCTTTTTTGGTCAGTGCAGGAACGCTGTCGTTTGTGGCGGCCGCAGTCTGTTCCTGGGCATAAAAGGTGGTGGCGAACAGCACCAGTGCGATAATGCTTAGTATATATCTTTTCATGTCGTACGAAATGTGGGTGCAAAGGAAACTATTTTATCCCGAATAGTTTTCACTGTAATAGATAATAAATCTAAAGATGTCACTAAAATTATCAAAAAAGACATTACTTTTGTCTGCTTCACGAAGCAAGACATCAATAACTAAAAACACATAATCTGAATGAAGAAACGATTTTTATCTGTAATTGTTCTGAGTGCCGCACTGTTCTCTGTGCAGGCACAAGAGGGAAAAGGGGGTATCAGCCCCGAAATGCTTGGACAAATCAAGCAAAGTTATCAAGGCACGGCTGCCGACAAGGCGCTCCGCAATGCCATAGGCAATAATGACATCCGTAAACTGGCACTCAACCAGGAGAATATGCAGGGCATGGATACCCACTTCTCCATCAAGGTAGAATCCAAAGGCATCACCGACCAGAAGTCGTCTGGCCGCTGCTGGCTGTTTACGGGGCTGAATGTGATGCGTGCCAAGACTCTTGCCGAATACGGTTTCCAGTCTTTCGAGTTCTCCGAAGTCTATCCCTTCTTCTGGGACCAGTTGGAGAAGGCAAACCTCTTCTTGCAAGGCATCATCGACACCTCCAAGAGTCCCCTGACTGATAAGACCGTAGAATGGCTCTTCCAGCATCCGCTGAGCGATGGGGGTACCTTTACCGGTGTGGCCGACATTGTTTCCAAATACGGCCTTGTTCCCAAAGATGCCATGCCCGAAACAAACAGCAGTGAAAATACCTCCCGCATGGCCAACCTCATCTCTCTGAAGCTGAAAGAGTATGGTCTGCAACTGCGTGACATGGCTGCCGCCGGTGCCAAGCCCGAAGCTCTGGAGAAGGAGAAAACTACGATGCTCGGAACCATCTACCGCATGCTGGTGCTGAACCTCGGTGTACCTCCCACGGAGTTCGACTATGTCCGCCACGATGCCAAGGGTAATCCTGTGGAGACAGAGCATCACACTCCCATGTCTTTCCTTGAGAAATATGGAGACAAACAACTGCTGACCAACTACGTAATGCTGATGAACGACCCCAGTCGCGAGTATTACAAGTGCTATGAAATAGACTATGACCGCCACCGTTACGACGGCAAGAACTGGACTTATGTCAACCTGCCCGTAGAGGACATCAAAGAGATGGCCATTGCCTCCTTGAAGGACAGCACCATGATGTACTTCTCTTGCGATGTGGGCAAGTTCCTGAACTCCGAACGCGGTCTGCTCGATGTGAAAAACTATGACTACGAATCACTGATGGGCACCACCTTCGGGATGGACAAGAAGCAACGTATCCAGACTTTCTCCAGTGGCTCTTCCCACGCCATGACCTTGATGGCCGTTGACTTGAACAAAGACGGAAAGCCCGTAAAATGGATGGTAGAGAACAGTTGGGGAGCCGCTTCCGGTTATCAGGGACATCTCATCATGACCGACGAGTGGTTCAATGAATACATGTTCCGTCTGGTAGTGGAGACAAAGTATGTTCCCGCCAAAGTGATGGAACTGTTTAAACAAAAGCCCGTCTGCCTGCCGGCATGGGACCCGATGTTCGCTGAAGAAAAGTGATGATAAGGATTAGGGGTTAGGGATTAAGGATTAAGGATTAGTGGGCTGCACTATGATTCCGCAGGGTATTAATCCCTAATTCTTAACCCCTAATCCTTGTTCTCGTGTTCGTTAACGAAAGGGATTACGGAAATTTCTCCGTAATTCCTTTCTTTTTTACTCTTTATTCACGTTCTTTTTTGCTACTTTTGCGGCAAATTAATGAAACCATTATTTTAAATAAACGCATGGCAAATGTAATTAAGTTACGTAAAGGCCTTGACATCAACCTGAAAGGCGCTGCTGCCCAGGAACTTGTGTCTGTTAAGGAACCGGGATTCTATTCGCTGGTTCCCGATGACTATACAGGCATCACTCCGAAAGTGGTGGTCAAAGAGCAGGAATATGTGATGGCCGGGGGACCCTTGTTTATCGACAAGAATCATCCTGAATTGAAATTTGTTTCGCCCGTTAGCGGCGTAGTGACAAGCGTGGAGCGTGGTGCACGCCGCAAGGTGCTGAACATCGTCGTAGAGGCTGCCACTGAGCAAGACTATGAGGAATTCGGCAAGATGGACCCGTCCAAGATGAGCGGCCAGCAAGTAAAAGAAGCTCTTTTGCAAGCAGGTATGTTCGCTTTCATCCGCCAACGTCCGTACGACGTTATCGCTGATCCGACGGTAACTCCGAAAGCTATCTTCATTTCGGCTTTCGACAGCAATCCGCTGGCTCCCGATTTTGAATTCGCGCTGAAGGGAGAAGAAGCAAACTTCCAGACGGGACTCGACGCTTTGTCAAAGATGGCAAAGACGTATCTGGGTATTAGTGTAAAACAAAAGTCTGCTGCTCTTGTGCAGGCAAAGAACGTTACCGTAACAGCTTTTGACGGACCACATCCGGCAGGCAACGTGGGTGTACAGATTAACCACATCTCTCCGGTAGTGAAGAGTGAAACGGTCTGGACCATCAGTGCCGAAGCCGTACTCTTCATCGGACGTCTGATGAATACCGGTCGTGTGGACATGACCCGTACGGTGGCTGTAACGGGTTCCGAAGTGTTGAAACCCGCTTATTGCAAGCTGAAAGTCGGCGCTCTGTTGACGAACGTTTTCAAAGGTAACGTGACTACCGACAAAGACCTCCGCTACATCAGCGGCAACGTGCTGACCGGTAAGAAAGTTTCTCCGAACGGCTTCCTCGGCTCTTTCGACAGCCAATTGACCGTTATTCCCGAAGGAGATGAAATCCATGAAATGTTGGGTTGGATTATGCCGCGTTTCAATCAGTTCAGCGTCAACCGCTCTTACTTCAGCTGGTTGATGGGCAAGAAGGAATATGTGATAGATGCCCGTATCAAGGGTGGTGAACGTCACATGATTATGTCCAACGAATACGACCGCGTATTTCCGATGGACATCTTCCCCGAATACTTGGTGAAAGCAATCATTGCAGGTGACATCGACCGTATGGAGGCTCTGGGCATCTACGAAGTAGCTCCCGAAGACTTCGCTCTCTGCGAATTCGTATGTTCTTCCAAAGTGGAAGTGCAGCGCATCGTACGTGCAGGGCTCGATATGCTTCGTGCCGAAATGGCATAATCGGGGCGTATGGCAAATCGTAAATTGTAAATCGTAAAATCGTAAATATATTAATGAAAGCGTTAAGAAATTATCTCGACAAGATAAAGCCGAACTTTGAGGAAGGCGGCAAATTCCACGCATTTCGTTCGGTGTTTGATGGCTTCGAAACATTCCTGTTCGTGCCCAATGCCACTTCGAAATCGGGAACGCATATTCACGACTCCATTGACAGCAAACGCATCATGTCGATGGTGGTCATTGCGTTAGTACCGGCGCTGCTGTTCGGTATGTATAACGTAGGTTACCAGCATTTCCACGCTACCGGTGCTGCCGGAGGCTTCTGGGAAATGTTCATCTACGGTTTTCTGGCTGTATTGCCAAAAATCATTGTATCTTATGTAGTAGGTCTCGGCATTGAGTTCGTAGTGGCTCAGTGGAAGAAGGAGGAGATTCAGGAAGGCTTCTTGGTTTCCGGTATCTTGATTCCGATGATTGTTCCGGTAGACTGCCCGTTGTGGATTCTGGCGGTGGCTACTGCATTCTCTGTAATTTTTGCTAAGGAAGTATTCGGTGGTACGGGTATGAACGTGTTCAACGTAGCTTTGATTACCCGTGCATTCTTATTCTTCGCCTATCCTACGAAGATGTCCGGTGATGCCGTTTGGGTATCGGGCGACAGTATCTTCGGTCTGGGACAGTCGGTAGATGGTCTGACGGTAGCTACTCCGTTGGGTGCAGCCGCTACCTCGGGCGCCGTTCCGGAGTTCTCCTGGGACATGGTGACCGGCCTTATTCCGGGTTCTATCGGTGAGACAAGCGTTATCGCCATCGCTCTGGGTGCCATTCTGCTGTTGTGGACGGGCATTGCAAGCTGGAAAACGATGTTCTCCGTATTCGTAGGCGGTGCCTTCATGGCATGGGTGTTCAATGCAATCGGTCCCGACACTCCGATGGCACAGATGCCTTGGTACGAACACCTCGTGCTGGGCGGTTTCTGCTTCGGTGCCGTGTTCATGGCTACCGACCCCGTTACATCGGCACGTACAGAGACTGGTAAGTACATCTTCGGATTCCTGATTGGTGCCATGGCTATCATTATCCGTGTGCTCAATCCCGGTTACCCCGAAGGTATGATGCTTGCCATCCTGCTGATGAATATCTTCGCTCCGCTGATTGACTACTGTGTGGTACAGGGTAACATCAGCCGTCGCGAAAAACGTGCAATCAAGTCTAACAATTAAATACCGGAAAAGAAATGAATACCAATAGTAATAGTTATACTATCATTTATGCTTCGGTAATGGTTGTTATCGTTGCATTCCTGCTGGCATTCGTAAGTTCTTCCTTGCGCGAGACGCAGAACAAGAATGTGGAACTTGACACGAAGAAGCAGATTCTTGCTGCACTCAACATCAAGGACGTGAAGGATGCCGAAGCTGAATATAATAAATATGTAAAGGGCGATATGCTGATGAACGTTGACGGTACTCTGACAGAGAATACCGGTGCATTTGCTACCGCTTACGAGAAGGAAGCCAAAGAAAATAACCGTCTGCACGTATTCGTGGCAGAGGTTGACGGTGAGAAGAAATATGTATTTCCCGTTTACGGTGCCGGTCTTTGGGGCGCTATCTGGGGATATGTTGCGCTGAACAGCGACAAGGATACCGTTTATGGTGTTTACTTCTCTCATGCCAGTGAGACTCCGGGTCTGGGTGCCGAAATCGCCAGCACGCATTTCCAGGGAGAGTTCTCCGGCAAGAAAACGTTGGAGAACGGCGAGGTAGTCCTCGGTGTTGTGAAGAACGGCAAGGTAGAGAAACCTGACTATCAGGTGGACGGCATTTCCGGTGGTACCATCACTTCTGTAGGTGTGGATGCCATGTTGAAGGCTTGTCTGAGCAGCTACAAGAACTTTTTAACTAATAATAATGAGGAGGAATAAGAATATGGGACAATTGTTTTCAAAGAAGAATAAAGAAGTATTCTCTACTCCGCTGGGACTGAACAACCCCGTTACCGTGCAGGTATTGGGTATCTGTTCTGCTTTGGCTGTTACTGCCAAACTGGAGCCTGCCATTGTGATGGGGCTTTCAGTGACGGTGATTACAGCATTCTCCAATGTAGTGATTTCACTGCTGCGCAAGACGATACCCAACCGTATCCGTATCATCGTTCAGCTGGTGGTTGTTGCCGCGTTGGTAACTATTGTAAGTGAGATTCTGAAAGCTTTTGCTTACGATGTAAGTGTGCAGCTTTCTGTATATGTAGGTCTGATTATTACCAACTGTATCCTGATGGGACGCTTGGAAGCATTTGCCATGCAGAACGGTCCCTGGGAATCTTTCCTTGACGGTGTGGGTAATGGTTTGGGATATGCCAAGATTCTGGTAATCGTAGCCTTCTTCCGCGAGCTTCTGGGTTCGGGAACGCTGCTCGGTTTCAACATCTTGAACTATGAACCTCTGCAGAAGTTGGGCTATGTGAACAACGGCTTGATGCTGATGCCGCCAATGGCGTTGATTCTCTGCGCTTGCATCATCTGGTATCAGCGTGCACGTCACAAAGAATTGCAGGAAAAGCAGTAATAAATAAATGAAGAATGAAAAATGAAAGAATGAAAAATGGGCTGCTCTGCTGCAGTACAAGTTCTCATTGCTTTAATTCTTTAATTCTTTAATTCTTAATTTATCGAAGAGATATGGAACATTTAATAAGTTTATTCGTCCGCTCTATCTTTGTGGACAACATGATATTCGCGTTCTTCCTCGGTATGTGTTCTTACCTTGCCGTATCGAAGAATGTGAAGACTGCCGTAGGACTGGGTATCGCCGTAACTTTCGTGTTGGTGGTTACGCTTCCGGTCAACTATTTATTGCAGACAAAGGTGCTGGCTGCCAACGCAATCATTGAAGGCGTTGACCTCAGCTTCTTGAGCTTTATTCTTTTCATTGCTGTAATCGCAGCTATCGTTCAGTTGGTGGAAATGATTGTAGAGCGTTTTAGCCCTTCGCTGTATGCTTCACTGGGTATCTTCCTGCCGCTGATTGCTGTAAACTGTGCCATCATGGGTGCTTCTCTTTTCATGCAGCAGCGCATCACGCTGGGTGAGAGCGACCCGAAATTCATCGGTGGCATTGCTGATGCTGTCTCTTATGCGTTGGGCTCCGGTATCGGTTGGTTGCTGGCTATCGTAGGCTTGGCTGCCATCCGTGAGAAAATGGCCTATTCTGACGTTCCGGCTCCACTGAAAGGACTGGGCATCACGTTTATCACTGTAGGTCTGATGGCAATGGCATTTATGTGTTTCTCTGGTTTGAACATCTAAAAGAAAGGAATAAAACAATGGATATGAATATGATATTAGCAAGCATTGGAGTATTCCTCGTGGTTGTCATCCTGCTTGTTGTTATCCTGCTGGTTGCCAAGAATTTCTTGGTGCCTTCGGGTAATGTAAAACTGACTATCAATGGCGACAAGGAACTGGACGTAGCTTCCGGTTCTACATTGCTGAATACGCTGTCTGTAAACGGTGTGTTCCTTTCCTCCGCTTGCGGTGGTAAAGGTTCCTGCGGACAGTGCAAATGCCAGGTAATGGAAGGTGGGGGTGAAATCTTGCCTTCTGAGACTCCGCACTTCAGCCGTAAGCAAATACAAGATCACTGGCGTCTGGGTTGCCAGGTGAAAGTGAAAGGCGATATGGCCATCAAGGTTCCCGAAAGCGTACTGGGCGTAAAAGAGTGGGAGTGCGAGGTTATCTCCAACAAGAATGTGGCTACGTTCATCAAAGAGTTCATCGTTGCATTGCCCAAAGGCGAGCACATGGATTTCGTTCCGGGTTCTTATGCGCAGATTAAGATTCCTAAATATTCGATGGATTATGATAAGGACATCGACAAGAGCCTTATCGGTGATGAGTATCTGCCTGCATGGGAGAAATTCGGTCTGCTGGGCTTGAAGTGCCGCAATGACGAAGAAACCATCCGTGCCTATTCTATGGCCAACTATCCTGCCGAAGGCGACCGCATTATGCTGACGGTACGTATCGCCACGCCTCCGTTCAAGCCGAAAGACCAGGGCCCGGGCTTCATGGATGTAATGCCGGGTATCGCTTCTTCTTATATCTTTACCCTGAAACCGGGTGATAAGGTAACCATGAGTGGCCCTTACGGAGACTTCCATCCGATATTCGACTCCAAGAAGGAGATGATGTGGGTCGGCGGTGGTGCCGGTATGGCTCCGTTGCGTGCACAGATTATGCATATGACGAAGACACTGCACACTACAGATCGCGTGATGAATTACTTCTACGGTGCACGTGCATTGAATGAAGTGTTCTATCTGGAAGACTTCCTGCAGATTGAAAAGGATTTCCCCAACTTCAAGTTCCATCTTGCACTGGACCGTCCCGATCCGGCAGCCGATGCAGCGGGCGTGAAGTACACTCCGGGCTTCGTACACAACGTAATTTACGAGACTTACTTGAAAGACCACGAAGCTCCCGAAGACATCGAATACTACATGTGTGGTCCCGGCCCGATGTCGAAGGCTGTTGAGAAGATGCTCGACGACCTCGGCGTTCCGGCTCAGAACCTGATGTTCGATAACTTTGGCGGATAATCTTCCTTGTCCGTCTTGAGATAAAAAAACTCCGGCTTGTCCTTCAGGGCTTTGCCGGAGTTTTTTGTTCGGGGCATTTCCTCTCTATTGAAAGAAAGTGGAGTGGATTCTTCGTCGCTTTTTCTTTATTCCTTGATATGAATCGGTGCATTTGCCAGAATGGCTGTTACTTCTCCGGTGGTAATTCCTGTTGACACAGACCTCGTATGAATGGTTCTTGGTGAAGGAGAATGCGGTCTTTCAGAGTTTTCATGTTGGATGTTTTATTGAATGTTATCGTTTTCCTCTTCTGTTTCTTCTTGAATGGTATCTTTGGGCAGAAATCTTGGAGAAATGCGTTTCTTGGGAGTGAGGCTCATGCCTTTCAGCATTTCGGCCTGGCGTACTACACTGCCGTTACCGTCCGAGAGCTGGTTGAAGGCTTTGTCGTAATCCCTTTGCAGGCTGGCCAGCCGGTCGCCGATACCGAGGAAGGTGTCGGTAAAGCCTGCAATCTTTTCATATAAGATGGTGCCGCGCTTGATGATGGCCTGCACATTCTTTACCTGGTTCTCCTTCTTCCAAAGGTCGAGCGAGAGGCGCAGGGCGCTAATCAGGTTGGTGGGGCTCATTAGTACCACCTTTTTGTTGTAGGCATATTCCCAGAGGTGGGCATCGCTTTGGATGGCGAGGAGGTAGGCACCTTCGGTGGGGATGAACATCATAACGAAATCCGGTGATTGGGCGTCGTAATGCGAGTAGTCTTTATGGCTGAGCTCGTCGATGTGGGAGCGGACAGATTGCAGGTGTGCTTTCAGGAAGTGTGCCTGCTCCTCCTTGCTTTCGGCAGAGGTGTAGGCAGCATAGGCAGTCAGCGACACTTTGGAGTCGATAATCATTTCCCGTTCGTCGGGGTATTTCACGATGATGTCGGGCTGCATCTTCTGCCCGCTTTCCTCGTTGATGATGGCTTCGCCCCGTTCGTCTTTTAGAAACTCCTGGCGGAAGTAGTGTTCGCCTTCAATCAGTCCGGAGGCTTGCAACAAACGTTCCAGAATCATTTCGCCCCAGTTGCCTTGCATTTTGGAGTCTCCTTTCAGGGCACGGGTCAGGTTGTTGGCATCTTCGCTGAGGCGGTTGTTCAGCTCCACCAGTTCCTTGATGCGTTCACCCAGCGAGAAGCGTTCTTTGGCTTCGGTGCTGTATACTTGTTCCACCTTTTGGCGGAAGTCCTTCAGGTTATCGCCCAGCGGGCGGAGCAGATTGCCCAGGTGTTCGGTATTCAGCCTGGTAAAGTCTTCGGCTTTGCTCTGGAAGATACGGTTGGAGAGATTCTCGAACTCGGTGTTCATGCGCTTGTGCAACGCTTCGGCTTCTTCCTTCTGCAGCTTCAATAATTCTATTTCCTTCTTTGTCCCGCTGATTTCTGCCCTCAGTGCGGCAGACTTGCGGTCTGCCGCCAGATAGCCGACTACGGTTCCGATGATTATCCCTATAATCAGTAATACTATCTCCATAGGTGTTTTGAAGTGTCCGCCTTATTGTGTCAATATTTCGTTTCCGTCTTCAGTAATCAGGATTTGGCTTTCCCATTGGGCAGAAGGCAGTCCGTCGTCTGTGCAGACGGTCCATCCGTCGGCTTCGTCGATAAAGACTTCGTAGCTTCCCATGTTAATCATCGGTTCGATGGTGAACGTCATGCCCGGCACTATCAGCATGCCCGTACCACGTTTGCCGAAGTGTTCCACATCCGGTTCTTCGTGGAACTTGACGCCGCAGCCATGTCCGCAGAGGTCGCGTACCACGCTGTATCCGTTCTTTTCCGCATGCTCCTGGATGGCGGCGCCTACGTCACCGAGGCGTGCCCAGGGCTGTGCGGTCTGTATGCCTATGTCACGGCATTCTTTGGTGACCTGTACCAGTCTCTGCATGTCGGGGCTGACTTCGCCAATCATGAACATGCGTGATGCGTCGGCAAAGTAACCTTTGTAAATGGTGGATACATCGACATTTACAATATCACCGCTTTTCAGGAATTCCCTGGTGCTGGGAATGCCGTGGCACACTACATCGTTGATGCTGGTGCACACACTTTTGGGGAAGCCTTCGTACATGAAGGGGGCGGGGATGGCGTCGTGGTCTGTGGTGAAGCAATACACCATATGGTCAATTTCGGCTGTGGACATGCCTTCGCGAATGTTCTCGGAGAGATAATCCAGCAGGGCCGTGTTGATTTTGGCGCTTGCGCGGATACCGGCCAACTGCTCCTCGGTGCGGAGTGCGCTTCGCATCGGCAGTTTATATCCTTCTTTCTTATAATGTTGAATTTTGGCTTCTACTTCGTCGGAATAGTTTTTAGGAGTAAACCGGACTCCTTTCATGAACTTTTTCATTGTCTTTTCTTTTTTATGAGACTGCAAAAATACACAATAATGCAGGTGCTTGTACTATCAAGAGCCGAAAAAACATTCGTTTTCTTTATCCCGATACCAGCTTAGAGGGTATTCACCACTTTTATTTCGCTTCTTGAACTGTCTATCCTCCGTACTTGTATCTGGGTCTTTATGCGCTCTTTCAGTCCTTCCACGTGACTGATGATGCCTACCTTCTTGCCGCCCATCTGGTGCAGTTTTTCCAATGTGTCCATAACGGTGTTCAGGTAGTCGCTGCTCAGTGTGCCGAAACCTTCGTCGATGAACAGTGTGTCTACCGAGAGGCTCTGGCGGCTGAGGGAAGAAAGTCCGAGGGCAAGTGACAGAGATACTAGGAAGCTTTCGCCGCCCGATAAGGTGCATGCCGGACGTGCCGCACCTCCTTGATGGAAGTCGCGCAGCAGGATGGTGAGCGAACCGGCCTGGCATTCCAGTTCGTAGCGGTCGGTCAAGCGTTGCAGATAGAAATTGGCGCCTGCCAGCAGTTCTTTCAAGACGAAGCTCTGGGCTATGTTGCGGAAGTTCTTTCCCCGTTCGTCACCGAAGTGACGGCAGAGGCGGTCCCACTTCAGATACTCTTCGCGTAACCGGTCGGCACGTTCCTTTTCTTCCTTTATCCGGTCGATGTTACGGGTGTTTTCTTCCAGGCGTAACTTCTGCTGGCCGATGGATTGGTTGCCGACGGTTATCTTTTCTTCGAGATTCGCGATGAGTGCATCCAGGGTTTCGAGGTTCTCGTTTTCTTCTATTTCGGGCTTCCGGCTGATGTGCTCTTCCACTTGTCCGGTGGCCAGATGAAAGGCGGTCGATGCAGCTACTTCTTCCTCTTTAAGTGTCTGCAATGAGGCACGCAATGCTTCTATCCGGGAGCCGGACCAAGCGGATAGGACGGTGATACGCTCCTCGTCGAGAGTGGGGTTGGCGGCATAGAACCCGGTTAAATCCTTTTGCAGCCTTGCCATTTGTTCTGCGGTGGAGGATATGCTTTGTTTCAGTCCGCTTGCTTGTGTATTCAGATTATTCCAGGCAATCCCCAGGTCCTTGATTTCCATTTCCTGTGTTGCTGCAGGTGCGTTGCGCCAGTCGGGGAATGCGGCATCGATGCTTTCCTTGTTGATGTTTATCCCTTCCAGCTCTTTGTGGATAAGGGCAATGGCGGATTTCAGTTCTCTTTGTTTTTCCTGCGCCAGACGGTAGTTGCGCGTAGCTTGCGTCAGGCGGTCAATAAAGGAGAGGGGGGAGTTCTCCCATTCCGTGTTCCATCCTTCCCAGAGGATGTGGGGAGTGACGCGGTCCATGGTGGCACGTATGTTCTCCTTTTCGTTGGCGGTGAGCGACTCGTAATTGACGATGCTGTTTTTCAGCTCATTCAGCACTCTGTCGGCAGAGTTGAAGGCTTGGCGTGCAGCGTCCACATGTTTTTGGCATTCGTCCTTTTGCCGTTGCAGAGCTATGATTTGTGCGCTGAGCTTTTGAACTTCCGTGAGCTTTTCGTTCAGTTTGTCTGCTTCCAGCTTGTTCTCTTCCAGTAGCTTCTTCAGGGTTTCGCCGGTGGTTGTGGAGAGGCCGACGCCGTTGCATTGGGCGCATTTGGCCTGTGCGTCAGTGTGGGCAAGGTTGTAGCTCCGGAGCGCTCTTGCTGTGGACTGACGGGCATTCTCTGCCAGCGTTCCGTAGGTATTGGATTCTGTCCGGTTGTTGTTCAATGCCTGCTCGGTTTCCTTGTATTCTTTCTCTTTTGTTTCCAGGGAGGTGCGTATGGGAGCAAGGACAGACTGGAAATCTTCATCTTTGCAAAGCGATTTTATTTCTTGTCCGCACACGGGGCAAGTATCCCCGACGACAAGCCGGGAGCGTGTTTCCTTTGCCCACTCTTCTACGGCTTCCTTTTGCTTGTCGTAGAGGGTGCGGATGTCATCATAACTTGTTTTCTTGCTGTCGAATGCCGTTTGCAGGAGGACGTATTGCTTTTGGCACGCCTCCACTTTGGCGTTCAAAGCCTTTTCGTTTTCCTTTGCCTCGTTCAGTGTCCTTTCCGTTTCAGCCAGTAAAGACAAGGCGCTCAATGCTTGCAGCAGGTTCTCCCGTCCGGCATCGAGTTTGTTTTTCTTGTCTTGCAGGGCAGGGTGGTCCATGGTTTCAAGCTGCTTGTTCCGGAGGTTTATTTCGTTTTGCAATGTATGGTTCTCTTGTTCTTTCCGGGTGAGGGCAGCTTCCTTGTCGGTACGCTCCTTGACTTTTACGGGTTGTTGCGCGGCCAGTCTTTCAAGGTGCGCGTTGTAGGTGCCGATGCGTGTTTGGGCATCGAGTGCGGATTTTAGGCCGGTAATGATGGATTGGCTTTGCTCGAACATGGGCAGTAAGGGCGAATGCTCTTGCAAGTACTTCTCGGCACGATGCAGCTTGTCTTCTTGCTCTTTCAGGAAACCGCATAGCCACTTGCTTCCTCCGTCCAGCCGGGCAAAGGATGCTCTTAACATTCCGGCTTGTGCATGGTTCTGTTGTTGCTGCTGTTGCTGCTGTTTCAAGGTAGAGAGCCAGTTGCGGGCGTCGGCGGTGGCATTCCATTCTTTAATCAGGAGTTCTTTCTGTTTGAATTCGTCCGATTGCAGTTGCGCTTGCTTCCCTTCCCACATTTTCTTTTGCTGTTCACGGGTGAGGAGGAGTTCGGAGTATTTCTTCAGCCAGTCCCTTTTTGCGAGGGCGATGGTTTTCTGCTCATTGGCTTCCTTGACTCCGGCATTTTGCGTGGCTATGGCTTCCTTGATTGCAGCGACTTCTTCTTCTGCCAGGATGTGGATGCCTTCCAGTTTCCGGTTCTGGTTTTCGTATTCCGTCCGTCTTTCCTTGGTGGCGGCATATATTTCGGCACCTATTTCGGAGTAGATACTTGTACCGGTCAGCTTTTCCAGAATATCCGATTTTTCGCTTTCCTTGCTTTGCAGGAACTTGGTGAAGTCGCCTTGCGCCAGCATGGTGGTGCGGCAGAATTGTTCGAAGGTCAACCCCACTGCAGCTTGTATTTCTGCCTTTATCTCATTCTTTTTGTTGAGCTGTGCGCCGCTTTTCTTATTTTCCAGTGTCCAGCGCACATCTTGCACGGCTCCTGAAATCTTGCGGTGTGCCCGTGCCACGTACCATCGGGCGGTGTAGGGCGTTTCGTTCGAGCCGGTAAACTCCAGCTCCGTCCATGCTTCACTGGTGTTACGGCGCATCAGTTGTCGGCTGTCGTTGATGGCAACATCTTCCTTTTTGGCAGAGAAAGTCTGGCTTAGGTCTTTGTATTTTTCGTTCTCGGCATGGTCCATGCGGGGCGTTTCGTTGTAGAGTGCCAGGCAGATGGCGTCGAGAATGGTTGTCTTCCCTGCACCCGTCTCGCCGCAGATAAGGAAAAGGGATTCCTCGCTTAGCGGTCCGTTCTCAAAGTCGATGACGGCATCTTCTATGGAGGCAAGGTTCTTTATGGTCAGTTTCTGGAGTTTCATGGTTCGGACAAATGATTAGGAGTTGTTCTTGCTTTTCACTTTTTGCATGACAGTCTCCATCAGCTGGCAAAGTTCTGGGTCCATCTCTTCTCCTTCGGTTTCGCGGTAGTAGAGTCTGGCTATTTCCAGGGGAGACATTTCCTGCATCTCTTGGATGGAGATAGGCTTGCTCTCGTCAGTGTCGGCCTGCCGCTCTCGGGTAGTCTTGATGTAGCAATATTTGCATGCCTTGCCTTTGGCGGCGTTCGAGGCTTTTTCGTTGCAGTCGGGGGGCAGGTAGCCTTTTGTCAGCACGTTCAGACGGAGGTATGCAGGTTTCTCTTCCGGATATTCTTCCAGCAGTTTCAAGGCGTCTTCGAAAGGTGTCGGGTCATGGGGAAGCGTGACGAGGGGAATCGGATTTTCAATTTCCCTTGTACTGATTTGTGGCTCTGCCCCTTTCTCCAACTCGATGATGGAGACGGAGTGCGGATAGGTTTCGTCGAAGCTGACGGGGAGGGGAGTGCCGCAATAGCGTGCGTGGTGATGACTGCCTTTGATGTCCTGAGGGCAATGGATGTGTCCGAGTGCCAGGTAGTCGTACCCTTCTCCCATAGCGCTGAGGGGAACATACTCTATTCCGCCGATACTCTCATCGTGCCCGCTACGGTCGCTGCCTTCAATAGAGAGATGGGCCATGAGGACGACGGGAAGCTGTGTCGTATTCCGTTTCTTCACTTCGTCCAGCAGTGCCTGGAAGAAGCGTGCATGCCGTTGGTCGCGCGGTGTTTCAGTGTCCAGCAGGGGGAAGTTTTGCGGATAGACGTGGGGCACGGCAATGACGTAGCCTATTGTCTTTTTTTCATTGTTTATCTCGATGATGTGCTTGTCCAGATTCACTTCCTCGGCTGTACGTTCGATGTTTCCCACAACGTTCAAGCCGAAGTGCTGCCAGAGGCTGCTGTCTATCTCCAGTTTCGAGCTGCTGTCGTGGTTTCCTGCGGTGACTACGATGGCCATTCCGGGGCAGGCTTGATGGATGTTCAGCATGGCGTCGGTGTACATCTTCTGCGTGGCGGCAGCGGGAGAGGAGTAGTGGTAGATATCTCCGCTTACCACCATGGCGTCGGGCTGCTCTTCGGTTACTATGCGGGTGAGTTGCCGTAGGAAGGCCTGCTGTTCGGCGGTACGGTCGTAGTTGTAGAGGGTGTGTCCCAGGTGCCAGTCGCTGGTGTGTAGTATCTTCATTGTTTTTATGGTTTCAATGGATGTGGGTTATGGTTTCCTTAGAATATAAATCTTGTGTGTTCCTCGTCCTTTGTAGTCGATGCCCGATTCGGGATTGGCTATCCATTCGCGCAACTCGCGGGAGGCGGCAGACTTCAATAAGCCGGTCAGTTGGCAATAGTCGGCTTGGGTCATGAAGCTGTTCTTTTCCAGGTATTTTTTTGCCCGTTCCAGCCGTTCCTGCGGAGAAAACACTTGTGAGGAGCGTTGGAATTTGTCGGTGGAACGTTTCAGGTGGCAATGGCGAGCGGTACGGTACAGTAGTTCTTTGTCCACCTTGAAATGTATGTCCTTCAGGCAGATGCTGACGGCGTTTCGCTTGGTGTCTCCTTCTTCGCCCGTCTCCCGTTCACGGTCTTGCCGCAGACCGAGGGCAGGGGTGAATACTCCTAAGTTGTCAATCTTCACGGAGTAACCTTGCCCCATTTGGTAGGCTATTTCGTCGGTGATGGCTTGCATCAGTCCGATGATGTCTCCTCGTGTGAAGGATGAGGCGTATGCTATCTTTTCGGTGATGGTTTCCAAGTCCACCTGCCCGTATAGTTTCATTCGTGGGTAGAGGATGCGTTTGCCGTCTTCTCCCGGCAGGTTCAGTTCCTGCATGTTGTATTCTGCCATGATGGTAGCGTTGTTATGAGGTTCGTTTGTTTATTGGGGCTTACAGAGTTTGTCCCAAGGTTGCGGATGTGTATGCCAAGGTTGGGGATTTCTATCCCAAGGCTTGGGATAGACAAACCAAGGGCGAAGGTAATTCTTTATCTCTATACTTGCAAACTTTACTATTAGTAGTTAGGAAGTTTTTTATTGGTAGTCGGGAAGTTTTTTGTTATAGGTTTGAGAGAGGAATTGAAAAAAACGTTATCTTTGTTACATAAGAGAAGTGCATGAATGATGAACAAAACTAAAATTAAGCGATATATGAAACATTATCCGGACTTATTATTGTTGTTTGCCTTATTGTCCGTTACCACAATGATTAAAGCACAAATATCGATAAGACCGTATAGCGAATGGGAAGCAACCCAGTTTGTTGCAGTGAACGGACATCAGCCCGAAGACTATGTAAAGCCAGATAATAATTGGGAAATACTATACAATTTACGGACTCCACGTACTCAAGCCGAACTTCGTGAAATGGGTATTAAATGCTCTGATAGCCAATTATTGTTATTGGAAGTAGGTGGACTTGTCAGTAAAACAAAAGGAAAATGGAAAGCTACTATACCCATTCTCGACAAAGAACAGACCAATTCTCTAAGAAGCTTAAGTAAGGAGATTGCTGAATCCATGTATGTCAAAACAAAGGCAGACTTTATATCATTGGCACAAACTATCAGTGAAATGGGATTCAAGAACAATGTACTCTCACTTGTTTTTTCATACCTTCTGGATGGAAAAATGTGGACAAAGTTAGTCTTGTTTGAGGATGTTGACAATTATACAAGCTGGAGTGGCTGTTACTGGGTATTATACGAATCAAGAAATGGCTTTGCATGCGGTACGAATGGTTTCGGAGAACAGAATTTGATTTTGACTTACATCAATAGCGGCATTGCTCCTGACAACGACATTATGGATCATTGTGCTGATGAAATAGCACAATTCGGAAAAGTAACAGATGCCAAACTCGTTTCTCAGTTAAAACCTTATGGGCTGGTAGATGATAATGGAGATGTATTATTTCCTATTATAAAGAAACGGCAAGACCGCTTTCATCAAATAACTGAAAAATTGGTAAACTCTATCAGTGCGGAACTAAAGAATAATTGTGGCTCCTTAGCAAGCCAATATGGTATTGACAATGAAAAAGTGGCAATGGTGATGCTGTACCATGAAGTCATGTGGGATTTGGTAGATAATCTGATTCAAGATAGGATAATCTTCACTCCAGCTATTTTCAAAGGTGAGGAATCGAATAGAGAACGATTGAATGAAGTCGTTTTCTTCATAGAAGGAGGATTAATGCAATAATAATTCGATAGAGAAAAGGACATTTGACTTTGAAGAGTTTTCTGTAAATGTATTTCAAGTGCATAGAAAATAGCCAATTAAAAATAAAGAATTATGTACGAATGGGCCAATGAAATGAACTGTGCCGTAACTGTATGCGACACAAAGGGAATCATCCTATATATGAACGAGAAAGCATGCCGTACGTTTGCCAAACGCGGTGACCTGATAGGCAAGAATCTCTTTGATTGCCACAACCCGCAATCGCAAGCCAAGATACGCGAACTGCTGGAGACGGGGGGAGTGAATGCCTACACCATTGAGAAGAACGGTGTCAAGAAAATGATTTATCAGACGGCATGGAAGCAGGACGGGGTGGTCGGTGGCCTGGTGGAGATTTCGATGGAAATACCCGGAGAGATGCCACACTATATGAGAAAATAACAAAATGATATATGATATGAAAACACTTTCTAATTCAGAACTGACAATTAAAGTTTCACCGCATGGAGCCGAGTTATGCAGTATCTTGCATGATGGAAAAGAATATCTTTGGCAGGCAGACCCTGCTTTCTGGAAACGGCATTCTCCGGTGCTTTTTCCCATTGTAGGCAGCGTTTGGGAGAATGAATACCGCCACGAAGGCGTTTCCTATGCATTGACGCAACACGGTTTTGCCCGCGATATGGATTTTGAATTGATGCTTGAACTGGAAGATGAAGTGCGTTATCGACTGGTTGACAGTGAGGAAACACGCAAGAAATATCCTTTCCCGTTTTGCCTTGAGATAGGCTATCGGATAGAGGGAAAGAAGATTGAGGTGCTTTGGAAAGTCATCAATACCGGAACACGCGAAATGCACTTCCAGATAGGGGCCCATCCGGCTTTCTATTACCCGGACTATGATACGGAGACAACGGACCGTGGATATTTCGGCTTTGATAAGACGGAAGGTTTGCACTATATCCTTATCTCCGAGAAAGGATGTGCCGCTCCGGATAAGGAATATTTGCTTGAGTTGACAGATGGCCTGCTGCCTTTGGACATCCACTCCTTTGATAAAGATGCCCTGATTCTGGAAAACAGTCAAGTGAAAGAAGTTACATTATATAATAAGGAGAAGAAGCCCTATCTCAGTCTGTATTTCGACACTCCGGTGGTGGGGTTGTGGTCGCCTCCGGCCAAGAATGCTCCGTTTGTCTGCATCGAGCCGTGGTACGGGCGTTGTGACCGTGCCCATTATAAGGGCGAATATAAGGATAAGGACTGGATGCAGCACTTGGCGCCGGGAGGAGTCTTTAAAGGTGGGTATACAATTGATATAAGATAAAAAATGAAGAAGGATACTGAAAATAATTCGGTATCCTTTTTATTTGGAGAATGCAATGTCATTATCTTTGCGCCCGGTAAAAAATATAGGTTGTTTTTTAAGGTATGAAGAAGAGTCTTATTGCATTGGCGTTCGGCACATTGGGGCTAGGGATTGCCGAATTTACGATGATGGGTATTTTGCCCTATGTGGCTACTGATTTGGGAATCAGCATTCCCGTGGCCGGTCATTTCATTTCTGCGTATGCGTTGGGTGTTTGTTTTGGTGCGCCCATGCTGCTCCTGGCCCGTAAACGCCCGTTGAAGCAGATTCTGCTGGTCTTGATGGCATTAATGATTGTGGGTAATATTTGTGCGTCTATGGCACCCAATTATTGGGTCTTGCTGTTGGGACGTTTTGTTTCCGGACTTCCTCATGGCGCTTATTTTGGGGTGGCTTCCATTGTTGCGGGAAAATTGGCTGATAAGGGGAAAAGCTCGGAGGCGGTTTCAATTATGATAGCGGGAATGACTGTGGCCAATCTGTTTGGGGTGCCGTTGGGTACTTCGTTGAGCCATACACTGTCTTGGCGTGCCACGTTTCTGCTGGTAGGTGCCTGGGGATTGATAACACTGTACTACATTTGGCGTTGGGTACCGCAGGTCGAAGGACTGAAAGACACGGGATTTAAAGGACAGTTCCGTTTTTTGAAGAAGCCGGCGCCGTGGCTCATATTGGGAGCTACGGCTTTGGGCAACGGTGGCGTATTCTGCTGGTATAGCTACATCACCCCGTTGCTGACTGAGGTTTCCGGTTTTAGTGCGGAAAGCATTACGGCGCTGATGGTACTGGCAGGATTCGGAATGGTTGCCGGCAATCTGGTCAGTGGGCGCATGTCCGACCGGTACACTCCGGGAAAGGTAGGTACGGTGGTGCAAGGGATGATATGTGTTATTTTATTATTGATATTTTTACTCTCGCCCCATCCGTGGTGTTCGGCAATATTGATGACACTCTGTACGGCAGGTTTGTTTGCCGTCTCCAGTCCGGAGCAGGTGTTGATGATTCGTGTGGCCCCTGGAGGAGAAATGTTGGGAGGCGCTTGTGTGCAGATGGCCTTCAATTTGGGGAATGCTATCGGAGCCTATATCGGAGGTCTTGCCTTGAGTGGAGGATACCGTTATCCCGCATTGGCAGGCGTACCGTTTGCACTGATGGGATTTATTTTATTCCTTGTCTTCTACAAGAAATTTCAGGCGAAGTATTAAGTGTTTCATTTTTTTTGTGTATGTTTGTCCGCAAGTATTAACTAAACTCGATAACTTATGAAGACTTTGAATTATGTGAAGATATTGCTGTTGTGTGTATTTACGATTGGGCTGGCGTCTTGTGGGGATGATGTATATTATACCATGCAGAATAGCGACGACAAATTGTGTGGGAAGACGTGGATAGAAGAATATCAGACGGAAAACAAAGATGGAGTTGAAGTGTTATGCAGTCATCAGCTGAAGTTTGCCAAGGCTGATAATTCTGGACAGGAAATCTGGGAGTATTATCGCGGAGGCGAGTCCCGTCCCTATGAAACGACTTCACGTACTTTTACTTGGAAATGGATGGATAAGTCTATGGAGGGGTTGACTCTGAATTATGGTGCCGGTGAAATCAAGTACTTTGATAATGTATGGGTGCGCGAACATTATTTATCCGGTAAACTGGATGGAGTGGTTGTTATGATGGTAGATGCTAATTATAAATAAAGTATGGCTTATGAATAATATGTTGAAATACACAAAAATGTTATTGTTGTTTGTCCTTGTATTAGGATTGACATCATGTGATAGTGAGGAAGAAACGGAATATAATCTGCCCGGTGAATGGTATACATCTGAAGAAATAGATTTCGGGGCATATACTTGGGGTAGGGGGACGATTATGACCTTTAACGCGCGCAACCAAGGTACTATTGGTTCATATGGCGACCCGAATTATTTGCTTTTCAGATGGAATTGGGTTAGTGGGGCTTACAATCTGATGGAATTGGAATTCTATGATGATGGCAGCATGGCTTACATTGAAGGAGCCATGGCTGATTCTTATTCTTTCAGTGGTACTTGGTATAATAGCTGGAGGGAATATCAAGATAATATTCACGGACAGCCTTTTCGTATGCGTCGGCAATGACGACATGCTTATCAATAAAAAACGGAGCAAATCAATTGCTCCGTTTTTTATTGTATGTCAGCTTTTTACTTATTCTTCAAAACCAATTTCTTGAACTCTCCCGGATAAGGTGTTTCAAACCGCATCAGCTCTCCCGTGACGGGATGATAGAAACAGAGTTTGAAAGCATGCAGGGCCAAGCGTCCGATAGGATTTACGTCTTCCAGTCCATAGCGTCCGTCGCCGATAATGGGATGCCCCAAATCCTGCATGTGTACACGTATCTGGTTTTTTCGTCCCGTTTCCAGGTTCAGTTCAACGAGAGAGTATCCATTGGCTCGTTTGATGGTACGGTAATGCGTAATGGATTCTTGTCCCCCGTCATCTGTCGGACTTGAATATACATACAGCTTGCGGTCTGTCAACCAAGAAACCACGGTTCCTGCATCTTTTTCCATCTCGCCGACCACTACGGCTACGTATCGCCGGTCTGTTACAATGTCATGCCAGTTATCGCGTAGTGTACGTTGGGTCTTCTCGTCTTTGGCAAACATCATCAAGCCGGAGGTGTCACGGTCCAGGCGGTGCACGATGTGTACACGGTGCTGCTTGCCCGAGCGTTGCACGTATTCATTCAAGATGGTATAGGCGGTACGTTCCTTTTGCCGGTCAGTGTTGACGGACAGCAAACCCTGCATCTTCTCTATCACGATGATATAGGCATCCTCGTATACAATCTTCATCAGTTTATGGTTGAACTCTTTACGTCCCTTCTCACGGCTGATTTGTACTTTCATACCCGGTTTCAGAGGAAAATTGTATTGTGTAGTGATAACGCTGTCCACATATATAATGCGTTTGCTCAGCAATGATTTCAGCTTGGTGCGGCTGGCGTCCGGCATTTTAGCTGCCAGAAACTCCATGAGCTCCATCGGTTCCTTCACCATGTAGTCCGTATATTGTGTGCGGGCTCTTGCTGTAATTTTTTCTTTTGCCACGACTGGTTTTAATTTACGATTAGACAATTTACAATTTACGATTGAAAACTACTTGTACTTTCAATCTTTTAATTCCAATAATACTACGTTTTCCACATGGTGGGTGTGCGGGAACATGTCTACCGGTTGAACGGCCTTCACTTTATATTTCGCATCGAGCAGTTGCAGGTCGCGCGCCTGCGTAGCCGGATTACAGCTGACGTATACGATGCGTTTGGGCTCGGCAAACAGAATGACATCCACTACATCCTGGTGCATTCCGGCACGGGGAGGGTCGGTGATGATGACATCGGGACGGCCGTATTGGTTGATGAAGTCTTGTGTCAGCATGTCTTTCATATCTCCGGCAAAGAACAATGTGTTTTTAATTCCGTTAATCTCGGCATTGACCTTGGCGTCTTCAATGGCTTCGGGCACATATTCTATGCCGATTACCTGGCGTGCGTGCTTGGATACGAAATTGGCAATGGTACCCGTGCCGGTATAAAGGTCATAAACAAGCTCGTTACCGGTCAGTCCGGCAAAGTTGCGTGCTACTTTGTAGAGGTTGTAGGCTTGTTCGGAGTTGGTCTGATAGAAAGATTTGGGACCTACCTTGAAGCGCAGTCCCTCCATTTCCTCGAAGATGTGGTCTTTTCCCTTGAAGGTGTGTACCTCGAGGTCGGTGATGGTATCGTTGCACTTATTATTAATAATGTATAGCAGGGAAGTGATTTCGGGGAATGTATCTGCTATGTATTGCAGCATTTGCTTGAACAGAGCCATTTCCTCCTCTTTCTCTATCTTGCAGATGAGGATTACCATCAGTTCGCCGGTGGTAGAGGTACGCACAATCATATTGCGTAGCATTCCTTCATGCGTACGCAGGTTGATGAAGGAATAGTTGTGCTGGTAGGCATAGTCGCGTACCGCATTGCGGATGCGGTTGGATATATCGTCCTGCAACCAGCACTTTTCTATGGCAAGCACTTTATCGAAAGCATTGGGAATATGGAAGCCTACGGCATTCATCTGTTCGTACACTACATTCTGCTGAACCTCTTCTGTCGTCAGCCAACGTTTGTTGGAAAAAGTGTACTCCAGTTTATTCCGGTAGAACTGAGTTTTTTCTGAACCTAATATCGGAGAGATTTCCGGCAATTCGATTTTGCCGATGCGGGTGAGGTTGTCCGTTACTTGTTTTTGCTTATACTTGATTTGCTCGGAATAGGGGAGAACCTGCCATTTACAACCGCCGCATACACCATAATGTTGGCAGAATGGAACTGCCCGTACTGCCGAATATTCATGGAATTTCACAGCCTCGGCTTCAGCATAATGATGCTTTTTTCTCTTAATTTGCAGGTCAACTACATCGCCGGGGACGACATATGGTACGAAAATCACCAAATCATTGACTTTTGCGATGGCTTTTCCTTCGGCAGCCACATCCGTAATTGTCACCTTCTCCAGTAGGGGAAGTTCTTTTCTCTTTCTTGCCACTTTTACACCAATCTAATAAATTCTTCGGCAAAAATAGACATTTTTTCGGGATTTCTCTCTATGAAATGAAATATTAAAGATTGCAATGTCGAAATTGCATTTTAGCATAAAGTTTTTTCTGAAAAAGTTTTCTAGTCTGCGAAATATACTTAGATTTGCGAGCAGAAAAGAGAAATCACTATCAAAAACTTTAAATTTATATTATGGACAAAAAAAGAGTTTATACCTTTGGTAACGGCCAGGCAGAAGGAAAGGCCGATATGAGAAACCTTTTGGGTGGGAAAGGTGCTAACCTTGCAGAAATGAACCTTATAGGGGTTCCGGTTCCTCCGGGCTTTACAATAACGACAGAAGTTTGTACGGAATATTATGAAATGGGGCAGGATAAAGTCGTTGCTCTGTTGAAGAATGAAGTTGAACAAGCCATTGCCCATGTGGAAACACTGATGCGTTCCAAATTCGGTGATGTGGAGAATCCGTTGCTGGTTTCCGTACGTTCGGGTGCGCGCGCTTCCATGCCGGGCATGATGGACACTATCCTGAATCTTGGCTTGAATGACGAAGTGGTGGAAGGCCTGACGCGCAAGACGGGCAATGCACGCTTTGCATGGGACTCTTACCGTCGCTTCGTGCAGATGTATGGCGACGTGGTGCTGGGCATGAAACCGGTGAACAAGGAAGATGTAGACCCGTTCGAGGCTATTATAGAAGAGGTGAAACATGCTAAAGGCGTGAAGCTGGATAACGAGCTTGAGGTGGAAGACCTTAAGGAACTCGTGAAGAAGTTCAAGGCTGCGGTGAAAGAACAAACCGGAAAAGACTTCCCGACTTGTGCCTACGAGCAGTTGTGGGGTGCCGTTTGTGCCGTATTCAACTCCTGGATGAACGAACGCGCCATCTTGTATCGTAAGATGGAGGGAATTCCTGACGAATGGGGTACTGCCGTAAGCGTTCAGGCTATGGTATTCGGTAATATGGGCGAGAGCTCTGCTACGGGTGTTTGCTTCAGCCGCGATGCTGCTACCGGTGAAGACCTTTTCAATGGCGAGTATTTGATTAATGCACAAGGTGAAGACGTGGTTGCCGGTATCCGTACTCCGCAACAGATTACAAAAATCGGTTCTCAACGTTGGGCTGAATTAGCCGGTGTAAGCGAAGAAGAACGTGTCAGCAAATATCCTTCCATGGAGGAGGCTATGCCGGAAATCTATAAGGAACTGGATGCTTTGCAGACAAAACTCGAAAATCACTACCGTGATATGCAGGATATGGAGTTTACAGTACAAGAGGGTAAACTCTGGTTCCTCCAGACCCGTAACGGTAAGCGTACCGGAGCCGCTATGGTGAAGATTGCCATGGACTTGCTCCATCAAGGTATGATTGACGAAAAGACTGCATTGATGCGTTGTGAGCCCAATAAGTTGGACGAACTGCTCCACCCGGTATTTGATAAGACAGCTCTGAAACAAGCTAAGGTGTTGACTCGTGGTCTTCCCGCTTCTCCGGGTGCCGCTACGGGACAAATCGTATTCTTTGCCGATGATGCTGCCGAATGGCATGCTGCCGGCAAGCGTGTGGTGATGGTACGTATCGAGACTTCTCCGGAAGATTTGGCAGGTATGGCAGTTGCCGAAGGTATCCTGACTGCCCGCGGTGGTATGACTTCGCATGCGGCAGTGGTTGCTCGTGGTATGGGTAAGTGCTGTGTGTCTGGTGCAGGTGCCTTGAACATCGACTACAAGGCGCGTACAGTGGAAGTGGATGGTGTACTGTTGAAAGAAGGTGACTATATCTCCTTGAACGGAAGCACCGGTGAAGTATATAAAGACAAGGTGGAGACAAAAGCGGCTGAGCTGTCCGGTGACTTTGCGGAACTGATGGATTTGGCAGACAAATATACGAAGCTGCAGGTTCGTACCAATGCGGATACTCCTCATGATGCCGCAGTAGCACGTAATTTTGGCGCTGTGGGTATCGGTCTTTGCCGTACGGAACACATGTTCTTTGAAGGCGAGAAGATTAAAGCCATGCGCGAGATGATTCTGGCAGAAAATGCAGAAGGGCGCCGCAAGGCTTTGGCTAAGATTCTTCCCTACCAGCAAGCTGACTTCAAGGGAATTTTCAAAGCAATGGAAGGCTGTCCGGTGACGGTGCGTCTGCTTGATCCTCCTTTGCATGAGTTTGTTCCCCATGACCTGAAGGGACAGCAGGAAATGGCAGATACGATGGGCGTGAGCCTCCAGTATATCCAGCAACGTGTTGAGGCACTTTGTGAGCATAATCCGATGTTGGGTCATCGTGGTTGCCGTTTGGGAAATACATATCCTGAAATTACACAGATGCAGACGCGTGCCATCCTGGGTGCTGCTTTGGAATTGAAGAAGGAAGGTGTTGAAACCCATCCTGAAATCATGGTGCCTCTGACCGGTATCTTGTATGAGTTCAAGCAGCAGGAAGAAGTGATTCGTGCTGAGGCTGCCCAGTTGTTTGAAGAAGTGGGTGACAGCATCGACTTCAAGGTAGGTACAATGATTGAGATTCCGCGTGCCGCCTTGACTGCCGACCGCATTGCTTCCTCTGCCGAGTTCTTCTCATTCGGTACGAACGACTTGACTCAGATGACATTTGGTTATTCACGCGACGATATCGCTTCCTTCCTCCCGATTTATCTGGAGAAGAAGATTCTGAAAGTAGACCCGTTCCAGGTACTCGACCAGAATGGTGTAGGACAGTTGGTGCGCATGGCTACTGAAAAGGGACGTGCTATCCGTCCGGATTTGAAGTGCGGTATCTGCGGCGAACATGGCGGTGAGCCTTCTTCTGTGAAGTTCTGCCACAAAGTTGGCTTGAATTATGTCAGCTGTTCTCCGTTCCGTGTGCCTATTGCACGTCTGGCTGCGGCGCAGGCGGCGATAGAGGAATAATACTCTAAGTAAATAAATACTAATATCAGGCTGTAAATCACTGCAATAGCAGTATTTACAGCCTGATTTGCGCTTGGGCGGTTCGTGCATTTGACCGCAAAAAATGAGCCAAATGAACGTATTTGCTTACTCTCTGCTTACACCAAAAGGTACCCTTGCTTACACCTGCTTACACCAAGTTTTAACTCATTAAATAATTGAATATGATTACATTAAAAGCAGTGGTGCGAAAACCAAGGACAGACGGCTTCTTTTCAGTGTACATTCGTATTGTTCACAACAGAAAGCCGGGCTACATCAAGACCAACAAGATTATTGATGCGGCACATATAGACAGCAACGGCGAATTGACCGATCCGGTGGTCAATGAGTATTGTTCAATGATTATCCGACAATACACCGACCGTCTGAACAGAACAGACATTTCTCTATGGGATGTCAAGGATGTCTTGGAGTATTTGCAGAAGACGGATGAAGAAGTTTGTTTTAGCGAGTATGCCAAATCGTTTATCCATAAAATGGAAATGGAAGGTCGCCATCGTACTGCAAAGAACTATAAACTTGCGGTTGCTCACCTTGAACGCTATTTGGGAACGAATCGACTTATGTTTAGCCTTTTGACTTCGACTGTTCTTAAAAAGTGGATTGAGAGTTTGTCGCAAACAAGTCGTGCGAAAGAAATGTACCCCACTAACATCCGTCAAATCTTCAAAGCTGCTATTGCTGATTTGAATGACGAGGAAAGAGGTGTAAACCGAATCAAGTTTAACCCTTGGCTGAAAATTTCTATCCCCAAATCGGATAATGCCGTTCAAAAAGCCATTAGTGCCGAAGCGTGCCGTGAGTTCTTTAATAGACCTCTTCCCAAAACTAAGATGATTTCTTCCTTGCCGGAGCTGGGCAGAGACGTAGCTCTTTTATCGCTCTGTATCGGGGGTATCAACTCTGTAGATTTGTACGAGCTAAAAAAGAAAGACTATAAAAATGGAGTCATAGGCTATCAAAGGGCGAAGACTCGTAATAGTCGTAGAGATAATGCCTATATGGAAATGCGAATTGAACCATTTATCCAATCCACATTTGAGAAATACCTTTCCGATGACAAGGATGAACCATACCTGTTCAATTTCCATCAGCGGTACAGTAATTCTGATAGTTTCAATGCGAATGTAAATATCGGTATCCGCAAAATTTGTCAGGATATGGGTATGGAAAAGGAGGATTGCTATTGCTTCTATACTTTCCGGCATACTTGGGCTACAATCGCTCAGAATGATTGCGATGCGAACCTTTATGAAGTTGCTTTTGGCATGAACCATAGTCATGGCTTCAACATTACTAGAGGTTATGTCAAGATAGACTTTACCCCGGCATGGAATCTGAATGCAAAGGTTATTGACTTCATCTTTTTTAGTGATGAGAAAAGTAAACAAGGCAAAGCGAAAGACTTGGAAGAAACAGAGGATAAACTCTTCCGTATTTCAAAGAAAATGATGATTTATGGTCGGGCTTATTTCAAGGGAAAGGTTGTGGGCGAACTAACGGATATAGGTTTCAGTAATGTGGATGAAGTCATTGCCGAGCTTGTAAAGCAACTGCCAAAGGACATCCCCACAGGTTGTAATGTCCAGTTCCGTCTGTTGAATTGCGATTCTCAAAAGGAAGTCGTTTATGAAAGAAGTAAAGGCAAAGGTTTTTAGTTGACGTGTAGAATCTACCCCTTAACCAAAGGGAAATTTAGCAGCTTTCCCCATAGCCGTATCAGTCATTATTTGATTGGTACGGCTTTTTCAATACCTACCTCTATCGGTTTGATTCCGGTCGGCAGTAATGTTCCCTACTATCACGGCAGCGAGCAAGACCAGTCCCTTCCACAAAAGGACAAACGATTTCTTGATAATCCAGATAGCAGTTCTGAACACGTTGACAATAAGAAAACGCGCAAACCTAAGTAGCAGGACGAACAAGAACACCACCGGTAGCAAGTATATCAGGAATAGTAATTCAAATAACATAACTCTCAATTTTAGTGTAATAATGTAGCCTATAAGAGGCTGTTTCTATATGTAAATATAGTGAAAATCAGCAATATAACAAAGAAATATTGTTACTTTTTTGGCGTTTCAAGATACTTTTTCCCTTTGGTTTCAAACACTTAGACTATGTTGTACTATGGCTTTCCCATACTTTGATATTTATGATAAAGCACCTTTCCAGCCAAAATATCAGTTACTCTGAATACATAGGTAGGAATACTCTCTTTCCCTTTTGTCTTGGTAAGCGATGTTTTCTTACCACGCTATTCCTGAATGATGAACATTGGGTTAATCCTATCATTTTTCTATGAGAACTTGAAAACAAGTGCATTGAGCATTACATCATCAGATACTGAAAGACATAGACCTCTTGGTTCGATGGTAATGCTACCTTTGGATTATGTTATTCGGTTTTGCTGATTTCAAGTAACCATGGTTACACGATACCATAGTTATTGATAATCTCCTATTCAAGATTCCGGACTATCGGCATAGGTCCTCCTTTTGGTTACAGTAACCACGGTATCTTAATTACACCTCATCAAGGCACTTCGCATTATGGAAAACAAGCCATCCTATATCCTTGCTTATAGGGTTAAAGTAACCTTGGTTAGAGAATATCGTCTTCAAAAAATTCTGTTGCGCATTTCTTTCCGGGCGAAGTTTCAGCGGTAATTTTGTCGTAAAAAAGAACCTTGGAGGACATTGAACTGCGTTGCAGGATTTGTCAAGCAAGTTGTACCCTTGTCATTACAAAACGATGTTTCGTACTGCCGAGGGTGACTTGCCGTCTGCTCCGCATCGGGGCGATTTTATCGCTGTTTCGCCTTGCGAAAAGGTGTCCGGGAAACCTAAACAACCAAGTAACGAATGTACGATGAATCAAAGAACCAGACATTTCCAGTTGCGGCTTACCCCGGAGGAAGCGCACCAGTTAAGGGAGAAATCCAAGTCTTATAGCTCCGTGAGCCATTATATCCGTTCCGCTGTGGCTGAGTATTCCGACATCAACGCCAAACAGAGGCTCGCACTCATCAACGAACTCGGTACGTTTTACCGGAAGTTCCAGAACGAACTGTCCTGGGCTGGCGGCAACCTGAACCAGTTGGTCAAAAGAGCCAACGAACTCTCGGTAGCCGGGTTGCTCAGTCAAGCCTACCTTCAGGAAGTCCTGTTGCCCGTCATCACGGAAACACAAAAAACATTGAACGAGATAAAACGGGAACTGTATGCCGTAACTAAAAAAGCCACCAAACTTTAGGCTTCCGGTTACTTAAACCGTGATACTCCGGTTCGTAGAGATTCAAGAGAAAGGAATAACTTTTTCAAACGACTGCAAGATGATAGCAACCATATTACCCGGCAGCACGAACTTCCATGCTGTCGGTTACAATGAACGCAAGGTCGCGAAAGGCACGGCACGACTGCTTGAGATAAAAAACTTCGGGACACTCGGGACATTCGGTAAGCCCACCCCGGATGAACTGGTCAGTTACCTCATGGAATACACCTCCCGGAATGACCGGATTCAAAAAGCGCAGTTCCATGTCGCCTTCTCCTGCAAGGGTCACGAAATGTCTGAGAGCGAAGTGCTGGAGTTCGCCCACCAATACCTCAAAGAAATGGGCTACATGGAAGAAGGGCAACCGCTGCTTGCCTATTCCCATTACGACACCGACAACACCCACGTCCATATCGTCACCTCGCGCATCGCCCCGGACGGCAGGAAGATAGAACACGACAACGAGCGGAGGCGTTCGCAGGAAGTGATTGACCGTATTCTCGGCAACGACCGGAAGCAGAAAGCCCGGAAAGGCGTGGATGCCGCCAAGGAGTACACTTTTTCTTCCTTCGCCCAATTCAAGTCCGTCATGCTTTCCATGGGCTACGAGATTTACCAAAAGGACAGCACTGTTTTCGTCAAGCATGGTGACAAGGTACAGCAACGCCTTCCGCTTGCGGAGATTGAAGCCCTGTATAAGCCAGGCAACCGCAGCCGTGAACGTTGCCGCCAACTGAGGAGCGTCCTCAAAAAGTACCGGGATGTAAGCTCCAACAAGAAAGAGCTGCAAAAGGAACTGAAAGAGAAGTTCGGCATCGACCTCGTTTTCTTCGGCAGAAAGGATTCGCACTACGGCTACATGATAGTTGACCATGCGAACAAGACCGTCATCAACGGGGCAAGGGTACTGGCCGTTGACGAACTGCTGGACTTCGCTACCCCGGAGCAACGCTTCGACCGCATAGAGGACTTCATCGACAAGCTGTTTACCCTCAATCCCAAGATAACCCAGACGGACATCCACGAGAAACTGCGGAAGCAACACGCCTATATAAAGAAAGGTGTCATCTACTTTAACGGGGAGGCACGACCGCTGAAACCTTACATGGCGGAAGCGATTGACCGGAACAACCGCATCGCATGGGTGGAACGTTTCCAGCCAACCAACGAAGCGGAAAGAGACCTCCTTTGCAAAATCTTCAAAGTGAACATACTGGAACTGGTTTCCCTCCAGCCGGAAAGGACTCAGTCCTATACCGATGCCGTCACCCACTTGCATGAAATCTTCAATGACGGGAACAACACCCATGTAAGAAGCAGTTTGAAAGAAGAAGGCTTCACCATCCGTCAAGAAGCGGATGCCATTTACGCCCTCAACTTCCACAGCCATATTCTTATTAATCTGACAGAAGAAGGATTTGACTTGAACCGTCTGAAACCACAGCGACCGAGTGAAGTCAAGCGACCGCTGCAGCCAACGGACAACCATATTTCCCACCTTATCAAGTTACGTGACAGCAAAGACGGAAGCCGTAGCGAGAAACGGGAATGGGAAGTCGGTCAGAAGGGCAGCTATGACGAGGTGGATGACGGCCGTTCCATGAAGAGGTAGGACTTCCTGCCGTAACCTTTCCGGGCACTATGAACCCGGATAACCCGGAACATTGCATCGGAATCCCCCGGTTCTCCGAACCCGGAGCGCAAAAGTGTTGCGCATTTCGTTCCTCCGGTCTCACCCGAATAATTTTGCCCGAAAATTAAAAACGAAACGGCATGATACAAACTCCGGTCATAGTGACATTCGCCAACCAGAAAGGAGGCGTGGGCAAGACCACCCTCTGCGTCACCTTCGCCAACTACCTGGTGACGATGGGTGTCCGTGTCATCGTGGTCGATTGTGACTTCCAGCACTCCATCGTCAAGTGCCGCAAGGCGGACATCAAGAAATACGGCGAGCAGCATATGCTCTATGAAGTGGTCGCCTGTGAAGCCACCGACAAGGAGGGCATGACCTCCCTCATGGAAAAGCTCCACAACGATCCGAGCATAGACGTGGTGCTGATGGATTCCCCCGGCAGTCTGAAAGCGGGCGGGCTGGTGCCGATGTTCGTCAACTCGGACATCATCGTAGTGCCGTTCCATTATGATTTGGTGACAGTCCCTTCCACCGCCAGTTTCCTCATGTTCATAGACCGGCTGCGTAAAGCCGTGGACGGACGGATGAAAGCCCAGCTCTTCATCATCCCCAACCTTTGTGATGGCAGGGTCGGCAAACGTTCCGAACTTCTGGTATGGGAAAATACGAGGGAGACCTTTTCCAACTACGGCTACGTCACCGCCAAGATGCCCAAACGCGCGGACATGGAGCGTTTCAGCACGATGGCCGCACTGGATATGCAAGGCAGCATCGTTTCCCCCGTATTCAGTAAAATCTATGCCGCCATCTTCGACACGGAAATCCCGATACGCAAGACGGTACTGACAGGCATTCAACGGATGGAGAATTTGAACCCGAGGCAAGGGCATAAAGAAGAAACCGATAATCAAAATGAATAATAACATTGAGCAATGAAGAAAGACATTCCTGAAATAGACGACCTCATAGCAGGCATCAATGACCCCGATGTAGCCTTGGGTGCAATTCCTCAAACGACAGGGGAAGCCCCTTCTTTGGTTATGGCACCGGCAGAAGAACCGCTCCATGAAACCTGCAACGACCAATGTTGGCAAGACTTCCTTTCCTTCTTGGATGTGGAGGAACCGGCAACGGACAAGAGCGGCCGCCTTGTCTGCAAGTTAGACCGTGACCTTGCAGACTCTCTGGACGATTGCGACATCTGCAACCGCAGCCGTTCCGACCTTGTGAACGCCATTGTAAGGGCGTTCTTCACAACCTACCTTGCCAGACTCGCCAAATACCGCCGGGAGAAGAAATCATTGTTCACGAACTTCAAGGAGGAACCATACGATGGGAAAGACTAAATGGAATGACCATATGGTAGCTGTCCTGTGCGAACTCTACCCGGTGGAGACAACATTCTACACCGCCCAAGTGCTGGGCATGAGTGAGACGGCAGTCAAGAACAAGGCGAAGGAACTGGGCATCGTCAAATTCGCCAAGTCCCTCCGGATGAAACGCACCGCACATATCGGCAGCCATTTCCATACCTGTTCCTTTTCCGAAATGGGAAAAGAATTAGGGATAAGCAAGACGAGCGTCAGCCGCATTGCCGGACAGTTGGGACTCAAACGCTCCCGAACGGAACGGCACGACATTACTTCCCGTGTCCGTAGCGACATGATACACCGTGAACGCCGCCGGGTCATATTCGGACTGGAGCCTGTCACCCGGATAAAGGTGGTCTCCAACCGGGCAAGGGTCAGGCTTCGCTCACAACTGAAACGAAAAGGCTATACCGTAGGTGGTGAACGCAACACCCTCTATTATGCGGAAGGATTCAAGCGTAGTGAAAGGCAAGAGATGCGCGGCATCAAACTGGGGCTCAAATTCCTTCCCCTTTCAACGAACGTAATGACAGTATCAACCATTATATAAAGACATCATGCAATACGGACAGATTGTATTCCTGCTTTTCATCGCATTTCTGTTTTACTATGCGGTCCTAATAGTGCTTGACATCCAAAAGGCGAAGATGGCACAGGCTGCCGAACAGGAGAACCATTCTGAAGAAGAGATAGACATATCGGATGAAGCGCGAAGTTTCAAGCCCGTCAGGATTGAGCGTGAAGAGCCACCAAAGCAACAAGCGGAAGATAAACCGGAATCCGATAATGAAGGCAAGAGTGATCCCCCTGAAAAGCCATATCATCATTCCGGCTACCGTGAAGCCATTATGACTGACGGTATTCTGGTGGACAACCTTATAGAGGAAATCAACCGCATGACGGAGACAGGCACAAGCGACCTTGGTGTGGTAATATTCAATTGTGAAAATGCGAAGTAGCCTGATGCCCTACATGATATATAGGGCGCAAAGCCCTCCCGTTCCCTTGGCGACACCTGTTCCTTTGGCGATGTAATTGTGTAAAACTAAAAAACATTTTATCAGATGAGAAGTATCAAATCATTTATCCGATGTGCGGTAAACCGCATCAAGGAAACCGTTCCATCGGTTAGCCGCAAAGTGGCGGTAGCCGTTGGCACATTCACATTCGCCGTGGCGGACGCGATGGCAAGCAGCAAGGGGGCGGCTGGCTTTACCAAGGCCACGCAGGAAATCAGCTCGTATGAGACACCCGTTTCCAACCTCATGAAAGCCATCGCGGCCGTCATCGTTCTGGTCGGCGCTTTCAATGTTTATTTCAAGATGCAAAACGGCGACCAGGATGTAAAAAAGACCATCATGCTGACCATCGGAGGTTGTGTCGCGTTCATTGCCCTCTCCGAAGCGTTGCCGTTATTCTTCAAATAATCATTGTGTCACCCAATAAGCAAGAGAGATGAATCCGGAAGGTTATCCTGTTTTCAAGGGGCTCCAAAAGCCGTTGGAGTTCATGGGCATACGGGGACGTTTTTTGACACTGGCGGCGGTAGCCATCGGCGTGTCGTTCGTCGGCTTTATCGTGTTTTCCATCGCATTGGGGAAACTTGCCGGGTTCATCGCCATGCTGGTGATGGTTATGGCCGGACTGGTCACCATCTACATCAAGCAGCGTGGCGGGCTCCACAACAAGCGGAGGAACAAGGGTATCTTTGTTTATAAGAGCTTGCGTAAGAAATCCTGATTACAAGAACAACTAACAATAACAAAATGGCACATATCAAGAAGAAAGCGTTTGACGGGCTGTATGCGGGGCTGGAAGAGACGGACGGTAATGTCGTCCTCTTTTCAGCGAAAGGCGAGCCTTCCGTCATCTTTGAAATGACCAACCCCGTGCAGCAACTTTGTACGGATGCGGAGCGGTACCTGCACTTTCAAGATGTGCTTTCCAACGTGGCGCAGACCCTTGGCGAGGGCTATGCCCTGCAAAAGCAGGACATCTTCTGCAAACAGGCCTACCACCATGAAGTGCCGGACGGTGCGGAGTTCCTGACCCGGAGCTATTTCAACTATTTTGAAGGAAGGGAATTTACGGAGATACGCACCTGCCTCGTTGTCACACAAGAAGTGCAGCATAGCCAGTTCGTGCAGTACGACCCCAAGAAATGGATGGAGTTCCATTCCAAAATATCCAAGGTGGACGACATTCTTACCGAACGGAACATCCGCCACCGCAAACTCACCAAGGGAGAGGTCGAGGAGTATTGCCACCGCTTCATGGCGTTCCAATTCCGTCACGGCCCTTTCTCCATGACCAACTTCAAGGCATCAGACGAATACCTGAAAACAGGCAACCGTGTCATCCGTTCCTTCCCTTTGGTTGACATTGACGAGATCAGCCTTCCGTCCGTGGTAAAACCCTACACGCGGACGAACATCAACGGCTACCCCATCGCCACCGACCTGTTCTCCTTCCTGACAAGCATACCGTTTGCCGACTGCGTGGTCTATAACCAGGTGATACAAATACCCGGCCAGCGCAAGCTGTTACGCAAGTTGCAGGCCAAAGCCAAGCGTCACGCCTCCATGCCCGACCCGAGCAACAAGATTGCCAAGGCGGACATCGAGGAAGTGCTGAACCGGCTGGCGGTTGACAGCACCCTTTTGGTAAACAGCAACTTCAACATATTGGTTAGCTGCCCGACGGACAGGGTGACCCCGGTGATGTCCTACATAGAGACCAAGCTCTACGAGTGCGGCATCATGCCGTCAAAGACAGCCTACAACCAACTGGAATTGTTCACGGACAGCTTTCCCGGCAATGCCTACGCCTTCAATCCCGATTATGACCTTTTCCTTACGCTCTCCGATGCCGCCCTGTGTCTTTTCTTCAAGGAACACCTGAAAGGTTCGGAAGAGACACCCCTGACGACCTATTACACCGACCGTCAAGGATTGCCGATATGTATTGACATCACGGGTAAGGAAGGCAAAGTCAAGATGACCGACAACGCCAATTTTTTTTGTATCGGGCCAAGCGGAAGCGGCAAGAGCTTCCACATGAATACGGTCGTGAGGCAGCTTTTGGAACAGGACACCGATGTGGTCATGGTTGATACCGGAGATTCCTATGAAGGCATCTGCGGCTATTATAAAGGCACTTACATATCCTATTCCAAGGAGAAACCCATTTCCATGAACCCTTTCAAGGTGACTGAAGAAGAGTATGCCCAGAACTTCGGGGAGAAGAAGAATTTCTTGAAATCGTTGGTATTCCTGATTTTCAAAGGGAACAGCATACCTTCCAAAATCGAGGATATGCTTATCAACCAGACCATCGTGGAATACTACGAAGCCTACTTCCATCCCTTTGAGAACTTTACCGACAAGGAACGGGAAGGGTTACGGCAAAAACTGTTGGTAGCCGCCCGGATGGAGTGCGACCATGAGAAGTATGACCACGAAATGGAGGACATCGACAGGTTGATAAACGAACAAGAACCGCCGGAAAAGTCCGAAAAGCCGGAAAGCCGTGCGCTGATGCTGCCCTCGGAAGCCCGCCGCCATAAACTCCTGCGCCAGTGCCGTTCCTTGAACGCGCTCGCCCATGATGCGGCTGCCTCCCCATCCGAAAGGGAACGTTCCTTGCGGATTATGAAGAAGTTCAAGCTGGAATTGTACGAGAACTCCATGCTGGCCAAGATAGACCGGCAGATAGACCATCTGGAAGTTCAGAAGCGGAAGCTCAAAGTGAGTGAACTCTCCTTTAATTCCTATTATGAGTTCGCCTTGCAGCGCATCCCCCAAATCACGTCGCTGGAGAAAATCAGTTTTCCCATCCGCGACTTCGCCGCCATCCTGAAACAGTTCTACCGGGGCGGTGAGCTGGAAATGACACTCAATTCCGATTTGGACGCCAACCTCTTCGATGAGCGGTTCATCGTCTTTGAAATTGACAAAATTAAGGATGACCCCGTGCTTTTCCCCATTGTGGTACTGATTATCATGGACGTGTTCCTGCAGAAGATGCGCATTAAGAAGGGGCGCAAGGCGCTGATAATCGAAGAGGCGTGGAAAGCCATCGCTTCACCCACCATGGCGGAGTACATCAAGTATTTATACAAGACGGTGAGAAAGTTCCACGGCATAGCCGGAGTGGTCACCCAGGAACTGAATGACGTGATAGATTCGCCCATCGTGAAAGAGGCCATCATCAACAATTCCGATGTGAAGATACTGCTTGACCAGACCAAGTTCAAGGACAGGTACGAGGAAATCGCCGCCATCTTGGGACTGACGCAGGTGCAACGTCAGCAGATTTTCACCATCAACGCCCTGAACAACCATGAAGGACGCAGCTATTTCAAGGAGGTCTGGATATGCCGGGGCACGCACTCGGATGTGTATGGCGTGGAGGAAGCCCCGGAATGTTACTGGGCGTACACCACGGAACGCACCGAGAAGGAAGCCCTGAAAATCTATCTCCGGCAATACGGCACGATGCAGGAGGCGATTACCCGTATCGAAGCCGACAGAAAAGAGGATGGCGGATTGAAGTATCTCGAATTTGCCCGGAAAGTCAACCAACAACAAAAAGTCATGTCGTTATGGAAAAGGTAAGCATCAAATTCATGCTGGTGGCATTTATGGTAATGGCCGCCACTAATCAATCATTTGCAATCTGGCAGGTCGTGACAGACCCGCATTGCCTGAAAGCCGTCACCACCAACCTCGCCACCCAAAAAGCGATTGAGGGACAGCACAACCACCGTTTGGACTCCATCGCTTCCAAGAAGAAAAAGCTGGAACTATATACCGTGAGCATGGCGACCATCAAGGAACTCTACAAGCTGACATTGGAAAACGTGAAAGGTTTCGGGACGGAGAGCAAGTACTATGTCGAGATAGGCCGTTGCGCCTACGACATTATCAGGGATGTGCCTGAACTGGTCCAGACGGTGAACAGAGCCAAGTTCAGCAACAAACTGTCATGTCTGAACGAACTGGGCAACCTTGTGGTGGAGACCCAACAACTGGTGGGCGACTTCGTGAACATCGTGAACAACGCCAAGATAGGCAATCCGCTTAAAGGACAGGGAACAGCCAAGAAGCAGGGTGACGGCCACAACATGCTTGACCGTTACGAAAGGCTGACGGTTGCCAACCGCATCTATACGGACTTGATGAACATCCGCTACAAGGTGGAGGGCATGATGCTGATGGCGCAATATGCCACCCTGAACGACCTCTTCTTTGCCATAGACCCGGAAGGCTGGGCAAACGTGGTGACAATGAAGAACCAAGTGGATGGACTGGTACGTGATTGGAACGGATTGAAATCTTAAAATTATATGCCATGAAGTATCAGAGATTCAAACTCTTCATTCTCTCATTGGTAATCCTGCTGCCTGTCAGGACTTCCGCCATTGACATACCGAAAGACCTTCCGACCATAGAAGCCTTGATAGCCTTGCATAAGGCAATCAAGAAGGATGAAGACAAGGCGTTACAGCGTGTAGCCGCGAGTTTCGGAGAACAGTCGTTCATTACCAAAGGGGCGGACAAGTTCAATGATGTCCGTACCACCCTTGACACAAGGCTTAACAACGCCCATTCCTATCTGGTATTGGCCGGAGCCATTTCCTCTACCGCCAATTCGCTCTATATGTTAGTGAAGGAGTACAAGGACTTTACAAGCAATACATTCAAGTACGTGTCGGGCAAACCCTTCGTGGCATGGTATTATACGGATGCGAATGTCGCCATATCGAGGGAAGTGAAGCATTGCTACAACCTCTATGCGGCAGTGGCGGCATCCGGCATCAACCTGATGAAAGCCTCCATGGACGAGAAACTGGATTTGGTGTTTTCACTCAAAACTTCCATCGACCGTGCCCGGCACATCATAGACAACGCGAACCTCTATTGCTTCTTGGTGACGGATTGCGGCTGGAAGCCTGACTATATCTGGGAGATACTGAACTCGGAAGTCAAGGATGCGATAGCGGAAAAGGTAATCAATAAATGGAACAAAGGATATGAAATGTAGAAAGACAATGATAGGACTCTTTGCCATGCTGTGCTGTTTTCCTCTTGTTGGAAACGCCCAACGGGTAAGACATGACAAGCAGAAAGAGAAACAATGGCAGTCGATGGAAAACGGCCCTTGGGACTTTGCTCCGGATTGGTACTACTACTTCCTGCACAGGAGATACTCCGGTGCTGAAATGTATTGGAAGTGGGCAGGTCTCAAGTCCGGCTGGCGGGTCAGGTTCAAGGAACCGAAATCCAACATCAAGCGCATCATGCCGGTGCGTGTCCTTTCGGAAGAGACCCAACGGCAGAAGGTGGATAAGGTCGAGAGTGAACGCAAGTATGTCGAGGAACTGTACAAGGAGGAACTGCTTCGGGAAGCCGACCGTTCGGTGGATTTGACCTACGCCTCCTACAAGGACGAGTTCAACCGGATGCAGGACTGCATCACGGACGGTCTGCTCTACTGTATGCAGAAAAGCGGCGGCAAGCTTAAATACCAGGTGGATGAACTGGGACGTCAGAACGAACTGCTCTGTTCCGACATCGCCTATATCCACAAGACGGGTGTCGGCTACGAACTGGAGAATGCCAAACGCAGGCAAGCTTACGAGGATGCCAAGGTGAAAATGGCGGAACTGGTTAACCGTACCGCCCATCTGTGCGCTATGGCAGCTACACATTATTGACAATCTTTTAATTTTCAATAACATGAACATACTTTTTATTCCCCTGACTATCGGTCTGCCTGCCATCGACGACAGCCTTGACAAGCTGCTTGTCGCCATGGAAACCTTCCCGAATGTGGCGGTGCTGGGTGACGCGGTTTCCATGGCACGTGTCATCGGGCTTTGCCTTGCCCTTTGTGTCGGTTCTTACGAGTGTTGGATGATGATGCTCGGACGGCGCGGCATGGATGTCATGAAACTGCTGCGTATTGTCGGTATCTCCATGTGCATCTCCTTCTCTTCATGGATTTGTTCCGCCCTGCAAGTGCCGGGCAAGGAACTGGAAGCCGCCACCAAAGCGATGGCACATTCCAAGAACAGGGAGGTTGCCGCTTTCGAGTTGAAAGTGGCACAGAAACAGAGCGAGTATTTGGACCGTCTGCGGGCGGTGCAGGATTCCATAGCCACGGCAAAACAGGTCGCCGCCATCGGCGAGGATGCCAACTGGTGGGACAAGCTCATCTATAACGTGGAGAACTTGGGCACTACCATCAACAACTACGCCCAACGCGCGGCGGTCGCCACCGAGACCAAAGTCAGCGAGTGGATAAACGATGTCATCCGCTTTGTCGGGGAACTGATATTCCAGATGTCCTATTACGGCATCCTTGTGGCACAGCGTATCTTCATGGCCATCATGCTGATATTCTGCCCGATCATGTTCGCCCTGTCGCTTGCCCCGCCTTGGAGTTCGGCATGGAGCCAGTGGATGTCGAAGTTCCTGTCCCTTTCGCTGTGGGGATTCGTGACCTATATGTGCCTGTACTACATTGACTTCATTTTGCTCTATAACTTGCAGCAGGACATGATTGCCTACGACCACCTGTTGCACGGTTCGCTCAACTCCTGGTCACAGATTGGCGCACTCGGCCTGCAGGGCATCGGTTCCAACTGCATGTATGCCATGGGAATGTTGGTGGGTGCCTACATCATCCGCTTTGTCCCCGAAGTGGCATCTTGGCTGATACCGGGCGGAGTAAGTTCGGGAGCGGGTTCTGCCGCAGGTGCGACCGCCGTAGGCATTACGGCGACAGCCGGGGCTGTAGCCGGAAATACGGTGACGGGTGGAGCCAAAGCAATGATGCCATCATAAACTTAAAAACATAACAGATATGCTTATACAATCATTAGAACAGAAAACAAGACTCGCCATGATGACGGTTATCGCAGCGATAAGCGGTTCAGTTGTCATCTGCGGGTTCACCGTATGGTGTTGCGTGGCACTGGTGACCAAGGAACGGGAACAGATATATATCCTTGACGGTGACATCCCGTTTTTGGCACAGCGTGCCCAACTGGAAGCCAATTTCACGATGGAGGCGAAAGCGCATATCCAGCTCTTTCATCAGTATTTTTTCAACTTGCCGCCTGATAACGACTATATCAAGTGGACGGTCGGCAAGGCGATGTACATGGCGGACGGGACGGCGCTCAAGCAGAAACAGGCGTTGGACGAGAACGGATTTTATTCCGACATCATATCCTCGTCGGCGGTCTGTACCATCCTATGCGACTCCATCAACTTTGACGAGCATGAACGCAAGTTCACCTATTACGGCACGCAGCTTATCAAGCGGCGTACACGGGACATGAAACGCTCGATGGTCACGACCGGCTTTATCGAGAATGTGCCAAGGACACGCAACAATCCTCACGGGTTGATGATTACAGGCTGGAGAACCATAGAGAACAAGGATTTGGATTATTAACGTGCAAGAAATATGAAATCAATCAAGAGGAAATTACAGGACAGCCGCCGGCAGACCCATCAGGCGTTTGCGGATTGGCTGCGTCCCAAGATGGCGGCAATCGGCATCCGGTGGAGGTTGACCGCACGAATCAGGTTGGCAAACGCATGGGCTTCCAAGCATCCGAAGCGTGTTTTCGCTTATGTGACAGGTACATTATTTCTTTTGCTTATAGGATCTATCCTTTCCGGTGGCAGAGAAACGGAAGAGCCGGATGTAGGAACCATTGCCGGAATGGGACCGATGTTCAACGGATTCCATACCATTCAGGCGAACAAGGAAAGGCACTGCACTACGCTGATGGAACTGGTCACGGACGGCCTGTCTATCCGTGAAGAACTGGATTCGCTGATAGCCGTACCCCATAAGACACACGGGGATTCCATCCGAATCATCAAGCGGTACAAGCAACTGGAGCATATTGTCAAATCATTGAATAACAACGAGGAAAAGAACCATGATTAAAGTAAATTTCAAACAGCCCAAGTATATCTTTCCGCTGGTCATCTTCGTACCGCTTTGCGCCTTGATATACTTTGTGATGCAGACCTTCGGGGTTGGCGATGATGAGAAACAGGAAGTCGCTACCGACCGCATCAATATGGAACTGCCGGAAGCCCGGGCGGAAGAAGCCGGTGACAAGATGTATGAAATGTCCCGGCGCTTCGGTGACGAGGATGCCTTTACCGCCGTCGGCTCCCTTGGCGAAGAGAAGATGGAAAACGAAGAATTGGAGCACGGCTATTCGGAGGAGGAACTGAACCGTCTTGACGCGGCCGAGGCGGAACGCATCCGGCAACAGCGAGAAATGGAAGAGCTGGAACGCTCGCTTGCTGAATCACGTAAACACATCAATGTTTACGCATACGGTGACAATCCGGCAAATAACGGTAACGGCTATTCTTCTCAGGATGATTTCGCCCGTGACCTGGAAGAGATACAGCGACGCAGTTATGAACGGCAGAAAGCTATCGAAAGCGGATTGGGTATCAGCCGGGAGGATGCGGAAGAGGCAGTACGCCGACAACGTGCGGATTCCATCGCACGGGTACGGGAGGAAGAAAAGGAACGTAACCGCCCGAATCTGGTCATCAAGTCATCCGATACCAACGCTGACAAGTTCCACACGGTGGAAACGGAAAGTGGTGCGGCGGATGCCACGCTTATCCGCGCGATGATTGACCAGACCACCAAGGCAAAGGAAGGTACCCGGCTACGCTTCAAGCTGCTTGATGATGTGACGGTAGGCGGGACAAAGCTCAAAAAGGGCACCTACCTGTACGGGACGGTGACGGGGTTCGGGCAGCAGCGGGTACGTGCGGCCATCACCAGCATCTTGGTCGGCGGCAAGTTCATCAAGGTCAACCTGTCCGTGTTCGACAATGACGGCATGGAGGGGTTCTATGTGCCGGAATCCGCATTCCGTGACTTTATGAAAGACGCGAGTGCCAGCACGGTGCAACAGAACATCAGCTTTGAATCGGACGGCTACGGGTCGGGGATTTCCGGGGAGGCGGTCGCCCTGCAAGCCTTGCAGAATATGTACAACTCCGCTACGTCGGCACTCTCTTCCAACATCCGGAAGAACAAGGCGAAAATCAAGTATAACACCATTGTCTATCTGATAAATTCGGATGAAGCAAGGTAAAAACAGAAAATCAACAATAAAACGATCTTGAAAATGAAAACAAAGATTCTTTCAATCATCCTTTTTATCTTCTGCTTGGCAGTGAATGTTTCTGCCAACGAGAAGATACGGGTCAATCATGAAGTGACCACCCACATCGTCATGCCGGAGAATATCAAGTTAGTGGATATTTCCACCACGAAGATTATCGGCAACCAGTGTGCTGACAACATAGTCCGTATCAAGCCCTTTATGGAGAGCGATTCCATCCATTCAGACGGCTATAATGAGGATGAACTGTTGGGTACGGTGACGTTGATTGGGGAACGCCACATCGCCCAGTATGACATCGTATATACTGAATCGCCACGGTATGCCGCTTCCATTTACCATGTCTCCTACCAACATGCGGAATCCTACATCAACCCCGAAGTCTCCATGCCTATGTCGGAAATGGCACGGTACGCCTGGGCGGTCTATGGCAGCAACCGTAAGTACAACCAGGTGGTGTCAAGGATGCATGGTATGAAAGCCGTGGTTAATAACATCTATTCCATCGGGGACTATTTCTTTATTGACTACTCGCTGGAGAACAAGACGAAGATTGCCTACGACATCGAGGAACTACGCGTCAAGTTGACCGACAAGAAGGAAGCTAAAGCGACCAATTCACAGACCATTGAGTTGACACCGGTCTATTCGCTCAACCTTGCCAAGAAGTTCAAGAAGCATTACCGCAATGTGCTGGTACTGCCCAAGCTGACCTTCCCGGACGAGAAGGTGCTCCGACTTGAAATCTCCGAGAACCAAATCAGCGGACGGTTAATCACGCTGGCCATCGAATACGAGGATATCCTCCATGCGGACGGCTTTGATTCGGACATCTTGAAAGGGACATCCTATTATCCTCATTATTACATCAATTATATTCCGAAGCCATGAAAAAGTTTTTGTTTATCCTATTGTGTGCGTTTGCTTCGATAGACGCATCCGCACAGGACAGTAAGCTGACGCTGAACGCCGGCTTTCTGTTTCCCTCCACGTTAAACGCCACGCTGGGTTACGAGCATCCGCTTTCTTACGGAAGCGCCGTGGAAGTATTCGGAGAGGTTGGCGACCACTGGCAGACACCGGTGAGTGACCGTTTTTGGAAAGGTTATTATTGGGACGTTGGTGTGTTGTACAAGCACCGCCTTGTCCGCTACAAGAACGGGATACTACGTTTCCGTTTCGGCCCACAATTCGGGGCTGTACAACGAAAGTTCTTTCTTGGAATGGAGGCAGGATTTGAATACAACTATGTGTTTCAGAACGGCTGGGAGTTCGCCTTTATCCAGAAGAACAACGTGAACTTCATTCATGGTGACACCTTCCGAAACGGGTTGCTGATAGGTGTAAAGATTCCATTCTAAGGACATTCAAACAGTATTCAAACGAAGTTTAAACGAAAAAAGTAGCGTATGGCATTTGAAGAGACAAGGGAACAGCAGCAGATGTATAACTATTTCCGTAGTTGCATTTACATTTTCCTCATATTGGAAATCGTGATGAATTTGCCGATTACGGCGGATAACCGGGTAACGCAGTTTGTCCTTGACCTGCTTGGACGGTTCAAGGTGTTCAATTCCGTTTCCGGCTGCAAGGTGGCGGAGCTGGTCTGCATCTGTATCGTCTGTATCGGGACAAAGGCGAAGAAGGCATTGAAGTTCAATGTGAAGACGATGGTTATCTATCCTGTATTGGCAGGACTGACCCTTGTTGGCTTGTGCTTCCTCTTCCACGGAATGGACTTCGGTATGAGCTGGATGGGATTCCCGGCGAACAGGATCCTGTATGCTGTCTGTTCGGTGGTGGGCACCATGTTGGTGCATCAGGGATTGGACGGCATCGCCAAGTATTACAATTACAAGGTGGGCGATGACCGTTTCAATTTCGAGAACGAGTCCTTCCAACAGTCGGAAGTGCTTGCCAATAATGACTATTCGGTGAACATACCGATGATATACTATTGGAAGCGGAAGATGCACAAGGGTTGGATCAACATCATCAACCCGTTCCGTGGCACTATCGTACTCGGTACACCGGGTTCAGGTAAGTCTTTCGGTATCATTGACCCTTTCATCCGGCAGCACGCGGCAAAGGGTTTTGCCATGATGGTGTACGATTTCAAGTACCCGACGCTTGCCAAGACGCTATTCTATCAGTTTTGCAAGAATCGTAAGGCCGGTAGGTTACCACAAAACTGTAGCTTCCGTACTATCAACTTTACGGATGTGGAGTATTCAGACCGTATCAATCCTATCCAACGGAAGTATATCCCGGATTTGGCGGCGGCATCGGAAACTGCCGCTACCTTGCTGGCATCCTTGAATAAAGGAGGTGGCGAAAAGAAAGGCGGCTCGGAAGCGTTCTTCACCAATTCGGCGGAGAACTTTCTTGCGGCAATCATCTACTTCTTTGTCAATTTCCACCCGGTCGGGTTCAGGAACGGGAAGAAGCTGAAACGTTACATATCACTGGAGGGAAAGAAATTGGAGATTGTCATTCGGAACTGGGATGACTTCAATGCCATAGACGAGAAGGGGAATGTAGTACTGGACTTCGTGGATGAGAACGGGAATGATGTATCTACGGACGAGGACAGGATGTTTGTGGACCTGAACGGCTTTTGCTATACGGACAGAACCGGGAAGAAGATACGGATTGAACGCTGCTGGTATGAGGACGAGATGGGCAACGAGGTAGAGCCGGACACTGTTACCGGGGAGTATTCCGATATGCCCCATGTGCTTTCCTTCTTAGGCAGGTCTTACGACCAGGTGTTCAACATCCTGATGCAGGATGATAAGATTGCCTCACTGATGGCTCCGTTCAAGAGTGCTTTTGAAAACAAGGCGAATGACCAGTTGGAAGGCATGGTGGGTACGCTTCGTGTCAATGCGGCACGGCTGGTTTCCCCTGAAGCCTATTGGGTGTTCACCGGGGACGACTTCGACCTGAAGATTTCCGACAAAGACCATCCGAGTTATCTGGTCATCGCCAATGACCCGGAGAAGGAACAGGTCATCGGTTCGCTGAACGCTTTGGTGTTGAACCGGTTGATTACAAGAGTGAACTCCAAGGGGAATATCCCGGTAAGCATCATCGTGGACGAGTTGCCTACCTTGTACTTCCACAAAATAGACCGGCTGATTGGTACGGCACGAAGCAACAAGGTCGCCGTGACGTTGGGCTTTCAGGAACTTCCCCAGTTGGAAGCGGACTATGGCAAGGTGGGCATGCAGAAGATTATAACTACTTGCGGTAACATCTTCATGGGAGCGGCACGTAACAAGGAGACCTTGGAGTGGGCACAGAATGACGTGTTCGGCAAGGCGAAACAGACCTCACGCTCCATTTCCATCAACGACCAAAAGGTATCTACCACAATCTCCGAGAAGATGGATTACCTTGTTCCGGCTGCCAAGATAGCGGATATGGCTACGGGGTGGCTGGCGGGTCAGGCGGCACGTGATTTTACCGCTACCGATGACAAGATGCTGGACCGCTTCGACATCGAGCAGTCGGAGGAGTTCAAGACCACGAAGTATTTCTGCAAGACCCACTTCGACATGAAGAAGATTAAGAAGGAGGAAGAGCACTATGTAGCCCTGCCCAAAATCTATGAGTTCAAGAATGACCGGGAGAAGGAAATCATGCTGAACCGCAACTTCAAAAGGGTCAACCAGGAGGTGGAGGATATGGTGAAGGAATTGCTTGGAATATCTTAAAAACGCAAGATGATGAACATGCTGGATTCTGCGAATAAAGCAGGGCATTCATTTCTCGGATTAAGCGGCAGCGCATTGAAAGTCATTGCTCTTGTTTCGATGCTGACTGACCATTCGGCTTACTACCTGTTGGAACACGAAACAACCTTGTATGAGGCGATGCGCAGCTTCGGGCGTATCGCCTTCCCGGTGTTCGCTTTCCTGATAGCGGAGGGATTTTCGCATACCCGGAACAGGTTGCGCTACTTTCTGACACTGCTCGGTTTTGCGGTTGCCAGTGAAGTGCCGTGGCTTTTATTGAATGGAGCGGATGGGACGCATAATGTGATGTTCACGCTGGCTTTAGGTGTGGGAGCACTGGCTATCTTTGAGAAGTACCATCAGAGGAAATTTGTTTGCTTCTGCATGATAGCTTTGATTGCCATATTCGCTACATGCTTGGGGACAGACTATGAATGGAGGGGAATCTCGCTGATAGTGATATGCTACATGATGCGAGAGCATCGGCCACTCTTGTTGCTGTTTATGCTTCCATTGATGATATACTACGGCATAGTCGGGGCTATAATGGCGGCAATCGTGTTATCGCTATATGATGGAACGAGGGGATTCATACAAGGAAGTACGGCCAAGTATGGATTTTATGCTTTCTATCCGGTGCATCTGTTCTTATTGGGATATTTTTCGCTCCCTACATATTGATGTTATCTTTCGGGAACGTCTCTGTTTATGGTTTTTACCAAATGCAGAAGAGATTTGTTTACGTTCTCATCAATGGCAGCCTCCCTCCTGTCTTCCGCCATATCGGAATCGGGTATGAACTCGCCACAAATATCCATACCTAAAACAGGATGGTGCAGCAGGATGATATAAAGCAGCTTTTCAAGCTCTTTCAAACTCATGGAGCCTTGATCCCAGTTGGTGACAGCATACTCGGGAGAAAGGACATCCTTGTCAATCGATATATATACCGGTTCGGAAAGAAGCTCTTGGGAAAATCTTTTCCAACTTTCTTCGTGGTCAAGGTCATTGTCACTGTAGAAGTGCACCCTCCCTTCATATCCGTGAGGTACGGAACGGATAAGCTCATCGGATGCGCCGGCTATGACTACCTTACGGCAATTCGGATTGCTTTCCAGGACATCTTTCACCCAACTGCCGCACGAAAGGATATGCTCAAAGAGCGGAGGTTGCATATCCGGGTGATGGTCGAACACCACCAAGGCAAATGGCTCACGGATTCTGTCCGTCCAGAACTTCGTCACATAATGGTAGTTGCCCGAATCAATGAAATGGATGCCGCCTACGGGACAACGGGCAATGATTCCCGTTAAGGCTTCTTTCCCTTCATTGTCGCAATAGCAGTCCGTCCCTGATAGATGGCGGCAGTCTATCCATTTGAATCGGCCGTCACGGGGGAGATTTTCCATGTCGTAGGCTCCGGAAAAGTCCATGACAACCACATCTTCCGACAATAGCCCGTTCCTTTTATCTTCTTTCATAAGCATACCGAGTAATGGGTGAGGTAGTTATATAAAAAAACAAGGAACTGATCCGCTACGACCCGTTCCTTGTCCATCCTCCTGAGAAACTTATTTGATTTCTATTACTTTGCACTCTTTCGCTTTCTCCTCCTGAGTCTTCTTGGGCAAATCAATCGTCAGCACGCCATCGTTGACGGAAGCGTTGATATGTTCTTTCTCGACATCATCGGGCAAAACCAGTGTCTGCTGGAACTTGGAGTAAGAGAACTCGCGACGCAGATACTTGCTGTTGTCACTGCTCTTCGTTTCGTTTTTCTTTTCCATCGAAATCACAAGCTGGTTCTCATCGGCCAAGTGTACGCAGAAATCTTCTTTGGTCATACCCGGAGCGGCTACTTCCACTTTGTATTCCGTTTCGTTCTCGATGACATTGACGGCAGGCGTTGTAGCGTTCATCCTCGGCATCCAATCGTTGTCAAAGAAATCACTAAAGATACTCGGTAACCATTCTTGATTGTTTCTTCTAACTGGTGTCATAATCATAATCTCCTATAATTAAGTTGTTTAATTCTTATCTGATTGCTTTCGCAATTCACCGGATATCCTGCAAAAGCTGTGCCCATCCGCCGATTGGCAAAGATGCAGAACCGTGTTTAACCTGCGTTGCACATTCCGGTGCCCGATTTAAACTTGTGCAAACATTGATGTTGCCAAAACGCCATTACGTTTGACAGAAAGTCATCAAAACAGTCTTAATGGCAGGCGGATTCCTGTTAGCAAAAGTCGGAATCTGATATGTCTCTTTCTCTTAGTTGTTTGAGTACACGAATGACAGACCGTATATATTCGGGGTCTTCCGCATACCCGATATCCCTTAGCCACAGCAGATAGTTCCCTCCCTTGTACTTGTACTGCACTTTGGTATAATACGCCCGGACACTTTCCGTCCAGTGTTCAAACTCGTAATACTTTCCCGTCCGTGGATTGGTCAACCCGAACAGGTTGTGCTTGTTACGACAAACCGGGGAACGGAACCAGCCGGTTTCAAGTATGGCTTGCGCCAATACCACTTTCGGATATAGGATGCCGTTTCGCCTTATCTCTTCGTATAGGTTTGGAATGGTCAGCACAGGAAGATTATTCATTCCCCCTTCATAGTTTCTGCTTTCCATCTTTAGGGACGTGTTATTGTCACTATTTCGGACTTTTAGACTATTGTGAATCTGTTTTTTAGGCAAGACTGAGAATGAGTCTTTTGTAACTTCCGTTATCGTGTCAATCTCTGTTCTCTCCTTATTATCAGCAGGAACAGCCGTTTCCTTCACCTGGGTCGGCTTGATTCCCGATTCTCTGGTAATCGTGTAGAACTGGGCCGAAACCCTGACAGTCCCGAAAACCATCATGAATATCATCAGAATAGTGTTGCGCATTTCCGTATTTAGATATCTGTGGGAATAATTTTGTGTCTGACAAAGCGGTCATTGCCGCAAAATTATCACAATCAATAATCCCGAATGGAAATGAACAACAGAAATCAAACAGAATGGTTGCCTTACGAGAAGCTGGCAGTATTGGGCATCGACCGTGAAAAAGCCGACAGCCTGCCGCAAGAAGTAAAGGAGAAGCTGGCCTCCGGCGAGGTGACACCCCTCATGCAGGTGTCAATCAGTGCCCGAAACGGTGACTTGATCACGTTACCCCTCAAACTCCAGATGACTGCCGACAAGGACGGACATCCCGCACTCATGGCTTATCCGGTGAGGGCGGAACTGGAAACCGCACGGAACAAAGTCCTTCACCTGACCGAACAGGAAGCGGACAGGCTGAGAAAGGGCGAGGTGGTACAGAAAGCCGTAGATGTAAACGGGGAAAAGACCCGGCAATACCTGCAACTCGACCCCGAAACGCAATCGGTCATCCACCGCAGGGTGACGGACATCAAGCTGGAGCAGAAACTCAAAGACATGGAGAAAATCCACGACATCGAACTGGGTACGCAGCAGAAGCAGCAGGTACGTGACGGCAAGCCGGTGGAGCTTAATGTCGGTGGCGAGAAAGTTTCCGTCGGCATTGACCTGAAAGAACCGCAGGGCTTCAAGGTCATCAAAGGTGACATGAAGGAGTGGGAAACCCAGCAAAAAATCCGTTATGACAAGCAACATCCTGAATACCTCGGTCTGGTCATGACTGACAAGAACCGTTGGGAATACCAAAAGGTAGTGGATGCCCAATCCAAGGAACGGGCTTTTTCTCTTCACCCGCATCAGGAAGAGAGACGGACGAATGGACTGAAACTTTAAGCGCATCAGCTTATGACAAACAAGGAAGAAGCGGAAAACGGCAAAGGACTTTTAAAACAGTTCGATGACCTGAAAAAGAAACACCCGGACGCGATGCTTCTTTTCAGGCAGGGGGATTTCTATGAGATGTACAAGGAGGATGCGGTGAAAGCTGCCGTCCTACTCGGCATAGCTGTAGCGGACAAGATGCTTCCCGGTGAGAAAACGGACATGAAGATAGCCCGGTTTGCCCACCATGCGCTTGACACCTATCTCCCCAAACTTATCCGTTCTGGCGCAAGGGTCGCCATTTGCGACCGGCTTGAAACTCCCGAGCAGAAGAAATTGGAAAAGGAATCAACAAACCAATTAAACAACAAGGATATGGCAAAGAAGAGCAAGAAACAGGAAGAACCGGCTTCGGTGGCAAAGAATACCGCCGAAGAGAAACCTGCCAAGGAAAAGAATAACAAACGGAAAGCGGAAAACAAACAAGAACCCGATTCAAAGCAGGAAGCCAAGCAGGAACGCAAACCCCGTGAGCCGCAGATGGTGACCGCCAACGGCGAGAAAGTAACCCACGGTCATGCCTACCAGAGCAAGGCCAATCCCGGAGAATGGTACTTCACCGCCAGAGTGGACGGCAAGCAGCTCAAACCACAGCGGATGAAGGAAGCAGACCTCGCCGCCTTCCAAAAGAAGGAACTGGGTGTACAACAACTCATGGAACGCTACTATCCGACCAAACTGATGCCGAAAGTGGCGGAGGACGCTTACAAGTTTCCAAAGGAGATTGCCGGGCCGGAAGGCAACATCACCGTGAACAAGTTCAACGTCTATAAAGAGAAGGACGAACAACGTTCCGACTATGGCAAGTACAAGTTCTACGCGCAAATCGGTGACGCGAAAATGTCTGCCGTGGCATCCCGACAGGACTTGAACGCCTACTTCGACCGGGTAGTAACCCCCAACCAGTTGGTGGAAAGGAACTTCGGGGAACGCCTGCACCTGAAATCCGCCTACGAGAAATACCAGCTTCCGGAAGGGGTTGATTCCAAAGGTGTCCGTGTGGCGAAAGACCGTGCCGACAACAAGTGGAAGGTATCAGTCAACTTGGGTGACAAAGGGCAGACCACCAAGCATGAAATCTCGTTTGATGACGGCTATTCCCTCTTCAAGGTTAAGACGGCCACCCGTGAACAGATAGCCGCCAAATACCTGAACCCGGAGATTGCAAGTATGCTTGCCGCACCTGTGACTAAAGTTGAACAGGCGGCATCCATGAAAAGATAATGACAGTAACCAACAACAAGCAATAATAATCAATAACAAACAGACAATATGGCAACAAAAACATACGAGGAACTGGTGGAACAATTGCAAGACGGTAAAATCGGACACCTCCATTTTGTATTGCAGGGTGAGAACGCCCAGGACTTTTTGGACTGGTGCAGGTCGCATGGTATAGACCCCACGGACGAGTCGGCGGAGTTCTACATCGAGCAGACGGAAATCGGTATGATGGAACGTCAGGCTATAAATGACGAAGGTTATGGCGTATGGCACTAACTCCCCTTCAGGAACAGGCGGTCAGGCTGCACTTGACCGCTTTACAGAAATGATGATAGAACGGATGGAGCAGATGAAATCCTCCGATTGGAAGAAAGGCTGGATAGGCGGCGCGGGCTATGCCGGTCTTCCGCAGAATGTCGGGGGACGGAATTATTCCGGTTCCAACTCCTTCTTCCTGCAACTGCAAACGGCGGCAAAGGGCTATGAACTTCCTGTCTATCTTACCTTCAACCAGGCACACAACCTCAAAGCCCATGTACTGAGAGGCGAAAAGGCTTTCCCGGTCGTTTATTGGGACATGATGGTCAAGGACAAGGACGGCAAACGCATCAGCTCGGAGGAATACCGTGCCATGGGCAAGGAAGAGCGCAAAGGGCTGGAAGCCATCCCGTTCGTCAAGTCCTTTCCCGTATATAATGTGGCGCAGACCAATCTGTCGGAGGTACAGCCCGAACGGATGAAGAAACTGAAGGAGAAGTTCAAACTGCCGGAACTTCGTGACACGGAAGGGATGTACGCCCATCCCGCCCTCGACCGCATGATACGGACGCAGGGATGGCTCTGCCCGATAAAGGCGGACAAGCAGGAAGGAAGTGCCTATTATTCTCCCTCCCGTGACATCGTGGTACTGCCCATGAAGGCGCAGTTCAACATCGGAGGCACGCCGGAGGAAACCTACCGGGGCGGCATGGAGTTTTATTCCACCCTGCTGCATGAGATGACCCATTCAACGATGACTCCCGAAAGGCTCAACCGGGAAATGGGTGGCAGGTTCGGCGACCCGAAATATGCGAAGGAGGAACTGGTGGCTGAACTCACAGCCGCCATGATCAGCCATTCCATGGGGTTTGATTCCAAGATTACCGACAATTCCGCTGCCTATCTGGATTCCTGGATCGGAGTATTGAAGAAAGAACCGAAATTTATCGTTTCCATCATGGCAGAAGTGAACAAGGCATCCGATATGATACTGGACCACGTGGACAAACAGCGGTTGGCCCTCGGCGAGCAACCGTACCTTGCCAAGAACGACCCGTTCCTGCCATTGGATCCGAATGAGGAAGTTCCCTTCAAGAACGCCGCCATTGTCAAGACCCGTTCAGGCGACTACGCCATCCGTGCTTCTTACGATGGTGTGGAACTCGGTTTAAAGAAAGTCACGAAGGACACGGCAAGAACCTACTTTCAACTGACGGATATGAAGGACAAGAACGCGTTCCTGAACATGACCGCCCGCAAGACCTACGAACCGGAGCTTGCCATGATGCGGCATACCCGGACTGAAAACAGAGGCATCAGGATATAATTATGGAGGATATGGCAGACTATAAGGTAAATTTCAAGGAACTGAAATCTCGTGTGGGTATTGATGACATCGCCTATGCCCTTGGCTACCGTTTGGATAGAAAAGCCGGTGTCGGGAGGTATATCGAGCTGGTGCTTGGCAATGGAAACGACAAGCGTGACACCTTGATCATCAGCAATCCATGTAACAAGGCAGCGCAGACTTTCTTTCGCCGGGACGGTTCAAAGGGGGATGTGGTCACGCTTATACGGGAGAACCTGAACGCCTTTTTTGTTTCCGGAAAAGATGACTGGGAGAAGATAGCCAAGGTCATGGCACGTTTCGCCAATATGCCCGAACCGGAATACAGGGAGGACAGGGAATTTGTGAAGTCCGTCAAGGCCAACCGGACTTTTGACGCTTCCCGGTATGAGGTAAAGCCGGTTCAAGCGGAAAAAATTCCGTTGATATTCTCGCAACGCGGGTTGTCGGCCGATACGGTCAATGACCTTTCGCCTTATCTCACGTTGCTTCGTGACAAACGGAACGACAAGTTTGACGGTTATAATGCCGCTTTCCCTTACACCGATAAGGATGACAAGGTAAAAGGCTATGAAATCCGTGGTTTTGGCGGTTACAAGTCCAAAGCCGCCGGTACGGATTCCTCTTCCTCGGCATGGGTGGCTGATTTATCCGGTGGAAACCGGGAAGCGGTAAAGCGTGTGCTCTTCTTTGAATCCGCTTTTGACGCGATGGCGTTCTACCAAGTCCACAAGGAGCAATTGGATAAGGAGACCGCACTGGTTTCTATCGGCGGCACATTCTCGGACGGGCAGATTACCGGGACGATGGCACGTTTTCCTCATGCGAAAGCCTTCGACTGTTTCGACAATGACTTTGCCGGGCGTATCTATGGGTTGCGCATGATGGCGTTACTGGAGGAAATCCCGATGAAAATCTCCAAAGCGGAGAAGGGCATTCGGGTGGAAGCCAAAGGCAAGTCGTTCCTGTTGAATGTGGAACGACCGATGTTGGCCCAAGTGGGTGAACACCTGACTATCCGCTACAAGATGGGGCAATGGCTGCCGCCCAAGATGTTCAAGGACTGGAACGATTGCTTACTGAACAAGCCGATGAAACCGGTATTGCCACCCAACAAGAACGACCGTGACAACCATCTTGCCGGACGAAGGAATACGGGTGTCAAATTATAATTAAGGAGAACCAATGATGAAATTAAATTCAATTGAAAAAGGAGTGGCTGTTGTGGCATTGTCTTTGGGTACGCTCATACCCGTTCATGCCCAACAGAGCGACCCGGCACTGACCGCTGCCGTCATCGCCCAGACTGTGGAGTTGAAGAACATCCACAAACAGCGCAAGAAGACGCAGGAGAAAATCATCGCCGCCGAGACGGCGGTGACGCTCGCCCTTGACCGGGTGCATGGCGTGGAAAACAAGTTGCTTAAATACTTATCCAATGCCCAAGGCGCGATGCAGAACCTCTATCAAATCAAACGTGCAGGGGAACTGGTGCTGACCGAGATACCGAAGAATTGTAGCTTGCTTACGAAATCGGTGGGCGGTAATCTTAAAAGAACGGCGATTGCCGCCATCGTGTCGGATGAACTGACGGATGCCGCCACCCAAATGGCTGCGCTCTATCCGTTTATGAAGCAGTTGGTCACTTCGGGGAGTTATGAGGTTGCCGGAGCAGACGGAAGCAAGGAGAAGCACAAGGTGAACCTGCTCAGTTCCGCTGAAAGGTACTATATCGCCAACGAGGTGGTGACAAGGCTGGAAGCCATCAATACAGACCTCTTTATCCTGGCATGGCAGGTACGCACCCTTTCATGGAACGACCTTTGGTTTTCCCTTGACCCGGAAGGATGGGCTAACGTGATGTCGGGCAAGAATATCATAAACGGCATTGTCAATGACTGGAACAGAGGATTCCGGTATTGATACAGACAATAATCAACTTATACATTTTGAAGTATGGAAACAGAAAAGAAAATTATGGGTCGCTGCCCCTTGTGTGGCGGTAACGTGGTGAAAACCTGCAAGGGGTATCGCTGTGAGCACAACATCGGGGAACAACCGTCTTGTGCGCTTAACATTAATGCCATCATAGGCAACCGAAAGATGGAAGACAATGAAATCGTTCGGCTATTGGAGGAACGCTTCCTTCTGTTGGACGGTTTCGCTTCCAAGGAGGGCAAGAGTTTTCCGACCGTTATTGAACTGACTGATGACGGTACCATCAATATGCGCCCTGTTATCGGGAAATGCCCCCATTGCAGTGGTGACATGTTGGTGGGAAGCCGGGCGTTCAACTGCTCCAACTATGGCAATCAGCAAGCACCTTGTAGCTTCTCTATCTGGAGGAACATAGGCGGTCATCAAGTGACGCTTGCCGAGGCGAAGGAAATCTGTGAAAAAGGCATGACCGCCTCGGAATTGGAAATGTACCGGGAAGATGGCACCATCTACCGAAAACGATTGGGGCTATCCCCTGACAAACTTCAAGTCATCAAGGTATGAGAACGGATTTTATGAAACAACAGAAGGTTCTTGACCTGCTGCTTGCAAGCCTTGTATTGGCAGGCGGCATAACCGCTTTCCTGCTAAAGGACAGCTCCAGCCCGAAGGACTTAGCCAAAGAGGTAGCGGAAAAAGCGTTGCTTGCTTCCGTTGATCGGCCTGAAACGGTGAAGATTCATGCGGTCAGTATGCCGGATTCCGTATTTGGCAGAGACTATATTACCCAGGAGGAAAAGATGGCCATCTCCGTGGCGATGATGAAGGTGAGCGAAAAGGTGATGAAGGAAACGGACGGTTTCGAGAAGATGGACTTCGAGGATAAGGCGATGGCTGACCTGATGGAACGGCAGATGTCCGTGATGTCGGTTATACGCAGCCTTGCTTCTTATGAAATACACAATAGTAAGAAACCGTTTTCCGGCTGGAAAGTAAAGATAGAATATGAGGCGGAATCAGCCGATGGGTCTCCTTACCGTTCCGAATACTGGTTCATCCTTGACAAGGAGGCCGTATGTGTCGTGAAGTCCTTTGAAATCCCTTTGATATAATCTGTATTCTTCCTCTTTCATATATGTGTCGCCCCGGCATCCGGGAACTGTAAGGTTCAAGGATGCCGGGGATTTTTGTGCCTGTTATCTTCATTCGGCCATCCGCGCTCCCGGTCTATTTTCCGATACAAAGCAACGGAGGGCGGTGCCGATGGCAAATGCCGTTTCTCTTGGCAGCACGGAAAGCGGACGGCAGCCTTCCGCAATTTGTTCCAAATTGGGTATTCCGTCTCTTTCCGCTTGCCACATTTGCCTTACGCCCCTTGTTCCCTCCGTATGGGCGGCATCGTAAAACACCCGGGATGCGAGAAGCCAAAAGGCTTCAGACAAAAGGGAAAAAATTAAAACGTATGGCTATCACACTTAAAGACAGAAAAGAGACGGTAAACCTCGGAGGGAATGTTTACGAACTGACCCTGTTGTGGAACAGGGAGGACATCCGCAGATGTGCTTTCGGCATGACTCCCGATTATGCCCATATCCGTAAGGACGGCAAGAATTTCGCTTTTATTACCTGCTACTCCAATGGCGTAGGGTTTTCGGTGGAGAATTTCCATTGGGTATTGGTTAATCCGGAGTGGAAAATATACTTCCGTAATGAGGACATCAATACCATTCCGTTGGAAAAGCTTTTAAAGAGGTTGCCGATATGGTGACAGGTACAGAACATCTTAAAAACGAACAGATATGAAAGGAACAGAACAATTCAAGGAAATCATCAAGAACTATCTTGACAACAGGGCAAAGGAGGATGAACTCTTCCGGGTGAAGTATGAATCTACAGCACGTAGCATAGACGATATTGTAACCTATATTTTCAATGAGGTTCAGCATTCGGGTTGTTGCGGATTTTCCGACATGGAAGTGTTTTCAATGGCGGTACACGCAGCGGAAGAGCCTACATTGATAATCGGTGAGCCGTTATCTTGTGATGTGGTTGTGAATAGGCATATCGAATTGACCGAAGAGGAAAAGGCGGAGCAACGTGATTTGGCTTTGAAACGCTATCAGGAAGAGGAACTTCGTAAGATACAAGCCAAAAACTCCCGACCCAAGCCGGGCAAGCCCAAAGTTTTCCAACAAGCAGAGTTGTCACTATTTGATTTTTAAGAGTATGAAGCCGAGAAACGAATTAGAAAAACAGGTGGCAGCTTCCAACAAGGAGCTGACCGCCATCGGCTCTAAAGCCGTGGAGTGGGCAATCAGAAACGCAGTGAAACATATTACGTTCCGAACATCTGAACATAAATGCACGTGTGGCGATTGCGGGGAGCAGTTTGGCTATAAGGGAAAAGGCAAGTCTGTCCGTTGCCCTCATTGCGGACACCGCTTGCAAGTGACTGATACGCTGAAACGCAAGCACCAAGAGAAAAGCTACTTTTCTACCCTTGAAGTGATTGGCGGCTTGCAAGTGCAGAGGGTATTCCTTCTAACCGCCATTTACTGCAAAGGGAGACCTATGGATTTCTATTATGATGAAGTATGCCGTCTGTGGCTCAATGCAAAAGGGCAGGTGGCGGTCACTTCAAGATTGAGAGCCATGGGCTATTACCGGGACAGCTTCTGTTTTGCCAGCCCGATAGAGTTGAGAAACATGTCGGATGTGCATTTAGTCATATCCGATGCCTACACCTGTCCTTATTATTCTGTCCTTTCCGAATTGAGGCGGAACGGGATGAAAGGCAAATTGCCCGACTGCCATCCGTTCGAGTTGATGAAGGCTCTTTTGGCTGACCACCGGATGGAGACGATGATGAAAGCGAGAGATTTCAAGGCGGTTGAGTATTTTATCTACCGCTCCTTAGACCTCAATACTTGTTGGCAGTCATACAAGGTGGCTTCAAGGCATCATTACCGAATTGAGGACTTCGGTACTTGGTGTGACACCATCCGCTTGCTTGAAAAATGTGGCAAGGACATTCATAATGCCAAGTATATCTGTCCGATAAACTTGAAAGCCGAACACGACCATTGGTTGAAGAAAGCCAATGCCATTGAACGGAAACGCAGGGATATGGAACGGATAGCGAAAGTCAAAATACACGAAGCTGAGTTTTACAAGAACAAGTCCTGTTACTTCGGTATTATCATCAGTGATGGCGATATAGAGATTTCCGTATTGGATTCGCTGGAGGCTTACAAGGAAGAAGGCAACAAGATGAAGCATTGTGTCTTCCAATGTGAATACTATGCCAAGACCGACTCTGTTATCCTTTCGGCTCACGACCATTCGGGTAATCGCATTGAGACCGTTGAGTTCAGTTTGAGCCAAGGGAAAGTGGTTCAAAGCCGTGGGGTATACAATTCCAATACTGAGTTCCATGATAGGATTATCCGTTTAGTGAATGAAAATGCCTACCGCTTCATGGAGGCAAAGAGGGAATCTGCATAAGTTCCTTGATTTTGTTCAGAACTCCGCCCTGCGCTGGGAAGCGTGGGGCGAGACTTGGAATACAAAGGATATGGCGTGAGAGGCTTTATATAAAGTAAAAAATGGCGCTTGCCATTGCTGACACGCACCATTTTTAAGATTGACTGAAAAGTCAGTTGAGATGAAAAATTATTATCCTAAGTTTGTTCCACCGTTATGTTTACGGTTAGAAGTGGTTACAACAACCGACACCGTTCCATAATGTGTACCGCTCACGCTCTTGCCCTTTGCACTTACAGTTACGTTTTGCTTGCTTTGTGTACCATTGATAGTCAGAATGGTACCGATAGGCAATGTCACGTTCAACGGGTAGCTGCCGCTCACTGTAGAAACCGTTGCACCGAAACGCTGTGCCAATTTTTCAATCAGCAGGGCTGTCAATACGGAGGTTGCTTTAGTGGTGATTTCCGTACCGGCTTTGTAGGTGTAATTGGCACTGCCTACTGCCATGTCTTTGGCACCATACAGGTTGTCCCACTTGTCCTGCTCGAAAGAAATGGCCTCGCTTCCGTTGGATGCGGAGAAGGAAACGCCGAGGAACAGACCGTATGCCGTGAACTCTGTGGCTTCAATGATTACCTTTCCGTTCTCAATGCGGCTTTCCACAGCGACCCACTGACCGTTTTTGTACTGCATGGCTTCTACGTTCTGTGCCACTTCGTCATCCACGTTGAATCCTAATTCCACAGGTTTAGCCAAAGAAACTTCAGCTTTATTACAAGATAAGCTGGCGCCCAAAAGCAAAGTAGATTCGTCTGCGCGTGTGGCAGCTTTCGTCTTTCCTGCCACAGTGTTGGCATCGTAAATGGGAGAGATAATCACTTTCACCTCTTCGCCTTCGGCTGTTTCGATGGCACCGGCAGGAACGCTGGCTTCCACGTTTACGATGGCTTGGTCATTGTCTTTCAAGGCTTCTGTCTCCACATCGCCTTTAGTCTCTTCGGTCGCAGATACAGTCACTTCTTCCTTGACATCTTCGGCAAGGCTGACATTCCACACTAAGTTTTGACTTTTCTTAGAATCTTCCACGGTGATTTCAGCCTCTTTCGCTTGTTTACCGTCCGCTTCCGCCTTGATGGTGTAAGTACCCGGCTTTACATCTGCAAACAGATACACACCGTTTGCGTCACTTGTAGCCTTTTCCGTTCCCAACGTAACGGTCGCATTGGAAATGGCACTTCCGTTGATACTTGTTATGACACCAGTCAATGTATTCGGAGCTATCGCCACTTCCGGAGGAGTCACGTTGTCATAATTCGGGTCATCGTCACTACAATTAGTCACACTCATTGCCAAACCGGCAATCAGGAGCATCATGGCTCCTTTCTTCATAAAGTTGTACATAAAAATAAATGATCCTCAAATCCGCAACTACGCGCCTATATGATACAGAAGCGAAAATAATCTGCATC